>VYME01000004.1_pt1 | contig 584785 bp, 531 predicted proteins | sample 5115281 | NCBI WGS metagenome assembly VYME01 (sample SAMN12291780, study PRJNA351875) | freshwater metagenome | isolation source: freshwater lake | place: USA: Michigan, Wintergreen Lake | collected 2013-08-08
ATTTACTCCTGGTGATTATGGAGAGAAGGCCATACCCGTTCCCATTCCGAACACGGAAGTCAAGCTTCTCATCGCCGATGGTACTACTTGGTTCGCTAAGTGGGAGAGTAGGACGTTGCCGGGTTCGTCATTATTGTTTACGAAAGCGAGGTTGAAAAACTTCGCTTTTTTTGTTTTAAGAAGTGCAAGCGAGTCTGGCAAGTCCGCGACTTTTTGCTACGCTTACGCTGCTTCGCCCGCAAAAGTCGCCTGCTCGCTCCTTACGGGTCGCTGTGCAGGTTGCCGGGTTGATCGTTTCTATGGTATAGGACTATTCTCAGAGAATGCGGATTAGGTGCTGGAGGAGGAAGTAGGACGTTGCCTCTGTTCGTCATTATTGATTCAGAGAGCGTTTACTTAGGTGAACGCTTTTTTTGTTTTTGGGTGCTTTGGTTTTCCGGCTGCCGTCCGGGACTCGCGGATACGCGGTCCCCTTCTCAGAAATAGAGCAAGGTGTCTTGCTTCATTTCTTCCGAAGGTTGCCTATGCTCGTCATTATTGATTACGAGAGCGTTTACTTAGGTGAACGCTTTTTTTGTTTTTGGGTGCTTTGGTTTTCCGGCTGCCGTCCGGGACTCGCAGATACGCGGTCCCACTCTCAGATGATCAAACTCCTAGTGTGAGTACGGACTTCAACTTGGGCAGATGCCATAAGATCTTCGTTTGATGTTAAGTCTCCCTTCCAATGCACTGCTTCTAAATAGGATCCTAAGGATCCTCCATCTCAGAGAAACCCAAAGGCAACTTTAGAACCACATTGATCTTAAATTAGATTGAATTCTTTTCTATAATAAAAGATCGTTTTAACGGAAGCGAAGACCAGGATGTCGAATCATCGTCATTCGATGAGGGATACGAGACCCTCTGGAGATTGGAACAACTGTTACTCGGTTCTTGCTTTGGTTAATGATAAAAAGTTACATTGTTAAATGAATCAACGGACTTAGGTTATAAATGGATAAATATAAAGTTATTTCGGATGTACGGGACATTCTTCCCACAATTGACAACTTTCTTACTGAAAACGGAAATAATAAAATTAAAGAAGAATTAGATCCTTGGATTGAATCAAATAAGATGATTGTTTATGAAAAAAAATTATATCTGAATAAAGACCAAATGAAAGTTATAAAAAAATACACTTTCAATTTAAAAGCAGAAAAGGAGCAGGATTATTTTTTTATCCAAAATGAATCGGGTGACAAAGATCGTGTTATCTGGGTAAATTCGGATGATTACCAGTCAATGCAAAAACAAAAAAAGGAAAAAGAAAAATGGAATCAAGACAAAGAAGAAAGATTAAGTAGAATCAATAAACAAATAGAAAATTTGAAAAAAAATAACAATATTGCCCAACCCCCCCAAATTAAAATACCGTCCAAAAACTTTGAGATAACATTGAATATAGACAAAAATTCTGATCGAATTGATGTACTATTAAAAATTCTAGGTGATTTTGGGGTTGAACTTTTATCCAGTAGAACACAACCAGATGGAGTTAAATGGTATCTTCTTGATAGAATTGTATTGATTCCTAATGCTTGGTACGAATGGCTATCAACGGGAACTAAACCTTTAGTTTCTTTCGGCTTTACGAATGTGGATGGTTTACAGTGGGATTGGAATCAGATAAACGTAGCAGATGAAAATACTTATATTCAATATAAATATAATTTGAGGTCCTAAAAATGTATATCAAGCTAAAATAAGATTGATCAAATTGAATGAATTTATTTGTACAGATTCAGTATTCGGTCTACACAATCCTCTAACTTAATTTAGATTATTTATATTCTTCCATTTTTAATTCTCGGATTCCTTCTTGGAAAACTTGATAGAGAGTTCTTCCATTCATATTTCTTCCTTGATGTAATCTATCGTTGTTACAGAACTTTAGAAAAACCTGAAAATCTTTTTCCATTTCATCCACAGTTTCATAAGATTTGGTTCTGCCAGTGACTCTGAAGTGTTCGCCGAGCAAAGTTCGATGAATCCGTTTCACATATCCTTTGTTTTGTGGACTTACTACTTTTGTCGTTCTATCTTCTTGGTAGCTCCAGAAACTCTGTCTATTAATTCTTAAAAACCAAACTTTTGATAGTTTTTTCTAATTAGAGGATGTGTGACCTCTACTTCTTTACGAAACTGTCAGGTGAATACTATGCTAGCACAAATTATTCTTATCTTTCCATTCAAAATGCATTTTTGAATCATCTCTCTGAAAATTTAATCGTATCTCATCGGATTCAAAATATCTATTTAATTTTAAAAGTAACCAAGGAATTCAATCTTCAAGCAAAAGAATGGGCAGAGGATGCTCTAATTAAAAAAACTACAATTATGAATTGTATTTAACAACAACGGCATTTTGATTCGAGAATCGACCTACGGCACTAACATCTGATCCAAAATCAAATCGGTTGGTTCCTGAAATTCTGCTTGCGACATAGATTTTGCCCAAATCACATTCCCAGAAGAATCGTATTTGATTATATTAGCATTCGAACCCAAAACTGAAGTTGCTGTTAGTTGAACATTTTCGCTAAAGCGAACTGGTTGGTTCCCGACCAAGATTCCAACACCGTATATAATTCCGGCAGAATCTGTCGCAATTGCCAATAGTCGCGTGATATTGTTAGCGGAAGTAACGGATGTAGCCCACTTGGGAATACCTAAAATATCTGATCCGACGGACACACCGCAGAAATTTGAGATTCCTCCTTGAGCAAGTCTTATGATATAAGTTTCTTTAAATGATTTTGAGAGTGGATCACATACGTTGTTTCCGTCTGGTAAGTTACAGGTCAGAAGTAAAGAAAGCAGAGAGCATCTTAAAATTTTCAAAAACAAATCCATATATTTAAGAACCCTTTACCTCAAACGAGCAAATTCTCGTGGTGTTGTATCTTAAATAAAAAATTCACCGTATAGATTGATATGGCAAGAAGATTCTAATTCTGTTTACTCCTGATTAAAAAAAAATCATTCTTCCATCCGACACAATGCGCCTATCGAATTCTCAGAGTGGACAGTTTGTACCGTATAACAAGAAATATGTGTCTTTTGTTAAGGCGATGAGGCCGCGATGTTAGTCGAGAGTGATATTGCCACAAATCTACCTAGACCGTATGCAATCGAATACCAATTGGTGTTGGCAGGCATGGTTCTAGGTGTCCATGTGATTCCATCGGTAGTTGTGGCTCCTACGTTACTGCTCGTAGAAACCGCGAAAAATATTCCATTGCCAAAGGCAGTGGAGGACCAACTCAAGCTACTCGGTAAGGTGCTTCCGGTCCAATTGATGCCGTCGGTTGAGGTGGCGGATTGATTGCTTGGGCCAGTTGCAGTTGCAACAAATCTTCCGTTTCCAAATGCCATAGAATACCAGCCCGCAGTGGCAGGCATAGTCCTAGCAGTCCAGGTTACCCCATCGGGTGAAGAGGCACCCGAGTTACTTGGTCCACTTGCCGCCGCTGTATAGATTCCGTTTCCATAGGCTACCGCTGCCCACTGGGCTGTACTGGGCAGAGCACCACCTGCCGTCCAGTTAATGCCATCCGTCGAATATGCAGTATCCGTGCTGGCATTCGCAATCGCCACAAAACGACCATTTCCATAGGTGAGCGCAAACCAATTCGCAGAAGCTGGTAGAGTTCTGGCTGTCCAATTGATTCCATCGGGAGACGATGCAGCGGCGTTAGATGGTCCTCTTGCAACGGCAACAAACATGCCATTCCCGTACGTGACAGCTGACCAGGTAGAAGAGGAGGGAAGAGATCTTGCTGTCCAATTGATTCCGTCTGTAGAGGATGCTGCTATCGTAGTCGGACCAACTCCTCCAGCAACGGCGACGAACAAATTATTTCCAAATGTTGCAGAGTACCAATTCGAAGAACTAGGAAGCGTTCTTTGGGTCCAGGTGGCGGCATCTGAAGAAATCGTGATATTGATTGTTTCAGTCGCGTTTCCATTTGCGTTGGTTGCTGTGATCGCAAAGTCGGTCGCAGCTTGCCAAACAGTTGGTGTTCCACTGATTTCACAGCTTGTAGGATTCAAACTAAGTCCCGTGGGCAAAGCTGGGCTGGAACTACAACTCGTAATGGTTCCGGAAACCGTCGGCTTTACAGCGGTGATGGCAGCATTCATCAAAAAAGTGTATGGGCTGGCGAATCTGATCGTGATTCCCTGGGATGCTCCACTCGTTAAACCTCTGGGATCGAATATACAATTGTCAGTTTTGTCGCCGATTATTTTTTTAAGAATGTAGTTGCTTCGAAAGGTGTTCGATGTCCGATCACATGGACCATCCAAGTTGGGACCCTTGCACATAACAAAAAAAAGAACTATAACAGGTATGAGAAAAAAATTTAAATTTAGAGTCTCTTTTGTCATACTTACGCTTTCCCAAGAATTTTTGCAAATAAAACAAAGGCTTCGCTTAGGGGTTTAACTGATTTCTAAAATTCGCAAATCTCAAGGAATCGGAACTATAAAATTCAAAAGAACCCAGAAGGAAATGATACGAATTTTCTACTTTTTGCAAGAAGAAATTTCCGAATCTGGGATGCGGAATCATAAAGATTCAAAAAGAGAAACTAATACAAATAACAAAAGTTTAATTTTTCTTAGAGTTTAGCTTACTTTTTGTGTCAATTTCTTTTCGTATCTTACGCTGAATGGTAGAATCCGAAAATGCTAAGATCAAATCTTGGACAGAAGCATCTTTGAATGTTATAAAACCACCGGCAATTCGTTTCTCTTTACAGACGTCCCCATTCACAATTAGGTCATCAAAGACTAACTCGAGCGAATTTTTTTTTGTTTGTTCAGTCGTAAAGTTTAGCTGAAGATGCGCGTTGCCACTGCAATACCCATTTCGTCCTATCACCCACGAGTCAAGATCAGTATCTATAATACAAATTTGTTTTGATTTCTTGTTAGAAATAGATTCTGGATTTTTACTCTCTTTGAGATAAGTTTCTAAACAATTCAAAAATTGCTTTTTTTTGTCTCCGTAGAAATTGATTCCAATGCCTGTTTTTTCGTCCCCAACTATCTCAATGAATGTTTGTTCTGTATTTACATAATAACCAAGGTTAAGGAGATTAGAACGACTAGAACTCGAATCGGCAGAAACATAAATATCGGATAATACTGTCCAACCTTCATCTTCGAATAGCTTTGCTTCTTCTTCTGTGCCCCATATCTCTACGTTTCTTTCTTTTTGTTGATCGGTAGACTGTGAATTAATTTCATTTGAATTCGGTTTACAATGAATCGAAATCATAAAGATAAAAAATAATAGAAAATTTAAAGTACGAATATGGCTCGGAAATTTTTGGATCACTAGCTTGATCAATGAATTTATATTGCAAAGGTTCATGGTCGCGTTCCTATTTTATTTTTCCTCTAAATTTTTGGTCGGTGTGATATCCTTTTCATAAGGCTTCTTTAAATCAAAGTTTTGGAGCGAAACATGATGGTGGATACGCGTTCCCTTTTCATAGGAAGTCCTTTTTTTTATCACATAACCCAGGAATACGACTACCAAACTTGCAATGGTTATGTCCATACTTTCTGACATTTCAAAGGCTAAAAAATAACTCCCGATGAGGATAAACGATCTGGATAAAAACCATAAAAAGGATGTTTTGAGTAAAAATTGGACTAGTCCCAATTGTCTGATTTGTTCATTGAACCTATAGATCCCAACTCCGATGAAAGGAACTTTAAAAAGAATTGTCGATAAGCCGGCGATGAGTAACAGAAAGAAGAAAGCAGTAATACTCGCAAATACAGCGTTCCAATAAAAGACAAATTTGGCAGAAGATGCAAGTGCCCCGTAAATGGAAAAATGCGAGTAACCGACTTGGATCAAATAAATCAAAACTGCAATGAAAAGACTGAACATACTTACTTCCTATTACCGCTTCTCCCGAACGTAGGCTGGGTCAATACCTGGTAAGGGATTCGAAAGATCACTTTTTGAGTGTCCATTTAATACAGTTGTATAGATGCCATCCGCATTCCATACTTTAAAATGATTGTCCCAATGCATTTTTAAATATTTTTCTCTCTCGGAAACAAAGGAATTTTCAATTTCCCGGTTGATTCCTTCAAAGCTAAAATCCTCAATTTCGCTCCTGATTTCTGCGTCATAAACAAGGCCGAGTGCAATCACAAAACGCCCCGAATGTTTTAGAATCTTAAGGGCAAATAACATCTCCCTGAGTTTTAGGAGATATAGTTGTGGTCTGATGTTCCGTGCCATCGTCAATTTTTGATCAGCCTCTGCTAAATCTCGAAATCCCAAACGTAACATTGCTTTGGTGTTAGGATTCTCCTTATCCTTGGACAAACGTCCTAAACGATTAAGCTCTGTTTTTAATATTTGAATGTTTTTGGAAAGGATACGATCATAAAGTGGAATGAGAAGTTTTTGGGTTCGTCTCAGCTGTTGGTAGGAGACATCATCATTTCGTCTCATATTCAGCTCTAAAAACTCTAAATAATGGTCTAAACATCGTTTGTAAATGGCTTTATCTTCTATGTCACCAAAATGAGAAATGCTAGAGTCGAGACTTTTGAGGATTAGCTGATTTTCCTCTACACCATAGGCAACTTGTAGAACCGCTTTTGATTGAAGAGCCAACGAAGGCAAAATCAAAGTGAATGCGAAAAGCAGATAACGATTCATCTTTCTTTATTTTTCGGTTTACATTCCATCAAAATCAAATAAATAATGGATGGTTCGCCAAAATGGAACAAATGCTAATGATAAACGAGGTAAAATCATTTTGCGAGTAAGTGAAAGACAACTTGAGCTCATAAAAGATGCCGCGGAAATTCTGATCGGCGATTCGAGGCTTACCAAAGAGGAAGCCATCCAATTGATATCATCCTGTATCAAAAAGGAATTGGTAAGACGTGGTACCACATTAGAAGCACTTGATATAAGTCCTAAACCGGACCGAACTTCCTACATCCGAGCTGTCGTTCAACATGTCCAAGAAGCCATCCAGGCAAATCCTTATTGGAGAACGAGACATATTGATAAACTCATAGAAGCATTTTATAAATCACTACATGATTCTTGGCAGAGAGAAAAATAATTTTTATCTTATCTTATGTCAAAGTCTTATAAAGAACATATTAAAGATTCACGTGGATCAAATGTCGTTAGAATCGTATTTAGCTTCATTTTTTTATTTTCTTTTTTTTTAAACGATTATCTAGTCTTAGCTTTTTTTCCCTTATTCACATAGTCATTGCTATGTGGTGGTTGTGGCTAATAGAAACAAAATACCATATTTATGATTCGCGCCCCAATTTATGGTTTTTCCCCGCTACTTTAGATTTGTTGATTATCAGCGCCTCCGTTTTTGTAACTGGGGTCTCCTATTCGCCAGCAATTCTGGGTTATGTGATCGTTACGGCATTCAGCTCTACTGATACGATAAAGATAAGAGGAATGTTTTCTGCCTATACGAGTTCGTTTATGTATTTGGTTATGAATTGTTTAGTATATTTTCATTTTGTCCCCAAAATCAATATCCTATCAGACCAAATCATTGATCCGACTACCTTTTCGTTTGTTTTATCGAGCCTACTTCTGATTTTGGTTTGCCTGGTCACGAATAAAGTGATCTCTTCCATTTATCTTCAGTTAAATGAAAAGAATATTAAGTTGAGTGAAAGCCTAAAAAAGATCAACGAATTGAAACTTCAGCAGGATGGAGATTATTATCTAACTTCTCTTTTGTTAGAGCCTCTCGCCTCAAATATGGCCGATAGCAAGCGAGTACAAATTGAATTTAGTATTCGCCAATACAAAAGGTTCATTTTCCGAGATTTTATGAACGAGTTAGGGGGAGATATTTGTTTAGCTGATTCCATCACCATTCTTGGAAAAAAATACATCATCATCGTAAACGGTGATGCGATGGGAAAATCAATGCAAGGAGCTGGCGGTGCTTTGGTATTAGGCGTCGTTCTCAAGTCGATCATCACAAGAAGTCAAATGATCCCGGAAGAAAAGAATATCAGCGCCGAGATATGGCTAGAGCGTAGTTTTCGAGAGCTCAATGAAGTATTTTATTCTTTTGAAGGTTACATGTTGGTTTCGGTTTTCCTTGCCCTGCTGGAAGAAGAATCTGGTGAAATGTTTTTTGTAAATGCAGAACACCCACATGCAGTGTTATACCGAGATGGTATCGCCTCGTTCATCGAAAATGATTATCGCACGAGAAAAATCGGAACCCTGGGAGAAGGGGAACAGGTAAAAGTGGAAAGATTTCAGATGCTTGCAGGGGATCAATTGTTCATTGGTTCAGACGGGAAAGATGACCTGGTAGTGGGAACAACGGAGTCTGGAGATCGGAAAATCAGTAGCGATGATGAGATTTTTTTGAAATTGATAGAAAAAAATTCCGGGAACCTGAACCAAACGGTGCAAGAAATTGAAAATCAGTTTGAACTTACGGATGACTTTTCTGTAATCAAAATAAAATTTTCATAATTTGGTGAATTTGAAATACATAAAATATAGGAGAGGTTTATGTTAAAGAGATGGATTTTAAAATGGGGGATGTTGTTATTTTTAGTTGTAACTCCGCATTTTCTTTTTGCGGATGAAACTGCAGCAACCGAGGTAACGAAAGTAATCGATAAAGCTGATACGGTATGGATGATCGTTTCATCTGCGTTAGTTTTTTTTATGATTCCAGGACTCGCCCTTTTTTATGGTGGTATCGTAAAATCGAAAAATGTGCTATCAACTATGATGCATAGCTTTGTTGCGATCATCGTTATGACACTTCAATGGACAATTTTAGGATACAGTTTTGCATTCTCTGGATCTAATCCTTACTTTGGAGATTTTAGTCTTGCATTTCTTCAAGGAATGGATCTGAACACAATCGAAGGAACCATCCCCAAATTCGTACATTTTTTATTCCAAGGGATGTTTGCACTCATCACACCTGCTCTTATTTCAGGAGCGATTGCAGAAAGAGTAAAACTATCAGGTTACATCGTATTTATTTTTCTTTGGGCAACTCTCGTTTATGATCCAGTGGCGCATTGGGTTTGGGCTGCCGACGGATGGCTATTCAAATTAGGTGCACTTGATTTCGCAGGAGGAACTGTCGTACATCTTATCTCCGGTATTGCTGGGTTAGCCTGTGCACTTGTGATTGGAAAACGAAAAGGTGATCCAGGGACTCTTACACATCCAAATAACATGACTTATACGCTACTTGGTTCTGGGTTACTTTGGTTTGGATGGTTTGGGTTTAACGCAGGTAGTGGACTTGCTATCAATGGATTGGCTGCAAGAGCATTTGTTGTCACTCTCATTGCACCAGCGGCAGCAGGCGCGGCCTGGTTACTTATCGAGTGGTTCCATACAAAAAAAGCGACAGCTCTTGGAGCAGCATCTGGAATAGTAGCTGGTTTAGTTGTAATTACACCTGCTTCTGGTTTTGTGGGAGTCGAAGGCGCACTCATTATGGGATTTTTAGTTTCACCAATATGTTATGCAGCAATCTATCTAAAAGGCAAGTTTGATTATGATGATACATTAGATGCTTTTGGTATACATGGTGTAGGTGGTGCTTTTGGGGCCATTCTAACTGGTATATTTGCACTTGAGCTCGCTTCTGGTATGACAAGAGGAAATCAAGTTTATGTCCAATTCATAAGTGTCATTGCGACAGCAGCGTATTCTTTTGTGATCTCCTTTGTCCTGGCATTTGCGATCGAAAAAACAATTGGATTCCGAATTGATGAAGACAAAGAAATTGCTGGTCTCGACCAAGAGATCCACGGTGAAAAAGGATACGATATTTAAAGGAGAGAAATATGAAATTAGTAGTAGCAATCATTCAACCACACAAACTCGAAGAAGTTAAAAATGAACTTACAAAAAACGAAATATATCGTTTAACAGTAAGCGATGTCCAAGGATATGGACAACAAAAGGGAAAAACGGAAGTTTTTCGCGGGCACGAATATACAGTTAACCTCCTAAGGAAGGTTAGATTGGAAATCGCCGTGAATGACGAGTTCGTGAAGCCGACCATCGATGCGATTTTACGGGCTGCAAAAACAGGCGACGGAAAAATCGGTGATGGAAAAATATTTGTTCTACCCGTGGAAGAAGTGATCCGAATCCGCAATGGTGAAAGAGGAAAAGCCGCGATTTAAATTTGTATCCAAAAAGGTAGGGAGATGGCTCCTTACCTTTTATCTAAAAAATATTTTCACACATGAAAGAAAAAAATCCCTCACTAAATTCCAATATCATTTCCATCCAAGGTCTTTCTAAATCGTATCATAATGGGCTTAAGGCTCTCGGAGAGATTGATCTGGACATTCGCGAAGGTGAGATCTTGGCTCTGCTTGGTCCAAACGGAGCTGGCAAAACAACACTCATCTCTATTATCTGTGGTCTCGTAAATCCGACAGCTGGACGAGTGACCGTTGGCGGGTATGATATTATCAGCGATTTTCTTTTGACAAGAAAACAAATTGGATTAGTTCCCCAAGAATTGAGTGTTCACGCGTTCGAAACAGTTTTAGATACCGTAAATTTTACTCGCGGGCTGTTCGGAAAGGCACCTAATCCGGATTATATTGAAAAATTATTAAAATCACTTACTTTGTGGGACAAAAAAGATAGTATGATAATGACTCTTTCTGGTGGAATGAAGAGACGAGTATTGATCGCAAAAGCCTTAGCGCACGAACCACGAATTCTATTTTTAGACGAGCCTACGGCTGGAGTGGACGTTGAACTGCGAAAAGATATGTGGAATATCGTAAATGAACTCTCAAAATCGGGGGTTACGATTATCTTGACGACACATTACATAGAAGAAGCGGAGGAAATCGCTGATCGAATTGGAATCATGAGCAAAGGTAATATCATACTCGTCGAAGATAAAAATACCTTGATGAAAAAATTGGGAAAAAAACAGCTAACTTTAAGTTTAGTGAAAGAAATTTCCAAAATACCAGCAGCTTTAAAAAAATACAAATTAGAAATTTCTACCTCTGGCAAAGAACTGATATTTACTTACGATACAAAAAGTAAAGAAAATGGCATTACACAGATGTTAGATGATCTAAAGAAGGCTAAAATCTCTTTTATGGATTTAGATACAACACAGAGTAGTTTAGAAGAAATTTTTGTTCAATTGGTAAATGATTAATATGAATTTATATGCTATCAAATCGATCTATATATTTGAAATGAAACGGACTTGGCGAACTCTGATGCAGAGTATCGCATCTCCCGTTATTTCGACTTCACTTTATTTTGTAGTGTTTGGTTCTGCGATCGGTTCTCGGATCCAAGAAGTAAATGGAGTTCCGTATGGTTCCTTTATTGTACCTGGACTTATTATGTTGTCTCTCCTGACAGAAAGTATCGGCAATGCGTCCTTTGGAATTTATTTCCCAAAATTTACGGGGACCATATACGAAATTCTTTCAGCACCCATTTCTATGATAGAAATCGTCTTGGGTTTTGTTGGAGCAGCCGCCAGTAAATCGATTATCCTCGGACTCATCATGTTGGCTACTTCGGCACTTTTTGTTCCAATTACCATCAAACATCCGTTTTATATGCTTTTATTTTTGATACTAACTTCCGTTTCTTTTAGTCTATTTGGTTTTATCATTGGAATCTGGGCCGACAGCTTTGAAAAATTACAAATTATACCTATGTTGGTCATCACCCCTTTGGTATTTTTAGGTGGGAGTTTTTATTCGGCGAATATGTTGCCTCCCTTTTGGCAAAAGGTTTGTTTGATGAATCCTGTTTTGTATTTAGTAAGTGGTTTTCGTTGGAGTTTTTACGAAATCTCGGATGTGAGTGTCGAAACGAGTCTTTCCTTTATTTTTTTGTTCTTAACACTTTGTTCCATTATGATTTGGTATATATTCAAATCAGGATATAGATTGAAAAAATAATTCTGAATTTAATTTAGTTGGTCGAGATCTTTTAGGAACTGGAGGTCTGGTTTTATTTGATTTTTTTCTAACAGTTTCACCTGGTTTGTAATAGCCTCATTGATTTTGGCATCCGTAAATATATTACGAGATATTTTTACGATTCTACCATTGATATCATCAATCTCGGTGATTCTGTTGGCTTCCAAGTCTTGGACCATACTTGTCTTAATTTTATAGTATTTTAATCCCAAAAGAATCAAAATCAAATGCCTTACCCATTTTGGCAAAGCGCCTTTCCCATCACCTAATCTTTCGATGGAAACGCTTCCAGGGACTACCATTTCTTTGATCTGAATTTTTTCCATGGCTAGTTTTATTTCTGTCAGAACTTTGATGCTGAGATTTCTCCCATGAACATTTAACATAAGGTTACCGAGTGTAAGTTTACAACTTGCGGCAAGGCCGTTAATCACCGAGTTGATTCCAAGTTTATGCCAACGATAGCCGAGTAGGTTGTTCGTGAGAATGGTTGGAATATAAGGCTCTAGTATTCTTTTTAAAAGAAAGTCAGGTATACTTGAATCGGCTCCGCCTAGAATTAAGGCCCCTTGGTTCGATTGAAAATAAATGTTGTTTTCTTGTTTTTGGGTATTCCAACCGACCACTCCACCTATGATTCGTTCTTTGGGGAACTTCAGATCCGATTCTGGCAAACCATTTTGTATCAGTATAAATTTTCCCTGTGATGTTAAAAATGCGGAAGCTGAATCAATGGCATTTGGTAAGTCTTTATTTTTACATCCTAGGATGATATAATCGAAAGTTTCTGTAGTTTCCTCAAGTGTTTTGGCAAAATCAATAAAAGGCAAAATTTCTACGTCATTTCTGCGATAAATAAAAGAGATCGGATTTGATTTTAAATCTAGTTTTCTTTCTGCATTCCTACAAAGAATTCGGAATGGAGTGTTTGTTTTGTATAGCGCTCGTGAGATGGTAACTGTAATCGCACCAAGTCCGAAAACTGCGATTTTGGGAGTTATCTGGTCGATATTATGCCACGCTCAGACCCAATTGTCTGACAACTTCGACGTTCTCTTCAAATCTTTGTCTTTCAGACGCTGTTCTTGATTTACCAGCAAACTCGAGTCCTAAGAGAAGATCTCCTTCTTCAGTAGTTCTGGCCCAAGCGACTTTTACCGAAATACGAAAAGGTGCCTGCATCTTAAAAAATAAATCAAATACAAATCCTTTTTGTTTTGGTAATGTTTGGGAAAGATTGGGGTGATTTACTTTTACCTTGATCCCTGTCATGGATACATCGAGCACGGGAAATTTATCATCCGTTGTAACTAAATTGGCATCTTTAATTCTTTCAACCATAGCGTTTGTTTGGCTTAAAATTTCTTTCACTTTATCCTTTGTTAGTTTTGTATCCTTAGTTTGGATAAAAACGTAACCGATTGGTATCGGTTCGTCTAACTCGTTTACATAAATAATTGGTAAAATCAATGAGGATAAAATGTTTTTGTCTTTATATTTTTTGATAAGACTCGCTATGTTGTCATCTACCTCATCCACATAATTTATAAATTCAGGATCATCATCCTCATAAGATGTTTCAGAAATACAATCCGACAAAAAAAGAGGTCTCATTAATTTTTTGACAACTTCATACTCTCTGTCAAGACTTCCACCAAACGTATCAACTACGACTAAATTGTTTGTTCCCATTTCTTGGGCCAATTTTCTTTGGTATTCTTCAAAACTAACTCGAACCAAAGTGGGAATATTAAACATATTGGCTTCGATAATCGTTTTAGAGCTTACTATGTTGCTAATTTTTACAAAACCATCTTCTATGACCGGGTATCTTGGTGCTGTACGTTCTTTTTTTGCGATGGAAATTTTTTCTACTTTTAGTTCTGCTTTGTTAGTTTCTATCACTTTCACCAATTGGCATGTTAACTCGAGGTATCGGGTAAGAATGGTAAAAAGACGGATTTTTTTCTCCATTGTAAAATCTTGCACAGCAAAAGAATCGACAATGATATGGTCTGTACCTTTCACCACCTCACGAATGTGACATGATTGGTCTCCCATCGCAGTCGGAGTTTTCAATTCTTTTTCTAATAAATATTTTGCAATGACGTGCAGCTTTTGTTCTTTCTCAGCAATGTGATCCAGAAGTCTTGTATTCTTTTCCATTTTCTTTTTTTCCCAAACTCGGTCTAATTTGACGTGAAATACAGTACTTTCAATAAAATAATTCCTGAAAATTAATCTCAGAAGCAGCACTTGGCCGGAAATTTTCCGCTTTCCCTCCCACCGAATCATGTCTGACTGAACCAGATCAAAAATCCGATGTCAGAGATGAATGAAAATGCCTTGGACCCATTTGCTTTGGATAGTCCTATAGAAACCCCTAAGGAAGAGATTCGAAAAGACCCTCTTGCAAACCTCCTGGAACTGCCGAAGAACCAAGGTAGATTTTCCCAGACATCCCAAGCGATTTTAGAGGAGTTGCGGGTTCGCCATCGGAGGCTAGAAATGCATGGAAGCGCCGAAATTGCGCCTTCACTTCTATTTACTCTCGATAAAATTTCGGAAGTCCTCGTGAAGGAAGTTCATTTGCCTGAAAATCACAAAACGGTTGCGGCGGTCAGTGAATCCTTGTCTGAACTTTCTGATTTTCCAAATCAATTTAAAAATCGATCTGTTTATTTTTACCCGTTTCTTTTGCGCATCGACAACGGAATTTCGATTCGAATTGCGATGGTAGCGCCACAGAATAAAGATAAAATCGATATCGTTCCCTTTCGCCGAGCTTGTTTTAAATATTCAGAAGAGATTCTACTTATTTTATTTAAAAATCTCTCGAAACAAGATCCGATTTTGGATGAAATCAAACCTGGAAAGATTTTACTTTCGAGGGACGAAAATGGCAATTTGGTTTTTTCTCCGAATGTTTTTTCATTTGAAACTGACGTTCGATTGATTACAGACAAAGGTTTTTTGCCATATTCATCTTTTGTAATACCAGACTTTATAGAGGATGTCGTGAAGTTTGGGGTCGACAATCAGTTGTTATTTGAAGTGAACCCACAATACCATTTGGTAATCACTCAGTACGGTTATGTGGAAGTATTATTAAAAAATGTAGCTGTCCAATTGGATGGGCTAGTGACTTATGCATTCCAGCACCTGAAAAAAATTGCCAAAGATTTTGAACATTTTGTTTTTATTGATACGATCGAGGACTTAGAGTCAAGAATGCCAGATTCTAGAAATGCTGTGTTAGAAGGTGGATGGAAAATCGCCTATGAATTGATCAAGATGATACATGAATTCCCGTTTGAAGAACAAACGTCGAATCATAATCTTGAATTAAAAGCAAAATGTTTTGAATCTGCATCAAACTTAGAAAAATTATTAGCTGAGATTCAGAAAAAAGGTAGAGACATTCACGAAGAAAAATTTTCAGATATTTTACGAAAAGTAAAAGAAAAAGTGATGGAGAACACCAAAAAAAATCTTCTGCTAACACCTGTTGATATTGAACTTGAAATGAATCCTTTATTTGCTGTATCCAAAGAGGAAAGATCAAAATTAATTTCTAGATTTTTAGATGAATTGGGAAACTCGATAGGTATCTATCCCCTCAAAGATAACACTGGAAAACTGATCTGTTATTCGGTGGACCAAAGGTACTTACGTGACGTCGTCGAAAAAACAAAGGAAATCTCGGCAAAAGAGTCCAGGTATCTTACTCAATTGCCATACTTAGAATCGATTCGAAAAGTTTTGATCACTCGCAATGATTCTCAATTGGACTTACTCTCGGAATCTCCAATTTTAGACCCCGAGCTAAATTCTAAAGACTCAGACGATGACAATCAGAAAAAATCGAAATTGGATCTGGAAGAAATTCAGTCCACTTTCCATCTTCCCACACTTCTTATCACTACCTTATCTGGTTCCGTAATTGCTACAATCGTCTCTCTGTTTACGAACGATTTAGAAATGTTAGTTGGTGGTGTATTCGCTAGCGTTGTTGCCGGTGTTGTGCTTGGATATTTTTCTAAACAAATGGAACCATCTAAAGTGGAAAAAAATCCACCGAAGAAATTTGGTCCAAGTGTTACAACTGAGCACATGTATTCTTTGGTAAGGGCAGCAGAAACAGTTCTTTTCCCAAAAAAATTTAATAATATTTTCGATAAAGTTTATGACATTAAGAAATTAAGATATACGATTGAAGAACAGGTTGAAGAAATTAGAAATCTTTTGCCACCAAACGAGAAAAAAAAAGATACTTCAAAACTCATAGCAGAAATTGAAGCGGCTATTCCTCAATTGACGATAAGTCTAAAAGTTCCAGAAAATATTCAGATGAAGGGAAGATCGAGGGAATTTATATTTGGAAGATCTGATTTTAAAACACTCGTTTTTCGAGATAAACTTGCAGAACATTTCAGAAAAGAATCTTCGGTCTATAAAAACGACCCAGATATGTTAACGTATTTAAATTTTTTAATTCGTGAAATAGAATTAGGTTATACAAAATACTTAAAATCTTAATGGATCATGTGATATACTTCTTTCATTTCTTCACGAAGTAATCGCATCTTTTCTAGTACGTCGGGATGAGATATATCCTCCGCGTTCAATAGATAATTTTCAGCTCCTATTTCTTTTATCATCATTTTCGTTTGCCATGTATTGTCCTGTGGCATATTGATATCGGAAAGATATGTATAGTTACGTTTGATTTCAGGTTTGATAAAGTCTAGGATCGAATTGAAGTGATGGTCATTGTAGATTTTTTTTCCATCAGCTAATCTGGTATAACCTCTTACTACATAGTCGATATAAACTACATCACATTCAAAGGCTTCAAAGAGATAGTTCATCGCATCAAGTGGGATGATTTCACCACAAGTAGAAATATCAATATCCACTCGAAAGGAACAGATACCGTCTGGATCAGCGGCATCTGGATAGGTGTGCACCGTAATATGGGATTTATCCAAATGCATACTTACTTGTGCAGAGGGAATCGGTGTTCCGCCACCTTTCACGTCGCTCATAAGAACCATCGAGGAAGCACCGACCGGATCGTAATCCTGAGAGGAGACTGCTAAAATATTCGCATCTATGAGATTCACGATTTTGGTGGAAATTTCGGTGATTTTGTCGGCATTGTATTTATCGTGAATATAGCTCACGTATCTAGACTTTTGGTCGTCATCCAATGTAATACAAAAGTCATACAAATTAAAACTAAGTACCTTGGTTAAATTATTAAATCCAGATATCTTAATTTTTTCTTTGTCCATTTTTTTGTCCCTACTTGGCAAAAAACTTCACCTAATCAATCTCGCAAGAGAAAATTTATTATATGGATTGGACGCAATCAACGTAATAATTCAGAATCCCTTGTTCATCTATTTCTTGGATCAATCCATGAATATCTGTTTCGAATCCAGGAAATTTACCATTAAAATCGCGAGCGAATTTTAGATACCTGACGATGGTCTCATTGAAACATTCGCCAGGGATCAGAAGTGGAATGCCAGGCGGGTATGGTGTAAGTAAAATACTGGTAATTCGACCTTCCAAATCATCAATCGAAACTCTTTCGATTTGTCTGTGGGCCATTTTAGCATACGCATCTGCCGGTGGCATCGCGGGTACCATGTTAGATAGATACATTTCTGTTGTTAGGCGTGCAATATCGTTGGCCTTATAAATTTCATGGATTTGATCGCTGAGATCTTTGAGACCAATGCGTTCGTATTTAGGGAACTTAGATACAAATTTAGGCATCACTCGCCAGACGGGTTTATTGGAGTCGTAGTCATCCTTTAATTGCTGTAATTCGGTTACAAGAGTATTCCATCTACCTTTAGTGATACCTATGGTAAACATAATGAAAAAAGAATATAAACCTGTTTTTTCGACGATAATTCCGTGTTCCGAAAGATATTTAGTCACAATGATCGCAGGTATCCCATTGTCGGAAAATTTCCCTTCCATGTCGAGACCAGGTGTGATGATCGTTGCCTTTATCGGATCCAACATATTAAAACCTTGGGCAAGTGTTCCAAATCCATGCCAAGTATCTTCCGCATGAATCATCCAATCATCTCGGTCACCGATTCCTTCTTCGACGAGATAATCGGGTCCCCAGACCTTGAACCACCAGGAGTCACCGAATTCTTCATCTACCTTTCGCATAGCACGACGAAAATCAAGTGCTTCCGCAATCGATTCCTCTACAAGTGCAGTACCACCTGGAGGTTCCATCATGGAGGCAGCAACATCACATGATGCAATAATCGCATACTGTGGGCTAGTCGAGGAATGCATATGGTATGCTTCATTGAACCTGTGTCGGTCGAGTTGTCGAGTTTTGGAATCTTGAACCAAAATTTGTGAAGCTTGAGATAGACCAGCTAACAACTTATGTGTCGATTGTGTAGAAAATACCAGGGAATTCTCAGATCTTGGTCTGTCTGGTCCAATGGCATGCATATATTTATAAAAGGGATGAAAGGATGCATGTGGCAACCAGGCTTCATCGAAATGTAGTGTATCGATGGAATCCCCGAGGATTTCTTTGATCATATCCACATTATATAAAACTCCATCATAAGTGGACTGGGTGATCGTCAAAATACGAATTTTTGCAGATGGATTTTTTTCAAATGCTTGTTTGGCGATGGGATTTGAAGAGATTTTGCGTCGAATTTCTTCTGGCTGAAATTCTGCTAGAGGAATCGGGCCAATGATTCCGTAGTGATTTCTAGTCGGCATTAAAAATACAGGGATCGCACCAGTCATCGTGATGGCGTGAAGGATAGATTTATGACAGTTTCTATCCACAACCACAATGTCACCTGGAGCTACTGTTGCGTGCCATACCATTTTATTTGATGTAGAAGTTCCATTGGTAACAAAGAATAGGTGATCCGCGTGGAAAATTCTCGCAGCGTTGTGTTCACTGGCTGCAACTGGACCATTATGGTCTAATAATTGACCCAATTCATCGACCGAATTACAAACGTCAGCACGAAGCATATTCTCACCAAAAAATTGATGGAACATATGACCGACAGGGCTCTTTAAAAATGCAACTCCACCTGAGTGACCTGGACAATGCCAAGAATAGGATCCGTCTTGTGCATAGTCGGTGAGTGCTTTAAAAAATGGAGGCATTAAACCTTTTAGATATGTTTTTGCTTCTCTGATGATATGGCGTGCCACAAATTCAGGAGTATCTTCAAACATATGAATGAAACCATGAAGTTCTTTTAAGATATCATTGGAGATATGGCGCACGGTTCTTGTTTCACCGTACAAAAATAATGGGATGTTGTTATTTCTAAATCTGATTTCTTCAACAAAGGCTCTTAAATTTTCCAATGCCGAAATCGCATCGCTTGGTACAGAGAACTCTTCATCATCAATGGAAAGAATGAAGGCAGAAGCCCGACTTTGTTGTTGGGCAAAAGAACTGAGATCCCCGTAACTTGTAACACCGAGTACTTCCATTCCTTCGTCTTCAATGCTCTTTGCTAGAGCGCGGATACCGAGACCACTCGTATTTTCGGAACGAAAGTCTTCATCGATGATAAAAATGGGAAATCGAAATTTCATTACTCGGGAAACGCTCCTAAACAGCCATTGTGATGGGACTTGATGTCATTGAAAATGAATGCACGATAAATTGCCAAATGAATTCGGTGAATTGGCAAGGAGTATCGAACAAAAATCACATTTTATCGATTCAGACAGAAAAGACTTAGCGTGTGACAACCCATTTTCCATCAATGAGGCTAAGAAAGATTGGGATGGACGCATCTTTTTTAGCATTCAGAAGAGAATTCCCTTTCGAATCTGTAAGAGTTACAATTTTATTACCACATAACAGAGTAGGCTTAATTTTGGTTTTTGTTAACTTCCAAGTTGGACCAATGGATTTCATCATAGATGATAAAGCCTTTTTCTCACTTGCAGGATCTGGAGGATAATATCTGGCTTCAGCTGTATCTTTTTCTCGGAAAGAGAGGAAGGGCAATACTTTGTTCGGGTCTTTCGAGTTTAAGGCTTTCGTTAAAGTCTCGAGGTAAGTGATAGCCGATGATTCAACTTCTGGTGTCCATTCAATCGTTTGAGCCACAGTCCAAAGTTTGGAAGGTGGAAGGAATGGGGGATCAAAAGAAAGATGTTTCCACTCACCGATAGATTCTTTTTCTTTCGACCAGTTAAGGGTAAAAAGTCGTTCACCTTCATCTGGAAACTGGCCTTGTTGGCCAATGATCAAATTGATTTCTGCCTCGGGAGGGAATGAAGGCTCCTTTTTTTTGCCAGACAACTTTCTCTCCGTTAAACGGTATGACAATGTATTTTTCCCTGGTATGATCCAATAGTTAACGTCTGCTTGTCCTGAGGAATCATCGTTCGACATACCTTCTTTGACCGCATAACCATTTATGGAGATCTCTAAATTCACATTGGAATTTTTATAAGTAATGATATAATACCCTGATGTGACCTTTACGCTTGGTACCGAATTCTCTTGAGAGATCAAAGATCCAAGGCAAAAGAACGCCAGACAGAAAATTAAATTAAATCGTGACATGAATTCCACCACCCGCTTATGATTCGAAACGATTGAATCATAAAATCAAGATCCGTCTATAAAAATCTTGATCTTACTGAGAGAAGGGTCGGAATGTTGATTTATGAAAACCGTTCTTCTTCTCCTTGTTTTTTTGTTTTGCCAACCCCAAAAAGAAGTAAAACAGTTTTCACCAGAGAAACTTCCTTCGGAAAATACGATCAAACAAAACTTATCCGATCAAAATCATATCCGAAAACTTGGGGATAAGGCATCTGAAAAAGGTTTAACGTTCGAAGAATGGAAACAAGATGTTCGCAAAAAAGTAACACAAGAAGAGATTAGCTTCTACTATAGTCGAGAAAGAAAAGCAACCTCATTTGATTCTTTCGATACAGATGCGATTGAAAAGAAGAGAAATTCGATTTTGGTCCGCCTGGCTTGGGCTCGTATGTTCGAAGAGGCGAACATACGTTGGAAAGAAAATTCCACACAAATAGACAAAGATTTGCTATCGAAATTAAATCTGTCGCATTCCCCAAGGCTAGGACATTCCAAATCAAAGTGGACAATCATTGAATGGAGCGATTTTTATTGTACGTTTTGCAAACAAACTTATCCTCACACACAAAAAATTTTGGACCAAAACAAAGGACAGATTTTTTATATTCACAAAGATTTTCCGTTAGATGCCGATAGCGACGAAGGGAAATTGCCACTTGCTTTTTCTAGATGTCTCTGGAATGAAGACCCATCGCATTATCAAAATAATGTGAAGAAAATTTATAATAATATAAATAATTTAATGGAAGGAACCACTATTGATATTAAGACCTGTTTGATTCAAAATTTAGATCCTAAATATTTGCGATTAGTAAACGCCGACTACAAAGAAGCGAAGACCCTTGGAATTGATTCGATTCCAACTTTTTGGGTCAACGGGAGATGGATTGTCGGTTCATTAGATGAAAAAAGTTGGGCTAAAGTTCTGAATGAAACAATGCTTCGGTAAAAAAAATTCTTGTCAATTCGGACTTCTTTGATTTTGATTTGAAGACGCTGGAGAAAGTGTACAAAATGAATCATAATTTGCTTAAAAAATTTTTACTTTTATTTTTGTTATTATTTACTATTCATTGTGGAAAAAAACTCCATTTTTCAATGGTCACGTCGACATCTATGGAAAATGGACTTCCATTTTTTGTGTTAGATGGTAAAGAGTGGAAAGCTGAACCTGGAGCTGAATTCGTTAAGTTACATTTTTATGCCGACGAGGCATTTCCCTTGAGCAAAGTTTCGATCCAATCTTGCTCTGGTAACTTCAAAGATCGAGTGGCTGCTTATGTAAATTTTGATGAGGTCTATGCGAGTACAGACATAGAAAAATCAAATTCAGAGGTAATCTTTGACCCAGTTGTACAAGCTAGATCGGTGACCTTAAATTTTCAACGCAACCAAGACATTTGTTTAAAATCTGTAAAATTCTATGATGAGGCAAAAAAAGCCTACAGAACATATACTCCAGAAATTATCGCAGGTAAGGCGGAAGCGTCTGAAACTGCTAGCCCTGAAGCAAGCTATTCCATAATGAATTTGTTTGATTCCAAGTATGAAAATGCCTATGCTTCTATAAAAGGAGGGCAGGGAGTTTCTTTCCAATTTCAATTCGAAGACAATCAGAAAATTTCAAAATTAAAAATCTGGAACGGATACCAAAGGTCAGATGTCCATTGCATCAAAAATGGTCGATTGAAAAGCTTTACATTAACGGGTGATAATGGTTATTCTGAGAAAGTTACAATTGAAGATACGATGGGTAGCCAGGAAGTTTCATTACCAAATGCATTCAAAGGTAAAAACTTAAAACTTACAGTAGACGAATTGTATCCGGGATTAACAGAAAAAGGATTTGTCCTTTCTGAATTGAGATTCGGAAACGGAAGTGATTGGTTGGCCATTGATACTTTGCCAAAATCAAAGGATACGGCTGCAAAAAACTTTGAAGCATTTACGAAAGCCTCCCTAAGACGCGTGTTAAATCGTGGGTTAACAGGAATGGAAGCTGTTGCATCAACGATTGCAGAGGTAACGGATGTTCCAGCGGGAGCTGAAAACGTAGAAGTCGAAGAAAATTTAGAGGCGCCTAGTTCTTCTGATTGGACGATTCGTTTGCGTTCAGACGGGACCTTCTTTTTGGAAGGATCGACTGCCCGAGCCAATTATGACGAAGGCCAAGAAAGTTCGCAGAAATTTTATGGTATGGGAAATTACGAAGTAAAAGAAGTAGAAGCTGGAAAAATAAATTTGAGAATTTTTGGATTTCTTCGCAAACAAACCTTTACGAACTTTTTGGACTACGGTGGTGGCGATTGCAATGGATGCGGAAGGGATTGTAATCTAGTGAAAAATCCAGACCCGAATCATACGGAAAAAATCTTTCAAGAATTTGTAACACTTCAGTTGAAAGGCAAAAAATTCTATCTCTTCAACCAGAAAAAAACACAAAATTTGGACTTTTCAACATTAGAGTTAAGTTTAGAATAGAGTCCGAATGGACTTAAGATTTCTATTTCGATCGTTAATTCTATCTGTTCTTGTATCTTTTCTACTAGGTTGTGGGAGAGATACAGAGCAGCAAACAGCGAAAACCGAAACTGTTACTTCTCCACAAACACCGGTTAAGGCAGAGAAAGTAACCATTAAAATCAATTGGGAATATTCAAATCTTCCTCTAAAAATGGAAATCCGTGAGCCTTCAGGTTCTCAAGTTTTACAACTGTGGACAACAGGTTCTATCCCAGAAGGAAAAAACAAACCATTCGGCAAAGAGATTTTTGAGAGCACAATTGTTTTGAGACCAGGACAAAAAAAACAGTTTCTTTTGATGATGAAAAATGATTCTGATCTGCCAGTTTATTTTTTTGCGGCTCCTCATCAAGCTATGCCCGTCGAACATAGCTTTGGTTTTAAATTTAAATGTCTGTGCGTGAATCATGCGTTTAGTGTCCCGGGAAAAGAAAGTTGGTATCGGGTAGTCGAGATTCGTTTGGCACCGGATTTTTTGGGAGATACTTTGAACATTACGCATAACCTAATTGGAATCACAAAAGAGAGAATGGCAGAATTCGAACAGAGTGCACACAAATCAATGCCCCACGAAATGGATTGATGATCTTTCCTCCCTATAATGCTAACATTTCTTAAAAAATCCAAGCTTCGAAATCTTATTTATGCCGGTGTCACACCAGATATGAATATGGATTCTGCACTTCGTCTGCAAATGGCAAACATTGCGGCTATACTCGGAGTTATTTCTAATTTTAGCTTTAGTCTTTTATTTTTTCGGTATGATACGATCGGCCAGGGTTTGATTCCGATTGTCAACACTCCGTTTGCAGTTCTCATCGGCTTTTCCATTTTTCTAAATTATAAAAGAAAATATAATCTTTCGCGCACCATCCTTCTCTTTTCCATACCAGCGGTTGTTGTCACGACTACGACTCTTTTCTATGGAAATTTACTGGGTGCACATTATTTTTTTCTTCTCTTTTCGATGTTGCCATTTTTAACGTTATCTTACAAAGAAAGATACATCATTCTATTATATTTTATCACTAATATAGGCCTATTTTTCTATTTAGCTTATTTTCATATCCCACCTTTCATTACACCAGATAGTCCATTTTACGATGTTGAGATAAGACAAAATTTTCAATCGATTTCGATTGGCTTTTGTTTGTCGATCATGGCAATTATACTTGCGTATTTTCTAAGAAACACAAATCGAAATCAAAGTGAATTACAAAAAGCTAATTTGTACAAAGATCGTATTTTTTCGATATTAGCTCATGATTTAAAAGGACCAATCGGAAGTATGGGGACATACTTGAGCATATTGCTAGAGTCAAAATCTAGACTATCGGATGATGAAATAAAATTTGGATTAAAAGAACTTCAAAAAAATGCAAGTCAGTGTTATGTGGTTCTAGAAAATCTTTTGGAGTGGGTCAAAAAAGATACAAATCGACTCCAATTCGTTCCTGAAATGAATTCCTTGCTAAAATTAATTCAGGATGCACTTGATTTATTTCAAATTCAATCTCGAGAAAAAGAGGTAAGTTGGAAGATAGATGTAAGTGAAAAACATTTTGTTTTTGTGGATGAACGTATGATGGCGACAGTTCTTCGGAATCTATTTTCAAATGCACTCAAGTTTTCGCGGCAGAAAGGGGAGGTAAAAATAAGTTCCCGTGACCAACGTGAATATCTTGAATTAGAAGTTAGCGACTCCGGGATTGGAATCCAAGAGGAAAAATTAGAGATGATTAAGGAAGGTCTTAATATCAAGTCTGAATTTGGAACTTCGGGGGAACGTGGAACGGGGATTGGATTGATTGTTTGTTTTGATTTACTTCGCATCCAAAACGCAAATATACAAATACAAAGTAAAGTAGAGGTAGGGACAAAAATTACGATTCAGCTGCCTAAAGAATACAATTAACACTTCCCTTTTTCATAATCTAAAATAAAAATTATCTAATGTTTGGTTTTGTTCGTCGCTATTTTGATTGGTTGGATGGGAGTGCTCCTAAGGGTAATATTGAAATATATCCTGTGGTTTCTGAAAATTATAAAACAAATATCGATGGTATTTATATCATCGGTGATCTAACTGGGATACCGCTTTTAAAATTAGCAGTCGCTAGTGGGCAAAAGATTTGGAATGAAATTCCCTCGTTTGATAATGATCACTTGGATGCGGTGATCATCGGAGCCGGACCAAGTGGAATCGCCTGTGCTTTAGAGGCGAAAAAACGCGGTAGAAAATTTGTTGTATTAGAATCAAACGAAACCTTTCAAACAATTCGTAGTTACCCTAAGGGAAAACCAATCTATGCAGAACCTAAAGAGACGAAACTTGTAGATACACTTTTGATTCGGAACGGAACAAAAGAATCTCTACTTGAAGATCTAAAACAAACGATTAAAAAAGAGAAAATAAAAATTTCCGAAAATCAAAGAGTAACGGAGATCATTCGAAAGTCTGGCTCTAAAATCTTCGAAATCATTACGGAAGATGGAAATTCATATTTGTCAAACCAGGTGATCATTGCCATGGGCAAATCTGGAGATCCGAATCGATTGGGGATCAAAGGTGAAAATTTAAGTCATGTTTTTTATCGTTTGATTGATCCAAAAGACGCACAGAGAAAGCACGTAGTGATCGTTGGCGGAGGAGATTCCGCAGTCGAAGCAGCCATTGCAACATCAAAATTTGCAGACCAGGTAACGCTTGTATATCGAAATGCGGAGCTCAACCGTCCCAAACCAGAGAATACACAAATATTCAACGAACTTGTATCACAGGGGAAAATTCAATTTTTGAATGAATCTCAGCTAACTGAGATTACAGAAAACTTCTGTTTTATAAAAAATAAAAAAGGCTCAAAAAAAATTAAGAGTGATTTTGTTTTGATTCTCGCTGGAAGCAAACCTCCTTTGAGTTTTTTAAATAAGTTGGGTATTCGGATTCAAAATTTAAAAACCTTCCGCGATTGGATTGGTTTTACATCGCTTCTATCTTTTGCCCTCACCGCGTATTTTGGCAAGGCATCTTTTTACGGAATTTCCTGGTATTCGTTCATCGCATCGGCAAGTGCCATTTTGTTTCTTTTCAGTGCTCTGTCCTGGTTCGTTCTCCATACTAAGCAGAATGGAGCTGTCTTTCCGAAGGGCTGGAATTTACTTCGAAATTTTTATTTATGTTCTGCGGGAGTTTACTTCCTCTTCGTCTATTTTGGTGCTACCTATTTCGATTTTTTACTTTTTGGTAAATATCCCGCATTCCATTATACGATGTTATACTCAACTACGATTCTTTTTTTTGGAATCCGCAGAATTCAAAAAAGGCCTACATCTTACATTAAAATGCAGACATGCGTTCTTATTTTTATCCAATTGTTTTTTCTATTTTTATTACCGGAAATCATATTACCATCGTTAGGGAAGTTGGAATTACTCGGTAGTAGCACTGGTTTTTTGCGAACTCAAGTATTTCCGAACGATGCCTATTGGAAAGCTTACGGATTTATATTGGCGTGGCCTTTAAATATGGCTGTACTTTATGATGGAAATATCACCTCGTTTTGGTTTGGTTATGGAATCTTTATGACTTTCGGAATCATACCGTATCTCGTACTACGATTTGGAAAGGGAGCATATTGCGGTTGGATTTGTTCTTGCGGTGGACTTGCAGAAACGCTTGGAGATGAACATCGTCATAAAATGCCTCATGGAAAATGGGCATATAAACTTGAACATTCAGGCCAGTGGATTTTGCTAATTGCCTTTATTATCACCTTTGCTAAGTTAATTGGAGTTTTTGGAAAAGGGGTTTTCCCAAGTTTTTCAATTTTTGAAATTTGGGCTGACTCTGTAAAATGGATCTACGATTTAGTTGTAGATATTGGCCTTGCGGGAGTGGTTGGAGTAGGGTTTTACTTTTTGTTTTCAGGTAGGATCTGGTGTAGAATGTTTTGTCCATTAGCTAGCCTTATGCATATTTATGCAAAATTTACAAAATTTCGGATATTTTCAGAGAATAAAAAATGTATTTCTTGTAATATTTGCACTAAAAACTGTCATCAGGGTATTGATGTTATGAATTATGCGAACAAAGGTATACCAATGGACAGTGTACAGTGTGTTCGCTGTTCCGCTTGTGTTTCTATGTGTCCCACGGGAGTATTGTCTTTTGGTGCTCTTGAAGGCGAAATCCAAATCTTGGAAAAATTAGAAGCTAAGTCCATTTAATGATTCATTGAATCAAATTTGATGTTCAAAACTTTTGGATGACGAGGTCTTATTTAGAATTCTAATTCCCAAATTTGGATCATTTTACAAGATGAAGCAAAGAGAATTTACTTCGATGCAATCAAATAATATTGAAACTCAGTCTTATTCTGGCCTATCTTCCCTCGAAATTCCAGCATTACGCAAAAAATATGGGCTAAATGAAATTGCATCTAAAAAAGAAAGAAATTTCCTAGAACGCTTGATAGGTGTTGTGATGGAGCCGATGATTTTTCTTCTGATTTTTATTGGAATTATCTATCAATTCATCGGTGATACTAGTGAGGCACTTTTGTTATCTGCATCAGTGATTTTAATCATCATCATCACGATTTACCAAGAAGGAAAAACAGAATCAGCAATTTCTGCTCTAAAAACAATGGCAAGTCCCAGAACAAACGTGATACGGGATGGGCAAATACGAAAGGTTGACGGAAAAGATTTAGTACCTGGAGATATCATCATCGTCAATGAAGGCGATCGAATTCCTGCCGACATTGAAATAAAAAATACCGAACATTTGATGATGGATGAATCCTTGTTAACTGGAGAATCTATACCCATACTTAAACATAATTCAGATTCTGTCTACTGTGGATCACTTGTAACGGCGGGACAAGCCATATGCGAAGTGAAACTTACAGGAAATTTAACAAGGATAGGAAAAATTGGTAAAACGATTTCAGAAGAAAAGATAGAAAAAAGTTTGCTTGAAAAAGATGTACAAATTCTGGTGAGATGGATATTTATATTTGCTGTCATCGTCTGTGTCGCTTTGGTTCTTTATTTAGGATTTACGACAGGAAAGTGGACACTTGGCTTATTATCTGGTTTAACGCTTGCTATAGGGATTTTGCCTGAAGAATTACCACTCGTACTGACTATATTTTTTGCTTTTGGTGCCTATCGGTTGAGTAAAAAAAATGTACTTACTAGAAAAACATCCATTATTGAAACGTTAGGTGCTGCCACTGTTTTATGTACAGATAAAACAGGTACGATCACCCAAAATAAAATGAAAATTCAATGTTTTGTAGACACAAATTTGAGAGTAAACAAATTAGAGGATTTCAATTTTGAGAGCCAGCCTAAGATTTTTCCCTTTTTACTTTTTGGGATGTTAGCTAGCAAAAGACATGCATTCGATCCTATGGACAAAGCATTCTTTGATTTATGGCAAAAGTTTAAAAATTCACAAATTTATGATTTAGAATCTTACCAACTCATTTTAGAATTTCCGATCGCAGGAAATTTTTTGGCTTTTACGCAAGTTTGGAAATCGGGTTCCGAATACATAGTGGCAACGAAAGGTGCTCCTGAAACTATAATTAAATTATGTAATTTAGATAAAAACTCGGAAGAAAAGATTTTAAATAAAACTTCCGAAATGGCAAAGCTAGGTTATCGGATGTTAGCTGTTGCAAAATCCTCCGAGCGTCTTTCTACTATTCCAGATTCTCCACGAGAACCCAGTTTTGAATTTTTAGGACTCGTCGGTTTGGAGGATCCGATTCGCGAGGAGGTTCCAGAGGCAATCAGAAATGCATACCTTGCTGGTATACGGGTGATTATGATCACGGGAGATTATCCAGAAACTGCAAAAAGTATTGCGAGACAAATTGGATTAGAAAAGTCAGAGTTTGCGATCACTGGAGAAACATTGGCAAAATTAAAAGAGGAGGAATACAAACAAGCGGTCCTTCAAAATAATATTTTTTCCCGAGTTAGTCCTGAAGAGAAGTGGAGGTTAGTTGGCGTACTTAAGGATATGGGAGAAGTCGTGGCAATGACTGGTGATGGTGTGAATGATGCACCGGCTTTAAAACGGGCTCATATTGGTGTTGCCATGGGAGGTAGAGGAACCGATGTGGCGCGAGAGGCATCATCTCTTGTATTGTTAGATGATAGTTTTTCTTCTTTGATTCGAGCAGTGGAAGAGGGTCGACATATCTATTCCAATTTACGCAAGGCACTGGGTTATATCATTGCAGTTCATATTCCGATCATTGGGGCTACTTTTTTCCCGATTTTGTTCAATTTGCCTAATGTCATTCTAAGCGCCGTACACATCGTTTTTTTAGAAATGATCATCGATCCAACCTGTACGCTTGTCTTTGAAAAAGAGCCAATCGAAGAAGGTACTATGAAGACAAAACCTAGAAATATGAATCAATCACTTTTGGATCTTTCTCTTTTTACCACTTCTATTATCCAAGGTCTGTTTTCTCTTTTTGCTGTGATCGCATCTTATGTTTTTATTGTATATTATGACAAATCCAGTAGTCAAGATTCATACCTAGCCAATACCGCTGCATTCGTGACTCTTATTTTCTCAAACCTGCTCCTTATTTTAGTAAATCGTAATAAATCAAAATTGATAATTGAATCCATTCGAGTTCGAAACGATGCTTTGCCTTATGTGGCGATCGGCACACTTCTGATTCTTTTTGCCGCATTGTACATACCTGCTCTGCAATCATTATTTCATTTTTCACCACTTTCTGGTTCACAGGTTTTCGTTTGTTTTTTGATTTCAATAATTAGCATTGTTTGGTTTGAAATCGGAAAATTATTTATCAGGAAAAAACATTAGTCTATACAAACGCTGTTTGTCATGCTAGAATAAAGTTACATTATGATTGATTTATTCTTTCCACGAAAACATTCAGCACTTTGTTTGAAGAGTGCTTTTTTTGGTTTTTTTGCTCATGCAGGTTTTGTTAGGGGGCTAAATGAAATAGGTTTTAAACCATCCTTCATTACAGGTTCCAGTTCTGGAGCCATGATGGGAGCACTGTATGCAACTGGTGTGGATATGATGGAAGTTGAAAATATGGTGCTCGGCTTAAAAAAAAGTGATTTTTGGGAAGGTAATTCTTTTACTCAGCTTGGTCGATTGATTAAAAAAGGTATAAAAGGATACAGTGGTGTACTGACGGGGAAAGCCACTCGAAAATTATTATATCCTTATCTTGGGAATAAAAAATTTTCTGATCTAAATATTAAACTCGGTGTGGCTGTTTCTAATCTAACAAAAAGTAGACGAGAATTGATTACAGAAGGAAATATTTTAGATGCGGTTATGGCCTCTATTGCATTCCCGTTTCTTTACGAAGTACAAAAGTTAAATGACGATGAATTTTTAGACGGTGGAATAGGAGATGCGGAACCTATCAAAGAACTCATTTTAGATCCAAGCATTGATCGAATCATTATCCACCAAATCAACAACAATCGACCTCTGAGCAATAATATCATCAAAAGAGCCTTTGACGCCTCTGTTCAAATTATAGAAACCGAATCGGAAGATTTAAAATCACTCCTTGCGAAGGAAAAAGGAAAAAAATTAATCCGATTGGAAACTCTTACTCCTTACTTGTCACCAAAAGATTTTTCTCAAGGGAAGTTTGCACTTGCCGAGGGTAGAGGCACGGCTTATAGAAATCGGGATGAAATTCTAAATCAGAGTCCCTTGCCTAACTTTCCTTTCTCTCTTTGATGTCCTGTTCTGGGTCGCGTTCTAAGCCTAAGGCAAAGATGGTGATATCATCATCTGCTCTTTTGTATTTAGAAAAACGAAAGACCTCTCCTACGATTCTATCACAGAGAGATTGCGGATCTAAGGAAGAGTTATCTTTGATGAGTTCTATAAATCTTTCTTCACCAAACAATTCATCTGTATTTGGATCACGAGCTTCTAATACACCGTCAGTATAGAGAATAATTTTACCAGAACTGGGAAGAGGACGCTCAATTTCTTTTAGTTTTAACGCAATGAATTCAGTGATGGCTCGGCCTTCAGAAGAGATGAACTCCGATTCTCCTTCTTTTGAAACGAGAATGATCGGTGGATGGCCTGCGTTGGCTACTTTCATGATTCCTTTTTTTGGATTCACATATAGAAAGATGGCACTTAAAAAATGTCCTGAAAGATTTTCCAATAAAGAAAGACGCATGTTTTCTGCTGCTTTTGCTGGTTGGTCCAATTCGGTCACCCATAGTTGAAGCGAAACTTTTGCCATACTAGCAATCATCGCAGCTGCAATTCCATGACCAGAGACATCACACAAAAAGACTCCGAATCCCTCATCATCTTCTAAGAAATGAACAAAATCGCCTCCTATATCGGACGTAGGTAAATAGCGAAACCCGATTGGATAATTTTTCAAATGACTTCTATGTTTCGGTAGAAGGTCTTTTTGTAAACGTTTAGCAACTTTTAATTGCGCATCTATTTCCTGTTTGTCCTCATTGTCTTTTCTAAGTGTTCTTACTTTGATCATCAAAGCTGCAGCTAAAAGAAAAATTTCTATAGCGGATCCGAGAGGCAAACTGAATGTAGCGATCATCTTTGGTTCGATCCAACCTTGGATTGTGGATAAATTGATCGCAGCCCCAGCTAACATGGAACCAAACGCAAAAAAGAATAGATAATTCTCCATCTTTCTTTTGTTCTGAAATATAGCATAAATAGATAAATATATTCCCCAAAAAATTGGTAAGCTTACAAAAGTTAGTGCAAATTCGATATATGTCCTGAGGTCTAAAAAAAGTACGCTTGGTAGAATAAAAATGCTAAGTCCTATCAAAGTTAAGGTTACTTTGAGATGTTTTTTCCCATATTTTTGAAGTTCTAAAAATTCTTTTGTGAAAAGTAATCCAAAGATACTTGTAAGATAGATACTGACCGGGAACAAATAATTTTTCCAAACATTGGAATTTCCGATTTCGATATAGTGAATGAAGCCTGTCGAAAATAAGGTTACAAGTAAGATCGAGCTGAGATAAAAGAAATAAAAGAAAAACTGACCGTAACGAAGCGTATAGGCAAGTAACAACGTATATAAAAACATCAGACCACCTGCGCCAAAATAGGCGGAGAAAAGTAGGTCACTCATTTTAGAGAAAGATAGAAATGCTCGAGTATTATAAATGGATAAAAAAGTGAAGTATTGGTTTTCAGATTTTATGCGAACATAAATAGTTCTAGTTTCATCTGGGCCGAGTGTAATGGGAAAAGATGGAATATGAGAATAAAGTGGTCTATCCTTACGTAGCACCTGATCCCCAGATGCCAAGGCCTGCCATTTCCCCTCTTTTAGATAAAACATCTCAAAGTAGTCAATGACGGGACTAGAGAAGAGTAAATAATAGTTATGAGGAGTTTTTCCATTGTGATGAATTTTAAAACGTAGCCATAATGGATCTTTTTCTTTTGGAAAATGAATGGTATCTCGATCGTTTCGTTTCCAATTCCCTTCCGATTTGATTACGGACAATAGTGTGGAGTCTTTCTGAGGTAAAAAAAGGTATTCGAGCTCTCGTGCAATATTCTTCTTTTTGATATCTTCGTAAAGTTCAATCGTTTCACCCTGATTAGGTGAAATCAATAACATCAAAAAAAGGATGATAAAGGTTAATACATTTTTCATCAGTAAGAACTTCCTGACCCGCCTCCGCCAGAACTTCCGCCTCCCCATGAACCACTTGAACCGCCGCTAGACCAGCTACTTCCGCCTCCTCCAGACGAGGAACTGCCTGAACTGGACGATTTTACTTTTTTAGGAATTGTAACATATTTTGATTCTGCATGTTTACAATTGGCACATTCATACTCATGTAACTCTTCACCATCACTTTCATAAGTTGCCGATCGAATAACAGTTACACGGATATTTTGAAATGTGTTGAAATGACATTTCGGACAAGTGGAAGCAGGAGAATCACCAGTATATTTTTCTTTGGTTATCTTGGAACAATTATTACATTCCCAGATATCATAATCTACTGATTTAATTTTTTCTTCGATACCCTCTCCTTTGGAGAGATGTTTGTTGTCCTGCTTTTCATTTAATTTGATCATCTTACTTTTGCAAGTGGGACATTTTCTGGGATTATTTCTTAGTTTTTTTTGGATCCAACCATTGACAAAAAATAGTCCTATACCGATAGGCAATAGATTAAGTAGCGAATAGGAAGTATCGGATTCGGCGATTTCAGATACAAGCATGTAACCAGTGGCAACTATTCCAGATAACCAAGCCAGAGTGCGACCAAAATAGTTATAAAAATTGTATAATGTTTTGTTTCCAAATCTAAGGAGCGCCAAAATAACTCCTAAAAAAACCGAAATGGACATAACCAAAATTCCCAGCCAAAAATAAAAAAATTCTTTAATGCTGTTAGTGGGTGAAGTTATATGTCTGGCGAATATTCCGTTTTGGTCAAAAAAGTTTTCCTCTGTGATCGTTTTGATTTTATCCTGATAATGAGAGGCGGGTAAATCGGCAAAATTGAATTGAAATTCATCGATACTTAGTTTTTGTTCCATACTAGCATTAGGATTTTTGATCGAATTTATGATCGCAAAACTTCCTAATGTCATTCCCATCGAAAATTGGTTTGACTTAAAATTGGGAACGATAAATTTTTCTAGGATTCTTTTGCAGAGGATATCAGGGACTACTCCTTCTAATCCGTAACCTGTTTCGATTTCAATCCTTCTTTGGTCGAATACATGTAAAATTAAAATCCCATTGTCTTTCCCTTTTTTCCCTATCCCCCATTCATTAAAAAGTGTGTTTGCGTATTCTTTAGGATTCATTTCACCTATCGTTAGTTTTGTGACAATTGCAATTTCAACACTTGTATCCTTTTCTAGTTCTGAGATCATCTCGTTGATTTCACTGAGGGCACCTGAGTCCCTTAGATAACCAATTTCGTCCGAAACCCAACCGCCATTTAAACGAGGGTTTTGGGTTTGTGTTTGTACTGGAAGGCTAAACACAAGAAGTACAATCCAAAAAAAACGATAGAACATCTTCGGAATCATTACAGATTTTTTTCAATTGGCAAAGATAATTTCAAGGAAAGGCATCGGAAGCGAATTGAAAAAAAAATGGACGGATTTGTTTCATTGGCAGTCTAAGGCTTAGAGTGCTAAAATAAGGATGCAATCATGAAACAATTTGACAGTACGGTCCAGGGTGCCTTGGACATCGCTCAAACAGATGCGATCAAAAGGAAAAATACAGAAATTACGCCTTACCATTTATTTTATGGGCTTCTTTCGCACCCATCTTCCTTCTCTAGCCAAAATTTAGGCAAACATAGGCCCAGGGTGGAAGAATTTCTTTCCAAATTGGCAAAATCTGTTTCAGAAATTGGTTTCGAACAATTGAAGACTTCTGGAAAGCTCAGCCAATGGATTACGATGGCATCGTCACGGGCTGCTGAAAATGCTCGAGAGGAAATCAAAGAAGCCGACCTTCTGAAATTTTTACCGAATATTTTGCCTGAGTTAAAAGTCGACTACAATGATCTAAATGTCAAAGAAACGGATGAAGAAGTCCCGAACTTTCTCATCAACCTAAACGAAGAAGCAAAAGCCGGCAAACTTGATCCTGTGATAGGCAGAACCAAAGAGATACGTTCCGTTATGGAGATTTTGGGAAGGCGTTCTAAGAACAATCCTGTGTTAGTCGGCTCTGCAGGTGTTGGGAAAACAGCCATCGTGGAAGGTTTAGCAGAGCAAATCGTCAAAGGAAAAGTTCCAGATGTATTAAAAGGAAAAACGGTTTATTCACTTGATATGGGTCAGCTCATGGCTGGTACGAAATATCGGGGAGAATTTGAAGAAAAAATCCAACATCTTTTAAAATTCGTCAAAGCTCAGGTTGGCGAAGTAATACTTTTTATAGACGAAATACACCAATTAGTTGGCGCTGGAAGAACCGACGGAGCGATGGATGCTGCGAATTTGCTAAAACCAGCTCTTGCACGTGGCGACTTACATTGTATAGGTGCAACCACTCCAGAAGAATTTCAAAAATATATCCTCGGGGATGCAGCATTAGAAAGAAGGTTTAGGTCTGTTCCTGTAAATGAACCATCGAAAGAAGATGCGATTGAAATACTTATGGGCATTCGTGATAAACATGAAATTCATCATGGAATCAAAATCTCGGATGATGCAATTTATTCTGCAGTATTTTTATCTGATCAATACATCACCGATAAAAATTTACCAGATAAAGCCATTGATTTAGTAGACGAAGCGGCATCTGCCCTTAAACTTTCTGCAGAAGCAATGCCTGCACCTCTCGCCGAACTAGAAAGTGAAATCCGTTCTAAAAAGATTTATGCGCAAGTCGAAAAGAAGAACGAAGACATTCTAAAGGAAATTGAAGCTCTAGAGAAAAAATTCAATGAAGGCAAATTGGAATGGGAGAAAGAAGTCAATAGTTTGAAACAAATGGCTTCTATCAAAAATAAAATCGAGCGAGTAAAATTCGACTTAGAGAATGCAGAGAGCCGAGCTGATTATACGGAAGCTTCCCGATTGAAATTTGCAGTCTTACCAGAATTGGAAAAAGAATTGGGAAATTTCCAGAATATTTGGATTCTCGGTAAATACCATATTGCGAGTGTTATTTCTAGACAAACTGGTATCCCTGTAGAGAAAATATTAAAAACAAAACAGGACAATATTCTAGATCTAGAAAAACAACTAGGCCAAACTGTCTACGGGCAAACGGAAGCATTAAAGGAAATATCTGAGACCTTACTTACAAGTTACGCCGGTATTTCGGCTGAGAATCGTCCTCTTGGATCCTTTTTGCTCAAAGGGCCGACAGGTGTTGGAAAAACAGAAACGGCAAAAGCATTGGCAAAATATCTTTTTGATAGCGAATCCAATCTCGTTCGTTTAGACCTTTCCGAATATTCGGAAAAACATTCTGTGGCCAAACTCATCGGATCACCGGCGGGGTATGTTGGTTATGAAGAAGGTGGGATTCTGACGGAGGCAATTCGAAGAAAGCCATATTCTGTTTTACTTTTTGATGAAATTGAAAAAGCACATCCCGACTTCGCAGATATCTTGTTACAAATTCTCGATGATGGAAGGCTAACAGACAATAAAGGAAGAACGATTAACTTTAGAAATACGATAGTTCTATTGACTACAAATTCAAAAGACATTTATTCTGACTTTAAACCTGAAGTACTCGGAAGGTTAGACGGAATTTTAACCTATGCATCCATTGATTCTTCCATCATGGAAAAATTAATCGAAAAGCAGGTAATGTTGTTAAATGAAAGACTTAAAGTGAAAGGGATTGTGATCAAACTATCCGAAAGTGCCGAAAGAATTTTGGCAGAACAAGGTTATGATCCAAAATTCGGTGCAAGGCCTCTTAACAACGCATTCAATCGCATTGTCAATCGCCCACTTTCCAAGGAAATATTGGCCGGAAACATTGCAGAGGGAGTGTATTTGGCCGAATGGAACGGGAACAGTCTTGTTTTTTCGCTTTCGAAGGACGTATTGGCTCCGAATAGATCATAACTTGAATAAGGTGGCCTAAAATCTTTTTTCAAAAGATTTAGGTCACTTTTTATTCATTGGCAGGAAATTAAACTTTAGAAGTCTAATCACTATGACATCATTAAGCTCAATATCAGATTCACGATTTTCTACAAACCAGAATATATCCGTTCCGGCGTTAGGTCTTGGAGTATGGAAATCAAAACCAAAAGAATGTTATACGGCAGTAAAATCCGCCATTCAGAATGGGTATCGGCACATTGACACAGCGGCCATTTATGGAAATGAAGCAGAGGTTGGCGAAGCTATTCGAGATTCTGGGATTCCTAGATCGGAAATATTTGTAGTAACGAAATTATGGAATGCCGATCAAGGTTATGATTCCGCACTACTTGCAGTCGATAAATCCTTGCAGAAGCTAGGTTTTGATTATGTCGATATGTATTTAATACACTTTCCCGTTTCAGGCAAGAGGAAAGACTCTTGGCGAGCCTTAGAACAGATCAAACAATCTGGCAAAACCAAAGCGATAGGTGTGAGTAATTTTATGGTTCAGCATTTAGAAGAGTTGTTAGGTGAGTCTTCGGTAACTCCAGCGATGAACCAGGTGGAGTTTCATCCTTTTTTAAACGATGTAAAACTATATGAATATTGTAAATCGAAGGGAATTCTTTTAGAAGCATATAGCCCTCTTGCACATGGGAAAAAAATAGAAGATCCCAAAGTGAGTGTTTTGGCACAAAAATATGGAAAAACAAATGCCCAAATTTTGATTCGTTGGGCTTTACAGAAAAATATCGTTGTGATTCCGAAATCTGTAAATCCGAGTAGGATTGCCGAAAATGGCGATGTATTTGATTTTCACATCAAAGACGAGGACATGGCTCTTATGGAAACTTGGAATGAAAATTTTCGCACCTGTTGGGACCCAACAGAGGTTATTTGATTTTTTTTCGTAGTACAAGGATTAAAGACTGACTTTGGCTTTTGGATCCTAAAACCCCATAACCAAAGGGAAAGGGCAGGGGTTCATTTTGGGAGAGCGCATTCAATTGAACCATTTCCGTTTGGTATTCAGGTTCGATTGCCCCTGACAGGTTCCAGGATTTTTGATATCTTCCGTAAAGAATTCTATCCCAAGTATCAGTCGGAAACAAACGAATGGGAAAACCAGAATCATCCTGTACAATTTGAACGGCATTTGTCAGGAGGATATTTCGAAACAAACTCCTCTTCTCCCCATGAAACAAATATTCGGCTGATTTTGTGAAGATATTGATTTCGCCTAGTCCGGTAAAATACTCATATAAGCCATCGCCTGGTTGGCCTTCTTTTCCTCGTAAAAATATTTTAAAGTAAGTTAAGCTTTGATTTTGTTTTGTTTTTTCATCGAACAAATTAAGCGTAAAACCTTTATAAGTTTCCGTTGGCCCGACAATTGTCTCGGCTTTAGAGCTCGTAACTTGTTTGCCAAGTTGTCTTAAAAAGGCAACAAATACTGGGTAGGCGCCAGAAAGTGCAGGTTTTTTTGTTTCCTCTTTCATCTTTCTATAGGTAAAATAATTTCGCCCCGCGAGATGATTTGATAATTCTTCAATTCCTTTTAAGATTATTTTTTTTTCCGAATCATTTTTGGTTTCCCACTCAAATGGAAAACCAGGATCCTCTAGTCCAAATAAAACATAACTTTGAGAATTTGGGAAAAAAGTGAATAGGTTTAAAACATCGATCCCACTAAAGGGATAAACAGTCGTTTTACGGTTAGAAGTATAGTTTTTTGCGATTAAAAAATCATCGATTTGTTTTTTGCGATTTAACATCACAGACCACGATTTTTCCATCTCCATCTGATGATCGGGATAGATCGTATTCGAGATCTTACCTGACCAGACATCGTGTAACGGCTGTTTTTTTTCTATGGAAGCGCATTCCACGAACAAAACCAAGACCAAAAATTGAAATAAAATGAGTGCAAATCGTTTCATAAAAACCTAATCGAAAAAACTAGAATGAGTTTCAATACAAGAGTAGATAAAAAAAGACCGGGGCCGACAAAAAATCGACTCCGGTCAATGGTTCCTAAAAAGAAAGCCAGTGTGTTAGTAAGTGAATGACCTATTCGCCAACGGCAACTTCATCCACTTTATCGGTTGAGAAACTAACCGGTTTCGATTTTGTCTCTCTTTCGATAGATTTTACTTCTCTTGTTTGAATTTTCGCACCCTCTTCCAAAAGTGGCAACCCATTTAAATCCCGAACTTGATTTTCTAGCAGAAAAGCGATGTCTGGGTTCTCGGCCAGGTAATTTCGGACTTGTTCCTTGCCCTGGCCAATTTTTTCGGTTTTGTAAGAGTACCAAGACCCTGCCTTAGCAATCAAATCGTGTTTTACCGCCAGGTCAATCAGGGAAGTCTCTCGGTTGATACCGTTTGAATACATGATATCGAACTCAGCTTGGCGGAACGGAGGTGCACATTTGTTTTTGACGACTTTTACGCGGACTCGGTTTCCGACTGGCTCTTCTTTTTCCTTCAGTGTTTCAATGCGGCGGATGTCCAAACGGATCGAAGCATAGAATTTTAACGCATTTCCACCAGTAGTGGTTTCCGGACTCCCAAACATCACTCCGATTTTCATACGGATTTGGTTGATGAAAACAACAATGGTGTTTGATTTCGAAATCGTGCCCGTTAATTTCCGCAGGGCCTGGGACATCAAACGTGCTTGTAAACCCATATGAGAATCTCCCATATCACCTTCGATTTCGGCTCTCGGGACAAGAGCCGCAACAGAATCAATGACGATCAGGTCGATCGCATTTGACCGAACGAGAGATTCACAAATCTCAAGGGCTTCCTCTCCATTGTCGGGCTGGGCAACGAGAAGGTCGTCGACATTCACACCCAGTTTTTTCGCATAGGAAGGGTCTAGTGCGTGTTCTGCATCGATAAATGCGGCAATACCACCTTTTTTCTGGCACTGGGCGATCGCCGAGAGTGTCAGCGTGGTTTTACCTGAAGACTCAGGTCCATAAACTTCAATGATTCTTCCAGTAGGAAATCCGCCGATTCCAAGGGCAATGTCTAGATCCAATGATCCTGTGGAGATGACATTCATCTCTGACATTTTGTTGTCAGCGCCTAGGCGCATGATGGAACCCTTTCCAAATTGTTTTTCGATTTGGCCTAGGGCAGCGTCGATCGCTTGTTTTCGTTGGTCGGTTTCTTTTTCGATCGTCTTATCGGATTTCTCTTTTTTCATACTCGGTTTTATTCTCCTAACTAGGTGTTCCGAAAGAACTAGGTTGACCAGTTTCAGGGCTTGGCCCCGAAAACTCCCAACAGCCAGTAAATTCCGAGAGGTCTGTATTTGCCACTCTCTCTTTCGGAATCTAACTCTTTTTCTCTTCCGTATCTGGACTGATTATGTCAGATTACCCAGACAAAGCAGAAGGCTTCCAAGAATTTTTTTCGTTATTATGTCAATTTCTGAATTCCAAGGCTATTTCGTACGTAAGTACCTGTATAGTAAAATTTTGGAGAAGAAAACGGAAAAGTAAGCCGATTTTAGGTAAGTATGACCCCCTCTAATTTAGAAGTTCAATTGCCTCCCTCCGCCACACCTCAAATGACCGAATTCTTTTTGATGTACAGAACTTATCTAAAGATTGAAAAAAATTATTCTGAACATACCCTTTTTGCTTATCTGCGAGATCTGAAGTTTTTCTTTGAATTTTGTTTAAAGGAAGAGATAGATATACTATCGGTTGATGTACTCGATGTTAGGGGATACTTTGCAGATCTAAAAACTACTAAAAAATTAGACAAACGTACACAGAGCAGAAAGCTTTCTTCCTTACGAACTTTTTACAAATTTTTATTTCGAGAGGGGAAGGTCCCTGCCAATCCTATACTCTCGGTTAGCTTTCCAAAAACAAAAAAGAAACTCCCAAAAAATTTCACACAAATCGAAACAGAAGATATATTAGAATACCATACGGAAGAAAAATCCACCACACTTGGCAAACGAGACAAAGCGATTGTGGAAGTTCTTTATTCAACAGGACTTCGCGTATTTGAGTTGGTGAATGCAAAATTAAGCGATTTAAATACGGAACTTACAAGTTTAAAGGTAATGGGAAAACGAAAAAAAGAGCGTTATGTCTTTATTGGCGATGAAGCCCGTTTTGCTTTGACAGAATACCTGGAAGAAAGGGGGACCCATCCAAAGGCAGAAGAAATTTTTCTGAACCAAAGAGGAGGGAAACTTACAACACGCGGGATTCGTTATATCTTGGCGGAGAGAAGATCTCTCATGGGAATGGAAAAACCTATCACACCGCACAAATTTAGACATACATTCGCGACAGACTTACTCAATGCGGGAGCTGATATACGAGCTGTCCAAGAGCTCTTAGGGCACTCTTCGCTTTCTTCAACTCAAGTATACCTAAGCGTTTCTCGAGATCGATTGAAAGAAGTTTACCGAAGTGCTCACCCCCATGCAAAAAAATAAATAATTGGTTTACTAGAATGGAAGAGGGACATTTACTTTCTGATACTTTATGATGATTTCGAAATTTTTAAAGGCGTCTCTCCTCTTCCAAGTAGCAAATAATCTATTTTTTCTTTGTTTGTATGGAATCCATTTTGGATTCACAAAATTTTTTCAAATCGTTCTCTTTGCATTTGGCATTGAAATCATTCTGATAGTATGTTCTCTACTTCTCATTCGGTTTCGTATATCTTCTGCGGAAAATACACTAAATCAGATGAAAAATGAATTAGATAAAGGAAAGTATCTAAAAAAATTTGCAATTGAACTCACTCTAGTTTCATCCCTTTCAGCTGTCCTTAGCATACTTATGACAATAGTCGTTGCATCAAAACAATTATCTGTTTTTGATTCAATGGGTCACCTTGCCTTTTTTGTGGGCATGGGTTTGTTTATTGGCATTGCCTTCGGAATATTAACATATAATCATTTTTTAAAGTTATTCTCGAATCAAATTCCTCGTGATACATTAAACGCCCATATCCAAAAATTATCGATCAAGTTTGTGCTTCCTGTCATCAGTACTGTTATTTTTACAAATATCATCGTTGGGTTTTTTGTTTACCAGTATGTATATAGTTCTAAATTAAACGATTCAGGCCAAATTCTACATGAATCTTCAGATGCTCATGCAAAAACTGCACAATCCATCATTGAAGTTCCGTTAGATGAACTTAGAGCATTAGCAAATATTTTTGATTCCCATTTCGTTAAGGAAGTAAATTTTTCTAGAAAAGACGTCCAAGCTATATTTAAAAATTATCTAAAGGCAAGACCTGATCTTTTAGGTGTCTGGTATGGTTTTGAACCAAATGCATTTGATGGAAATGACGCCACGAATCGAAATAAAGATACCTATGACAGTTCTGGACGGATGATGGGATATTTTTATTTTTATGAGAACAAAATCAAATCCGAAGGATTACACAACTATACAATCCCTGGCAAAGGGGATTTTTATTTAGGTCCAATCAAATCTGGTAAAGAAATGATACTCGGCCCATACGTATATGAAAGTAACTCAGGTGCCATCCAGATGATATCCTTGGTAATCCCTGTGATTCAAAATGGCAAACCTGTTGGAGTCGTTGGTATAGATCTAACCATCGATTATATCACCAAACGTTTTCCAAACGATAATGGATTGGAAACCATACTACTCTCGACAGACAATATTATCGTTGTATCGCCTAATCTAAATCATATTGGGAGACAGGTCTCCGAAGTGGACCAAAATTTAGCATCAAATGTCACGCAGTTTCAGGACAAAACAAATGTTTTTCTGGAATACCGAGATGACAAAACGCGTGAAATGTTTAATGCTGCGCTTGTAAAAGTAATTATTGGTTCCTCCGAGTCCGACTGGAAAAGCATCGCTATTGCAAAAAAAAGTGAAATCCAAAAAGAAACCGAAAAGGTAAGCTACATTATTTTTATTTTAATTATAATTATTTGTTTAGTGGTTGGCTATATTGTCATCCTTACAGCAAATCCACTAGCAAAATCTTTAAATCTCTTTTTGAATAACTTTGTTGCAGTGAGAGAAGGCGATTTAACCGTCCGATGCAATGAATTGGCATATAATAACAACCGTGAAGTGGCTACTCTTGCCTATTCCTTCAATGAGTTTCTGGCTAAACTGTCCAATGCCATTGGTCTCATCCAGAAACATACTGATTTTCAAGTTACATTGCTCACAGAGTTTAGCAGCCAAAGTGAAGAGCTCGCTTCTTCTTCCCAAAACCAAGCTGCAAGTGTGGAAGAGACGACAGCAGCTTTGGAGGAAATTTCTGCTTCTGTTGAATCCATTGCCCAATCAGCAGACGACCAATCAAAAATCGCTGATGAAACATTAAGATCATCAAGTGAACAACATCGATTGTTAGAATCTCTTATGACTATAACAAACGAAGGTGCCGAGCAAAGTGCCAACACTTTTGTTATGGCAGAAAAAGGTAATTTGGTTCTAAAAAATACTTCAAGCAGTATGAATCGAATCGAAACGAGTACACAAAAAATCGAAGAGATGGTTACATACATCCAAGAAATTTCAGACCAAGTGAACTTACTTGCGTTAAATGCTGCAATCGAAGCGGCAAGAGCGGGGGAACAAGGAAGAGGATTCGCTGTGGTAGCGTCTGAAATTGGGAAATTGGCAGATAAAACACAGGCCAATACAAAACAAATCTCGGAGCTCGTTTCGCAAGGGATAACTGACACTCGACTTGGTTCTGTATCTGTTCAGGAAACAGAAAGCATTTTCTCAGAAATATTACGAATGACTGAAAAAACGAAAATGGGTTTAGAAAAAGTAAACTCCGCCATTTCAAATTCCAAGGAAGAATCTATCCGAAACTTAGAATATTCAAGAAAGTTGAAGGATTTATCGGAGAACATTGCACTTTCTACATCCGAACAAAAAACATCTAATGATGAAATTTTAAGGTCTGTTAGTTCCATCAATGAATCAACCCAGTCCATTGCAATGAGTGCCGATGAAATCACTAGGAAAGCCCAAGAAACAAAAGAAAAATTAACAGTGATTAAGGAAGAAATTAGCTACTATAAAGTGTAGTTTAAACCTTCCAAATATACACAGAATCCGTTCTTTCGATCCAAGGTAGAGGGAACGGGATTTTTTTAAGTTTTATTTCTTTTTCCCGGAGAAAATTTCGTAGCTCCTGATCACGGAACACGGATTCGCTGATTGAAATTTCTCCCGAGTTCGTGACATTTTGCATCTTAGCCGCATAATTGACTGTGTTTCCAAAATAATCAATATTACTATTTAAATTCACTGCCAAACAGTTCCCTGTATGGATGGAAATACGAATCCGAACTGGTGTGTGTTTGTTTTCTGGATGAAACCATTCTTGTAGCTCTTTTGCTGCTTTTATGGCAAGGGTAGGTGAAGGAAAGGATGCCATGATCGCATCTCCAATTGTTTTTACAATTGTTCCTTTTTCATTCTTTATCAAAGCATAGGCTTTTATAAAATGTTCCCTTACCTGCAAAAATGCACCATGATCTCCCACTGTTTCATAAAACTTTGTCGAACCAACAATGTCTGTAAAAAGCAGTGTTTGGACACCGATGTCAAGTTGTAGGTTTGTTGCGATTGCTTCTTCCGAAAATAGGTCTCGAAAGTCATTGAAATTAAAAAGTTCATTCGGGCGGAGGCTGAGTTGGTCTTCTTTTCTTTCCTCCATGACAATTGTTATAGGTGACTTACTCTCGTTTTGGAAAACGATACTTGGTTTCGGCTTTACCTGGATTTCTTTAAGGCCGTTTTCTTCTAACCAAACTATTTCCTTCTCTTCAAATTTATCATTCACATCTACTAAATTGTAAGTTCGTTCCCCTTTTTTTCGAAGGCGATAAACACCTGTTTGAACCATCAAATTGGAATAATATGTTTTTCCTGCAGGAATTGATTTCGATAGTAGGATGTGTTGTTTAGTGGAAGGTTCCGCGGCACAATAAATTTGTTTCTCGATTTTTCGAACCGAAGGGTGCAAATGGAATGTAACTTCGATAGAGTTTTGTCCTGTGGTATCAAATTCGATATTACAGACCTCACAATCGTCTTTTTCCGGAAGATCACCTAATTTTTGTAATGAGGTTCTTACCCCACGGCAGTGTGGGCAAATGATGTCCCAACTGAGTGTAAATATTCCGAGACGACATCCGTAAAGGAACATCTTTAGAAGTTCATCGTTATCTCTTCCTATAATTTTGCTGAGATTTTTGATGCGAATTCTATCGAGCTCATTATCACTTGAATTTCGTATATACTCATATACTTTTTCGATTGTATTTGAATGAATGCCGTACTTGATCAATTCCCCTTTTACTTGGTCCAATTTTTCAGGGTGGATCCAGATTACTTCTCCCTGGAAAGTTGGTACGTTTGATGTTTTTCCAACAAGCTGATAGGAGGCATTTGCTTTCTTTTGGATTTCCATCTGGATATCCGAAAGGACACGTCGAAAGTCAGCTTCTAATTTTGGCATCGCATACATTAATAGTTTTTTCATCAAAAAATTCTTTGGGATCCAACCAAAATATATATATAATCGAGATCTCGATTCACCATAAGGTTCTAGGAGATATTTACTCCGTATATAATGGCCAAATCCCTTTGAATAGATACGTGCGTTTCCGATTTCCTTTAAATATTCCCATTCCCAAGGAACTTCTTCCCATTCAAGTCGCATACCTGCTTGTTTGGTGGAACCAAATAGTTTTCCGTCTTTTTCAATGTATGAAAATTTTGGCAGTCCGAGTCGTTGGTTGAAAGAAGAAGTATCAATAATATACGGCCAGATATCTTCCCTTGTAACTTTTAATTCAAACTCCCAGAGAAAATCTAATGGTTCATAAAGATCCTTCCATTTGTTTTCCCAAGGAAATTTGTTTAATATATAATTTAAATCAATCATATAGCACGAATGGTAAGTTTAGCTTCTCCTGAGTTCAAGCCAATTACCATCAATTCTCCTTCAGACTCGTATACTTTTTCACAGTTGATGCATTCCAAACGAATTCCATTTTCATAAACAAACCTAGGTATGGCGATTACCGTGGGTTCCGAAATGGAATTGTCAACGTCCCAGGAAAAATGAAACTCACCCGACGATAGTTTATACTTCATAGATTTTGGTGTTCCTTGAGTTGCTTTGGCATAGGGGCGACAGAATCCTTCAATGGCTCGTCCTCCACCGCCATACATATCCACAGGCGCTCCGTCCAATTTTTGATCCTTTGAGTATATGCTCAAATCTTCTTGATTCCATCCATCTCCAATCATGAGATCGTTTTGGTTGCTCGCAGTATAATTCCAGAGTGTATTATTCAAAAATAATTCATCCATTGCATTGTACATACAATTCAAAGCTCGAATATGGCTTTTCCATATACTTGGCTTATGATTTCCAGCCTTCCATTTTTTATATGCTTTTCCAGCCTTTAGGTCAAAGGGAATCCCGAATTCGCCAATTAGAGTCGGTATACCATTCCTAACTTTTTTACTTGCCTCTTTAATTCGTGATAGTTGGTGGACATACATTTTTGTGATTCCATTTTTGCCGAATACAGGTATTTTTCGAATTGGATCTATCGAAATTGGATACAAAAATTTCTTAAAAATTAAGGTTAATAGATCATACCAGTGCGTCGCATTTACTGCGTTATTTGGTAAGTCCGCATTGAAGTTCGGTTTTAAAATTCCGTCAGCAGCTTCTCTTTCCGCAAAAACCATCCAATCGGCTCGAATCTTTTGTATACGTTCCCCCACTTTTCGAATGAAGGGAATCATATAGTCTCTATCAAAATCTATTGTTTTACCACCGACTTTCTGAAAAAAATCATTTTTTTCGATAAACGGTGTGCCATCTTTTGTAAGAGACCAAGCACCTTCTAGAAGGAATGGATCACCTAGAGACTCAGGCAACCAAATGGAAATTTTATTCGGGTTTACTTCCATCGTATGCGAAGGTACATATCCGCCTTGTAAAACAGATAATTTTAAATAAGGTACTTCTATCGTGTAACCATGAGAAGCATACAGAGCGTCAATGGGAGAAAAAGCGAGGCCTGGTTTTGATGGATCTTCTGGGTGATTTTGCAGGCCACGATCATTCATCGCCTTGCCAATAAATCCTTTGCCTGGTTCGTTGAGAGAATCAAAACCTAAAACATGTGGAAAATTTTTCACTCGCATGGCTATCTGTTCCATACAACCTAGGTAATGGTCCTGCAGATAATCTTGGACGTTTTTACCATCTATCAAAAAGTTAGGTGCGAAATCTTTCCCACCAAAAAACAATGTCCACATAACGGAATTTCCCGCATACCTGTAGTTTTGTGACCAACACATGGTCGGGTAATTGTCTTCTTGTCTTGTTCCAGGTTTTGAAAAATCGTAATGTTTTTGCATGACAATTGCTGCGTCAGCATCGGATAACTTCCGATAATCCATCCCAATTTTTTCAAAAATCCAGCCCGGAGCACCATCTCCACCTGACATCCGAGACCATACATCTTGGTGAAAATCGAGAAACACATAAAAGCCATAATCGCCGGCTAGTTTTGTAATCTGCGTGAGATAATCTAGATAAACTTCATCGTATTCACCTGGACCTGCGTGTTCAATGGCTTCCCAGGTTGTTAGCAATCTTATACAGTTGAAACCCCATTTTTGTAGGCGCGTAAAATGTTCATCGGCTTCTGCGAGGGGGAATGGTCTGGAGGTAAAACTTACAGTTTTATGATCTGAGAAATCTGTAGGAATGTGTGTGCCACCGTTAGGGTATGGAACTTTTGTATCACCGCCAAGGTTAACTCCGCGTAAAATTACCTTTCGCCCGTCTTCGAGTGTAAACCACTCGCCACTGGTAATTAATTTTTTCATTTGTGTGTATCTCCTTTTCGCCAAAACATTTGGTAGTAGCCTAACAGAAAAAAGAATACAATAAGAACTTCATCATCTTGGAAATAACATTGTAATAGCCCAGATAAAAAGAAGCCCGTCAAACCTAGTGTAAGTGGAATCTGAGCCTCGGGAATTTTTTTTGAAGTAAATCCATAAACGATCCAAACACCTAAGAGGAAATAAAATAAAGTAGCGGGTATTCCGTAAATGACCGCTAGGTGAAAATAATCATTATGGGAATGCCCTCTCTGGGTTACCTCATAAAAGTAAGCCAACTCCGGATGTTCTACTTCTTTTTGTTTTCTGGATCGCTCAATTTCTTTTGGGTATGACCCAGGCCCGATTCCAAAAATTGGAGATTCTAATATAAGAGGGAAAGTCGAATCCCAAATAAATGTTCTTCCTGAATCCGTATGTTTTTCCGAACCAAACAAAGGTTGTACAAGTTTTTTGATATAAGGAGATTGAAAGTAGGCAACCGATACAAGCAATACCATTGCAGAAAATCCTATCACCAAATACCTAAGAACCTTGGTCGAAATTTCTTTTTCGAGGATTAAAAAATAATAAAGCCCAAATGATACACTGAAGAATGCACCTAACATCGCAGATCTAGCATTGTTTAGCAAAAAAATAAACATTAGAATGAGAAATAGGCTAACATGGAATAATCTTAAAAATATAGACTGGTTTTTTTTCCAAGAATGATAGACAGTAAAGAAAAAATATGGCGTCACAAAAGCGATTAGACCACCGAACGTAAGATGAGTGTTCATAAGTCCGATCGGAAGATGGAAGATATTCCCGTAATGATGTTGGTAGGGCCAAGTGGAAGATGTTCGATAAAGATCCGAAATCAAACGAGACAACCGGATAGAAGAAAAAATAGCAACAAAACCTGTTATCAAAATCAAGAATGCGAAAACCACGAAGGCCTTTGTCAGTTTGGGTTTGTCCTCTTCTTTTACTGCTTGGACGACAAAAAAAGCGGATAAAAGAAATATGTCTTTTAGTTCGCCTTTCCAGGCAGAAAATAAAGCCGCCTTCATATCCGACTCGGCTGCCACGTGGTAGATCATCGAAAAGATCTGCCAGGAATAGAGTAGAAGAAGTAAAAGCAAAATCTCTGATCGAAAATTTGGTTTATTTTTTAAAAAAAGAAAACAAAGGAAAGCTAAGATTAAAAAAAGCTGGCTGATGGATACGGATATCGCACAGGAAATGATGGACAAACAAACAGAGAATAGATAGGCTCGATATAACATTTCTGTAGCTTAGAGTATAGGAGTGATTCATTTTGTAAAGAGGTTCACCCTTGCGAGTTCTTTATTTTTCTGATACATTTCTCCCAAAAACAGACGGTGTTGCCGTTTCCATAAAAAATTTTTCCGAGCTTCTTACGCTGCGTGGACATGAGTTTACGATCTGTGCCCCAAGGTATGGAGAAGATGATTTTGAGCGGATGGGGGACAATATCCACGTTGTGAGATTTAGGTCTGGTTTTTTGCCAAGTTATCCTGACATCAAGGTCGTTTTGCCATCACCAGGAAAGATAAAGAAAGTAATCGCAGAATTTAATCCCGATATCATCCATATCCATACCCCTGGTCTGATGGGTTTGTATGCTATCAATGCAGCAGAAAGATACGGTATCCCAACGATAGGCACCTATCACACATTAATGGCCGAACAAGAAATGTATGTTTCCTTTTATCGTCTGTTTAAGCTAGATAAATTATTTTTTAAGATCAATAAATTTAAAAAAAAGCTCAATATAGACGAGTTAGATAAATTTGTAAAATTTGATAATTTTAACATTCGTAAAAAAATTATCTTAAAAATTTGTAATGATTTATACAATCGATGTGATGTTGTTATTTCTCCAAGCCATCTAATCAAACAACAGCTAGTCGAATACGGAATCAATCGTCCCATCACCGTCGTTTCAAACGGTATGGATCTAAAAAGATTTAAAGGAAAAGTTAGATCTTTAAATTCGGAAGCTCCTAGAATTTTACACGTAGGAAGAATTTCATATGAAAAAAATTGTGATGTAGTTATCAATTCCTTCAAACTCATCATAGAAAAATTTCCTAAAGCGACCTTAACCATCATTGGAGAGGGACCTGCCATTGAATCTTTAAAACGCCAAGCAGAGCACTTAGAAATAAAAGATTCAGTGATCTTCACAGGATTTGTTCCGAACGCAGAACTCCATCATGTATATCCAGAATATGATCTCTTTTTAACGGCATCGACCATGGAAACGCAAGGTCTCGTGGTATTAGAAGCGATTGCCTGCGGAGTACCTGCTGTTGGTGTAGATTCTTTCGCTCTTCCTGAATTAATTCAAGATGGAAAAAACGGATACATTGCACCACCGTTTGATGTAAAAAAATTGGCCGAGTTGTCTATAAAACTTCTTTCTGATCCGAAACAATATAAAGTTCTATCAGCCGGTTCCATCGAAATTGCCTCGGGTCATGAGATGCAAAAGTGTGTGGATGATATGGAATCAGTTTATGAAAAAGTAATTGAAGCAATGAAGGGGAAAGAAAAGAAAAAAAGTCTTTTCGAAATGTTGATGGATTTTATGTAACCAGCGTTTGGTTACACTTTCCCTTTTAAGGTAATCAAAAGTTTCGAATCCTTCCAATCTTTTCCGAGTTTGGATTCGAGATCTTGTTTCATCAAGTTATGGACTTTGTTTTCAGTTTCCGGATCGAGATAAACATCTAAAATTTCACCTGTCTCTTCGTTCAAGGCGTGGTGGTGTCTGTCCGTATTGGAATCATAGTGTGTGATTCCATTTTTCAAATCCAGAGTTCCGATCACACCTTTTTCAGAAAAAAGCTTTAGGTTGTTAAACACAGTCGCCCGGGAGGCATGTGGGAAATGTGTATTCACAAGATTAAAAACATCTTCTGCCGTAAGATGTTGGTGCTCGGATAAAATCAAATGAGCCATTTCCAGTCGTTGGGAGGTGGCTCGGATACCAAAGGACTCTAAGATTTCTTTGATTTTTTGGTAGTTTTGATCCATTTCTATAAACTCGTAAAGATTCCTTTTTTTGTCAATAATTAGACTAATTCTAAAAAAGGTACCTGTCTAAACCTCGACAAAATGGGGAAAAAACTGGTTCATTTTCTATTTTTTAACAAAAATTTAGGCTTTTGACTGGAATCTGGTTAGCGTGAGATGACAATCGATTTTAAAATCTTGGTTTGCCCATTGTCTTCATAAACGACTTCCGATTTTAGAGAACGAATGGGCCAATACAGTTGGATGGTTTCGATGAGCTCATACGCTTTGAGAGAATAATCCAGAATGGTCACCACTAGACTTAAATCGATAAACCTTTCCCGAGAGATTTTTTTCAGATCCGTTTCTTTAGAAGCGATCAACCATTTGTACAAACGTGCGGACCTGCTAGCGTTTTGTATGTGTTCTAAATCTAGTTTTGTTTGGGGCAATTCTGCGCTTACTTGGTCAAATTTAATTTCTATGGGCGCATAACGGGATTCAATTGATCCCAGTTTTTTTGATAATTGCAAATCAAAATAATCATCATCTACATATTGTAATGTCTGACAGGTGGAATAAACGGTATCACATAAACTTCCGTAACTTTTATGGAAAAAAAAGATCAATAGAATGTCATTATTTTTAGGATGATATAGAACCTTGGCGTAATAATTTTCCATGCGCGAAAAAACAAAAAAAGAGCGCAGCCTTTTATAAATATTATAAGAGATTCCTAAAATATCCGTAAAAATAGGAACATCTGTTAAACCCATACCCTTATAACCAATATAATACGGTTCAAACCCGACATTTCCGCCTCTTTTGGCAATTTCACGAAAATATTCTAAGAAGGTTTCTAATTTTGGGTCATCGATTTTGGTTTTTGGAGAAGAAATTTCTATTAAAACTTTTCCACTATTTTTCCCTAAATCTTCCCAAACTTTTTCGATTACTTCTTTTTCTCCCGAATATTTGTACTGGACGCAAGAAACATCACAGGAGATTTGCTCCTCGTATCTTTGTTTGTTAGGTGAAGGTAGGATGTTTTCCGTAAAGCTCGAATCAAATTGGTCTGGTTCTGAAATTAAAGGGAAATAAAATGAAAAAACTGAGAGAGATAAAAAACCGTAGAAGAAAAAAAAATATTTAGATAATTTTTTCACCATAACGTGTTCACATTTTGTAATATCCGGATCCGTCTGACAACATCAAGTGGGTCAATCATCTCCATACACGCATGATCCCCTCGCCAACATTTTACGTTACCGTAAATAGAACACGGTCTGCAGTTTAGTTCTACTTGTAAGACACCTGTGTCTTCCTGCGCAAATGGTCCAAAACCTGAAATAGGATGCGTTGTACCAAAAATTCCGATGACTGGTTTTTTTAAGAGTGCTGCAATATGTACGTTAGAGGAATCCATACCAACCATAAGATCTAACCTTTCCATAATGCCAAGTTCACCTCGAATCCCTAAATGTGCGCCATGGACAATATTTACTCGTTTTTCGTTGTTTTTTAAAATCTCCAGTTCGTTCATTTCATCTTTGCCACCAAACAAAAAAATGTGACAATCAGGAAATTCTTCTAATAAGATTTGAGTCAAACGAATGGATTTTTGAAAATTCCATTCTTTCAATTCGTGGCCAGCAAACGGTGCAAATCCAAACCACTGTCCTTCTTTTTTATCGATGCCTATGGATTTAAAATAATCTTTTGCAAATATTTTGGATTCACCATCCACGTTTAGCCATGGACCTTTTCGAATCGGTGCATCGAATCCCGCTTTTTTAAAAACATTTAGATACCTGTCTACAGTATGCGGAAGTTTCATCAACTTCTTGTTAAATCGTCTCGTCTGTTGTGCTTTCTCTCTTCGACCTTTGATAATTTTATAGCTAGGAACTTTTTGCCAATAAAACAAAAGTGAGATCATCCTAGATCGAAGTGATCCGTGTAGATCGATGATTTTATCAAACGGACCTAACTTTTTTAATTCCCGGTAAAGTTTCCAAACACCAAATATTCCCTTGTATTTTTTAAAATTGATTCCGATAACATTTACATTTGGAATATTATAGAAGAAGGGAGCAAAATTTCCCCTGGTAACGACAGTGAGTTGTACATTGGAATATTTTGATGCCATGGCTATAAGCGCTGGAGTAGTCAACGCTACGTCGCCCATTGCCGAAAATCTCATGACGAGTAAATTCATTTTTTAGATTGATAGAGAGAAGGGTTTAAATTTTGATCATTGTACATCTTCATTTGTCTGTAGACTTTAACTTTTTTGTCGCCATTTTTATAATCTAACAAAAGTTCATCTAGGCAAACTTTTAGGTCACGTCTTTGTTCCAGTAAAATATCCAGCTTTGTTTGGCATTTGCTCTTGTGTTCTTGGGTAGCCCCGGCATCTTTACGATTTACTTGTTCTTCCATATGGAAAATCTTTAATTCCAAAATGCTCATTCGATCCAATAACCAAGCTGGGGATTCAGAATTTAATCGGGCATTTGATTTTGGTTTTATGTCTTTAAAGAGATCGATGACAAAGTCGTCTAATTTTTCGACCATGTCTGTTCTTTCTTGGTTTAATTTATCAATCTTTCTTTTTAAAGCAACAACCTCTTCCAAGGCGATGTCTGGTCGTCTGATTTCATCTTCGATGTGCCATTGGATCGTATCGATGTGGTTTTTTTGATATAGCGTATGGTCTAAGGAATTTTCCGGGAAGGGATTGGGATGAGGAGATTGATTTTTATGCCAATCGTTAACGGAAGATTGGAAGATGGTTACGGCTTTATTTGCATCAAGTTTCATCGTGGACTCTTTTCTTTAAATGTTTCGATTTCATTCCTTTCTTCAATCTAAATATTTAGTTTTGTTTTCGCTTTTCTCGGGAAATTCATGCATCAGGAATCAATTGACATTCTTTCGATACATTCCTTTTTTAAAGTATGTGTTTGGTTTTATTTGCGAAGGACGTCTGGGAAGGTTTTCCAATACTTATCCTAGCCAATCGTGATGAATTTTTTGATCGAAAAAGCCAAGTCTTACATTTTTGGAACGAGTCGCCGAAGCTTCTTGCAGGAAAAGACTTGGTATCCAATGGCACTTGGTTAGGTGTTAGTGAATCTGGTAAAATCTCCTTCATCACGAATCGCCGCAATCTTCGAGAAGCGAACCCAGTGGAGCCTTTGTCCCGAGGTGCGCTTGTAAAAAACTATTTAGTTTCTGATTTAAATCCTAGCGAATACGTAGAACAGATCCAAAATGAAATGGATCGTTACCCGGGTTTCAATCTTTTTGTTTCAGATTTAAAGGATTCAATTTATGTTTCCAATCGTGTCGAAAATTCAGCCATAATTTCTTCTGGAATCCATACTCTCAGCAACGCAGAATGGAACACTCCTTGGCCGAAAACAGAAAGGATTAAAAACCAATTTCAAAATGTAATCGAAAAAGAGACTAGTCGCGAATTACCAATCGATGCATTTTTCAAAATCCTCGCAGACGAACAAAAGGCAGTCGGTGAGATCTTACCCGATACAGGCATCGGGAAAGAAAAGGAATTTTTACTTTCTTCGATTCGGATTGCTCTTCCTGGTTATGGAACTCGTGTTAGTAGCATTGTTGCAATAGATGAAAACGCAGTCTGTCATTTTTGGGAAAAAACTTTTGCTGGTCCCACCTCGCAAGATGGAAAGGTTGTAAAATATTCTTTTTTATTCAAAAAATAAAAAAAAACTGTGAGAAGATAGTAACCCGTTTATTTGACTCAATGAACTAGCAGTGAATCCGTCTTTTCACCTCTCGGTAGCACTGTGATTGTTTAAGTAAATTAAGCTCCATTATCCGTTGTGCAGAAAAACACTTGCCTGATAAAGACCAGACTTTAAATCAAAACAATGTCACTTGCAGAAATCATCACAATTGGTAATGTTACGGCGAAAAAGTATGCACGCGGGGAAACTATATTTTCTGCCGGTGATCCAAGCGAAGAAGGTATCTGCATTGTCCTTGCCGGAAGTGTGGGTACTAAAATAGGGGAAGAAATCAAAGACCAATTATTTTCGCGTGTTTACCAATCCGGTGGAGTTTTTGGATTGCTTGCGATGATTGGCGCAAATCGAGTTGAAACTGCGTATGCGCTAATCGACGATACAAAAGTACTTTTTGTGAACGACAATGATTTTAAGAGATACCTCAAACAAGATGAAAAATTTTTAGTTAATCTTTTTGCTCTAGTTCTTTCTAGACTTGAATCCATTCCAGCTACAGAATTAAGAGGTCCTGAAGAGAAAATCGAGATTGCGAACTTACTTGGCGAAAAGTCAGCTCTAGTTCTTGATCAAATTAGAGAAAACAATTTACGAATCACGGATTACCTTAATAAGATGTACAACAAATTCGTCTCGCCTGGAGGATTGTTATTTGATGACCAAGAGAGTGATGATTCTAATTTCTATCTTTTGTTAGACGGCGAAATTGAACAAATGATACATGACAAGGAAGGAAATTTAATTCCAGTAAATTCAATCCTTCCTGGACAGATTTTTGGTTTTTTAAGAAGTTCAAACAGAAAGGGACATGCTCTGGTCGCTCGGGCCACGAATATGACTGCTAAGTTAGTCGTTCTTGAGAGAGATTTACTTTTAAAAATTGCTCGTCTGGACAGTAGTGTAGCATTATCCATTTTTAAGAGTATGATTTTTATTGTCGCCCAAGTGGAAAAATCGATGCTTTAGTTAGGCGATCGAGAACTCGTTTTCATCGTTAGACCTACAAGAGGAAAAATAAATACTGACATCATCCCTGCCCCTACGAGGGCGGCGGCTGTTTCTGGTTTCATCTGTTTTTGATCAAGTCCCAGCTTTGTAATAGCAACCAATAAAGGGAGTCCTGTAGCCGATAAAAGTGCTAATGCCATTTGATCATTCAATTTCGGAATTACATTTCGATAAAAAAGAAGTACCGGAAGGCCTCGAATTATTAATAACAAGATCAGAAATAAAGGCAATTCTAATAGGCTTATGGGATTCGAGATTAAGGCCTGCAAATTAAAGTTTATTCCACTAACGACAAAAAAAATCGGAATGAGAAATCCAAAACCAATTGCTTCATTTTTTATTCGGAGGGGTTCTAAATCTTCTGGATGAAGATCCTTTATCGCTTGTGCGACAATAGTTCCGGCAGCAAAGGCTCCTAACACAAATTCAAGTTTAAACATAATCGCAATACTTATAAGCCCAACCAATATCAAGAGGGAGATCCTGATGGGCAATTGTGAACTTGAATTCATTGTTGAGTGTATTAAATTTAAGAGATGTTTCGGTTTTTGCCGTTGGGCTAGCCTAATCCCAATTAATACTATGATTCCAAATGATATCATTAATAGAAGAGTCACAATCTGCTGGTTCTCGGAACTGAGAAGTAGTGCGGTTAAAACAATAGGTCCAAATTCTCCAACGGCTCCTATGGCTAAAATATAAGTACCGAATGCAGTATCAAATTCTTGGCTATCTCGTAACATTGGTAACAATGTGCCGATAGCAGTCGTCGTTAATGCGATTGCCACATAACGTACATTTAATATAATCCCATCAGAATAAAAAAGAGATGCTGCCAAAATGGCAATTGATATAGATAAAATCCAACTTATACTTGCTAGTTTAAGTGGCGTTCCCTTGATACGTTCAAAATCAATCTCAAATCCAGCTAGAAAAAAAAGAAAAGCCATTCCGAGGTCCGCCAAGTTGTTTAAAAAAGCATCCGATACTGTGAATCCAAAAACTTGCGGGCCAATAAGGATTCCACAGAGAATTTCTATCACCAATGTCGGTATCTGGAAAAAAGGAAATGATTTGCTCACTAATGGCGCGATGACAATTACAACAATGACAGGAAAAAAATTTGATAATGGCTCTTCCATTTACTTTAAATGTCTTGAATCGATTAGTTTCTAGTCCAGCTAATTTGGTTTTTAAAAGAAAAAACAAAAATATAAATTTTGTTTTCCCTGAAATATCTTCTGTTGCCCGATAAAAGTGGGTGTGAAGTTTTTTACAAAGCACCCTCCGTGCAAACTTCGGGGGTGCTTTAATTTTAATTCTGTTAAGCGAAAAATCTTTTCTCCACTTCTTCTGGAAGTTTTTGACCTGTGAGTTTTGCTCGCTGTACTAGTTCCCAGAAATATCTGTAAGTCGCACGGTCATGGAGATCACCGTCATGTTGGATGGGTCCCCAATCTGCGTCCTGTGCTTTGATGAGGATGTCGCAAGCAGTTTGTGTTTCTGCAAAGTTAGGTGCCATCGCATCTAAGATGGAATTGATTTGAGCAGGGTAGATCGACCACATACGAAGGAAACCAAACTCATCGTGTGCACGTTTTGCGTCCGCATACGTTTGGTAGATATTTTTAAGATCTAAAGTTACGTTATGCGCTGGAATGACTCCATTCATAAGAGCCGCCGCAACAAGAGTTGCTTTTCCACGACGAAGGAGTTCGTGGTCAAATTGGCCAGGGGACTTCATACAAGATGCAGGAATGGCGCCGTGGTGGCCTGAGATAAAGTCCATTAAACCAAAATCTAGTACCTGTAACCAAGGCATCGCCGCGATTTCAAAAATTTCTGCGAGAGCTCCGTGAGTTTCAATCAAAACATGGATAGGAATCTCTCTTTTGATCCCTGCTTTTTTGCAAGCCTCTTGGATGTAAGTGATCTGTTCTTTGACTTGTGAAGCTTTTGTTGGCTTTGGAATCGTGATATAGGCGATTACATTTCCTGCACCTGGAACGATAATGTCAACATCACCTCTCCAATGTTCGTTGGTATAATCATGGATACGAACTCCACTCATTTTGTGTTTGTTGAGCTCTGAATTTTGTATACGAACAATCATTTCTGCGTGTTCTTTTTCTTTTCCAGTTTGAGCGCCGTCCTCACAGTCCATAGTGATGTCAAAGAGACCACCCATTTTGTTTTGGAGTTCTAGGGCTTTTGTGATGAGTTTTTCGGAACCAGCAAAGTGTTCACATGCTGGAATGATAGGGAAAGGTTTTTCTCCTGCGAAAAGTGCGGATTGCGGGTGAGTGAGTGCCATTCAAATTACCTTTTTTACGGATTTTTTACCAAGTTTTGAGAAAAAAGTGACAAAGCAAGGAAGAATTCAGGCAAATTCCAACGAGGAATCCCATCAAAATTCAAACCTAATTGAATTTTGTGCGTGAATTCCATTCTGGCTAAGATAGATTTAAGTTTTTTTTAGCACTTTAATTTTATTGGTGGTTTTCATAAATCTCTAGCTGTGCGAATAGAAAATAGGTTTTGAAAATGGCAAATAACAAAGATTATATGAATTTTTGATTTTTAATATCATATACGTAACTATAGGCATAAATGAAGAAAGATAAAAAGACTGTTGAAAAGAAGACAAAATCTATTGAAAAACCAATCGATTGGAAAGGTAAATGGGATACCACCAAACGGATATTAAAACAGTCGAAAACTACTGGAGTATCTGTTCTGAATGGTGCGATCGGAAATCATTTGGAGAAATTTGATATTTTGGCACAGGAGATGCATTTTTACTCTGATGGAAAACCCTTAGGTCGCACCAAAGAAGAGTTAAAACCTTTTATTATTGGAAAAAAAATATGTATTTTGGTTCATGGGCTTGTCAGTGATGAAACGATGTGGACCTTCCCGAAATCAACAGAAGATTACGGATCCCAGCTTAAAAATGATTTTGGCTATTCGCCACTTTATGTCCGTTATAACAGCGGACTACATATATCAGACAATGGAAAAAATTTAGATCGTCTTTTGTCTGATTTGTTAAAACATTCTCCCATCACTATAAAGGAAATTGTATTTATTTGTCATAGTATGGGTGGGCTTGTTACGCGTAGCGCTTGTTATTATGCCAAAAAACATAAATCAAAATGGGTAAATCTCTCAAAAAAAATCATTTTTATTGGTTCTCCTCATCACGGGGCACCTTTAGAAAAATTTGGCAATGCAGTAACTACTGTTTTGGATAAAATACCGAATCCGTTTACCTATCTAACCAAAAAAGCCATCAATTTAAGAAGTGCGGGAATCAAGGATCTTCGTTACGGTTTGCTTGTTGAGGAAGATTGGAAGGGGAAGGACCCAGACAGTTTCATCAATTCAGAAAAAACACATGTTCCACTACTAAAACATATCACTTATTATGTGATTTCCGGGACTCTTATGAAAAATCCCAATCACTTTTTATCAGAATTTTTCGGCGATGCCATTGTAGGCAAGTGGAGCGCCAAAGGAAAGTCGGGAAATTCGAAATATGATCTCACTTTTTTAGATAAAAATACCAAAGAATTTCCCGGGATTACCCATATCCAACTCATGCATGACAGGCGGGTCTATGAGCAGATCCGAATCTGGATGAGTTAGGTTTTCTGATTTCGTTATTTCCTTCCCAAAAATTCGAGGTTTGTAAAATAAATCCTATGTGTAGATTTTTAACCCTATCTTTGGTCCTTCTCGTTTTCTCTTGCAATAGTTTGGGTATCAAACTATCGGAGACGAAAGTATTGCCTGCGAACCTTTCAGGCACCTGTTCCTCAGAACGCGAAGTTCGAACGCTTCGTATACTGTTTTTGCTTCCCTTTTATTCTACTCAACTAAATGAATCAAATGCTAAAGCAAACGAAACCGTCCTCTCAATCAAAGAGTATGCAAAACCAGTAGATATTGGGATCACTTTGGCCGGTTTTCTATTTTCACTAACTTCTTCCACCTCTCTTTTTACATATTGTACAGAATCCGAATTTCAAAAATTAGGTCTCCCAAATCAAACAACTCCAGAACAGAAAGAACTCACTTTGCCACATTATAAATCGGCAGTCAATTCTGGGCCAGCGGAACAGCTGTTATTTCAGAAAGACGATTCTGTTTTGGGAGATTCCGAGCGGTTAAAATTACTTCAAATTGCCTCGTCTTTGTTAAAGGCAGAGGATAAATACCAGATTTTATTGGTAGGTAGGATCAATTCAACTGGTGATGTTGCCTATCAAACCCGGCTCACAAAACGAAGAGCGGAAGAAATCAAAACAGTATTAGTTGGTGAGTCCATAATGGCAGAACGAATTCAAATTGTTTTTATAGAGAAAGAATTAGCGGGATCTGATTCGGTTTCCCCTATTCAATTATATCTAGTTAAAGAATAAAAATTCGGTAACGATGTTTCCAGAACGCGATATTTATACGCCAGAGATGGGGCCTCCTGGCCCCTTACCAGGCCTGGATACCATATTTAATCAGTGGGGTGAGATTGCGATTCGAGATCTAGTCTCGAGGTTCTATGATCGAATTCCACATTCCGAAATCAGATCGATGTTTCCAGACGATTTGGGTATCGCCAAACAAAAACAAGCCGATTTTATCATCCAAGTCACAGGAGGTCCCTCCTACTATCTGAACAATTGGGGACCTGCACGGATGCGGATGCGTCATTTTCCTTTTTTAATAGATGAAAAAGCAAGATTGGAATGGCTTCGCTGCTACAAAGAATCCTTGGATGAATCGAATTTTTCAACGTCTTCCAAGGAAATATTTTTTAAATTTTTAGATGGGTTCAGCAAATGGATGGTGAACGCTCGTTAAATTTTTTTTTAAGATTTTTCTAATAATTTTAAGATGACAGCTTTTTGTGCATCGAGCCTATTTTCGGATTGGGTGAATATAATCGACCGGTCACTTTTTACTACATCTCGAGAAATTTCATAGCCAGCGTGTATCGGCATATCATGCATTACTTTAGCTTTATTGCCTTTCAATAATGACATATTGACTTGGTAAGGCATCATCAGGGCTATTCGTTCCTCCTTTTCTTTTTGATATTCTGGGTCATTGAAAAACTCCATATCTACCCAGGTATCCGTATAGATATAATCAGCATCTTTTACTGCTGTTTTTAAATTCGTTTCCCAACTCAAAGTTTTTTTTGAAATTCCTCTATTGAGAATTTCTTTTACCTTTGATTCTTCGGTGGCAATCGGTGTGACAAGAGTTAAATGAATTCCAAGTGCGGCTGTTATTCCGATAAGTGAATTTACAACATTGTTATGAACGCCAATATAACAAATCTTAGTTTTTTTCCAATCATTCGGTCTTTCCATTGCAATGGTAAGTATGTCCGCTAATGACTGACATGGATGAAAAAGATTACAACAGCCATTGATGACAGGCACATGAGAGCCATCTTTTAGAATCAACAAATCTTCATTTTTTTTAAGACGCGCCATAATGATGGCAACGTTTCGAGAGAGATATTCTGCCTCAAAGTCAATATCGGAAAGGGAAAAATTGGAAGACATCCAATCCAAAAAAATAGCATGGCCACCAAGTTCGGTCATCCCAGCTTCAAAGGAAACTCGAGTCCGTGTTGATGTTTTTTGAAACAACATGGCCATCGATCGTCCAGCCATATGGCCCGAGAAAAAAACTCGGTTTTGTTTTACATAAATGGCAAAGTTTAAAAGCTCCTCAATTTCGGAGTCAGACCAATCCTTCCAAGAGATAAGATGTTTGATTGCAGACATAGGTTGAACCTATAGCTAATATCGGCAGAAGAGAGTAGGCTTTGGAGTGGGGTAAGTAAAAAAGGTCGAGAGAAGGAATTTCTTCTCTCGACTGGGGTTTGTTTTTAGGCGGCTGCCATTGAGAGTGCGATCATCACATCAGGAAGAAGCATTTCTTCCGTAAATTTCAGCCCGTATTGAATTCCGCGCTCGTTCTCTTTAGTCCAAACGACATGACCTGAATATTTGATTTTAGATCTCGTGAGATCACTTTCAATGATTCCCGTCAGTAGGTCGTTTTCTTTAAGTTCTGCTCCTAATTCTATCGTTCCACTCATTCCAATTTCCGTGATTGATTCGACTGTAGCGATAAGGAATTCTGGAGTATCGTTTTTGGTATAAACTTTGATGACAAAGTCTTCCCAGGCTCCAGCAATCAGTCTTTTTTTGGTTCGTGATTCATTCATAAATCACCTCCTAGATACAGTAAACACTGTGCATTTTTCGTGCCATTTCAGAAAAAGGGCGAATGAAATCCCCTAGAAACAGAAAAATCATTACTTTGCCCCAATCTGCGTGTTCTTTATTCAACCTGACATCGTTAAATTTGCAATATGCTTAAATTATAGGCAATTTAAAATTATTCTAAAAAAAGATTGAATCTAAAAGAACACCAAAAACCATAGGACTTAGGAATAGATAAAGGCAAAGGCAGGTAAAAAATGAAACTACGTATCCTCACATCCTCTATATTTCTGATGGTGGTTCTAGGACTTGTGTCTTGTGGACCATCACAGGAAACAAAAGATCTTCAAGTTAAAGCAAAACAAATGTTTGGTGCACTACCGGCAAAAATGCCAGGATCAGAAAATGATACCGAGGCACTCATTTCTCTTGGAAAAAAATTATACTTTGAAAAAAAACTTTCGCAAAACAACAGTCAGTCTTGTAATTCTTGTCATAACATTGAAGGAAAAGCGGCTGGAGTAGATAATCTTCCTACTTCTCCAGGGGCCTTTGGGAAAAATGGCGATCGTAACTCACCGACAGTTTTAAATGCAGGGTTTCATTTTGCGCAGTTTTGGGATGGTAGAGCTGCTGATTTAAAAGCACAAGCAAAAGGGCCAATCCTAAATCCAGTAGAAATGGCAATGCCGTCCGAAGGAGAGGTAATCAAAAGATTGAAAGAAGACGCTGAGTATCCTTCTCTTTTTTCAAAAGCATTTCCTAGTGCGAAAGAAGCATTGACATATGATAATTTGGCTGAGGCAATTGCAGCATTTGAACGAACACTTGTTACAAGTTCACGATTTGATGATTTCGTAAATGGTGATCACAAAGCTCTTACAGCCGAGGAACAAGCAGGTTTAAATACGTTTGTTGCTTCTGGATGTTCTTCGTGCCACAACGGAAACCTTTTTGGAGGAAATTCGTATCGAAAAGTTGGTCAGGTGAATCCATACGAAACTACCGACTTAGGAAGATTCAATGTTACAAAGGATCCTACTGACAAATTCTTTTTTAAAGTTCCTTCTCTTCGAAACATTGCTCTGACGGGTCCATATTTTCACGATGGAAAAGTTTCCACGCTTGAGGATGCCGTGAAAAAAATGGCATACCACCAACTTGGCATAACAATGAAAGACGAAGATACTTCTAAAATTGTTAAATTTTTAGCAACGCTCTCTGATAAAACTAAAACAAACTAAATTTGCCCTTTGTGGTGTCCTGACGTAAAGTGAGGATGCCACAAATCGTATACCGCTCAAGATTTTTCTTTTCTTCCCCCTCAGGTTTTTAAAACTTCCAATATATGCCAGATTCATTAAAACCACAAATCCTAGAATGGATGAAAGCCTATGTATATCGATATGCGGAAAAACCGTTTAAACTTGCTAGCGGTTTGGAATCACATCATTACTTTAATTGTAAGGAAATTACACTTCATCCGCAACGATTGTCTGTTTTAGCCACGTGTATCATAGATGAAATCATCACAGCCTTGCCTGGAGGATTTGACGCGGTTGGGGGGCTAACTCTGGGAGCTGATCCACTTTCGTATGCATTGTCTTTAGCTTTCCAAAGTCGAAATAAAATCATCTACCCACTTATCGTTCGAAAAGAAAGCAAAGGACATGGGACTGGCCAACAAATCGAAGGATTTTCAAAAGATGTAAAAAGATGTTTGGTGTTAGATGATGTTATCACGACTGGGGGCTCTACGATAAAAGCGGTAAATGTATTGCGAGAGGTTGGTATTGAAGTCACAAATGGGGTATGTATTTTAGATAGAGAAGAGGGCGGCCGGGAAGCTCTAGAAAAAATTGGAGTCCACATGGTATCCTTATTTAAAAAATCGGATTTCTTCGCATGAGTAAAAAAACATTTTTATACAACGTCGCCTTGTTTAGAAAAAAATTACTTCTCCGAACAGGGATTGTAATCTCTATGTTTTTTCTTTTTTTAGCATATAACACATACCAACTTCCAGAATCAGAACGAGGGAAATTTCTGATGATCTTTTCTCCGTTGTTTCTGTTATTAATTTGGTTTTTACGAAAAAATTATTTGAAACAGTTGGAAATTTTATCAAAAGGGCGAGTAGAAATTGAAGGTGGCAGTCTCAAACAATTCGATGCCTACGGAAGTTGCGCTGCCGTTAGGTTAAAAGATATAGAAAAAATGACACATGATAAGTTTAGATCTTATGACCGTTTGGTGATCGAAACTGAAGAAAAAATCTATCCAATTGTAAATATTTTAGAATTTGAGAATTTTAAATCTCTTTTAGAAGAATTAAGCGGTAAAAATTCTGAGATCGACAGAGAAGAATTTCAATATCTCAGTTTGAGAACATTTCTCTTTTTTCTTCCGAGCATTTTATTTGTTGGGGCAACGTATACGCCTGTTTTATCTCAAAAATACAGCTTTCTAAATCAAAATACGGCGCTTCTTTTAATTAATATGAACCTAATCGTATTTTTTCTTTATATGCGAGAAAAGAATAATTATATCTTAAGTGGATTTTCCTTAAAAAGAAGGATGTTGTTTATTTCCGTGATGGTATTTTTTTTCCAAGTGTATTCAAATTTAAGCAAAGCAGGTTTATTCGAATAGAAAATTATTCAGCTTTTGGATTGTTTGTTTGGCGAAGAATATTTAATTTAGCTTGGCAATATCGTCTTAGCTCGGTCATATCGTCTAGATATCTTTTGAGGAGTCGATCAACGTCGGTTCGCGTTTCCATCAAAAGCAAAGTATCACGGATAAATTTTAATTCTTTTTGATCTTTAATTTTACCTGACTGAATCAACTTTTTGATAATATCAAATTCATACTTTCTAAAGTGAACACGTAACAGAAATTCGACGGTGAAATGTTGGGTGGCTTTTGACCAACTCGGATCTATTTTGTCTCTATGGCCTTCTTGGATGTTATCGACGGCTCGTTTAGATTCTGGGGCATTGATAGACGCCGATAGTTCTTCAGCGGCACCTGTTTCATCCTTATAAATTTCTTGGATTTTATTTAGTCGCCATTGCTCCGTGTATTCGTAATTGGTTGAGGTTAAAATTCTTGTGAATTCTTCTAACATAACAACGACATTTATCGCACGGCCAAGAGGTGTGTTGTTGTATTCCTTGATTTTAGGGAAAAGTTCGCGTGAAATTTGGAAAGAAGATTTCCGTTTGTAATTACTAGACTCATAAAGACGTTCTAGATTTTCTTCCGCTTTGCGCTTCAGTTCGTTTAAAATCTCAACTTCTGCAAAGATATAAGCTTCTTCGCCATAGACAAACAAATTGGGATCGGGGGCTACGATGTTTACGATAAAGATATAATGGCAATCGCGAAGAGTAGTTAGGAGTTTACGAACCTCTTCTTCCGTTCGACTTAATAAAGAAGCCCAAACTCGAATAAAAGTATCTGATGTAGGAATTTTTTCCTTTCCTTCTAGATTTTCCTTTTTGACGAGCTCTGCAAGTTCTAGAGCTACTTTCATTGATCCTGCCATGGGCAATATTTCGAACCATTTGATCCAAATGTAAAGGATTTATTCGTAATTAAGAGCCTCGGAAATCGCTTTCTTTTTTGCTTTTAAAAATGGGTATATGGTAACAAGGATCGCAACCAAAGGACTTGTTAAAATAAAAACTAGAAACAAATCCCACGGATAAACATAATTTAAATTCCAACCAAATGCATTTTTGTTGATACCAAAAATAACGAGAGGGGACGCGATGAGACTATTGATCATGCCCATAAACAATCCCACATAGATAAAAAACAAACTTTGGAAAAAAAGAATTTTAAATAATTGGAATTTACTTAGGCCTATTGCTTGTAAGGTGGCAATTAGTTTTGCCTTTTCATTAATGTTATACAAAAGAGAGGATGTGAGCGCTAAAATAGAAATAAAAATTGCCGAATGTTTCAATGAGTCAAGGATGGTAAAAACTTCTCGCATCCCGTTTAAATAGATCGCTTTTAAATTTTCTTTATTTAATAATTTTAATTCCTTACTAAAAGGAATCAATTCTTGGTTTAGAATTTCTACTTTTTTATTTTCTTCCATGTCCTGTGGAAAGGATACGCGAAGTGAGTTCATGAATTGGTAAGAAAACAAATTTTCGAAGTTTTGTAAATTCATCATAATCGTACCCCGTTCAGAGAAAAAATGATCTTTTACCTCTATAATTTTAAATTCCAAAGTTCCCTTTTTTTCCGTTTGGATATTTATGATATCCCCTTTGCATCTTTTTTCCAGATAACAAAAATTTGTTGAGACAAGGATTTCGTTCGGATTTGAATCGAATGGGTAAACGTGTAATGTATAAAAATTATCACTAATTGGGAATTTTGGTCGGATGATAAATGGTTCAACACTTTGAATTTCATCTCTTTTGTTTAGGTTTTCATAAAGATTTTTTGGTACACCGGGCAAACCAGATGATAACTTGGAAATATTTACAACAGAATAATCAAATTTATTTTCAGCTTCTGCCCAATTACTCAATGTTTGTTCATAACTTTCGGTCATAGCAGTGAGTGTCAAAACAAGAGAAGTTGATAATAAAATTGTCGCAGCAGTCAAAGTATTTTGTAAGGGTTCAAGTTTAATCTCTTCCCAAGCGATTCGAAATGTAGGGAAAAAAGTAAATAAATCCAAAAATTTCAGTGAGCATTTGATAAAGTTTACAATACAAAATGGGAATAAGGCCACAAATCCGAGAATCACAAAACCGACACCGATGAGACCTGGCAGCAGAAATTTTGGTGTCGGCAGAAATCCCAGTATAATGCCCGTAAAGCTTAAAAAAAATCCAAAAAGGGCTGAATAGAGAAATAGTCTGTCTAGATTTTTAAATCCCTTCGCTGAGTCATGTTCCCGTATCAACTCGATCGGTTGGATCAAATAAGACCTAAAAGCCGATACAAACGAGGAAAAAAGAGATCCTGTGATGCCGATGGCGAAAGTGATCAGATAGATCCAGTTTGGAATTTTTTTATAACTACTCAGCTGATTTTTATCTGTAATCGTATTTGCACCTTGAAATAAATCAAAATCTAAAATTAAGGTTCCAATCAGAATCCCGAGCGCAGTTCCTATAATTCCTAAGACCAACGCCTGTGAAAAAAATAAAAACAGATTTTGAATTCGTGAATTTCCCAAACTCAGAAGAATGCCAAACTCTTTTCTTCTCGCTAAATATATTCCTGAAAACGTATTTGCGACCATAAAAAACGAAATTAGAACTGAGATTAGGGAAACGATCGTTAGGTTAATTTTTAAGGATCCGAGAGCCTTTCCTGATCTTTCGCGAATAAAATCTTTGGTTTCCCAAGTCCAATTGGCAAGGTTCATGATTTTTATGGATGAACTTAAGTTAATTTCCTTAGAATCTAATCCATCTTCAGAATAGAGGATCACTCGTTTTATTTTATTCTGTGAGTCGCATAGTTTTTGCAAGTGGGTGATATCCGTTGCAAAAAAATTCCCATCCTTCGGTAAAAACAAAATTTCCTTTTTATTGATCTGGATTTCTTTGTTGCAGACCGTAAAAAAAACAGAGTCGCGATTGGCAAATAGAGAAGAATAAATAGATTTTGTGGATATATATTGATAATACTCGCGCTTGATCGTAGGTAGATTTTTTAAACTATTGCCGTCTGTTAATGTGAAGTCTCTGCCAATGATCGGATAACGAATAACTGTTGCATCATTGGAGTTTACAAAAATATTTTCCACAAGAAGTGGTTCAAAATAAATTTGATTTGGAAGAGAGAAATACAATTCTTTTAAAATGGTATCCTTCCCCAAATTATCATCTTCATTGAATTTAAATTGTCCGATATAATGTGAATCGCTAAATCCAACCTCTGCATTGACGATACTTTCTTCTGCTCTCCAGGAATTCACCTGCGTTGTAAAAAAAAGAGCGATACCCAATGAAATCCCGGCTAAGGAAAATAAAATTCTCGATACGTGTTCCTTGTAATAACCGATCAGAAAAAAGTAATAGAGATGGATCATAGTACTCTAGCAATACCATCTAACATAGAAATGCGAGTGTCACCTAAATTTCCTATTTCTGGATTATGGGTAACCAAAAACACAGTTAGTCCCAGATTTTTTACACAATTTTGGAACAAAGCGACAATTTGATCAGACGTTTCTGAATCTAAGTTGCCTGTGGGTTCGTCAGCGAGAAGAAGTTTCGGGCTATGAATAAGGGCGCGTGCAATGGCAACTCTCTGTTTTTCTCCACCTGAAAGTTCCTTGGGGGTAAATTGGAATCTGTCTTTTAGGTTCACCAATTCCAGAATTTCTTTTCCGAGGCTCTCCGCTTTTTTTTTGGAATGACCTATCAAATATAAGGGCAGAATTACATTCTCTAATGCTGACAAATAAGGCAATAAATGGAAAAATTGAAAAACGATTCCAATAGTATTTCGCCTATATAAAGTTAGTTGAGCTTCGGATTTTTGACTCAGCTTTTCGCCAAATACAGAGATTTCTCCAGAGTCTGCTTTTTCAATAGCAGAAAGAATATTTAAAAGGGTAGACTTCCCACTTCCCGAAGGGCCCATCATCGTGATCAGTTGGTTCCCTTGAAGTTCTAAATCAAATCCTTTCAGAACAGAAATCTGAACTTCTCCCTGGTTGTAAGCCTTATTGATATTTTTAATCTGAATGTCCAAGTGATTCTCTTCCATTTAATTTGAGTAAAAAACCTAAAAATGCTTTTCATTTTTTAAAAATGAAATTTTATAAGACAAGAGCTATGGGATTTCGTTTAATTTTAATTATAGCGGTTTTCCTATCCTTCACGGGTATATCTCCCTCGCCATCCATTTCTGGTTTGGAGTTCGGAGAGTTTGAGCTCACGGAACTGAGTGAAACGAAGTCTATACCTGTAGAAAATACGAAATTAGAATGTTCTTCTCTTCACTCTTCCTTTCTTTTTGCGACCGCACATATCTTTAGTCTTTCTTACCTTACGGTACGTTCATTTGTTTTTTTAAATCTCTCCTTTCCTCTTTTAAAGCGTGGCCCTCCGGCTCTCTCTTAAATACATTTTCCGTTTTTATTTTCATTACTGACTGTGAGGTAATATGGAAGAAGGACGTAAGTTCTCTTTTGTGAGTTCGGTACTAGTTGGGGCGAGTGCATTATTGCCCTTGGTATATTTCTTTTTTAACGGCAGCGATCCCTTTGACGCGGATTTTCCGATTTTGCTTGGACTTCTACTCCAGGTTTATATAGGTTTCTCTGCGTTTATGTTGGTTCAATCGTATGAGACGATTTTTACCGAACGTGTTGCTTTCGGTTACGCGATTTTTTGGACGGCATTGGGTGTTTGTTATTTAGCAGGAAAATCAGTTCTTTTGCCTGTTTCGCTTGAGATTGCCTCTTTCTCGACGATTATCATCTACTCAGGCACTGAATTTGGAAAGAAACAAATCGAGAGTTTAGGTTCGCTTCTTCTTGCTTCTGGGATATCTGCTTTGTTTCTTTCTGCTTGGGTATTTTTGCCAAATGATGATCCAAGGGGCTTATTTTTACTTACCATAGGCCTTTTAGTAAAATCTGGTTTTTCAGGATTTCATATTTGGTTGCCTAAGGTGAACGAAGGAGGTCCCTCTCACGCCTTAGGTTCGTTTGCGGGAGCATTGGAAATATTCCCGTTGCTTCTCTTTACTCGTTATGTGTTGCCCAATTTGCAAGATCCATTGTTATATACCATTTTATTTCCGTTAGCTGCACTCGGAGTATTTTTTGGGGGAATTACTTCCTTTTTTCACAAAGATCCTAAAAAAGCACTCGCATATAGTTCTATCGAATCTATTAATTTTTTATGGTTATGTCTTGCCACATGTGGAATGTTCCAAACGAGCACCGAGCCAGAGTTAAAGTTTCTAAGTAATTCATTTTTTATCCTGTTTTTCATAAGTTTACTGCATCATTCGTTTTCGAAAACATTTCAAGTTTTCTCTATCGGCCTCGTTGCGAGATTGAGAAATTCTAGTTCCACAGATGAAATGAAAGGGATCGGAAGGTATATAGGAATTTCGCCTCTTTGGATGGGGATTGGCACTTTCAGTTATGCGGTGATCCCTGGAACCTTGGGGTTTGTCTCGGAAGCTACCTATCTATTTCTGAATGCAAGAATCCTGGATATGCCTCTCGGGCGTTCCGTGTTTTTATTGCCGGCCATGATTTTCATTTTTTTTGGGATTGTTCTTGGTGGATTTACACACATACGTCTTTTCCTGAGTTTATTTTTATCCTTCCCTGACCCAAATTTGACTCTACCCGAATGGAATCCCGTAAAACGAAGATGGGTATTGATTTCTGTGGGTACGCTAGCTGTGATGATCGTCATATTGCCGTTACTACTGCCTTTTATTTTGAAGCTACCCACCTTGGCGAAGTTTGTTGATTCAAGTTTGGGAAAATGGATACAAAGTTTGGCGATAGTATCTGGTATTACCATTGCTTTTGTTCTCAGCTTAATCATTTTCCGATGGGCTCATAAAATAAAGAAAAGAAAATATTGGGATTGTGGAAATGGATATCTTGGGCCTGAACTTTCGATTCCTGCATCCGTTTTTTCAGAACCGCTACGAAATTCGATTGGTCGCTATTTTTTGACGAAAGAAGGGCTTTCCATTATAGATGAAAGTGTATTGAGTTTTTTTAAGCGATTTTTAGATGTCGGAAAAATAATCATCCAAGCCGAGGATCATCAGGATGAGGAAGTGAGCCATTATTTGGCTATTTCGTCAGTTTTTTTGATTATCATACTCGCCATTCTCTTTATCAGCGATTGGGGGAAGATATAATGCCGATTCATACCATTTTACTTATATCGTATCAAGTTTTAATATTTGTCGGACTTCCTTTGGTTTTAGGTGGCATTGTAAGAAAGGTGAGAGCTTGGACACAAGGAAGAAAAGGACCACAAATATTACAAGTATATTATGAAATACGAAAGTATTTTAAAAAAGAACCAGTTGATAATCCAAATTCGGGAGTATTTGCAGAAATATCCCCCGCAATTGCTCTCTATGCTGCAGTTATGATATGGTCGATTGTCATTTTTGAATGGGCTCCCTTTATATTGATTCCTTTTTTCTTAGCCTTATATCGTTTTTGTTTCGTTAGTTTTGCGATGGAAAGTGGAACGTCTTTTGGCGGATTAGGTTCTGGTAGGGAAATTCTTTTATCCGTGATGGCAGAACCAACCATCATATTGATGATTTTAGTAGCACAATCACATATTGAATTGTCATTAACGCCAGTTAGTGCACTTATTGGGGTTTTGTTTTTACTACTGTCTTTTGTCGCAATATTAGCTGAGTTGTCCAAACCGCCATTCGATGATCCAAGGACACATCTTGAGCTAACAATGGTTCATGAGGCAATGATTTTGGAAGCCTCGGGACGAACTATGGGATATTTTGAGCTTGCCAGTCAAATTAAATTAGCCGGTTTACTCTCTTTTTTAATCAAATTGGCTTTGGAACATTCTAAACTTTTTCCTGCAGGTGAATTTGGAAATCTTACAAAAGAATTTTTAGTATTACCTGGTGCACTTGGACTGGCTGTTTTGTTAGGGTTTTGGGAAGCGGATTCGGTGAGAAGAAAATGGACTTGGGTTCCGGAATTTATGGGTTTGTGTTTTCTTGCGATTTTAATTCTCGGAACACTCGTTAAGTTATCATAGGAGTCATATGTTATACGATTTTGTCTATTTACTTCTTTTTTTATCGGGAGTCGTAGTTTTGGTAGAAAACCGCTTACATAGAATTACACTTTTTTTAAGTCTTCAGGGCTTTTTATTGATTTTTCCCGTTCTACAAACTCATGAAGGAGATCTATCACACTCCATAGGACTGATCATTTTAGTTCTTTTATTCAAAGGGTTTTTAACTCCATTTATTCTAAATTGGACAGCGAAAAAATCACGGATGAAAGAGAGCACCGTACCGAGATTTGGTTATCTTGCGACTTTACTATTTTTAGTATTGGGCCTTGTCTTCGCAGTAAAGATGACAGAAAATGCGGCAGATTACAGTATCCCAGTTCACAAAATTGGACTGATATATGTAATCCTTATGATCTATGTCGGAGTATTATGTTTTATTGTTAGAAAAAACTGGTTAGCACTGATTGCAGGTTTTTGTGTGTTTGAAAATGGTATTTTCGTTTTAACACTTGTTTTGGATAAGGGGTTACCTTTTGGTTTGGAATTCGGATCATTTTTGGATGCAGTACTTGTAATTGTATCTGGTGGTATCCTTCAACTTTCACCTCATATGCAAAATCGGAGTGAAAAAGTATGATTGAAACACTATTTTATTCGACTGGAATATTTTGTTTTTTCATTGTGTTTGGTATATTTATTTTTGCGCCAACAAAGGGACAAACACGTATTTGGTTATGGTCTGGCTTAAAAATACTGTTTTTCTGCGCTTTATTTGGTTCTTGGTTTACAGAAAATATTGTATTAAAGTGGATTCTTATAGAAGCCTCCACATTATTTGGCTCTTTGCTCATTTCATCTAGTGGAACAGAAAGGTCTTTCCAGGTAGGATGGAAATTCTTACTCATCAATTCCTATGGTTTAGGTATCGCTTTCCTCGGTTTGGTGATTTTACTTTTTACATCTAAACCTCTCGAAAGTTTAGACTTCTCTGCCTTACAAATTGGTCTTCAGGGTCAGTCGGGGCTTCTTATCAAAGTTGGTCTGTTACTTACGATCTACGGATACAGTGCTAAGTTAGGGCTTGTTCCGAATCATTACTGGGTGGGTGATACATATGCGGAAAGTCCTAGTCAGATTTCCTCTCTGATAGCTTCTTTTGTTCCGGTATCTGTAGCGCTTGCTATGCGACCATTGGTGAAGTTAGAAAGGGAAATAAATTTAAGTCTGTTTAACTCTGCGAATGGTCTATTGTTAATTGGGATCCTTACAATCTTATATTCGACTTGGATTTTACAACGTAGAGATGATATCCGGAGGATTGCTGCCAAAGTCGCGCTCTTCCATACGGGTATGCTTGCCATCTTCCTATGGTTAGATGTAAATGATTTGGTATTTTATTATCTACTAACATCGACTCTAATTGTGAAGGTGATCATCTTTGTGTCCATGGGAATCTTAAGAATGGATTCAGGTAAACGTATGATTGCTCAAATTGTCGACTTAAATTCCATCAATCTGATTTCTTTCTACGGGTACTTTTTTGCGATCATACTTGCCTTTGTATTTCCACTCTCGCCTGTTTTTATTATGGATATGGAAATGATAAAAATCAGCTTAGATCGAAATTGGCTTTGGTTATTTTCATTTCCTTTATTCGGACTTATTTTTTTCTTCATCGCATTGAACAAAATTTTACCTATCATCCGCGTGAAAAATCGAGATTTTGTTCCTGAGCAAAAAAGAATCTTAACAGTGCGCTTTGCATTCTTGGTATTAACGATCGTTATGGCAATTTTTATTGGCGCAGTTGGAATGTTTGAGTTAGTAACTGGAGAATTCAATCATGTATAAACCTACTGGACTTTTTCATCGCAAATCGGAAAATGCCTTCTACCATTTTTTACTTGAAGATCAAAATATAAGAATGGAAAAGGTTTCAGATAAAAAAAGCCCCATTGACTTTTTGATGGATGAAAAATATCCAATTTGGATGTTACGACATTCACTTGGGATGGATATGGGACCTGAGGACTACTCCACCTTACCTGAAGCTGATTATCTAACGGATAAAAGAAGCAAGGTTCTCGGTCTTCACCAACGTTCAGGACATTTGCGTGATTTATTTTACCACGGATTAAAAGTTCCTTGTGGGGAACAATGTTACTCACATGCTGTGGGTCCGATTCATGCTGGTATCATTGAACCTGGTCATTTTCGATTTGTAGTCGAAGGAGAAAAGATTCGCCACCTAACAATTAGGCTAGGATTCCAAAAAAGAAATTTAATCGACGAGATAAAAAAATCTAATATAAATCGAATATTACACCTATCGGAAACAATATCGGGTGACTCATCCGTTAGTTATGCTTTGGCCTTCACAAAATTATTCGAAGAGGCGGGTGGCATAGTCGTCGATGAATCCGTTTCTTTGTTTCGATCTCTTCTTGTAGAAGCGGAAAGAATTGCAATTCATATCGGAGATCTCGGAGGATTATCTGAGGATATTGGATACTATCCTCTGTTTGGTGTTTGTGTCACGGACCGCGGTGCGGCACTGGCGCTAATGGAAAACTGGACAGGCAATCGCTTCGGCAAAGCAAGCGTTCGACCAGGCGGTGTGAGAGTAAATTTAAAGATTTCCGCGAATGATGCCAAACAAGCTTTATTTGCTTTAAAAAATGTTTTTAAGAAAAATATTGAGCCACAAATAAAAAGGGCACTTGCTGATTCCACGATCAAAGAGCGCTTGCAAGGCTGTGGCCAAATAAAACCAGAAGAAGTTGAGAGGCATGGTTTTGTAGGAATGACAGCACGTTGTGCAAGTGTACTTCGTGATTTGAGAATCAAAGATAAAAATTATCCAGACTGGGATCCATTGCCTTTAGGAGAGGACCTTAGTAATTATTCTGGAGACGCTTGGGCAAGGTTTTATATTCGTTATATGGAGATAAAACAATCTCTAAATTGGATGGAAAAAACCATCGATAAAATAGACTGGGATAAGCTCTGGACAATGGATCAAGTAAAAAACACCACGACGCCTGTCTCTGTAAAACCGGGTTTGTATTTTCAATCCGTTGAGGCTTGGCGAGGACCGCTGCTTCTGGCCATTGTAATTGATCAAAATTGTAAGATATCCGATTGTTATGTGAGGGATCCGTCTGTGTTAAATTGGCATGCTCTGGAGATGGCAGTAAGAGGAGAGTTGATTGGAGATTTTCCATTGAATAACAAGTCGTTTAATTTAAGTTATGTTGGATTTGATTTATGAGACACTTACTCGAAATAAAAAACTTTTTTTCGAAATCGCAAGTATTAAATTGGAATAAATCTTCGCCAGTTCATCCTAAAAATCGGGGCATTCCTGTACCCACCTCAAAAATGTTAGGAGGATGTAACGATTGTAACATATGCGAATCAGTTTGCCCAGTTTCTGCGATCAAAGTTGAATCTAGTGAAAAAATAGCATTCGATTACGGTGCTTGTTTGCAGTGCGGGGAATGTGTAACCCATTGCCCAGATGAAAAATTGTATAACTCAGGATTTATATACGTTTTTTCGAAACATAGAGATACACTTAACGTGACTTATGTGAAGGGAAATTTTTCGCCAAAATTGGAAAAGGAAGATACAGAAAATCATAAAATATTTAAGAAGATGACGCAAACGGATGGATTTCTTTATAGAGAAGTGGCAGCTGCGGGAAATAATTCCGCAGAGTGTGAACTTAATGCATCCTTTAATTCTGTTTTTGATTCCGAGAGAGAGGGCGTGCGAAATGTCGCAAGTCCCAAACATGCAGATGCGGTTGTATATACTGGTCCCATTTCTGAGAAAATGTCGGGCCCCCTCGCAGATTCCTTTGAAGTCATCGCTTCTCCTAAAGCTCTGATCGCATGTGGGTCGGAGGCTATTAGTGGAGGGCTTTATCCATTAGGTACAAGACCTAAGGAGCCTGACCTCTTTATTGCTGGTGATCCACCGCGTCCAGACGTTTCGGTCCAAGCCTTCCGATATCTAATGGGAAGATTTTCTTTTTCTTTTCAAGAGGCGCTTCACAAAATTCTGCAATCTGAAAAATAAGACATGTGGATTTAGAAAAAGAAGAAAAAGTACGCATCCTTTTTGTCGAACCAGATCAAAAGTCATATGAAACATTAACGGGACTTTTAAAAGATTGGTTCCAAGATTACGTCGAGATTGTCTACAGATCTCAATTTGAAAATGGTATGGAGGAATTGCGAAAAGGGAATTTTGACCTACTCATAGCCGAACTAAAATTTCCGGAAGTAGATAAATCCGAAGAAACTCTTTTATCGGATATCGCAGATGCGGCTGGACCCTTGGAAGTACCGATTGTTATTTATTCCAATTCAGCTGATAAACAATTGCCAGTTCTCTCATTTCAATTAGGGATCAGCGAATTTTTCTCAAAGAAGCTGCTGGATGATTCGTTGATGGAACATCGGTTTAGAAATCTATTCCGAGAAATTTATCGTAAAAAAGTAATCTCCATGCAAATGGACGATTCTCTTCGTCGTTTTCAAGAGTTATACGGAATGAACCAAACCGAAATACAAGATCTAAATACTCTCGTAAAAAAATTTAAAAAAGATTTAGAACGGGAATACGAGGAGAAACTAAAATTAGATTTTGAAAAAAAGAAAATGCAAAACGTATTCGGAATGTACGTCGATCCAATCGTTGTGGAAAGCATCATGAACAATTCTTTGTCTCTTGATCAAAAGGGGCATGTCCAAGAAATTTCTGTAATTTTTTCGGATATCAGAGGTTATACTTCGCTATCCGAAAAACAAAAACCAGACCAAGTGATCTCTTTTTTAAATGAATACTTTACTTCGATGACAGAAGTCATTTTGGGTTATGGCGGAATGATCGATAAATATATTGGTGATTCCATCATGTGTCTGTTTGGTGTTCCTATTGCAACAGAAGATCATCGGGAAAATGCACTCGATTGTGCGATCGAAATGATGCAAGTATTCCAATTATGGCAGCCAAAATGGAGAGAAATTTACGGATTCACTCCTCAGTTAGGAATTGGTATCGCCTCTGGAAATGCGATTGTTGGAAATGTGGGTTCCTTCCAAAAATTGTCTTACACCGCAGTGGGTGATACGGTCAATATGGCGGCACGATTAGAATCTATGGCGAAACCCATGCATGTCTATGTTTCAGAAGGTTTGTACAATCATTTGCCAGAGAAATATGCTAATAAATATGATTATGAGGAACTCGAGCCTGTAAAAATCAAAGGCAAAGAAGGCTTACACAGAATCATCAACGTAAAACCAAAAAGTTAAATTAAAGAGTCGAGCAGAATTGATACAATTCGTTTTCAGCTAACTTTTTAGAGTAAGTTTCAAGCAGGGTGGGAGATGTGTCCTTAGCCAAAGAGAATATATCTTGATAAGTCGCATAAGTTGATTCTGTATCGAGATCTTTTTTTCCGTGATTCGTTAATTTTGCAACGACTCCACCGAAACCAATCATTTGTCCAACCACGGATTGTTCGTTAGGTGCCTTCCCTTTGTCTTCAATCACTTGTACGATTTGATCTGGCAATTTCCATAGTTTAGCAGCCTCGGCACCCATTTCAATTGAATCCACACCATAAGCTTTTTTTTCCAAGTCGGTAAGAGAGGCATCTGAGGTTTGGTACTCAGTAAGAATTTCTACGTATTTTGGACGATCGATCGTATTTAATACGATTTTTCCAAGGTCCTGCATAAGACCACAGGTCAAAGATAGTTCTGCTTCCTTTCGGAGTTTCTTTTCTTCGCACAGGAACTGAGCCAATATTCCCTTTGCAATTGAATTGTCCCATACTTCATCTCTGAACTTTTTATAATTCCCTTGGCTGAAAAGAGAGTCCGTCATGGACATCGCAACCATCGACCGAACGGTTTTAAATCCCAGTCGAGTGATTACCTGTTTCATATTGGTAATAGGATTTCCACGGGAGAAAAAGGGTGAGTTCGCAAGTTTGAGAAGGCGGGCAACCAAAACTTGGTCCGATTGAACTTTTTTTTCGAGTTCTCCGAAACCAAGTTCATTATCGTCGTCGAGAGAAAGGATCGAAATTAAAACGGGAGGAACGATCGTAAGGTCTTTTATTTTAGTAAGGTATTCGGAGACTGTTGCCATGTTGTGACTCAAACGTCAATTTCGCACAGGCACAATCTCCGTAAAATAAAAAAGAGTAATCTTAATTTTGAGACATTCGGGCGAAATCCACGCCTTTGTAATAATGGTTTAATATCTCTCTGTAGCTAAAATTTTCTTTTGCCATGGCGTAACTTCCCCATTGAGAAAGCCCAACACCATGTCCCGATCCTAATCCTTTTACAAAAAAGTTTCCGTCCTCTTCTCTACGAATTCCGAAACGAGTAGATTTGAGTTTGTTTGCTCCAAAAAGTTTCCGTAACTCTGTGCCTTTGATGCGTTTACTGCCTTTTGTCCCTAGTACATCTACTTCATTTACCCTAGAGGTTGGAAATCGGTTCACGACAATAATATCTTGAATTTCACCTAATCCAAGTGAGTTTAAGGAAATATTTATACTGGAAGGCGAAAATTTTTCTTCCCAGGCATAGTTATCGCCTTCTTTATCGTAGTCAGAAACGACGCTTTTTAAGTATTCCACTTTGTTCCCCCAAACGTTTAAAGGATCTTCTGTGATTCCGCCGCTATTGGAATGGAAAAAACTTTGAATGGGCGCTCCGTTATGAAGTAAAATCAATCCTCTCGTGTCGTTTACTGCGCGTGAGGTGTTCTGATTTTCTTTTGCCAATCCTAAATAAACTTGTGTATTGGTTGTTGTATCCACATCATAGACTTGTTTTTTTCGGGCTAACATTTCTCTGATCACATAGGTTCTCGCGCAGACAGCTTGGGCTTTTAAGGCTTCTATTGGCCAAGAGGCAGGAACTTCTGAGGGAACAACAGACATTAAATATTCTTCTAACTTAACAACATTGAGTATAAATACTTTTCCATCTTTTGGTTTAATCTCGATTATACCACGATACTTATTTCCTTTATACTCAATATAATCACCGTTACTTGTTAATTTGATGGGTGCTTTTAATACAGTAGGATCTAAACTTACGAATTCGTAGGCTTTTTTTATAACCAAATCATTGGCATCCAAAACTTGAATCGTTCCAGAAGTTTTAAAAATTTCTTCGTTAGATCCTTCTGAGAGCAAAACCCTTACGTTTGAAAATGTTTGGCCCAAATCCGAAGGAGCCCATGTTGTTACCACCATTGTGCGACAACCAAATGAGCTGAATATAGCGAATGTAAGGATGGCGGATAACTTAGAAAATTTCATAATTCCTCTCTAAAGTAAGGAATCGGCAGATTCATCATTTTTCCGTTTTAAAAAAATACCTCGTTTTTTCGGCGAAGGTGGATGACCGATTCAGAATGAGGTGTATGAGGATACGGATCAATGAGTAGGCTAGCAATACAATCATAAGTGGATTGAAAGGACTTTATATCTTCAAGTTGGCTGTAAGGGTTGCAGGAAACATAAAAAATGTCTTTTGGGCCATATTCTTTGATCCATTGGTTCACCTTCGGACCTGCTCCTGCCCTAGGCGGATCCAAAACAAGTACACCTTCCGGATCAGAGAGAAGAGATGAGGTATCTAAAAACAGGTTGGTAACCTTGGCTTCGATTCGTTTCCCGGGAAACAGCTCCAAAAGTTTTTGGGACGCAATTTCGATTGCTGAAGCAGTGAGTTCAAAACAATGGATCGCTGGGAATGAGCCGCCAAAGATGCTCGCAAAAAAGCCATTTCCACAGAATAAATCCGTAAACGACGTTGCTGAAGTGGGAAGTCTTTTTTTGATGAATTCGAGGATTGGCAAAAACCCAGCGGGATTGGGTTGGAAAAACGAATCAAAGGGAATGAAAAAAGGAATATCAAAAATTTTTTCTTCATATGTAATTTTCCCTTTTATGATTTCAAACGTTCCACTTGCGGAAACCTCTGACTTCACACGATTGAAACAAAAAATGATATTGGCTGCACCTAAACATTGTTTGATGCGTTCTTTAAATTCTGTGTAATTTGGGTGAGAAAAAAAACCATCGGTAAAGGTAAAGATACTCATCTGATCGTTTGTGAACTTTGCTTTCCTGAGAGTTACATATTTCAGTCCACCCTCAGCGGTTCGCCGATCCCAAGGGAAATTCGGAAATTCGAGGATTACGTTTCTAATTTTGTCTAACTCCTCATTCGCCCATTCTGATTGGATCGGACATGTATTTACATCTACCACTTTTCGGAAATTCCCTCGTGCACGGAGTCCGATCAAGGGTCCAGGAAATACGCTAAAATCCATACGCGAGCGATAATTGAAAATTTGATCTGAAATCTTCGTTTCGAATTCCAAATTAAGTTCTTCGCGGAATCGTTTTTGGATGGGTGCAAACTTAAGATCACATTGTGTTTGATAGTTGATTTGTTGTCCGAGGCAACCGCCACATTCGGAAAAATGTTCACACTTTACTTCTGTCCAGGCAGATTTGTGCTCAAAGTTTACGAGTCTATATCTACCAGGGCGTGACTTTTTTTTAGTATATTCAACATTTACAATATCACCTGGTAAAGTATAAGGATAGGAAATCTTTTTTCCGTTAGGTGCAATGCCCACTCCTAAAAAATCCTCTGTTAAATAATTGATTTGAATTTGATCCAATGTTTTGTTCTTGCCAATGTTGTTCGATTTTTATAAGGTTTCTGACATGGTTTCATTGCAAAGATTCTTTTTTATCATTTGTACTCTCTCATTGTTCGCTCTGACTTTTCCCATTTCCGCACAAGTTTTGTTTACGGGTCAGATTTTGGATTTACGCTCGCAAAAATCTTTTGGCAAAGAAGGGCAAAGGTGGAGTTTTCGGCCAGGTGATTCTCCCTTAATTGGCAAGGCGACCGAGGCCGAAGATGACGACACACCTGATTTTGATTCCGTGGTCCCTTTACATTTTGCCAATGCTCAGCGGATTCTTTCCGATGAAGTTAAAAATGGCTGGTTGTCTGGATTTCAAATTCAGGCGTCTTGGGATCAGGTCAAAGATGGAGACGGAGAAACTTATTTTCCTGATTTCAAAGATTATTTTTCTAAATACAAAGGTTATGCTTGGTATCGAACGGAAGTCACCATTTCTAAAGAAGACTTAAAGGGGAAATTTAGATCCCGCTACTTAACATTGCGCCTAGGACAAATCAGCCAGGCAGATGCAGTGTATTGGAATGGAACTTTCATCGGCAGTACGGGACTAGCGATTGACACACCAGAAAATTCGATCCTTGACGATAAATCCTTGTTTGCTGACAAAGCTCGTTTCTATCACATCCCATCCCATTTGGTAAACTTAAGCGAGCCAAACGTTATTGCCGTCCGAGTATTTGCAAAATACCCGCTTGGTCCGGGCCTCTCTCATGATAAGTTTTATATATCCTCTCAGAAGTATTCAGAACGAGCAGAATACTGGAATGACTTTAAAAAGATTTTTGTCATCGTACTAACTTTGTTACTCGGAAGTTTTTACTTATACTGGCAGTTTTTGTTTCGAAAGGATGAACATGCGACCATTTATTTTTCGATGGGTAGCATATTTATGGCGATCAATACTCTATTCCAAAGCCAAATCATATACTCAATTCTTAGTGATGGTCTATGGATTAAAAAAATTGAATACGTCTCATGGATTGCCCTTGTACATTTTTTATTTAATTTTGTAGTTCAATTTGCAAAGGTTCATAAGGGTTGGATCAAAAAAGCAAACCTGGTTGTAAACCTGATGGGATTGTCTGCTTTTTTCATCGTTTTCTTTTTACCGGATCTTTTTCTATTGTCTCGTTTTTTCTTCTTCTGGTCCTTTATCACAATAGTACTCGGTTTATCCTTATGTTATATCATCTTCCTCGGACGTAAAATTCCATCCATGGGCACAGTTTCCTTTGGCATATTTTTTATGATCCTTCTGATTCTAAATGATGTTTTTGTAGAGATGCAATTGGACTTTTACCCAAGCGAAACTTTTGTCAAAGATTATGCTTTTGCAGGATTTTCGATATCTATTGCCCTTTCCATTATTGGAAACATGGTCGCATCTAAAAAGTTAGTTGAAAAGCAAAAAGAAGAAAAAGATCGCCTTTCCAGATATTTTTCCCCTGAGGTCATGGAAACCATTGTTAATGATAATATCAAACTAGGCGGTGAGGAAAGAGATATTGCGACTTTATTCTCCGACATCGTAGGTTTTACTACCTTCTCTGAAAAAAATCCTCCCGCAATCGTTCTCCAAAATTTAAATGCCATCTTCGAATCACTTTCAGAACTGATCTTTGAGTATTCTGCAACTTTGGATAAATTTATTGGCGATGCCATTATGGCATTTTGGGGTGCTCCAAAAAGAACAGATTTAGATGCATACCATGCCATTGCATGCGCAGTTCAAATGCAAAAACGTATGTTAGCCATCAACGAAGAGTTAGGTTTACCACCCGGAACTTTTCGACTGAGAATTGGAGTGAATTTCGGGGAAGCAATCGTAGGGAACATTGGTTCGGTTCGACGAATGGATTATACTGTCATTGGGGACGCTGTCAATACAGCTGCCCGATTAGAAAGCCACGGTGTTCCAGGGAAAGTCGCCGTTTCCGAAGCTGCATATTTGGCCGCAGGTGGAGATAAATATCTAAAGTATGAGGAATCGAGAGAACTTACGTTGAAAGGAAAAGCAGAACCAGTGAAGGTATATTTTGTCACTGAAGTTTTGCCAAGGGATTAATATTTTCTCTTAAAGTTAAAGGAATTTATTTGGTAAGCCAATATGTCCTTTCCTCTTTGGATAGTTTTTCGATCGCATAACGAAGCATCGTTCTCGGCATGTGATGAATATTTTCCTTTAGAAACTCTAAGAGACGATTTTTGTCACGTTTTCCAATTTCTCTGAGCATCCATCCTGAAGCTTTGTGAATCAAATCATGTGGATGATCTAATACCCGTTTGCACATTAAAAGTGTATCATTATATTGATTTTTCCGAATAAAATAGAAACTGGACAAAATACCGATTCTCACTTCCCAAAGATCTTTTGACTTAGTTAGGTTATGAAGAAAACTTTTGTTTCTATCAAAATAATAATGCCCTAGTATTTTGTCAGCACTTGTGTCTACCAGATCCCAATTATTGATCCGATTCATTTTTGACTGGTATAAATGAACGATTTCTTCCTGTAAAGGAGGCGTGGAAGCTTTATTTTGGTATTGGATCACCATCGCTAGTAAGGCAGTTAACCGAACCTCATGATATTGATTATCTAAAAGTTCAATAAAATCTTTTTTTGTTAATTCTTTTGCATAAAATTTTGCGATTTTTCTCTGGTTGGGGACGGTGACACCCAAAAATTTATCACCATACCCGTAATCTCCTTTCTCAGCTTTAAAGAATTTTGGATAAAAATTTTCTTTTTCAGAAGATGCGAATTTTTTTAAATCGCGAATCAAAGTTTGTGTAATGTTTTTCATGTTTGAATGGAAACCGTTAGTCTTTCGTTAGTCAATTTTTCTGCGATCGTTTCACATTCTTCTAGTGAACCTAAAAAACAGATCGCATGACCTTTGTTGTGTGCTTCGATGGCAATGGATTTGGCTTCTCTTTTGGATTTAAAACATATTTTCATCAAACAATCCTCTACATGTGAAAATTCATTGATGGCGTCGTTGTATAATATTATTTTATATGCATAAATATTTTCAGTCCTTGATTCTGTTGTTTCCTCCGTGATAAGATTTGGCTGGCTAAATCCACTCATGGAAATAATGAATCACTTTTGCCCTGCAAAGAATCTACATATTTTAAATAATCATTCATTTTGAATTTTTTACGTGTCGAGTCAGAGGACATATAACGAACATTCCCCAGAACATTTCTTTCTGGAAACCAAGGTCTGTCAAATAAACCAAAACACCATAAAATTCCAGTGTATGAATTTGGATTTCTTCCGTCATATGCATATTTATTGTTCAGATATTCCAAGGTATCAAATGCTTCCTCATAAGTTTGTGACCATTCGATTACTTTTTTCCCCCATAACATTCGCATATAATTATGCATACGTCCACAAATTTTCAACTCATTCTGCGCCGCATTCCAGAGTTCATCGTGTGTATTCGCATTTTCGAACTCTTCCAATGAATAAGTATATTCTCGCTTATCCTTAGCATGAATTTGAAAGTTCTTTTTTACCCAGTCTGGTAACTCAGATAAGTTTATACGAAAGCCAGGTTTTTTAAAAAAATATAAATAACCAATGTCCCGCCAAACAATTAGTTCATCCAAAAAATGGTTTGCTGCAGGCACACTCGTAAAAAAATTTTCCCTGTCCCCAACTTTTTTATGTGAAAGTGATTCAATGTCCCATCCATTTTTTTCGACTCTTTCGATTACACTCAAAAAAATTTCTTCTGCGCTGAGGTTCCCGAAATGCAGATAAGGAGAAAGCCCACTAACGGGAGTATTTTCAAAAGAATTCGGATTTGATCTGCCTTCTGCATATTGAGATATTTTAGAAGCTAAGAATTTCTCTAGCAGGTTCAATGCCTCTTCTCTTCCACCAATTATATGGGGATTTGGTGGAACATCCGCTTCAAACTTAATTTTTTTCAAAAACATTTCTAATAAGGATTTGTCTAAATCAAAATTTTTAAATGGAGGTTGGGAATTGAAGTTCAGGGGAGATAATTCTAAATCTTCATATTTTCTCTTCGCAAATTTCACAAAAAATTCCGGAAATTTTTTGTGAACCCAGATTCTCAGAATTCTTGCTGCACTCGCAAATTTTTCATACTGGGAAAAAGGAATGATTGAATTCCCATCAACAGCTAACATCGCACAATCGATCTTAGATGCCAATTTTTCTGATTGTTCAGGAATGATAAAACATGGGAAATCATCGGTGATTACAACTGATGCTTTTTCAGAAATTTTTTTTAGGATACCTTTCCCATGATTGTTTTCATCTTCGACAAACGACCAGTAATTGAGCCCAATTCTTTTCGCCTCAATTCTATTGTCGATCATCGTTTCTAAAATAAATTTATGAATTCGACTCGAACTCCATGGATAATTTTTTTTTAATCCTTCGTAAACCACCAACTCTTTGTTTTGTGATTTTGCAAGCTGTACAGCATAATCCAGCGAATGGTTGGAGGAAAGTCGCCGATTTGTTTGAATCCAATAGAGGACGTACTGTCCGTCTTCCCGGACGGGTTTCTGATTCCATCTTCTGATTCTTTCTTTTGGTGTATTCATGGGCTTTAGCTGTTGTTTAGACAGACTGAGTTTTGATTCTGAAATAGGAGCCACTGACAGTATCAAGTACACCATGCTTAGAATATAAGCAAATTGCGTGACATTTCTTATTGATTGGTTGGGCCAATGTCTTTATTTATAGCTGAGAATAGGCAGAATGAAGGCTTTTTGAACAAGCCTCGCGTTTTTTAGACCATTTTGCTTAGTTTTTAAGACTTAGGTACCAATCTTGCAATTCTAACTTCGAAATACATGGAAAGGATAAATGGCAATATGAAAAATCATTTCAATAAAATAGCCCTCCTGCTCCTGGTAGTCCCGATGTTCCTTTATGCAGATGAACCTGCAAAGGCAGTGGATCCAGTTGCAGAAAAACTTGCGGAGATTGATACTCTAAAAGTTGGTCTTGATACCCTTTGGGTTTTAGTAGCTGGTATGCTTGTATTCTTCATGAACGCAGGTTTTGCGTTAGTAGAATCGGGTTTCTGCCAATCAAAAAATACAGTTAACATTCTCGCTAAAAACTTTGTAGTTTTTGCTGCGGCAACTTTTTCCTACTGGGCAATCGGTTGGGGATTGATGTTCGGAGATGGATCATCTCCTTATATGGCAACGGAAGGATTATTTTTTCTAGGTGGAGAAGACAATTCGCCTTTGATCGGTGATGCTTATAAAGGTGTTTATTCTTCTATGAACTGGACAGGTGTTCCTCTACTTGCGAAATTTTTCTTCCAATTAGTATTTGCTGCAACTGCCGCAACGATCGTATCGGGAGCAGTAGCAGAAAGAATCAAATTCCATTCATTTCTTATCTTCTCTTTTATACTCGTAGCTTTTATGTATCCTTTTACAGGACATTGGGTTTGGGGAGGCGGTTGGCTTGCAGGTTTAGGATTTCATGACTTTGCAGGTTCTACGGTTGTTCACTCAGTTGGTGGATGGGCAGCTCTTGCAGGAGCAATTGTTCTCGGCGCGAGAAAAGGTAAATTTCTTCCAGATGGAAGAACAAAACCAATTCTTGGACATAACATGACTTCGGCGGCTCTCGGAACCTTAATCCTCTGGCTCGGTTGGTTCGGATTTAACCCGGGTTCAACGATGGGAGTGGGTAATGGTTCGACCATGTCTCATGTAATTGTAACGACAAACATCTCTGCTGCGATGGGAGCATTGGCATCCACTATCACGGCTTGGGTAATACTCAAAAAACCTGACTTAGGTATGATTTTAAATGGAACATTAGCGGGTTTGGTCGGGATCACGGCTCCGTGTGCGATCGTTAGCCCAGCCTCGGCAGCCATCATCGGAATCGTATCGGGAGTGTTAGTTGTTCTTTCTGTACTATTTTTTGACAAAATCAAAATAGATGATCCAGTTGGGGCGACTTCTGTTCACTTGGTATGTGGTATCTGGGGTACATTAGCGGTTGCACTCTTCGGTTATGAAGGTTCTCCAGCAGGTGTTGCAGTTCCTTCATTGCTGACGCAAATTTATGGTATCTTAGCAATCGGCGCGACAACATTCGGTGTCTCTATGATTTTATGGCTCGGGTTGAAGTTCGCTGGCGGAATTCGAGTAAGCGAAGAAGAAGAAGTGTCTGGTTTGGATCTTGGGGAACATGGTGCAGAAGCATACCCTGATTTTAACATTCGAGTTCACGGTTAATTAGGATAGGAGTATTAAACAATATGAAGATGATCATAGCAATCATTCAACCGCATAAACTAGAAGAAGTAAAAGCGGAACTTACAAAAAACGAAATCTATCGTTTGACTGTATCTGATGTTCAAGGTTACGGACAACAGAAAGGTAAAACCGAAGTATTTCGTGGACACGAATACACTGTAAACCTCCTAAGAAAAGTTAGGTTAGAGATAGCAGTGAATGATGAATTTGTAAAACCAACTGTTGATGCGATTCTAAAAGCAGCAAAAAATGGTGAAGGTAAAATCGGAGACGGCAAAATTTTTATAATGCCGCTTGAAGATGTTATCAGAATTCGAACTGGCGAAAAAGGTAAAAACGCCATTTAATCATTCCTTTTAAGGAAAAATCGGAAACGCAGACTCTGAGGACATACCTCCCAGAGTTTTGCGTTTTTTACTTTTCACGCTTCTCTTCCATCTAAATTCGGACTAAAATAATTACAGCTTCCCTTCTTCGCGCTAGACATTTGTAACAGAAACCGTTAAAATTTTCGAATGGAATCCAAACTTGAAGATTTTGATGAACTCGTAGAAATCCAGGTCAATGAAACTCTAAAAGTAGGTAGTCTGTCTTCAGCGTTACTCGGTTATATGAGTGGACTCATCCTCTGGATCGGTGATTATCTTCAAATTGCAAATAATATTGAGGTACCAATTCTTTGGACTATTTTTGGTGGTTCCTACTCCCTTCTCATTTACTTTTTATCCAAAAAAGGGCGTGTGAAAAATTATACTAAATACTTAGTGATGTTAGGTTTTGTGAGCGTACCATCAGCAATCTATTTCATAGCTTTTCTTTCCTTGCCTGCGGGTCCAGCAACTTACATCAACGGACCACCGAGTTATTTATATTTCTTTTTGATCATAGTTACAGGATTTTCCTTTGATTTTAAGTTATCATTTCTTTCCGGTATTTTTGCTGCCCTTCAATATACACTTGTGATTTATTTGTCTTCAAATCAGATACAAAACATCTCACATGTGGATTCTCTTTTACAACAAGACAATCGATTTCTCTTATTTTACTATTTTAGACCCATCATGATGGTAATATCTGGTTATACAATCGCAACCATTGGCAATCATGTTCGATCTCTGATTTCAAGTACGATCGAAAAAGAAAGAGAAAAGGCATATATGAATCGAATTTTTGGTCAATATGTCTCGCCAGAGGTTCGTGAGAAAGTGATGCAGGAGTCGGTTGCGATTCGCGGTGAAAAAAAAAGTGTAGCAGTTTTGTTCTGCGATATAAGAGGTTTTACAACAGCATCAGAAAAAAAACCACCAGAAGAAATTGTATTCGAATTGAATGAATATTTGAATGCTATGACCAATGCAATCGTTAGTTCCAATGGAACGATTGATAAATTCATTGGAGATGCCGTTATGGCAGTGTTTGGTGGTGTTATTCCATTGGAAAATCCTTCTTCTGCCGCTTTGCTCGCTTCTCAAAAAATGAAAGAAAATCTCATAAGTTTAAACGATGATAGAAAAACGAGAGGTCTCTTAAGTATAAGAAATGGGATAGGACTTCATTTTGGCGAAGTCTATCTGGGTGCCATTGGCAGTGAAAATCGGAAAGATTATACGGTTATTGGAGATACCGTAAATACGACATCGAGGATTGAGAGTTTATGCAAAGATTTAAATACGAATCTCCTGATGTCGGAACAGTTTTATAACGAACTTCTTCCATCAGACAAAGTCAAATGTTATCAATTAACGGAAACCCTCCTAAAAGGGAAAAAAGAAAAAACTTATCTCTACACTTTTAGAAACGATTGATCAAATTATTATTCTTTATCGAAGAATGAGGAAATTTAAAAGAAGTAAAAAAAACTAATTGACGTAGTTTTGATAACTAATTTGATTAGTTTTCGGGATGGTTTTCCATGAAATCAAGTTTGGTATATTTTAGTTTATTATTATTCACAAGTTCCAGCTTATTTGCAGAGAAATTCAAAGTCGATACGGAAGGCAGGGAAATTGGCTATGTCAAGTGGGGGAAGGGTAAACACATTCTTGTTTTTCTGCCTGGAATCGGTGATTTGAAGGAAAATTATTTAGATCTTGCCAATGAGATGTTAGACGAGGCTACTATCTATGCGCTAGATTTGCGAGGTTTAGGCGAGTCATCTGTGAATTTTGAAAGCTATGGGGCAGATGAAACTGGGAAAGATTTAGCTTTTTTTTTAGAACAGATGGATTTAAAAAATGTAACAATTGTTTCCAATTCTATGAGTTCTGCATCCTCCATTTACGCCGCCTCTAGATTAAATGATCGTGTTAGTTCAATAGTGCTCACCGGTCCATTTGTTCGGGATGAGGAGCTAGGCTTATTTTTAAAGTCAGCCATCGGTTTGATGTTCAGTGGACCATGGGGACCTTCTATGTTTAAATCCTTTTACAAAGATCTTTATCCTGTAAACAAACCATCGGATTTAGAATCTCATAGCAATCGTATCAAGGAAAACTTAGAAAAAGAAGGCCGACTAAAAGCCGTTAGATCTATGTTCTATGCCAGAAAACCAGAGTCATTTAAATCGATCCAAAATCTTAAGTCAAAGGTAATTATTGTTATTGGTGATAAAGATCCGGATTATGATGATCCTTTGAAAGAGGCAGAGGATTTAGCAAAATTAACAAATGGAAAATACTATCTGTTTGAAAATTGTGGGCATTACCCGTATAAGGAAGAGCCCAAAAAACTTAGAAAAATTCTCCTGGAATTATGGCAAAAAAAGTAAAATTTAAACATGGTCGGCCTACCAAAAATTCACGGATTCTAAGTCGAGAGTCCATCATTGCGAGTTCTTATGAACTCGCCAATTTAGTCGGTTTAGACAATTTAACGATGAAGACCATCGCAAGCCATCTTGAGATTAGGCCTCCGTCTCTTTATAATCATATATCAGATATAGCGGTTGTTAGGTCAGAAATAAGAGGATTGGCACTTATGAGGTTGTCACAATACCTCGAGGAGACGATCGAGATGGCTTCACAAAACACAAAGGACCCCAAACTTAATCTGAAGAATTTGATTTATGCCTACCGCGACTTTGCAAAAAAGAATTCGGGAGTCTATTCTGCCATTTTACCAGCAGCTGAAAATAATACCTCACACCAGGAGGCGGCAAAAAAACTAATCGAAATTTGCATAAAAACTTTGGGACTTGGACCTGAACTGGATTCCCAAGGAATTCATAAAATCCGAATTCTTCGCGCCACCTTACATGGATTTGTCAGTCTCGAATCAGCAGGTGGATTTGGTCTGCCAGAATCAATAGAGGAGACATTTTCCTTGTTAGCAGATCAATTGATCAAAAGCTTACTTCTAACTATCTGATCTTAATTCTTAGGAATAGAAGCTTAAATTTGGAATCTTCCTTTTGCTTAGGTAGTTTCCGCATCTAGGTAATTACTACCATGGCGAGTACGTAAATTTGTGATAATGTATATTCATGTCTATTGCGAATACTTTTTCACCTTTGGCGATTTCAATCGCGTTCTTTATACATATTCTGTTTTTCTCAAGTTCGATATTTTCCCAAGGATTTCAATTGTCATACGGCAACGTTTCTTCTATGGATTCGGAAACGAGAAAATATCTTTTTGAAAATGACGTTAGAAAAAAATTTATTTTTATGGATTCCATTTCAGATCTCACCTCATATCCTTTCTTTGAAACAAATATAAGTTTGACTTTAGGAGAATATTCCTTTATTGCACTCAACCGAGAAGGGAAAAAAATAAACTATTCTAAACGGGGTGAAAATAAAATATTCCATGCTTGTAATGGTGACGTGTGTCTGCTACTGACTGATAGAAATTTCCTTGCGATTTCAAATCACGCAAATGAATGGAGCAGGGCATCTTTTTTTGGTGAGGAAAGGATTAAAGCAAAATTGGGAAACAAGGCTGCCTTTATTGTAACCGAAAGGGCAGTTTATTTTTTCAACGGGTATATAAATGAATGGACTAGAATTGGTCTTGAGTCTGAGGAAGTAACTGCCGTTAGTAACAAGAATGAGCTTGCGGTCATTGTAACGTCGAAAAGAGCATTCTTCATCCAACTTCCGAATGCCTTAATGAAAGAAATCGATGTAACCGTAAAGCCGATTGGAAGATATGAAATAAGATCGGGCTCAATTGAAATCTTCAGTTATGACAGAGTCTTTCAATACGATAGTAGAGACGAACTTGTAACAGAAATGAGAACGGATCGGTAGTCTATTTTCAAAAAACTCTTCTTTTCTTAGGACTCGGAATTGGAAATTGTGTCCATAAGTATCATATGGCGAACCTAAATATCACTCTTCCTGATGGATCCAAAAAGACTTTAGAAAGCGGAAAATCCTTTCTAGATTTCATCCAACAATACCTACCATTTTTAAAAGAGAAAGCCCTAGCCGTAGCGTTAGAAAATGGGCAAACCTTAGATTTAAGTTTTATTCCGACGACAGATGTTAGCATAAAATTTTTAACCTTCGAGGAGAAGGAAGGGCGAGAAGTATTTCATCACTCATCTGCTCACCTTTTGGGTATGGCAGTTCAAAAATTGTGGCCACATGCTCGCCTGACTGTCGGTCCAGTGATTGAAAATGGACCTGGTTTCTTCTTTTACGATATCGACTTCGGGGAAACGGTAATTTCGCCAGAAGATTTACCTAAAATTGAAGCGGAGATGGCCAAAATTGTAAAAGATGATTTGGTGGTAAATCGCTGGGAACTTTCTCGCGAAGAGGCTATTGAAAAATTTAAAAAAGAAAACGAGCCTTACAAAGCAGAATTGATCGCTGGTTTTGACTCCGCCACAGTTTCGTTATATGGACAAGGAGATTGGTATGATCTCTGCCGCGGACCACACGTTCCGAGAACTGGACTCTTAAAATCTTTCAAACTTACTGCAATCTCAGGAGCATATTGGAAAGGGGATTCAAAAAATCAGATGTTGACACGGATCTACGGAGTTTCTTTCCCAAACAAAAAACTCTTAGATGAATATCTGTTTCTCATTGAAGAAGCCAAAAAAAGAGATCATAGAAAACTTGGCAAGGAACTGGATCTCTTTAGTTTTCAGGAAGAAGCACCTGGATTTCCTTTTTGGCATCCCAAAGGAACCGTTCTTTGGAATACGTTAGCATCCTACATTCGCGAAGAATGTTTCCAAAGAGGATACCAAGAAATCAAGACTCCAGCCATCTTAAACTCATCTTTATGGAAACGGTCTGGTCATTGGGAAAATTTTAAGGAGAATATGTATTTCACTGAAATAGATGAAGTTGACTTCGCCGTAAAACCAATGAACTGCCCAGGATGTTCTCTCATTTATAAATACCACATGCATTCTTATCGAGAATTGCCTCTTCGTTATATGGAGCTTGGGACTGTCCACAGACACGAGTTATCTGGTGTATTGCATGGACTTTTTCGAGTGAGAGCATTTACTCAGGATGACGCACACATTTATGCACCTTTAGACAAAGTCGAAAGTGAAGTGGAGAATATAATCGATTTTACGTTTGATGTATATAAAAAATTTGGCTTTAGTGAATTTAAAACTTTTATAGCGACTCGACCAGAAAAATCACAAGGATCAGATGAAGATTGGAATATCGCCACACAAGCGCTTCATGATGCTTTGAAGAAAAAAGGAATCGAATATGGAATTAAAGAAGGTGAGGGTGCCTTCTACGGACCAAAAATAGAATTCAATATCAAGGACTCTCTTGGAAGGCTTTGGCAATGTGGTACTGTTCAGATTGATTTTTCTATGCCGAATCGTTTTGAACTTGAATTTACTGCTTCTGATGGAAAAAAACATGCGCCTGTTATGATTCACAGAGCCATTTACGGTTCGCTGGAAAGATTCATCGGAATTTTAATTGAACACTTTGAAGGAAAATTTCCTTTATGGCTGAACCCAACCCAAATTCGAATCGTGACAGTCGCAGAAGCTCACAACGATTACGCGAAGGAAGTTTTTGAGGATCTCCATTCGAAGGATTACCGAGTTGAAATGGATCTTCGAAATGAAAAAATCGGTGCAAAAATCAGGGACTCGATTTTAAAACGTGCCAATTATACCGTGATTGTCGGGGATAAAGAGAAAGAAAGTGGCTCCCTTTCCATTCGTAAACTTGGCGAAGAAAAAACAGATTCCATCTCTCGGGATGGATTTTTATCTCTCCTTAAGGGTGAACTGTAAATCTCAGTTTTTGGTCCGAATTGATTGTTCCACACGAAAAACAAAAGGCGAACTTCTTTGACAAAAAAAAGAAGCGAGAGCTCAATTCCTTGCCTTATAAGCTTCGGCGTGGTATGGGGAAAGCAATTGGGCGGCGGGTGGTTATCCCCACCCAAAATCGGGCGGGGATATTAGTACCCTCCCCACCCCCAAGTGCGCCACCAAAGAAATTTACTTGATCGCTTATAACGTGGTCTGAGCATGGGAATTTAAAGAAACTTCGGAGACTGAATGCAGAAAAGGCCTAACCCTAGAGGGAACCCAAACCAAGATAAATTCGCCCATATTAGAATTAACGAACAAATTACGAATGTAAATTCCATCAGGCTTGTCTCTGATGAAGGATCTGATATCGTAACTTTGGAAGAGGCTCTACGAAGGGCAAGAGAAGCTAATCTTGATTTGGTGGAAGTATCTGGCGATCAGGACGTTCACGTCTGTAAACTTATCGATTTTGGAAAATACAAATTCGAGCTCCTGAAGAAGACAAAAGAAGCGAAAAAAAAACAACATATCGTCACAGTTAAGGAGATCAAAATTCGTCCGCGAATTGATAACCATGACTTTGAGATAAAGAAGCGTCACGCGCTTGAATTCCTCAACAAAGGGGATAAAGTAAAAGTGACACTTCGATTCCGAGGCAGAGAGATGGTTCACTCTGAGATAGGAATGAATATAGTAAACCGGTTTGTCGAGGACCTAAAAGAGCATGCCTCTCCCGAAAAAATGCCGGTACACGACGGAAAAACCATAGTGGTCGTGATGAACCCAATTGGCAGCAAAAGCTGAAGGAAAACAACTATGTATAAACTAAAAACAAACAGGGCAGCAGCGAAGCGCTTTAAGTTTACCAAAAACGGTAAAATTAAACGTGGTTGCGCTTTCCGACGCCATATCTTGGAGAAAAAGTCTCCTAAGATGAAACACCAAAGCCGTGGAATGCATGTCATTCACGATACTGATTATGACCGTGTAGAAAAACTTCTACCGTACGGAGGTTAATCGATGCCTCGTGCCGTAAACGGAACTATTCATAAAAATCGTCGTAAAAAAGTATTAGCGAAAGCGAAAGGTTTTCGTGGTGGTAGGTCAAAACTTTTCAGAACAGCAAAATCTGCTGTAATGAAAGCTGGGCAATGGGCCTACCGCGACCGAAGAAAGAAAAAGTCCGAGTTTAGAAAACTTTGGATCACCAGGATCAATGCTGCTGTGCGGGAAAACGGAATGTCTTACTCCAAATTCATTCACGCTCTTAAGACACATGGCATCAATCTTGACAGAAAAACTTTGGCCGACCTTGCCTACAACCACAAGGAAGTTTTTAACGCCCTTGTTGAAAAAACAAAGGTCGCAAAATAAATTAATGCTTGCTTGGAATAGAATGACTCGTTTATTCTATTCCATCGGATCACCATCATGTTGAAACTGGAAACCATTGAAGAGCTTGAAAGTAAGGTAGTTAAAGCCCTGGAGTTAATTCAGGACTTAAGGACTGAGAATAGTCGCCTAGAGACAGAAAATGAATCTCTAAGAGCAGAAAATGATCAAATGAAGCTTGCGATGGAGGAAAAAGAGCGCGAATTGAAAACGCTCCGATCCCAGTTACAAGATGCGAACAACCAGCTAGCAGAACTTAGAGCACGAGAAGAAAAACTCGAGACTAAGGTACATAATTTGTTGGATCGTCTGGATGGAATTCCTGCTGGAAGTTCCAGCACTAGAGCAGCTTCTACTCCAGTGCCGAAAAAGGAAGATCCAGCTCCTATGGCCATGGCAGCATCTGCTCCGAGTCTTGGAAGTGCTTCCGAAGATGATGATGAAATTATTTTATTAGATGAAGATGATTCGGATTTTTCTCCAGAAGAGTCTTTAGAAAAATCTCCTGCTGCCTCGTCGATGCCTGCGGAAGACATATCGATTGTATCCGACGAATCTGATGTTCCAACCGTTGAGTTAGATGATGAAGATGATATCATCATAGACGATGATGACGACACCATCACCGTGTTTGACGCGGATGACGACGACGACTTTCTAATTATCGAAGACGATCCGAAATAAAATGGCAGATTCTGCCCCTACACCCCAAAAGATCACAAAACAGATTTTTGGTGAAAGTTATACGATTGTAGGGGAAGCGTCGGCGTCCTATATCAATACGATTGCTGAATATGTAGAAGACAGGCTGAAGGAAGTAGCCTCCTCCCTTCCAAACGCCTCTAAGACAAAGGTCGCTGTTCTTTGTGCCCTTAATTTGGCGGACGAATTGTTCCAGTTAAAAGAGAAATCCTTGGAACCAAAAATAACCCAAGAAATCGAAGATCGTACTAAAAAAATTATCTCTCTTTTGGAGGAGGGAATCATCGGTGATATTTATTGAATCATTTGGAAAAAAAAGACGTACGTGTTAGGTTAAGAACACATCTTCCCATACTTCCCGATAGAGAAGAATCCGAAATCAAAATCCTAAATCGCCTTTACCCACTTCTCAAGGACAAATCAAAAATTATAGCCTATGTGGCCGATCAAAAATTGGAAGTGGATGTGCTTCCATTGATTGAATCTTGCCCTTTGCCAAGACCTTCTCAATTTTGGGAATACCATCATAGAGCCAATTGGTATTTCCCTCGAATTTCTGAAGACAAAACTCTCGTGTTCATAAAACCATTTACCTGGGAAAAAGGAAAGTTTGGGATTTGGGAACCAGTCGGAGAAGAACAAATCTCGCCTTCGGATGCAGATTTGATTTTGGTTCCCGCGCTAGGATATGCTGAAAATGGGGCAAGATTGGGCAGGGGAGGTGGTTTTTACGACCAAACTCTTTCGAAGCCCCAAGTCCGGGAAAAAACAATTGGCCTTACGTTTTCCAAATTGTTCCCCGTTCCCTTTTTACCCGAAGAACATGATTTGATCGTTGGCAAAGTCATTACAGAACTTGGCATTCATACTTTTTTAGATTGAACCATTTGGTAACTTTTTCGATAGTTATAGGATAGTATGGACCAAGAAAAAATACTGAGTAGTCTCGCCGAAAGAACGAAAAACGAAGCCGATAAGGATCTTGGTGATATCGAACAGTTTCTCACTTTCAAAATTGATGGTGAGTTCTTTGGTTTGCAACTGTTACATGTTCATGAAATTTTAAAGCCTGTTATGATCACAAGAATTCCGAATGTAGAAAACTATATTCTCGGAGTCATCAATTTAAGAGGAGAAATCATTCCCATCGTCGATCTTAAAAAAAGGTTTCAGGGAATCGATGCGGACATTCAACCCATTTCTCGGATCATAGTGGTCATGTTAAATGAAAAACGTTGTGGAATACTTGTCGATGAAGTAAAAAATGTTGTTAAAATTCAAAAAGATTCTATCAGCTATACGTTAGACGATCTATCACTAAATTATTCCAAAATGGTAGAATCGGTTTCGCGATACGAAAATAATCTGATACTAAATCTAGATTTTGCTCAGATCGTAGATTTTATAACGATTTCGAAATAGAGGATAAGGGTTAATACTTTGGCAGGAATTTTAGGCGAATATACCGAAGTTTTTCTGGAAGAATCAGAAGATCAGATTGAAGAGCTAAATGCGAACCTTCTACGTCTGGAAAAAGACCATCAAAATTCAGAGATCATAAATGATATTTTTAGAGCGGCACATTCACTAAAAAGTTCCTCGGCATTTGTTGGTCTTTATAATCTTTCCGATTTGTCTCATAAAATGGAAAACCTTCTCCAGAAAATTAGAGAAGGCACTTTAGAAATCAATGTAACATTGGTTAATCTTTTGTTTGAATGTTTTGATCTCATAAAACATGTGATAGAAGGCGTAGCACACGGTCAAAAAGTAGAGACTCCTTTTAGCGATATGATCCAAAAGCTATTGGACTATGAAAATGATCATCAAGGCAGTATTAAAAAAACATCCGATTCTCGCGAGCCAGTAAAAACCACTTCACAGCAGAATTTAGCACCAGTTGCCACTGACCTTGAGGTAACCGACGAAGAGTGGTCAGAAATCAAGGCTCTACTTTCAGAAACGCAAGATTCAAAATTATTCCAAGTTTCTTTGGTCTTAAAAGAAGACACACCAATGCAAAATTTACGTTTGATGTTAATCCTTCAAGCGGTCAAACAATCAGGCAATATCGTTAATTCGCTTCCGACGGAAGAAGCTTTAGATAGAGGAGAGGGCGGAAAGTCACTTTCATTTCTGACCATTACATCCCAATCGCAAGACAATTTGCACTCAATCTGTAACATTGATATGGTGGAGAGTTTATCCATATCTGAGATCACACCTCCCGTTTCGGAAATGGATGCACTTACTGGATCGTCTACTGCCGATAGGAAAGGCGCCGAGAATTCAGTTACAGAAAAATCATCTTCTACTACTTCGAATGGAGGAAACTTTGAAAAAGCAGTAACGGAATCTAAAGTTATTATGCGAACAATTAAAGTTTCGTCGGACAAACTGGATGAATTGATGAATAACGTAGGTGAGTTAGTCATTACGAACTCAGGATTTCAAAAAATATATGATGATCTCGTTGCTCAGTTTGGTGAAGATTCGCTGTTCAATGAATTAAAAGGAAAAATCGATCAGATCAATCGGATTTCAAAAGATTTGCAAACGGGAATTATGAACATTCGTATGGTTCCGATCGGATCCGTATTCAATAGGTTCACACGACTCGTAAGAGATCTTTCCCTAGAAACTGGGAAACAAGTGAATCTCATCCTGAGAGGAGAAAATACAGAACTCGATAAAAAGGTAATCGACGCGATAGGGGAACCTTTGATTCACCTAATACGCAATTCTGTCGATCATGGTATTGAGAGTCCAGCTGACAGAAGATCTGCGGGCAAACCGGAAGAGGGTGTCATTGAACTGAATGCCTACCAAGGTGGATCCAATATCATGGTGGAGATCCGTGACGACGGTCGAGGTTTAAACAAAAGTAAAATTTTAAAAAAAGCAATCGAACGAGACCTTGTGACAGAATCGGAAGCGCTCAATCTGACCGAATCTGATATTTTTAATTTCATCTTTGCGCCAGGGTTTTCTACTGCAGATAAGATTTCCGACATCTCGGGGCGAGGTGTTGGGATGAATGTTGTAAATAAATTGATCGAAGAGTTCAAAGGAAAAATCATCATTCATTCGGAAGAAGGGAAAGGTTCTTCTTTTATATTGTCCTTTCCGCAAGCACTTGCAATTATCCCATCTATTCTTGTGACGATGGAAGAGGAAGTGTATGCATTTCCTTTATCGGAAGTCTCTGAAACCATTAAAGTAAGTGTAGATCAGATTACCACACTCGAAGGTCATGAGATCATAAACCTAAGAAGCGAGGTCTTGCCGATTTATCGATTAAATCGTATACTCGGATTGGCTGATAGGAAAGAGTTAACGGAAGTTCCCGTAATTATCGTCAATTTTAAATCTAGAAAAATCGGTTTCATTGTAGATGATTTGATTGGGAAACATGAAACAGTAATTAAGTCTCTCGGTAAAAATTTTAAAGATGTTCCTGGGTTAACAGGCGCTACCATTATGGGAGATGGAACAATCATTCTCGTTTTGGATATTACTGGCCTAATTGAGATCGCGGCTGATTCCGTTAGCTGGGAGGAAAATTCTGTTATCGGACAGCAGATGAAACGAACGTCTACCATTCGTTCCTTAGAAATGACAGACTCAGATTTGATTTTTAAATCAGATTTATCAACTAACGCATACAACATAAAATTAATGGAGATTCGTTCGAAAGAAAAAACAAAACTAAAAAAAGAAAAATTTCGATCGGAAGCCCATGTAATCGTGCCACGTGAGGAAGTATTTGTTGAAGAAAAAACTAATAATCGTAAGGCAGAAACCAATGGAACTCATTCAAATAATGGTCTTGATACACTAACTGTGGCACCGGTAGAGGCCATAGAAAGATCTATGCCACTTCCACATAATCCAAAAGAAGAAGAGATTCATCGATTGGTAGACAAAACTAAAATTGACACAAATTTAGATAAGGAACGTAAACAAGCCGCTGAAATCATCAAAGGTTTTGTCGAACAGAAAGAAGATCGACTATCCCACCTATCATCGAATCAATCTAGTGATATCACTCAGTTGATGTCGCCGAAAGATATCAAAAAGTTAGAAAATATTGTTAACACAGGGATGATGAATGCTGGCGTAGTACTTTCTCAGTTAGTTGGAAAAGAGGTAGAGCTTTTTATTCCTGAGATCAAGCTAACAGATAGAGAAGGACTAGCAAGAGAGTTTAGATTTTCCCATGATGAGTTTTTTGGCGTAAAAATTCGTATGAATGGAGATTTAAACGGAAATCTATTGATGATGTTCTCCGAAGAAAATGGTTCGGAAATTGCGCGCGAATTGTTAGGCTCAGAAGATGCTAAACATGGAACGAATGGAAATAAATTATCAGACGATATGATTTCAGTTTTATCGGAAATTTCTAATATAGTATGTTCTAGTGTTATGAACTCTCTCTCAAATAAAATGAAGAAGGAAATATTACCTTCCGTTCCTGAAATGATTACTGGGAATTTTTTGGATGTCATCGATATTGTAAAACCTGAACGCACCAAGTTTTTATCTATGCATACCGAGTTTAACCACCAAGGTAGTAACCTGTTAGGCGTTCTTTTGTTTCTTCCCGATTTTGATGAGCTGGTTGAGTTGATTCAAAAATCATGATTTACCAACCAAAAATTGTCATCATTGATGATTCACTGCTGGTGCGAAACATCCTAAGCGATGTCTTAGAAAAAAAAGCAGGATTTCAAGTCATTGCCACTGGTAAAACTGGCATTGATTGTTTGGATTTGGCAGAAAAGCTTAAACCAGATTTTATCATACTCGACATCGAAATGCCGATTATGGATGGATTGACTGCTCTAGCCGAATTGAAAAAAAAGAAACTTTCATCGAATATCATCATGTTGTCTGTTTTGACCCAACACGGGGCTGATGCGACCTTTAAAGCATTGGAATTAGGTGCTGTTGACTTCGTTCCCAAACCTTCGAGTGGCAATCAGTTTTCACCCGATCAAATTGCGGATGTGTTAAGCCAGAAGATAAAAGGGATTTTAGATTCGCAATCGCAGTCAAAAATTCTGCCTAAGGAATCGAGCTTTGTTTCGCCAAATAGAGAATTACCAAATAAAAGTTTCCAAAAACAGGTCACAATAAACGCTATTGCAATCGGCACTTCGACAGGAGGCCCTAAGGCTCTCCAGGCACTTTTTACGGCGATTCCTGCGGATTTCCAGAAGCCCATTTTAGTAGTTCAGCATATGCCTCCTGGTTTTACAAAGGCTTTTGCTGATCGATTGAATTCTTTGAGCAAAATAAAGGTCAAAGAGGCTGAACAAGGAGACGTAATTGAACCAGGGAGTGCATATGTTGCACCTGGCGATTTTCAGATGCGTGTAGTTTTAAAGGACGGCGTAAAAGTCATCGATTTACAGCAGTCAGTTCAAGTGAACGGTCATAGACCTTCCATTGAAGTTTTATTCGATTCGATGGCAGAAGTTTACGGTGGTGGTCATCTACTTTCGGTTATTATGACTGGTATGGGTAAAGATGGTGCACAATCGATAACGAATATACGTAAAAAAGGCGGGATAACTCTCGCCCAGGATGAAAATACTTCAGTTGTTTACGGTATGAATCGAGCAGCTGTTGAATTGGGTGGAATCGATTTTGTTCTACCATTGGAAGATATAATGCCAAAAATCAATGAGTTATTAAGAGCGAGAGGAAATTAGGATGGCTAGAATTTTAGTGGTGGATGATGCAAAGTTTATGCGGACGCTCGTTAAAGATGCGTTAGTTGGTGTTGGCCATGAAATAGTAGGTGAAGCAGAGAATGGAAATATTGCAGTCGAACAATATAAAACTCTGAAACCTGATCTTGTAACAATGGACATCACGATGAGAGAAAAAGATGGAATTGAAGCTACTAAAGAAATCATAAAGTTTGATGCTTCTGCAAAAATCATTATGGTAACGGCGCTTGGTCAGGAAGACCTACTCGCAAAGGCGATCAAAATGGGTGTTAAAGACTTTGTCGTAAAGCCTTTCCCACCAGAAAGATTGCAACAGGCAGCAGCAAAAGCACTAGGTATTTAAATTGAGTCAGACCCCTGAATTTGTCGTCCGTTGGAATAACCAAGACGGGGGACTAACCGAAGGACCAATTAGTGTTCTTTGGAGTTTGATTGATAGCTATAAAGTTGATATTTTTGAAGTTTCGCTCGCTCGAATAACCTCCGACTTCATACAATTTTTAAGAACCACTCAAACTTTGTCCATTGAATTGACATCTGAGTTTGCCGTAATGGCATCTCATCTTGTTTATTTGAAATCAAAAGCATTACTCCCTGATCCTGGTTTTGAAGAAGAAGACTATGATCCGCCCCTTCCGAAAGAACTCGTAGACAAATTATTAGAACATAAAAAATTTCAGATTGCTGGACAGAAGTTAGCTGAATTGGATCGCATAACAGCAGGAATGTTCACGAGAGATACAAATCAAGTTTTAGATGATGAAGAAACTTGGTTAGATGTCAGTTTAGTAGATTTAATATCCGCTTTTAATTCAATATTGGAAAAAGAATCTCTAAATGAAGAATCCCCGGCTATATATGAAGGACACCAACAGTACTCTGTTGAGGACAAAATGGAGTATCTACTATCACTTTTAGAATCAAAAGGTGAAATACACTTTTTGGATATTTTTAATGTAAACAAACCTGATAAAAAGGAAATCGTTGCTGCATTTTTGGCAGTACTTGAAACCGTAAAGATTAGAATGTGTAAGGTAGTTCAACATAAAGTATTCGGCGAAATTAAAATCCTTAAGGTATCATAGTTTTGGAAGATCGTAAATACATACGAGGCCTGCTCGAGGCTTTATTATTTCTCTCGGCGTCCCCCATCAAATTATCAGCGCTTGCGAAGTCCTGTGGAATTGAAAAAACGGAAGCACGAGAAATTTTAGATGAGTTGATCTTGGATTATGACGAAAAGGAAGGTGGTTTTCACTTAAGAGAGATCGCTGGAGGATATCAATTTATTACCAGCCAAACTTACAGCGAGGCTCTTTCTCATATTTTTAAAGATAAAAAAAGAGAAACTTTATCGCGTGGAACTTTGGATACATTGGCAATCCTCGCATATAAACAACCCATCACATTGACCGAGTTAGATGAGATTAGAGGAGTCTCATCGCGTGCTATGGTCGCATCTCTTATCTCTAAAAAACTAGTGAAGGCTGTTGGGCAAAAAGAAGTGCCTGGTAGGCCGACTCTTTACGGTACTACCAATGACTTTTTAATTCATTTTGGGTTGAGCAAACTTTCAGATCTTCCAACACCAGTTGAAGTTAAGGAATTGAAATTTGAAGAATTTACTAGTGAGTCTATCGACATAACCGAATTAGGTGATGAGATGAATCCTGATTTTGATACTAGTTCCTTGCCTGAGGAATTGCGCACGGAAATGCCGGAACAGGCAGAAGAACATCGATGAGTTCCACGGAAAATGAATTAAATCAATTGAGGGCACAAATTGATGCTCTTGATGAAGATATCATCAATTTGATTCAAAAGCGTGCTGGATTTGCGCAAGAAATCGGCAAAGTCAAAAAAAGTAGCAATGACCCCATTTATCGCCCAGACAGAGAGCGAGATGTCTACGAAAAGGTATCAAAAAAAACCAACGGACCATTGCCTTCTAGTGTGATACGAGCCATTTATCGCGAAATGATGTCTGGAACCATTGCACTGGAACATCCTTTAAAAATAGGTTACCTAGGACCAGAAGGTTCATTTTCTTATGAAGCTTTACGAACAAAATTCGGTGTTTCCATAAACTCTGTTCCCCTTCCGACAATTGCTGATGTCTTTCGGGCCGTTGAATCGGATCAAGTTGAATATGGGATTGTTCCCATTGAAAACTCTACTGAGGGTCAAGTGAGCACCACACTCGATATGTTTTTAGAAACAAACATCTTCATATATTCTGAATTATATAAAAAAATTCAATTTTCGTTATTAGGCTTTGAGACTGATTTGAGTTCCATCCATAAAGTTTATGGAATTCGAATTGGAAATGAACAATGCCGAAATTGGATATCGGCAAATCTTTCTCATGCTGAAATAATCGAAACATCCTCGACTGCTATGGCTGCTAAAACTGTCGCCGAACTCAAAGAAGGTGCCGCCATTGCTTCAAAAATTGCTGGTGAAACTTACGGTTTGACTGTGATAAGAGAAGGCATCGAAGATTATTCTGGTAACTCAACTCGGTTTATTGTCATTGGAAAAACAATTTGTCCATCTACAGGAAATGATAAAACATCGATTGTGTTTTCTTTGCCGAATAAAACCGGCGCATTGTTTTCGATTTTAAAAAAGTTCAATGATCAAAATATAAATTTATCAAAAATCGAATCACGCCCACTCAAAAAAAATAGATGGGAATACAATTTTTTCATCGATTTTTTAGGACATAGAGATGATCCGAAAATAAAAGAAATTTTAAATTCGATTAAAAATGAATGCCTAGGATATAAATTACTAGGGTCTTACCCGCTAACAGATAACAATCAATGATTGAAATCAAAGAAGTCCTTATAATTGGAATGGGTTTGATGGGAGGATCTCTTTCTCTCGCTATCAAAAAGAGATTTCCAAAGACCTTAATCACGGGTGTTGTAAGATCAGAAAAATCTAAAAATGAAATAATCGATCTTGATCTTGCACATAAAGTTTTTACAGAAAAAGAATTTTTTGGAAATGAAAATTGGAGTTCGTATGAGCTAGTCGTATTTTCAACTCCAGTTCAATCAGTGGTCAATTACATTGCAAAATTACCAAATTTAACGAAAACTATATATACGGATCTTGGATCAACAAAGGATACAATTATTGAGGCTGTCGATGCGAAATTTTTAGCACCTCACAATTATGTTTCTTCTCATCCAATGTGTGGTTCTGAATTTTCTGGCCCTTCTGCGTCAAAGGCTGATTTGTATGAAAAAAAGTTATGTATTGTTACACGAGCCAGATTAACAAAAACAGATGCTTATGATTTTGTAAGAAATTTTTGGGATCAAATTGGTTCATGGACACTAGAGATGGAAAGCAATGAACATGATGAAACTCTTGCATACCTTTCGCATTTACCGCACATAATCTCATCGTTGTTAGTTCAAACAGCGATTCATGATGAAACAGTGAAAAAAATGGTAGATTTGTCTGACAAACCTATAACCGGCGGAGGATTTCGAGATATGTCGAGAATTGCTGGTTCGAATTTTGAAATGTGGATCTCGATATTTGAAGAAAATCAGAAAAATATTTATTTATCTCTTCTTCAGTACAAATCTGGACTCGAAGAAATCATAGAATGTTTTAATCCGGAAAAAAAACTTGATATAGATAGAATCAAAGCTTTCTGGGATACTTCTCTTTTAGCAAAAGAAAAAATTCAAAAACAAAAATGAAATTTGTAAAGAATCTATCTAAGTTTAAAGGCTGCAATGCGGGAATTTTGACAAATCAAAGTGCATTCGGATATAAAAAATCTTATCATTTTGATATTTATCGTGAATTCGTAACGATAAAGAAGATTTTTTTGCCCGAACATGGGTTATTTGCTGAACTACAAGATCAAGTCAGTGGCTCAGAATTAAATTATTTATTCGGAGATGCGCAAATAGTAAACCTTTATGGAGATACAGAAGAAAGTCTCGTTCCGGGTTATGATATATTAAAGGAACTAGATATTGTCATAATTGATATTCGAGATGTTGGTTCTAGGTATTATACTTTTTTGACGACGGCATTCTATATTTTGGAAAAGATTTCAAAATTGGAAAGAGGCAATGCACCAATCTTTGTCATCATTGACTCACCTAATCCGATCGGTCCAAAAGTGGAAGGTAGTCCTCTCCAAAAAGAATTCGAATCATTTGTTGGTGTTAGGTCCGTTGTACACAGGCATGGTTTAACACCAGCCGGTCTGCTAAATTATTATAAAACAGTTTTTGATTTAAAAGTTGAGATTGCTGTTGTGCCAGTCGGTGTTTATCATAAGGAAAAATTTAATCCGTTTCTTTGGGTTCCGCCGTCTCCAAATATTCCATCACAAAATACGTGCTTTGTGTATCCTGGGCAATGTCTTCTCGAAGGCACAAATCTATCGGAAGGTAGGGGAACAACCAAACCTTTTGAAACTTTTGGCGCACCCTATCTTTTAGGAAAGGCGAAGTTGGAGCTGGACCGTCGTCTTTCCAAACATCAAAAATCAAATCTCACGCTTAGAAATTTAAGGTTTTTGCCTACATTTCATAAATATAAAGACCAAATCTGTGAAGGCTACCAGCTCATGGTCGATAAACCGAAAAAGTTTCATTCTCTTTATTTCACCCTTTTTTTTCTAAAGAATGTAAAAGAACTCTTTCCCGAAAATTTTGAATTTTTAAAGGGCGTTTATGAATTTCGATCTGACCGACCAGCGATTGAACTTCTCGTGGGTGATAAAAAACTCCTGGACTACCTTGAGGGAAAAGTAAGCGAATCCGAGGTTTGTGATTATCTGGATTCTTGCGAAAAATCGTGGGTCCTGCGAACAAAAGGTGAAAGATATTAGATTTTTTTTCCCGAAATAGACTTGATTCAGTTCTAATAAGTAGATATGAAACATCCTATGGTACAATTCATTCGACGATTTTCCCTTTCACTCCTTTTAGTTACGATACTTACCAATTGTGGTTATAACCGAATCCAAGAATTGGATGAAGAAGTTGTGGCAGCTTGGGCTGAAGTCCTCAACCAGTATAAACGAAGAGATGATTTAGTTCCCAACTTAGTTGCGGCTACAAAAGGTTTTGCGAAACAAGAAAAAGAAATTATGCAAGGGATAGCTGATGCGAGATCAAAACTAGGCTCGATCCAAGCAACACCAGAATTACTCCGTGATCCAGAAGCGTTTGCAAAATTCACAAAAGCTCAAGGGGAACTCGGTGGTTTCCTTGGACGTTTGATGTCGATCCAAGAAAATTACCCTGAGTTAAAATCCAGTCAGTTATTCTCTGATTTAACTGCTCAGCTTGAGGGAACGGAGAACCGTATAACAGTAGCTAGAAATAGGTTTATCAAGGCTACAAAAGAGTATAATGTATATATTCGCCAATTTCCTGCTGTACTAACGGCGAAAGCCTTCGGTTATGACGCGAAACCATCATTTACAGTTGAGGATGTAAAGAAAGTTGAGAATGCGCCTAAAATCGAATTTTAGAACTGAAAATATACAAACGGACTAGAGACAGTTACACTATAGATTAAAAATGCTGTGATGTACATCACAGCACAAACTGTATAAAGAATAAAAGGGCGTTCCATTATGGTATCGAAAGCGTTCTCTTTGTTATTTTGAACAATATCCACGAAAAAAAGAAAACAAATAACGCCGATTAGTTCTAATGGAATTGATTGAGTTTTTCCGGGAGAAAAACCAAATGCCCGTTCAATCATTAAAAAGGAGACATTGATCCCTTGCGGAATGGACTCTGTAGGCCTCGCACGAAAGAAAAAAATCGCGAATAAAAAAATAGAGAGTGGGTAGATCGGTTGTAACCACCTAGGTACCTTGTCCCATCCATTTTTTATGATTTTAAATTTAAATAAAAATTTTTCGACTACCATCATGAAAGCATGAGTCGCACCCCAGAACACGAAGGTCCAATCTGCCCCATGCCAAATTCCAGAAACGAAAGTTGTAATAAATAAATTTACAAAGGAAAAAAATTCTCCTCTTCTGTTTCCACCTAATGTTATGTAAACGTAATCTCTAAGCCAAGAAGAAAAAGATATATGCCATCGCCTCCAAAGTTCCGTTAACGTACCCGATAGATACGGACGATCAAAGTTTTTTGGTATATGGAATCCTAATATTCTTCCAGTTCCAATAGCAATATCGGAATAACCAGAAAAATCGCAATATATTTGGACGCCGAAGAGTGCAGCTGCAATCCATAACGTCCCACCACTAAAATTGGATGGGTCAGCAAAAACAGGATCTATAACTGCCGTAATAGGGTCCGCGATAAAAGTTTTTTTGAATACTCCCCAGAAAAATTGTTTCAGACCTTTATGAAGATTTTCTTTTTGAAATTCTTTAGGTTCTAAAAATTGATGAAGTACGTCACTTGCTCTTAGAATAGGGCCTGCTACAAGCTGAGGGAAAAAAGATAAGAATAAACCAAAATGAAATATGGATTCCGCTGGTTTTACAACGCCTCGGTAGACATCGACAGCATATGAAACTGCTTGCAGCGTAAAAAAACTAATCCCCATCGGAAGGATTATGCCTACCAATGGAACATAGCCTGGATCGCACGCACTGAGACCAAAAAATAGATTCCAAGTTGAAATGGAAAAATCTAAATATTTAAAAACAAAAAGTAAACCTAAGTTACTCCAGATCGCAACACTTAACCAAAAAATCTTTTGATTATTAGATCTGGCTCTCTCCATATAATCAACGGAAAGTTTAGTTAGAACAAATGAAAATATTAGCAGTATGAGAAAAGGAAGTTTAAAAATAGCATAAAAATAGAGACTAACTAAAAATAACAAAATCCCTTGGAATCTTTTCGGTAAAATGAAATACAATAAGATTACGATAGGAGCAAAAATTAGATAGTGAACTGAATTGAATAACACTAACGCCTAGCTCCTAATTCTTCCATCAGCGCATCTGCAACCCATTTGTTCCCCAGTTTGGTTAAGTGACCATCTCCCGGTATAAAATAATCTCTTATCCGATGGAAATCAGAGCCATTGTTGAGGTTTTCACTTTTCCCGCACATTTTTTTTGTGTGAGGTGTTAGGTCGACGAGCTTGATTCCTTTTTTATCCCAGAATTTTTTTGCGCGTATTGCGTAGTTCCCTAAAGGGTGGTATTTCCCATTGAGGAAACAATAAATTTCTTCAACTTGGACGGGGATGACAACCGGCCTTAACTTAAAATTATGTTTTTTACTTAAGGCTATCATTCTTTCATATGCACCGATAGTCGTAGGTGTTAGGTCAGGTAACGAATTTGGATCAGGAGGCGAATCTACGCACGAAAACTGCTCAGTGGGAATTGGCTCTGGGCAGGAAAAATTTGTGTCTGCGACTTTTGGTTTACAGTTGTTTTTAGGAGATAATTGAAAAAATGAATCGTAGAGATACTGGAAAGGAGAATGGATCGCTGAAAGCATTTCATTCTTATATGCTAATTTATTTTGTGCGTAGATAACGAGAGTTTGTTCATAGGCTAATTTCAATGCTTGTAGAAAAAAAGAAATTCGAGTGGCTTCAAATTGGATTCGAAAATTCTTTTTCCATCTTTCATCATTTTCATGTAATGCATCAAGTTCATCATCAGGAAGAATCCCTTGGTTTCTAAGAACTTCTGGCATTGCGAAATCATTCGGTGAAATAAAAAAAAGAACTTCTTTAACATTGGAAATTTTATTCGAGATATCTTCTAAGCGTTTGGCATCCCCTAAGGAACCATAGGCATCAACTCCTAAGTTGAGTGCTTGATGAGTCTCACCGTCCAATTGAATTTGATTTAGCAAAGAACAAAAAGTATCTTGGTCTGAGACCCCGAAACCCATAACCATACTGTCCCCTAAACAAAACAATTTCGGAATTTCCGGTAATGGCTCTTCCGTTCCCCGAAGACCTAAAGAATTTGTGGTAAAACGGCCTTCCCATAGACCAGCATAATGTTTCACATAACGGCTTTCATTCGATGCCAATGTAACACCATAATCAGGATGATATGCGTGTAAGAGTTTAACATCCCTATAGTATTGTAATGAAGTGGGGTTAAGAAATCTGAGGATAAACTCGATTCCGATAACGATAGCGACAGCAATAGAGAGAAAATTTGTGATCCGATGCAACAACGACTGCTTCACTCTAAAAATATTAATCTTTTATTGGACAAAGATAGTTTAACATGATTTAGATGATTCGTTCAATAAGAAGGTAGAAAAAGGACAAACTACCAACATATAGGATCATGATAAGAAAGCCGATACCAATTTGTATAAAAAAAGGACTCTGCGAAAAACCTTGGTAAGCAAGGTATGCCGATACTCCTAAAATCATTTCTGGTACTAAAACATAAATCGCAATTCCATGATACATTTTTACATTTTGTGCATACCACGAATTCAACATCCAAGAAGTTGCTTCTGATCCGCCGAAGATTATTAGAGAAAGAAGAGCGATCCAAAAGACAGCTCCGAATATAGAAACAGACCGTTCTTCCAGTTTGATACCAGTATAAACAATGACAAAGAGAGGAATCACCCAAAGTCCAGCCATATATCCTGCTACCGTTCCAATTTTTAAAAAACCATCTGGAGGGAAAACTAACACGCCTAAGACATCAGATAAAAACCAATCTGGAAAAATCATAAAGAAAGACAATGGTACTAAAAATTTCCAGATGTGAAATGGAGTAAACCAGCGAAATGAAAGTGACAGAATGACGAGCGATAAATGAAAAAAAAGTGTTAAAAGCGCAAACTTATATCCAGGCTCAAAACTGGTGTATCGTAGCGTGAGGAATGAAATCAAACCAAAGACTACAAAAAAAATAACTAATAAGGACTCTTCGAGTAGGGGAATTTTTTTCATAACACTGAATTGAAATTAGAATCATGAGTCTGAAAAGCAATCCAATTTCAAACGGAAAAACGCCTGGTGGGAGATACTGGGATCGAACCAGCGACCTCTACCATGTCAAGGTAGCGCTCTAACCAGCTGAGCTAATCCCCCAAACGTAGTACCAATTCACCAGAGGAGGCGATATCGTAAAGTAGGTTTTCCACGCGCGTCAAAGCCGTGAAAATATCCGAAAAATTGATCCTCTAAGCCTATTTTATTTTTGGGAGTTTTTCGGCCGATGAGGATAAGATGATCTTTCGCTCTTGAGATTGCTACGTACAGAATTCGACGTTCTTCTTCCAAATGAGCTTCATCACAAGAATCTGGTAAGGTCCATCCTGCACTTAAATCTAAAATGACACTTTCAAATTCAAGTCCTTTGGCGGCATGAATGGTCATAATTTTTCTAGGATCGACTCCTGATTGGATCCATTCTTTCTTTCGGAAATTGGATCTAACGAGCATTATGGAATCATTCGGATTTGATAATTCACGGTTTATATCTGTTATGTGAAGGACTCTATCCGATTTCGGATTATTTAAAATTATTTTGGTAAACTTTGTTTTCCCTTGTCGGTGGGCTAAGATCGTCTTTGAAATTTTAGATTTATTTTTTTTTAATGCGTGTGTGGAGAGATCGATGATACCTTTTACCGAACGATAGTTTGTTGATAAAAAAAATTGTTTTGTGTTTCTGAAATAATTTGGGAAATTTAAAAATGGTTCAGGAGTAGCACCTCGGAACCCATAAATCGCTTGCCAATCATCTCCGACGATCGTCATATTAGGAGGGGATAATAATTGTAATATTTTTAATTGTGTGAAGTCGGTGTCCTGAAACTCATCCACGATGATTGAGTCTATTTCCGATTTAAAAGTTTTTGTCCAATTTTCCTTTTTTTCCAATCCTCCTAGTACAATTTCAGGTAGTTCATCAAATTCAAGTACGCGATGGACGTCTTTCCATTTTTTCCAAGCAGCAATATATTCTGCAAAAATCTCAGGATGTTGATTTCGAAAGAGATACGCTTGCCTTTGAAATAAAATGGGGAAGGGTGTTCCCCCAATTTCAAATCTGTATTTAAATAAAAAGTCAATGCTGAAGGATTCTAACTCTTTTTTTTCAACGATTCGCATCGCCTGAGATCTGTAAAATGGATGGTGATTTTTTATAAGTTGGTAACAAAAAGCATGGAAGGTAGAGATGCGATATTTATCAGATAATCTGTTTTTCTGAATGCGAACTGCAAATTCATCGGTTGCCTTATTTGTGAAGGTTACAATCAATGTACGAGTAGGATGGAACTCGGCTTTTCTTTCTTGTGAGGAAAGTAGGCCAATCATCGTTGAAGTTTTGCCTGAGCCTGCGGCCGCAATTACTTGTTTGATGGAAGCAGAAGATTCTATGACTGATAATTGTTCCTCATTCCACATACGGATAGAGGTCAGGAGATTGCACAAACTTCAGAAAAAAATTAAAAAACAGCCCTCATCTGGAGCCAATAGGTTCGGCCTTCATAGGTAGGAGTTCCAGCGGCAAGAGAAACGTCTCCGGCAATACTATTGATTGGGTATAAAAACTTTGAATCTAATATATTTTTTACACTCAGTACGAGTGAAAAAGTATCATTGATAGAGTATTGAATGGCGGCATTTATCATATGTTTGCCTCGAACATTCGCCCCTGTAGGTGCAAACCAATTATAATAGTACAAATGATTGATTCCGATAGATATTTTTTCTGAAGGAAAAATTTGTAAATGACTTCGAGTAATATTTTCAGGATAGGCTTTAAAATGTTTATTTCGAGTATCACTCGTTAAATATTGAGATGAATGTAGTTCGGTACTTGCGCCTAATACTTTTACGGCGGAGTGACTTATACCGATATGAAAATATCTGTGTTCATATGAGACACTTACCTCGGCACCACCTTGTCTTAAAAGACCAGGAGTATTTCGAAAGAAAAAATAACCTTTCCAATCTCCTGGTTCATCCGTTCCAATTCTAGGAGCAGGATTTGTATCAGGATTCGGATAAATTACTCCCACATCGATAACGTTTTGAATCATGTTATAAAAAAGGACTGCATCTGTGATTAATTTGTTTGTAAATTTATATCTTGTTGCGAACTCGATACTTCGCATTTTCTCCGGTTTCGCTTGAGGGATATTTTGAAAAATGGTTGGATTTTTGTTGTTGTCTACGTTTGGCACCATTGAAGCTTCTACCTGATTGAAGTTATCGCTACGCAACAAGCCATCTTTTTGATAACCACCTGTATAAGATACTCCCACTGCTCCCCTGAAACCTTCTTGGTAAGAAAGACGAAATTTCAAATCTTTGTTTGGTGAAACAATGGTTCCGACTCTAGGAGAAAAGTTGGATCCCCAAAATGGATGTTTGTCATACCTTACGGCTGCAAATAAATCCCATTTGTCTGTGAGTTTATGTGCATCTTCCATAAAAAAACTGGCGACTGGGATGGTATTTGTAAATACGAATTTGTTAGTTTCGTTCACACGGTAAGGTGAGGGAATTTTTTCACCTAAATTAAAAAAACTAGAAGCTTCCGCCTTATTTACGATAAAATTATTACCATCTGCGTCTTGACGACCAAGATCATACTTTCTATATTCTAAACCGATCGCCAAATTGTTCTTTGACGAAAGTGCCCAATTCAAAATCGTAGATCCTCCGTATCGATTTTCCCTTGTTCCAGCTAATCTAACACCTGAATGAGATTGAAATCCAAAATCGTCTTGAGTATAAAACAATCTGGTTGTGAACTTCAATTGCTCTGAAAAATCATGTTGGTAAGAGATCGCTCCATTTCGGATTTTGCTAATTGCCTCATTTCTATCTCTATAGAAGTTATAAAGGTCTCGTTTTTGATCGGCAAACATCGTATTTATTTTTAATCCCTTGTATTCTATTTGTCCGTTCATCATTTCATTTTGATTTCGATCGACACGGTTCCCACTAGCAGCGGCTATATTAGGATAAAAATTACTACCGAGAAAAGAGTTTGTTTTGAGAGCCTGGACTTCTCTTGGGTCCGAAATTTGTTCCAATCCTTGTATTTCGACACCCTCATACGCTCGTTGTCTCGTCCAGCCCTCACTTCTCAATTTTTGTCCTTCATATTGCATTTTGGAGAGATAGAAATAAGTTTTCAATTCTGGTATCAGTTGCCCATTGTTGCCAGATTGGATATTGAAATTTCTAAAACCATCTTTACCACCACCAACTAACATAGATGTGTCTGGATTTGTAATACCGTTTTTGGTGATGATATTGATTACGCCAAGTAAGGCACCCTGTCCGAGAGTTACCGAGCCTGGACCTCTAATAACTTCTATCCTTTCTATATAGTCTAGATTGATGCTATTTATGATTGAATCAGGTGGACCAAACTGCCATTCTGTATTCATGTTTACGCCATTTAACAAAAGTAATACTTTTGAATTTGAGTCTGGGGCCAATCCCCTAAATCCGGCAATCGAATCGTCTTGGTCTTCGACTTTGAAATATCCAGGAACATATGTCATGAGTAAATCATTTACAGTTCGTGCTCCCGATAGTTTTATTTGTTTGGATGTGATGACAGTGACTGAGACTGGTTGTTTGTCGGCTTCTCTGATGACGTTAGAAGCGACTGTAATATTAGGTTCTGATAATAATTGGAAAACTTCTTTTCTCTCTATTTCTTCTTCTTCTCTAGCGATCGAAAAATTTCTATATGATTTGATAGGCGAGTTTAAAACGAATTCGCGAATATTATATATTTTCCGATGTCGATTTTGATTAGTTCTCAAACGAATAACGATTTTTTTTGCAAACTCTGCCCAGATATATTCATTCGATGCCTCCATCTCTTTCGAATCGATTGATACGCCGTCTAACTCAGTTAAGATGTTTAGTTGATTGTGGGCGTCAATAAGTTCTGCTGTTTCAGGCTTGTAGATTTGGCCATACAGGCTCCAATTTGGATTAGCATTATAATATCCATCAATATAAAATTGTTCTGAAGAAGGAATTGCCTGGTCATGGCTTTCGTCGGTTAGAGTAACTTCAAAGCCAGCCTTTTCGAGATTTTGTTTCAGTATCTGACGAAAATTTTCCTCTCCTTTTGTATCTTCGGAAGATCCTTTTAAAGGCAAAAATTTTCCAATTTTAACTTTCGAAACCCGATTTGATTCTCCTGATATAGAAGAGACGGAACAGTATATTATTAAGAAAAGTAGAATATACGATTTTACTTTCACATCTTTCCTCTCACTTCTGCCGTTTTTCTAAATTTCGTATTGCTTCTCTTTTTTTGATCGATAATCGAAGGTATTCGATAGCAGTCTTATCACCTGGGTCCAATAGTAGCACCCTTTCGAAATGATCAATGGCAACATCGTAATTTCGATTTTGATACTCTTGGATTCCTTCCTGGGTGAGGGAGGAAACTTGACCGAATTCCTTTTTTCGTAGTGAATCAAGTTCCACTTTAGAATTCGTGTTTTGAGGATAGGTATGTAAAGAGTCTAAGTAGGCTTTGATCGCTTCAAACGAATTACCTTGGTTTTTAAAAGAGATCGCTTTTTGTCTCTCTTTTTCACTTTGGCTGATCAAGGAGTTTTGAATGCCTTCCCTTGCGACTATTAGATTTGGATTTAAAAGGAGAGCTTTTTGATATTCAGCCTTAGCCAAAGTAAAATTCCCGGATTCAGAATAGGATTTTGCTTTTTGGAGAATGTCTTTTACTTGTGTTCCTGAAAGTTTTTCGACGGCTAATTGTTGATAAATTATGGCGGATTGGTTTGTCGGATCTTCTTTTAAAATATTCTCAAATATTACTTTACTGGACTTCCATTTTCCCTCATTTAATAGTTGTAAACCGATTGAAAAAAGACGACTTTTTTTAGCACGTTCTTGAATGAGTGTTGGTATTTTTATTTTTGATTCTTTTGCAAAATTTTCGTTTAATAAAAAGTTGAAATGTTTTGGCAAATGAACCCTTTCTTTTTCACAATTGGATTTTCCTTCCACAATCGCATTGGCCATTTCTCCCGTTTCAATTCCGATCTTTGTATAATCGGCGTTGATCCCAAAAGTGGCGCCTGACTTCACAAGGGCCGGAAAAGAACTCATCAGAATTATAGAATTTTTTTTGCTAAATTCGGAAATAGTTTCGAAATTATCAGAGTTGTACAATGGATCTGAAGAGATAAAGAGTGCATCAGGTTGTTTTTGCATTTCGTTTAAATCTTTCTTAAATGTATCAGTGGTTGTTTTTTTCTTTCGGAACAGTAATCTATTTTTTAAATCAGAGTGTTCACCTTCTTCGGAGGAAAACTCACCTTCATTGTTTGAATAAAAGGAATAAACTGTTTTTGCTTCTGGATAGATGTCTTTTAGAATATTTAGAAAAGACTCGACAGGTACATCCATGGTCACGCCACAAATATTTGAAGATTCTAAATCTAAGCTTTTAGGATAAGACAACATAGAAAATAATATTGGTATTTTATGAGTATATTCTTGTGCTGCTCGTGTAGCTCCTTTCCCAATCGTTATGATAAGTGGAACACCTTTGTTTTCTAATTCTTGAAAGTAAGTGGCCTGTGATTCATATTCTGATTCGACAATATCTAAATAGTTAATATGAATTTCATGAGAAATGCTTGTTTGGATTCCGAATAAAGCCTGTTCATAGATTGAATTATCGGAAGTTAACAATACTTCTATTGGCTTTTTATCAATACCGCCGATTTGGAGGGAATTAAAGAATAAAAATAAAAATATAAAAAAATGAAGTTGTTTTTTCATTTTTTCAAGACGCGTTTATCCTTTTTTTTTTTAGAGCAGCAATTTTTGCCTTCGCTTCTTTAAAATTTGGTTCAATTGTGAGACATTGTTCCCATTTTTCTATTGCTAAATCTAATCTTCCTGTTAGTTGGTAGATATTGCCAATGTTAAATAGGAGTAATGTGTTTTTTGGATCAAAAGTAAGGGCTTTGAGATAATATTTTAATGATTCCGTAAATTTTTTAAGTTTAAAAAGTCTATCGCCAATTTGAATCGCTTCCTCCAACTGTTCTTCGGGACTACGTCTAGAGATCTCGCCAAATTGTGAGATAACTTCATCGAAACTAGGACTACGTAATGACACTCTGGAGATTAAGGATTTTGTTTTGGGATCATCTGGATTTAGTTGCTCTGCTTTTTCTAATAAAGTTTTCGCACGAATAAATATTCCCAATTCCATATGAACTTCAGATAGATTGTGAATATTTTCTAGATGGTTAGGATCGCGCAAATATAGTCTTTCGCCATAATCGGCAGATTCAGCTTTTTTGTCCCAACGGCGAAATGCAATTGAAATTTGAAAAAGTGCATCATTATCCATAGGACTAATGTTTAACAATTGAGTATAACATTCGATGGCTTTTTCCCATTGTTTTGTTTCCATATATCCACGACCTAACAAACGCAATAGATCTGGAAGTGGTTTATGGCTTGTTAGTATCTTGTTCAGCCAAGTTAAAGCGTCTTTAGGTTTGCCTGCCTCTAATAAATGGGTTCCTTTCTCTAAGGAGGATTGAATTTCAGGATTTGATACATCTATACCATTTTCATTTTTATTCTTAGTTTCCAAAAATGAAATTCTTAGAAGAGAAATATCATCGTATAAAGTTCCAAACTCTTTGATTTTTTCTACAATTTGTGAAGGATCGCCTTGTCCTTCTTCTACTCTCTTTAGGAATAAATCACTGTTCTCATTGATGATTTCCAAATTTCCGTCATAACCGATGATCACGTCATCGCGCCCATCAGATCCAGTTATGATTTGATCACCAGGTAACAGCTGAAAAGTTTTAATAAAAAATCGATTTTCTTGTCCTGGAGTTCCAATTTTACAAAGATCAACATTGGATTCCAGAAAACTTGCTTTGCCATCTCGATAGAGAACCGTTGGTGGATGTTCTGCATTTATATAATACATCATACCTGTATCATTCTCTACCAAGCCAATACATACAGAGATATACATCGTTCCATCAAAAGACAAAAAAACATTTTGAAGGTCTAAGAATCTTTCTTTCAACCAAATTTCTGGATAACTTTTCGTATGAGCATAGGTTCTAGAACGGATCAGCCCAGCGTTAAATACAACACCTAACGCTAGTGCCCCTCCTGCTCCTTGGATGGATTTTCCCATAGCATCTGCATTCAAAAAAACAGTATATTCCTTTTCACGTAAGGTGATCGTATCCGTGATACAAATGTCACCACCAATCTGTGAATCCCAGCTGCGAAATGAAAATTTCTTTTTTTGTTCGGTGATGAAATCCGTTTTTACATTTTTAGAATAATTATTGTTAGTGGAAAGAGGCTCAAGTAACAAGGATGTGAGATAGTAGTCTCCATCTTGTGCAATCTTTAATGCCTTTACTTCTTCTAATGTTTTGTTTAGAGCTTCAGTGCGCTCTAGAACTTTTTGTTCTAGGTGTTGGGTAAAGTCTTGGATTTTTTCTCCCATCGAGTTAAACGCATTGGCCAATTGCCCAATTTCATCTGTGCCTTGTAGTAAAATTCGATGATTAAAATCTCCTGTTCCTAATTTTTGTGCCCCTTCGCTTAAAATTTGGAGAGGGTGAGAAAGCGATATAGAAATGATAAAGGCAATTCCAATTCCAAGAAGGAATAAGATTCCTGACGAAAAGAGAATCGAATTTCTCAAATCAATGATAGGTGAAAAAATTTCTTCTGAGTTAAATTCAAAAACGGCAGTGCCAATCCTGATATTTTTGTTTTGGTATTTGATGTAGATGGGATAAGCAAATTCGAGTACGGATAGTCTATTCTCTAATTTTTCGCGCGATTCTAAAGAGGTAAGAGAGGTGAAATACGAAAATGTTTCTTGGTTTACATTCTTATCTTTTTTTTGAGAATCTAAGCGTGCGACAATTTTTCCATCCAGGTTGATTACATAGGTATCTTTTAGCGCGCGAACATTGGAATCTTTAAGCTTTGTTATCGCAGACGTAGTGGCCTCATATGTATCGCCGACAAGCAGTTCGTCATCTGCAATCTTTGCAATATTTGTTGCGATATTTTTACAAACCTCATAAGTTTTTTCTAAAACGATGCCTTTATTTTTAAAATAGACGATTGCCGAAAGTGGAACCACACAGAGCACCACAATTCCTGAAACTAGTAGAATCATCTTGGTTCGCAGTTTTGTGTTTTCGAGAATGTGGAATTTATGCCGATCCATGCCGTGGCCCGACCAATCATTGAATCGAAAAATGCATCAAAGTAAAGGAAAAAAGATATTAGAGTATGCTAAAATTTATAACCGACAGTAAACCAAACGTTACGTCTTTCTAATGGATGTTGGGTCGGAAAATATTCACCAGTAGCCACACGAATCCCAGGATCATAGTATTGTTCATTGAGAACGTTGTTCGCTTGTAACTGCAAAAACATTCCATCGGTATAAAAGTCTTCCCAGCGGATGTTCAGTTTGAGCATATGATACCCGGCAACAGAACTTACGGGATTTGTTGCGATGCTTCGTCTAACATCAATATAATTTGTACCACAATAGATCGAAATTTTAGGTCGAACATAATAGGTTACTCCGACAAAAGCTTTGTGCGGTGCGATATTGGGAATGTCGCCACGACTTGGGACTTTTGTAATGCCAAAGATTTCTTTGTATAGGATTGCCTCCAAATCATCTCGATAATTTGAGCCGATTCTTCCAGCGGTCGATGGAGAGGTTTGTAAACCAGCTGGCAGATCATAGTAATACCCTTTATTATAGGTATAATTGAATTGTAGACTGAGGTTATTTTTGATCGTCCAAACTGACTCGGACTCGATACCAAAAATGTTCGCCTTACCAACGTTCTGATTCTGAAGCCAAGTTGATTTGGGTGTAAAGTTTCCGATTGTAGAGGTGTCCGAAGTGGAAACCTGTAAAATTAAATCTGTGACGGAGTTGTAATAAGCTTGAACGCTAGAATAAAAGGATTGGGAAAATCGATAGCCAATACCGATTTCTACTGAGGTTAATTTTTCTGGCGTTAAACTTGGATTTGGTTTTCTTTGAAATGTAAGAGAAAAAAGCTCAATAGCAGATGGTTCTCGAAACGCACGACCCAGTAAAAATTTCAAAGTTAAATCTTTGTTCACTTGATAAATGGCACTAACGCGCGGCGTACTTGCATAACCGTAAGTTGTAATGTAATCTCGACGATACCCAATTGTAAAAGCAAGTTTGCTTACTGGTCGATATACTTGTTGGATAAACATTGCATAGTTCGAATATTCGTATCTGTCGCTGCTTCCGTAGTCTTTACCCACTACGAAATTTTTTGCCGTAACACCAAAAATGGTCGCGACCCTTGAATTTGGATTCCAGTTAACTCTTGATTCGCCGAAATATCCGTAGTCTGGCCTCGAATAATTATTTGATAACAATACATCGGTTGGTCGATAAACTCCTCCTGGGCCTACTTGGTTGGGATATTCTTCTCGGCTAGAATTTAAAACATCTGAATTTCGAACAATACCTTCCGTATCTATGCTTAGAGTTTCGCTCACTTTATGATTATATCCAACTAACATTGAATTGCTTTTAAAATCCCAACGGGATCCTTTGAAACCAGGCAAACCTAAATTTCCTTGTTTACTAACATCGATTTGTTGCGTCCCGTTTGCGAAGGTGCCTTGTCCCTGAAGGTATTGCCAATTTACAGTTTCAAATCGGAATCCACCTTTCGAAAATTTAGCGGTGATGTTATAAGTTTTTTCGCTCGAGACATTGTATCCTGGCGACCAGTAATAACCTACGGAATTGGAATCTGGATTGCACATTGTATTTCCACATAATTCCTTAGAAAATTTATATATTGGATCAAATTTATAATTATAATTAGGATTTTCTTTTGTGGCTCCATTTTGTTTTGGATCTAAGTTTTGGATGCCACCCATATTCGGGCCTTCTGTTTGGTAGTAATATCCGAAAACACTGTATTGGATCGGATTTGAGCCCTCCGAAACACCTCTGGCAGAAAAACTGGCAGAGGCTCCGGGATTGGAAAACTTATTTGCGCTAGTTGCTTCATAAGAACCTATCGTAGTATCGATCTGATTTCCTGGGCGTGTGGCGCCATCTTTCATGATGATATTAATGATTCCGTTAAAAGCATTCGCACCATATAACGCAGATGCTGGTCCTGAAATGATCTCAATTCTTTCTACATTGTTTAAAGGAAAACGGACACTGCCAGCAAGCATCGCGTTTTCATTTAGATTATTGTCAGGTATCCCATCTACATAAATCAAAGTTCTCTGCATACCACCTATTAAACCTCGTTGGTGGATCAGGTCTGGATAAATTCCATAATTATGTTGAAAATCCATACCTGGGATATCTCGGAGTGCGTCGGAAAGGGTCCGATAACCTCGCTCCGCTATCTGCTGTGAGGTGACAACATAGATCGCGGCAGGTGCTTCTTTTAATTTAGTTTTGGTTCTTGTGGCAGTTACAACTTCTGTGTTTTCTAACAGTTTGAAAATTTCTTGGGTTTCTTTTTTGATATCTTGTTCTTCGACAGGAAATGATAAATCTTTGCCGAGCGGAGTTTGCAAAAGGTGATCATTTATATTATCTGCGTATACCTTTGATTTTGGATTAAGTTTGATGCGAATAAATAGTTTACTTAAAAATTTATCAATGATTTTTTCATCGTCTTCTGAAAATTCGTCTTTCGGAAAATTCATCCCCTCCATTTCGACTAAGAGATTGGTAACACTGATGGCATCAATGATATATCCCGATTTAGAAGAGTAGACCTGACCGAAGAGGTTCAATTGATTGCTGGAGTCTTTTTTATAATATCCAGTAATGACAATGGATTCTTCATTTTTTGTTTGGCTCAAAACATCTGTTATCGTTTGTCTTTCGTCAATGAGAACAACTTCATAGCCTAGTTTTGATATGAGATTCCTCATCTTTTCCCGAGTTTGGATCGGAATCATCGGAAAGACTTTGGATTGGTAAGGTAGAAATGGGAGAAGATAGGCTTTTTTGCCAGAACCTGTCTCAGACTGAAGTGAAAAAACCAGGGTGAAAAAAAGGATGAGATAAATTGCCCATTTCATTTTTTTTGCCAGCGCCAATCCTAACAAAAATCAAAATTCCTGTCATGTCGGATTATTTCATTTTAGAAGCTGAAGTAAGAAAGGCGAACAATTCGTTGAAATATCAAAATGGAGATTGAAATAAACTTAGAACTCTGCTAGGGGTAAGGGAGGGGTTTTCCCACAATCCTCTCCTCCCCGCCCTGTTTGATTCTGGGCGGGGGGTCCCTTTTGGCACCTAGCGCCCGCTAAAGTCTGAACTTTGCCATCGGAAATCCTTTTGTGATTTCTGCCACGCCCTCTTTGACCTTGTTTTTCCAGGACTCGTCACCGAAATGATCTAAAAAGTCGCAGATCAAGTTTGCTACCTTTTCAATTTCTGCGTCTTTGAGTCCACGCGTGGTAAGGGCAGGGGTTCCCAGTCGAATCCCGGAAGCTACCGCTGGTGGGTTTTTATCAAACGGGATCGCATTTTTGTTCACGGTGATACCTACAGCATCGAGTCCATCTGCAGCATCGCGACCAGTTAGTCCTTTCACTGAAACATCAAGTAGCACCAAATGGTTGTCAGTTCCACCTGATATCACACGATATCCTCGTTTTTGAAAGATTTCTGCTAGGATTTTGGCATTTTTGACAACTTGTTTTATATACGTTTTAAATTCTGGCTGTAATGCTTCTCCGAAGGCGACTGCTTTTGCCGCGATCACATGCATAAGTGGTCCGCCTTGGATTCCAGGAAATACACGTGAGTTCAAGATTTTTTCATGTTCGGTTTGAGAGAGGATGAGTCCACCTCTTGGCCCTCGCAAAGTTTTGTGAGTTGTCGTCGTGACAAAATCACAAAGTCCGATAGGAGTGGGATGCTCTCCCGCCACAACCAAACCAGAAATATGTGCTATGTCCGCCATGATTTTGGCACCAATCGAATCAGCTATTTCTCGAAATTTAACAAAATCAATTATACGCGGGTAAGCAGAAGCACCGACAACGATGAGTTTTGGTTTATGTTCTTTGGCAAGCCTTGCTACTTCTGTATAATCGATGGTTTCATCTTTTTCTGTTACACCATATGGGATCGGTCGGTAATATTTCCCGCTAATGTTTACCGCGGAACCGTGGGTTAGGTGACCACCATGTGCTAAATTCATTCCAAGAAATGCATCACCAGGTTCAAGAGCGGCCAAAAAAACTGCCATATTCGCCTGTGCACCGCTATGTGGTTGTACATTGGCATACTGTGCGCCAAACATTTTTTTAGCACGTTCAATGGCTAATGTCTCAATGGTATCAGCATTTTCGCATCCGTTGTAATACCGTTTACCAGGATAACCTTCTGCATATTTGTTCGTAAGTGTAGAATGATAAGATTCCAATACGGCCTGAGAAACAAAATTTTCACTGGCGATCATCTCAAGCGAATTTTCCTGTCTGTCGTCTTCGTGTTTTAATGCTTTAAAAACTTCTGGGTCTTGGTTCTGTAAAATGCTCATGTCGGAATTTCTCTGTTTAATATATAAGATAAACTTTCGTACTTGGATAGACGAATAAATTCAGATTCTTTTAGCACCGATCTACGAAAAGAAGAAAACCCCTTGGAAAAGAAGGAAAAATGATCAATATTTCCTGTTTTTTGAATCTGCAAATATTGCCGAAATTCCTGAAATAGAGATTCTCCAAAAGAATTTGACTCAAAAGTTTTGGGAAGAGATGTCAAAAAATCTTTGTGTGTTCGTGATTTTCGATACTCAGGTTCCTCAGGAGGATGTAAAAGAAGTCCAGAAACTTTTTCTATGAGCGACTCTTCTAAAATCAGTGTTCCGTGTTGTACGATACAATTTTTTTTTCGAAATTGTGCATTCCCCGATATTTTTTTTAAGATTCCATTTTCGAGAATGGTAATGTCTGATTTACCATTTGGATTCGCATTTATCAATTGTTTGCTGAGGGCTTTTGTTACCAAACCTAACAAAATATCATATGATTCCTTTACAGGAAATAGTTCCCTTCGTTTCTCCAAATTTATATAAATAGAATAATTGATATTTCCTAATGGATCTTGGAAAACAGTTCCACCGCCGCTCGCACGCCTAACGATATTTATATGTTCCTCGGGGAAATGATATTTTTTACTAGCGGTTTTGGCTTTATTTGCGATAAATTTTTTTAGGATATGAGGGGAGATAGTGTTCTCCGGATTTTCAGATAATCCTAAGACGATTGTTGGTGGGTTTCTCCAAATTCTGATCCCACCCATGATATTAAAACGAACTAAATTTAAAGAGATAGATTCTTCGATCGCCAAATTTGAGTATGGCGATCTAATTTTACAGGCTGGAAAATAAAAAATCGATTCTGTCACTCGTTGAAATATTTTTGAGAAGCTTCATTTAAAAACTTTTTTTCGCTTCGTGACAAACTATTCATTCCTTCTTTGGAAATTTTCTCTAAAAGCTCATCCACTTTCTTCTTTGCGTTTTCACGGTTGTACATTTCTTGTTGGTATCTTTGGAATCGTCTTTTTTGTAAATAACGTGAAAGAGACCAATTTGTTCCAGAACCATTGGATTGCCAACCTTGGTAAAGTTTGATAAAAATAAATGCACCGAGAATTCCACCTAGGTGCGCCATATGGGCAATATGTCCGCCTTGTGAAAATACAATCATCAACATCAAAATCATAACGAAAAATTTTGCACGTAACGGAAAGATCAGCATAAAAATAATTTCACGATTGGGCCACAAAAATGCGAAAGCAGCAAGCAAACCAAAAGTCCCACCACTAGCGCCAATCACCGTTCCTTGTGGAAAACCGAACATTGACGCAATAACTGTCACCAAACCACCCATAAAAACACAAAAAAAATAAAATTTGAGAAAGGCTTTGTTTCCATAATGAGCTTCAATTTCAGAGCCAAACATCCATAAGGTGAGCATATTCATCAACAAATGCATGATATCACCATGTAAAAAGGAGTAGGTCACAAGTTGCCAAATATATCCCTGAAGAACGGCAGCGGTTGTAAGCCCAAACATTGACTCCAGGAGACTTGTTTTTAAGATCGTCTGGGCAATAAACTGCAGGATAAAAATGGCACTATTCACGATAATCAGGAGGCGAACAGCTGGCGTCAGTTCCGGTCCAAATCGAAGTTGGTAACCTGGGTTTCGAGGGGGCATAAATTCAAGTTCGTAAATCTTGAGTGACAAGGAAAGTCGATTTCCAAGAATCGAGGAAGTGATCGTACAACTATTTGGGGTTCGTGGATCGATCGCCGCCCCACTTCGCAACCAAGACTATAGGAATAAAATCCTAGAAATTGTGTCTCTTTACCAGAGACTAGGTGAGGACATATCTCCCGAAAAATTTTGGAAATCCCTGCCTTATCATTTAAAATTCGTGACTGGAAGTGACACTACCTGTGTTACCGTTACGGATTCCAATGGAGAGATTTATATTTTAGACATGGGTACGGGGATCCGAAATGTCGGTGACAATCTCATCCAATCCTATTTAAAAAAGCCTTCTCCCCGAAACGTAAATATTTTTGTAACCCATACGCACTGGGACCACATACAAGGTTTGCCTTTTTTCAAACCAATTTATTTTCCCGACTTCAATTTAAGATTCCATTCTCCCTATTCGGATCTGGAAAAAAGACTCGAAACACAACAAAACCCAGAATATTTTCCCATTCGTTTTAGTGCCGTTGCCTGTAAAAGAGAATTTAAATATTTCACACCTGGTGAGACCCTTTCCTTTCCAAATGATTTAAAAATCGAGTGTTATCCTCTCCGACATCCAGGCGGTTCTTTCGCCTATAAGTTTACGACGAAGACAGGAAAGGTTTTTATTTTTGCAACAGATGCAGAATTTACCGGCCAGGATATGGAATTGATCCACGAATCGTCCCAGTTTTTTAAAGATGCCGATTTGTTGATTTTGGATACACAATACACATTAGATGAGTCCTTCTCTAAATTTGATTGGGGACATACCTCATATACGATGGCTGTAAATTGCGCCACTTCCTGGAACATCAAAAACTTAGTTCTCACACATCACGAACCCTCTTATTCAGATCAAAAAATATATGAAATCTACGAAGCCGCTGAAGATCACAAAAAATTGTTAGGTGGGAATAAATTAAAAATTCATCTCGCGAGAGAAGGTTTGCGATTTCATCTCTAGACAAAATTTATGGACAAAGAAAAAACTCTTAAAATTACCTTAAACGCTCTTTTCATTATCTCACTTCTGGGTGGGTTGTTTTTTGGATATATTCTCTCTGAAGTGAATCAAGGTAAAGAATTACAAAAATTAGCTTCTTATCAACCAACAACACCCACAAAACTTTATGATTCCAATGGCGTCCTTTTCGCTGAATTATACCGTCACAAACAAGAGCTCCTAAAATACCAAGACATACCACCACATGTGATCCAAGCTTTTTTAAGTGTAGAAGATGATAATTTTTTCAATCACTTTGGAATCGACTTTATGGCGATTGTCCGCGCAGCCATCAAAAACGTGTTAGCCGGTCGAATCGTACAAGGTGGGTCAACTCTAACACAACAGCTTGCAAAAACCATATTACAAGAACGCAAAAAAACCTTTGCACGAAAATTTTTAGAAGCCTTACTTACCTTACAGATTGAACAGGAATATACAAAAGAAGAAATCTTAGAAATTTATTTTAACCTCATTTACTTAGGTCATGGTACAACAGGGCTTTCCTCTGCCGCCAATGTTTACTTCCAAAAAGATGTACGGGATCTGGATTTGGCGGAAGCGGCTCTTCTTGCTCGTTTGCCAAAAGCTCCGGTGAACTACTCACCCTTTAAAAATCCTATGGAAGCTAAAAATGCACATTTAGTTGTCCTTGGACTTATGGCCAAAAATGGCTTTGTCCCTAAAGAAAATATCAAACGAATCCACGAAGAATTTTGGAATCGTTATTGGCCGATAGTCATTACGCAGTCTCCTTCTCGTTCCACTTGGGGTGCAAAACTCAACCGAGCTCCTCATTTCACAGAGTGGGTGAGACAAATTTTAGAAAAGGAGCTTGGAGAAGAAGCAGTGTATACAGGTGGTCTTCGAGTTTATACCACCTTAGATGTAAGGAAACAAGAAATTGCAGAAGAAGAGCTCAGGAAAGCTCTGATTGAACAAGATAAATATGCCTTTGGGGCTAACTTCCGATATGCGGGACGTGCAGACCGGTCTCTTGTTTCGCTCTATAATCTCCTTGGATCTGTTTTTCCTGTAGGTGTTCCCTTTATCACAAATTTAGATGAAAGGCAAGTGTTTCGGTTGGAGTTAGAGAAACATATGGCACCAGCACTCGAACTTCTTACGGACTTCGTGCCTTCTGAAAATGAAAGTGCGGCAGTAAAAGAATTTCGTAGGTCCTCCCTGGTTTTTTCTTCGAATTTGCATGTAGAAGGCGCCATCATCACCATCGACCACCAAACGGGATATATACAAACGATGGTGGGCGGATCTCGTTTTACTCCTAAAAATCAATTCAATCGAGCCATCTCGGCCAGAAGACAAACGGGATCTGCATTTAAACCCATTGTTTATGCCGCGGCGATTAACAATCGTTCTGTTGGTTCAGGGACAGGCATAATGGATGCTCCCCTCACAACGTTAACAGAAGAAGGGGAAGGCTATTCTCCGCAAGATATTTCTGGTGACTTCCGAGGTATGGTTCCACTTTCTCGTGCACTTTCTCTCTCTCTAAACATTGTTTCTGTCCAAGTACTCATGAGAACGGGAACAGACGCAGTCATTGATTTTGCCTCGAGAGTTACCAAAACTGGTAAGGCTCGTTTTCCAACAGGTCCAGCACTCGCACTTGGTGTGGCAGAACTTACACCGTATGAAATGGCGGTCGCATATTCGATAATGGCCAATAAAGGCAAAGATGTAATTCCATTTAGCGTTCGTTATGTTTTAAACCAAAGTGGATCAGTTGTATATAATCGGGAGAAACAAGTCCAAGAAGAATTGGCGGAAGAAGCAAAAAATGGAGCCATTCAAATTATCCCCGAATCAACAGCTTACATTATAAAACAAATGTTAATTGGTGTCGCTGCCGGGGGAACACCTACGGCAGCCCTGCGTGATTATGACAAAGGAAACTATAGAGGCGAATCTGGTGGCAAAACAGGATCCACTTCTTCTTATACGAATGTCTGGTATTGCGGTTTTGATCCTAAATTGACGACTGTTGTATGGATGGGTTTTGATAAATCCTCTCTGTCACTAGGCCAGGGCACTACTGCTGCAGGAGTTGCAGCACCGCTCTGGGGGAAACTATATTCGCGCTGGTACAATGGCGGACCTTACCCGAGCTTTTATCCCAATGGAAAGGTGGACGATGTGCCAGCCGATGTCATCAAAGGAGCGACTTGCTCTTTCAACGGTCTGACTCCCGGTCCTAATTGCCCACTGACAGGAAATTTGTTTTTAAAACCGATTACGATTGCAGGAAGGACTCTTTCCGTACCTGGAAGTCGGCAGTGTGACGGAGACAGAGACCATTTTCGCTCCATGGATCTGAAAGATTTCCTCCAGCGAGAGTTGGAAATCTCAGATGACGAGCTAAAAAAGCCTTAATCTTGTTCTATTTGTCTATAATTTGTACACCTGTCTAGATAATTAGCATCCCAAACAACCTCAACCAACGAATTAACGGCAATTCGGCCCAAAATGGATTGGCACGCTAATTGCACTTAATCTTCCAGAAGCGTGCTTCTTGGAGGGTTTATGAAAATTTTGACAGCAATCTCGGTTTTATTCGTTTCGATTTCCCTCTCTGCTATGGAACTCACGGTTATGGAAGATATTTCTTCTCTCGTGAATTCTTACGATAAAGCGACGCTCACTGAAATTTCAAACGAACTCGTAAAAATTGCTTCAAGAGAAGAGTCAATGGGCGAATTTGATTTGGCTACCGTCCACTACAAACGTGCTCTCAAAATACGCGAAGCCATTGGACTTAAAAGTCACAAAAGTTATGCTTCTATTTTATATCTTTCTTCCAATGCTCTTTTTCAGGCTGGATACAGCTGTGAAGCATCAGCATCAGCAAAAGACGCAAGCGATGAGTTTGCAAAACATGGTTTAATAAAATTTCAAACTAAAGCTCTAAGTGATCACCACACTTATGGTAAAGTTTGTGCGCAGGTCGCAATGCAATAAGAGGATTCTTTTTCTAGAGATGGTTACCCGATTTTGATTCTCCCCTGGATCAGTCCAACCTCTCGTAGTAAAATACGTGAGGTTGGAATTCTTTTTTTGTGTATTTCGCACGGATTATCTTAAACATTTTATTCTCTTCAAACGGACTTGTTACTTCCCAGGCAATCCCAAACTTAGCTTCTTTATAACCTGATTCATACTGCAATTGTGCGAGAGATAGATCTTTGGGATCAAAATGATACGTGAGTTTGTGTAACATTTGTTTTTCCGTCTCTACGATCTCAGGGCAAGGATCAACTTTAAATTCAAATTTATTTTTTTCAGACAAAACGACTTCACATGATTTTTCTAAAAGACTTTCAGTTGAGAATAAAATCCAAACACCTCTTTGTTCATATGTTCCTCTTCCCGTTATTATTGTGTAAAATTGTTTGTTTTCCTTTCTTTCCCGTTTGACATAGATTTTTTGAAAATCTTTCTTTTCGGTCATTTCGATCTTTTCTGAAATTTCCAGATAATGATCTTTTGCGCCCATGGCAGATCGTACATTCGAAGGTCTCACATACGTACCCATTGGTATTTTAATACCCTGTGATATTTGATGTGTTTCTTTTGGTAAGGATCTAATCCATGTTATATCATTACAAGAAAATAGTATGTTACTCATTAGGAAAAGAGTAACATAAGGAAAAAGATTAAAATTGGAAGTAAATAAAATCTTGTCCACCGTCGCCGAAAATTCCCAGCAACAAAAAGATTACGACTGCAAAAATCGGAAGAAGTATGTTTTGAAATCGCTTTAACTTTGTATAGGCGAATTCCGAATATTGAAGCCAATTGAAAAATAAGCCAAAGGCAATAAAAACTGGCAATTCATCTACTCGGTCAAGAGTATCCCCTAAATCCTTAAAAGTGAGAATCCCCTTAAAAATAGAAAAGGCAGTCGACATGGATTCATCTCCCTTGGCGGCTGATCGAAAAAAGATTCCAGAAAACGAGAATGTGATATAAACGAATATAAATCTCAAAAAACCTACAAAGGGGAGTGAATCTGGAAGTAATTTCTTTTTGCCACGAGCTAAATACAACGATCTTTCAATCCACAAAAAGGCACCTAGATAAGCACCCCACGCGACAAACGCCCAGTTGGCGCCGTGCCAAAGTCCACCAAGGCACATTGTGATAAACATATTGACATTGGATCTGAATACACTTCCTTTGCTGCCACCTAACGGAATGTATAAATAATCACGAAGCCAAGACGATAAAGTTATATGCCAACGACTCCAAATTTCGCGATAACTTTGTGCCAGAAATGGTCCTTGGAAGTTTTCGGGAATTTCGTATCCGAGTAGATTGGCAGAACCTCGAGCCAAATCCGTATAACCAGAAAAATCGCAATAGATTTGCATCGCAAATGCCATAGCGGCAAAAAATAACGAGAAACTATCGAACTTAGTTGGATCTAAAAATACAGGTGAGATGATAGGCGCAATGTTTTCAGCAATTACAACTTTTTTGAAAAGCCCGCCAATGATGAGAAACAAACCTTTTTTCATTCGATCTGAATCAATCTCTGGACGATCAATCATCGGTATAAAATTTTCTGACCTCATAATCGGCCCTGCGATCAGCTGAGGAAAAAATAAAATAAATAGAAAATAATCTTCGAATTTAACTTTTTCTTTCAGTACATCTCGGTAGATATCAACTTGCAGAGCAATTACTTGAAACGTATAAAAACTGATAGCAAGTGGCAAAAAAATATTGAAGTTGCTGGCAAAGGACTTCACCTCTGCCCAACCAAAGAGCGAATACAGTGTTCCCGTAACGAAATAAAAGTATTTGAAGAAACCTAAATTGATGAGGTTTAAGATCACAATAGTTGAAAGTAAGGCGGAGCTATTTTTTCCCTCCACCTTTCTTTTAAAAATGAGTTCACTGAACCCATAATTGACCAAAATCACAGCCAAAAAGTGGAATAAAAAAGGAAAACTAAAATACGCATAAAATATCAGAGAAGATACAATGAGTAATGGTTTTCTACTTTTTTGTGATACATTCCAATAGATGATGTATGTGAAAAAAAATAGGATCAGGTATGGGATCGAGTTAAATAACATGAATGCTTATAGCTCCCAAAGATAAAAGAAACGGGCACTCGAGTTGGAATTAAAAAACTTTTCAAATCCGCCTAACATAGATGGTGAATTTCCAGACTGATTTGCTAAATATATATTATCGACCCTTCCACTTCCTCTTTGGTAAACGATGAGTCTAGGATTTCCTCTTTTGTCGCCTGTGTAGTTTGGATGGGACATGAGCTGAAATTGGATATCATCAAAATATCCTATAAAATCAATAAGACCCTCTTTTTTTGCCTGTTCTGCGGTAAAAATCCTTCCATCGCAGAGTTCTCTGAGTTTTGATTCAGGAACATTCGGTCGTCCCTTTTTCACTACGAAAAAAAATCTTTCGAAAAGATTGTCGATGATGGATTGAAGGATTTTTTTCTGTTCAGGGGTTTGTTCCGAAAACGGTGAGCCGATAGCTTTGTTGGCACCTGATGTTACGGATTGGTCTTTGATACCTAATTTGTCCATACCTTCTTTAAAATTAAAACCTTGCATAATCACGCCAACTGAACCTGTAACGGTTGTTGGGTGAGCACCGATAACATCCGAACTCATGGCAATATAGTATGCACCACTTGCCGCTGTATCCATAAACGCAGAAAAAATAGGAATGTTTTTGCGACTCTTAAATCTCAAGATTTCTTGGTAGATGATATCACTTGCAGTGACGGTTCCACCAGGAGAATTTATTTTTAAAAGTACACCTTTGATATCAGGATCTTTCTCGGCAAATTTAAGAGTTTCTTTGATGCGAGCTACGGGCGATTCCACTGAACCTCCGAAAAACGAAGAATCCCGACTTTCATCAGAAATGGGTCCCTCGATAGGGATCACTAGGATTTTATCTTTGTCCTTTCCCGAGATGACTTTTTCTTCAAAATTTGGTCTCGGACCGCCGAAGGAAGGAAAACTAGCGAAAATGCACTGCTGTAAAAAAACACTGGCAAAAACGAGGGTAAGGGACGTTAAAAAGTACTTCCGTAAAGACATAGAACCTTTTTAAGATCGGAAAGATTGGATTCAATCATTTTTGGAGGAAAGTCTTTGTATAGGTTAAAAACAAAAAAGGCTGTGTTTGAAGTTTACCCAGCAGGTGGTGGGCAGTGGCTCGGTCTTCATCTTGTCTCTCCCTCCGATGGAGAGTCGATTTCTGTCCTTTCTGGACACAAAGCACCGGATCCTTTTTTTGCCTCGGGTTCCTTTTTGATGTTTCCTTGGGTAAATCGTTTGGAACCGAATCCTTGGGCTAGAGATCCTTTTTATCCCAGCACACACTGGTTAACTGATGGCAATGGTTTACCATTACATGGTCTGTATCACAACCTTCCGAGAATTTTAGAGGAAGAAAATTTATCAGATACCGAAAGTTGGGCTAAATTTTCCTTTATTTTACCCAAAGAATGGGACGGTACAACTTTATCGAAAACCAAGGTTTCAGAAGTATTTATCCTGACTGAAACTGAATTAAAGATTCAGTATATAATAAAAAACGAATCTGATTCCCATTTTTCTTTCGCTTTAGGAATCCATCCATATTTTCGATTAGGTGAAGAAACAACCATTGATGATTTGTATTTATTTGGATCGGGTTTTTATGAAGTTAAACTTGGTGATTTTTTACTGCCAGAAAAAATCCTCACCGAACAGATTCGATTTTTGGAAGAAGTAAAGTTAGAAGGAATGAGCTATGATGCTCTTTACCAATCGGTTCTGGGAGAGGGAAGAAGTTCTTATTTTGGTTTTTTTTCGATGAATCGAAAAGACCGAGTCCTTGTGGGGGGCGGAAATTTTTTCCAGATTTACACGCCTAGCGACCGCAAATCCATCGCCATCGAACCAATGACGGCAACAGGTAATTTTCTTCATTTTTGCCCTGAATTTTCCCAAAAACTAGCCCCAGGTGAGATAAAAACGATTGAATTTTTTATCAAACTTGAAAGATTTTAGAATTATTCTAAATTTAATTCGGTCTAATCTGACGAGGATAGAGATAAATATGGCAGATTTAATCATTCAGTCTTGTAAACAAGTAAGCAAAAACCTTTTAGAAATTAAATATTTTGCAGAGAAAAAAAATACCAGCAGAACTTCAGTATATCGAGCGTTAAATGATAAAAAGCTCAATGAAGTCATGATTGGCAAAAATTCAAGATTTATTATATTGGATGATCTGGCAAAAAAGTGGAAGCCTGGTCGACAAACAGCCTAAGTTCGGCGATCTGATTTTTACCGTTTAAAATTTCCTTAAATTGTCTCTCGTCATTTTGAAATTTTAAATCCTCAAATATTTCAGAAGGTATTAGCTTTAAAAGGGATGGATTCCATATGGGAACCAGTCCCCAATATTCCAATAGATATTGATCCCTTTGGTTTGGTAAAAATCTTCCTTGGAATTCATAGCCACTCTGACCAAAGCTTCCTTCTTTGTGTTTGTCTTTCCCTTTCAAAAACAATTCACCTAGATACGGCTCCGGTTTTGTAAAAATTTTTTTCGAGAACAGATATTGGATTTGGTGAAGACGATACAGGCGCACAATGATTTCAACTTTGCCATCAAATCGCAGCAATTCAAAAGATGGATCCGCAAGCTCAATATCTCCATTCGTTTCCATCCGCATTTTTTTATAGGATACCCCGCTGACACAAATGGATCTGGGGCTCAAAAAAAAATGCTCCCAAACATTTTTTCCCTTAAACTTTGGTTCGAGGATCAAAGGGTTTAGGTTTAAAAACGAAAGTAAAATTTTTCGTAGGTGTTCTCTTTTTTGGTTTTGGATCGGGCCAGGAAAAAAATAAAAAACCAAACTTTCCAAACGCGAAAGGGAAAAATTGGCCTTAATGGAAAGATTCGACTTCAATACAGGTGCTGGACTTGTTTCCCAGTCCAGCGATTCACATCTATCCTGAAGTTTTGATTGTAAGGCAGATCCATGTTCGGTCAGGATTTTTTTTAGATCCACCTCTCGAAGGTTCAGCCTACTCAATTCTAGACTAACTGCTGCTTTGTTGCAAAAAACGGAATTAAATATTTGTCTAAAAAAATTCATCTCTCTAGGAATCGAAGTAAGGTCGATCTTATTGAACAGAATGACAGACTTAGCCTTTGAAAACAAAGATTTTTTATGGGGGGACGAAGCAGGCCCCGTACGCATTTTGTCCGAATACCTCCACCCAAAAACTGAATTCGGAAAAAAAGAAATCACCGATACCATAGTAGTGTTTGGATCGGCCCGGATTCCTAGCCCAGAAGAAGTCAAAAAACACCCGGATGAAAATCCCGTCCTAAAAGAATTCCTTTCTTATTATGAAGATGCCGTGCAATTTTCTGCTCTCATCACAGAGTGGGGCAAAACGTTTGGCAATGAATTCAAAGGCAGAAGTCTTCACATCTGCACAGGAGGTGGTCCCGGGATTATGGAAGCGGGCAACCGAGGGGCAGTTGAGGCCAAGGGCAAGTCCATTGCTTTAAACATCGTCTTGCCCCATGAACAACATGTGAACCCATATGCTACCCAAGAATTGAGTTTTGAATTTCATTATTTTTTTATGCGAAAGCTTTGGTTCATGAAAAAATGTAGGGGAATGATCGCTTTCCCAGGGGGTTTTGGGACCTTCGACGAGTTGTTTGAAACCTTAACCTTGGTCCAAACGGGAAAAAAATCTCGGATTCCTATCATTTTATATGGTAGAAAATTTTGGAACAAGATCATCAATTTCCAAGTACTTGCGGATTACGGTTTTATCGCCAAAGAAGACCTCAGTCTTTTTTCCTATGCAGACACTCCGGAAGAGGCAGTTTCTTCCTTCCAGGAAAAGATTCGTTTGGAATTGACCAAGAAATTAGGTACAAAAACATAGCGGAAACAAGGGAAATCATATGGCTAGAACATGCGTAGTAACAGGAAAAGGAACAACAGCGGGGAATAATGTTGCCCATTCTCACAAAAAAAATCGTAGGATTTGGAAAGTGAATGTTGTTACTAAAAAAATATTCCTAGAAGACGAAAACAGATGGGTTCGTGTGAAAATTTCTACACGTGCGCTCCGTACTCTCCGAAAAAAAGGTCTGAAAGTTGCCATCAAAGATCACGGCGGAGATTTAGGCGCCATTGCCCCTAAAAAATATGTTGGAATCTCTCCGGCTAAAAAAACAGCACCAGTCTCCTAGTCTTTTTTAAGTCCAGTCAATATGAAAAAGACTGGACTTAGCATAAAATCCAAGTTAGCTCATCAGATTTACGATCTGTTATATGCTAAATTTGGAGAAGTAAAAACCCCTTTAACATTTAAACAACCTCACGAATTAGCAATTGCGGTCATTCTTTCTGCCCAATGTACAGACGAACGAGTAAACCAAGTGACTCCGCTTTTATTCCAGGAATTGCGAACTTTAGAAGACTTCGCAAATGCTAAACTTAGTAAAATCGAATCTTTGATTTTTTCGACAGGCTTTTATCATAACAAAGCCAAAAACATACAAGGGTTTGCGAAAATGGTCCTTTCTGATTATGGCGGAAAGATCCCGTCTCAGTTAGACGAGGCAATCAAACTGCCAGGTTTTGGCAGAAAAACTGCGAATGTAGTTTTGAACGAATTGTATGGTGTGAACGAAGGTTTTGTGGTGGATACTCATGTCAAACGACTAACAAAACGTTTGGGTCTTACAAAACAAGTGCATCCCGAAAAAATAGAAAAAGAAATTATGGAGCTTGTCCCTCCGAAGTATTACCGAAACCTTTCTCTGTTCCTAATATTTCTCGGTCGATCGAATTGCCAAGCCCGGCGTACGGAGTGTTCGACTTGTGTTCTCGGGAAAGTTTGTCCGTCTTTTGAATCAGCTTAGATGGTAAATCCTTTTCATCAACGTTAGGATGTTTTGGTTTCCAAGACCTATTTCGGTCATATAAATTGATCGAGATCACTTCATGATGGATTCGAATTAAGTCGCGGTTTCGAAAGTATAAATCCAATACACCCAGTTTTCCAAAATCTGTAGGGCAGTGGATTTCATGCACATTTCCTAAGTATTGAAAGCTGGCTCTCGAATCTGGTTCCGTGAGTAAAAAAAAAGGAAACTTAGGATCATCGGGTAATTTTACGATCCCGTTTTTATTTTCACCGTCTTCGGAGGTAAAATAAATATAGGCATCTTTATCAACCAAATCTGGACTATTTTGAAAATCTGATAGAAAACCTAATCCGAGTTTTACGTTCCCAATTTCTAGAGTGTTGCCTTTGTCTCTTTGAAATCCATCAAAGGGAAATGAGTTTAAATATTTATCCTTTGAATGAATAAAGGGGAACAAAAGGTACGCACGTCCGTTTTTTTTCTCATGATTAAGTTTTTCAGTTTCCACATAGGATAACAAACTCCCAAAGCCACCTCTGCCCTCCGAATCCATTTTGGTTACCGCATTTTTACCGCAGTGAAAAAGAAGTTTGATCGGCCGATCTTTTTCGCTTGGATGCGAAAAAAGGGGGATGAGTATACATAAAGTCAGGAATAAGGAGATCGGTAATTTCATGGCCAGGAAACCTTGCTCTAAAGAACGGATAAATCTAGAGATTCATGAACCAAAAAAAAAGGAATCTGTCTAATGGAAGGATATCCGCAAAAAAATGAAAATTTTTAGAAACCTTATCCTTTATGGAAAAATGATCAAATTCTCACATACTCTCTTTGCGTTGCCTTTTGCTGGGATTTCTTTTTTACTCGCCTACTTAGAATCTCCCTTAGAAGTGAACGATATCATTCGCATCGGAATTTTGTGTGTAGTCTGTATGTTCAGTGCACGGAGCGCTGCAATGGGTTTCAATCGTTATGTGGACGCTGAAATCGATGAAAAAAATCCAAGGACAGAAAAAAGAGAAATACCATCGGGTAAAATATCTAAGTTATCCGCCCTCGTTTTTATCGGCTTGTCTTCTTTTCTGTTTATCCTTGCGAGTTACTTCGTAAATAAAATTGCCTTTTTATTGTCCTTTCCTGCTCTTTTTGTTTTATTTTTATATTCACTCACCAAACGATTTACACTTTTTTGTCATATTGTATTAGGTTTTGCTTTATCATTGGCTCCGCTAGGCGCATGGATTGCGATTACGGAATCTATTAGTATGGTTCCTATTTACTTTTCTCTAGGATTGTTGTTCCATATCGCCGCCTTCGATGTGTTATATGCTATACAGGATATGGATTTTGACAAAACAGAAAACTTACATTCGATACCATCGAAGCTTGGTGAAAAAAACGCGCGTTTGATTGCGATATTTCTACATGTTCTAGCGATTGTTGTGTTTGTTTTTGCTGGAAAATTTGCGGGACTAGGGATTGCCTATTTTCTTATGTTAGGCATCATTGCCTTGCTTGTGGCCTATGAACATCAGTTGTCTTGGAAACATGAATCTGGAGAATTGCCGATTGAATTTTACCAAGTAAATTCCTATATCAGCGTTGTCCTTTTATTTGCGATCCTTATAGACAAATGGAGTGACCTGATCCTAAAACTTTCATCTGGAATCAGCTTACGATGAAGTTGGTTGTTGGTCTAGCAGGTGCTAGTGGGTCTATTTATGCACTCAGATTTTTGAAAGCACTTTCGAATTTACCTGGACAGACCTTTTTAGTTGTCAGTCCTCCATCTCTTAGAATATTTTCGGAAGAATACGAAACGAACGTTTCGAAACCAGAACATATTTTAGAATACATAAATAAACATTATGGTTTAGGATCACAACATACATTTGAGATTCGTAATTTTCATGATATTGGTGCCGACATTGCGAGCGGTTCCAACGTTTGGGATGCAATGGTGGTTGTTCCCTGTAGTATGAAAACAGTCGCCTCAATCAATGCCGGTCTGACGGAAAATTTAATTGAACGTGCGGCAGATGTTACACTCAAAGAAAGAAGAAGGCTGATCGTTGTCCCGAGAGAAACTCCTTATAATCGGATACATCTTCGCAATTTACTTTCGCTAGACGAAGCCGGTGGGATCATTCTTCCCGCGTCACCAGGTTTCTACCAAATGCCAAAAACGTTGGATGACCTGGGAGATTTTATAGCGGGAAGGATCTTCAACCTATTAGGAGTTCAGACTTCTTTATTTCCTAAGTGGGAGGGGTAAATTTTCTAAAATGTGGATACGGTTTGCCATTTTCACCTAAACAAACATAGGTGATCTCACTTTCGATAACCTCCGAGAGTTTTCTTGTTTCCGGATTGTTAGTGATTGCAAGTGTTTTGCTTGTGATGGACGATTTTCCGTATTTTAGGATTTTTCCATAGATTTGGATGATATCACCTGCCCGGGCAGGGGAGCGGAAGACGACATTGTCCATCGAAATCGTGACGATATTCGTATACTGGATTTTGGTCATAACAAACATCGCCATCCCTTCATCAATCCAAGAGAGCATTTTTCCCCCGAATAGGTTATTGTGGTAATTTAGGTCGTCTGGTTGGACCAAATGTTGTGTTACCAGATCCATCTCATCCAGTTTTGCTAAAATTAATTCAGACATAAGAACCATTAAAATTTTGTTTTCGATTTATTCGATACCAAAAACCCTTGGTAATAACTTTCGGTTCTATGTACTCCTATTCCCATCGTAACATTCTCGACACACTTCAGTTTTCCAAAGAAGACCTAGATTTTATCATTGGGAAAACGCGGATCATGCATAAACTACATGAAACTGGAGAGGCTTTTGGTATTTTGAAGGGAAAACTTTTAGCATCTCTTTTTTTTGAAGCATCCACACGTACGAGGCTATCCTTTGAGGCGGCGATGGAGAGGTTAGGTGGTAGACTCGTCTCTACTGTTGGCTTTCAATTCTCTTCCATTTCGAAAGGCGAAACACTATACGATACGATGAAGATGATCGAAGCATACGCTGATATTGCAGTCATCCGCCATCCTGTGGAAGGAAGCTCTAGGATCGCGGCAGGCGCCGTTTCGATTCCAGTGATCAATGCGGGAGATGGCGCAGGTCAACATCCGACCCAGGCGTTACTTGATTTATATACGATTATATCTGAAAAAGGTTCCTTCGAAAATCTGAGCATCGCATTCATTGGGGATCTGAAATATGGCAGGACCATCCATTCCCTTATCAATCTATTGAGGCACTATAAAGTGCACCTTTATTTGATTTCGCCTGAAGAATTAAAACTTCCAGATTCCTATAAAAAAAATATAAACGGATTCCCCATGACTTGGGAAGAAACAACTGATATCAAAGCAGTTTGGGATTCGGATGTAGCATATGTTACGCGTATTCAGGAAGAACGATTCCCGGATCATAGGGAATATGAAAAATTAAAAGATATTTATAAAGTGAATAAAGAGTTAGTTCTGGCATCTAAAAAAAATACAACGATTCTGCATCCCCTTCCAAGAGTGAATGAACTTTCTACAGATGTTGATGATCTACCGAACGCAGCTTACTTTCGTCAGGCTAAATACGGTGTAGTCGTCCGTATGGCATTATTATGTTTAAGTCTTGGTGTTGAATTTGGAGACAAAACCAAACACTATGGATAAAAAATTTTGGTCACTTACCGAGGCACGTGAGGTATTACCACTTGTTAAAGAAATCACAAGTGAGTATTACATCCAATCGAGCAATCTGGCAAGCGAAATCAGAACCAAAGTTTTCCCCGAAAATATTTTAGAAGAGAAAGAGGAAAAAATTTCTCTTTTGGTCCAAAAATGGTCCAATGAAATTTTAGCATTGGGTTTGGATGTAAAAGGATTATGGTTGGTCGACTTTGATCATGGATCAGGATATTATTGTTGGACATGGGGCGAAGAAGATGTGTTATACGAACATGGATATAATGACGGTTTTCGCTCAAGAAAATTAATTCAAGATAAAAAAGAGGAATCAGATGACGGGAATCAATGAAAATTATTTAAAATTAAAGGCAGGCTATTTATTTCCAGAAATTAGTCGCCGGGTAAAGGCTTATTCTGAAGCACATGCAAATGAAAAAATAATTAGATTAGGGATTGGAGATGTGACTCTTCCGCTGGCACCAAGCATTGTAAATGCGATGGTAGATGCGGCTAAGGAAATGGGTGAGCCTTCTGGATTCCATGGTTATGGCCCAGAGCAAGGTTATAGTTTTTTAATTCAAAAAATCATTGAACATGATTACACCAAACGTGGAGTCAAAATCCAAGAAGACGAAGTTTTTGTATCAGATGGCTCCAAGTGCGATTGTGGAAATATCCAAGAAATTTTTTCACTTGATTCAAAAATTGCGGTAGTTGACCCCGTTTATCCAGTGTATGTCGATACGAACGTGATGGCAGGTAGAACAGGTGAAGCAGATGCGAACGGTCGCTATGAAAACATTGTTTATATGCCAGCGACAGAGTCCAATCAATTTGAGCCAGAATTTCCGAAAGAAAAAGCAGACATCATTTACCTTTGTTATCCGAACAATCCCACGGGTATGGTTGCTTCAAAATCTCGACTCACCGACTGGGTGAACTTCGCTAAAAAAAATGGTTCGATCATTCTATATGATTCTGCTTATGAGTCTTTTATCCAAGACCCAGAGATTCCAAAGTCTATCTATGAAATTCCAGGAGCAAAAGAAGTTGCTATGGAGTTTCGATCCTTTTCTAAAACGGCAGGTTTCACGGGAACCCGATGTGCGTATCTCGTAATCCCGAAAGAACTAAAAGGGAAAACAAAAAATGGAGAGGAAGTGAGTTTTAATTCCCTTTGGTCCAGGCGTCATACGACTAAATTCAACGGCGTCTCCTATATCACACAAAAAGGGGCCGAGGCAATTTTTTCTGCCCAAGGCCAAAAGGAAATTGGCGAACAAATCGCCTATTATATGCAAAATGCGAAACTCATCCGAGAAGGACTAATTAAAAGTGGTTATTCGGTTTTTGGTGGAACAAATGCGCCTTATATTTGGCTAAAAACCCCGAATGGTTTGAAATCTTGGGAATTTTTTGACAAGTTGCTTTCGAAAGCACAGGTAGTGGGAACTCCTGGCTCGGGATTTGGACCTTCAGGTGAGGGATATTTTCGACTTTCTGCCTTTGGGAAACGAGAAGACGTCATTTCTGCACTCGAACGCATAGAAAAATTGTAAAAATTGAGCAAGGTTTTTCCTGTAGCTCCGATATATATAACAAGGTAGAGCTATGGGAAAATGGAAATACATCCTCTTTACGGCCCTTGCGGGATTTCATATCTCGCATTTGAGTGCCGTGTCCCCCGAACAAACAAATTTGGGGATATTGATTTTCGAAAACAAAGAGAACATCAATTTTATCAATGTGTGCTTGAGTAATCTGGCACCTCCGCAAGAAGAGGCGACACCCGCTTCGACACCTGGAGCAGCTCCAACCGCTGCACCTGCGAAAAAAAATATTGATAATGATTATTTTAAAATGTTAAAGGAAGCCAATCAATCTGACTTCTCTGGTAACATGTGGTATCTCCAAAGCAATTACACTTACTCGTTCCGCCAATTGCGAAGGGCTCAAGGTGAATTAAAAAATATTTTCGAAGTTGTGATTCAAAAATACATCGAAGATGCTAGATCACTTCTCGAATCTGCGGCACCTGCTATCATTCGTTCAAATGACAGCCAATCAAAGGCACTTCTTCGATTGGGTTTTAGAGACTTACGTTCGGCGGAAGATTTATACACTACAGGTCTGAACTCGAGTCCACACCAATTTCGTTATAAATTAAAACTATACCAAGAAGGTGTACTTACGCTAAGACGTGCTAAGCGGTTTGCTATACTAGCAATGATATACAGCAAAACTCCGGATGAAGACAAACCAGAATACCAATACCGATCCAATGAAGATTTGAAAGAAGCTCGTGCAGAGGAAAAACAACGTAACTATGAAAAAGTTCGAGATACATTGATTAACTTTATCGAAAACAAAAGAATGGAAAGAACGGTTCAACCTCCCGGAAATCCAGATGCAAAACCACTGGACTTACTTGAGCAACACGATGACAACTACGGATTCATTACAGCAAAACGACTGGATCTCTTGTCTGAAGCAAACCTTCAAATCAAGGAAACAGAAGGAGCAAAAAGAGAATCAGTTCCTCAGGTTCCGAGTTTTGATGAAAAGGGTGCCATTTCGTATCCTGAAACTCCAAAAAAATAACATGAAAACATTCCTCTACCTAACACTATTTTGTTTCAGCCTCTCGCTAGTGGGAAAGACTACTCTTTCCTATCGCGAGAGAAAAAAACAATTCGACCAAAAGATAAATCTACTATTTGACATCCGCGAAAATCTCTCCTTAGAAGAAGAGCCTGGAAAAAATCCCTTGGATGCAGTAAAACAAAATGTAGAAGAGGCTTACCGCATAGGAGCTCGGGCTGAGATGGAAAAAAGTCTCACCTTAGCAGAAGGGGAAATAGTGTATGTGGCAAGGAAACTTTGCACGAAACTAGAAGATATTTCTGCTGATCTCTACCAAAAGGCACAAGTGAGTTATTATCTTGTGGAAACAGATGAAAAAACATCTGGCAAAAAAATGGAGTGGGATACCAAAGAAAAAATTTCTAGGTATCTTGGAATGGCAAAAACCGAAAAGGATCACGCAAAAGAATTTTTCCTTTCAGGAAACTATCATATGTCACTTCACACATATAAACGCTCGATCATCTATTCTTTGCTTTCGATCCGTACCCAAGGCACGGAAACTCCAGAAGGTTATACCAATGCTGCGAATTCCTGGGCGGAACCCGTTTGGCAGTCGGTTAACAAACAAAAGCTCGGAACCATTCAAACAAACTAAAATTTAGATTTTCACTTTAGGTTATTTTTGCAAAATGACTCGAAAGTGAAAATCGAGTCTCTCTATAAACATTTCCTCATGACCAAAGCTAGTCATTTACCCGTCGTAAATCACGAGGGGAATCTGATCGGCTTTATCTCTAAAGATCGAATTTTGCGCGAGTTAGCTGATCTTGGTGAGGAACGACCTGAATATGATAAAATCCCAAAAGAAATTTTAGAAAAGGAAATGAACGAGGGTTTACTTAATTTTTTTAAGGATGCGAGTAAACTTCCCGTCCTAGATGAGTTAGGTGTTCGGAAAGAGTTTTGGGACAAACCTCGGTTCCTAGCAGAATTTTCAAAACTTGATTCTACTTCCAAAAAAGATCCCAAGTTAGCCGAACTCATTGAAAAAAATGAAAAACGTCGGGATAGCAAAGAATCCATCCAGTGGTATATGGAGTTGATTCTTGCGAATTTTCCAGATGGACTACTTTCAACAGATGTATCTGGAAATACTGTTTTTTATAATGAGTCTTTTGAGCGAAAGTTTTTGCCTTTGCCATTTTTTAAAGATTCCATCGAAGTTGCTGAACGTTATCTGCGGGATTTAAACCGAGATGTTTTTGCTAGTTATCTCAAAGACCATGATTTAGAAATCGATTCCAAAGAACACTCTGTCCACGAGTTGCAGTCGATAGTAAAAGAATTGGATGCCTTTGTAAAAATCATCACACTTAAAAATGAAAATAAGGTCGTGGGTTTTCTATATCAGTTTTCCCCTCTTGGCCAAAGGGTAGAATCTTTATCAAAAAAGGGAACAGTCTTCCCTGATTTGGATGAGGCACTTTCGGCCAAGTATCCGCTCGAGCGTGTGTTAGTTGAACTTGAATCTAGATATATTTATGAAACTTTAAAAAGAAATCGAAATAATATATCCCATGCTGCAGCAGAATTGGCGATCCCTCGCACAACCTTACAAAATCGGATCAAGTTTTTGAAAATATCGGAAAAATTCAAAGAGGAAGAAACAGGGAAAAAGAAAGTAATTCCGAGAAAACGGGCAGAGTTTCAAAAACATCTAAAAAAAATCGAATTGAAGAAAGAAACCTCGACGAAACAGAAACCGACTGCCAAAAAAAAGGAAACAAAACCGAAGCCAAAAACAAAACCAAAGGCAAACAAAAAGCAACGGGTGGCAAAAAAGAAAAGCAAAACGATCCAAAAGGCAAAAAAAAGGCGTTGACGAATTTTTGATTCGTTTGAACTTTTCCTTACCATTTAGGTAAACATCTACTTCGCTTCACTGATGACCTTTCGGTCATAAATGGTTTCCCAATTTCAATTTCAAAATTCAAACAATATGTAAGATTTCTATGGCATCACGCAAACAAGAAGAACTACCAGTATCGAACCCTGAAGACCAACCAGAATATTCAAACGGCATCATGGACCAAGAAGAAGGTTCAGAACCACCTAAACAATTTAAGAAAAAGCGTAACCGCTACGAAGGTCCCGTACCTCCACCTCTTGATCTTGTGGAGCTTAAAAAGAAAAATATCAACGAACTCGCAGATTTAGCAAAAGGACTTGGGGTAGAAAATACCCATGGCTTAAAAAAACAAAATCTGATGTTTGCTTTGTTGCAGGCACAAACAGAGAAGGACGGACAGGTTCACGCGGCAGGCGTCATGGAAAAACTTCCCGATGGGTATGGTTTTTTACGATCGCCTGATTATAATTATGTTCCAGGTCCGGATGATATCTATGTTTCGCCCTCGCAGATAAAGTTATTTGGCCTTCGTACGGGAGACACCGTGGAAGGTTTGATCCGACCGCCAAAAGAAGCGGAACGTTTTTTTGCCATGCTTCGAGTGGAGTCCATCAACGGTTATCCAGTAGAAGTGGCCCAAAAAAGAAATCTTTTTGATAACCTAACACCGCTTTATCCTGAAGAAAAGATCAATATGGAATTTGATCCTAGTCATTTGGATACTCGGGTCATCGATTTGATGTGCCCAATTGGAAAAGGCCAAAGGGCTTTGATCGTTGCACCACCTAGAACCGGTAAAACGGTGCTCATGCAATCCATTGCCAATGCCATTACCAGAAATCATCCAGAAATCTTCCTAATTGTTCTTCTGATCGATGAACGTCCTGAAGAAGTAACAGATATGGCAAGGCACGTAAAAGGTGAAGTTGTAAGTTCCACCTTTGATGAGCCAGCACAACGTCACGTTCAAGTGGCGGAGATGGTCATCGAAAAAGCAAAACGTCTTGTGGAACACGGAAGAGATGTTGTGATTCTACTTGATTCCATTACCAGGCTTGCCCGTGCTTACAACCAAGTTGTTCCTACATCTGGAAAAATTCTTTCGGGTGGTGTGGACTCCAATGCCCTTCATAAACCGAAACGATTTTTCGGTGCAGCAAGGAATATCGAAGAAGGTGGCTCTCTTACCATCATTGCTACAGCGCTAATCGATACGGGTTCTCGGATGGACGAAGTCATTTTTGAGGAATTTAAGGGTACGGGAAATATGGAAATCCATTTGGATCGGAAATTGGCCGACAAACGAATTTTCCCTGCGATCGACATCAACCGATCGGGCACACGTAAAGAAGAGCTACTCTTACCTCAGGACGTGCTCACCCGTGTTTTTATTCTCCGAAAAGTACTTTCTCCTATGAGCATTACGGAAAGTATGGAACTACTCATCGAAAAAATGCGCTCCGCCAAAACAAATGACCAGTTTTTGGCGAGTATGAATACCAACTAAAAAGAGGCACCATGAAAACTGACATTCACCCTAAATACGTAGCAGCGAAAATCAAATGTGCATGTGGAAACGTCATTGAAACAAGATCTTTTGCTGGTGATATGAGCATTGAAATTTGTTCCAACTGCCATCCATTTTTCACTGGAAAGTCAAAACTCATTGATACTGCTGGCCGAGTTGATAAATTTAAGAAAAAATATAAAATGAAGTAGAATTTCCGTTAGTCTAAGCTTTGGATTGTTTGCAGGAGTAACCGCATGGCAGTGATGGATTTTAATCGTTATAAGGAAATCAATGACCAACGGATGAACTACCGTGAGATGGAAGACGCCAATGTTGTGTCTTACTATCGAAACACTGGGTGCGGAGATGGGTATCGCATTTACCTTCGTGTAAACGACAAGGGCCTCGTCGAAGATGCAAGTTATACGACTACAGGTTGCGGCTTCGGAATTGTAGCCCTTGCTATGGCAACAGAATATGCCAAAGGCAAGTCCATGGACGAATTGCGCTCGTTAACTCCTCAAGTTTTAGAAACCCTTTTTGAGTTTCCAGAACGTCGTAAAAATTATCCAGAATCTGCCGTAGCTGCTTTGAAAAAAGCGGTTGAAGATTGGGAAAAGGGCGCCTCTGTCCCGCCAGAAAAACGAGTGAGCAAATCCAAGGTGATGGAACTTTTGGCAAGCCAAGGCCATTTGAAAGAGGCAGATCTCTCCAGTGTGATGATCGAAAAAGAGAACATGAACGGTGTGGATTTTTCGGGGGCGAACTTAAATAATGCCTTTTTGCAAAATTCAAGTTTTGTTGGTGCCAACTTCCAAGGCACAAATTTAAGAGCTTCTTTTTTAAACGGTGCCGATTTGCGAAACGCTAACTTTCGAGGCGCGGACCTTCGTTGGGCAAAACTTGCGGGAGCCAATATTGACGGCGCTGACTTTACAGATGCTCTTTATGATATAGGCACTCGAGTCGATCAGAAACAAATGTACATCTTTGATGTGATGAAAAAAGCTGGAAAGGATTTATACGTTTCATCCGAAGATTGATGTCCATGAAAGTCGGTGACAAAGTAAAAATTACGAAACGTACATTTTTGAACCAAGGGATATTTATTTTTACAGGATCCACCGTTGAAATCAAAAACATAGAATCCGATGTGGCTACTGTCATCTACTTCGACAAGGAAGGTCATCCCCATGATCTGCAAATGTCACTCTCGGAACTTTCCCCACTCACCTAAGACTTCGAAATTCTTGACACAATTGTCAGATTCTATAATCTATTGCTATCGTTCGCTTTTTCTAACCATCTATGCTAATTCAGTCACAATCTCAAGATGAGCATCTTCTCTTTTCTATCTTACAGGATATTTTAATGGAAAATTCGAGGGAGTTCTTCCAAGAGTTTGAAAAAACTTTGAACGGGAAGTCATTCAGGCGCATTACACTTAATTTTGCGGCCGTGAAGTTTTTGGATTCTTCTGGAATTGGTGCAGTGATAAAGGTTGCCTCCGCTCTACATAACAAAGGCATAGAAATTTTCGTTACGAATTTAAATAAAAATCTAAACTCTGTGTTTCGTCTATCTGGTTTGAATCATATCCTTTCGATTCTAACGTTAGATGAATATCTATCCAAGTTCCCAGAATTTAGAAAAGCATTGGAACCATAAAATGAAACAGAATCTATCTCACTTAACTCTAGTTTTATTATTGACATTGGGTCTGTTTGATTGCAGCTCGGGCGTTAAATCAAGAGATCTATTATACAGAAATAATGATTTTGCCACCTATAGCGTAAAACGCGAAAATATCACACTTAAATCTGAGTCTAGATTACCGAAAACTTTTTCTCATCCGGTAGAAGTTTCCGAAGAGAAATTATTAGATCTTCTCGGAAATTTAAAATATCGAAGAGAAAGTTCCTATGGGAATTTAAACCTTTATGTGTTCGAAGAAGAAGAAATTAAAGAATTTGCGGGCGATCTAGCGGATGCTCTTCAAAAAGTTAAACCGAATGAAATTTTACTGGTGATCTCAAAATTTAATCCTCTTAAGTCGGTGGTCTCTCATTATGTAAGAACTGGTTTTTATATTTGGTCTACAGAAAATTCCATTGAGATTGTTTTTGGTGAAATTCAGCAGGAGATTGAATTTCATGAACAAGGAAATTACTACGACTGGTCTCGTATTCCTGAAATTTCATTCGATAATACAGCAGATTCTAACTATGTAATTCCGAATTCGAGTTTTACCTTCAAACAAGTGGAAGGTTTTAAAAACAGAAGATGGATCGTTTTTAACAAATCTGATCTGAATCGTGTGAAGTTTGAAAAACGAAAAGTGCCATCAAAGGAATTACGCAAGAACATTGATTCCGATATGACTCCTGAAAAAAGAGTCGATCGAGACGAAGAAGACGCCATTCTCCAGGACTAATTTCGATTAACGTTCGCTTGTCGGGATCGTTCTGCTGTTTTGAATGCTACCGTCTACACCAAGATGTAAAACAGTTTTTCCGACGATTGAATTTAAATTTGACCTAAATATCTTTCCGATACCAAAACTAACTTCCACACCAGGGAAAATCTCTCTTCGAACGTCGAGATAGGCATTTTTACTCGGTTCGTATGAACCAAGAGCTGTATCGATTTGTTTTTGTAGACTCTCCAAAAGAATCGTATATTTTTCATGAGCTTCTTTCAATTTAACTATCATCTCTTTTTCATCTGGTTTTAATTCTCTTTTGTTCGCTTGTTCAGATAGTTTTTGTAATGTTAGCTGTACTTTTCGAAGTGTAATTTCTTTTTCTGAAACTTCGTGTCGCATACGGTTTAATTCCTCGAGTAATTCGGGCGGAGTTCCAATCGCTACTTTTGTTTTCGTTTCAACTACGGCACCTAACTTTTCACAGACAATACTATTTCCAGCTATACTTGATCCTCCTATGATTTCTCCTCTTCCTCCACTGACCTGAATCAAATCTTTGGCTGATAATTCGGAATGCATGGATGCTTCTTCAATAAAAATAGAACCAGATGCGATTAGTTTTCCTTGTTCTACAAACTTTGCGTAAATATTTCCTTCCGATTCGATAAAACCTTCTCCGCGACCCATGAAGCCTCCAGAGATCACGATGTCGCCTTTGGCTTTTAGGTACGCTTTGCCGACTGAGCTATTGATGATAATACTACCGCTAGTGGTTAAAGAAAAACCATCACCTATTTTGTGTTCAACGATAATGGTACCTGGAAAATCAACATTCCCAGTTGAATAATCTACAGCTTCTAAGCTAATCACTTCATCGACTCGAATTTCGCCAGTTCGTTCCAAAACTGGTCGACCGGCGATAGTTGAAAATAGTTTACCATCTTTTTCAATGACGTTGGAACCAACGGTCCAATTTACTTCCCTTTCCTGTTGGCACGGAATAAGCGAAGAAGTCACTGTTTTTCCATCTTGTCCTGGTTTTGGTGGAATTTTTTCGGCGAGGAGGACATCAGGTTTTACGGATTGGATCATCGCTATATTTTTATAGTCGATGCGACCGTGTTCATCTTCTTCGAGATGAGGTTTGTTTTCAGAACGAAAATGGATTTTGATTTCTCCGTCCCGACCAGGAATAGGTGGAGTTCCTTTTGCAAAAACAATTGGAGTTAAAAATTCAGGATTACGGATGCAAGCAATGATCACGGAATCCATGATCCCAACACTAATTCCGATACTGGCAATTTTATCTCTTAATTGGTGTTCGGTGAGAAGTGATCCACCATGTTTTGGAGGATGTAAGGTTAAAGTTGCAATCATCTGATCTTCTGAAATAGAAATATCAGCGTATGCGTCCTCGGGAGTGCCTTTTGACCAACTTCCGATTTCTGTTTCTCTTCCATCAGCAATCGCGATGATCTTTTTGATCTGATCTGTATCAAAATTTTCGACACCAAATAGTTTGATTCGAGAGGTTACATCCTTGATATCAACTTTTGTTCCTTTGGCACCGGCTTTTGTAACTCGGAGGTATGCTTTTCCCGCCTTGTTCTCAATTTGGAAAAAGCCATTTTCATTGGCTTCCAAATCTTGTAAAATTCTGTCGGGGTAAGATTCTGCTTGGGACATATGATGACTATTGATATTCTAAGATATGTTGGATGATTTTCAATTCGCCATCAGATTCAAAATCGAAGGGCATATTGATTGACTGTCTTCTTTTTATCTCTGCGATACTTTCCTCAAATTGGCAATTCGATATTTGGGAATGAGCGATATAAGCACTAGGAATTTTTGTTTGTAAAATGTCGACAAGGACTGGGTATTCGGAAAAATTTCCTCGGTCCGTATACATGACTGGAGTTTTTGCATAAAAAGTTTCGGACAAGATTCCATAACCTGGCTTAGTCAGTACGTAGTCGCAGGCCTTGACCAAATCAGGATAGTAACCATCCGCAGGTATGATCACGTTTCGTGAATCAATACCAGGGACACCCGAAGCAACTAAACGGATATGCGAGGGCAGATTTTTCCAGTCCATTTCGAAACCCTTCAAACCGTATGCTCCAAACGAAAGTAATATATAGATGATATCGTCAGAAAATCCATAAAGTTTACGTGCCTCCGATTTTGACATCGTCGGTTTTCGTCCGACCATCCCTACAGCTGTTGATTCTAAAAACGAAGGCATGGGGCAGGTAAAGGGTAAAAATAGGGCCTCCGTTGCGAAAGTATACTCGGTTCTGATGAGGTCAGATATGATAGCAAAGTATGGGTCTTCCTCTCCATAATTCTGATAGATAAAATCCCATGTAAAATTTCCGATAAAGATGGAGGGAATCCCGACCTCGATGGCTAGAGTTATAGGAAATGATCCCGCATCCGTGATGATTAAATCTATGTTATGCTTAGTACAATAGTCAGATTCTAATTTTAATAAAAAGTTTTTTTCTTTTTCGAAAGATTGTAAGGCTTCCTTTGTCTTTTTGACATCAAGAGAAAGAGAGTCTTTCTGGAAAACACCGGTATCTAAAACTTGATTTCGTTTGATTAACTTAGCATGGTTCCATTTTATAAAATCAATCCGCGAGCTAATCAAATGGATTTGATCAATTTCTGGTTGTAAAATTAATTTTTCTAGGATAACTGATGTTCGGCTTATATGCCCAAATCCATGACCTGAAACATAATAATATATTCTCATAATCTATTTATGTATTACGCTGTCTTATGGATTCATACAAAACGATTCCACAAGACATCGCCAAGTTTAGGGAATCAGCTTCACCTAGCATTGGTAAATACAGAGTTTCATCACTAATTGTTTTAGCTAGTTCCGAAAGTCCATATTGTTCACTACCAAATAAAAAAGCAGATTTTGATTTTAAGTCTGCAGAGGAATAAAGTTTTTTTCCTTCAGGTGTCACGGCAAAAATTTGGTACTTTTGTTTTTTGAGATTTTTGACCACATCTTCTAAAGTACTCATAAATATTGGCAAAGTAAAGAGAGTTCCCGTACTTGCTCGAACGACATTCGGATTGAATAAATCGATTCTAGGATCAGTGATGATGACGAGTCCTACGCCTGCTCCTTCTGCAGTTCGCAATATCGTACCAAGGTTACCAGGTTTTTCAACACCTTCGATTACCAAGATGGGATTAGTTTCAAGCGTTTGGTGTAAATCCCAATCCATCCAAACATTCGGTGTTTCGGCCACAGCTATCAATCCGTCTGGACGATCACGGTAAGAAATTTTTTCGAAAATTTTTTTTGGTAATTGAAAAACGGGACAATTTGATCTCTCAACTAAACTTTGTTCGCTGGTTCCTAAAAAACATTCCGGAGAAATAAAAAGACTCTCTATTTTTATCGGGAATCGGTTCAATCCTTCCTTTTTTTGAGATAGCGCTTTTTGGATTTCACGAAAACCTTCAATAAAAAATCTATTCTCAGTATCTCTATTTCGTTTTTCTTTTAGAGAAGTTACCCATTTTACCTTTGGATTTGAAAAGCTACTGATTTCTTGGATTTGTCTTCGCATAACCAAAAATCATTTTCTCTGAAAAAAAGAACAAAAACCGGAAGGATATTTTTTACCTGAAGATTCTTGGATAAATAGTTCGTCAGTATGGTAAACGCCTTTGGTTTTTATCCGACTCGAAAGAATTCTCTCTAAGGTGAGTGGGCTATAACCTTGGCTATGACAACTTAGGATTACAAATTTCGGAGAATAGTCACATAACTCCATAAGTGCGTCCATTAATTCAGGCAAGTTATCCTCAATTTTCCAAACCTCACCTTTTGATCCTCGGCCAAAACTTGGTGGGTCGAGGATAATACCTTGGTATTTTTTACTTCTCTTGATTTCACGACGTATAAACTTCATCACATCGTCTACAATCCAACGGACAGGTTTGTCAGAAAGTCCAGATAGGCTGGCATTTTCTCTAGCCCAATCCACCATACCTTTTGAAGCGTCCACATGACAAACGTTCATGCCTGCATCTAAACAAGCTAAGGTGGAACCTCCCGAGTAAGCAAAAAGATTTAAGACCTCAAATCCATCTCCAGTTTTGCCCAACTCGCGGATTCGATCCCAATTAGTTTTTTGTTCAGGAAAAATTCCTATGTGCCCAAAGGGAGTGAGTTTAATTTTAAATTTTAGATCTGCAAAATTGATTACAAAACTTTCAGGAATTTTTTTTATGAAGTTCCAAGAGCCAGACCCTGTATCATTTTTAATGTATTTTGCATCAGCATCATTCCATTCCTTTGGATTTTCTTTTCCATAGGCAGAAGAAGGAGAGGACCGGATCAATTTGTATCCGCCAACAATTTCCAATTTTGAAAAATCGCCAGAATCTAATAATTGGTATTCATTTTTCATTTTACATCCAAAAGAATAAAGGTGATGTCATCTTCCCATTCTTTTAATGGGCGTTTTGAAAACGATTCTAATTCATGTAACAAAGCCTTGGACCAAGTTTTTCCAGGGAGCACATAATTATTTTTTAAGAAATCCAATAATCTTTCCTCCCCGTACATTTGTTCTTGTTCATTGAAGGTTTCCGTTACGCCGTCTGTCAAAAGAAGCAATCGGTCTCCGCTGATCATTCTATAGTTGACCTCTTCAATTGAAATATTCGGAAAGGCACCCATAATTTTACCTTTTGGATGTACTTTGATTACCTCGCCACTTCGTCTCTGTAAATAGGTAGAAGGGTGCCCCGCTCGACCAAATCTCCAAGTATAAGTTTCTAAATTTAAATATACATATGCCGCGGTTAAATACTGCGTATTACAATTTCCGTATAAAATTCGATTCATACCTTCTAACACACGTTTTGGTGAAAATAGATTGTCTTTTTGTGTGGTAAACGCTACTTTTCCCATCGCACTGATCAAGGAGGCAGGAATTCCATGCCCTGAAACATCACAAATCAATGTCCCTAACTCAAATTTGTTTGGAGAACTAAATTCATAGAAATCCCCTCCCACTTGTTTCATAGGTTTAATATAAACTTGAATGTCTAAGGATTGAATATTGGGAATGATCTTAGGCAAAGATTGCATGAGGATATCTCGAGAGATCTGCCTTTCTTTTTGATGACGCACAATTTGTGCTTCCGCAATGTCATTTTCTGTTCTAAGAAAATGCATTCTATCCGCTAATGCATAGGAAAAAAGCGTGATGTCTGCAATCGAAGCAATGGGAAAAAGCATCTCCTCGATAAAGGTGTTAGTTGATGCTGTCACAAGTTTTACTAAACTATAAAGTAAGCTCGCAAACATAAGTATCATAAAAGCCGCTCCGAATAAATAGAAGGCACGGATTTTGCGATAGAAACCCCAAACAATGAGAAGCAATATGAAAAGAGCTACGAGTGCAGTTAGAACGCTTAGCAGAATTGACGCTAAATAAATCTGACCTGATAGGGAGAATACAATGTTTAACATCAGAACAGAAATAAATACCATTAAGATGCGGGAAGCGAACGGTAATCTTTTATTTAGTTTCAAAAAACTTCGACTGAAAAGACAAAAGAATAACAAACAGATGCTAAAAAATAAAGAAATACCAGAACGCATCAAAATGACAGATTTAGGATACAAAAAGTAACTTCCGAATCCGAGTAGACTCATTTGTCCTAAACCAAAAAATAGAACGTAACCTATGTAATATATATAATTTTCATCACGAACCAAAAATGAAATTGCAAGATTGTAAATAAGTATAATTAAAAGAGAACCGAAAAACAAACCATAAATCCACTGTTCGGCGTAATCAGATTTCCGAATCGCTGATTCCGATGTGAGATCAACCGCAAACTGTAGGGAGATATCAGATTTAACCTTAAAATAGATAGGATATTTTTTAGCATTTTGTGGTATGGAGACAATATAGTTTCTATGCGGATATTCGCGTTCGGACATAGGAACCAAATGTCCAAGTTTTTTTTCGAAAAACTTTCCATCTTCGGTTGTAAAATAAAAATGAATTAAATCTATGTTATGTGCTTTGATTACAAGGTAATCCAGTGTTGGTGTTGAGAATCGCTCCTCCGTTAAATCTATTTGGAACCAGTGGGTTGAGGACGTGAATCCAAAATTGAAATACTCGGCTGGATGTGATTGAAAACTAAGATTATTTCTTTTTTCTCTAATATCATCAATTTTGAGTTTATTAGATTTGTCTTCCCAGGTAACAACCTGATGAGTAATCCGAATTTTTTCTGATTCAGCGAAAGCAAGGGTAGGGAAAACTAGAAGTAGGGAAAATAAATAGAATGCTCTAAAAAAACAGACAGATAAGATTTTTATCTGTCTGTTTCCGATGCAGAGACTAGGCGTTTTTTTTGGCAACTTCGTACGGAGTTGCTGTCGCACCGGTATAAATTTGGCGAGGTCGGCCAATCTTCATATTCGGGTCTTCGATCATTTCTTTCCATTGAGCAATCCAGCCAGGAAGCCTTCCCATCGCAAACATCACAGTGAACATGTTTGTCGGAATGCCTAGAGCGCGGTAAATGATCCCAGAATAAAAATCTACGTTCGGATATAGTTTTCTTTCTACAAAATAAGGATCGTTGAGCGCTGCCTCTTCCAGTTCCTTCGCAATGTCAAGAAGCGGATCTTTGATACCTAATTTGTTTAGAACTTTGTCACATGCGACTTTTATGATTTTAGCACGTGGGTCAAAATTCTTATAAACTCTATGTCCAAATCCATTGAGTCGGAAAGAGCTATTTTTGTCTTTTGCTTGTTCTACGATCTTTTTGACACTAAGGCCTGATTTTTTAATGCCTTCTAACATTTCGAGAACTTCTTGGTTCGCACCACCATGTCGTGGTCCCCAAAGTGCTAGGATACCAGCAGAAATGGCCCCATATAGATTGGCGAGTGAGGATCCCACCAAACGAACCGTTGAGGTAGAACAATTTTGTTCGTGGTCAGCGTGAAGAATGAGTAGAAGGTTTAATGCTGCGACGATTTCTGGATCAATTTTATATTCCTCGGCTGGAACTGCAAACATCATATTAAGGAAATTACTCGCATAGTCGAGATCATTTAATGGATGTATGGTGGGCTGACCAATCGATTTTTTATAGGCGAAAGCCGCGATCGTTGGGAACTTTGCTAACAAACGAATGATAGAAATTTCTCTATGCTCTTCGTTCATTGGATCATAAGAATCTTGGTAATAAGTCGACAAACAGCCCATCATACAAGACATGATCGCCATCGGATGCCCGTCTTTTGGGAAACCATTGAACAGGCGTTTTAGATCCTCGTGAATCATCGTATGATGAGTAATCGAGGTATTCCATTTTTTTAATTCATCCGAATTTGGCAGTTTACCATGTATAAGTAGATAAGCAACTTCTGTAAAAGTGGACTTTGCGGCTAGATCTTCTATCGGGATACCACGGTATCTTAGAATTCCTTGCTCACCGTCTAGGAAAGTGATGGCACTTGTACAGGCACCAGTGTTCAAATACCCACTGTCAATAGTCACATAACCAGTTAGCTGGCGAAGTTTTGTGATATCGATCGCCTTTTCATTTTCAGAACCAATTAGGACGGGCAGTTCAAACTCTTTCCCATCAATTTTTAGAATTGCCTTTTCGGACATACCTTCTCCTGTCTATACTCTTCTAGGATGAAGAATCTTGCAGGAAAAACACAGGAAAAGCTATTTTTTAAAGCTTGTGGTATTTTTTCATAATGTCATAGGCATAATAATTTGAGACAACGATTCGGCAGTAATCTCGGGATTCCTTCACAGGAAGGTCTTCTAAAAAATGATTAAAATCTCCGTTGTAAACGGCTTTTTTCCATTTTCGGAGATTGCCAGGACCACCGTTGTAAGCGATCGATGCCCATTTGAGTTCGTTCTCATTTGATTTCAATAGGTAAGCTAAAAATTTTGTTCCGAGGCGAATTGAAATTTGTGGGGTGTAGAGGGAATAATCGGTAACACCCATTCGATTGGCAAGTTCCTTGCCGGTTGCTGGCATGATTTGCATGAGCCCACGAGCATTTGATCTAGAGGTTGCCGTTTCCTTAAAAAAGGATTCCTGTCTCATCAGCGCATAGACCATATCTTCGGAAATTTGGTTTTCATCTGAATATTTTTTTACCAGTTCCCGATGGGGGCGTGGATATATCCGCATCGAGATTTGTGTAGGAAGAAGGATAGGGTCATCGGGGATCATCATTCGTTTTAAGAGAGATCTGGTATAAAATGCAGTATAATACGTATTCTGTGACTTATCCCCAATTCCGACGAGGACTTCCTCTTTTTCCTCTTCCGATAACTTTTCTTTGAGGCTATAATGGTTCACAAGTGAAAGACCTAAAGTATCTTCACCCAACTTAAAATAATCAGAAGCAAGAGCTAAGGTTTTGTTACCCTGTATACGACTTGCCGCATTCGAAAGTTTGATGCCAAGTTCATAGGAACCTTTCGGGTAAACAAATCCTAAATTTTTTCCAATCAATTGGCCAGATTCTTCTGGAATCCCGGCCGTATAAGATAAATATTCAAAAAGTGAATCTTTGTTATAAGTAGGATTGTCAGGAGTTCTGTCCTCTTTTATGAGAGTTATAAATTCTTCTCGTATAACTCTTGTATAGTACGACCCAGGACAAAGTAAGTAATATCTCTTTAATTCTTTTTTAAGTCGAGCAGTTTCTGATTTGGATTGAAGTGCCCGTAAATACCAATAAACAAGTCTACCTTTAACAGGTAAATTGGGAATTTCGGCAATCGCCCGTTCGAATTTTTGGATGGGAGCAAAGTTGATATTTGAATCATTCCTTTGGACAAGAAGATCTAATAATCTGTCTTGGTAAAACAAGTTGAAAGGATACTTTCCTAAATAGAGAATAAGATTTTCAAAATATAGTTCTTTTTCGCCTAATCGATCATAACAAGCAGCTAAAATCCGATAGGTACCCGCATCTTTTCCTCCAAAACTTTTTACTAATTCGATTGCCTTTTCGAATTTGTTTTGTTGGTAAAGGATATCTGCAAGATTGACAATCCAAGAAGGATCAATTTCCACATAACTTCGATTTGCGCGGAATACTCGAAAAAGTTCATCTGTTCTATCTAGTTTAGTCAGCTGAAGGGTTAGATTTTTAAAGCCTTGGTAAAATTGTAACCTAGTGGAAAACAATTCTGGTCTCGATTTAAATATAGCTTCTTTGTCTGAATTATTTATAGCAGGGAAAAAAAGTGTAAGTTCAGAAATTGGAAGTTGGTGTATGTTTCCATTTCCCTTCCATTTGCCCCAATCCGCCGCAATATATTGAATCGTATATTCTTGGACAGTATCCCGTTGTAAACAGAGTAACCACTCTTGCAATGCACCCACCTCATCACCTAGCATTAACTTTGCTTTGCCATATCTGTAATGTGAATCAGGCGTGATGATAAAATATTTTACGGACTCAGGAATACTTTGTGTTTTTTCTAAAATATCTTTCCATCGATTTTCGATGGCCAAAAGTCGAATCAATTCATCATAAGCTTTCCGACAAATGGGATCTTCTTCCATGTTGAGTCGCGAGAGGTATTGAATTTTTTCCTCGTTATTGAAATGATTCCTTGAATTGATTTCGTTGTATAATTTCCAATAGGATAGCCGAAACAAAGTTGTTTGGTAGGGCATGGTTTGAGTAAGTATTTTTTTTGTTTCTGTATTGGATGTATCACTTACAAATACACCCCTAACAAGAGAGATGAGATACCTAAATTTGGTTTCCTTGTTTCCGTTAGGTGCTTTTTCATGGTATTCGATTAAGCTATAAACTTCACTTTCTCTTGAAGGAGAGTTTTGTTTAAATTTCTCCTCGATTTTTCCCCATTGGTGGGATTTGATCCAATAATAGAGGTCTTCTTCAGCAGATAAGTGAGATGTGAAAACACAAACCGACAGAATTATACTTGATACCGAAAAAAACCTCATGCATACTTCCTATACTTACGAATTTTAGAGGGAAAGGAAACCCTCCTTATGAGCTCAAAAAGCGAACTTAAACTGCCTTGGCCAGAAATCAATCTTCACTACCAAGCACCAACTGTGCCCGGACCAGAAATCAATCTTCCAGACCTCTGGAATCAGTTTCTGAGTAGCTTCCAAGGAAAACAGGTTCGTTTTACGAACTACTTAATGTATTTATCGACCGATTTTTCAGGAGGTTTTAAAGTTTGCTCCGTTTTAGGACCAAATCCTGTAGAAAATACTTTTTCTGTACCGGTTACTCTGCCTGCTCCGTCCATTTCGAAAGAAGCCCGTGACCAAATTTGGGAACGAAGTCAAAAAAAAGAATGGGAAGAACTTAACAGAGAGGATTGGGAACTTTTGGGAATCAGTTTTTTGATGACTGGTGATCTTACGGAGTTCCATAAATGGATCAGTTTAACTTCAAAAGAGTTTGGTCTCACTGAGGATTGTAAAAAATACCTTACTTTACTCGGTTGGAAATTTGATGGCTTATCAAAAAATATTTCCGTGTTGGACTCTTTGGTTTGTTATGCGGCAGGTGATTATAAAAATGTAGATTTTCAGGCGATCGCAGACGCAATTTTAAGGGATGGCTATTCGCAATTGAGTGGAGTTTTGTTAGACTGTATCCATAAAAATGTTTGGACAGGAGATCAAATTTTTCCATTTTTAAATTTTTTAACAGGATTCTATTCTGAATGGCAAGAATGGGAGCAGGCAAAGTTTTTAAGAATTACCTTGGGGAAGGTGCCGCCATTTTCTGCGTTAAAAAAGGCAAAAAAAATCTTAAAACCTGCTGCATTTTTAGAATATTCTAAAAATTTAAAATTATTATTTCGAGGAGAGTGGGAAGAGTCTGATCTCGAATTTGGATTTGAACTGCATGTCCAAATGGATCCTTTTATGAAGACCCTCATTAGATTTCACAAAGAAGGTGAAGATTTAGCCAAAGAAATTATGGAAAAATTATCAAACTTTCCATACTCTTATATCATAAATCTTCAATATGCGGTCGTCTTATATCGTAAAGGCGACCATACAGGTTTTTTGAAGTATTATGAAAATGGTGGTCGGTTAAGATATTTGCCGCTACCATTATATTTATATGCGAGAACTTCTTACTTTCGGAAAGAAGTATCTTTGGCTGATTCCATTTTTCAGACTTTAGAAAAATTAAACAAAACTCCGAAATTTCCAGAAGAGTTAGGTGGCGTATAATCATGGCATTAACACAAAATGACATACAAGAACTATCAAAATTGCAGAAAATGCTTCGAAATTTGGACAAAATTGAAAAATCGGCGAAGGACACTTTGCAAAGAGAAAGAGTAGCATTTGATATTGAAAGGTACAGGCGCAGAATGCAAGAAGTATCTCCCGAAGGGATTCCAGAAAATTTAGAGCAAACTATGCAAAATGCAAAGCTCAGAGCAGCAGATCCTAATAATGTAAAAAATAAAGTGATCTCACAATATCCTGTGATGAAAATCACTCCGAACTCGAATGATACTGAGATCAATCAAATCGGAACATTGATCAATATTATGGATTTGGAATATATACCAATTTTAGGTGATGCTCATATCAAATTTGATTATTCCCACGCCACTGAAAGAGATTCCGTTTTGAAATATATGGAAAATCTTCGACGTAATATGAAAATTTTGATTGAAACGATTGAAGAATATTCTGCGGCAGACAAACAAGAGTTTCGTGAGCAACTCTCGCGTATGAAAAACAAACAATCAAGAATTTTTATCGCTGAGTCCTTTGAAACACTAACAAAATTTCAAGAATTTCTTCGTTCTGTAAACGATGAAATCAAACAAGGAAACAACGTGATTATGAACATGGAGGAACCTATAAAATTCAATACGCGCTTCGAAAAAGCGACGATTCTTGAGGGAAAATCCATTATGGAAGCACTCCGAGAGTTCAATACATTTGTTGACGAAGCCTGCGATCTGATCAAACTCCCTTCTTTTCGGGGCTAAAAAAACCTTTTCAATGGCAGGGACTCCTCCTAAACTGGGAAAAACTCTTTATAATGGATCGCACAAAGCATGGCTTTAGTAAAAAACCAAACAGAAGTAACCAATTCCACAATCGGAGAAAACTCCTACTTCAATGGTAAATTCTTTATCAACGGATCACTCAAAATAGATGGTAAGTTTGAAGGAAAATCTCTCCAGGCAGAACATCTCTACATCGGTGTTACGGGTAAGGTAAAAACAAATATCACCGCTTCGAGTGTGATCGTAGAAGGAATTGTCGCAGGAAATGTGACAGCTCGGAACCGAGTCATGTTGCTTCCGACTTCTAAAATTTTAGGCGATATCAAAACCCCAGAACTCATCATTCAAAATGGGGTGATTTTGGAAGGGCGATGTATGATTTCTAACGATTTAAAACACAGCGCCAAAGACTTGATCGAACTTGAATACTCTAAGGATTCTCTCAGCGTAGAAAAAATCTTTGGGAAACAACCAAACGCCAAAGAATAATTGAAGACAATTCTTCTTTCGGAAGGAGACCCTTCGAGTATCAATTATGAATTGATCCAGGGGTCTCAGTCTTATTTAAAAAAACTTTCAAAAAATTTCCGCATTGTATTGGTTCGAGGGGAACACCATCTGGGAGATCCAGTTTTTACCCGTGTAGAAGAACTTCCGAATCGGACGGGGCTGTTTTCCCTTCATTACCAAATTATATCGCCAACTGAAAGTAAAAATTTAAAAATTGGAAAACCGAGCGAAGTATCAGGCAAAGTGGCCTACCAATCTCTGTTACATACTCTGGAACTCCAAAAAAAAATCCAGGGGGCAAACGTAATCACTCTGCCTCTGAGTAAAGAATGGGTCATTAAGGCCGGTGTTACTGATTTTCGGGGCCATACAGAAACACTCGCTTCCTTTTACGATCGCCCTACGTTTATGATGATGACTGGTAAAAAATTAAAGGTCATCCCTCTAACTACTCATATTCCCGTGGCCGCAATCGCTACCGAGTTGAAAAAAATCCAAAATTCCGATTTGATCACAGCCATCCGAAAAACAAAACTACTTCGCAATCCTCGCATCGGACTATTGGGATTAAATCCGCATGCAGGTGAAGGTGGAAAAATTGGTCGGGAAGAAATTGAAATTTTAATGCCACTAATGGAATCCTTTCAAAAGGAAAAGTTAAAAATTTATGGACCAATTCCTGCAGACTCTGCATTTATCAGGGGCGCGAAAAATTATGACCTATATTTGTCTTGTTATCACGACCAAGGCTTGATTCCATTTAAAATGTTGGAAGGAAAAATCGGAGTGAACGTAACCCTTGGATTAGATTTTACTCGAGTATCCCCAGACCACGGGACAGCATTTGATATTGCCGGGAAAGGAAAGGCTGATCCAACCGGTCTGATTTCCTGTTTAAAACTGATAGCATCATAATATGACACTCATAGAATATTTAGCATTTCCGATTTTATTCATATGGTTCATAGGTCTTCTCCTAACATTTTTTAGGCGAGACTTAGAGTCCCATTGGAAATTTTTTTTCTTTTTAGTATTTTGTTTTTATATGGTTCAATTTTTTCCAGAATTTTGGGCAGGTATTTCCAGATGGAAATTAAACCCAAAAGGCGAGCTATTGACATGGTTGTCTGCTCTCGGTAATGCGACGTATGTATTTTTATTTTTACTTTGGCCTTTGGTTCTCATTCGTATTTATTATTCGGCGGCAAACAATTTAAGCAAAACACTTATTCCACTTCTTGCCTATGGAACGGTAGTTTATTGGGTTTTGTTTTTTTTATGGTCTTATTATTCAAAAGAATGGAATGATTTTTTAGAAGGATTTATCAGTAAATAAGCTTAGGGGAGTATTATGGCAGTACCATTTATCGATATCAAACGTTTTGAACCAGGATTTTTAGATCAGTGGAATGAAAAGGTAAAGACTATGTCTTCTGTTGCCCAATTCATCGGCGGAACGGAAGTGACTGAACTAGAAGCTGAGTTGTGTAATTGGACTGGCACCAAATATTCATTAGCTTGTGCAAATGGAACCGATGCGATCCAAATTGCACTAAGAGCAGTTGGCGTCGGACGCGGAGATAAGGTAATTGTACCTGACTCTACATTTTGGGCAACGTTTGAGTCGGTAGTGAATGTTGGTGCTGATCCCTATACCGTCGATACCAATCCTAACGATTTGCAGATGGATTTTACGGTTTTTAAGGAAGCGATTGAAAAGATAAAACCAAAGGCTGCGATCATCGTACATTTGTATGGTTGGGGAACTGGTGACATTGAATCTTATAGGAAATTATGCAAAGAAAAAAATATCCCTCTCATCGAAGATGGTGCACAATGTTTCGGTGTAAAATACAAAGGGGATCCTATTTATAAAGATGCTCTTATTTCAACTACGTCATTTTATCCGGCAAAGGTGTTAGGTGCTGCGGGAGACGGTGGTGCCGTGTTTACGAACGATGAAGAAATTTCTGTCTTGGCAAGACGTCTTGCCAATCACGGAAGGACTTCCCATTATGAACACGGAATCGTGGGTTGGAACTCGAGACTTGACTCATTACAAGCCGCTTTTCTTCGCCTTTCCCTGAAAAATTTAAATGCAAGAATCGAATCTAGACGAAAATCCCAAGAATTTTTCTACAAGGAACTTCCGAAATTGGGAATAAATGTCATTCATCCGCCGAAAGACTATTTTGAAAATGGCTATTGCAATGTGACGTTAGTTGATCCTGCAACTCGGCCAAAAATCGAAGCGGTTCTAAAAGAAAAAGGGATTGGATTTGGAAATATTTATCCGGGTGCTATGTCAGACCAACCTGGTGCCAAACCTCATTTAATTGAGCGATTTGGTAAAGATCAAAATGCGAGGCGAATTGCCTCTTCCGTTTTAAACTTTCCTTTGTTTGCTTACATGACAGATGCTGAGTTAAACGAAGTTATTGCAGCAGTAAAGGCCTATCAATAAAATAGGACAAAATGGAAAAATTCAGAGTTGGTGTATTTCTTTTTTTACTCCTAGTTGTTGCTGTTCTAACTTTTAGTCTAACAAAGAGTTGGCATTTATACGATTCAGGTTACGAGGTTTCAGTAGAGCCAAACCTAGAACCGAATGAAAAGGACAAAGACAGCGCACCGGAACCCTCAGAAAACATCGACCTAGAAGATGGAAACGGAAAGGTATTTTGGAAACAATTTTTTGTTTATCCTGTTGGTCTTGTAACAGAGGCAGGTGGGATTGGTCCTGATGGTTTAACTTCACATGCTAGAAATCTTTATTTCGTGAATCTTAAATCGGGTGGTGTCAAAAAATTATTCCAACGTGATATTTATATATGGGATTTTTTCTCAGGTGATTTTACGAAAAAAATAATCTCAAATAACATTGACGAACCAAAAGAAGATATACTTTCCATAGAGCGGAAAATGATCATCATCGCCGCAAGCAGTGATTCAAATCGTGATGGTGTGTTGAATCATAAGGACACAAAAAGGATTTTTATTTATGATCCAGACAAAGAAAGTGTGGAGGATATTTTGCCTGAAGGATATCAGTTTAAAAAAATCATCTTCAATACGCAAAAGAATAACCTTGCTTTGGTTGTAAAAAAAATGAAAGCACAGTCCGCCGCGAGTACTGATACTAAATCAAAAGTAGCGGAAGTGCCGATCAAACAAGAGATATTCTCCTACGATGTCGTCTCAGCGAAGGGGAATCTCATCGGCGCATTAGATTAAAAAACATCTGATTCAAATTTTGTTTGAAGTGAAAAAAAAAGCCTGAGAAATTTTCTCAGGCTTTTTTATTATCATAGAAACGCCTTCGTTAGGCTAAAGCGTCTTTTACCAATTCCGCTTGTTCTTTTAAGTGAGTAACCACATGTCCACAAGCTGGGCTTGGGAATTCGGATCTACCAGCATAGTGAAGACGTTTGTTCTCTGGGATTAATCCTTCGATTCGATCGCGAATAAATGTCCAAGCACCTTGATTTTTTGGTTCTTCTTGTACCCAAACGAATTTTTTGACTTTGCTATAAGTGGAAATCATCTGTTTGATTTGTTTTTCTGGAAATGGATAGAGTTGTTCTACACGCACGATAGCAATGTTTTCCTTTTTTTCCGTATCAACAGCTTTTCTAAGATCGTAATATACCTTTCCGGAACAGAAGAGGAGTTGATCGACTTTCTCGGGTTTGGCGATAGGGTCAATCAATACCTTTTTAAAGGCTCCAGTCGTAAGTTCGTCCAATGTGGATCCTGCTTCTTTTAAACGGAGAAGGGATTTTGGTGTCATGATCACCAATGGTTTTCGGAAACTTTGAAGTATTTGGCGACGGAGTAGGTGGAAATACTGTGCCGGTGTGGTTAAGTTGGCAACTTGTATATTATCAAGTGCACATAATTGTAAAAATCTTTCTAGTCTGGCCGAAGAATGTTCAGGTCCTTGGCCTTCATAGCCATGTGGAAGTAGGCAAACAAGTCCACTCATTCTCTGCCATTTGATTTCGGACGAAGAAAGAAATTGGTCAAAAATCACCTGTGCGTTGTTCGCAAAATCTCCAAATTGTGCTTCCCACATAACAAGTGAATTCGGATCAGCGAGTGAATATCCATACTCGAATCCAAGACAAGAGTATTCTGATAAAGAAGAGTTTACAATATCAATTCTTGCCTGTTTGTCGCTGATTTGATTTAGTAAGGTTAATTTTTTCCCATTTTGTATGTCGGACAAAGTCGCATGTCTGTGAGAGAACGTGCCTCTCTGTGCATCTTGACCAGCAAGTCGTATCGGAAAGCCGTTTTCTAAAATTGATCCGAAGGACAATGCTTCTGCAAATCCCCAATCTATCGGTAATTCCCCAGCTCCCATTTTTTGACGGTCTTCCAATACTTTCACATGTTTTGGGTTAGCTGAAAAGCCTTGTGGAATGGTAGTGATCGCCTTGACGATACCACCGATTTGTTGCTGTAAAAGTTCCGTATGAACATCAGAATCTAGAGGTTCTTTTGAATATCTCGACCAAACTCCACCTAATGTATCAACTGTGATGCGAGTATCTTTTTCTTTTGCCTGTTGAAATGATAATTCGAGACCTTCGTTGATACTAGTTTTGATGTGGTTGATTTCATCCGCAGTGATATCTCCACGTTTTAGCAATGCTTCTTCATAAATCGTTATTGTTTTTCTATGTTTTTTGATGATGTCATACATCTGTGGCTGAGTAAAAGTAGGCTCATCCATTTCGTTGTGACCAAGTCTTCTGTAACATATTAAATCAATGATCACATCTTTTTTGAATTTTTGTCTGTATTCTAGCGCCAGTTTGGTGACCCGATAGGTTGCCTCTGGATCATCGCCATTTACGTGGAAAATCGGAATTTGGTATCCTTTGGCGAGGTCTGTTGCATACAATGTTGATCTAGATTCGTTTGGTAGAGTTGTGAAACCTATTTGGTTGTTGATGACGATATGAAAAGTTCCGCCCACCGTATAACCATCCAGATTCATCATATTCAATGTTTCTGCTACAACACCTTGACCTGCGAATGCGGCATCCCCATGAATGGCAACAGGCATATACTTAGTTCTATCATTATCTTTTAACATTTCTTGTCTGGCGCGGACAGAACCTGCAATCACGGGATCCACTGCTTCCAAATGCGATGGATTGAAAGCTAACGAAAGTTTAACTTCTTTTCCCGAATGTGTCATGATATGATTCGAATAACCTAAGTGGTATTTAACGTCAGCGTAACCTAACTGACCTGGATTTAATTTTTCTTCAAATTCTGCAAAAATGAGCCCTGCTGGTTTGCGGATGATATTTACAAGGACATTCAATCTCCCTCTGTGTGCCATTCCGATCACTAAAGCATCCATTTTATGTAATCCAGCTTCTTCCACGAGTGTGTCGAGCATCGGGATCATCGTTTCTCCGCCTTCGAGAGAAAAACGTTTTTTTCCAACGAACTTTTTTGCGAGAAAATTTTCGAAAGTATCTGCTTGGTAAAGTTTTTCGAATAGGCGTAAGGCGGTAAACTTTGAGATAGGCTCGTTATTTGCAAGAGGTTCCATTCGATTTTGGAGCCATTCTCTTTCTTCATCGTTTACTAAATAATAATGTTCAGAACCAATTGACCCGCAGTATGTTTTTTCGAACCAATCGATAACTTTTGAAAGTTTTGTTTTACCAAGATTTGCTACCCCAGAATCAACTTCCGTCTCTAAATCGGATGCTTTGAGTGCTTTGATTTTCAGGTCAATAAATTCACGGTTAGGTTTGTTAATTCCGAGTGGATCAAGATTAGCTGCTAGGTGACCTTGTCTTCTGTAGGCGTTTAAAAGATTGATGATACCAAAATCACTGAGCGAAGAATCTTTCCTATGTTCTGAAGATGAATAGTTTACGTAGCCGTTTCCATTAAAACCATTTCCGTTTCCATTTGAGCTTATCGATCCTCTTTCTAATTCTTGAAAGAAAAGAATCCAATCGCTCGATAGGGAACTAGGGTCTTTTTTGAATTTATCGTATAATTCTTCTAATACGACAGCGTTATCTCCGTATAAACTCATCATCTGTTCTGCAGTCATTTTGTTCTCCGTGTATAATTCGTGAATATCATCGACACTTATTTAGCTTATTAAGAATGGATCGACCATTTAGCATCGGCATCCATAGCAGCCTCTCTAATCACTTCCGAAAGTGTAGGATGGGCATGTGTGGACCGGGCAATGTCTTCGGCGCTTGCTCCAAATTCAAATGCAACTGCGATCTCAGCAATCATATCGGATGCTCTTGGGCCAACGATATAAACTCCGAGTAATTTATCTGTTTTTTTGTCAGAAAGGACTTTTACTTGTCCATCAGGTTCATTCATAGCCTTAGAACGTGCATTAGCTTTGAACATTGATTTTCCAACTTTATATTCAATGCCTTGCGCCTTTAGTTCTTCTTCACCACTTCCGACCCAAGCAACTTCTGGCCAGGTATAAACTACCCAAGGGATGGCACGGTAGTTTACATGTCCCGCCTTGCCAGCTAACATTTCGGCTAAGGCAATTCCCTCGTCTTCGGCTTTGTGTGCTAGCATAGGACCGTCGATTACGTCGCCTATCGCGTAAATATTAGGAATATTTGTCTGGAATTGATTTGGCTTTACTTTGATTCTACCACGTTCTGTGAATTCAATACCAATTTCTTTTGCTCCAAGGCCATCTGTATTCGGTCTACGGCCAATCGATACTAGGACTTTGTCACCGTCTAATATGGATTTAGTTCCGTCTTTTGCTTCGATTTCAACTTCTACTTTTTTGCCTTTTACTTTGGCACCATGGACTTTGGTTTCGAAAAGAAACGTTAATCCTTGTTTTTCCAGAATTCTTTGTGTATAACTAGCAGTTGCTGCATCGGTATTCCCGAAAAGTCTTGGAAGAAGCTCGACGATTGTAACTTTTGCGCCAAGTCTTGCCCAAACTGATCCAAGTTCTAACCCAATTACTCCGGCACCTACAATAATTAGGTGGCTCGGCACTTCTTCAAGTGCAATGGCATGATCCGAAGTAATTAAGGTTTTTCCATCTATCGGTAGAGGCGGAATTTCAATAGGGGTAGAGCCTGTAGCTATTATGATGTTCGTGCCAGAGATAGATTCAGATTTTCCGTCGTCCGATGTGATCGAAATTTCATTTTTGGTTACGAATTTACCTAATCCTAGATAGCGAGTGATTTTGTTTTTTTTCATCAGGTAATCCACACCTGAAGTCACCTCACCAACTACTTTGTCCTTTCGTTCCATCATTTTTTTGATGTCAATTTTTACGGAACCAACTGTGATCCCATGGTCACCTAACTTATGCTTTGCTTTGTCGTATTCTTCAGAAGAATCCAATAGAGCTTTTGAAGGAATACAGCCTACGTTTAAGCAGGTCCCACCTAATGTTTTACGTTTTTCGATGATGGCTACTTTTTTCCCTAGTTGGGCTGCGCGGATGGCAGCCACATAACCACCAGGACCCGCCCCAATAACGATTACATCATAATTTTCCATATCTTAAACCTTATACTTCGAAAAGAAGTCTTGTCGGATCTTCGACAGATTCTTTGATTTTCACTAAGAATTGGACGGCTTCTTTTCCATCGACAATTCTATGGTCATACGAAAGTGCGAGATACATCATCGGTCGAACTACGATTTGGTCATTAACGACTACCGCACGTTTAACGATGTTATGCATTCCGAGAATAGCAGATTGTGGAGGATTTAAGATCGGTGTAGACATCATAGAGCCGTAAACTCCACCGTTTGTGATGGAAAATGTTCCGCCTTCCATATCCTCGAGTGCTAGTTTTCCATCTTTTACTTTTCCCGCGAGTCTTACAATTTCAGATTCAATCTGAGCAAAACTAAGTAGGTCGGCATCTCTTACAATCGGAACAACGAGGCCCTTGGGCCCACCGACCGCTACACCTATGTCATAGAAATTTTTATATACAACATCTGTTCCGCGAATCTCAGCATTGATGGCAGGAAATGTTTTTAGGGCGGCAACTGCAGCTTTGGTAAACAAAGACATAAATCCAAGTCCAACACCATGAGTGTCCTTAAACTTATCTTTGTATTTTGTACGAAGCTCCATGATGGCACTCATATCAACTTCGTTGAAGGTTGTTAAAATGGCTGCAGTATGTTGAGCTTGTACGAGCCGGTTAGCGATCGTTTGACGAAGTTTAGTCATCGGAACAACATTTTCTCTTGGGCCCGCAGAACGTGCCGCAGATGGAACTTGTTTCATGATTTCTGGGCTAGGTGCTCCAGAACTTGGAGAGGAAGAAGATGAGGATGTTGATTTTGAGGATTCCATGTATAGGACTACATCTTCTTTAGTGATTTGTCCGTTTCGTCCAGTGCCTTTGATCTTTGATGCGTCCAATTTGTTTTCTTCGATCATCTTACGTGCGGCAGGTGGCAATTCTTCATTCATTTGTTGTGAAGGGGAAGCCGATGCGGCAGGTGCCTGGGAAGTCGGAGCAGTCGTACTAACTGCGCCTTTTGCGCCTTCTTCTATTGTCGCGATGACATCTCTTACTTTTACTACATCGCCTACTTTTTTAGAGATGGATTTCAATACACCAGACGCAGGAGCTGGAATTTCTAATGAAACTTTATCGGTTTCCAAAATCGCAAGAACTTCGTCAGCAGTGACTGCATCACCTTCTTTTTTGGTCCAAGCACTGATGGTTGCTTCGGTTACGGATTCCCCCATCTCGGGGACTTTAATTTCTATTGCCATGTAGTTTTCCTAAGATCAGGTTTAATCGAAAATGGGGATTGTTTGAATGGGATTCCATGGAATCTAAGACTACGATACCTTAGACAAAGCTAAAAACGCAAGCCAAAATCCGAAAAGAGTTGAGTTTGATCTGCTTTCGTTAGCATTGCACCATGATTTATACCTTTCAGGGAAAAACACCCGCTATCGCTGCCTCTGCTTGGGTCGCTCCTTCGGCCGAAATTTTGGGAGATGTGATGATTGGTGAGGAGTCTTCCATTTGGTTTCAGTGTGTGCTTCGGGGCGACGTGAATTTTATTCGCATCGGTAAATATGTGAACATTCAGGATATGACCCTTGTACACGTTTCCAGGAACCTATTCCCCGTGATCATTGGAGATTACGTGTCCATTGGCCATCATGCAACGATCCATGCGTGTACGCTGAGAGATCATTCTTTTGTCGGGATGGGGGCTACTGTTATGGATGATGTAGAACTTGGGGAATGGTCTTTTGTTGGGGCTGGGTCCCTTGTTCCGCCGGGAAAAAAAATCCCACCTGGTGTACTTGTGATGGGAAGTCCCGCCAAAATCGTTCGCGATATCACCGAAAAGGACCGGGAGATCATCACCCGCACCTCGGAGAACTATGTAAAATACAAGGAAAATTACCGCAAAGAAGGGATTGTCTCTCTCTAGGGGAGTATTCCAGTCCCCTAGATTTATTTTTTCAAAGCCTGCAGATTGATTTCGGGGGTAAAATCTTGCAGATTTTCTTCGTAAATCTCGAAATTGAAGTCGGCTTCCTCATTTGGTCCAAGCGTGTTATTTTGCAGGTAATGGGTGTTATATATTCTTATTTTCTTCTTTTTGTCGCGTAAAAAATAAGAGACTTGGACATACTGGACAGAATAGTCATTGGGATTTTTTACACGACCGACTAACTTCCAATCGTCTCCTATTTTTTTAAGATTTGCTTTTACAAGAGTAAGCTCCGGCTCTATTCGTTCGTAATACAATTTAGAACTCGACACAGTAGCTTCATAACGATCGTATTTTTTTGCATTTTTGTACAATATTTGGATCATGGATTTTTCATCCGGCAATAACATTCCTTTTACCGCATAACCGAATGTCGTTCCTACTAAATTGTTTTTTTTGTCATAAAAATTTAAATCAATACGCGGTTTTTCGACTGGAATTTTAGCATTGTTTTTGACATAGCCAACGAAATAAACATTGCCAATGATATCTGGTAAAAGAGTAATCTCTTCGAGTGAAAAGTCGTCATTGGATACTTCTATCGTTTCTGGTTCAGTCGAAATATTTGTCTCGGGTTCGATGACGATAGCGGTGGGGTTCTGAGAAGCATTATTAGTGGATTGGAAAAAGTTTAAGATATCCTCCCAAAAAAATACATACGAAAAACTCAGAGCGAAATAAAATAAGTAACTCAAGATTTTCCGGTTTGATAGAGAAAAAATTGAAGATTTGGGCTTTTCGTGCTTATTGTTTGGTGGTGATGGCTGGCGTTCAAGTGGTTTTTTAGAAAATTTTAAGGGAGTCTCAGTGGATGAGACTTTCGAAAAACAAGCGCTACATCTAGTCACGTTTTCTGATTCTTTAAAAAATGAATCATTTCCACAATCGGAACATTGGAACATATTTTACCTCTTAAAAAATCTGGTTCTGGATATTCACTTAAGTAAACTTTTGTTCGGCGGCCACTACCAATTCGAAGACTTCTTCTGCCAAATCTTTAGAACTTTTTGATTTAAAAGAATCGAACTCTAAGGCGGGTAAAATATGAACGAATACCCTTGCTGGTTTCATGATATTTTTATTTTTTTCCATGATCTCAGCTGTTCCGCGAATCGCAATTGGGACGATCGGAACACCCGCATCTAAAGCCAGACGAAAACTTCCGGCTTTAAAGGGACGAATTGGTCCTCCTTTGCTCCTTGTTCCTTCAGGAAAAATCAAAAGAGAATGTCCATTTTTAAGAACGTCCACACCCGTACCGATGGCCTTTGTAGAATCGTTTCGATTTTTTCGATCTAAAAAAACGCAATTCATGATTTTCATCCAAGAACCAACAATCGGAATTTTTAATACTTCGATTTTGGAGATAAAACCAAAAGGCTTCGGCAAGTGGGCAATGAGGACAGGAATGTCAAAGGAGCCGACGTGGTTTGCGACAAAAAGGACGGCCCCTGTCGGTAAATTTTCGCCGCCAAGGACTTGAACATCTGCACCGACAATCTGAAGCAAACGAGATGACCAACTTCTGGGAACCTTGTTTTTTTCCCAATCGGAAGCTTCGACCGTCGGAAGAGAAACTCGTTTCGCTTTCCAACGAGCGATAAAACTAAAAAATCCACGAATGAAAAAGAAAAGATAAAATGCGATTGTTCGGAACATAAGGATGTTTGTATATTGAATCCAATCTCCCAAAATGAAAGCGAATTTTCCCTTGATACTTCTCTTCTTTTTGTTTTCTTGTTCGGACCAGGGCCAAGAAGCGCAACCAAAAGTTACAAAAGGAATCTTGGATCTTTCGGGGTGGGAATTTGAAAAAAAAGAGCCTGTGATGATTTCGGGAGAGTGGGAATTTTATTGGCTGGAATTTTTCAATGCCTCTCCAATAAAGAAAGCTACATCCTTTATGCCTGTTCCCGAACAATGGCAATCCTTTGGTTACCCAGCGATCGGTTATGCGACTTATCGAGCAGAAATCATTCTTCCAAAGGATGTTCCCGCGCTTTCTTTGGACATGAAGAGTGTTGCTTGTGCCTATCAGATTTTTATCAATGGGCATCTTGTCGCTAAACAAGGTAAAGCTGGCAAATCGAAATCTGAAAGTCAGCCCTATTTGCGTCATACCATTTTTCACCTTTCACCTTCTCTCATCGAAGAATCAAATCAGAAATTGGAAATTGTAATCAATGTCAGCAATTTTCATTATTTTAAAGGTGGGCTCTGGGATACGATTAGCCTTGGTTCGACGAGAGTGATCCAAAAAAACGAACGTAAACAATATACTGTAGATGTAATTTTACTTAGTTGTCTTTTTATCATGGGATTATACCATTTAGGGCTTTATTTTACCCGAAAAAAAGATAAATCGACTTTGTATTTTGCATTTTTCGTTTTTGTGGTTTCGATTCGAACATCAAGTATCAACGATCGTCTTTTAATGGATTTATTTCCATTTTTAACATTCGAAATTACGAATATGTTGGAATATTTGACAATCAATTTGAGTGGAATCATCTTTCTTTTGTTTGTCGAGGCATTGTTCCCCGAAGAAGCGCGTAAAAAATGGTCACGCTTCCTAATGCTTTTTTTTGTGCCGACAGCAATCGTCGTGATTCTAACTCCCATGTATATATTTGGACAATTATTGACATTTGTTGAATTCGGTTTGTGTATTGAAATTTTATATGTAGTGATTCTACTTTGCCTCGCCATGAAGGCAAAACGTGTCGGGGCTAAATTATTTATATCCGGATTTTTAATTTTGGCAAGTACCGTAATTCACGACATTTTAAAGGGAAAACAGCTGGTTTATACTCCTTACCTTGCGGGTTACGGACTACTTACTTTTATTGTCTTCCAAGCTACGATTCTTTCACGAAAATTTGCTTCTGCGTTTCTCCAATCCGAACATTTAGCAGAAGAGTTGTTAGTGTTTTCAAAGGAATTGGAAGAGAAAGTTATACAAAGAACCTCTGAATTACAATCGAGTTTAGAACAGGTAAAGAATCTCAAACAACAACAGGATGGAGATTATTTTTTAACTTCTCTGTTGCTTAGACCGCTGAACAAAGATAAGTCGAAGAATGAAAAGGTCAAAATAGAGTTTTTAACCAGTCAAAAAAAGAAATTTCAATTTAGGGATTGGCAGGAGGAGATAGGTGGAGATCTCTCTATGGCCAATGTTATCACACTTCGCGGTAAAACTTATACTGTATTTGTCAACGTGGATGCAATGGGCAAATCGTTGCAAGGTGCAAGTGGTGCCTTGGTTTTTGGAAGTGTTTTTGAATCCATCATCAATCGTAACCAAATGGTTAAAAATACACAGAATGTTTACCCTGAGGTTTGGATCAAAGATGCCTTTGTAGAACTTCATCACGTTTTTGAGACGTTTGATGGGTCGATGCTCGTTTCTTTGGTCATGGGATTGATCGAAGAAACTACGAGAACACTCTTTATGATCAATGCGGATCATCCACCTTCCATTTTATATAGAGATGGAAAGGCTTCGTTTTTTGGTCAGGAAAAATCCTTTCGAAAATTAGGAACACTGGGTGCCAATGAATGGATCCAAATTTATACCACACAACTTTCATTTGGTGATGTAGTCATATTAGGCTCAGATGGCAGAGATGACTTGCTCCTACCATCGAAGGATTCTGAAAACCGCATCAATGAAGATGAAAATCTAATACTCACATTTGTGGAAAAGTCAAACGCAAATTTAGAAGAAATGTATCAGGAAATGATGTCCTTTGGAAAACAATATGACGACCTGTCCTTGTTAAAGATTAGTTTCTCCTTCACAGCCAAAGAAACAAACGATTTCGGAACTGAAACGAAAGAAAATACGACACCAAACAAAGATAAATCCTATTTTCTATCTTTATTGAAGACAGGAAACTTTGAAAAGGCCAAAGAAGTTGCAGAATCAATTTTAGAATTTTTGGAGGCTGATACTGAATTTTTATTTTTGTTTTCCTATGTGTTGAAGAAGACAAAAAATTTTCTACCTGCAGTGGAAATTGGGGAAAGAGTTCGGCTGCGAACTCCCTTTCATACTAGAAATTTAATCAACATGGCAGATGTCCATTCCAAGATGGGAAAAATTAAACGAGCGGAAGATATCTTGATAACGGTACTAAAAATTGATCCAAGTAACCCTCATGCAAAAAGAAGATTAGCAAGATTACAGAGAAAGGTATCATAGATTCAGCTTTCTGAACCGAAATCGAACTGGATCAGAAATTTCCTGTTTGTAACCAACGAATAGCTAGCGCATACAGGCTAACAGAAAAAAAAGACTAAGAATAATTCTTGTTTTGATCGTCAAATTGGGAGAAGGATTTCGCAAGAAAGGTTCCAAAATTGTTTTTATTCTCTCAGCTAAAAAGCTCAAATTCTGAAAAACATAAATATACGCCGATAAACCTTCTGCGTTTATTTGCTGGACTTATTACGATTTTCATTTCATTCCAATTGTCCTATATCTTTCTCGAATTGTTTTCGATCATTTATTTTTCTCTCGCTTTATTTTGGTTAGTTTTTGCACTTCTAGGGGTCATCAATGAAGAGGGAAAAATTGCCTACTTAACAACTGTATTAGATCTCACCGTTTTTGGATACTTTGTATATATCACGGGTGCGATTGGTTCGCCGTTGACGATCGGCCTGCTTTTTACTACAGCTGTTAGCTCCTTAAATTTAAAATTGTATCAGGGGCTTTTAGCTTTGGTCTATGGATCTTGTTTATATCTGATTCTCGCCTTTGCCGTGTATTTCGAATGGATACCACTCATTCAACCTTTTGGAGATCAGAGTAAAATTACCATATTAGGATTTTTAGTAGCGGTTTCTGTTTTTATTGTGTCTAACATCAGTTTGTATTTTTTTGTCAGAAACTTAAGTTTGTCTAATCTTGAATTGCTCAGACAAAAGGATTTGGAAAAAGAAAAAACTGAAACTGCATTAAAATCAGCGGAAGCATCGAATCTTTCGAAACGATATTTTTTAGCGAATATGAGTCATGAAATCCGAACACCCATGAATGGAATCATTGGTCTTGCTAGTCTTCTGAAAAAAACAGAATTGAGTGAAGAGCAACTGGATTTTCTGGATTCCATCGAAATAAGCGCAGATAACCTGATTACGATTCTAAATGATATTCTTGATTTTTCGAAAATAGAAGCGAACAAATTAGCACTCGTTCCAGAAACTTTCAATTTAGAAAAATTAGTGATTGAAGTTAACTCCCTTTTTAAAGCAAAAATCAGGGAGAAAAAAATTGTCTGGAAACTATCCTTTGACCCGAAGTTGCCAAAATGGATTTATACAGATCCAATAAGACTAAAACAAGTGTTAGTGAATTTGATTGGAAATGCAGTTAAGTTTACACCTACGTCGGGATCTATCCATCTGGATATATTGTTAGAACATGTAATCAATGAAATATATCACATTCGCTTTGTCGTCACGGATACGGGGATCGGGATTCCTGATGATAAATTAAAACTTCTTTTCCAACCTTTTGAACAAGCAGATCGTACCACAACACGTAAGTTTGGTGGAACAGGTTTGGGGCTGACCATATCGGATCGACTGGTAAAAATGATGGGTGGCACCTTTGAGGTGGAAAGCAAACCGGATGTCGGTTCCAAATTTTCATTTTCGATACAGTCAAAAAGTATCGTCTCTATGATATCACAATCGATCTCTTCCTCCGTTTCCGAAAACCCGTCTGGGAAAATACGAATAAACAAAGATTTGCGTTTGCTCAGTGTAGATGATAATGAAATCAATCAGAAATTTATATTGAAATTTTCGAATTTATTAAATTTGAATTTTGATTTCGCCAAAAATGGCAAAGAAGCTGTATTTCTTCATTTTCTTAAGCCTTATGATATCATTTTGATGGATATGCAAATGCCGATTATGGATGGATTGGAAGCAACAAGAAGGATCAGAGCCTTTGAAAAAAGAAGTCATAGATCTTCTATCATCGTTGCCATGACGGCAAATGCTTTTGAAGAAGATAAGAATCTTTGTACGGATGCCGGAATGGATGATTTTCTGGCCAAACCGATTAAAATGGAAGCAATCGTAGAGTTGATTTCAAAATATGCAGAAAAATAGAATTTGTTCGGTCCCTAAATAAAATTCACATGACGGGTATTTGGCGAAATTTCTATGAAGTAGAAAATTATCTCAATTTATTTGGGTCAAGTGATTGCCCCGTAGGTTCGTCACTTACTGGATATGCTTCTGGTTAGGTATTTCCAGAAACGAGGGTACGCTGTTTGGTCGAAGGTTTCAAGGGTTTTTTTACAAAACCAATTGAGTTTTAGCGTATTAAAGTATTACTATCAGAAATAGGAAATTTTAAGTAGTGTTATAAGGATAGGTTGGGCGTAAAATGAAATCATCAAAATTAGAATATTCTGTACATGCCTTATGGGCTTTTTTAAAAGAAAAATTTGGAATGGAAGAAGCATTCCGAATGTTTGGACCATACAGAGGAGCAAATATTATCCCGAAAGAAGTTGATCCATATACATATGAAGTCCAAATGCCACTCGTTCTCGGTAATACCAATTATGTGGGAACTCATTTTGGAGGTTCTCTTTATTCTATGTGTGATCCATTTTATATGTTCATCTTGATGCGAAATTTAGGAGAAAAATATATCATTTGGGACAAGAGTGCTCGGATTGATTTTTTGAAACCAGGACGTGGGACCGTAAAAGCAATCTTTTATATCTCACCGAGCGAAATCGACGAAGTAAAACAAATTGTCGCAAAAAACAAAAAAACAACTCGGTTTTATGCAACAGAAGTCATAGACGAGGATGGGACGATCGTCGCAAGAGTTGAAAAGGAATTGTATATTCGAAGAACAGCTTAGAACCTTCGAAACACGGGAGTTCCATAGGGATACTTTTCCTCTAAATGTTTGATAAATCCCTTGGAGCTAAACCAGCCATCTCTGCCATGTGTGCCTCGAGCTTTTTCAATGTGCATCTCTTGGGCAGGCATAAAACTGAATCCGATTAAAAATAAATCTTCCTTGGCTTCTGATTTAACATGATCTAAAATAATGGATACATGTCCGATACCACCATTTTCATTTTGGACAAACATATCTCCAGGTCTCAACTCTGTTTGTTTTATTTCCTTAGCTCCTTTTTTAATCGAATGTGAATTAGATGATGCGAATATTTTTCGTAAAAATTTTTTATAACTCAAATTTTGATTATGAAAATAGATTTTAGAACCAGAATAATTATATAAATAAAGATCTTGGAGGCGATTTGTGTCTTTGTGGTATTCCGCCCAGAGCCGCATCGTAAAATCGGCACATTGTTCCAAATCATCTTGAAATAACAAAGATTTAGCGACTACACCGAGACTTTCATATTGGTTGGAGAGGTCATGTTGTTTGTAAGAATAGATTTTGTTTTCATTTTTTAAAGGTAGGTCCCTGAGGTATCTAGAAAATGAACCAGGCTCGTAAATTACTCGAGTATATCCTTCTGGTGCCTTCAAAGAATGAACGTATACGGGTGAGGCGATAAGAATAGAATCATACGACAGTAAAAGAAGAATGAGAATCATTTTTCGAATTTTCATTAGGATACTATAAAGACTGACTTCGTCTAGAAATCAATATCTCTTCTTGACAAATTTTTTTTTTTACGTAGGATAGAGTTGAGTTTCCAATCACATTTGAATGTTACTATATGTACGAAGCGAATCAAAATTTTTTCAGTAAAATCATTCTTAGCAATGAAGAAATTTTAAAATTAAGGACACTCCTTTACGGTCTCAAAATTCGGGCGCTAAATGCACAAATTCTTTCGGCGAATTCTGGATCCTTTGCGGTAAGTTATGGAGTAGTGGCTACTGAAATCATCCGCTTTAATGACAAACTTCAAGAAACCAATGATAGGTTGTCTGAAAAAATCTCTTCTGTTTTAAAATTGGCCAGTAGATTGCAAAAAATAACCCAAACAAATTTTCTTTTGTTCAATTCGATTGAAAAAACAAGGATAAGAAAAGCTAATAGTGAATTTATTTCTGGAATCCAAAAAAGGTATGAAGAAAGAAAAATAGAAATGGAAAAAATTGATACGGATGTTCGTCAAAATTTTTCAGACATTCGAAACATTGTAAAAAATTCGATCAAACTTTGTTTAGAAGGTCGGACAGTTTCATTGCAAACAAAAATTGAATCTGCTACAATTGTAGAAAATCAAAAGCTATTTTTAGCAGTGGCTGAAAGTTTTGATTCTGCTTTGAATGTAATAGAAGCTTCTTACCGATATATGATCAAAATATGGTAAATTATGAAAAAAATTGAAACTTTCTTTTCCAACGGAGATCACAAGTGGTCTGTAATCGCAAGAGATCCATCTAAACCTAGTTATTTGATTGATACCAATGAGTATCTGATTGAGTCGGAAGGCATTGGTCTCATTACCGATCCAGGCGGAAGTGAAATTTTTCCAGAAGTTTTTTCTGCGTTAGCTGAGGTTTTTCCACCCTCACAATTAAAATTTATATTTGCGTCGCACCAAGATCCCGACATCATTTCTTCGATTGCACTTTGGCTGGAGGTTAATCCAAATCTTAAATGTTATATCAGTTGGCTTTGGACTAGCTTTTTGCCACATTTTGGTGGAAATGCTGAGACTTTTATTTCACTCAACGATGACGCTAAACAATTTAGATTTGGAAAACTAAATTTAGAATCTATTCCAGCTCATTATCTACACAGCCCTGGAAATCTCAATCTCTGGGATGCCGAGGCAAAAGTTTTTTTTAGCGGAGATATAGGTGCAGCCTTACTTCCGCTAGATGAGACTTCACTTTTTGTAACAGATTTTGACAAACATATTCAGTATATGGAAAAATTTCATAAACGTTGGATGGCTTCAGACAAGGCGAAACGTGTTTGGTGTGAACGAGTTCTAAAATTAAAACCAGATATGTTGTGTCCTCAGCACGGAGCAATATTCCAAGGTAAGGATGTAGAAAAATTCATCAGCTGGTTTTATGACTTGGAAATAGGGATGGATGCACTCTCACTCTCTATATCTTAAAAATTGCAGAGTCGTCTTCCTCTTCTTTTAGATCATAATAGCCGTAGACAAAAGATTTGCTTGCTTTTACTTCTAATCCATAAAAATATTCTGAGATTCGACCAGCTTTGAGAACTTCTAATTTGAATTCTTCAGCTAAAAATGTCATTTTATCGAGTGAGATTTTTTCGTTAATTTTGGGACCAAAACCAGATTCCGTTTTTGCCCAGTCCACAATCATAAGCCTGCCACCCGATTTCATAGAACGGATCAATCCATCCATCGCCAAACCAGGATTAGGAAATGTTGATAAGGAAAGTGAGGCAAAAATGGCCTCGGGAGGAGGAATCCATTCTGGTAAAAGGGGATGGTCCGACTGATCGATGTAAAATGGTGTTAAATTGTCCAGCCCTTCTAAGAGTTTACGTCTGAGGATCATATCAATGATATCTTGTTGGCATTCGCCTGCCCAGATCCAAACGTTTGGAATCCATTTCCGAAACTCCGTAAAATAAAAACCAAGCCCTGATCCAAAATCCACTAGATTTGAAATACCTTTCCAATTGAAAAACTGATAGACATCTTCGGGAGCGCAAACCTCTCTCCGATGGCTAGAAATCAAATATTCTTGGTATTTTAAGGATCTATAGTATTCTGTTTCGGACATAATACCAAATAGAAAGAAAAGGGGAGAATCGTACAATAGAAAAATTCAATTCGGCAGGCACCCGAACCGAAAATGAAATTATGGTAATCTCATTAAAAAGATGGATGCAGATTGGATTGGCATACCTTCTCCTTTTTCCATTGTTGGCCCAGTCCAGCTTTGAGGAAGGCCGATACCCAACTATCCCGAAGGCAATACGTGTCAATGTTTTGGCGGATAAAAAATCTGCTCAAATTTATTGGGAGCCTCCAAAGGAGAGTGGTGAAATCATCATCGCTCGATCAAATACCATAATTGATTCACCTGAAAAACTTTATATAGCTGATTCCTTAGGAAGATACAAATCAGGAGATAAAAATGGAATCAAAAATTATTACGATTATAATCTCAAACCAGGATCATATTATTACGCTGTAGCCTTGGTTTCCGATATTCGCAAAAGAGAAGTTAAATTATTTCCAAATCAAAATTATACTGTGGTTCCAGTTGTCATTGAAGATACAGACGGACCAACAGAAGTTGGAGTGAATCCCATTCTGCCACTTTATGAGGGGGCAACCCCTGCAGGATTTGTTTCTAATCTCAAAGCCAATTTAGAGAGAAATAATGTTCGTTTGCAATGGAAACCTCCAGAAAATGCTGTATCGGGTAGAACAATTTATACTATATATCGATCCTCGTTTCCTATTACCAGCTTACCTTTGTTACAGAAGGCAGTGAAACTAACAGAAGTGGGTCACCCAACAGTTTCATTTTTAGACCAAGGTCTTGATAAATCACAAACTTTATATTACGGTGTATCGGTAAAAGATGGCAAAGGGGAGGAGTCCCTTCCATTAGAGGATAAAAAATCCACGCTTCGAATTTTTTATGTGAGAAATAATGATGCGAATACTGCGGAAGTCATTCCGGATGATTCGCAGCCTACGGAAACAATAAATAAACCTACCGTTGTCGTTCCGATCGATCCACCAGGTACGATGCATGTAAGAGGTGTGGGTTATGAAAGAGTAGGTAAAGGTGTCGTCATGAGCTGGCTTCCTCCAGAAAATGCAGATGAGTCTGTGGTCTATTCTGTGTATGCCTCCACAAAACCTTTGAATCAAGGGACTTCTTCCTTTGGTTCTGGAACTGTTGTAAAGGTTGCGAACATCAATCATCCAAAAACAAATTTTTATATCAAAGAACTAAAAGAAATTGAAGATCTCTACTTCGGCATAACTGTAAAATCAAATTCTATAAGTGAAGATTTTAATTTAAAAGAAAATGTTTCGTATTTTCGATTTGATTTTGGAAAGGATCTCTCCGTACCCACGGAAACAGAGATAGCTAAGCCAATCCAAAACAAACCAGAAACAAATATTTCTAAATCCGAAGATCCGAGAATTGTAAACCAATCAAGTGTATTACCTGCCGAGCTGAACCCAGGTATCGAAGAAGAGACACTAAATGTAACGGTTGATTTCAATGTATCAGAATCAGAACTAAATCGTATCATCCGAGAGACAGTATTGAAAAAAAAGTATGAGCTCGGAGTCTATCGATTGGAAAAATTTATCATTCCTTCGAAAAACACGCATCTTCAAGGAAAGGCATTTTTTTATTTAGCAGTCAGTTATTTGAAAACTGGAGAGTCAAAAAAAGCTCTTCGTTATTTTATGAAAAGAGAAACAAAGGCTTATTCACCAGAGCGGGCCGAGTTTTGGACCAACCAAACGTTAGAAAAAATGGGAAGGGAAAAAGTATGAATCGATCTATAGTAGCTCTTGCAGGATTTTTGTTTATTTGTGCTGGTATCATCACGGCATTTTATCAAACTACCATTGAATCCAAACAAGATAAGTCGCAAAGTATTCTAGAGAAAATAAAGGAAGGGGAAGAATACTTAAAGCAAACTAATCCCACTAGCAGAGAAAAGGCCGTAAATATTTTTTCCGAGTTGGCAGGGAAGGAGGCTTCTTCTCCCTTCGAATTTCGAGTCAAATACAACCAAGCACGGGCATTAGAAAAAAATGGAGATCATTACTTAGCTCTAGATATCTATAAGTCTTTAAATTCAAAATTAGATATTTCTAAACCAGAAAAAGAACAGCTTTCTTATTCCCTCGGAAATTTGCTTCTTAAATTGGACCAAGAAGCAGAAGGGAGAGGCCACCTGGAATCTGTACTCCGAGGATCGACAGATAACAAACTCCGATCTAAGGTATTACAAGCGCTAGGTGATTTCCAGTACAAACACAACCAGTTTGAACTTGCTAGAAAAAACTATGTGTTATCCTTGCAAGAAGATACAAATAATACGGATGCAAGAATTGGATGGGGGAGAACACTCCGGAAGCAGGGTAAAGATTGGGCATCCTTTGATGTTTTTGATGAATACATTGACACTGAAAATCAGTTAGCTGGCGCGAATGAAAAGGTAGTGGATGAATATAAGGATTCCGTTTTCCTCCAAGCAAAAGCATCGTACACTAAAAAAACTTATTGGAAATCAATTGAATTGTTTCAAAAAGCCCTTACATTGAACCCTAGCCCGAACATAGAAGAAAATTCATACTATTACATTGCGCAAGGATACGATGCACTTGGAAGACAATCACAAGCATTAGACTATTTGAATAAAGTTTTGAATAACTCAAATTCTTCTATGGACCAATTGGCATTATATAAAAAAGGAACGATCTATTTCCGCCAAGGTAAATTTCCAGAGGCGGCGAATATTTTCCAGACGATTATCGATAAATATCCGAAAAATCATATTACGGATAAGGCGATAGCTTGGAAAAAAGAATCTCTAGACCAATTTCAAGATGAAGACGAAGTAAGCAACACAACCACACAAGTCTTAGATGAAGATTTAATTTCTCCTGAGGAAAGGAAAAGTTCGGTTTCTCCTTTGATGGAAAAAAAGAAAACAAAAGTCAATTCAGTAAATGATTTAGACTTCTGAATTTATAAATTCATTATTGCTAAGATTGTAAATTGCATCCTCAAGTCCGAAGGTATTATAGACTAGAGGAACAATATCAGCAAGCGAATGGATTTTTTCTGCATATTCGTCTGCATGTTTTCCATATAGGATTGTTGGGACAGAGTTTTCGGTATGGTTTTTTTGACTTAAGTCTTCCAAATTGCCATGATCGCTGGTTACAATCAATGTATCTTTTTCTACATCCATAGTTTCTAAAATTCCGTAAAAAAAGTTTTCGAGATTTTCAATAACAATCTTCGCTTTTTCCCACTCCATCGAATGTCCAATTTTATCCGTCAAAAAATATTCATAGATAGCAAATTGATAATCTTCAAACTGCTGAAAAACGGAATTTCCCAATTGTTTCGGATCACGTGGTTTCAGCAGTGGATCATCTACTGGTAAAAAATCTTTCGCTACTTGTCTTAGTATATCATGCGTTAAATCCATGTACAAACCTCTTCCATTTCGAAGGTCTTCCATATTTTTTAAAGGTCGAGTGCTTGCCAACTGGACAAGAGTCGAAGCTGAAACGAGCTTTGGTTTATCTTCCACGTGTTTGAGATAGGGTGCCGTAAAACAGTTCAAAAAATCTGCGGGAATCTTATTTTCCGCAAAAACTCGTAACATGGAATATTTAGCGATGATTTTGCGAAGTGTAATTGTAGGAAATCCGCTGACATGCCTTCCCAAAGTTTTGGCTCCGTTGATTCCTGTCCAGATTGCTGTTTGGCCTGTTGCGGATTGCGGAATTCCAGGCACACCAAGATGGGCATCGGTTTTTAAGATGTGCAAATTTCCTTTTAAGGCGGGTAGATCAGCATCTTGGATGGATTTTCCGCCAAGGCTTGAAAATATCCCGTTTGCGAACCTGGAAAAGGGGTTCGTTTGAGGATCGTAAGAACCCATTCCGATTCCATCTAAAAAAATATAAAATATCATTCCGTACCTTGGACTATCGAATTTGAGAATTGTGCGCCGATAATAGTAAGGATGATCCGTAAATTTGGACAACTCACAATCTTAGCGACTTTCTTTTTTTTATCCCTTTTTGTTGGAGTTACGTATTTATTTACCGTTTCCTACGCGGAGACAATCTCAAGAAAAAATAAATTTCTGGAAGCCGTTAACATCGCACTAAGTCAAAAGGAACGTAATCTTTTCCAACAATTAGAGTATCATGTTCGAGAGGGTGAGTTACCATATTATAGCAGTTTGGTTGGAGAAGCAATTCAGAAGAATTTAGGCCTAAGTTCTATAAAAATTTACGACAAATCCCTACGTCTGATTTATTCATCAACCCCTACCAAGGAACTTTTCCAGCCAGAATTGAGGCATGATGAAACTCCGTTGGGAGTTGGTAGATCAAGAGAATTATCATCTGGAGAGATCGTATATCGTTTGTCAAGTGGAGATTTTTTTATACAATTTCCAAAGATAAATCTCCCAATGCCACTTCTTATAAATCCAAATATTGAATTGGGGTTCACATATTGGCTTTTTGATGAAAAAACAGGAAACATTCATTTTACGAACGATTTTGATTTGCTGAGTGGTGATAGGGAAACCAAAGATCTGTTAGCTTCATTTTCTGGAAAACAAAACCGTGATATCTCTTGGAAAGTCAATGGGGAGGATGGTTATTTAGAAAAAATTTCTTTAAAAAATACATCGATTTATTTGATCGATTCGGCAAACTTTTTTCCTAAATGGGCTTTTCCGAGATCGATACTCATTTCGATCTCCGTTTTTTCGATTCTTTGTATAATAAAATTATCGCTTGTTATCTGGAATCGAAAATCAATTCCTCTATCGCGTCTTGATAAACAAAATATAATTTATTTTTTTCTCACACTCTTCTTTTACCAGGGAGTAACATCTTTTTTGCCTGACTTCCGGTATCAGATTCCTTGGATCAAAATGCGTTTTGAACAAACGGAAAATTTATTGATTCAGCTCGAAAAAAATATCACCAACCAGCTCTCGTATAGTGACTTAGAACAAGAAATATCTAGAAAAAACTTTGATCCCATCGTAAAAGAAATTTATCTTTGGCAAAAAGAAAAGCATAACCTCCAACTAACGAATCGTTTTTCTGCCGAGATAGAATCTTTTTTAATGAAGTTAGAATCAACTGACACTTCGCGAATCATCGAAGCAAATTACGAGTATTTATATGTAATTCCGATTAAAGATAAGTCACAATCAAATGTTTTTGTGATTTTGGTTTTGGATCCATTGTTTATGGGTTCTAAAAAAGAAAAGGATCGGGACGAATTTTATTTCCCGAATACATCGTTTCGTCTATCCGAGGATGTTAGCAGAGAATCTTACCTAATTGAACCTAGGGTTTGGGACAAAGAAGTTTTATCCTCTGTAAGGCATCAAGGGTCAGGGCACTCTCATTTTTCAATTTTAGATCTGCCTTTCAAAGTTTATTTTTTTTCGGTAGTTCCCAACGATCCAACCTTAACCGATGGCCTCTTCGTTTATAAATCCGAGGGAGTGTTTCAGATTTTGGTTTATGCCGCATCAATTTCCTTTTTCCCGCTTTTATTATTGAGCGTAATTTCAAAATGGCGGAGGATACAATCCCGACCTGAAGAAAACTCTTTTGCGGAGGAGATAAACCCTCCTAAAATGGAAAATATCCCGGCAGAAGAAGCGATTGCAGAAACGAGTAGCATCGGGCAAAATGGAGGAGTGTCAGTGAAAAAACAGATCCACGGGTATATACCACCGAGTCTATGGAAAAAAAATGTTTCTTCCTTACCAAAGGAACTCCAAAGAAAACGAGAATCTATTTTTAATCCTGAATTAAAAACACTCGTCGAACAGGTATCAGCTCCGGATACAGGACTTGGACGAAGACAATCCGATAACAAAAAAATCCCTAGCCTTTGGGATATTCCAGAAGAAAAAAAAGCAGAATATACACTACTTGATAGAGTATATCGAGGAGACGAAGTTTCTCTGGATGGCATCGTTGAATACACTCGTAATTTCATTCAAAGATTGGGTTCTCCTAGATTCTCGTTTTTATTTTTAAATGATACCATCGGATCGTACCATAGCCAAATTTCCTTTGGTCTTGACTATAACACGCGTTCTAATTTAATTTTTTTGTATAATGATCCTTTCCTTCAATTTGATGACAAAGGTTTTACAGAGATTCACATTGATGAAAAAGTAAAATTGGATAAATTTATTTCGAAAAAATTTTCTTGGGAAATTTTGGCCCAGGTCGAAACAATCTTGGCATTCAATTTAGAAAATTTAGGATTTCCGGGTTTGTTTTTGATACTCTTAGACAAACAAGAAAAAACAAAATTTTTAGAACCTCATAAACGAATGATCCAAGAGAAACTGAGACAGATTTTACCGGCACTGCATGTTCTTATGGAAAAAGAAGACAAAACTCCAGATTTATTTGAGGATAGTTTGTCTTGGATGGTGCGTTCGTTCCTCCAAGCGACCTTAGGTGGCCAAAGGAATGCGTATGTGACAAATGTGGTCTGGGAAAACTACCATCCAACGGATGCAAATGAAGCAAAAAAAGCAGCGATGTTACAGCAAGTAACGAAAATTGTCGAAAGTAAGGATAGAGTGATTGAAAATTCTCCAAATGCCTTTCTTGTGATTACAGAAAAAAATATTAAGGAACCATTGGAAAAACTTTTGAAGTCGTATCCTTTCCCATATGAAACGAGATATATGAAATATCCTGATGATGGCGAAAATTATTACTTATATATTTAATTTTTTCCTGCTTCTTATGTTTGTTTCCGCGACATATGCGGAAACATCTAGAAAAAAAGAAGCAACAACTGCGCTTAAAAAACAAATTTTCGCCTATCATAGATCAGATGAAGATACAAAATCTATTCCCTATATCGAAAGATATTTGGAGCTTAGTCCTTCGGAACTCTATTTTAAATTACTTTATGCCAAAGCTCTGCTGTACAGAAATGATTTAGAACTTCCTAAAAATGATGAAGCAATCGAATCTCGTATCAATAAAAATAAAACAATCCAGGCAAACTATACGAAGTCGGCAAAAATATTCCAAGAGAACGTTTTACACTTACAACGAATACGACCTAGGGATGCCAATTTGGGAAGATGGTTATATCTTTGGGCGTTTAGTGAATGGTTTTCAGATAACAAAGAGAAGGCGATTAAATTATTCCAGAAGTCAGTTAAACAGGATTATCGATTGACTGAAGCGTATTATAATATTGCAGCCCTTTATGAGTCTCTTGGTCAATGGCGTGACGCTGAATTGTATTGGCGAAAATATGAGAAAGCAGAACGCGAACGTGAGGAAGAGGAATAGTGGCTAAAATCGACAAACGATTCCAGATCCTTTTTTCGGACGAGGAGATCTTGTTACTAAAAAATGAAGCTGAAAGACGGGGGATTTCCCAAGCAGAACTTTTACGTTTGGCACTGCGAAATGAGATCACAAAAAAATCTGATTTTACCAGGATAAAAGCCCTTCGTTCTCTAACTGAGATAATGGAATGAAACTTTATTTAAGTCTTTCCCTATTAGAAAATCTACTTCGATCGGAAGAGAAAAAAAAAATCGCAGTGGAAATAGAACATCTTCTCCAAGATGGCCATCGAGTTTATACGTCTGTTTATAGTATACTTGGACTTCTGAAGGAGTTAAAAATTACGCAAACAGAAAAGAGCCGCACCGTCCTTCATCTGATAGATGAAATGGTAGAAGAAATTTTACCTCTTAATAAATCTTTGCTTGAGATTGTTGCCGAAGAACAAAACCAAAATTATTTATCTCACGAAATTTCAATCGCCAAAATCAACGGAATGGACCAAATCTTGCTCTGTGAAAACCCCAAAAGTTTGCCAAAAGGATCGAGTTTACCGCTGCGAAATTTCTTTCGGGAAATGGATCGAAAGAGCGGGTGAAAGTTTGCTTCTTTGATCTCGTCCCTCCCATTCATTATAATACTTGTTATATGCCGAGATTCTGAAATAATATGTAATGCCCGATTGGAAAAGAGGACCTCTTCTTTCCAATCTTGAAACAAAAGTCGGATCGGAAAGTGCTGGTGAGTGTTTTACGATTTTTTCATCCTGATCTGTAATGTAAATATTGGAAACCAAAACGTTTTCATCAGCACATAGTTTTAAATTTTTATAATTCGATTCTCCTAGTGCCTCCGATATCGGAGCGATTTTATTTTCATTTGATTTTACAAATAGGGTTCCGATCATTCTATCTGGCTGAGCACCAAAATGAATCATATATCCACCTTGGTCCTGAACTTCTCTTTCATGATTTGAATTCCATAAAAAACAAACGGTTTTATCTTTTGTTTCATCCAATTGAACTCGAAAATTTGTCGGCGTTTGCGGAGGCGTTTGTTCTTTGATGTGGTAATTCATCCCATAAAAAGCAGGAATAGACTTGCCCTCGGGATCTGCTCGCAGCCAAACTTTCCATTGGTGGTATTTGAATTTTGATAGATTCTTTAAATTTTTTGGATCTGGAATTGATACCCACTTTGGACCTTTGGTCTCATCTTCAAAAAACTTTTGGTTATCACCACGAAAGAATATGGCTGTTTGGGTATCTGCAGGTCTATCGATTTCGAGATTTAATTTTTCTAATGATGCAAAACTGTAGTTTGATTCATAAATAGGAGAGGTAACATAACTTCCCTCATGTTTTAAAATTTTAGTATCGTCTGAATACGAAGTTCTACTATATCTAGAATAATCACGTTTATGTAAAGGTTCTCCCCTGTGGATATGAAATCCATCGAGATTGCCATAAAACGATTTTGCGAGGATTAAATTTGATGTGTCTTCAGAAGGAAATCCAATTCCGATGATATCTTCACCAGTTGCTTCGAATACTGCCGTTTGGTAACCATCTTGGAAAAGAAGAATTCGATTGGAGAGCGTATCAAAAAAAATAGAAATGAAAACCCATTCTTTTCTAGGAAGAGTTTCTCTCGATTGTAAAATTGTTGAGGTTCTCGAACCATTATTTTTTTGAATCAATTGATTGACATATAACAAGAGTTTGTTGTCTTCAATCTCCAAACTAAATCCAAATTTTTTGCCTTTTATGAAAACCGTTTTGTCAAGTACGACAGAGGACGCTCCTTGTTCGCTCATAAGAAGAGGTATGGTAATGGTAAAAGGCTCTGGTTGTTCTTTAAAAAAATGAGATCCGCCAACACCTAGATGGATTTGATTTCGTTTTCCAGAAAAATATGCAGATTTTTTCCCAAAGACAGAATATTTAGAATCTTTAATATACGAAGATGATAATATTGATATAGAATTTGTACGTTTCCGAAGTGGAGATTCTGAAGCCTCAGGATCATTTACTTCCCCTTCAAAATCTAGAAAAATTTCTCCTGTGATGGGCGTATTCTCTTTCGGACGAAGGACAATTTTTTTTCCAGCCTGCGAGTCCATAACGGCCGCTAATTTTTTCCAAGTCTGTAGGTCTGGATGTAGAATCGAAACCCTCTCTCCTGCGAAAAGAGAGGTCACCGTAAAAAGGAAAAATATTAAGGTTTTTGTTCCTCTATGAGTTGCAATCGGCGTTCGTGGCGCCCGCCCTCGAAATCTGTATTCATCCATTTTTGTACAATCCGAAGAGCCAGATCTGTTCCGAGAACCCTCCCACCTAAAACAATCACATTGGCATCGTTGTGCCTTCTGGACATCTCGGCGGTAAATTCATCATGGCAAAGTGCCGCTCGAATCCCTGGAATCCGATTCGCTGCAATCGAAGCACCAATCCCAGTCCCACAAAGGGCAATGAGTCTCGGAACTTCACCAGCGATAACTTTGCGGCAGGCGTCTCCAATTACAACAGGGTAATCCACAGATGCTTCGCTCTTAGTACCGTAATCGACCATTTCGACTGTTTCCTCCAGACTTTTCCTGAGGAATTCTTTCAGGGCAAATCCGCCATGGTCTGAGGTAATACCGATTTTTGGTTTCATCTTCATTTCTCCGTAAATTGTTTCAAATAAGTGAGGTAAGAAGCTCTGGATTCAATCGACAGAGAAAACAGAAATCTTTCTCGTTCCCGCAAGAGTGCTCCGTAACGTGCTTTTAGTTCTTCTCGAGTATTCGGTGCTTCTTTTTTCCATTCAGAATTATCCATTAAGATGGCAGCGATTATGATTTTGCGAATGTCTTGGATCAATGTCTCACGAATCATAAAATATTCTTCAACGAGTTTTTTTTCAGGTGGGGTGAGATAGTATTCTCTTTCCACATTTAGCAGGATTTTTTTTTCGATTTTGTTCAGATGGGTTTCGCGATAAACACTACTCTCGTAAGAATTTGCCAGATCTTTATGGTCCTCCTCTTTTAAATTTTTACGAAGGCAGATTAGCGACGTGAAAACAGCATTCGTAGAATCAGTTGCAAGTTCACTGATTTCTTTATCAGCAAATTCTGCTACGGATCTTGAAAGTAAACCAACGTTTGATTGTAATTGGAGTGGCACGTAGCACTCGTTTGCCTGTTTATGAAAAGGAAGACCTTCTGCAATCCAAATCGACGTTGCAGATAATGACATCTGAACACAAACAAACGAAAAATAGAAAAAAAACTTTGCCAATTGGATTATGCCTTCTTCTCAAATTCCTTCAGATAAGATACGAGTGCTTCGATTCCAGTTTTCGGCATCGCATTGTAAATGGATGCTCTAAATCCGCCAACATCACGGTATCCTTTTAAACCAGCCAATCCACGTTCTTCTGCCCCTTCTAAAAACGACTTGTCAAGGTTGGTATCTTTTAATTTAAAAACTACATTCATCGTAGAACGATGTCTCTGTGGAACAGGTGCAGAATACAGAGAAGAAGTATCAATCGTTTGATAGAGCAAATTGGCTTTATCTTCGTTTTCTTTTTCCATCACATCTAACCCACCTTTGTCTAATAACCATTGGAAGACTAGACCTGCGATATAAATGGAGTAGGTAGGAGGTGTATTATAAACAGATCCACTTTTTTCCATAAGTGCATAGTTCATAAGATTAGGGATGGGGTGTTTTACACTTGGAAGTTTACTTTTGTCATATATAACAATAGTTAGCCCGGATGGTCCAATGTTTTTTTGAGCCCCAGCAAAGATTACAGAAAAATCTTCTATATCCAACTTACGACTAAGGAGTTCACTTGTCATATCCGCTATGAGTGGAGTATTTTTTAATTTTGGGATTTTTGTATATCGGGTTCCATAGATAGTATTATTGGAAGTGATGTAAACGAATTTGGATTCTTTAGAAATCATCTCGTCCGTGATTTCGGGAATTTCTAAATATCCTCCGGGTTTTCCATCGAATTCTGATTTTACTTGGGGGTAAAACTTTTGTGCTTCTTGGAAAGCTTTGGTCGCCCAAACGCCTGTTTGGAAGTAAGAAGCACTTTCCCCTTCCGCCAGATAATTTAAGGGGATCGCAGAAAATTGTAAAGTGGCCCCCCCAGGAAAGTAAACGACACCATACCTTTCCGGAATTTGGAGGAGCTTTCGCAGTGCCAAAAGAGATTCATCTAAAATCCGTTGGAAATGGGTCTCCCGATGACTCATTTCCATCACGCTCATACCTGTATTTTGGTAATTCAGGAACTCTTCCTTGGCCTTTTCCATCACTTCCGTCGGAAGCATGGCAGGACCCGCGTTAAAATTATAAATTCTATGCGTAAACTTTCCCATCTCACCTCCAAATTCCCCCGAGAAAGCTAGGGGTAAATATCTTTTTCCAAACTCAAAACTTGCTTTGCAGATTCACTTCCTCCGAGTATACTTGGCGCATTCTTTAATAAAAATTGCAAAGAGGGTGAAATGAGAATATTTCGCGCTACCACGTTGTTGGTGTTTGTTGTTGCTTTCGGTCTTTCCGCTCAATCAAAAGCTCCTCTCGGTGAATCCGAGTTCCAAGGGGTAAAACGAATTGAGTTTATCAATAAGTCCTATAAAAAGGCTTCTTCTGACATCGTCCAAGAAAACCAAGAAATGGGTAAAAAATTAGCCCAAGGCATTCAGAAGGGAGATACTACGGCTGTCGAAGGTGTTTCGATCCAAAGGATACAACCTGGAAAGGATGGCAAATTTGGCGCAGATATTCTTACGATTAACGAGTCACAATCCTTTGACCATATCAATTCTGTTGTAAGGATTGTATCCTCTTATGTTGAAACTTCCTTCCAATATAAAGCTGGTCGTGCGGATACCATTGGCCAATACCTCGTTTATTACAATGCAGCTCATAGAAAAGATATAAAATATTTTACATCAAAGTATTCTGAAGAAGTAATTAAAGCTATAACAGCTGATAAACTAGGGATAGATACGAATTACAAAAATTGGCCTGGAAAAACTCAGCTCATTATTCCCATTGAAAAAAATATTCTCAAAGATAGTGGGAAAGACATTACGACGGATGAATTAGAAAAAGATGTAAACCGAATCGTAAAAGATAAAGAAAAAGATCCTGCTACAAAACAAAAAATGCAGGATGAAGCAAAAAAAATGGACTCTCTCCAAACTGAAAAGTTAAAGGAAGAGAAAAAAATCATCCAAGACAAAAAACAAGAAGTAGCAAAAGAACAGAAAGTAGTAGAGCAGAAAAAAGAAGAGCAAAAGAAGAAAGAAGCTACCGAAGTTGCTAAGTTAAACGAACTAAAAAAAGATCCCGTTAAAAACAAAGTTGAGATCGAAAAGAAAACTGAAGAAGTAAAGGCGATCCAACAAGAAGTCGCAAAAACAGAAGCAGAGGCTGCTAAAGTCGAAGCTAAAAAGGACGAACTCGATAAAAAAGAAGAACAAATTGCAGCTAAAGAAGAAGCAAGAAAAGAAGGAACCTCAACTTCCACCACGGGTGAGGGGACTAAAACGGAAGAAGCTGTCAAGGTAGCCGAACAAAAAGTTGAAGAGTTAAAAGAAGAACTTAAAGACGTAAAAGAGGAATTGAAGAAAAAGGAAGAGCAAAGTGACAATGTCATCAATAACAAAATTCTTTTTATGAAATTTATCAAGTATGATGCGGATGGGCATTATTCCAATGAACTTTGGGCGATAGATACTACTAAGGATGATGCTCTCTTTAAAAGTCCTTACAATAATATCTGTTCTAAGGATTTCAAAGAAATCGCAAACCAAGGAGTTTTGGTTTTAGGTTATGATGGAGAAAAAATCGAAACCAGAAAACACAAGCTGGTTCTATTGGATCCAGATAAACTCGCCGTGAAAAAAACAAGTGAAGCGGCAGATATCTTCTGGCGAACACCTATGATCAATCGCGAAGATAAAATTTATGTGGTAGAAAAATTTAAAGATAAATACCATGTAGCGCGTTTTAAAAGTGATCTCACGTTTGAGGCACGTTCTACAGAAGCCATCGAAGAAAATTCTGAGATTACCTTTTTTGGGGACAAACTTTATGTAACTGGTAAACCTAAAGAAGGTGATAAAACCACGATCAAAGTTTTTAAGAAAGACGACTTAAGTCTGATCAAAACCATTGCACCGTAAATACTGATCCTCGAAAAATTTTTAGATTCCGATGCCATTCGCGCATCGGATTTTCTTTTCTCTCTTCCAATCGCGCAACACTTCCAGTTTCTAAAAACAAGTTTATCTGAGTACAAATCCGTTTCACTTTATGCCGTCATGCTAAAAGGACGTTTTCGATTTGAGTAGGGATGATTAACTCATGGAAGTGATTAAATGAAAGGCCTTAAAATCATCCGCATCATTTCCATCTGAGAAATATCTGAAGTGAGACTAGGTCAGTCTTTTAAATATTCGATGCGTTCGCGTATCGCTTCGTTAGATGGAATTTTTTTGGACAAATCTTCTAACATTTTGATGGCTTTAGTTTTTTTGCCCATGACATCCCAAAGGTCAGAGAGTTCTAAAGCCGGCCTCGGATCATTAGGTGACTTTGTTAAAAGTGAAACATAAATTTCTTCAGCCTTTTCTAAGTCACCAATCAATCTCAATGCGGCCGCCTTCCCCAGAAGTGCAAAATAATCATCACCAGTAGCCAGAATTTTATTGAAGCACTCAAGAGCCTTGTCATATTTTCCAAGACCTCTCAGTGAGTCCGCATAACGATTGATAATGAGTTTATTGTCTGGATCGAACTCTAAGATTTTTTCCCAGTAGGTAATCGCGGTCTCAAATTCTTTTTTCCCTCGGTATGATTCTGCAAGTCCATAAAGTGCGAAAAAATTCCGTGAGTCTAAATTTTTAGCTCTTTCATAATAGATGACGGCTTTATCAAAATCTTTTATTTTTCGATAACTATTTCCGATCTCGGTCAATATTTTAATATTATTCGGTTGGCTTGAAAGTAATTTTTCCCACCAATGGATGGCTTCGGCATATCTTTGGCAGGCAAAAAACAAATGGCCTAATCCTACGATCACATACTGATCGTTAGGGTTAATTTGAAGTGCTTCCATATAGTAGACTTCAGATTCTTTGAAATTTTTTAATTTACGATGAGCATCAGCAACACGGGAAAGGATGCTGGCATCTGTAATTGTTATGTGATGAAATTCTTCTGCAACTTCTATGATTTTTTTTAGGCTACTCAGATCCCGATAACAATTCATGATTCCCATTAGAGAAAACTTATTTGTGGAATCTCCAGCTAAACATTTTCTATAAAATTTGATGGCTTCTTCTGGCTGTTTGGTTTTTGCATAATAATCGCCAAGACCGACAAGACCATATGTATTCGTCGGGTCTTCATCAAGTAAGATCTCAAGTCTCTCTTTTGCTTCCTTAAATCGTCCCTGGTCCAAAAACCGATAGGCTTCTTTGGCAAGTGCTTTGATTTTAGAGAACTTTTCATCTTCGGGAGATTTTTCTATTTCTGTATTTTCCATCTGAGTTCGGCTTAAGAAACACGATGAAAATTTAAGGACCAAAAATCGACTCAAAAACGAGAGAACATTGACGAAACACCCTTTTTTGAGGGAATGGCAGAGGAGGAACGCATATGTCAACAGTAACTGAAGCTATCACTGGAGCCAGGTTAATGGTAGAACTCTTGGAAGAAGCAGGCGTCGAAATCGTCTTCGGATATCCGGGTGGTGCGATCCTTCCGTTCTATGATGAGCTGTATCATAGTAAAAAAATTAAGCATATTTTGGTCCGTCACGAGCAGGGCGCCATCCATATGGCAGAAGGTTATGCACGTTCCACAGGCAAATTGGGTGTTTGTATTGCAACCTCAGGTCCAGGTGCTACCAATCTCATCACGGGTCTGACAGATGCTAAATTAGATTCCATACCAATCCTTGCCATTACTGGCCAAGTATCGACAGCCGATATCGGAACCGATGCCTTCCAAGAAGCAGACATTTTCGGGATTACCATCCCCATCACAAAATACAATGCACTCATTAAAAATGCAGATGATTTGGCGAGGCACTTCGAAGAAGCCATGAAAATTGCAATGGGCGGAAGACCAGGCCCTGTGCTTTTGGACTTCCCGAAGGATGTCCAGAACCAAAAAACGACTGTCAGAAAAGCAAGTTCTCTTAAAATCGCGAAACACCATTATGAAAGGCAAACTGTGAAAGGCGATCCGAAAGAATTTGCGGAAGCTCTGAACAATGCTAAAAGACCATTGCTATACGTTGGCGGTGGCGCAATCAATTCGTTCGCCTCTGCCGAGATTCGCGCGTTAGCTGAAAAAGCCAATGCACCTGTTACTACGACTTTGATGGGTCTTGGAGCATTCCCAGGAACACATCCGCTCAGTGTAGGTATGCTTGGTATGCACGGAACAGCTTATGCCAATAAGGCGGTTCTTGAATGTGATTATATTTTAAATTTAGGAGCACGTTTTGATGACCGAGTTGCAAGAAAATTTGATTTTGCTCCGGATGCCGTTCGCGCTCACGTAGATATTGACGCATCAGAATTTAATAAAAGAGTTAATGTCAGTTATATTCTAAATGGAGATTTAAAAGATGCGGTCAGAGAAATTATGCCGTTTATTAAATCGACAGAACGATCTGAGTGGATCAATCGGATTGCACAATTAAAAAAAGATCACCCTTTGGATTACGATACAAAACAAACAGAGATAAAACCACAAGATTTTTTAAATCGTGTTTATGAACGCACACAAGGAAAAGCCATCGTTTCGACTGATGTAGGACAACACCAAATGTGGGCGGCCCAATATTATCTTTTCGACGAACCTAACACTTGGCTCACATCGGGAGGACTCGGCACTATGGGTTACGGTCTGCCTGCAGCCATTGGTGCAAAATTTGGAAACCAAGACAAAACCGTTATTTGTGTTACTGGTGATGGTAGTTTTCAGATGTGTATCCAAGAGTTAGCCACCATCGCACAATCAAAGTTAGGCGTGAAGATTCTGCTATTTAATAATAACTTTCTTGGCATGGTTAGGCAATGGCAAGAGCTATTCTATGAAAATCGTTTCAGTGAATCTCAATGGACCTACAACCCAAATTTTGTAAAACTCGCTGAGTCATATGATATCCCAGCAATGAAGATTTCTACAAAAGATGAGATTGATAAAGGCATCGATTTCTTTTTAAAAGACGATGGCGCTGCTTTGATTGAGGTGATGATCCCTGCAGAAGAAAAAGTTTTTCCTATGATTCCGGCAGGCAAATCCCAGAAAGATCTAATCGAATTTAAAGATTTGGCAAAGTTAAAAAAATGAAACACACTCTAAGCATTTTAGTCAACAACCATCCAGGTGTTATGAGCCATGTTTCTGGTCTTTTTACCAGACGTGGATATAATATTGATTCGATCGCCGTTGGTGTTACAGATAATTTAGAAGTCTCCTCTATGACCATAGTTTTAAATGGGGATGAGACAACGGTTGGTCAGGTAAAAAACCAACTCCTAAAACTCCCAGATGTCCTAAAGGTACAAGACATGGCCTATGCCAGTTCAGTCCAAAGGGAGTTAGTTCTTATTTCCATCAACATCAATGAGGGAAATCGAGTGGAAGCACTCACCGTTTGCAATGGTTTTGGAGCTAATATTCTGGAGATGACTGAGGATTCACTCCTTATGGAATTTTCTGGAAATAGCCGGCAGGTAGGAAATGTAATTTCTCTTATGAAACATTTTGGCATCAGGGAAATATCTAGAACTGGCCAAATCGCAATTGCCTATAGAAATCAAGAATCTGGTTAGTAAATAATTTCTCCTATCTTCTTGGCTTGACCGTTTTCCTTAAATTGGAAACCATTTTCAAACCCAAACGAACTGGAGAAGTTAGGATGAGAAAATCATTGTTGAGGATTCTATTCGCAGTATTCGTATATTTGAATATTGGCTTTTTATATTCTCTTATTGCCGAAGAAAAAGTAAAATACGAAAAAAATCCCTCTCTTTTAAGCATTGTAAAATATTCCTTTCCAAGTTCTGCTCCAAAAGATTGGAAACAATACCAAAGTCTAGAGGAACCAAAGTTAGATGATCTTCGTTTGTCTTTTCCAAAAAAATTTCCAGCTTCTTATTTGGGACCTGATGGCGGTGCCGTGTATTTATGGAAACCTGGACTCTACCGCTGGAATAGAAGCGATGGAACTATTTTCCAAGAATGGGAAAATGGAAATTGGCAACTACAAATTCCTGAACTGGTTACCATTGATGTTTTTAAACCGAAATGTAATGGCTGTGCTGCGATATTTCGATACCATTGGCAAGATGGAACAGAAATTGATAAATATTGGGTCGCTCACAGAAAGGAATATGCAGTAACCTATCAAAATGAAAGTAGAGAACCAACAGAGAATTGGTTGATCCCCAATCCAAAACAATTTGGAAAAAGTCGTGTAACTATTGGTCCATATGAATTTTATTACGCCGAATTTTGGAATTTTTACCTACAAGGGTTACGAGAATCTTTCCAAGCGAATGCGTTTTTAAGTTATGCAGAATCGGAATTTGGTTTAAGTAACAAAGGACGAATTCCGGTACTACTATTTGATAAAAGTCCTGAATTTATAGCATATAACGGTCGCAATCTGCCAGGTCTGTCTTCAGAAGGTGGTTTCGGAGGACAAGATTCTATCGTAATGTGTTGCGGCAGTAACTTAAAACAAGCAACTGGCAATGCGGTTCTTGACCTTGATAGTCAAATGAGAACATACTTCGGGACTTTTTACCATGAAGCAACGCATAACTTACACCAGATTGCCTGTCTGACGAAAAGAAAAGGCAAAGCAGGACTACCTATCCCTAATCAGGATGATCCTTGGTTTGTCGAAGGATTGGCCAATCATCTGGCGGCACATTCTTTTCCGCAAAAACAAGCTGAAATATATGAGGATTTGGCAAAAAAAGTCGCGGCAAATAGAATTCCTAGAGACTTCGATCAGATGTTAAAGGAAGAATATCGCGATTTACTTCCGTATTCGTTAGGTGCCTTTCTGGTCGAGTATATGCATAGAGAATATGGAAAGGAATCGATTCAAAAATACATTGATCTAAGTTGCCTGGGCAAACCAACAAGAGAGGTCGTTCGCGAAGTAACCGGCAAAGAACCTTCAAGATTTTATTCAGATGCGATTGCTGATTTTAAACAAGTATTCCCCAAATCGTCCAAACAGATTAAAATCTGGAAATATGGTCATCTAACAAAAATTTCACCTGTCAATATCCAAGCCTTTGAGAATTTTCAAAAAAAGAGGATTTTCATTCCAAAGAACATTTCGGAAATTAAAGATATCAATGAAATTCCTGACTTAAAAAAAATCTTTGAGGCAGATGTTTCCAGTTATGTAGGTGCAGTGGAAGGAGACTTTTACGGATACAATGGTGAAAAATTTTATCTTTGGAAACAAGGAAATTATAAGTGGTATGATGATGATTATGAATTGGTCTATATACCCAACAATTCCTATATATTGAAATATAAAGGTTGGGAAGTGATCAATTGGACGAACGGTCAGAGAAGGATGACTGCGCCTGACGGAACCAATGTTGTATTTTGGAATGAAAATGAAAAAGAATACTATGGGAAGGATGGACGCCCTCTGTAAAATATTTCCACAGAGGGAATAAGTTTAATGACCTTCTAACCAGCGTTCTGCTTCGAGGGCTGCCATACAACCGCTTCCGGCTGCTGTGATCGCTTGCCTGTAGACTCTATCTTGGACATCACCGGCTGCAAAAACACCTTCGATATTTGTCTGAGTGGTTCCAGGAGTTGTGATGATATAACCTGTTTCATCAAGATTGATTTGTCCCTTAAAAATTTCTGTATTCGGAACATGACCAATCGCATAAAACAATCCACCTACATTTAACTCACGCGCAGATTTATTGACTGTATCCTCTAACAAAATCGAGGTTAGACCACCAGCACCACCTTTTGCCTCGGTTACGGCCGTATTCCAAAGGATTTCAATTTTTGGATGATTCATAGCTCTTTTTTGCATGATTTGTGAAGCACGCAAAGTATCTCTCCTATGGATCAAATACACTTTGGATGCAAACTTTGTTAGGTGATTTGCCTCTTCAATGGCAGAATCACCGCCACCGATTACAGCCAATTCTTTTTGTCGGAAAATGGGCAATGCTCCGTCACAAACTGCACATGCTGAAATGCCTCGTTGCCAAAATACATCTTCCCCTTTGATGTGCATACGTTTCGCAGTGGCTCCCGTTGCGATGATAATAGATTCTGCTTCGATTTTTTCATCGTCGGACCAAATGAGAAAAGGGCGTTTGGAGAAATCCACTTTGGTGATGGTTTGCGTGTGAATGGTAGTTCCATATTTTTGCGACTGTTCGCGGAAAAGTTGGGTCAATTTTGTTCCGTCGATTCCTTCCGGGAACCCAGGAAAGTTTTCCACTTCCGTTGTGGTAGTGAGCTGTCCCCCTGCGGCGACACCACCTGCCATAAAGCCCTCATACATGACCGGGTTGAGATTGGCCCTCGCGGCATAAATGGCCGCCGTATGTCCCGCTGGACCCGATCCGATGATTACTACTTTATGTGCCATGTTAAACTCCTTTAGAATGATTCTAAAATTAGACTGATGATAGACAAGAATGGATTCATATTTTTAAATTTTTGTTTCGCAAGAACGAATCCAAGGCGCGTAATATGGATCCGAGGCAAGAGGGCTTGCCTCCAAGGTTTTCAGATAATCTTTTTGTTTTGTGTTTCTTGTCAAACAAAGGTAGGAAGACTCAAAAAAATCAAGAACGTCCTTTGGACCCTGGAAGCGGATTTCTTCGAGCACAGCGAGGGCCTCTTTTTCGTAACCCGTAGTCAAGTAGAGGCGGAACAATTCTCGTTTCACTTCGATATCTTCTTTATGAGCAGAATGGTATTTTTCCAAATAATAGAGGGAGGTTGCCTGCGATCTTTGGGATTCTGCCAAAAGTAGACCCATACGTTTTAGGACAGGCTCATAATTCGGATTTTCACGGAGAGACAATTCATAGTAGTAAAGAGCTTTCGTTTTTTCGCCTTTTTCCTCCCATACTTTTCCCTCGTGAAAGAGTTTGATCTCCTGTCCGCCGCAATTGGCAACTAACAGAAAGCTAAATGCAATAAGGAAAAATTTCATTTGAAATATGTCTCTCTGTCCTTTTTTATCTCACTAAGCCTTGGTGGCAAAAAAAATAATAAGTCTCTTTAGACTTTTTGTCCGACTCTTTAAGTAACATAAGAGAGTCACCATGGGTTCCAAATTGCCAAGTTCTCAAAATCAACTACTTCAAACCTTCCAAGAATACCTTTCTGTAGAGAAAGGTCTAAGCGATAATTCCATCTACTCCTATGGTTATGATCTCAATAAATTTGCGATCTTCCTTGAGAAAGAACACATTAACTTTTTAGAAGTTAAAACAAATGATATCATGCGTTTTTTAGAAGAAGAAAGAGAACGCAAAATTTCGGCAAAAACGCTTGCGCGTGAAGTCGTAGCGATCCGTCAGTTTTACAAATTTCTCCGCGATGAAAAACGATTGGATTCAAATCCAACGGAAAAAATCGAAACTCCTGAAGTAGCTAGAACGATCCCTGACTACTTAACACAAGCCGAAATTGATGAACTTTTCCAAAGTATCAAAGAAGACAATCTCTATGAATTGAGAGACAAATGTATATTTGAATTATTGTACTCGTCTGGTCTTAGAATTTCTGAAGCATGTAACCTAAAAATTGGGGATGTGGATATGGAAAACATGACCATCACAGTCGAAGGTAAAGGTGGAAGACAAAGACTTGTTCCTTTCGGCGAAAAGTCCTTGGATATATTAAAAAAATACATGTTAGAAAGCAGAACGGAAATTCTGAAAAAAAGAACATGCGAATTTGTGTTTGTGTCAAAAAAAGGCTCATATATCAATCGTAAGTCGGTATGGAGACTTTTAAATCATTATATCAAACGTACGAAGATAAAGAAAAAAGTGACACCGCATACACTCAGACATTCATTCGCAACTCACTTACTCGAGAATCATGCTGACCTTAAATCAGTCCAAGAACTTCTCGGACATATTGATATTTCGACTACTCAGATTTATACACATATGGCGAATAAAACTCTGAAAGAAGTTCACAAGAAATTTCATCCGAGAGGATAATGTCGACTGGTAAACCAAAAAAAACGGATTATGCAAAGATAGTCCGTTTGCAAATTCCTTCTCATCCTCGGTACATTTCCAACACACGCAATTATTTTTTCAATTTAGCCCTAGAACATGGTTTTACATTATTCGATGCCGTGGATTTAAAAATGATTTTAGGTGAAGCCATCACAAATGTCATTAAACACGCATATAATGGGCAAAATGATAAACCTATCTTTATTGATTTTTACTTTGAAAAAGATCGTGTAGAAATCAAGGTTCGAGATTATGGAGTTAAAACTGAGCCAAAAGATCTAAAGAGTTTTGATCTAAGTGATTATAGGGAAAATGGCATTGGAATTTTTATGATTAAAAAATTAACGGATTATTATTTTTTAGACCAATCTTTTGAGATTGGCAACCAAATGGTGATGATCAAAAATAAGTAAGTAATAAAAAGAAATCCCTATCTATTCTTAATTTGAAGGGAAAGCCCTTTCATTTTCCTCGACACTTTCTACTCCTCTATAAAATTATCCTTATGGAAGCTATTCACGCAACAACGATCTTATGTGTCCGAAAAGAAGGTAAAACTGCTATTGGTGGCGATGGGCAGGTATCCATGGGACAAACGGTGATGAAACACACCGCAAAAAAAGTAAGACGTTTGTATGGTGGTAAGGTGGTCGCAGGGTTTGCAGGTTCGGCAGCCGATGCTTTTACACTCTTTGAGTTATTCGAAAAAAAATTAAATGAACACAGTGGTTCGGTTTCAAGGGCCGCAGTGGAACTTGCCCGGGAATGGCGAATGGATCGGATGTTAAGACGATTAGAAGCTCTACTTATTGTTTGTGATGTAACGGATTGTTTTTTGATTTCTGGAACAGGTGACGTCATTTCACCAGATGACGGCGTGCTTGCGATCGGTTCTGGTGGAAATTATGCCCTGAGTGCCGCACGTGCCTTGGTAGAAAACACCGACATGAGTCCAAAAGAAATCGTAACAAAAGCAATGAAAATAACAGCTGATATTTGTATCTACACGAATCACAATTTAGTGATCGAGGAATTATAATGGAACGAGAATTGAAAGAAGTGATAGCTGAAGTTGCTCACGAAACAATAAATCCACTCACAGAAGACTTAACGCCAAGAGAAATTGTGAGTAGATTAGACGAATATATCGTGGGTCAACAAAACGCAAAGAAAGCGGTTGCGGTGGCACTTAGAAATCGAACCAGACGACGTAAATTGCCAGAAGAAATTCGAGAGGAAGTCTATCCGAAAAACATCATCATGATCGGACCAACAGGCGTAGGTAAAACCGAAATTGCGAGAAGATTGTCAAAGTTATGTGGTGCCCCCTTTTTAAAAGTTGAAGCCACAAAATATACAGAAGTGGGTTATGTAGGCCGTGATGTCGAGTCTATGGTAAGAGATTTGGCAACTATTTCCTTAAATTTAGTAAAGTCAGAATTTCGAGAAAAAGTAAAAGAGCCCGCAAACGCAAAAGCAGAAGAAGTCATTCTTGATTTAATTTTACCCCCTATTTTTACAAAAAAAGAAGAAGACCTAAACCCAGAGGAAAGAGAACGATTTGCAAGTTATAAACAATCTCGCGAAAGGTTTAGGCAAATGTTACGTGAGGGAAAATTAGATGAACAGGAAATCGAAATAGATCTTCCAAAACCCTCTGCACCCTCTGGTATGCCGATGTTACAAGTGTTTGGTGCTGGTAACATGGAAGAAATGGACAATCAAATCCAAAATCTTCTCGGTGACCTTATGCCAAAAAAACATGGCAAACGCAAAGTAAAAGTATCTAATGCTAAAAAACTTACCGTTGAGGCAGAAGCAGAGAAATTGATCGATTCAGATAAAATTCAGTCGGAAGCGATTCGTCGGGCAGAAAATATGGGTATCATTTTTCTGGATGAAATTGATAAAATCGCGGGCAGAGAGGGACGACAAGGTGCTGATGTATCAAGAGAAGGTGTTCAGCGTGACCTGTTGCCGATCGTTGAGGGATCAACGGTCTCAACAAAAATTGGTCCATTGAAAACAGATCATATCTTGTTTATTGCGGCAGGTGCTTTTCATATGACAAAACCTTCCGATCTGATACCCGAACTCCAAGGTCGATTTCCAATTCGCGTTGAATTGGAAACTTTATCACGAGAGGATTTCATTCAAATACTATCAACACCAAAATCTTCTCTCACCAAACAGTATGAAGCTCTTCTTCAGACCGAAGGTGTGAAACTGGAATTTTTAAAAGATGGAATTGAAGAAATTGCAAATATGGCCTTTGAGATGAATGAAAAAAATGAAAATATTGGCGCCAGAAGATTGAATACGATTATGGAAAAACTTCTTGAAGATACTAGTTTTAACGCCCCTGACTTAAAACCAGAGGAGAGAAATATTTCAATTGGGAAAGATTTTGTGCAAGGTAAATTGAAAGGAATCATCGAGGATAAAGACTTAAGTCGTTTTATCCTCTAATTCCATTATTTTTACTCTTTCCAGTCCCCTTAATGAATTTCCGACTAGTATTTGTTCGGCGTGAAATAGGGTTTCTAAATTTATATCTAAAATCGAAACCCATTTTTTATCCAAAAGTTTTTGTCTGAGGGTTCCTGGCAATCCACCCTTGTTCAGTGAGGGCGTATACCAATGACCTTTAATTTTAAAAAAGAGATTTCTTAGGCAAGTTTCCGAAACATTATTATCTGTATCGATTAGGATTACATCCTCACAACCTAACTTTGATGCTAAATTGAGCTCTTGGGTATACAAATCTCGAATTGTTGTTTTGTGGTAAAGGAATAGGTCAGACGAATTGAGTTTGTTTTGAGTTATGGCTAAATTAACTCTTCGACGTTTGTCCGTTCGTATAAAATCATAAGATTCTGCTCGGAAGTCACCTTTTCGATTTAAGAGCAGGCGGATTCGAAGAAGACCACTAGCGACTTGGGATATCGATTCCAATGCTTCGACTGCTTTTTTCCGATCGAATGGAAATCCTAAGCGAATGCTCGAATGTTCCATTCGGTTCAAATGTTGTTCTAAAAATCGATAACGTCCGTTAAAAAACCGAATCGTCTCTAATATTTCAAAGTCAGGTATATCTTTTGAAGTTAAAAAAGCTATTTTTGATAAACATTCTTCAAATTCAGACTCTGCATCAGATAAAATTGTTATGCCACTGCCCACCGCGTAAGATCCTTCAAGCTTTCCGTTTTTTTCTGTCAGGTGAAGAGTCCTGATGGCGACATTGGCCTGAGAATAAATTTGGTTTTCTCTTTTTTCTATTGTAAATATAGTTCCAGTATAAATCCCTCGGTTTCTTTTTTCCAATCCATAAAGTATTTCTATGGAACGAATCTTTGGTGCACCCGTTACGGAACCCGAAGGGAATAAATTTTCAACTAGGATTTTAAAATCAACATCGCGATTTAAAGTAGATCTTATCTCCGAGGTCATCTGCCAGATTGACTCGAAGGCCTCTGTTTTAAAAAGTGAATCTACGGATACGGAACCGATCTCGGAAATTTTACCGAGGTCGTTTCGGAAGAGATCGGTTATCATTACATTTTCAGCCCTTTCTTTTTCAGAATTTGTTAACTGTGAGGCGACCAATTTATCTTCGTTATAATTTGGCAATCGTTTTGCGGTGCCTTTCATCGGAAAGGTTTGGATGGTAAAACCTTCTAATTGCCAGAATAATTCTGGTGAAAGCGAGAGAATATATTGACCCTCACTATAAAAAAAAGCCGAACATTTAGTTCGTTGTTTTCGTTTTAATTTTTGGTATAAGAGAAACGGATTTCCTACTGCTTTTACATTTACATCAAACGTAAAATTCAGTTCATAACTTTCGCCTTCTTCTAAATAAGATTTGATTCTATGGATGAAATCTATGTATCCTTCCTTGTTTAAGGTGGGCTCCGCAAATAAAATTTCTGAAGAGTCAAGTTCTTGGAGAGTAGGTGAAACATAAGTTATCTGTTCTTTTTCTGAAAAAATATAAAAATCGCATAATGTAGTTTTTGGTGGAAGGGATTTGTGAATGGACTCAAATCGAGGATGCAATACAAATCCCATTTCATAGTATAATATTCCAAAGCCGTATTTACCGACTTTACTTTGTTCTTCGATATATTCTAGAGCCTTTAATATTTTGGTCCTATCGTCTGTTAGGGATTCGGATGAACGTATGCATATACGTTCATTGTTTCCCGAAAACCAGAGTGTATCCGTAAAGGCCGGTGAACTAAAAGAATCTTCAAAAAGAAACCCACCCTTCGCTTCATAAGCCGAGAGGAATTCAGACCACGAGAGAATTTTTTTCGTGGCTAAAACTCCATTTTTCGAAGGGCTTCGATCGGATAATTTAGATAAACGCTTGTTGCATGTTTGCTTGTTTGGATGTCAAAACATTCAAGAGGATCAAGCCCTAAATTATAAAAACCTTCGTCTACCATGGCAATTCCAAAACCGGCACTTTCTTTTTCGTCTAAAAAGTCCGGACGGAAAAAATCTCCCGATTTCCCCTCTTTTGCGAGTTCGGCATGTCGAGTTCTACTTTTTCGTATTCGATTTAGATCCATCGCCATGATGGGAGAATCATTTCGAATCCGAATGTACAATTCTTTTTCTCGGATCTCGATTTTAACTGAAATTTTTAGGTTATAGACTTTTGTTTTCTGGCGAACAAGTTCCAGAAAATTTAAATCTTCTTGGGTGAGTGCCGTTTTTTTGGATTTTTTTTTGTCAGCGAGTGTGAGAATCTTTTGGACTGTTTTTTTTATTTTTTCAGGTACGATATATCTCTGCATCGCATCCCGCAAAGGCTCTGTTTGTAAAATCGTATTCAGTAATTCTTCAGCCTCTTCTTCAGGAGTTTGGCCGCCCGATCTTAATTTTGTAAGTAGTTCATCTTTGAAGATCACAAAACGTGCGTTTGCCTTTACCGCATTTAAAAGTGCTTCCATTAGCCCACTGAATAAATGAAAGGAAGTCAAGGGATTAGCACCAATTCTTTCTAAAATCCCTTGGACGACGCCATTGATGATATCACGCGTAGACTTTGTAAGGCCCTTCAACTCAAAATGGTAGGAGTCTTTTTTCAGAATGGTATCAAGATTTTGTAAAATTTCCTGACCTTTGTATTTGATTTTGTCGTTTCCCATGTGGTGATTCAGAACTTTTATGTTAAAAAACTAGGTAAAGATGGTTTTGTAAACCAGTTTTCCTTTTTGCATCGAGGCCAAATGAGTGAGAAAGAATTTTTGCTGCGGACTCCCGATTTGGGTGACACCGAAAAAATAGATCTAGTGCGATGGAGCTTTGCGATCGGGGATCTCATCCAAGAAGGTGACGAGGTCATTGAGCTTGTAACGGACAAAGCGGCTTTCCCTGTCGAATCTCCCTACAAAGGTATTTTAAAAGAAATCAGAATTTCGGCGGGGAATGTAGTGAAAAAAGGTGATATATTAGGAGTATTAGAAATCAAAGAATGAAAATCGTTCATATTTCTGATCTTCATTTCCCAACAACGCTACCTTGGCTAATCCTTCGTGGAAAATCTATTATAGGTTATGCTAATTATTTTTTAAGGCGCAAAAAAAAACATGACCTAACATTAATTCGTAATCTTATTTCATATATTAAGAGTCTGGAATATGATGTCCTAATTATCTCCGGAGACATTACCAATGTAGCCGAAGAAAAAGAATTCATTACGGCTAAGGAATGGTTGGATCCGATTTTGGACGAACGCACCTTTATGATTCCTGGCAACCATGATCGTTATAAAAAAGAATCCATGGAACCTGTACTTTTATTTGAAAAATATTTTTCTAATTTCCTTGGCGATTCCCTATCAACTGAGTTTTATTTGAGACAGAAAACCTTCCGTGGCAAAACATTTATCGGATGGGATTCGAATAAACCATTGCCCCTGGCAAAGGCGAATGGTTATGTAGATCCGAAAATTCCGGAGATGACATTTCAAAGCTTAAAAGGCGATTATTTTTTGGTCTGTCACCATCCCATTTGGAACCCAAACTTTTATCTCGAGTCTAATGGTCATAAGATGATCAATCGAGTTGAGATCGCAGATTTGTTATTAAAAAAATCACCTATCGTTTATTTTCATGGACATTCCCATAGCAATTGGATCAAAAAACCCGGAAAATTAGCCCCGTACTACGTGGTGAATTCTGCGTCCTCTACTAGATTTTCTGATGCCAAACATGCCTGTGGTTTTCACATTGTGAATGTAAGTGAATCTGGAAATGTGGACATAAAGCGAATTTCTTATCATCTTGTATCCGAATCTTTTTTGGAAACGGATCTTCTCTCTTATGAAGAAGATTTGGGCCAAATATAAATCTATAAGGACTATTTATGTCGAACGAGAAACCTGATCTATCTAACATCCAAAGACAACTTATGCAAGTAAAACATCCCGAGTTAAAAAAAGACATCGTCTCTTTGGGAATGGTTTCAAAGGTTGAACCGAACGAAGATGGAATCGAAATTACGATTAAAACGCCAAACAATGACAGGCGACTTCAAATCGGATTAGAAGCACAAGCAAGACAGTTGATCTCGAAACTCGAGTCAGTTGGGAAATTAAAGATAAAATTTGAAGTTGACCAATCCATGAAAATGGAAGACGGCAATCGAATTTTTGGTGTTAAAAAAGTCATAGCCATTGGATCAGGGAAAGGTGGTGTAGGGAAGTCAACAGTTACTGCGAACATTGCTGCGGCCTTACAAAAAGCAGGTAAATCCGTCGGTATTTTAGATGCCGATATATATGGTCCTTCTCTTGGAAAAATGTTTGGGATCAATGGACGAGTTGCCTTGAAATCGGAAGAAGACAAAATTTATCCCATTGAAAAACACGGAATAAAATTAATTTCCTTTTCCTTTCTCGTGAATGAGGACCAACCAGTTGTTTGGCGAGGACCTATGTTGGGTAAGGCCATTGAGCAGTTCTTATATGATGTGGTGTGGGGAGAGTTAGATTATCTTTTAATCGATTTACCTCCTGGTACGGGTGATGTCCAACTTTCTCTCGCACAACTTGTTGATTTAGATGGTGCCATCATCGTCACCACTCCACAAGAAGTTGCAGTTCTCGATGCGGGTAGAGCAGCGGGTATGTTCAAACAAGTTAAAGTTCCGATTTTAGGTATCGTTGAGAACATGTCCGGATTCGCCTGTCCGAAATGTGGTCATGTGACAGATGTTTTTTCGAAAGGTGGTGGTGGGAAATTGGCATCATCTTTGGAAGTCCCAGAGCTTGGCCGGGTGCCTCTCACTGAAAGTATCATGAAATCAGGGGATTCGGGAAGACCGGCTATTTTTGATCCAAGCCATACCTCGCTTTATGAGGCCTATACCCAGATCATCGGGAATTTGGAATCCCAGTTGGCTCTCTTTGCCGATTAAAAATCACTTGTTTCTTCTCAAGGATTCTTTAGTCTAATCCTTAGCACTATGAACTTTGAACGAGGCTCTAAACCAAATCCTACTGGCAATTTAGTTGCCTACTGCCATGTCTTTGGAGAAAATCCGATTGCACCTGGTGGGAAGATCATCGCGTCCAATGTCGTGGTCAGTTTTTTGAAGATCGGAGAAAATTACCCTGTGGTGACTTTTCCGCCCGTAGCACTTTCTTCCAAAGACGAACTCTTGAAAATCCTCTCGGACAACATTCATTTGTATGACGTGGTCCAATTGCCAGATTTTCAAATGCCCGAAAACAAAGAGCAGGGCAATCAATACATCCAAGAAAGGATGGAACAGTTTAATTCTATGGTGATGCGTTACGTTGAGTTTTGTAAGGCAAAAGAAAAAAAACAATCCACACAATCCGTAGAAAAGTTAGACGGCTTCAATGAACCCTTAGAAACATTGGCCAATCTGTCTTTAGAGTTTAGGAACACTTCTGGAATCGCAAGAGAGGCGACTCGTTTGAAGATGGATAGAATTGTGGACTACTTCCATAGCAACCATCCACAATTGGACATTGATAATTTTAAAAAAGCCCTTGGTTATCCGGGTAAACTCGGTGATGAACTCGTTAGTTTGTACATCCAAAAGTTCAATGCCATCCAAATTGAAAAGTATGAAGATGCTTCCGATTTGCGGCGAAGAATTTTAGCTATAGAATCGATGTCTCCTAGTTCTTAGAAAGACATATTCGGTTTATAATTTCTTGACAATCCATTTCCTTATATAATCATTATGTCCTTGTCGTTTCCAGTTTCCGTCGAAAAAAATGAAAGTTTGCGTAGGCGGATGGCGGAACTGGAAATATTGGAAACACAACTGGACGAGAGTTTTATGCGGTCTGGTGGCAAGGGAGGACAAAATGTTAATAAAGTTTCAACAGCTGTTCTACTCAAACACATTCCGACTGGACTGTTTGTAAAATGTTCGATTTATCGAACGCAAGGTTTAAATCGATACAAAGCTCGTGCCTTATTGTGTGAAATTGTCGCAAAATTGATGCTAGGTGATGGAAATACGAAGGATGATATGGAGCGATTGCGAATCATCAAACGAAAAAAAGATAAGATTCGAAAGTCAAAGAAAAAATCATCTGCCATGGAATAAAAATATGAAAGATCATATAACTTTCTTTTGGTACAAAACATTAAAACTATCTTCTTTCATTTTACTTTTTGTGTTCTCAATTCCATTTGGATGCAAAACAACCATCTTTCCCTTTCACTCTATAGATTGGAAAAATGGCTGGGAAATGCGCTGGATCAAAAGCGAAGAAGCCGTTCATTTTACTCCAGAACAGGATCAAAATTCTCAAATTTATACACCATATAAAATTCCGTATATGTCTTTGGATACGAGTCCAAATAAATATTTACTGATCCGAAAAAAAATTGAAGGTATCTCTTTATTAAAGGATCCGTCTATTTTCTTTCGAGGCGGAGGCCAAATTCTTTGTATATACGTGGAGAACCAAAAAATTGCCGAGCAATATTCACTCAAAGAAATCGCAAATACGTTTGGAGAAAAAAAATACGAGATAGAGTTTAATACTCAGTTTTTTCCTGTTGTCCCGCTCCCACGAGAATCGGAAGGAAAATATATTTATATTCTGTTTTATACATATCAAAATTTACCCGTGGGATTTTCCGAATCGCCATTGGTATCGAACCAAACAGAAAACTACAAAGCTCTCGTAAATCGGAATCAGATTTTAGCAGGGCTCGGATTTTTCTTTTTGATACTCGGAATTTTTTCTAGTTATTTGTATTTACGGAGAAAAAAGAAAGCAATCATTGCTTTTACCATATTCTCCGTGTTATCTGGCATTCATTTTATGGCTCAAGTCGGTTTTTGGGGTTATTTATGGTATGAATCCTTCGAACTTATCTTTTATACAATTGTATTGACTCTTTTTACAATCCCGATCGCAGCCTTGTATTTTTTTGACAAACTTTTCGGCATCGGAAGAAGAAATATCATTCGAATGTTGTGGCAATTCTATATTCTCTTTTCCTTTGTGATTTTATCTCTATCTTTTACGCAGGTTGTTTCATTTACATTTGCTTTTGTAACTTTTACTTGGGTGGCGTTTCCCTCTCTCGTTTTACAAGTGATTGTTGCTTGGAATGAGTTTAGTTCAGGGAAACCAAGAGCTTGGATTTTGGTTCTCGGATGTCTCTGTCTTTTGTTTTTTAATCTTCATGATGTTTTGTCTGCGATGGGACTTATAAACTCGATCGTAAGAATATCCCCATGGGGATTTTTTCTATTTGTTTTATCACTTTCTCTTTACGGGGAAGATATCTTTCGCAATTCTGAAGTTAAATATGCATCCTTACAAAAAGAAATTATCACAGCCTCTCGCATTCAAAATGCAATATTACCGCCAAGTCCGCCGACTTGGGATAGATTAAAAATTAGTGTCTACTACCAGCCATCGCACGAAGTAGGCGGAGATTTTTATGACTTCCAGGCACTTGGAGAAAATAAATATGGAGTATTGATTGCAGATGTCGTCGGACATGGATTAGGTGCTTCCATCATTGCTTCGTTATCAAAGTTTTCCTTTTTTCAAAACAACTTACATTGGAGAAATCCAGCTTTTTTATTATCCTCGATGAACGATGATTTGGTGAAAAGGTCAAATGGGCGGTTTACGACAGCTTCCTATTTCTATTTTGATTTTGAAAAAATGAAACTCGTTGTAGCAAGTGCAGGGCATCCTTCTTTTTTTCATTGGTCAAAACGAACCAATTCCATCTCTGAAAATAAACCAAAAGGCAAACCACTTGGAATTTTAGAAAACCTAACGTTTATTGAGGAAGATTTTACCTTTCAAAAAGGGGATCAGTTTCTATTATATACGGATGGTTTGCCGGAAGAAATAGGTAATGGCAAAGAAGAGTTCGGAACGCCCGCACTCCTTGCTCTCTTCCAGCGAGTGGCTTCAAAAAATACAGTCGAAGCGTTGGAAGAACTGATGCAAGGTTTTCGTGAGAGCATCGGTTGGAATGGACTCCCACATGATGATATCACTCTTTTATATCTGGAAGTTACCTGAAGTAAGTTTTCATTTTCTAAAAATTACAAATTAGTTACACTTTGGTTAGAAAAGATAGGTATTGACATGCTTTAAATTTTCATCCATACCTATTTATGTGAATAGAACAGCGAATCTGGCAAGAATCCTTGCGACTGTGATACTCCTCAGTTTGGTTTTTTTCTCAAAAGCAAACAGTGGCACCTTAATCGCTATTATTCTTTTTGAGTTTGGTTTTTCTATCATATGGTTTTTGTTAGATGAATTAAAACCTATCCTTCTGTCTCGATATTTTTTCGCCTGGTATCTACTCTCAACATTCGATGCTCTTACGATCGCCCTTGGAATCTATCTGACAGGCATCACTTCTCCTCTTGTAACACTCTATATTTCTACCGTAATTATTTCATCCCTACAAAAAAGTAAAGTGCGGGGATTATATGTTTTCATAATCTCTAATTTGATTTACAATGCTTTGTTCACTCTCGTCTTTTTCTCTACCATCCCATACGTGAATTTGTTTGCGTCTCAGTCTTCTCCGCCGTCTGCGATTGCCTGGATTGTCTCCTCATTATTTTTGCTAATAGCTTCGTACTCCTCAAATGAAGTTACTTATAAATATGTAAAGGAAACACAAAAATCTCAGAAGGCAGAATTAGCGGAAAAGAATAAGTCTTTTTTGCGAATCAAAGAACTAGAAAAATACAATGATGCTATGGGAAATCTCACTCGAAATTCTATCGTGGCCTCTGGAAATTTGAAAGAGGCCATAAAAGATATTTCTGAAAAATGTGTAGAAGTATTAGGCGTAACACGTGTCAGCCTCTGGCAATTCAATCATGACAAGACATCGCTTGTCGCATTGAACATATTTGACAAAGAAACACATAATCACTCGAGTGGTCTGCGTTTTTTCGAGAAGGATATTCCACAATATTTCGATTATATTCAAAAGGAAAGAATATTAGTAGTTTATGATGCACTGATAGATCCGGCGACTAAAGAACTAGCTAAAAATTATTTAGAAACTTATGATATAAAATCTAAAATGGATCTACCCATTTGGATTGGAAATAACCTTTCGGCTGTTTTGTCTATCGAACAAGTAGGTGTAAAAAAATTCTGGAGCAGTGAGGAAGAGAGTTTCGCGGGTTCGATCGCTATACTAATAACCACTGCGATGGAAGCAGAACAAAAAAACAGAGCACAATTTCTTGAAAAACTTTCTAAATTGGAAATCGCGGCCGCCAATCAGATGACGATCAGTTTGATCGAAAGTCCATCGCTCGATGAATCTCTAAAACTAATATTCGATTATATACTCAAAAATTTTTCCGTTGAACTCTTATCTTTGTTTTTCCGAAGTGAAACTAGTCCGCTGATTAGTGTTTACAAAATTCGAGGATTAGGTGTTCCCGAAGATAAAATGCAATATTCAAAAGCAATTTCGTTTGAGATGGAATCTGAAAGTATTTATTCCAAAGCACTCAATAGAAAAAAATACTCTTATTTTCCTAGAATTAACGAAAGTCGTATTGATAATGAGAAGGAGAGGATCTTCGTCAAACGAATGGGCATTAAATCCATTCTATTTTTGCCAATTTGGGTAGGAAATACAAACTTAGGCATGTTCGTCGCGTATAGTTTTCGAGACCACGTTCGCTTAAACAAAAATGAAGTAAAATTATTCTCCAATCTCAGTTACCAAATAGCAGGTGCTATCCAAAAAGGTAAAATGTTAAAAGAGACAGAACAAGCGAGATTGGAAATTGAAAAACAAAATGTAGAAATAGCTGAATTGAATAAACTTGTCAAAAGTCTAAATGAAGTTAGTGACATACACATAATCATGCAAAAGGTTTTATATTATGTAAAACAAAGATTCAACTTAGATTTTTTTACTCTCTATATCACTTCAAAAGAAAAAGGCAAACAAATTTACAGAGAAGGTATATTCCCTAATTTTCTAACGGAGGAAGATCAGATTAAAATTCGGGAATATCAAATCCCAATTTATGAGGGTGCACACGCTATACCAGTCCTACAGAAAAAACCATTTTACATTTCGAATGTTAAAAATCCAAGAAACAAAAAATCAATGACGGATTTTGAGGTTTTTGTAATGGAGAAATGTAATTTATCATCCATTATCTTGATTCCATTGTTATTACAAAATGAAATTATCGGTCTTCTGGATTTATCTAGTTATGAAAGAATGAAATTGAACAAAACAGATATCACAAAATTATCTATATTAGGTGAGCAATTAGCAGGAATTATAAATGCTTCCAATTTATATAAAGAAATCGACTTAGAAAAAAAGAGAGTTGAAAATCAAAAATCTGAAATTGAAAAACTAAATGAATTTACAAAAAAAATTAACGAGTCTTCGAACTTAGATTCTATCCTTAGGGAAATTTTTGATTTTATTTTAATATCCATGAACTTACATAGTTCTTGGTTGCTCTTAATTGATCCCCGGACAAATGAGATGTATACGGCTCATTATCTTTCCAGGGAAGAAGTATCAAATCAACAAGCCGAGTTTTTAGATCAGTTTCGAGTCCCCTTTGATCAAGGGAGTGGCACTATTTATAGATCTACACAAAGGAAAAAACCTTTTTTATTTAAAATAGACCCTGAGCTCGTCAAAAAATACGGTTACCCTTCCAAGCTTGATCAAGAGATTATCGAAACATTAGAATTAAATTTTGTGTTACATGTTCCACTTTATGTCCGTAAAGAAGCCATAGGACTGATCTGTTTTAATAATTACCCTGGCCAAGAAATTTTGAAAGAAGACCTTCACCGATTGACAGGACTCTGCAACCAAGTCGCAGGTGCAATCAACAACAATCGGCTGTTTCGCGATCTAAAAGATAGAACCCAAGAATTGGACAAAACTCTTTCAAGGATTCGGATGGACTTGCTTATGGCTAAAAAAATCCAAGAAAATAGTCTTCCAGGTAATAAAAGTTTTTTGCCTAGTCTTAAAATTGTTCCGTATTACAATCCTATGTCGGTAGTAGGCGGCGACTTTTACGATATCAGTATTTTGAATCCGTCCATCCAGCGTATATTTCTTGCGGATGCGACTGGTCATGGAATACAAGGCGCAATGATTACCATGGCCATCAAAGGCATTTATGATAATCTTAAGAATTTTGAACTGCCGTTAGGTTCCCTAATGGAAATTTTGAATGATGAGTTTGTAAGTCGATACTATTCCCTAAATACATTTTTTACCGCGATTCTTTTAGATATAGATGTTGAAAATAAAAAAATCCGATATACTTCCGCAGGACATCCAGCAGGTATTTTGATTCATAAAAAAAATCATGAACTTTTGGACCGAACTGGTAAATTGATTGGCATCCAAAAAAATCATCTATACGAAACCATCGAATTTGATTATTTTGATTCTAGTCGTCTCTATCTTTTCACTGATGGAATTTTTGAAGAATTTAATCAAGAGGAACAAGAGTTTGGTGAAACGAGAGTTCACAAATCCTTTTTAGACAATCGCAATCTTTCCTTGGAGGATTCTTTGCAAAGTGTAATTACCGATCTTGATCTTTTTCTTGGAAGTATTGAAAAAGAAGATGATATCACCGTTTTAGGGATTGATTTAATTTAGAATTGATACGAATTGTATTCCCGCTTGCCTTAAATCACAAACTAATGTCATTTTCGCTTTTAGTTTCTTTCGGATACGGGCAAACAATTCGTTCGTATATTTCATAGAGAAGAGTTTTCCGTATACCTAAACTTCAGTCAGAAGATTAAAAAAATTTCAAATTACGCACAACCTTTTTGATGTTCGCATAATCCTTGTCATTGTGGAGTAGGTAAAGATCTCGATCAATTGCTGTTTGGACGATCCAGCAGTCGAATAGCCCCTTGGGCGAAATACCTTTTTTACGGCAATCATAGAAGATCCTCGCAGCATCGGCATAGAAGGACAGCCCGCGTGTATTGGAGATGACGCTTATGGAATCGAGATACCCTTTTAATGCATTCCATGCGGATTCAGAATTTGCCCCTTGTAAAACTTCTGCATATGTTACTTCTGAAATGCAGTAGGGAATCTCTTGGTTGAGTATGGAATGAAACTTAGCAACGGATTCATTTTCATTTTGTCGGAAAAAATCAATCAGGACAGAGGAATCGACAAGTATCACTGTCTACGTAAGGTTTTATAATCGTAAGTTTCGTCGATTTTTATGGTGCCAAGCAAGGTGCGAGGATCAATTTTTTTCCTGGTTTGGATGAGTCCTCTCAGTGCTACCTCAACCACTTCTTTTTTTGTCTTGAGTCCAGTAATGCCGAGTGCGGATTCCATAAGGGAATCATCAATTTCAATATTTGTGCGCATACCCATACACCTGCCTATACACATCAGGCACCAAATCTTTACTCTCGTCAATAAAAAAAGACCCAAGGTTTTGGCCTCAGGTCTCTTCTTTCAAACACGCGAATGTTTAAAACGAGGGGATGATTTACATCATGCCACCCATTCCGCCCATACCACCCATTCCTCCCATTCCGCCTGGCATTCCGCCACCAGCTTCTTTCGGTTCAGGTTTGTCTGTAATGGTAACTTCTGTTGTGAGAAGCATCGCGCCGATAGATGCTGCATTTTGAAGAGCAGATCTTACAACTTTAGCAGGGTCAACTACGCCAGCTTTGATAAGGTCTTCCCAAACCATAGTAAGTGCGTTAAACCCTTCATTACCAGATTTAGCTCTTGCTTGTTCTACGATCACAGATCCTTCTAAACCTGCGTTCGAAGTGATCATTCTGATCGGTTCTTCTAATGCACGTAAGATGATGTTTGCACCTGTTTGTTCGTCACCGACTAGTTTAAGTGCTCTTACAGAATCTTGAGCGCGGAGTAGTGTTAGACCACCACCAGCCACGATTCCTTCTTCAACAGCAGCGCGAGTAGCCGAAAGAGCATCTTCTACACGAGCTTTTTTCTCTTTCATTTCTACTTCAGTAGCTGCACCAACATGAATAACTGCAACACCGCCAGCTAACTTAGCAAGACGTTCTTGAAGTTTTTCTCTGTCATAATCAGAAGTCGTATCTTCGATTTGTTTTTTGATTTGATTTACGCGGCCTTGGATGTCTTTAGAAGCTCCAGCACCTTCGATGATCGTTGTGTTTTCTTTATCGACAACGATTTTTTTTGCACGACCAAGCATCTTAACATCAGCGTTTTCAAGTTTCATTCCGAGGTCTTCAGAGATCACTTGTCCACCAGTAAGAACTGCAATGTCTTCTAACATAGATTTACGTCTATCACCAAAACCAGGCGCTTTTACAGCCACACACTGAATGGTTTTACGAAGAGTGTTTACAACGATTGTTGCAAGGGCTTCGCCTTCTACTTCTTCTGCGATGATTACAAGAGGTCTTCCTGCTTGAGCGATTTTTTCAAGAACTGGAAGTAGATCTTTCATCGAAGCGATTTTTTTATCGTAGATTAAGATAAACGGATCAGAGAAAGTAGCTGTCATTGCTTCTGGATCAGTCACCATATAAGGTGAAATGTACCCACGGTCAAATTGCATACCTTCGACGATATCAAGAGTAGTCTCAATTGATTTTGCTTCATCAACAGTGATCACACCTTCTTTACCTACTTTGTCAAAAGCAAGTGCAATGAGGTTACCAATTTCAGAATCGTTATTTGCTGAGATTGTTGCAACATTCGCATATTCTGCTTTGCTGTTGATTTTGATGGCTCTTTTTTTGATTTCTTCAACAGCAGCGATAACTGCTTTGTCGATACCGTGTTTGAGTGCCATTGGGTTTGCCCCAGCAGTTACGTTTTTTAAGCCTTCGTTAACAATCGCTTGTGCAAGGATAGTCGCAGTAGTAGTTCCGTCACCAGCGATGTCGTTGGTTTTTGTCGAAACTTCTTTGACCATCTGAGCGCCCATGTTCTCGATAGCGTCTTCTAGATCGATCTCTTTAGCAACCGTTACACCATCTTTAGTGATCGTTGGTGCGCCGAATTTTTTATCGATTACAACGTTACGACCTTTTGGTCCAAGTGTCACCTTAACTGCGTTAGCAAGTTTGTTTACACCGGATAGTAACTTTCTACGAGCTGCTTCATCAAATTCAATATTTTTAGCCATGATTGATTTCCTTCCTTTTGTTATTTAGAAACGACAGCAAGAATGTCGCTTTCACGGATGATTAGGTAGTCTTTGCCACCTTGTTTGATTTCTGTTCCCGAATATTTTCCGTAGAGAACTGTATCTCCCACTTTTACTTCGAGAGGGATTAGTTTTCCGTCTTCGTATTTTCCTTGGCCAACTGCTGTTACTTTCCCTTCTTGTGGTTTTTCTTTCGCAGTGTCTGGTACAATGATGGATCCGATTTTTTCTTCAGCCTCGTTTTTAGGCTCAACTACCACTCTATCTCCCAATGGTTTGATCGATGACATAGGTTAGTCTCCTTTGATCTATTGATTTCTAGTATTTTGGATTAGCACACCTTTTAAAAGAGTGCTAATCTCTGCTGCCAAGATAAAGGGGAGTCTATTTTTTGTCAAGCACTTGAAGGAGAAGAGTGCTAAAAACCAAAAAGACCCGTTTTTTTGCGTCGGGTTTTTTTAGTCGAAGAGATTCCGAGCATGCCGAGTAGGCCTCGTGTCACTTCCTTTGCAACCGTACGGCCCACTTCTCTGGCCAAAGGGTTTTTTGAAATTTTTTCGACAAAACCAGGATCTTCTTTTTGTTGGGTTCGTTTTTCTCGTTTCGCCGATTTTCCCTTTTCCTCGATTTCTGCTTCTTCCTCTGCCGCCGCGATCCCATCGATTTTTTTCTGCAAAATTTCGTAAGCCGAGTTTTGGTCCAATTCCTTTGCGTATTTGGCTACTAACTTTGACTCAGAAAGGATTTCGTCAATTTCATCTTTCGTAAGAATGTCCATTCGGGAACTTGGAGGAACTAACATAGTTCTAACGAGAGGAGTGGGGACTCCCTTTTCATTTAGAGCTGTTACAAAAGCCTCACCTATTCCTAGTTTGGTGATCTCCTCGTCGATATCATAAAAATCTGTGATCGGATAGTTTTCCGCAGCTTGTTTGATACTTTTTCTATCATTAGCAGTGAATGCTCGAAGTGCATGTTGGATTTTTAATCCTAACTGGGCAAGTACGGATGGAGGGATGTCCGTCGGTGATTGTGTGCAAAAAAATACGCCTACTCCTTTGGAGCGAATGAGACGAACCATCGATTCAATTTGATCAATAAGAGTTTTTGACGCCTCATTGAAAACAAGATGTGCCTCATCTATAAAAATAGCGAGTTTTGGTTTTTGGATATCACCTTCTTCTGGAAAATTCCCATATATTTCGGTTAAAAGAGATAACATAAATGTTGAGAATAATAATGGTTTTGATTGAATATCCGTTAGACGGAAAATGTTTATTTTTCCAAATCCATTTTTATCTTTAAGGAGTAAGTCATCTACCTCAAAGGAAGGTTCTCCAAAAAAAGTTTCGGCTCCTTGCCCCTCGAGTTCAATGATCTTTCGAAGAATCGTAGAAGTCGACGTAGAGGATATTGCGCCATACTCTTTTTCAATTTCTTCTTTTCCTTCATTCGTCAGGTATTGTAAGGCTTTTTTGATGTCCTTTAAGTCTAAAAGCGGAATTCCCAAATCATCACAGTATTTAAAAACCAGAGAGATCACGCCAGATTGGGTGTCGTTTAAGCCTAAAATTCTTGAGAATAGAACAGGACCAAATTCCGAAACTGTCGCTTTCAGTCTTGCACCTTTGTCTTCGGACATACTAAGGAATTCAACAGGGAATCCTTGTTTTTTCCATTCGTAACCAAGGTCTGTGCATCTTTTTTTAATTACGTCTTTTTCTTCCCCTTCTTTGGCAATACCCGAAAGATCTCCCTTTATATCCATTAGAAGAACAGGAACTCCTTCTTTTGAAAGGCTTTCTGTTAACAGCTGTAAGGTTTTTGTTTTACCGGTTCCAGTAGCCCCCGCAATGAGTCCGTGCCTGTTTAAAGTGGCCAATGGTATTTTTACCTTTGCTTCCTTTTCTACTTTTTCTTCGAGCATACCAGCACCTAAAAAAATGGCACTGCCTTTGGGTTCATAGCCTTGGATGATTTCTTTAACAAATTCCGATGATTGTTTTTTAGACATTTAATGATTCCTATACAAACTCCATTTATCTTTTTTGTCCGCTCGTATGGCAAGCAAAGATCAAGTGAAAATTCTCAAATTTAAAGATTGCAATCTTTCGAATTTTTATTTTGATAATGTAAATTCTCGTTTCGGAATATGAAAAAATTCGCTAGAACATTTTTATTGTTAGGTGCTGTAATACTTTTTTTTGCCTACTGTCGGAAACTCCCAAATCCAGAAAATCCAGTTAAAATTTCGGAACAAGGTATTTTGGACTTACGTGGCATAGATTATAGCCGATTAGAACCTTTCCCGCTATCAGGTAATTGGGATGCTTTTCCCGGAAAACTGCCCGTAGAAGAAAAAGACTTCCTTGCACTTGACAAAGAAAAATCTATGCCTCTTACCATTCCAGGTTATTGGGTAAATCAAAATCTCCCAGCACATGGATATGTAACCTATCGACTCAAGTTACTCGTCGATATTCCTGGGACAATGATGATTTATCTCAAAGAAGCATCTTCAGCATATAAATTATTTGTTTGGAATCCAGAGAGAGGTCTGATTGAACTTGGATCGGCTGGTAAAATTTCAACTAATCAAAAAGATGCGGTCGGTTATTATACCGAAACAGCCAGAGGTTTTCGAGCGATCCCTGGTACTGTCATCTATCTCCAAGTTTCAAATTACCTATATTCACGGGGAGGTGCATACTATAGTCCCGTGTTAGGTGGGTATGAGTATATGTTGTCCCGCCTAGAGAATAAGGTCAGAAAAGAATTTATTTTTATCGGAATCTTTTCCGTGCTTTTTCTTTACCATATGGTGCTATTTTTACACAGACGAGCTGATCAGTTTACTTTTTTTTATGCCTGCATTTGTCTCTTTTGGTTACTACGCATTTTTCTGTTTGAGCGAGTGAGTAGGGATTGGTTTGAGCCAACTAACTTTATGGAGATGCTTCAGATCCGACTAGAATATCTAGCATTTATCTGTGTACAATGGTTTTCTGTTTTGTTTTTTTATTCCTTTTTTAGCCCATTTATATCAAAAAAAATCCGCAATCTTGTGCTTCTACCTATCGCAATTTTTTTTATTGTAACATGTCTTACACCTTACGCCATTTATACGAAACTATTAACAGTTATCCAAGTCAATATGATTTTTATTCTCTTTTTTTCGTTGGTGATGGTCACCCGTACCATCAGAATAAAAGAAACTCGTTATTCTGGATTTGTTTTTATGATAGGATCAGCGACGATCCTATTTACCACCATCTTTGATTCCATTGTCTTTATGAAGCGATTGGATCTGCCCTTTTTGACAGAGTTTGGATTTGCTGGTTATTCTGTCTGTATGGCGATCGTGATCTCATATCGAAATTCTTATGCATGGGAAACTGCCGAGTATTTAACTCTAAATCTGAGAAACGAAGTAGAATGGAAAACCAACGAAATTCGGAAAGAAAAGGAACGGGCAGAGAAGGCAAGCGAGCTAAAAGATAAATTTATTTCGATTGTGTCGCATGACATTCGTTCGCCATTATTTGGCATTTCTTCGGTTGTAAATCTACTTACCGAAACTCCTCCAAACATGACTCCTGAAAAGGCGAAGCAGGTGTTAAGTGACGCGTCTACTGGTTTAAAAAATTTACTTTCTATGGTCGAGGAGTTGATTCAGTATTCTCGTTTTCAAAATGCCACCATATTTCCAGACTATCAGTTGTTTGATTTTTATCCGCTTGTGGAATCAGTGAGAGAAAAAGCAAAACCACTCCTTCTCGCAAAAAACATAGACCTAAAAACTGCTGTTGAAGAATCCTCTGTTGGAATAGGCGATCCTCACCTGATCGAACATTTGCTCTGGAATTTCCTTACCAATGCGATCAAATTCACCCCTAAAAATGGAAATATCCAGATTCGTCTCACTTCACATGTTGGGTATTGGAATCTTGCAATCGAGGATTCCGGTATGGGTTTCCCAGAGTATTGGAAAAGAAATATTTTTGAAGAAGGTTATATTTATTCCCGCAAAGGAACTTCGGATGAGATGGGGGCAGGGGTAGGTCTTGCGTTTTGTAAAGAAGTTTCCGACCGCCACGGCGCAAATCTCTCAGCTACCTCATCGGAAGGGAAAGGTTCTTGTTTTGAATTTCATTTGCCTAACTTTGATCATGTGATCATGATCTTAGATGACAACCCTGGTTACAGAAAACAGCTTCGTAAAATTTTATCAAATTTCCCAGCAGTCATTTGGGAAGAAGAGTATCCAGACCACGCTTTACAATCTATATCGAAATTAAAACCTGATTTGGTGTTAGTTGATTATAGTATGCCGGAAAAAAACGGAATCACTTTTTTAAAAGAATTATATACGAATCCAGATATGGACGACATCAAATCGATCATTCTTTCTAGTTCACAGACTGATCCAAATACTGGGAAAAAATTAGAAGCAGAAGTTTTAGCATCTGGCGGCGATGGATTTCTTAGAAAATCTTATTCTGATGAAAGAATCCTTTCGGAAATAAAACGCCTACTCGGTTTAAATTAACATTTGTTCTTTGGCACGTCCAATAAGTTCTGCCACTGTTTTCGAATTAAACCTGTCCTTAAGTCTCCCTACATGGTATTCTACAGTTCGTTTAGACAAACCGATATCAGTTCCAATCTCTTGGTAGGTTTTTCCTTGGCCAAGAAGAGTTAATATTTGTTTTTCTTTTTTATTTGCTACTTTTCCGTCTTGTGGTTTTCTGCTGAAACTTAATTTGAGATTTTTTGAATAAACGGTTTTCCCAGAAGCGATCTCACTTAAACTTTTTGTCAAACTGGAAAGATCGTCAGACTTTAGAAGATATCCATCCACACCAGCTTCGATTGCAGAATGAACGACGCTCTGCTCATCTAGCATTGTTAAAGTGACGACTTTTAGGTTCGGATACTCTTTTTTCCAGTCTTTGACTTGATTTAAGACATTGTCGCCTGGAATGCGCAAATCGAGTAACATGAAGTCAGGCGATGTTTCTTTCAGAAGCGGAGCAATCTGATTTGAGTGTTCTGCTTCCCCAACAACTTCAAAATCAATCGAAGAATTTACGACATGTTTGACCCCAACTCGGGTTACAGCATGATCTTCTATCAGAATTACTTTCTTTTTCCGTTCCATTCTCAATTTCCTTTGTTCTTTCCCGACGCTAGTTTATTAAGCGACTGCCAATTTCAAGAATTTCATAGTACTTCTCCGATTTTTTTGCAAAATCTGGATCGATTCTAAATACTTCAAAATCCTAATCAGACCATTGGACGAGAAAAAACGGAAAAGAGTTATGAGCGGAGCTGCTTTTTGGCAAATCGGGTGAGACAGAATGCCAATTGTTTTTCTCTTGCCAAAATGGGAAAAAATTCACATGTTCATACGGAAATCTAGGAGTTTTGATGAATCCCAAAGTAGAGAGTCTGAAAAAAATATATCTTTTCCATACGTTAAACCAAGATGAAATGCTTCACATTGCTGAAAAAATAAAGGATGTCCACCTGCCTCCTAGGAATGTACTCTATGATATCGGGGAAGAAGCACAGTCTATGTACATCGTAAAGTATGGAACCCTCCAAATTTCGACAGCTACGAGCCATGGAGATGATGTAAATTTAGTTTCTTTGGCAGCAGGGGATCATTTTGGCGAATTGCCTTTTTTTGATGGGGAAAAACGGTCTGCAAAAGTAGAAGCGCTCGAAAACACCGAACTCTACGAATTGCGCTACCAGGACCTCCAAGAGATGTTTTCCAGAAATCGTGAAATGGAAACCAAGTTCTATAAAGAAGTTACACATTATTATATCAAAAGACTTCGAAAATTGACAAACGATCTGACCTATGCCAGGGAACTCAGAAAGAGATTTGCGTAAGCCTCCGATAGAGAAAAAGAGAGACTTTCGCTCATTTCCGTTATTTTTTCTTCGAGATTGACGAAAAAACCGATTCCATTCCCTGATTCTTTTTATTACAGCTAAGGAATGGAAGTAGGTTACCGATAATCATTGTAGGCAAGGGAGAAGGAATGCATGGTGGACCCCGAAATCCTAACCGAGAAGATCGTGACTCAGAATAAGACCTTCTTGGTGGATTTAAAGAAAAACCAGGCTGGCTTTTATCTGAAGGTATCGGAGTGGTCGAATAGCAAAAAGTCATCGATTTTTCTTCCTGCTGAAGGAATCGATCGAATGATCGAAATCTTGTATAAATTCAAAAGCCAAATATCCGATAATGATATTACCAAAGACCCGGTCTAGGAGCCTTTTAGGAGTGAGTTTCATGGGGAAAATAGGAATGACCAAGCTGATGTTAGCCCTCTTCCTTTCAATAGGAATGTTGTATGCGCAAGCAGAAAGCCCAGGCGGTGGGCAAACGGCAGCTAACGACGAGGATAGCCCTCTAAGAAAAATCATTTTAGATGATTTTGAAGAATCTGAGGATTGGAGAGTAAAATCGACAACCCCTCTTGGCGAAACCAAAACACTTAAGCTCGTTCAACGTGGGCTTATGAAAGATGTTTTTGATGAAAAAACGGTGCCAGATAACGGTGGCGACAAGATCGAAAAGAATCATATTCTTGGGGTAAAAACTTTTTTTGCCGCAAAGGGATTCGATCGTGTTGAGCTTTATCCTCCACATGAATTCATCATCAAAGGCAAAGTAAGACAAATTTCGGTTTGGGTGCTCGGCAGAAAATACCGTCACACTCTCTTTGCGAAATTTCGGGATTACAAGGATACAACACACAATGTTCGCCTTGGAAAACTCGACTTTTTTGGCTGGAGAAAACTTACTGCAACGATACCAGGTTATATTCCACAAAGTACGCGTTTTGCGCTACTTGATAAGAATTTACATTTTGTATCATTGTTCGTAACTTCTGACAACCATGAAGTGGCAGGTGATTTTTATTTCTATGTTGATGATTTGCAAGTGCGTGCAGATCGTTCGGAATCGAAATACCCTGGTTCAGAAATTAAGGACAATTGGTAAAAGGGGCATAAGGTATTCATAATGGAAAATAGAAAACTCATAACCCTTGCGCTTGGAACTATAACTGCGATAGTCTTAACTGGCTTTGCCCAAGCACAATATAGAATCACAAATGGTGTTGCTACTTCTAATGGTAATGACATCACTTCTATGGAATTAAAAGCAATTACCATAGAATCATGGGACACCCCAGCGGCATCGGCGCCATATGGTTGGGAAGTTTCCACTGATAAAGACGGAGTGAACAAAGATGGGACAGGAGATATGAAGTATGATGAGAATAATAAATATTCTCCCGTTCTAAATGATCCCGTAAAATCTCCTCTGGTCTTACGCGAAGTCAAACTTGTTCCAGGAAAACCTACGGACGTAAAAAACGTAGATCCGGGCAACGCAAAAGTTTTGGGCGTGAAATTCCAATTCACATACCCAGGATATAATGTAGTGACTGTCCGTCCGCCTAGAACTCCCGAGTATGAAATCACAAGAGCGCGACCATACATCGATGACAACAACGCCAAAAAATTCGATAAAATTTATGGAATTGAAACTCCAGGAAACGTGAAAGCGATTTCTGTTTGGGTTCTTGGCCGTGGAAACGAATACAATCTAGAAGGTTGGTTGGAAGACTATAATGGCAATAGCCATATTTTCCAATTCGGTTCTCTTGATTTCGTAGGCTGGAGACCACTGCAAATCGATATCCCTGTTGGGATTCCACAGGAGGCAGTTGCTTTCCCTGCGACCAGAAACTTGATCTTCAAACAGTTTAAAATTCGTTCCAACCCACAAACGGGAAACGAAGCTGTTTATCTCTTTTTCGATGAACTCCGAGTTCTGGCAGATACCTTCGAAGTACACTTTGATGGTGCCAACTTAGATTTTGATGAAGAAGATTGCAAAAACAAGATCAAATTGGAGCAAATGCTTCAAAAATCGGGAGCGATCTCTACAGGCGCGAAAGTTCGCGAATGTGGCGGAAGCACACAAGGAAAATAAACTCACTCACCTTTCCTAATTCCCCAGAACCCAGCCGCAAATGGCTGGGTTTTTTTGTACTTTACAAGATACGATGCTTCTCAAATTCTATCTATAGGACTGTTCTTTTTGCGTATTCATCGCTAAATTTACCGTAACAACGTTTGGAACATTGACCACCCTTTATTGGAAATTCGAAGAGGGAGATTCTTCTCATGCCCGAGACTATTACCGAAGACAAATCGAACAAAACAGCAGATTCTGATAAACTCACATCGCTATTTAACGAAGAAATATACGTACGTGCAGATGCTAGTTCTGTTCCAGCCTCCAAGTTTAAGATCTATGATGATATCATAGAGGCTTATAAGGCAGAAGGCAAACTACCGATCGCAAAACAAAAAATAGAAGATCACTTCCGTGAGCATCCAGAGTCCATCTCTGCTAAATATATGCTCATGATTTTATCTTTCATGGAAGATCCCATGGGAGATGCGAATCTTGTAAAAAACATTTTGGATTCATTTAAAGCCCACGGCAAGTGGACGATCATTGAATACATTACGGATTCCATTCTGAAGTTTGGCGATTTGATATTGGCACTTCGTGTAAAAGCTGAAGCGCTCGACAAACTAAAGAAAAACAAAGAATTAAAAGTCGTATTAGAGAAGTTAGCTGTTAAGGATAAAAAAAATCCAGAGATTGCTAAAAAATATGCCCTCACCATTATGGAAGAGGACAAACCGAAAGCTATCTCTTACCTCAAACAAGCCGCTGAAATTTTCGCGAAAAACAAAGACTACCAGCAGATGGAAGAGATTTGGACCATTCTTGTCCAAAACAATTATGAAGACATCGCTTTCTTTGATAAAATAGAACGTATTTTACTCGGACATCGCGAAAAAACACGGTTAGTCGGTCTTCTCTACCCACTCGTTGAACCTTTTAAGGCGATGGAAGAGTGGGACAAAGTGATCTATTTTTTAAAGAAAATATTGGAACATGAACCTGCTTCGCAAAAAGCACGAAATGAACTGATCAGATCCTACAAACAGAAATATGTAAACCACTCACTATTAGAAGATTTTCTAAAAATGAGTGAACTCGGAAACAACCGTAAACCAGTAAAAGTTTGTATCACGAACTTCGAAAGAAACATCGTGTTTGATACTGGAAATTATGTTATGCATAGAAATTGGGGCGTTGGAAAAATCACTTCTATTTCCCAAACTGGCGATTCTATCTTTGTTGATTTTGAAGAGAAAAAAAGTCACAAGCTCTCCATCCAGATGGCGATCACTTCCCTAAAGCCACTCAAAAAAGATCATATTTGGGTGCATCATTATGAAAACAAGGATGAAGTAAGATCTCTTTTTTCAGACAACCTTCCAGAATTTTTAAAGGAATTGTTGAAGTCGTATGACAACCGTATGATGGTTGCCGACATGAAAAATGAACTCATTGGCATATTCTTAAAAGCTGATGAATGGTCTAAATGGTGGGCCAAGGTAAAATCTGTCCTTAAAAAAGAGGCCAATATCGGAATGAATCCGAAAAAGAAGGATGAAGTAGTTTACCACGAAAAGGCTATTACTCATTCAGAAACATTGACTCAAAAATTCCAAGCAAATGCAGACCTAAATAAAAAATTAGAAATTGCTATGGAAGCCGTTCGTGATGCGGACGAAGCTTCTGAAGCTGGTGAGTTTTTTATATCTCATTACGTGGATGAAGAAACGGCAAAAGATTCGATCAGAAGACTTTCTGCTTATCTCTATCTATCTGAAGCGAGCAAAGCTTGGCCAGGTGAAGAATTTACCCACCAGATCCGGGAGGCTGAACTTCAAGCTATCATCCAGTCGTTAAGCAAGGAAGATGCGCTTAAAATTTCTAAGAGTTTAGAAAATACCGACATCAAAAAAGGGTTTAAAGATCTCATTCGCAAGTATCATCCGAAGGCGATTGATATTCTGGTTGGACTTCTTTTCGAAGTTCCAGTAAAAGTGAATCGGTCCGTCTTCCAAAACTTGGTAAATGATGAAAAATTTGCCGAATTGAATCTATTTATCGAAACGGTATCAAATAAATCCAAAGAACATCCAGAAGTCTTTTTATGGGTGGCGAAGTCGATTCTTTCACACACGTGGAAATTTGATTGGCTAAATGTTTCCGAAGACAATTTGGTATTAAGAGTTTTCCGAATTTTGAAACCTCTTGCTAAAATTGAAGACAAAGGCACAAAACTCAAAAACCAAGCTATGGACATTCTGTTCGGCAAGGACAATACACTCCTTCGCGAAACTTTGGCAAGGGAAGATGATGAGTACGTGAGAAAGTTATACGCTTTGTTTAGAGAAGTGCCATATGTCACTGATCTAGAAAAAGACCAGCTCCTCTCCCTAATCAATGAAGTGAAACCTAATATCGTTTGGGATGAATACGAAGGAGATGAGGAAGCTGATGATGATCCATTGGCAAATCTACCTGCAGATGTTGTTCTCGTCACCAGACAAGCATTTAATGCCAAAAAACTGGATTTCGAAAATCTCGTAAACGTCGAGATGGTAGAAAACTCTCGAGATATCGGAGAGGCCCAAGAAAAAGGTGACCTTAGAGAAAACGCAGAATACAAAGCGGCAATGGAAAAACAAGTCCAGTTGCAAGCAGCCATCAAACGATTGGAAGCTGAGCTCAAGAGTGCCCGTATTCTAGACTTGAGTGAAGTAAAAACGGACAAGGTTGCTATCGGTTCGACTGTGAAATTAAAAAACAAACAATCAAACGAACTTGTCACTTACTCCATATTAGGTGCATGGGACGCGGATACAGAAAGAAATATCATCTCTTACAATTCACCACTTGCGAAGTCTCTTCTTGGCAAAACCGTGGGCAGTGAGGCGATTTTAATTTTTGGATCTACAGAAACATCTTACGAGGTTTTAGAAATATCTCGTTATTCGATGAGCGGACAAGAAGCATAAGTTTCTTTTTTCCAACCGCTGGTAACAATCAGATCTAGAAATGGCTCTGATTCGTTCCCTGCAAAATCAAATGCCCTAGCTTCCAAAAGAAGGTAGGGCTTTTCTTTATATAGACTTTTCGGTAGGGTGACTCGAATCGCAGTCCTATCTGGATCATATTCATAAGGATAGGCCTGTCCGTCGATCAGGAGTTCCACATTCGTTTTAAACCCAGTGCCACTATCACCCAAAACGTAATATCGATCCTCGAAACAATGGTTTCTAACTTCCGGAAGTTCAATGTGACGGGCAAGAGAAGTCATCGGTGCAATGTAAGGCGGTGCATGGTCTTCGAGAACCATTACATAACCAAGTTTCCCTAAAAAAAATTGAAATCCGGATCCTTTTCGTTTTTGCCGGATAGAAGAAAATTTTCGTATCGATTCGTCCCAAAAATATAGCGCATCTTTGGCGGTCGCGGCTGGGTTAGGGATAAGTTCTCCTTGTCCTTCGCCATTCCAGGTTAGGTTTTGTGATGTAATATGATAAATCTTGCTTTTCAGTAACAGTCCTTTGGGGAGAGTCATGGGGATATCTTCTGGATTAGAGAATTCTTCGATCAAAACTGAACCTGTGCCGGTAGTTTCATTTTGTGATAGATCAAAAGTTAATATCTTATCCTTTGAAATTCCTTTCTTTTCTTGAGAAATTTGAGGTTTCTTTGAAGTATTTTCGTTGATGTCTTTTATGACTGTGAACATTACTTTTGATCGATTGCCTATGGCATCACGCAGACCGACTTCTATTGTTACTGAAGCTTTTGTGGGGTAGGTATTTAGATCTAGAGAATGAGCCTCTTTTTTCCAATCCTCAGGCTGATCATAAAGATGGTAATAATAAATTGGAGGAGATAGAGAGGAGCGATTGATATCATAAAACCGGTGTCTTTGTGCTTTTTCCTCAAAGGAAATGTAATCAAAGTTTCGATTAAATACCTCTATCCCGTTTACTATCAAATCCATTCCATAGACATTGTTTTTATTTCTTGAGCGTATAATATCATATCCACTAACACGAAATTTTACTTTGCCTGTAAGATTTATATTTTTTAATTCAGCGTTTTCCTCATTGAGTAAAACATATTCGCCTCTCGATTTTTCTTTTGCACGAAAAAGATAGGGTTTTGCTAATGAATCTGATTCAACCAACAAAGAAAGTATCGTCGGAGGGGTTTCATCCTTTCGGTGAATTTCAGGAAAATATAGTGGGTTTACCTTTCCACTATTTGTGGTAAATTCTAAATGTAAATGCGGAAATCCAGTGCCAGATTCGCCTGTTTTTCCAATAGGCATTCCTTTTTTCGCGCGGAAGAGACCAGGTGGAAGCTTCACTTTAAAGCCCTTTTTCTCTCCCATCAATAGTAATGCATGTCGAAGTAATTCAAGATCTGGCAAATCACCTCCAAATGCGTGTAAGTGGGCGTATACTGATCCAATGTGATGATTCGGATTGAATAAATTGAGAGTAAGACCGTAACCTATCTTTGAATAGGCAATCTCATTTATATATCCATCAAATGTGGCAAGTATGCTGTGCCCATTTAAACCATAAGTTTTAAAATCAGATCCCATATGTAAATGTTGGCTACGTATTTCACCAAAAGTTCCGGATACCGGAGAGTCAAAAGGTAAAGGATAACCAACTTCTTCTTTAGGAATGGTTGGCATATTCCCTTCCGCAAAAATCGTAAAGAAAGAGAATAAAAAGAAAAGCACACCTCTAACAGAAGTATTTATTTTCGGCCGCGTTGAATGGAAATCGGAAGGACGCACTTAAGAGCAGATGATTCCCAGGGGAATTCGTTTGCCAAGTAAAGTTTCGCTAAGGAATGTGGTGTTGGTTTGTCAAATTTCATGTTTTTTCGATTTTTTTATCTTTTGGTTCCCCTGCTTTTTTTATGCCAATGTGCTTTTTGGAACCGCGAGCCGGGGCGACCGCCAAAAATTGATGGGGTTCCGATTTCCGACGAAAAACGAAGCCTTTATATCCAGAATGTTCGAAACAATACCTACTCAGCGGGAATTCACACCCGACTGACTCAGATGATCCAAGAAGAAATTGATCGCCGAGGTAGATTCCTGACGACCAGAGATAAAAACAAGGCGTCCTACCGGCTCTACGCTGAAATTGTCCACTACCAAAAAGTGGGCGATCTTGTTGATCTCGCCGACCAACAACTCTCCTCAGAACTTTTTGTTGTGACCAGGCTCGAACTTGTCCAGAGTGAGTCGGGACTCAAACTTCCACTTGAAAGAAATGAAATTCCTGGTAGAGTTTATTTTTCTCCACAACTTGGTTATCGTGAGTCTGAAATAGAAGCACAGAATCGATTGCTCCGCGTAATGGCACTTCGCATCGCGGAAGAAACGGAAAGATCCTGGTATTATTCTGTCGCTGGAAAGATTGATTGATTTAAGTAGGAACGGAGGGTTTTAATTTGTCGCTAGAACATTCTATGAACGAAGATACAAAAAAAGAAATGACGGCGTTTGAAAATTACCTGAAAGAAAAAGGATTAAAGATTACAAACCAACGCCTTCTTGTTGCCGAAAAAATCTTTTCATCTCACAATCATTTTACCGCCGAAGGGTTGCTAGACGAACTCAAAGACAATAAAGACCGAATTTCAAAAGCAACGATATATAGGATTCTTTCCATCATGGTGGAGTCTGGATTGCTAGCTGAACATGACTTTGGGAAAGATTATAAATATTACGAACACATCATTGGACATGAACATCACGACCATATCATCTGTATGCAATGCGGGAGAATCGTAGAATTTATGGATGAACAGATTGAAGAACTCCAACGATCAGCAGCAAATAAAAATGGTTTTAGCATCGTCGGTCATAGTTTAAATCTATATGCGAACTGCTTGAAAGCTGATACTTGCGAATTCAATAAACGAAAACAGTGACTTTTTACTTTCATACAGAATCCAAAGATGAGCACAGTTTTGCGCGCACTGGAATTCTCAAATTAAATGGAAATCTAGTTGAAACCCCCGTTTTTATGCCCGTTGGGACACGAGGCAGCGTAAAATCTCTCACTTCAGAAGACTTAAACGAAATCGGTTACAATTTAATTTTAGGAAATACTTATCATCTCTATCTCCGTCCTGGAACGGACGTTTTGGATCATTTTGGTGGTCTAAAAAAATTTATGTCCTACCCACACGCACTGTTAACCGATTCAGGCGGGTTTCAAGTTTTTTCACTTTCGGGATTATTTAAATTTGAGACAGATGGGGTCACCTTTCAATCTCACATTGACGGCAGTTACCATAAATTCACCCCTGAATCTGTCATCGATATTCAAAAGTCGATAGGATCTGATATCATGATGGTTTTAGATGATTGTGCACCTTACGGCAGTTCAACGGAGAGGCTAAAAGAATCTCTCGAAAGGACACACCGTTGGGCAAAAACTTCTATCGATCATTGGCAAAAAAATCCTGGCGAACAAAGTCTTTTTTGTATTGTACAAGGCGGTACGAATACAGATCTCCGATTAGAAAGTCTTACCTTCCTCCAAAGTCTCCCGTATCCAGGAATTGCCATTGGTGGATTGTCAGTAGGTGAGCCTCGGTCAGAATACGTTCGCATTTTAGAGGCCCTATCTCCACACCTAGACCCAAAAAGACCGCACTACTTGATGGGAGTCGGTACGGTGATAGACATCTTAGAGGGAGTTAAAAATGGGATCGATATGTTTGATTGCGTTTTGCCTACTCGAAATGCCAGAAATGGTCAAGTTTTTACAAGTTATGGGAAGGTAAATCTGCGAAATGAAAGCCACCGTCTCTCTACCTTGCCGATTGATCCTGCATGCGATTGTAAAGTCTGTAAAACTTACAGTTTGGGCTATATCAGGCACCTACATAAGGTAAAAGAGCTTTCTGCTTTCAGTCTTTCCACCTATCACAACTTATATTTTATGAAGCAATTTATGTCCTCTCTTCGAAAATCCATCGAAAATAAGGAATTTTCTCCCTTTTACGAACATTGGAAAAAATTATACGCTTCCTAAAAATATTAGGTTGACGTACCTGTTTTTTTTTAATGTGATTGTACCGTCATTTCTACATTGATTGTAGCTTCACTGAGGAGTCTCTAGACACACATGGAAATCACTAGAAGGGAAAAAGATAAAATCGTAGTCCTCGACATTAACGGGGAAATCGACCTTTACAACGCTCCTGAAATTAAGGATGTTATTGCAAAATTGATTGAAGAGCAGAAATACTGCATCGTTATCAATCTAGAGAAAGTTTCTTATATCGATTCCTCTGGCATTGGAGCTTTGATTTCGAGCTTATCGAACTTGAAAAAGTATCAGGGTGGCTTAAAGATCATTAATGTTGCAGGTTCGGTGCGTAAAGTATTTGAACTTACTAAATTAACGTCTTTTTTCGAAATCTTCGACAGCGAAGACGAAGCTACCGCCGCATTCAAATAGAGAGGGAGCTACCGCTTTCTTTTCTATTTGCTTCCCCCAAAGAATTAAGGAGATTATTATGTTACGATCAGTAAAGACATCCGTCTTTCTTGTAACAATGGTTTTTGTATCGGCTATGGTTATGAACTGTGGCCAAGAACTACCATTGAAAGAACTTGCCATTGCAAAAACACAAGTGGAACGAGCAGAACGGCTCAAAGCGGAAGAGTATTCCCCTGATGAATACCAAGAGGCAAAAAAAAGTTTAGCAGAGGCGAATGATTACGCGGCTGAAGAAAAAGCTTCTGATTCTAAAAAGAGCGCTGATTATGCGATCTCAAAAGCTTATGATGCTTTGGAAAAAACATTGCCAAAATTAGTTGCTAAAACGAGAGAAGAAGCCGTTGCCAATTTGGATATGGCAGATGAAGCAAATGCTGCAGAAACTTCTCCAGAAGAGTTTAAAAAAGCCACAACACTCAAAGATGCTGGTGAAGCAAAATTGACGAGCGCAGACGCCTCGCTTGCGGCATACCTGCGAGAAGAGAGCGATGAAAAAGCGAAGGAAACAAAACGCGACCAGGCATTAAACGAATACGAAGAAGCTTATAATCTTTTTCTGGAATCAAAAAAATCTGGCCAAGATGCAAAGGCAGTTGCATTAGAAAAATCTGATTCTGTTAGAAAGTCAGCAGAAGAAGTTGATGCTAGCCTGCAGAAAGCTGGTAGATACTATAATGGTAGCAACCCTGCGGTTGAGGAAGAAAAAGCTAGAATTCGATCTGCATTCGCAGACATAGAAGCAGGTAAACTCAAGTCAGCAGAAGAAAAAATCAAAACTGCAAAAGCCGCTTCTACACCACTTTTAGCTGCGTCTGTTAAAGACCATGCAAAAGAAAGAAACACACAAGCACGTGACGTTGTAGAGGATGCAAACGGTCGTTTTACTTCTTTGAATTCAGATTCTCTAATGAAAGCACCTGCAACAAAAGATTCTTATAGCAGTGCTCAGGAAAACTTGGGAGCTGCAAACGAATCCCTTGCTTCTTCCACTAACCTTTACGAACAAGAAAAATATGAAGACTCATTATCACAGTCAGAAGAAGCAATTCGTTTGGCAGAGATTTCGATTGACCAAGTAGAGACGATCAAACTCAACGGATTGGCAAATAACGATACTAAGAAAAAAGACCGTGGCACGAAAGTCGAAGATACAACAAACAAAAACGACAACAAAGAAACCGTTGCCGAAAATAAAGAGTCTACTGATGCGAGTGACGAGGGTGGAAGTTCTAACCTAAAAGATTTAGGAAAAGGATGGAAGCAGTATACTGTAGCTAGATCAAATCCTGCAGATTGTCTCTGGAGAATTGCGAAAAAGTCGGATGTATATAATAACTCCAAACTCTGGCCAAGAATTTTTGAAGCGAATCGCGGAAAAATCAAAAACAAAAACCTGATCTATCCAAAACAAAAATTGAACATTCCTCCGAAGACGGGAAAAATTGGTTCACCACCAAGTAAATAATACCAAGTCAATTCGATTGAAAAGAGGCTGTTCTTAGGACAGCCTTTTTTTTGCCCACGGAGGTGAGAAGATGGATGAAGTGAGAGGATATACTAAACCCGTAACGAAGGTAGATCAAAGCGATTTTGCTGCTCTTGTAGACCTTGCTTGGTCGGAAGATATGCCTTATGGTGATATTACGACGGAATCCTTGTTTTCTCTCGAAGACAAAACGGTAGCGAAACTTTTGTCTAAAGATGAAGGTGTGTTATGTGGCACTTCCGTCATTCCCTGTTTATTGGATAAAACAGAAGGAAAAGTAAAATATTCTGAAATCCTTTCGGATGGTGCCATTTTAAAAAAAGGATCTATCATCGGCGAATTATCTGGTTCTTTGGCGATGATTCTTAAAATAGAAAGAATATTACTCAATTTTATACAATATCTTTCTGGCATCTCGACAAATGCGTATTTGGTGACAAAAAAATATCCTAATTTAATAATATTAGATACGAGAAAAACTCTACCAGGATATCGGAAATTGGCAAAGTACGCAGTTTATACCGGTGGAGGTTGGAACCATAGATTGAATCTATCTGAAATGGCCATGTTAAAAGACAATCACATTGCAAAAGCAGGATCAATCGTGGGTGCAGTTGAGATGGTTCGAAAAAATCATCCCGATAAAAAAATTGAGTTAGAGATTGATGGTTTGGTTCAGTTAGACGAAGCACTACGATCACAGCCAGATATAATTTTGCTCGATAATTTTTCGCTAGAAGATACAGAGATTGCGATTAAAAGGATTAGGTCTTCGTCTCCGAAATTAAAGATTGAATGTTCCGGTGGCATCACTCCGGAAAAACTAGAAGTTTTATCTCGGTTTTCTGATATCGGAGTTAGTATGGGGTATCTTACGCATACAGTTCGGTTTTTGGATATCAGTCTGGAGATTCTTTAGTGGGACTGTATCAGGACATTAAAGAAAGTCAGGAATTATTCCAGGCAATAGACAAAAGGCTTGGACCTGATAAAACTTCATTGGTGCGTAAAGCCTATGAAGTAGCAGACAGAATGCATGATGGTCAAAAAAGATTATCAGGTGAACCTTATATAATACATCCAATGAATGTTGCATCTATTTTGGATGAATTGGGATTGGATGAACGAGCAATTGCTGCAGGTCTTTTACATGACGTGGTCGAAGATACCAGTTATTCAAAAGAAGACATGTCACGAGAATTTGGTGAAGATATTGCCGATTTAGTAGAAGGTGTTACTAAAATTTCTGAGATAAAATCTCAGTCTAAAGAATCTGAAGCCGCTGAAAATATTCGAAAAATGTTAATGGCTACTATCAAAGACGTCCGAGTGATGTTGATAAAACTCGCTGACAAAACTCATAATGTGCGCACTCTAAAATACCAGCCGATTGAAAAACAAAAACGTATTGCCAAAGAAGTGTTATCTCTTTATGCACCAATTGCAGGAAGGTTAGGCGTTTATAAAGTAAAATTTGAGTTAGAAGATTTAGCCTTTCAGGCCATCCATCCAGAGGAATACCAAGAAATTAAAAAACGTGTCGCTGCAAAAAAATCTGAACGTGATGAGTATATTGAAAAAATAAAAATCATACTCAAGCAAAGGTTAGCCGAAATAAACATTGAAGCAAAGATCGATGGCAGAGCAAAACATTTCTATTCTATTTATAGAAAAATGGTTACAAAAGAAAAAACTTTCTCAGAAATTTTTGACTTAAGGGCCGTTAGAATCATAGCGAATGAAATCAAAGACTGTTATGGGGTTCTTGGTATAGTTCACACACTTTGGACACCGATTCCAGGCAGATTTAAAGACTATATTGCGACTCCTAAAACAAATTTATACCAATCATTGCATACTACTGTGTTTGGGCCAGATGGTCGGCCTATGGAAGTTCAGATTCGGACCAAAGAGATGAATGCCATTGCAGAAAACGGGATCGCCGCACACTGGGCTTACAAAGAATCAGCTAATCTCAGCAAGGTCAGTGCAGCCATGCAGCCAGGTCTTGAAAACGCTTTTCGTATGAAGTGGCTAGAGGTTCTAAAGTCTTGGCAAGATCCAAATCTCGATTCGAAAGAATTTTTAGAAGAACTTCAATATGATCTGCATGAAGATGAGGTATTTGTTTTCACTCCCAAAGGAGAAATAGTTGAGATGCAGAAAGGAGCAACTGTACTCGATTATGCGTTTAGGATCCACACCGATGTAGGTATTCATGCTCGTGGTGGAAAAGTAAATGGACGAATGGTTACTTTACGCACCGAACTCAAATCAGGTGATCAGGTGGAAATTATTACTGAAAAAAGTTCTAAACCATCTCCTATATGGTTACGAATAGTAAAAACCCCTTCCGCTAGACAAAAACTGCGACAATATTTCCGAAAACTACAGGAAGAAAACCAAAAAGAAACGATTGCTTCTGCCTTAGACCAAACAAATCAGGTTTACGATGAAAATACGATCAAAGAGATAAAAAAGGTAAAAATCAAAAAACCTTCAAAACTCACGCCCGGAAAACCTGAAAAAAAAGAATTCGGAGTTTCTGTTGCGGGTTGGACAGATGTACCAGTTCGTATCGCATCGTGTTGTACTCCAATACCAGGAGATGATATCTTAGGTTTTATCACACGAGGGCGGGGGGTGAGTGTTCATAAAAAAGATTGTGAAACCGCAAATAAACAGTTGGAGTGGATGAAAACGATTCCTGTTAGGTGGGATGGTCCCGGCGAACCAATACCAGTACAGATTGAAGTTAGGGCTCGTGACGTCCAAGGGATTTATCTTTCGATGGTTGAGTGTATTTCAAATACGGAAACAAATATACTCGAAGCAGGCGCAAGTTCCCATCCAAATGGTACCCTAACCGCTAAATTTATGTTAGAGGTTGAACACTTGGATCAATTAAAAGAAATATTAGATAATTTACGACTAATTGATGGTGTAATTTTTTCTGAACGAGTTAAAAAATAAACCATTGAGCCTGGCCGGGTTTTAACTTAAAATATATTCCTGTCTTAAGTTCTTCAAGTGTCGGTTTCGGAAAAATTTCATCCGAAACTTGATCTACAAAATCCGATTGTAAATTTACAGTCTCGCCGATAAATACTTTCCCAGAAATCTCTTGTGGCATAGGATTCCAAATTAAAAGTTCCTGATTGGCAGGATAAGACAAAAGATATGCGAGAATTCTTCCATCTCCGTACAGAATGTAATTTAAGATCGTCCTTTCTATGTTAGTCGGCCGATTCTTTAAGATGGAAAAGATACGCTCGTAGAACTTGGAGATATTGATATTTGGCGACTCGATGTCACGTTTTCCCAGTTGGACTGGTAGTTTGATTTGATTGCCTAATTCTTGTCCCTGGTAATACAAGAGTATCCCTGGTAAAAAACAGAGTAGAGAAAAAAAATATTTACTATTGTCAGAAAAGTGAGCGATGGCTCTTTCTTCATCGTGATTCTCTAAAAATCGAATCGATTTGTTTTGGTAAGGGAGATCGGCATCTAGATGTTCACATACTGAAATTCCCATAGTATGACTCAGTCTATCATATAGCGTTTTGTCATAAGTTCCATCAAAACCAAGTGTTTGTAAATCATACTCGCGATTCCAGTAAGCTTCGGCATAAAATTTAAAATGCGGATGCCGATTTTTTACCGATCTGATCAGTTCATTCCAATAATTAACACCTGTTTTATTATGAGTATTAAAAAAGACATCTGGTAAGGCCAACATTGCCATATCACACCTAACGCCATCACAGTAATCTGCAATTTTTAGTACAATTTGTTTATGAAGTTCTAAAGTTGCTGGATTTGAAAAATCCCATTGGACCGTATCTGTCCATCCGTCGAAATATGGGTCTTTGCCATGTGCATATATTTTACCCGAGGTATGTTTAAAATGGTTTTTGTCGAGTTTGTCGCCAGTTAAAAAACAATTTGGATGTGAATCTAAATAGGGCGTATCTATTGCCATATGGTTCGGAACAAAATCCAAGATGAGTTTTTGATTTTTAGTAGAAAGACGATTGCGAAAACGTGCCAATTCATCCGCGTCTGTTAAGAGCGGATTTAAATTATAATCAAAGACCGCGTATGGTGAACTTAAGATATCCTCCTCAGAGACATTTTGAAGGGCCTTTTTAAACTCATTTCGCAAACCAGAGTGGGACCTCGCAATTTTTTGGGAAGTAGGACTCATCTCCCAAATTCCCATCAACCAAATCTCATCGGCACAAGAGGTAGCCGAATCGTGAAAGAAAGTTGTGGCAAATTCATCGATTCTACTTTGATTCTCTTTGCAAAAAATCCTTGAGTGTATCTCGTATAAGAGAGTTTGATGGAAGGGATGTTTCATTTACAGTGACGTAAATTATGACAAAAGGAATCTCAATGCGCAAGTCTCTTTTTTATGTTTTGTTTTTAACCTTTATTTTCGGTTCCATATTCTTTCAGTGTTCCGAGAATGACTCGGCCAGTGATGTTGTCCGGGAAGTAAAAGATATCTCCTGGGACGGGGATTCGTCTACGATTCCAGAGGCTTTAAGGAGTAGAAACCCAGTTGTCAGTCCTGAGGCAAAAAAAGGCGGTCGAATTCGGTTCTATTCCCATCAATTTCCCAAGTCATTGAATTATTACCTCGACCAATTTACGACTACGGCAAGGATTTTTACCTCATTTTACGAACCACTTACAGCCTATCATCCTCTCACATTGGAAACTATTCCCCATTTGGCTAAAAGTTGGAAAATATCACCTGACAAACGTAAATTTACTTTTTATTTAGATCAAAATGCTAGATGGTCTGATGGCAAACCTGTGACGGCGGACGATGTCATATTTACTTATGATACCATCATGAATCCTAAAAATAATACTGCGGTGTTCCGAATTTCATTATCTAGATTTGCAAAACCTATCAAAGAGGATACATACACGGTTACCTTTGAAGCTAAGGAAGTACATTGGAATAATTTTAATGATGTATCATCCTCTATCTTTATTTTACCAAAACATTATTTTGAAGGTAAAGATTTCAATAAAGAAAACTTTGAATTCCCAGTAGTCTCAGGTCCTTATAAAATTGTAGAGTCTAAAAAGTCTCGATACGTTAAACTAGAAAGAAGAGGGGATTATTGGCAACGTGCCTATCCTTTTAACAAAGGAAGATATAATTTTGATCAAATCGTATATAAAGTATATAACGAGGAAGCGGTCGCATTACAAGCATTTAAAAAAGGCGATATGGATATCTACCCTGTCTATACTGCACATATATGGGTTGAAGAGACAAAAGGAGATTCGTTCGAAAATAAATGGATCGCCAAACAAAGGATATTCAATTTAAAGCCGGTTGGTTTCCAGGGATGGGCGATGAATTCCCGGCGTGAAATTTTTTCTGATCGAAGGGTAAGGGAAGCTATCGCTTTACTTGTAGATCGAAAACTTATGATCGATAAGCTAGCATTTGGTGAATATGATCCAACAAATAGCTATTATCCTGATTATTATTTAGGATCAGAAAAAAATCCGAACCAACCCGTAGAATTCAATATTGAAAAAGCTAGAAAATTATTATCAGAAGCAGGTTGGAAACCAAACAATAAAGGTATTTTAGAAAAGAACGGAAAACCTTTTACATTCACCATATTAGATCGGGATAAAAAAACGGAAAAATATTTTACGGTCTTTTTAGAGAAAGCCAAAGAAGTCGGCATCAGTGCAAATATTGACACATTGGATCTTGCGGCTTGGAGTGCAAAGGTAGACAAGTATGACTTTGATATGACATGGGCAGCTTGGGGATCTGGTGTATTCAAGGACCCAGAATCTCAGTGGCACTCAAAATACGTGAATGAAGAAGGCCAACATAATTTGCCTGGATTGAAGATATCAGCCGTCGATAGTCTTATTGAAAAACAAAAGACAGAGTTTAGCTTAGAAAAACGAAATTCGATTATTAAAGAAATTGATAGATTGGTATATAAAGAATATCCGTATGTATTGTTGTGGCACCTTCCTAGTGTTAGGCTTCTGTACTGGAGAAAATTTGGTCAACCAAAATTGCCTCTCGGTAAATATGGAGATGAGAGTTTTGCAACGGAATACTGGTGGTATGAAAGTGCAATGGATTCAAAATTAAAATCGGCAATTGAAAGTAAACAGCCACTAGAAGACTATGAAGCGGTTGTTAAGTGGGAAAAATAAATGTCTGAGGGGGAGAAACCTTCCCGATTCCGTGCCATAAGAGAAAAAGTTTTTTCGCTCATTGGCACAAATCAACCATGGAATAAAATCCCTCAGTTTTTGGAACTCCTTGAAAAAGGCTTAGATAAAGAATTATTTCACGATCCAGACCGAGACGAAGATCAAAAACCCATTCCATTAGAGGACTTGCCTGTAGATGAAGTCCTTCGACAGTCAGGTCCCTTCAGAAAATTCTACGAATGGGCTTTTCCGGTTTCACACATCTTTCGTATTACGTATCGATACAACCGAGAGTTTTTGGACAATTTTTTACCCTTAGACAATTTAAATTATATTGGGAGAGGTTCGTATAAATTTGTTTATAAACTTCCTTGGAATCAAGTTGTGAAAACGGGAAAATCAAAACTTCCTTCCGACTCGATATTTGGAAGTTTATATAAAGAAGTTGGAAAGGATTTAGAAAAGTATTTAAAAAAAGAAGAGATCGCACTTAAAAATTATCTGCAAGAAAAAACAATGCTCGAATCGAAACGAGATGAAATTGAATTTAAGTTTCGCCGACTTGGGTTGGAAAGACTTCATTATTGGAAATTAAAATCTTTGATTCCAGATTTAGTGATACCAACTCGCTTTTTTATGGGTCTTAGAGTGAGAAACACACCTTGGCATGTGCCGACGATTTCCTTAACTCCTTGTGACCAACAGCCGTTACTCGCAGGCAAACATCTAAAGGAATTTACGATTAAAAATGAGAAATTAGATCAAAATCCTATTTTGGATAAATTTTTTCCTAAATGGAAATTGAATTTTAATTCGCATCGTTTTGGTATCGTCTCGAAATCAAAACTGAAAAAAATTGCCGTTGATTTTAATCGTGTGATTCAGGTGACAAAATATTTAGCTGAAGAAGAAAAACTTATATTTGATGTTCATTCTGAAAATATCATCATTACCCTTCCTGACTTTGACCTGAAGATCTTTGATTTTCATCTGTTTGATGATTATTTGTATGAACCTTCCGAGGAAAATCCTACACCTGAGATGGACCATATTCTACTGATTGAAGAATTTATCCGCTCTTTTGAGTTAGACAAATGAATTTCATTTCCAGATATTCTTTCCAGATATTTTCTGCTGGAGTAATCATAATCGGTATTTACCAAACATGGATTTTGCGCTGGTTATGTGATGATGCATTTATTTCCTTTGTTTATGCAAGAAATTTGTCTGATGGATTAGGACTAGTATTTCAGACGGGAGAGTATGTAGAAGGTTTTAGTAATTTTCTTTGGACGTTAATTATTTCGTTTTTTATTTTTTTGAAATTTTCACCTCTCGATACATCAATCACAATCGGAATTTTTTTCTATCTATTATTGCTTTTTTATTTTTATCGAACCGAGCGGAAGTTAAGGCCTTATTCTAATCTACCATTATTTCTAATACATTTCTGTCTTTTTTTTCACGGATGGGTCTTTGCAACGTCGGGATTGGAAACGATGATGTTTACCTGTTTTCTAAGCATAGGCCTCATTAGGTGGTCCGAAAAAGAAACGAATGTTGGATATATTTTATTGCTCGCAGCCCTAACTCGACCAGAGGGGATTTTGTTTTTATTTCTATATACTATCTCTGATTGGCATAAATTTAAAAGTTGGAAAAAATTGATCCCATTGTTGGTATACATGTTTTTTCTTATTTTTCGCTACTTTTATTACGGGGATTTATTGCCGAATACATTCTATGCGAAAGCGGATAAACCAGCCTACTTTATTCAAGGCTTTTACTATTTGTTATTTTTACTTAGAACGTATCCTTTGTATGGATTTATATTGATATATGCCATTTATCTAAATTTATTTCAAATTTTTAAAGGTCCGAATAAACTTCTTTCTATCGCTGTGTTGTGTTACATTTTTTATGTGATTTATATCGGCGGAGATTTTATGGGGATTCGATTTTGGTTTCCGCTTATTCCTTTTTTATCGTGGCTAGTATATCTCAAGTTAGTTGAAAAAATGGATGAATTGCAGATATCCTCCAATTTAAATTCTAAGCTAAACCAAATTTTACAAAGAAATTTATTTTTAATACAATTAATTTTCATCCTTTCGCTTGCTTTGTATTTGGATCCCTTCAGCCACTCAAACAGGGGTGAATATCTTTGGCATCAAATTGGAGAAGAACGTAGATTTTATAATGATTCTCTTTTGCGTGAAAATGGTTATGATAAAGAGGCATTGAAGGAATTCCGAATCGCATTTTTTGGAGCGCAGGCTCACTTTGTCTACCACATGAAGCCTATTTATGCTTTAGAGGCGGAATCAGGATTAACAGATCGTGAATTTGCAAAAGCTGTTGAACTGAACCCCAGAGGAAGGGTAGGGCATGAACGACTAGCAGATATTAATTTTCTATTAAAGAAGAAAATCGAACTTGTATTCTCCGATAGATACCCAGATTTGAATTTACCATTTGTGATTTATAAATTTCGAGATTTTGATTGGAAAATATTTGTTTTAGACTATAACCCCTTTAAATTTAAAAACTTGTGCAAAAGAAAAAACTGGGATTGTAATCCACTTTTTCAGGCAATTAACACACGCAAGTTGGATATTGAAAAAAATCAAAAGTTTTGGATTGAGTGATCAAGTGATTGAAATTCCTGTATCCTACGGCAAAATAAAAATATTCACACTTGGAAAGATTCATTGGAAAGATACTTTCCCCGAAACGTATGTTCCTACAGATTCTATCGGCTGGATAGAAGCGACAAAAAAGATCGTATCAAAATATACCTTACTTCCGAAAGAGAATATTCACACACTCAACCAAGTTCATGGGCGAGAAATTGGTTTAGTTAAAGGAGGCAAAATCGGAGATTGGATTTTCGATTCTTACGATCTTGATCATCTTACGGATTCTTCGGCTAGCAAAATAGACGGAGATGGTTTGGTGACAGCGGATGCTAAGGCTGCTCTAGTAGTTCGGACGGCGGACTGTGTCCCCGTGTATTGTTATTCCGTAGAAAGACCTATGATTTCTATTTTGCATGCAGGTTGGAAAGGTGCGGCAGGGAACATAACGGAAAAATGTATTCGTTGGATGAAGAAAAACGGCATAGAAGAAAAAAGTTTACGTGTGTTAACTGGGCCAAGTATCGCACAAAAAAATTACCAAGTGCAAGCAGATGTTGCAAATTATTTTTTAGACAAACCGAAAGAAGTTATCTACGAAGAACCAGGTAAAGGTTACTATCTAAGTGTAAAAAATGCTGTCTTACATAATTTAATAAAAGAATTTCCTGAAATTCACCTTGAACGCGAAAGTAAAGATGTCTATTTATCGGAAGAATTTTTTAGCCACAGATCAAAAGATAAAGAGCGTAACTTTAATGTTATACTTTGGGAATCCTCATCAGTACTTCTTTGATTTTTTCTAAAACCTTTTCTCGTTTGATCGGTTTGATCATATATTCCATTGCGCCATTTTCTAACAAAATTTTGACTACACTTGGAGTGTTCTCTTCGGAAATAAACATAATTCTCGGCAAAACACCAGCATCTTTCATTTCCCAAAATGCTGCATAACCGTCGACTTCTGGTAAAAAGATTTCAATTGTAATCAAATCCACTTGTTGTTTGAATTCTTTGTACATCTTCATCAGCTCTTTGCCTGTTTCGGCAATCCCAAGTATTTTAAACCCCTCAGATTCTAAAATTTGTTGGAGTTGTTTTGCCTGAAACTTTGAATTTTCCGCAATGATTATGTTATATGGACGACCTGTTGCTGCGATACCTGCTTGCATAAATTCTCCTTTTTAATTCTCGATTGCGTTTTCGATTTCTTTTCCGATTTCTTTAGTACCAAGAACTTTGCTTCCGACTTCCGCAATATCGCCGGTTCTTAAGCCTTTTTTTAGTACCACTCGGATCGCATTTTCTATTTTTACCGCTTCGGTTTCGAGTCCAAAGGAATATCGTAACATCAATGCTCCCGATAAAATTTGTGCTATAGGATTGGCGATTCCTTTTCCCGCAATGTCTGGAGCTGAACCACCTGATGGTTCATATAATCCAAATCCGGATTCTGAGAGCGAAGCGGACGGTAACATACCAATCGACCCTGTAATGATGGATGCTTCATCCGATAAAATATCCCCAAACATATTTTCACATAACATAACATCAAATTGTTTTGGTTTAACAATCAATTGCATGGCTGCGTTGTCGACATACAGATGTTCTAAGATACAATCAGAATACTCACGTTTGTGAAGATCGATGACTACCTCTCTCCAAAGAACGGAAGTCGTTAAAACATTAGCCTTATCAATGCTCGTAACTTTTTTATTCCTTTTTTTTGCCGCTTCAAAAGCTGTACGGGTAATTCGTTCGATTTCTCGTCTAGAGTAGCGCATGGTATCATACGCAAATTCCTCAGGACCGCTACCTTCTCTTCCCTTCGGTTGTCCGAAATAAATTCCGGATGTTAGTTCACGAAGAATCAAAATATCAAGTCCATCGCCAATGATATCAGCTCTGATAGGAGAGGCATTTTTCAATTCTGAATATATGATGGCTGGTCGTAGATTGGCAAATAAATCAAAATGTTTGCGTAGTGGCAACAACGCTCCTCTTTCAGGTTGCTCATTCGGTGGTAATTTTTCCCACTTGGGTCCGCCTACTGAGCCAAAAAAAATCGCCTTAGAATTCTCACATAGATTTAAGGTTTCCTTAGGCAAAGGTGAACCTGTTGCATCAATAGCGGCTCCACCAACTAATGCCTGTTCAAATTTAAATTCATTACTTTTGTTTCCGAGAGCTTTGTTTACAACAGAGAGAGCGACCTCCATAACTTCGGGTCCTATACCATCTCCAGCGAGTACTGCAATTTGATTCATCTTTATCCCTTTAAAACTGATTCTAAAATATCCATACCTTCACTCGCTTTTTCCAATGAAATTGTAAGTGGAGGCATAATTCGTATTACATTTGTGGCCGTGCTATTCACTACCAATCCTCTTCGAAGACATTCTTCAACGACGGGCCTAGACGGGATTGTTAATTCCAAACCTATATGTAACCCTCTCCCTCTCACGTCTTTGATCACCGGGTATAAGGTTTTCATTGTCGTTAGTCGCTGAAACATATTGGTACTTATGGTTTCAACACCATCTAACAAATTTCGAGAAAGGATGACCCGAAATGTTTCATAAGCAACCGCACAAGCCAAATGGTTACCACCAAATGTCGAACCATGTGCTCCTTTGCCGAGAAGATGCGAATACTCGTCTGCAACAACCATTGCGCCAATGGGGAAACCCGATCCAAGAGCTTTTGCTAATGTAAATGCGTCTGGTGCAAATCCATAATGTTCGAAACAAAACATTTTTCCTGTTCTTCCCATGCCAGTCTGGATTTCGTCAAAAACTAAGAGTGAATTTGTTTCTTCTGTCAATTTTCGAGCTAGGTTCACAAATGATTGGGAAAGAGGAATGATCCCACCTTCACCTATGATCAGTTCCATGATAAGGCCACAAACATTTTCCCCATAATTGTCAAAGGCACTGACCAACGAATCTTCGTCATTTGGTGATACAAAATGAATGTCAGGAACCAAATCACCAAAACCTTCCTTGATTGAAGCATTTCCCGTTAAACTCATAGCGGCAGTCGATCGGCCATGGAAACTACCTTCTAAGGCTAAAATAACGGGTTTAACCAGATTTTTAGCAATGCCATGTTTTCTCATCAGCTTAAAAGCGGCTTCATTTGCTTCCGTACCAGAATTGCAAATAAAAACTTTTCCTGGGGCACTATTTTCGATGATTACTTGTGCTAATTTTGCTTGTTCTTCCGAATAATACAAATTAGATGAATGCATGATTTTATCAGCTTGTATTCGCAATGCCTCGATGATATCTGCTTCACCATGACCAAGGTTTGTTACAGCAATCCCTGACTGAAAATCAATATATGACTTATTGTCTTGGTCATACAACATTTCTCCTACGCCATACGTGAAGGAAACTGGATAACGATTATATGTATTTAGTAAATATTTCTCGCTTAATTTTTTGATCTCATCTAACTTTGATTTGGTTTCGTTTGTCATAGAAGACCTGCTAATTTTAAAAATTCTTTTTCTGCGTTCACAATTTCGTTCCCGAGTTCATTCCAAATCTTTGGAATTTCCGAATCTTTTTTTACAGGCTTATTTGCTCGAAAGGAAGAATAGACTTTCACTTTAGGTTCCGTTCCCGATGGTCGAATGGTCAGCTTTGCTTCACCTGATAATTCAAGTTGGATCACGTTCGATTTTGGTTTGCCTTTTAAAAATGTCGGACTTACTTTTCCTTTTGTAGATAAGTTTCCATAATCATAAACGGAAATTACTGTTCTTTCACCTATTTTTAAACCAACTAACTCTCGTTTACGTAAATTTTCGATAGATTCTTTAATTTTGATTTGGCCTGCACTTCCTTCTAATGTTAAAGAATAGAGACTTTCACGAAATAAACCATATTTGATATAGATCTCATTTAAATAATGAAGGAGATCTTTTTTTTCTGCCAAAATTTCTAGGAATAAAAGAGCACTCGAAAGTGAATCTTTATCTCTGACAAATGGAATCGGTAAATACCCGTAAGACTCTTCGCCACCAAACAAAAATTTATGATCTTTCTTTTTATCTAGAGCTTTCATTTCTTCTGCAATATATTTAAATCCAGTTAATACATTGGAAATTTTTACCTTGTTCTTTTTGGCAATTGATTCTTGTAAGTCGGTCGTAACGATTGTTTTTACCAAATGGTAAACAGTTTTACTTTTTTTGGTGGCAACCTTTTCACATAGATATGCGGCCATAATAGAACCGATTTGGTTTCCATTTAAATATTCGTATTCTCCGTTCGATTTTCGAATGCCGACACCGAGTCGATCGGCGTCTGGATCTGTTGCGATAAAAATGGGTGCCTTTTTTTCCTTTGCATATTTTTCACAAAGAGCAAGCGCCTCTTTTTCTTCTGGGTTCGGATACTTTACGGTAGGGAATTCGCCATTCGGTTTCGCTTGTTCTGGAACAAGAAAGACAGATTTATATCCAAAATCATTTAAAGTTTTTTTCATAAATTCGCCGCCGGTACCATGTAACGGAGAGTATATGATTTTCAAGTTTTTTCGGTCAGCTGGTTTTGCCTTCGATGTAAGTTTGACTTTTTTTAAATCTTTTAAGTAGGATTGAAAACAATCTTTCCCGACACTGCTTACAAACTTTTTATAATCTTTGGATTTTTGGTCAACGATTTCGATTTCATTCCAGTCAGTTATGGATTCAATATTTTTTATAATCAAACCATCGTCAGGTGGAACAAGTTGGCCACCATCACTTAAGTATGCTTTGAAGCCATTGTATTCTGGGGGATTATGTGAAGCTGTGATGACGATCCCGCCAGTAGCTTTATAATATCTTACCGCATAAGATAGGAGTGGAGTAGGAGTGACAGTCGGAAAAATGCGAACCTGAATTCCATGTCTTGCCGCAATGCCAGCTGAGACACTCGCAAACTCTTTTGACATCCGACGAGAATCATAAGCAATCACCATCGAGGGATTTTTTGATTGTTTTAGGAGGTGTCTGACGAAACCGAGTGCCGCACGTCCAACCGTGTATAGGTTCATACGGCCGACGCCATTGCCAATTTTACCTCGGATCCCGCCAGTGCCAAATTCAAGGGGAATGCTAAATGCATCTGTGTTGGGCGTCGTGATTCCTTTTTTGAATTCCTCGAGAGCAAGGTTTGCTTCAGATTTTATTTCTGAAGAAAAAGGAGATTTCGTCCAGGATAGGATATGATCTTCTGGTTTCATCATAGTTTCCTTACTATTTTGTAGAGACTATGCTGCTTGGAAATCAAATTTGGAACCTAGGGAATTTTTCATAGAAGATCGTCTCGAGAAATATCGAAACAACTCCAAGTGCAACCTTGGCGAAAGTGGTTTTCATTCCTTTACTCTCGGAGAAATTATGGATCTGGTTTCCGTTTCGGATTCGGATCTGCGAAAAATCGGATTAAACGACTCCCCCAATCATGGACGTGAGGACTTACGGCAAGAAATTGCCAAACTTTACCCAGGTGTAAGTTCTGAAGAAGTTCTGGTCTGTACGGGAACAAGCGAAGCCTTATACATTCTCTTTCATCTTTTGCTCTCTAACGAATCGACCGTGGCTCTTTATATGCCATCATTCCAAGCATTGTATGAGGTTCCGAGTATGCTCGGCGCAAAAATTGTGCCCGTTCCTGTTTCTTCCAAACTTTCGGCTGAGGATTGGGAGCATCTCCATGCCGATTTGTACATTCTGAATCATCCACATAATCCTACGGGCCTTGACTTTGAAGCTCGGGAGATTCCAAAATTAATCGAGCTCTTAAAAAATAAAAATAAACCCGTGTTATTCGATGAACACTATCGTTTTCTAGATTTTAAACATCCGATTGGTTGGACAGGTGTGTCTCCAAAAGATCGATTTTATGGGACAGGTTCTTTTACTAAATGTTTTGGTGTTACGGGTTTACGAGTTGGTTGGCTGATTGCGGATATAGAGACCATAAAACGGGCTAGAAGTTTTAAAGATTATCTTACACATACTGTCTCGCCAATTTCAGAATTTTTAGCTCTCCATCTTTTACAAAAAAAAGACTTACTCATTCCCAAAATCAAAACGCAAGTAGAGAAAAATATTGCGTACTTCCAATCCCGATTGCCCGAGTTATCTGAGATCATCTCTATAGATAAAATTTTTGGCGGACTGGTAAGTTTTTTAAAACTTAAGGAAGGGATTCGTTCTGAGGATTATGCAGATTTATTGTTTCAAAAAACAGGTGTTTTTGTTTTGCCTGGAAATAATTTCGAAATGGAAGGTTACCTTCGCATTGGTTACGGCGAATCAAATGAAAAATTTAAATGGGGGATTGACACATGGATTCAACATTCTCCCCTGATTTGATCCAATCAAGTTTTTCACTTTTTCCTGGAATTGGTCCAGTACTCGAAGAGAAAATTTGGTCTTTCGGCATCCGGAATTGGGAAGAGATGGAGTCCTTTTCTCCAGCTGAGGACCATCTCTGGCATAGAAGTCGACTTCCTGACCCTAATCGATTGAAAGCTGCCATCACAGACTGGCGGGCTGCTTTAGAAAATCGAGACTTCCCCTATCTATCAAAATTACTTCCGAATCCATTTTTATGGAGGTTGTGGGAAAAGTTTCCCGAAAAATTTTGTTATTTAGATATTGAGACAACTGGAATAGATGCATATTCGGTGATAACAGTTGTTAGCTTATATTTTGAAAACCAAGTTCACACCTTTCAACGCGGAAAAGACTTGGAATATTTATTGGATGCAGTTAAGGAAGACCACATTCTCGTTAGTTATAACGGAAAACGTTTTGATGTACCATTTATCGAAAGGGAATTTCGACAAAAAATGAATCAATTGCATTTGGATCTTATGAATGTTCTGCATGATATGGGTATCAAAGGTGGACTCAAAAAATCAGAAGAAATTTTAGGACTGAAACGGAGTGATGAAATTTCAGCTATTGATGGAAGAATTGCACCTATTTTGTGGAAAGATTACCAAGAAAAACAAAACCAAAATTCGTTAGATCTTTTGATCGCATATAACAGAGAAGATACGGTAAATTTAGAAATCATCCTCCGCGAAATCGTGAGACGGAAAAAGGAAAAGTTTATAACACAATACTTCAGTTCTGAGTAGAGATCTTTAGTGCGGTCCGTACATATATTCTCTGAGAATATGCATCTCTGCTTGTGTTTTGTTCAATTTAGTTTTTACGGCATCCCCAATTGAAACAAGCCCGATGATTTTTTCCCCATCCATAACAGGCATATGGCGGAATTTTTTAGAAATCATGGTATTCAAAATGTCGTCAATTTCATCGTTTGCGGAAGCTACGGTCAATTGTGTTGTCATGACGTCTTTAAGTTTGATTTTCGGAAGTTGGTCGTACTTTTCGGCCACAAGTCTTAGTAAATCTCGTTCTGTAAAAATCCCTGCCAACTTGCCTTGATAGGTTACGATGATGGAACCAACGCGAGCGTCTGCCATCATTTTTGCGGCTTCCAGAACGGAGTGGTCTTCCTCGACGGAGAAGACGGAAGAATTTTTGTCTTTTAGGATTTCTTTTACAGACATGGCATGTTCTGGTTTCTATTATTTTCTGAGAAGTTGCAAGAATATTTTTACAATCAAAATCATTTCATGAACATTTTAAATATGAATTCAGGAATCTTTCCAATTTGAGTTAACCACTTTTTTTCGACGACTTGACAGCAGACCGATCCAAAATACCCTTCCTAAAGAAATTAATTAGCACTGTTCAATATGGACCCTGGAGGTCTTTTTTATATGTCTCATACCCTCGAATTCACAGAACCTGATGTGAAACAACAAAGCCAGGTTTTAGTACGTCCGGGAAGCCTGGAAGGACCCAAAAAAACAATTCATCCCGAATTATTTACTCCGAACACAAAAAAAGCAATCCGGGTTTTGTTCGTTGGTTTTGGTTTTCAATTCCTTAGTTATGCGATCCTCTATTTGGCTTATATTACTGATCAAATTTGGTTGTTGGTTTTAGGGTGGTTCCTCTGCGGAATGAGTGTTACTTCTCTTTTTGTGATTGGACATGATTGTGCTCATGGATCTTTTTTAAAAAACCAAAGATTAAATGATACCATTGGACATTTTTGTTTTTTATTTTCATTTTATCCCTTCTTTGGATGGAAATTCTCGCATAACTCTCATCATGCGCATACAAATGAAATTACCACACACGATTCAGATGTTTATTTTGACAATGCTTGGACTCCATTTACAGTGGAAGAGTATCTAAGTCTAAAAAAAACAAATAGAGTCCGGGCTTTCGTTTATAAATGTACGAGATACTTCCCACCCATAGGATCCTTATTACATAATTTTGTATTTCATGCATTTCCGGATAAGTTTATCAAAACGCACAAAACAAAATTATACGTTTCCTATCTGATTCTATTTTTGGGACTAATTTTATTTAGTTTCGGCTTGAATCTGTTAGTTGGAAGTGTTTTTGCATTTGTTCATTTTTTGATTTTGCCAGGACTTCTGTTTCAGTTTTGGATGAGTTTTTATACGTTTCTCCATCATACTTCCACGGAAATTCGTTTTTATGAAAAAAAGGATTGGAATCCGTATGTGGGACAAATCCTTTCTACTTACAATTCACTTTGTCCAAAATGGCTTTCGGCGATTCACTTTCATATAGACATTCATACGCCACACCATCTTTCGACTGCTATTCCTTGTTACCATCTCCCACAGGCATACAAAGACTTAAAATCATCGGAATATGCTCACGACATCAAAGAGGGAAAATTTAAACTGAGTTATCTGGTTCGGCAGATACGTGAATGTCACGTCTGGGATTTAAAAAACCAAAAATATCGCAGGTTTAGTGAAATAGAAGGGGTGTAATTTGGAGCGTATCGGGATCGAACCGATGACCTTCTGAATGCAAATCAGATGCTCTCCCAGCTGAGCTAACGCCCCGTTTAAAACGGTTACCTTCATGGGCCTGATAAGACTTGAACTTATGACCCCACGCTTATCAAGCGTGTGCTCTAACCAACTGAGCTACAGGCCCTGGATAGAGTCAGTATTTTTCGGGTAGGGGCTATGGGCAATACTTTTTCAGGATAATTTTTACGAAGCGAGCGGATTTTAATCTGATTCCGTCAGTTCCAGGATAAGATCGTCTAACAAGAATAAGGCCGAGGATTTCCATTGGAATTTAGTCCCATCCCAATCACAAAATCCCTTTTTTGCGATCTTTTCTATCTGCTTCAGCATTTCTTCGGATTCCTTGGGCGTTAAATGCTGATCAAAAAATGTATGCGGAAGGAAGGGGACAAACAAACGAAATAGGGACAATGCGATCTCTACCTTAGGAGTTGCTTCTTCGAATTTTTTTTTCCCCACCTGTTTCAAATATACTTCCGTATTTCTAGGATTTGCATATCGCATTCTGTCTAAAAATCCGTGTGCCCCGGGCCCGAGCCCTACATATGGTTCATACATCCAATACCTTAGATTGTGCCTAGAATACTCGTCTGGTTTACAATAATTGGAAACTTCATACCAGATGTAGCCAGAGGCAGACATTTTTTGTGGCAGAGATTCTAAAATTTCTCTTTGCAATTCTTCTTCCGGAGGTTTCAATATATGGTCTTTCACCTTGCGGGAGTAAGATGTTCCTTTTTCTAGAGTTAAAGAATAAAGGCTGAGATGTTTCAATCCAATATTTAAAAAATAATCTAAGTCTTGTTCAAAATCTTTCCTGGAAATTCCTGGGATACCGTACATCAGATCAATCCCTAGACGATTTATTTTGGAACCTAAAAAATGATCCTTTAAATTCTCATACTTTTTTCGGTCTACATGTCTGCCTAAAAAATGCAAGCCACTTTCATTTCTCGTTTGAACTCCGACATTCAATCGGTTGATTCCCGCATCAAATAATTCTTCTATATATTCTTTGGAAAGATCTTCTGGATTTGCTTCTAAAGTAATTTCTGCATCATCCGTGATATCGAGTTCATTTTTCAAAAAGAGAATGAAATCTTTCCAGTTTTTGGCGGATGCTTTGCTCGGAGTACCACCGCCCATAAAAATCGTATCTATTTTATCCGTTTTAAGAGAGAGGGAATTTTTTTTAGAAATCAGTAATTCCTTTTTATAGGCATCAAATAACAAATGTTCATTTGTCGATGCATCTTTCCCGATACCTTCCGAATAGAAGTCACAATAATCGCATTTTTGAAAACAATAAGGGTAGTGGACATACATTCCTGAAAATCCATTTCGTGCTTGCAAGGGCAATATTGGAATATTCTGTAAAACAATCATGTCGCGATTTTTTGGTGCACTCATTGGGATATTATTGCTTCAGAATTCAGTTTACGCCCAAGAACTCATATTAAAAGAAAAGAAAGTATTGTGGCAAGGAATAACATTTATATTCCCAGAAGATGTTGTGATCAAAGAAAAAAATCTTAGTTTTGAAAAGTCTCTTCATGTTTATCCTGCAAGGCGAGAACCATTTTTTTTGGTCTTAAGAAAACTCCCATTAAAAGAGATAGATTTTCCCAGAGAAAATTGGGAATCAGAGATTTTTTGGCGAGGGAAGGAATTTGAAAAATCATCCCTAGAACTTGGTGGTATCAGATATACAGTATACAAAGCAGATCAAATCAGAAATCAGAATTTGCTCCGAGGCAATCTCTGGATTTGGTCGGACAAGGATTCTCATTATTGGGTTTGGATCTTGTTTCGTAAAGAAAGGAAAGATTTGGTAGATTTTTTTGAAAATGGTCGCTTTCTAAACATTGCGAGAGTAAACTAAACGTTTTCTGCTTGTCTCTGCCTTTTTCTCTAAAACATTGGAAAGGGTAAAGGGCCTATAGCTCAGTTGGTTAGAGCAGCAGACTCATAATCTGCGGGTCGAAGGTTCGAGACCTTCTGGGCCCATATATTTTTCTAGATAGAGGCGATAGGGTATATGGAATTTTTCGAAGTAAAAATCTCAGACATAAGCCTCACAAATGTTGGGTTTGCCGTGTTCCTTCGTCCAAAAGACGGAGAAGACCAAAGGGTGGTCCCGATATTTATCGGACCTCTGGAAACCCATTCCATCACAACAGTCATAGACGGTACGAAACCTCCAAGGCCGATGACACATGATTTGATGTTGTACATGTTAACGGCTATGGGTGCATCCGTTATCAAAATCACAATCGAAGAAATTATCGATAGCACCTTCTATGCTAAAATCCAGCTGCAACGAGAGGAAGAAGTCATCACTCTAGACGCAAGGCCATCGGATTCGATAGCACTTGCGCTCCGGGCAAATGCACCGATTTACATCGCCAAATCTGTATTAGATGAGGCAGGCATTGTCATGAAAGATGACGAAATTCAGTCTGAAAGTGTTGCCCCCGAGAAAAAAATCCAGGCTTTGCCCAAGTCAAATTTACAAATTTTAGAAGAGACTTTGGAAAATGCTCTCAAAACCGAAGACTACGAAACGGCCGCAAAAATCCGTGACCAAATCAAAAAGCTAATTGGCAATAGCTGATTCTTTTTAAATCTCGAACCGTTCGGATTGAATCTTTTTTACCTTATGTCACATAGGTATTTTTGATTCTAATATTTTTTAATTGTCAGTACGAATGAACAAACGTATCCTTGGGAAACGAAACACAAGGGACCTAAAATCCCGATAAGGAATGTATCATGGAAAAATTGGTAATGGACGTTGTAAATGCTGGTATTGCTCTTTTTCGTTCTGGCGAAGAAAAGTTAAAAACAGCTGTAGTGGATCTTGAGAAAGTTTATGCAGATCTTAAAAGCAAAGGCGAATTGGATAAATCACCTGAATCACAAAAAATCAGAGATCTTCTAAGCAAAACAATTACTGATGCACAAGATGCAATCAGCAAAACAAATGCAAGCTACGAAGAAATCGTTGCAAAACTCCAAACAAACTATCAATCAATTTATGCTCAAATTGACACAGCTCTTCCGCCACAACTCAAAGAAAAAGCAAAACAAGCATTAGATGAACTTAAAGCTTTGATTGATAAAGTAAAAAACAAATAAGGTTAATTTTAATCTTTTTACACTTTCTAATTAATAAAAGTCACAGAAGTATCTGTGGCTTTTTTATTTTATGCCAAAAGATAATCAACGTATTAAACTAATTCTTTTTCTCACAGTTTTTTCGGATATGATGGGATTTTCCCTTCTTTTCCCACTCTTTCCTAAATCGATCACTCATTTTCTGGAAAAAGGGAATGATCCGTTGTTTTCCATATTTTATACCTGGTCGCTTTGGTTAGGAGAGGGAGGAGATCCAAAATACACCTTGGTTTTGTTTGGTGGTATTCTGGGGTCCATTTATTCATTTTTACAGTTTTTATCCGCTCCTATTTGGGGCAAATTATCGGACAAAGTGGGCAGGCGGTTTATCCTGCTCTTTACAACATTTGGTTCTGTCGTAGGCTATGTTCTTTGGCTCTATTCTTCACAATTTTGGATGTTTGTTCTTTCTCGGGTCATCACTGGAATCACGGGCGGAAACATCAGCGTCGCCTCAGCTGCCATGGCGGATCATACCGAAGAAAAAGATCGTGCGGCAGGAATGGGGATGATTGGAGCCGGGATCGGACTAGGATTCGTAATGGGACCTCTACTCGGTGGGATCAGCTCCACATTTACTTTTTTAGATTCCTTTTATCTTAACGGAACATTTGTTATATTTCCAGCGTCCGCGCTGTTTGCGATTCTTATTGCATTTTTTAATTTACTTATGATTTACTTTTTTCTTCCGGAAGTGAAAGCACACTCGACTCTTTCTAAGGGGATTCATCCCATACTAAATTTAAAAAACGTTCATTCCAAAACATTAGTTCGTCTATGTATTTTGAATCTATTGTTTTTAATCAGTTTTTCTGGTTTTGAATTTGTGATTAATTTTTATCTATCTGAGAGTTTTAATTTTACACCGAAATCGATAGGACTCAGCTTTTTATATATGGGCTCTATTATTATTTTTGTTCAAGGTGGAATTGTTAGGAAACTAAATGGTCGAATCACTGAGAAAAAAATGGTCGAATATGGAAGTTTAGGAGTTTTGATTGGGCTCGCCATACTTCTATTTGGTGAGAATATCTACCATGTATTGATTGCACTCTTTTTTTTGGCATTTGGTGCATCACTCGTAAACCCAGGTCTTTCTTCCTTTGCCTCACTGGAAAGTGGAAAGAGCGACCAAGGTATGGCTATGGGTTTGTTTCGAAGTTTTGGTTCCTTAGCTAGGGCAGTTTCTCCGATTTTATTTTCGATTCTCTACTTTCAAAAAGGACCAAAATTTACATTTCTTTTGTCCATTCTGATTCTCATTTTGTTTGGTTATTTACTTCACCAAACAAAAGGTAAATCACAAGTTAGGTTATAAAAATGATTCGAGTCGGGATCTTAGAAGGGGAAACATAGTTTTTTCTTCTAGTCTGTCCCCAGTTAAACATGTTCGTAACAAAAAACTATCTCTAATTTTTCCATCCATTGAGTTTGCGGTAAAACTGATGATGTCAATTCCAAGTTGGAACAAAGCTTCCGTGATTTGAAAGAGAATACCTGGTGTATCTTTCATCCTTAGGTCCATCACTGTAAAATCGGAGGAAATAGGATTATAGAGTTTTAAGGAAGCCTCAGGGTCTCCAACCTTGCGACTGAGTACTTCTCCCTTCCCTTGTTCGCGAAGGTAGGATTCTACAGGCTTCGATTCGTAAAACAAAGCAAAAAGATCTTTTCTGATTTGGGAAAGTAGAACTTCCGTCATTTCGGCGCCATTCCAGCTACGGATCACAAACAAATCTTGGACGTGACCTTCGTGGGAAGTTTCGGCAACCGCCTCTAAAATATCCCAACCATGATTATATAAAACGGATGTTACGCGAAATAAAATTCCTATATCATCTTGTGAGAGAGAAATTTTGAGGAGAGTCGTATCCTTTCTGGGTACACAGGAAACGTGTAATACGGGTTTTTTTGTGTCACTCATGGTTGTTACGTTCATATGTTCTCCTGTTATACAAAATGTATAGAATCTATGCAATGTAAACGTACATTGCCACCTAATTCAGCATTTTGTTCCCTAACGGGAATAGAATTGCAAGAAGGGTACCAAGGCAACGCCAGTATTTGGAAAATTAGACAAAAAATTGGTCTTAGAAGACAATTTTTGCTCCCGCCATCACGGACTGGACTTTTTCAGAAACCATTGCCTCGACGGTAATTTTTGTGACAAGGACGTTCAGTTCCACCCCAGCAATCAGGAAATTGGTAGTGTTCGGGGCTTGGGCGGAACCCGAAAGGTCCAAGGAGAGGGTTCCAGTCCGAAGTTGTCCTAGGCTAGAGGAAGGGATCAGGGCTGCCACTTGGGAGGAGAGGCTACTAGCAATCGCCCCTGAGTCTAGGGCAAGTGTTAGGGGACCGGATCTTTCGATGGAAAGGTTCGTTGACCCAAAATTAACAGAAGCTCCGCCACCAGCAAAAATCGTTAAAAAATAGAACATACGAAATCCGGTTCGGATATCAAGGGGGACACTCGTCAATGTACTGTTATAACTAAATTTCGTTTCTCCACCCCAAGATCCTACCGCAGGGCCTAAGGTTACAGATTGTGTTTTACCATCGTTATACGCCACGTTTAAAACCTGTCTTTGGTAGTGTAGACCCATGCCGAGTGAAATTCCCGAAAATTCGAAGATTCCTAAACCGTCTGAATAACTATCGAAAACATGAAAACGTAAGGTGAATCCTCCAGTTGTGATATCTCCACCTAAATCAACATTTTTATTTTGTGCCTCGATTGCCTTTTGTACATCGCCTTGGGCAAAGTTGAATTTAAAACCATGTACGTATAAATTAAACCGATGCATAAAAGTTTTTAAATCGGATTCGGTATCCGAAGGACCACCACCTAACAACCATCCTAAGTTTACGGCTAGTATTAAATTCGGAGCAACGGATGCACCTACGTTGGGTAGTTTGTCAAAACTTAAGCTTTGGTATTGGACAGTTATATCTTCTTTTTTTTGACCTGAAACTCCCGCACCGCCACCGATCTGAAATCGATTTACGATACCTGGTCCCATAAGGGATGAATTGATGTTTGTTAACACGGCCGATTCCGCCATCGTTGCAAGAACTTTGTCGGTATATTGCGATTGGAGTGCTTGGTCTACGCTATTTAACTGAGATTGTATGGAAGTGGGCAAAATGGTACAGGCGTCTCCTGTGCAGGTTACCTTCGCAGAAAGATTTGTATAAAAAACGAAAAGTGAGAGAAAACAAAGAAGGGTAAACTTTTGATTTATCATTTTCTTTTTCTCCCCTTCCACTGGGCTATTCTAACTATATCGGATACTAAAGTACGAAATCTTTACTCAACTGTTACTCGAGTTCTCTTAGTCTACAGATTGATTTCATACTTTACAAGTGGTTTTTTCCTGAGAGATTGGAGGGCATGTCCCATATCCTAGAAAAAAGAAAACATACACGCGTTTTGCCCTTCGATGAAGAACCGGTTGAAGTTCATTTGATGGGCACTGGACTCATCGATGTACTCAAAGCAAAGGACATCAGTTTGGGCGGAATCGGAATTCTTGCGCCCCATCATTTTGATGAGTGGGATTTACATGAAAAAATCGATATCTTAGTCGCATTGCCAGGGGACTTAGCTGATTTTCGGGCAAGAGGTGTGATCAAACAAATTGGCAAAAAATCCCAAGAATTAGGAATTTATGGAGTACAATTTACAGAAATTGGCCCGAAAGGAAAACAAGATCTTTTGGTTTATGTGAACCGGATGATTCGCAAATCCCGCATCCAAAAATAATCCTTGAACCAAAGGTTGGACAAGATTATTTTGTGACATAACCGTTAGGGGTGCAGGCGAAATGCCGGCTGAGAGAGTCCCTAGAACCTGCTCGAGGTAATGCTTGCGAAGGGAAACGGAAAACGACACTTTATTGTGCCTACCGACTTTCCTTTTTTTTCCCCTCTTTCAGTTGTTCTGCGGTCATGGAGAACTAACAAATGTCCAATCACTCAGAATTCCAAATGAACATTCCGCAAAATGAGATAAAACTTTCAGACGGAAGTATTTTTAAAACATATCGAACTGCTGGTTCGCTTTGTTCCCATGATGACCAATTCGATTATCACAGGGGAATCGCAAAGCTTAGAAAAAATTGGATCGATGAGAGACTTTTACGAGGTGATAAGAACCATTCACAATTGTATTATGCCAAAAAAGGTGAGATTACGAATGAGATGCGTTATGTGGCGATTCGAGAAGGTGTCACACCTGAATTTGTTTTAAATGAAGTTAAAATTGGTCGGGCAATTATACCGTCTAATAGAAATCATCCGGAGTTAGAGCCGATGATCATCGGCAAAAAGTTTTTAGTAAAAATAAATGCGAATATTGGAAATTCTGCACTCGGGTCTTCGATTGAAGAGGAGGTTGAAAAATTACGCTGGTCTCTTCATTGGGGAGCAGATACCGTGATGGACCTTTCTACGGGCAAAAACATTCATGAAACGAGAGAATGGATCATTCGAAATTCTCCTGTGCCGATTGGAACGGTTCCGCTTTACCAAGCACTTGAAAAAGTAAAAGGAAAAGCTGAAAATCTAAACATTGATATTTATATAGAAACCCTGATTGAACAAGCAGAACAAGGAGTGGATTATTTTACAATTCACGCGGGTGTTCTACATGATTACGTAGCACTTACAAAAAATCGAATTACGGGAATCGTTTCGAGAGGTGGTTCTATCATGGCGAGATGGTGTTTACATCATAAAAAAGAAAATTTCCTTTATGAACATTTTGATAGGATCAATGCTGTGATGAAAAAATATGGCGTCTCTTATTCACTGGGAGACGGACTCAGACCAGGATGTACCGCTGATGCAAATGACGAAGCCCAATTTGCCGAATTAAAAACGTTAGGTGAATTGACTAAAAAAGCATGGGAAGAAGACATCCAAGTTATGGTGGAAGGGCCAGGCCACGTTCCAATGAACCTAATCGAAGAAAATATGAGATTACAAAATGAAATTTGTTTGGAGGCTCCTTTTTATACGCTCGGGCCATTAGTAACAGATATCGCACCTGGATATGATCATATTACTTCTGCGATTGGGGCGGCCATGATAGCATGGTATGGAACAGCTATGCTGTGTTATGTGACACCAAAAGAACATTTAGGCCTTCCAAATAAACAGGATGTCAAAGATGGTGTGATTGCGTATAAAATTGCGGCTCATGCAGCTGATTTGGCAAAAGGTCATAAAGGCGCAAAAGATAGAGATGATTTACTTAGCAAAGCCAGATTCGAATTCAGATGGGAAGATCAGTTTGCTCTTTCCTTAGACCCGGAACTTGCCCGTTCCTATCACGATCAAACGCTTCCGCAGGACGGAATGAAAAAAGCACACTTTTGTTCCATGTGTGGACCTAGCTTCTGTTCCATGCACTTAACACAAGAATTGCGCAAGGAGGAAGAAGCTAGGCAAGGTGCGATCTAATAAAAAAGCCTCTTTCCAAAAGATATGGAAAGAGGCTCAATTCGAAGAATGGAGAAAAAATTTTTGTTAAAGTCCTAAACTTCGACCGATGATTTCCTTCATGATCTCAGTAGTGCCTGCATAGATTGTTTGGATACGTGCATCAATGTAGGCGCGAGCGATCGGGTATTCCATCATATATCCATATCCACCAAAAAATTGTAAACATTCGTCAGTATGTCGTTTTTGCATTTCTGTAGTATACCATTTAACCATGGCAGCTTCGGAAGATGTATTGTTCCCTTTCATATGATCAATTAACACTCGATCGGTGAAAACTTGTGCCATCTCTAGTTCCGTTGCCATTTCTGCCATCTTAAACTTTGTATTTTGAAATGAACCAATTCTTTGACCAAATGCTTTTCTTTCTTTGATATACTGTAGTGTTAGGTTGTGAACTAGCCTTGTCGCTTCAACGGCGGCTACACCCAAAATCAATCTTTCTTGGGCTAATTTTTGCATCAAATATCTAAAACCTTGCCCTTGTTTGCCGATGATATTCGATTTTGGTACTTTGACATCGTTAAAAAATAACTCGGAGGTATCTTGAGCCTTGAGACCAATTTTATCCAAATTACGTCCTCTCTCGAATCCTTTCATACCTTCTTCGACCATCACAAGTGAAATAGTTCCGTTATCATGTTTAACGGCAACAATGATGAGATCCGCTAATTGGCCATTTGAAATAAAAGTTTTCTGTCCATTGATCAACAGATTGTCTCCATCTTCGACAGCACTTGTTCGAATGGATTTTAAATCGGAACCTGCACCCGGTTCTGTCATGGCAATTGCTAGAATGGAATCGCCTGAGACCACTCGCGGCAACCAACGCTTCTTTTGTTCATCATTGGCAAAGGAAGAAATATACGGCGCAATGATGTCACTATGTAAGGACATAAACAAACCGCTGTTTCCAACCTTAGATGACTCCTCTACAACTATTACGTTGTATAAAAAGTCGCCACCAGCTCCGCCGTATGCTTCTTCGACATCGGGACAAAGTAGTCCGTAGTCTCCGGCTTTTTTCCATACTGATTTTGGTACGATATGATTTTTTTCCCATTCTTCGTGATGGGGTTTTACTTCTGTTTCAAAGAATTTGCGAGCCATCTCGCGGAATTGTTCATGTTCTTCTGTAAAAGGCAGGATGCGATCCATTCGGGAACTCCTTGTAATAGGAGAATTTTCGTAGGACGCTAGAATTCGGTCAATTATAAACGGTGTTCAGCTTCATATATACACCAGGATTTTTTTTGATGTATTGGATGGCATCGTCTTGGCTAAGGGTGTAGAGTTCGGTTCCTGGCCAGGCGATAAAAGTATAACTCGAAGGAAGTTTTTTCGTGAGAGGGTAGATTTCGCCAACAAAATCCCCTGGACCGAGTTCACGGATGGTTCTATGATTTTGCATGACGACTACCGTGCCAGACTTCACAATATAGGCGCTATCGAATGTTTTCCCTTCTTCAATGAGAACTGCTTCTGTTTTTACCGTCTCAAATTTTAAGATGAGCTCCAGTTGTGTGACTTGGTAACTGGTAAGACCTCTAAAGGTCTGCGATTCCGTGAGTGTTTTCCAAGTATTGGTCTCACGGATCGAGTTTAATTTAACCAAGTTTTCATGTAATTTGGAACCTCGGATAAACTGAAAAAATCTTGTTTTTTCGATCGTGAGTGCAACTACATCTGTCTCTGCATAAACGTCTGCTTGGCGAACAGTATCTAGTATCAGAGATGCTTCTCCAAAATATTCATAAGTTCCATATCGTTTGACGGCAGTATTGTCCTGGTTGAGTCCTTCAAATCGAACATTGCCTGACGCGATGATAAAAAAACGATCTCCGTGTGTTCCTTTTTTGATGATTTGGGTACCACGTGCAAATCTTTCATCCTTTGCAATTTGTAGGAACTCCTTCGCCTTCTCAATTGGGAAGCCGGAAAAGATATCAATCTGAGAAAGTATTTCTAAAAGTTTATATGCTTCTTGGTGTTTTGGTGGAGTGATCTCTGGATAAAGAGTGTTTTCAATACCAAATTTAGCGAGTGTTAAATGGGTCCCCGGTGGCATATCTTTTTGGGCAATATGATAGACGGTTATCCTTTTTTGTACTTCTTCGGGTAGGGAGGCAAGATAACTGATGCGGGTATGAAGGGGAGGAACCCCAGCCTCGTGATAAATCACCTTTCGATCCCAAGGAAAGTCTTTTAAAAATTGATAACGAGACTCTGGCAATACCCCTTTTTTGTACATATCTTCAAAGGCTTGCGGGTCATTCAAATGGTCCGATGTATAATAAAAAGATTGGTCTTGGAAAAAAAATTCAAACCCCACCGACGGGATGGAGTGAATGGCATAGTGAAAATAAAATTCGCCACCATTGATGATGGTGGCTCGGCCAATGACAACAGGTATAAAATCAAATAGATCTGTAATTTCTTTTCTTGGGATTTTAGTTAAACTGCAGTACTTTCTTAGGAAAGATTCCATTACCGTTGCAGTTGCGTAGATTGTGATTTTAGATTCTTCTAATATCTTTTGGAAGGTGCCCGCGTCGTGGTCTGCATGGCAATGTGTCAAAATGATCGAGTTGATCAGCTTTGGATTCACATTAGATTCTCTGAGCCATTCCGTAGAGTTTACAGGTGGGTCTACCATGATGCCCTGGCCATTCAACCAAATGATAAATCCTGAGGTGTTATCTTCCGGATCGAATCCATGTGAGGGACCTAAACAAGTGATTCCAATGATCGGCGGTTGGAATGGTTCTTCTAATCGTTTGCCGATATCAAATTTAACATGAAAATCTACTTCGCCAGGGATCTTGATTTTTTTGTCTTGGTCTATAAGTAAAAATTCATTACTAGGAAGTTGTTCAATGCTGATGTTTCCGAACTGAGCTTTGTGATTTTCGTCGAATAAGACGAATTCGACGACGTCTTCCATTGTTTTATAACTTCTAAAATATCCCATTTCCGCTTTGATATCTGGAAAGCCATATGTAGCCTCTCCGTCAATAAATTCGGATGCTAAATTTAATTCTGTAGGACCCATTAAGGACTCGCCAAGAACGATTGTTAGCTGCTCTTTTTGTTCTTTAGAACAAACGATAAATGTTTTTTTACCGCCGCGGAAGAAGAAGTTAAAATAGATAGGGAACTCTAATTCTGCGACAGAGATTCCCTTTTCTACGTGAAAAAATTTATTTGGTAATACGAAGACTAATGGAGTCTTTTTCTCAAGCCCCATTGTATCTTTAATTGTTTCTGGAGGTGATCCGAACTGGATGTAACCTTCTGAAGAATCAACAAGATACCCTCCCCGCGGTAGGGCAGTAAATCCTATAGGCTCTGAACTTACCATCGGTGAGGTGGATTCCTTAACGGTGATTTTCTATGAATTTTTTAATTTGTGGTTTCGGAAGAGCACCAATGGCTTTGTCTACCAACTGTCCATTTTTATAAAGAAGGAGAGTGGGTATTGATTGGATTCCTAATTCCTGAGCCGTTTTTTGATTAAAATCCACATTTAACTTCATAATTTTTACGTCTTGAAGTTCTGTGGACAATTCGTCTAAAACAGGCGCCACCATTCTGCATGGTCCACACCATTCTGCCCAACAGTCAACGAGAACGATCCCGTTTGACGTTTCAGTTTTGAAATTGGCGTCATTGATTTCACTAAGTGCCATGATTCATTATCTCCTCTGGAAGCATTGAGTCTTGATAGAAACTAGAATCAGTAGACGGGGAAAATCGTCGATTATTGTTTCTTTTTTTTCTTTTTATCATCTGATTCCAAATCGTTAATTTTTTGCTGAAAACTTTCAATCAGCGTTTTTGTTTTTTCCAGATCTTCCGTTTCACCCGTAATTTGGAATATTTTTCGGTTCATCTCCAACATTTCTACCGAATGTTTCAAATCTGTGGAATCTTGTGTCGACATTTCAAATTTTGATCTATAATCTTGAGCGGCCGTATTCGCGAGTTCAATGATCAAATTAAAATGTTCCTTACGCACATAATAATAGGGATTGTCAAGATCTTGCTCTTTTTCATACGCAATGAAATCAAAGAGATTTTTTGTGCAACCAGCGATACGGTAATGAATGTCAGGCCAACTCCATTTCCATTTCGAATTGGAGCCGAAGGCTGTGATCGTTTTTTTTATCGCCTCTCTAAGACCCTTGATGAGATTCAATCTCTGTGTGGGTGTCACTCTTTCGATTTTAGCGAGTAAGTCTTTATTTTCAGAAAGCGATCCATCGATGTTGCTTGAGACCGTTTTTTCAATAAAAGAGATGCAATTGTAAATTTCTTTCCTAGCAGTTTCGAGATAGTTATTGTTGTTGATTTCTAAAATGGACGTGGACAGTTCATTGATCACGATACATGTGTTAATTGTTTTGACCGAGTTTACTGCTAATGCGATATTAAAATAAGGTTCGAGATCCTTACTTTTTTTCCCTTGGACTTTGTAGATATTTGCTTCTTTTTTTAGCTCCTCAAGATAGTTTTTAAAATCATTGAGTTTTTCATTAAAATCAGCTTTTTTCTCTTTTGTAATCGCCATATTCTACTAATCATTTTCGGCCAGGTTCCGACGTCTCAGGTCAAAAAAGAGGCCGCTATCTTAAAAAACAAATCGACCCTCTAAGATTCTTAGCTATCCTAGAAAAAAATGGAACAATATCCGTCCTCCAAACGTGATTTTATGGATCTTATGGAAACATACAAATATATGAACCAGCCTGTTTTCTGGGAAATTATGGATGTGGATGCCAGATTTGATCATGGCCAGGGCTGGGTTCATTTGAATGTCCCGGAAAACGAATGGAGAATGCGACTCGTTGCTAACCTTTTCCAAGGTTTTCCAAGTTGCGCCGACAGATGATCTTTAGAATTTCCTATCCTCGCAGTTTCCTTTTTGTTTGTATTGGAATGTTATTTTTCTCCCATTGTTCAACGGCTGGGATGTTTACACCCATTGGTTTTGCCCTCTTTAAAAATGTAAAGGAACCTGTTCTGCTCGGTCCTTCCAATGCTGATACGAAAGTAGGAGAGGCCTGCGCTTATAATTTTGCTGGATTGTATGTGTCAGGCGACTATTCCACGCGAAAGGCAATGGAGATTGGTCAAATCAAAAAAGTAAGCACCGTGGATCGGCACATTCTCAGTTTTTTTACGCTGTTTGCGAAAGTTTGTACAGAAGTTACAGGGGAATGAACCTTAGGATTCAGCTGGCCTGCGCTTTATTTTTTTGTATGTTCTTACAAAACTGTTTAATGACAGAAGAACGGGTCATAGGTGGTGGATTGACAACCGGTATCAAAGAACCGCTTATTTCTAACCCGTTTTCCTCAGTAGGAACCCCACAAAACAGTGCTGAGGCGTGTTCTTATAATTTATTTTTTCTGGTTAGTTTTGGAGATTCTTCTTTAAAAAAAGCGAAACAAATGGCAGAAATTCAATCCATCAGTTTTACGGATAGAATCGTTGTTCACTATAATCTTACTATCATTTTCATTTCAGTATCATGCACTCGAGTTACAGGTAAATAATGTTTCCAGTCAATTTAGATTTTTGGATTTTTCACTTCCGCGGCTATGAAGGCCATTGGGCAGTTGCCATTTTGATATTAGGTTATTTCTATCAACGTTCCCGGTCTCTGAAAGCTGGATATAACGAAGATTGGTATAACAAAGCTTGGGGATACGCAATTATCTCAGGGATGATTTTTGCTAGAGTATTCCATTTTCTGTTTTGGGATACAAAAGTTTTTTTGGACAATCCTCTGATCATTATTACTGCGAAGGGCGGCTTTGCCATATTAGGTGGTACTATTGGGACTGCATTTGGCGCTTGGGTGTATTGCCAATACACAAAAGTAAATTTTTTACATTGGTGTGATAGTCTCATGATTCCTTTGACACTTGGTCTGGCCATCAGCCGTTTTTCCTGTTTTCTAAACGGAGATGCTTACGGTCTTCCGACGGCTTCGATTTTTGGTGTTACTTTCTCTGAAGCAAGTGATGCTTGGATGGCGGAGTGGCAGAGCCTTCATTCTTATTATGCACTCGATCCAAATCCACTCGCAATCATCTCACAAATTTTTTCTGGTTATGTAAATCTAAGTGATATCCCCTTGCCCTCAAGTTTGAACCATTTGCAGACCAAAGGATTTCATTCTCTTGCAGATTTAGCTGTCTTGTATCCACCAACTGCATCTGGAGATTACCAAAAGGAGCTGATCTCTCTTGGACTATATCCCTTCCCGGTGATTTATCCGCGTGTACATCCCGCACAATTGTATGAAGTTTTTATTATGAGTTTAGTTCTCCTAGCGATGTATAAAATAGAAACATTTTCGTTCTCCAAGGAAAGGATGTTTTTTGTTTTTTGGCTCTTTTACGGAGTGAACCGCTTTATCATTGAATTTTTTCGCGGAGATCGAAACCTAGCGATAGGAACACTTACCTACGCTCAAGTCATTTCACTGAGCATCGTTGTTTTTGCTGTCATAGGTTTTTATTTAAAATCAAAATGGATGAATCAAAATTTGTCGGAGTTAAAAAAATGAAATTTATTCTTATTCTTAGTATCCTCTTTTCGTTTTTATCATCATGTTCTTCCACCGATCGTTATTTTCGGGCAGCAAGATCTGGTGACGAAAGTTTAATCAAAAAATACATCGATGAAAAAGGAGATGTGAATATTAAAGACGCATCTGATACAACGATGTTAATTTATGCAGCTGGCCATGGAAATCTAACAATTGTGAAAATGTTGTTGGAGTCTGGTGTAGATATTAATTCTGCCAATAAAGATAAGCGTACTGCACTCATGATGGCTACTAATTTTGGCCATTTAGAGATTGTGAAATATCTCCTCGAAAAGGGAGCGGATGTTAATAAAAAAGACATCGTAGATTGGGATGCTATTATGGTCGGAGTTTTACGTTACCAAGCAGATATTTGCAAAGAAATCTTAAAAAAGAAACCTAACTTAAAAAATGTGAATCGAGACGGACAAACTGCTTTGATTTTAGCAATCCAAGTACAGTTCACAGAACTTTTACCCCAACTGATCGCTGGATCAGATTTAAACCAAGAGGATCTTTTTGGTGAAACGGCACTCGTAAAAGCAGTTTCACGAAATGATATTGATACTATTAAACTACTAGCAAAGGCGAAAGCTAATATGAATGCGAGAAGTAAAGATGGTAAAACTCCCGTTATGATGGCAACAAAAAAAGGCTCTGTTGAAATGTTAAAAGCACTTTATGACGGTAGGGCAGATTTTAACCTACAGGACAATGCAGGTTTGACGGCCGTTATGTGGGCAGTGAATATGAGAGAGATTACTGTATTGAAATCTCTTCTTGGATACAATGCGAATCCTAATCTACAAGATAAACTCGGACAAACTGCCGTGATGAAAGCTGTTTTGCAGGGTAATCAAGAAATGACTTCCATACTCTTATCCAAACGACCTAATTTAGCAATCAAAGACAATAACGGTGACACAGCTTTGGCCTTGGCTCGTGCTGTCAACCAAGGCGAAATCGCCCAGTTATTGAAAAACGCTGGCGCGAAGTAATCAGCAGACAAGGCCAAAAAAGAGAAATTATTTTGCTGTCGTCTTTTATGCTCTAACGGAAGTTACGTATTTTAATAAGTCAGTAGCCAAATCAGGAATTCCTGAACGTAAGATGGTGATTTTTCCTTCTTTTTGACCAGACTTATCTAGAATCATATTCGTAACTGTTTTTGCCATCACGTTTGTTTTTTCCATAAATACGGAATGATGGTTCACAAATACCCAATCACCGATAAAGAGTAGGTTGTCAATTGGTGATTGGATACCCGGGCGATTTGATTCATCGCCTGGTCTCATTCCCGTATACGTATCCCAATGGTTGATATAAAACTCTTTAAATGGAGGAAGATCGGGAATGATATGGCGTAAATCGGCATCTACTCTCCGCGCAATTTCAGGAAATGGATATTGTAAGAGTTCTTTCCATTTAGAAACCTGAACTTCTATCAGGTCGATTTTTTTCTCACGAAGTTCAGGAATCTGTTTTGCGGCCCAGTTCGACGTATAACCGAGATTATCGTAACCAGTTGGCATAAAATCAAATGCTCCCCACTTTCCATCAGGAAATCTTTTAAACCATGCTTCACTATTTTCATATAATAAATTGACGCAGAGTATATGGGCATTGCTCAATTTCATGATCTTTTTAAAATAGTCCCCTTCATCGGAAAGCCTACTCGTTGTTAAAAACTTTTGAGTGCCAGGGACATCACAAGCTAGGATAAAAAAATCTGCTTTGTAGACGCCGGGCTTCATTTCCAATAATTCTAATTCAGAGGTGTGAGCTCCGCAAAAAGGACAATGGTCATATGCGCCTGGTGGAATTACATTCCCACAAATGCGACAACGTCTAATTTTTCCTTTTGGGAAATATTCATTTGTTTTAACGGAAGTTACCTTACCGGAAGTGTCTTTATCCACTGACGAAACTTCTTGGTAATATAAAACCTTTCCACCTTTTGATTCGATATGGCTAACAAGAGGATTGATAAAACTTTTGTTTGGTGGCCAAGCAAACAAATCAACACGTGAATCACTAGGTTGGTTTCCAAGTTTTAGAAAATTTACGACTGCTAGGGCAGAACATTCTTTAGTGGTCATAAAGAATCCCATTTCAGCCAAGGCATCAAAAAAGTGTTTTATGTATTCTACGCTCATGCCATTTTGAATGGCCCAGTCATAAAAAGTTATGCTATCCAGATAGAGTCTATCACTATCGTTTGAAAAATCAAAACCCCACATTTTCATGGATACCATTAGCGTCTCAAACATATTCGAAGCAGGTTTGCCGATGTCTTCACGAGATGGCACATAAATTCCGTTATTGATCATTTCAATTCGATCAAAAGGAATCGGCCAAGTGGTGCTGTGGATTTTACTCTGGACTCCGCGTTTAGAAACAAAATAGTAAAAGGAATCCTCGTGTGTTAGGTTGTTTATTTTGATTTTATGGCGGCCGATAAATTCCCTTAAGTTTTTATAAAATCCCCAAATTGCATGAAGGCCGTGCTCACGTTCATATCCTTCTTTGCCAAAATGCTTTTTTGCAAAATTTTTATCTTTCCAGGTTTTAAGTTTTCCACCAGCAAGTCCGGTTTTCTCCAAAATCGTAACTTGGAATCCACGGTCGACCAATTCGCAACCAGCCTGCAAACCAGCAAGACCACCACCTAAAATACATACTGATTTTCCGTTAGGTGGAATGCTTACGTTGTTTTCTGGAACAGAAGGAAAATCTTTTTTTAAATTGGAGTTTCCGAAATATGAATATCCGATTCCACCCGCTAAAGATAAGCCGACTCCGCTGGAGGCTATTTTAGCAGATTTTAATATAAAATCCTTTCGATTGAATTTTGCCATAATCTTAAGTAGCTTCTTCTGTTTTTTCTTTTTTGTGATTATAAAATACCAAACCAAAAAAGAGAGTCGTAAAAAAGAGTGCTGCGTCTATACTCTGCGGAAGAATGGTTAGTCGAAGCAAAAAGGCTAAACCTATCATGCCGATTCGAATATACAGATAATTTTGAAATGTTTTTTCGGAAAACTTTCCCTTTTTATATAGAATATAGTCTAGCGGAGTAAAAACTAAAATCATAATCGTATCATTCATAAATGGAAACGACGTAAATAGAATCACGATTAATGTAAAAACGCCAGAGATTATAGATACCAATCCAAATACACGTCTACCGATTTTAGAAAAACGTTTTTTAAGGTAACCTGGAACCTGTGAGGCAACAAGAGCAATAAAAAATGCAAATGTGAAATTCCCGAGTAAATCGAAAGACTCTGGTCGTTTTAAAAAGTCTGGATGCATCATCTCTTTTTCATTTACTACCTTGGCATCTTCTACAGCAAATTGTAGATCATATGGCAAATAGATAAGATTCGTAGGATCACGTTTGATATCAGTGTCATGGTCCAACAAAAGTTTTTCACAGAATCTCAGCCAAAACACAGAAAGTGTATATGGCATTAGGCGGGCACGCCAGGTCATTTTGTTGGCTTCCGTTTCCAAAGCCAATGGTTTCCCATAAACCTCACCAATCAGATCTCGGATGAATGTGACACAGTTAGTTTCGAAATTGTCATATTCGTATCCATTTTTTTTATCCGACATGATCTTTAAAATGGCCTGGGAAAATTTCAATTTCTGTGTATCATCTAAAATGAACTCTGATGTAAAAATTCCGCGGCCCGTTGCATCCCAGAAGGTATATGCATCTGCCATGGTTCTAATTTTTACAAAAAAGAGAGCTTCTCCTTTTAAAAATCTCCAGATAAAACCTGCGGATTCATCATACTCACCAAAATCAATATAGAAATCGACTTCATCGAATTGTTTTCCGGTGAATACTCGCAGTGCAGAATGTCCGAAGGCCGTGGTTACAGTGTGTGCGGGAGTCACAGTTACCAATTGGAAGTGCACGTCTTTTAATTGTTTAGGGCTGAGAGAACTTAAAAACGAAATGAGTTTTGTTTCGGGTGTTGGAGGCCCAACTGGATTTTGTTTTTGTCCCTGACTCATAAGGGAAGCCGTGGAGATTAAAAATAAAAGTAAGCTTAGGATAATTTTCATATTATTTAATTTTTTTAGTTTCGACTATATAGGTGATAAAAGCTTTCATACGCTCTTCTGGCATGGGTACTCGGAAATAATGATCGTTTCTCCATGTAGGGAAAAGAGGTGTTCCAGGAATGTAACTATCTGCAAGTAGCGTTAAACCTTCATTAGGCCCAAATTGGGAAAGGTAATCATAGAATGGTCGTCCCCTTTCGGTTACGACTTGTGCCATGGGAACACCTACAATATTTGCGACAATAAGTCCTTTTGGTATTACGAGATCTTTACCAAGAGGAGCATCATCTCCGGCACGTAATGATTCTAATCCTTTCCAATTATAATTTTTCCACCAGAAATAAATTTTGCCTTCTGCGCTTATGAGCCAATGTTCCATCATTGCATTCATCACAAGACTACCTTTGTTGATTCCACCGAAGTTGAACCAACCAGAAACCTTTGAAAAATAAGGTTCATTCCCACATTGTTCAATCGCCATTTTAAAGTCACCGCTTCCTTTACTAGCTGTTCCTACGATGATGGTCGATTTGTCTTGGTTAGCTTTTATAAATTCGCAGATGATGGTTCCGTTTTCTTGAACTGTGCCTGTTTGTTCGGTAGGTATAACTGCCTCGGCAATTCCCATTGTCTTTACAATTCCACGAATGAGTTTTCCGTCAGCATCCGCTTCTTTGTTATCTTTATAAAACATACCAGGTGCAATGGCGAAGAGTATATTTTTTTTACTGTAGTCAGGATTTTTTCTGAGAAGCTGATTTTGTTTTGTATAAATGTATTCGATAAACTTACGATTGATAGGTTCTGTAATTGCCCTATGATAAAATACAGCTGCAGCATGATCGATATCATATTCATCTTGGATTTCTTTTAGTGCAGCGCGTGTTAGTTCCCGTAAGTTTCGATACTTAGGATACGCTGCTGCCCAATCTAAAATGGCTTTTTCACTTTCGCAGATTTCATCTACATAATAATCAATGCCTTCACATTGCATACCTCGAAGTGCTTCCTTTGGATCATTGAGCCTTCGGTCTGCAGTACAAGAGAGTACAAGTAATGAAATTGTAATCAAAAAAAGAGATCTAAAATAGTTCATGAGGGTAATTAATCAGGGAGGAAGTAGGAGTGAAAGAAAAAAAAGATCATGCTGTAGATGAACTACAGCATGATTGGTTGTGGAATTAAGTTCCGTTAACGAGAATGCAAGTTTCTACAAGAACTGAACCAAGTAGAGTGTTGCTTTCTGCATCAATAGACTGAACTTTTGTGATACCACCAGCTTTAGCAGCTGCTGCAAGAGACATGTCTCCGCTTCTGATTAGGCCAAGGATAGAGTTAGTGCAAGCGCGACCAGTTTTTGTTCCAACTGGTTTACCACCGTCTTTTCCCCATACGCAACCTGTTTCAGCAGTACCTTGCTCAGTAATACCCCAACCGCAGTTTTGGTTAGATTTAACATTGTCCATGATAGATCCAGAAGAAGCTGGTTGAATAGAAGGTCCACCAGATCCAGATCCTGCACCACTACAAGCAATAGCCGCTGCTACTGCGAACGCTGTTAAAACACCCAAAGAGTTTTTGAAGTTGTTAGTCATATTTTTCTCCGTGAAAAATTATGTTTCAGAGTAAACCGAAACATATCGTAAAATTAATTTTAATTTTACCCAATTAGTCAATAGAAAAAGCGATAGGAGAAAGAATTTTTATCAATCTTTTGTGAAATGCATTTTGCGTCGTACAATCGAAATGAAAATGTAATTTATATAGTGAATTAAAATACAATTGGTACGATTCGTTTGCGTTTTTGTGGAAAATCAGGGAATTTTTCTAAATACCAGACCCGCGTACGTTCACTTCTTCCTGCAAGGTAACAGCTCATGACAAAAAAGACGACATAGGATTCCCAATGCGTCGAAACGATGGCAAGACCCAACCACGATATCAGTTCAAACAAATAATGAGGGCAAAGGACATATCCAAACAATCCACCGCTTGGAATTGAATATTTTTTATCTGTCTTTGTTTTTCGTAAATTTCGAAGGAGCAAGTGATGATAGAAATTTCCAACTTGGCCTATTAGAAATAAAATGATTCCAATTATAAAATATGCGGATGTATAAGGAGCACCTTCCGGAAAATTCATGTTCATATGATTGGTTCCCATAAGGATGCCAATATTTGTATAAGCAAAAGTAATAAACAAAACTCCGATAAGTCCGATTTTCCCCGAGAACTGATGGAGAAATAAAACTTCAAGGCAACGTTTTCCGAAATGGATTAAAAAGAGAATAAACAATGTTAGTTGGTAAAAAGATAGATCTGAATGATTCGGAAATGTACTTATATATCCGAGAATTGGTAAGAAGTAGATAAAAAACATTCCAACCTGAGGTGAAATGCCACTTCCTGAATTGAACTTACTATACGGAAGATTAAATTTACCACTCGACTCAAGATAATAAATCCCAAAGCCCAAAAGTAGGTAAAGGATTGTTTGGGTATAAAAGAAAAGAGAAGGTGGCGGAAAATAGATCATACATCTCTCACAATGGTTTTCGGTAGTAGACTTTTCCACCAGAATCTGGAACAAAGATACATTCTCTGCTGCTTCTGAAAAAAGCCTTCCATATACTTTCGTTGGACTCTCTGTAATCGACGCCTAGAGTTTTTTTTAAATGTTCTGTGGCAAATTTCAAATTATAGTGAGGGATTGTCGGAAAGAGATGGTGGACCACATGGGTTCCAATGTTGTGATGGATGCTTTCGAAGATACCATACTTTCGGTCGATGGTAGAGAGCGCTCCCTCTGAATACCGCCAATCTTTTCCCCGATACCAAGGAACGTCTTTATCTGTATGATGTAAAAAGGTCACAAGGGATAGCCAGATCACGAAAACAGAGTAAGGAAGGAAATAATACGAAAGGAAAAATAGAAACCCATATTGGTAAGTGATCCAAATCAGAAAGAGGGCCATACACGATGACCAGATCGTGCTGATAACGGCATGTTTTTTTTCACCGCGTGGGAAAAGAGGGCTACTCGGCAAAAAGTGAGAACCATCCCGTCCAGTCGATCGCACAAAAAGATAAAGCGGAAATACAATCAAAAACAAATGGTAACGTGCAAGTTTTGCAAGTGGTGTTTGGTTTTGGTATTGGGTTTCCGTAAGGGGGTGCCAACTTTCATCTTTGTCGATGTCACCAGTGTGGTTGTGGTGGGTGCGGTGGCTGACTTTCCATCCATGAAAGGGGACGAGGAGTGGTGTATGTGATAAGTGTCCTATCAAAAAATTTAAAGAAGTGATATGGGAAAAGGATCCGTGTCCACAATCATGTCCCACAACGAAGAGTGCCCACATCATGGTTCCAGCAGCAAACCAAAACAATGGCAACATCCAAAGAGGGGCATAGTTTAACATCCCGTAATAAAGAAAGAAGAGGATGCCTATATCCCAAAAAAAATAAAATAAACTTTTAGGAACAGATGGTATGAAGGCAGATTCGGGAATCGATTTTTTTAAGTCTGAAATAGAATGTTTCATGTAGACGATAACACAAACGTACAATGTTAACTATAAAACGAAAGCAAAAAAAAAGGCAAACTCTGCATATGCAAGTTTGCCTCATATTCGGAACAAAAAATTTGAAATCTTAATTTGACATTTTTATATCACGAATGTCAAAAAATCTTCGAAACAAAAGTGAGTTCACTGGTTTTTTTGTATCAAAGATTAGTACTGCAACTTTGTTAAAAGAAAGAAAGTTAGGTCTGTATTGTGAGTAGTGATGTGAAGTGATCGACGCCTTATACTTGTTATTGTAAATTGTATAGGTGTGTTTTGGAAGTGTTTCATGAACTTGCTTTTTCTTTTCTTCTGGAGTTTGTGCAATGTAGTTATGGACTACGATTTTATCTGTCGTAGGTCCAGCCTCACCGAACAAAGTGAACGGAAGTGCCTTAGCTTGGTTTTTGCAAAGGTAGTCTACGATTTCACCAAAGGTAGGCTCAGGAATTTCAGATTCAAAACCTTCCCAGTGCAACTTTTCAATTTCTTCAATTTTCTTTTTGTACTTTTCTTCTCCCCAAATTTCTTTTGAGGTTACAGGAGTAGGCATTACATTGGAAAAATACATAGAAAGTGATTCTTTGTGCGGATCGTACTTTCTCCAAATCGGATACGGAACCGTTCTTCTTTCCGCTTCGTTGATATCATTTTTTTCAAATCCTGCAAGAACGTAGATAGCGTAGTCATGGTTTTCCATCACTCGGGATTCCACTTCAACGAGCACATCTAAAAATTCACCACGTCCAGTATCAGCGTGTCGTTTCACAAACGAGACAGACTTTAATCTAAGTCTAGGGTCATAGATCGAAAGAGGGTAAAGATCATGACTATCTTTAGCTCCTTGCGAAGAGGTAGCACCGCTGTTTGAAGAAACAGTCGTACCTTGGTCTTGTGCTCCCAAAGAGAGTGCGAGTAAACTGAAGAAAGTGAGAATGTATAGTTTTTTCATGTTCCGACTACCGATTTGATTATGTAATAAGTATCGAAGCTTTTCCCTAGAAAGATTAGGATAAGATTAGGCTTTTTTCGGGTGATTGTGTTCGTCCACGAAAACAATCTTAGGTTGGTAGTGAGGTGGGACAGCGTCTTCATCAATTTGGCCATAGGTAATGATGATCACTTTGTCCCCTTTCATTCCGAGTCTTGCCGCAGCTCCATTGAGGCAGATCGTTCCCGAACCACGTTTGCCAACGATCAGGTAGGTTTCAAAGCGCGCTCCGTTGTTTACATTTACCACGGAAACTTGTTCAAATGGCCTCATGCCTGCCAGGTCCATCAAATCTTGGTCCACTGTAAGGCTACCTTCATAATGAAGCTCTGCTTCTGTGACGACGGCACGGTGGATTTTGCCTTTGCATATAGTGATCATCATTCAGGAGACCTCTCAAATAAAACCCTAAACATTTTCCCCGACAACTGTAAAAGGCTTTTTTTCATCAGAACATGGATTTTCGTATTGATCCTATCAATGGCAAAAGGGATCGGCTCGTAAAGCGGAGTTACGACATAATTTTCATATAGATTCGGGTAGTGTCTGTTTTCGTCAAAAACTCGGCCACGGAAAGCTTCCACCACTTTCATCATCACCCGTTTCTCTTCTCGCGTGAGCACCAGTCCTTCCAGAGGTTTTATGAAACGCAAGGAAAACCCTTGGACACCTTTTGCGGAGAGGACGGGAGCTGTATCTATGACTTCTTTTTCACGGAGATAAAGCAGAGCTTCGTTCAGTTTGACGGGATAGGGGGAGTCTTCCAAATGGATGTAGACGCTCGCCGTGATCATACTTGCATGTTTTTGAAAATAAACTCCATCCGAAAAATAAAGGAGTTTGGCAAGGTCAAGCCTACTCCGACCATTGGGAGATTTTTCGAGGATCCATAAAATCGCATGGCAAAGTTTCTCCATTCTAGATTGTTTTCATCCTACCTAATCTCATCCTCTGTTCCTTATCATCGGTATCTTCGTTTCCAAGAAAGAGCACGAAACAAGCGGACCGAATCGATTCTTTTTTTGGAACACGATCCATGTTTGACAGGAGGATTGGGTGCGAAAGCGGAAAATCTACTCAGTAGCAGAGAAAGTCTAGTTGAAAAAGGGATCGGCGTTTATTCCTTAAAAAGAGGAGGGGACTTTACGGCTCATGAGCCTGGGCAAATTGTAGGTTATGTACATGTGGATTTAAAAAAAAGAAATCTTACTCTCGGTTCCTATTTACAATCTTTGACCATCTCCATTCGAAATGCAACACTCGAGATCTGGGGCTTAGAAATTCTAGAAAATAAACAGGCACCAGGTTTATATCTCCAAGAAAATCCTAGAAAAAAACTCGTTTCGTTCGGTGTCGATGCGAAGTCTTATTTCACGAGCTTCGGATTTGCCTTAAACGGAAATAATTCTCTCCAAACGTTTTCCCACATCCATCCGTGTGGTGGTCTTGCTTCCGATATGGTGAGCCTTGGCCAATTGGGAAAAATCCATGATTGGGAAATCGAAAGGAATTGCTTTTACGGAGCATTTTTATTTCACCTAGACGGGTTACTCGCGCTTTAATTCTGAAGGTTTTTCGTCGGTTAAGATTGGGAAATTGACCGAATATAGTCTTAGGAGTGCTCTAACTATGTTCGCCCTAAGATCAGTTATTTATTTTATCCTATTATTTTTGACGTTTGAGTCCATAGCCTTAAGTGCTGTTTTGTGGTCTTTTTTTGAATCTACACAGAATGCGATCAAACAAGAATTAGTTTTAGCGGATCACAGGGCGAGAGATTTCACTTTGGCACTTGCAAAAGCCACTGAGCTGAGATTGAACCAAAATGGATACGCAGAAATCAATAAAACATTCTTTCGTTATGTGGAAGAGACAGAAAAGGATATAGAAAAATTTAAAATAAAAGAAATCCGTCTCTACAACCCAGAAGGTGTAATTTTAGCGTCCTCTCAGGAATCTGAGCTAAAGGAAGTATTAGAGAAACGCAAACCTGATGTAGAACTTACCAAAGAAACACATTTTCGAAAAGCAATGCGCATGCGAAAGTGGGAATGGCCTGAGGTTGATTCCGAAGCTCCTAAAAACAAAGAAGTTTCTTTTCCTGAATTGCCTAAGTATATAAAACCAGTAGTGAAATTTTTTCCACTTTCTAGGGTAGGCGATTCTATGATGTATGCTCCCGTGTATCATGAAACGAAATTAGATGTGTTAGGTGCTGTGTTTGTTACCTATAGAAAAGGAAATTTAACATTTTTATTTGAAAATCAGTTCAATTTAACAAAATGGATGTTTGTAAATTATAGTCTTATCGCATTCGTTTCAACAGGTTTGGTATGGGGAATCTTTTTTCTGTTCCAGTATTTTACAAAAAAAGAAAACGCATCTACAACTGTAATCCAAGAAGACCCATCAGAGGAAAGCCTCCCTCTCATTCAGAAAAAAACGATATCGGGAGTTCCTACTGAGGTTTCAGAACTGAAGGAAGTACAGCCTATTCCTGAGGTAGTTCGTAAGTCACACACGGAAGCAATCGACGCAATTTATTTAGGATAAGGACATTCAATGGAAACAATCTCTGATGAAAAAATATTTTCGATCCAACTGAAAGGGGCACTCGATGGCGCAAGCTCTGAAGATCTACTAAGCTACATTGAGGCACAGTTAAACGAAGGTTATACAAGATTTTTATTTAATTTTAATTTTGTTCAGTTTATCACCTCCAATGGCATCAGTACTTTACTCAGAATTCAAAAGAGGATGAAGGAAAACAGCCATCTCTCCTTTGTATTTTATGGGCTATCGGAAGAAGTGGAAAATGTTCTGACTCTACTTGGAATTTATAAAAAATTACCGATCAAAAAAACTCTACAGGAAGCAGAGAAGTATTTACGTCAGGTAATTCCTGGGCCTAAAGAAGAGATAAGAGATGAAAAACCTTTGCCATTATCTAAACCAGCGGCGGAAAGGATTCGATTTTATTATACGGGTACTCCGAAAGAGCCCGTATCTAAATTAGAAAAGCTTCCAACGGTTGAAAAAGAACCTACACAGGTTCCGGATATAGCATCCCAGTCGAGTGGCTTTGTGACACCGGAAATACCTGCGATGGAAAAACTTTTAGAGGATAAACTTTCTAGTTTAAGGAAAGAAATCAAAGATACTCTCTCGGCCGAATTAGAAAAAAGATTTACACCTAATGTCCGCTCTGTGATCTCTGGAGTTGCCGATCTGCCTACTGCTAACATACCAAGTTATATCCAAGCAAAATCGAAAAAAAATCCTGAAGAAATTTTCACAAAAATATTTCCATGTGAAGCCTGTGGAACCAAACTTCGTGTGAAACAAATTGGAAGACACCAATGTCCTAATTGCAAAACAGAAGTTGTAGTTGGTTCCTCTGGCCCGGCACGGTTTATTGAGAAGTTGAACATCTAATCACAAATGCCAGACACATCAAAAACGCCTCCTCCTATTTCTAGTGCGAGGAGGAGTCTAGCTCTATCTTTTTACACTTTTTTGTCTCGTATTTTAGGATTGGTTCGAGATCATTTTATGGCCGTTAGTTTCGGGACAGGGATGGTAGCATCCGCATTTAGTGTGGCATACCGTCTGCCAAATATGTTTCGAAATTTGCTCGCGGAAGGAACTCTTTCTCAATCCTTCATGCCTATTTTTTCAGAATATGAAGGAATGGGCATCGAAGCCGCCAGGGTCATGGCAGGAACGGTACTCAGTTTTTTGTTTCTTTGTTTGTCTGTATTTGTTTCTATTTTTTGGTTGTTTGCGGCTCAATTTTTACCCACGTTAGTTGGTGGTAGTCCCGAATATGGGAATTTGGTAGTCGAACTTTCACTGATACTTTTCTTTTTGATCATGACTGCAAGTTTGTCCTCGATCTTCATGTCCATTTCCAACTCCCATCATAAATATTTTATTCCTTCGTTGTCTCCGATTATACTCAATTTCAGCTATCTGATCGTATTTTTATTTTTTTTCCCATTTATTCCGGAGATCAAAGAAAGGGTTTTTACGCTAGCATACGGAATTGTTGTGGGTGGTGTGATCCAGCTAATTGTCCAAGCTGTTTATGTATATAAGTTAGGTTACGGACCGATGTTTAGATTCAACTACAAACATCCAGCAATTCGGAAAATTTTTAAACTGATGTTGCCTGCCGCCTTGGGTGGAAGTTTTTATCAAATTGGTCTTTTGGTGGATATATTTTTAGCAAATTATATCCAAAATCAGAATCCTGGCCTCGGCGCGGTGGTGAGTTTAGATTATTCCCAACGTTTGGTGCAATTGCCGACGGGGATCATCGGTGTGGCGCTCGCAACTATCATTTTGCCTTCTCTACTTAGAGATTTACGTGCAAATGAAAAAGAAAAAGTCCCTGGAGAAATATTAGATGTTCTTAGTTTTGCTTTTTTTCTTACAATACCAGCTTCGATTGGACTTTCACTGTTAGGTGAGACAGTACTGGATGCTATTTATTTCGGAGGCAGGTGGGATAGTTTGGCGACAAATACTGCCTTGCTCCCGTTAGTTTTTTATTCACTGGCGATCCCTTTTTATAGTTCCAATAAAGTTTTAGTATCTTCCTATTATGCGTTTCAAGATACAAAAACTCCTCTTCGCGTTCAGTTTGTATCCTTTGGACTCAGCATTATACTCAGTTTGTCGCTTATGGTATTCTTAAAACATGGAGCCATAGCCCTTTCGTCCGCGATTTCCGCATTTGTGACATCTGTACTCCTTGTATTTTATCTGAAAAAACACGAGGTTCAAATCCCTTGGGCAAATTTAGGTAAAAGAATTTTTCCTATGTTTTTTCCTCTTGTGGGATTATCGATTTGGCTGGTTTTTTCTGAAAACTATCTAAAGCCCCTGATACTTACTCACTTTAGTTCCAGTTTATCACATGCAATCATTTCACGCATATCTCTTGTTATATCAATTATACCAGCTATCATCTTATTTTTTAGCCTTTCAATTTTTGTGAAACTGAAAGAAGCTGAAATTTTACTTGGTCGTCGCTTTCGTAGTTTTTTTAGCAAACCTAAAGTTTGATACGAACCCCAGGCAGTTCATCGCGAAGCCTTGCCACGTCTGATTTTTCAAAGAGAATTTTCTGAACGTAGAGTTCTTTTAAGGTAGATAGTTTGCCTAGATTGTTTGGCAATTTTTTATACTTACGAAGAAGCGTTAAATCTAAGATTTCTAATTTGGGCATCTGAGACAAAATTTCGACATCCGCTTCTGTAAATTCGATGTCTGTTTCATCAAGCGCCAGGGTTTTTAATTTTTTTAATTTTGTTAGGAAGGAAGGAACTGATTGTAATTTCGTTCGTCCGAGCAACAGTACTTCCAAATTTTCTAAGTTTCCCATTGAGTCAGGTAAGGTAGTGAGTGGATTGCCAAATAAATTCAGGATTCTGAGATGTTTTAAATTTCCCATTTGAGTAGGAAGGGATTTTAATGAATCATATTGTAGTGTCAACTCTTCTACTACTTCAAGCTCATCAATGTTAGATGGAAGAGAAATTAATTCTTTTTTCGAAAGATTTAAGATCTTTTCCTGTTTGTTTTTTTTGATCCATTCAGAGACAGGAATTGTCTCCTTCGGGCAGTTGAGGTGAGTTACGGCAAGAGAAAGAAGGATAATTAAATTCTTTTTTAAAGATTGATTCATGATCAGAATCAAAGATTTCATCCCTACTTTCTTTGACAATAGTTTTAGCCAGCAGGAACAGCGGATGCATACATACTATTTGCTGCATTTCGATCAAAGAGTTGAATTGCTAAGTGATTACGAGATTGTAACAAAAGCGAGGTCAAATTTAATATTTTTAGAATTCGTTGTATACTCGGGCTGATGTTGGTGATAAAAATCTCTCTTCCTAATTTTCGCATTTTCATTTTTTTGTGAAGGAGAATGCCGAGGACAGCAGAAGAAACATCTTCTACTAGGGAAAAATCCAGATAAAGATCACCAAATCCAGATTGCAAAGTATTCTCTAAGTCTTTTTCGAAACCACCCATACAAAGAATATCCAATGATTTTGCCTCTACTAAAAACACATTCGATTTGTTTGTTTGTCTGATCATCTTCTCTCGTTTCCTTTCATAAATAGAAAACGGATTTCCCAAAAATTAATTAATAGCTAAGGAAAAAACTTTTTAAAAAAAAATGAGATTTTGTTTCGAAAAAAAAAATCTGGAATCAAAATTTTACTCAAGTTCAGTTTGCAAAGTCGTACAGACCAAAAATGTCTTTGCAGCTGGTGCACTCATTTGGCAGTGTTATATTATGAAAAAATACCTGATTCTATTATTAATACTTCCATCTTTTTTGTTTGCAGTTCCGAACAATACGCGAACTCCGCATTCAGTGGAATTACGTGGGGGGATTTCCCATTCGGATGGACGCTCAAATCCGATGGGAACATTGCTTTATCAATATTTCTTAACTGATAATTGGGCAATTGGTGCCGCAGTACAGCCCATTCTTGTCTCCAGAGAAGTGAGAGGAGGAAGTCTTACCGACAATATGTCTAACCGAACGATCACACTCATTCCAATCGATTTTATCGCTGGTTATTTCTTCAATATGGATTCTAACTTACAACCATTTATCAGAGGTTATGTGGGCCCAGCAGTTGTTCGTGGCGCCGGATCTGCAGAACAAATTTTTCACCTTGGGCTTGGTTTAGGATTGAGATACTTTGTTACGGAAGAGATTTTTTTGACAACTGAACTGAGTGGGAATGCTTTTGTATTCCAAGAAAAAACCTCCCCACAAAATGGTCCATTTTTCCAAGTTGGAGCAGGCTTTGCTTTCTAAATGACTAGAATTTGATCAGCGAATCAAAAACCTGGACAAGAGACATGTGCAGGTGAGTCGATGATCAAAATTTCTGGATTAAATAAATCTTATGGCAGTCAGGTCTTATTCGAAGATCTGACCTTTAGCATCAACCGTGGGGAAAAAATTGGAATCGTCGGTCGTAATGGACACGGTAAATCCACGATCTTCCAAATCATGCTCGGGAACGCCGATTACGATTCCGGAACGGTGACAGTTCCAAAGAACTATAAAGTCGGTCACCTCGAACAACACTTAAAATTTACTAAACCTACTGTATTAGAAGAATGTTCTCTTGGTCTTCCTGAAGATGAGGAATACGAAACCTGGCAAGTTGAAAAAGTTTTATTTGGACTTGGGTTTACAGAGAAGGACATGGAAAGAAATCCGAATGAATTTTCTGGTGGATACCAAATCCGAATGAATCTAGCGAAACTCTTGGTTTCGAAACCAGACATGTTGATGTTAGACGAACCAAATAACTATCTTGATATCGTGACCATTCGTTGGTTGGAAGAGTTTCTTCGCAGTTGGGAAGGTGAAGTTGTATTGATTACACATGATAGAAGTTTTATGGATAGTGTTGTGACTCATGTTGTTGCCATTCACAGAAAAAAAGCCATAAAAGTTGAGGGTGATACAGAGAAATTATACACTCAAATCAACCAAGAGGAAGAAATTTACGAAAAAACTAGGCTTAATGAAGCCAAAAAAAGAAAACAAGAAGAAGTTTTTATTGCGAAGTTTAAAGCTAAAGCAAGTTTTGCGAGCCGCACCCAATCCCGTGTTAAAAAATTAGAAAAACAAGGTGAGATGAAGGCCTTAGAAAATATTGAGGATCTGGAACTTTATTTTAATAGTGCCTCATTTGGCGCCAATCAAATGTTATCTGCCGAAGAAATTTGTTTTTCGTATAACGGCCAGTCTCCATTAATGATTGAAAATTTTTCGATTCCTATCGGGAAACGTGATCGGATATGTATCATTGGAAAAAACGGAAAAGGAAAATCAACTCTACTTAAACTTTTAGCCGGTGAACTATCCCCTGTTTCGGGAGTAGTTTCTAAACATCCTTCTTTGAAGGAGGGTTATTTCGGGCAGACAAATAAAATGAGCCTGAAAGAGAATGCGACGATCGTGGAAGAGATTATGAGTGCTGATTCGTCTTGTTCCGAAGGAAAGGCTCGAAACATCGCCGGTGGGCTGATGTTTTCTGGTGATGCAGGTCTTAAAAAAATAAAGTTTTTATCCGGTGGTGAAAAAAGTCGAGTTATGCTTGGTCGGATTTTAGTAACGCCTTGTAATTTACTCTTTTTGGATGAACCAACCAATCACTTGGATATGCAGTCTTGTGATTCCTTGATTGAGGCGATAGATTCATTCGAAGGATCTGTGGTGATGGTTACACATAATGAGATGCATTTACGTGCAGTCGCCACCAAACTTGTTGTATTTGATAATGATAAGATCTTTGTTTACGAAGGGACGTACGATGATTTCCTCGAGGACATCGGATGGACCGATGAAGATGTTTGATATTCTAAATCATGTCTCGCTTAAATTTTAAGTTAGAAAAGATTGCCTCAGGTTCTAACGCCCGAGCGAGTACCTTTCAAACGTTACATGGTGAAGTGAAAACACCTATTTTTATGCCTGTCGGAACTCAGGCTACTGTAAGAACTTTAAACATCGACACATTACATACCGTTGGTTCCAATGTTCTACTCGCCAATACCTACCATTTGTTGATACGACCAGGACCTGAAGTTTTCAGAAAAGTAGGTGGGATTCATAAATTTATGAATTGGACGAGACCCATTTTAACAGATTCTGGTGGGTTCCAGATCTTTAGTCTTCCCAATTCCCGTAAAATGACAGAAGATGGTGCGATTTTTAAAAGTTATGTGGACGGGGAACAAATTTTACTTTCACCGGAAACTAGTATCGAAACTCAAATTGCAATTGGTTCTGATATTATGATGGTTCTCGACGAATGTGTTCCTTCAACCGTCGAACACGCTAGAGCAAAATCTGCGATGGAAGTTACACATAGGTGGGCTAAAAGAAGTTTACTAACACGTGGAGACTCTCCCCAGTCTCTATTTGGAATTGTACAGGGTGCTTGTTATAAAGACTTAAGAAAAGAAAGTGCGAAGGTATTAACCGATATGCCTTTTGACGGTTATGCGATCGGAGGTCTTGCAGTTGGCGAAACAAAAGAAGAGCGCAACGATTTCTGTGAACTTTCTGCATCTCTTCTTCCCCAGAACTTGCCCAGATATTTGATGGGTGTTGGGACACCTTATGATTTGTTAGAAGCCGTTCATCGAGGAGTTGATATGTTTGATTGTACAATCCCTGTTGAGTTGGCACAGAGAGGTGTAGCTTTTACAAACATAGGAAAACTCCAAATCCATAGATCCAGATACAAATTCAGCGAAGAGGCTTTAGACAAAAATTGTAACTGTCGCTGTTGTAAAAATTACTCAAGGGCTTATTTGCACCATTTGATCAAGGCCAATGAAATTTTAGGTTGGGCACTCCTCGCCGAACACAACTTAACATTTTACCATAATTTAATGGCTGAGATTCGAACGTCTATCTTAGAAGATCGTTTTTCCGAATTTTATACCTCTAAAAAAGAAACTCTTTTATTAAGTGATAATGTGAACCCTCCTCATTCCCAAAAAGGCCCTAAAAGAGACAAACGTAGAAGTCTAGGTGATTACGAAGTGATTGAAAATGAAGCTGGAAAATTTTTTAGCATTCGACACAAACAATCGGGAGAGGTGATGCATTCTGTCAATTCACCCATGGAGGAGGCTAATTCTGTTTATATCCAACAATCAAATTTAAAAAACTATTTAGATACGAAAGCTCATCATCCTCTCATTTTATGGGACGTCGGTCTTGGTGCGGCCACGAATGCGATGGCATCAATTCTGTTATACGAAGAACTGAAGTCAGAGCGAAGAATGTCGATCATTAGTTTTGAAAATGATCTGACCCCTCTGAAATTAGCGATTAAAAATCATGGAAGATTTCCGCATCTCTTTCACAGGGCACCTATGGCAATTCTAGATTTTGGGGAATGGCGATCAGATACTCAAACTCTGGATTGGAAACTGGTGTTTGGAAATTTTTTGGACAATTTTTTAAACTTGGAAGTGCCAGACATTATTTTTTTTGATCCATTTTCCATTAAAACGAATTCGGAATTCTGGAGTTATGATTTTTTTAAAAAACTTTATGGTTATTTAGAGAAGCAAGAAAAACTAGTTTCTCTTTATACTTATTCCGCATCCACTGCTGTCAGAAGTGCCTTGTTAGGTGCAGGCTTTTTTGTGGCGAGTGGAGTGGCCTCTGGACCAAAAAATGAAACTACGATTGTTTACTCCAAAAAACCTGAGTCGGATGTTCTGAAACAAAATCTTTTAAATAAAAATTGGTTGGAAAAATGGAAACGAAGTGATGCAAAAAAACCAAATGGCACTCCCTTTCCTGATGAAGAATGGGAGAAAATGATTTTATCGCACCAACAATTTATATGATCAATCTTCTTCGACAATTTCGGAAATGATTTCGCCTTCAAAATTTACTTCTACTTCACCTTCATAAACGGAATAACCTTTGAATTTGGTTTCTCTTAAGGGGACTTCTACTTTTTTTGTTTGCGAAGCATCGAGTACTCTTCCTCTTAATTTTCGATCACCTTGTTCGGAAACGAAACGAAAGGGAAACTTTCGATTAGAATCCCAGACTGAAGGCGTTGAGGCAATTTCTGCAGGTAAGGTAATCGAAAATACATGTTCTTCGGACATTCCGTCCACCGATTCTTTGATTTGGAGTTTTGTATCGCCGACACCACTAACCGTAACAGGAATCATTCGATACAAATAATTTCGAGCAGGCAAATTATATTCCATTTTGCCTTCTTTCCAATCGGAAAAGTAAGATCCATTTTCGACAAAAAGTTGGTAGGTCCGCTTTTGGACAGTGTCGGTCGTGTTTTCCCTTGCAAGATAGATAAATCCATTACCTTTCCTGTTTTCAGGAACAAAAAATATTCCATCGGATCTTTCTTTGCTTTCTAACAGAATCGATCCTTCCCGAGTGTTTTGAGGGCCAACTAACACAGGATCCCACCAGCTAAGAACTGCTGAATCCCCGCTCACAGGATTTTGTTTGTCTACTTCATATTCCCAATCGGAAATAAAAGCCAATCCCCAGTTTACAAGAGCTACTCGATTCGGTGGGCTGATGGTTTCGCCTACTAAACTTGTTCTTAAAAAACCAGTCCGAGGTTCCTTTGGATCAAAGGTTTCCCAGGAAGGACTGGAGGTGGGACTGAATTTTACTTCATGCGTATAAATAGAATCGATACCTTCTGATAGACCGGGTAAAATAAACGGAACACCGTCACTTCGGCCTGCCCAAGTATCCATCAGCAACCGGAAACCGACGTAAAGAGGAGAATCCCCTTCATTTTTCGCGTTTATTTGGAAGTAAAAACCATTTGTTCCTTTAGGTGTCAATTTTACTTGAACCTTCACCGGATAACCTGGGACAGATGCTGACAACAGAATTTGGTCTCCCGATTTTGAGATACTTTTGTTTTCCAGTTTATCAAATTTAAAATTTTTACCCTCGACTGAGACAGATGTATACGAGGACCAAATAACATCAGAAAATGCTCCATTCGGATGGCCATAGATCAGATCTAATTTTTCATTTCCGATTTCAGTTCCCATACTAAAACGTCCATTGGAAAGCAAACTAAAAGAGTGGCGTCCATTATTTAGAGTTTTCGGCACCTCATCTATTACATATGGATTGGTTATCGAAGATTTGTTAACATCAACGTTATTGTTTTCGTTAGGTGAATTTTCTTTGTCGGTTCTCGTATTAAATTCGTTTGTGGTCGCACAATTTATAGCGAAAACAAAAAAAAGGATTGTTCGTAATATTTTCATTTGGTATTTTTTCCGTCTTCAGAGGATTTAAGGTCCTCTATTTTTTTTAAATAACAACTAACAGTTTCCATCCGCGATACATTGCCCACTTGGTCAATCGCATAAGCCATCAACATAAATGGCGATTCCTCTGCTTCAAATGAGACTGGAATGGGCATAACATACTGTTTCCAGGGACTCTCGTTTTCAGTTTTCCAAAAGATGGATTTTATTCCTGAATGTTTATCCCCTCCATTTATCGAAACCAAACTGCCTTGTTCGCAAGCATTTCCATCTTCTTGTCTTGAAAAGGGTTTTGAAAATTTAAATTCGATATTTGGAGGTTCGCCATCGATGAGGACCTTAATCCGTCGATTCGTCTCCCTATTACCGAAAAAATCTAATGAGTAGTAGGTTAGGTCATACAATCCAGGTTTGAGAATCTGAATGGGACCAAAGGAACTAAAAAATGGACCTTCGTTCAGAGAGTAATAAGTGTTATGAGAGTATTTTCCGAGCGAAGAAAAAATATAAATCCGATCCAGAGGCCGCAGAGAAATTTGTTTTGTTCCTAGAGCCTCAAGTTTTGTATCTAAGGTAATTACTTTTGGCGCCGGAGTGGGGATGGATACAGGAGAAAAAAAAGCCTCTCTTTTTATCTCTGTTCGAACCACAACCGCTGGTGCAAGAAAACTGCGTTCCCTCGAGATTACCTTTTCGCTTTTTACAGAGAGTGAAAATACGAAACATATGAACAAAAAAAAGACTCGGGGCATATTGTACCGAGTCTACGTTAAATCCCTAAATATGGAACTAAAAAAAGTATGGTGAATTAAAAATTCACATAACAGGACATTTGTTTATTCGTTCATGCGGTAAGAATCCTTTAGAACCAAAACTTTTGATTCATAAAAGGTATCGATTTGTGTTTGATCATAATGTGCCTTTCGGACGAGACTCAAACAAAATCTAGAGTTTTCCTCCGAGATTTTTTCTTTACCGGCTAGATCTGACGCATAACGGGAAAAGTCTCTAACAAACAGGTGAAATATCATATCTAAGGTATCTATGTCAGTTTTATCAAATTCAGAATATTCCAATATTAGTTGTCCATAGATGATTAATGAAAGTAACTCGCCAATAGAAAGCATCAAGTCGATATCGGTTCTATCTTCTTTTGTTAGTTGTAACTTTTCTACTAACATCACAAACGATTTAATTTGGGATTTAAATATATCCAAATTTGGGCTTGTGTATTTTGAATAGATTTCTTCATAATCTCCTAGAGGAACATTTTTAGTTGCCTTAGTGGTCGCACCTTGTGCGAATAAAAAATCATCGCTATTTGTTTCTACCATGTGCGGAATTTTTTTAGCAGGTTGTTTTTCAAAGAGATAAGCATTCAAAAATTGATTTACTAACATCATGTTGATATGTACTGTTCCTTCAAGTTTTGGCAACATACGTATATCTCGCGTTGCCATCTCGAAGTACATATCCTTTTCGAATCCTCTAGCGGCTATTACATCCCATAAATGGTTGATAACTTCTTCGGCTTGCATGGTAACCTTCATTTTTACCATCGGATTGAATAGAAGATATCTACGATCTTCTGTAGATGCAGCTCTCATATAGTCACAAGCACGAAATGCAAAAGATTTCATTGCTACTAGTCTAAGGTATGCATCAAGAAACAATCGTTTGATGTGAGGAAAATTAGCCACCGAATCATTGAATAATTTTCGATTAGCCGCATGATTCAGTGCTTCATGGAACGCATGGCTTGCGATGCCAATACTTGCCCATCCTAAATTGTATTTTGCGTAGGCTACTGTAGCCAATGCCGCATCCCAAGCATCCCTATCTTTGCTGAGAATATCATCTTCTGTGATGGGGTAGTCGTTTAACTCAAATTCTGCGACATATTTTTGAGACTGAACTACATTTTGTATCAGTTTATAATTTGGATGATCTGTTTTGACAGCAAAAAAAACAAATTTCCCTGTTTTTGCATTTTTCCCAAAGACAGAAATACGTTTCGCCACGTTTCCATTTCCGATATAGTATTTTGAACCTCGGGCGACATACGTACCATCTTCTTTCGGAATCAGTTTCATATCCGAAGAAATTAAATCAGCACCATGTTCTTTTTCGGAAAGTCCAAAACCAAAAACTCCTCCATCTAAAAGATCTTGTTTGGTTTCGCTTTTTATCTTTGTGTTTTTTGAATTCCAGATAGGACCGAGGCCAAGGATACTTACCTGCCAAACATACCAGTACGATAGTCCATAAAAACCAAGGATCTCGTTAAAATAACAATTTCGGAAGTTATCAAATCTACTTCCTGAATGTCCGAACTCAGTAGGAGCAAGCAAACTTGCGAAAATTTTTTCTTTTTTGATATGAGCTAAAAAATCTTCATACCAGAGAAATTGGTGGTCGTCTGCTTTTAGTTTTTTCTTTCCCTTCTTTTCAAAAAAGGCAATCGTCGAAGTGAGCATGTCTCTGGTTTCTTTGTCCAGGTGAGAATAATCAGGATTTTTTGGATTTAAGATCTGCATAGAAAAAAGAGCCTCTGTTTATTATGTAGAACATATGATTTCATCTTTCGGTAGATTTGCGATCACTTTTATAATTTCGAATTTCAAATTAATGTTGTTAGATTCGAATGACCAAAGATAGGAAAGGATATGTTGATATGATAGATTTTGAACAGATCTCGAAGTATAAAAAAGTACCAAACCAGGAAAATGGGATTTGTTTTGCTTGTGGACAGGACCACTCAACTGGACTACGAATGAAATTCTTTTCAGACGGAGCGAATGTTTTTTCCAAATTGTTCGTTCCTTCTCGATTTGCGGGTTGGAGCAGCCTTGTCCATGGCGGAATCACCGCTACAATTTTAGATGAAACTTTGGCTTGGACTGTTATTTATCTCAATCAATCTTTTATTCTTACTAAATCTCTTTCCATCAATTACCTTCGTCCTATCTTCGTAGAACAAAAGATATACTCTATCGGGAAAATAGTTAGCTCTGCAAATGATCGGGAGCTGTTAGTCGAGGCAGAAATTTGGAACTCGGAAAATGAAATCTGTGCCAAAGCATCGGGAAGTGTAATTTTGTTCAGTGTTGAACAAATGAAAAAGAAAAATTTATTCCCAATTGAGTTTTTGGACCAATTTCAGTCCAGTGTTTTCAATAAGTAATTTTTATTACAAAATCACATAACAAATTTCCAAAGTTCAAGAGATTTAGAATTGAACAGTGTTATCTCTCTATGAAAATACTCTTAACTAGAAAAAATGCTTTGTTATCAAAATCAAATGGTATACATTTAGCTTCGCGAAGATTAGGAGCTCTATGTCTGCTTTCCAACAAAACCTACCCGTCCAAATTATACCCAAAGATAAAAATGAGGAAGGTCTCAAATTTCAAGGTATTTTTGAGGTTATGGAACCGAATCGAATGAAAATTAAAATTGACCAAAGTTTTTTAGCAGAACAAAGGTCAGGTGAAATTACAGTGGAATTCACAATGGCAAACTATAATTTTCAATTTGATTCGGTTGTCTTGCCGGACATCGATAAAAATTTTATTTATATTTCAAAACCAAAGGTGATACATAAAAGCCAAATCCGAAAAACAGCCAGACTTAAATGTCATATCCCGTTTAACTATACGATCTGGACGGAAGGAGGTAGATTCGATGCCACGATAACGGACCTGAGCACGATAGGATTGAAAATGATGGGTGAAAAGAGTCTTTTGAAGAATACCATTATCAGTTTAAATGTTTTTATTGCGGGAACGGGTCTACGTTTTATATGCCAAGGACTAGTTATGTGGTCTATACCCGCACCTAATGTTAATAATGTATTTGTATCTGGTATAAAATTTACAACCCTATCAATTGATGCTATGAAGAAAGTAGATAAATATGTAGTAGATCAATTGAACTTACAGCAGAACTCTCCTTGATCGTTTTGTAAAATATTAACCTAGCGAATGTATTATGGATTTAAAATCCGCTAGGTTATTAATTTGTTTTTGATCTAAAACTCAGTTCCTTCTACTGCTGATTCAGGATAACTTTTTTTACCTTCTGTAGTTAAGACGTGGTAAGTATCGCCTTCTTGTAAAACCACACCCTGGATACGAGAGCCATCTTTCAGGATTAAAGTTTCTGCCGATTTTCCAGTGATTTGTTCAATCCGTTTTAATAGAGAATTATTTTTATCTTTATTTCTTGCGCTAATAGCCGTTTTACGAGAACCATCTTTGTCCATCTTTTCTTTTTCGATGGCAATCAATTCTTCAAACTCTTTTAGCTGAGATTGTAAATCTTTTTCATTTGTTTTTTCGACTTTAAGAGCTGGTTTTGAAGAAAGTTTTTCCGCAATTTTGGTTTTAGATTCTTCTGGAGTACCTCCAACTGAATCCAGTTTTTGGGAGGCTGAAGTAAGGTCCCCCTTTTTAATAGATTCATTGATTTGCGGTAGAACTGTCTGCAATCCAGTATCTTTTAAAATTTTATCCGTGTAAGCTTTTGAAACGCTTGTTTTTTGACCAGCCTCAATAATCTGCTCACTTTCACTCAGATTCTTTTCGATTGTTTGGACGGATGTTGATTTTTCTTTTAATTCTGGTGGCAAAGAATCGATCTCGGAGATAGATGGACGTGCTGTAACAGAACCCTCTAATACTTGTAAATCGACGTCGCCCTTTGCGGAAATATTGGCGCTGAAGCTAGTTCCCCTAACGCCTGCTACCATGGTCGGCATTTTAACACGCACCGATTCGTTTTTTGCAAGTTTATTGTTTACCTTAAAAAGAGCCGCGCCCTTTCGAAGTGCTAAATTGACATCACTACCTTCAGGTGTTACGGAAGGATTGAGTTGGAATTCTGAATCTGATTTCAGCCTGATGACAACTCCAGATTTGGATTCAAGGATTTGGATGTCGCAGAGCGATTTTTTGCCTGTGTTTAAAATTTCGTTATCTGTGATCACATCACCAAGAGCCAACTTTCGATTTTCGATTCGGACTTCTCCAACAAGAAAAATCACAACGCCAGAAGTTTTTTGGGATTTGCCAGCCCCATCGGATGATTGTGTTCCCGTGCCGTCCTGAGTTTCTTGCTTTTTACAAGAAACAAATAGTAGGAGGAAGGCGGTTAAAATGGATATTATCAAAAAAAGTTTCTGTTTCATATCTTACCTTTTCTTTTTCTTTATAATGGAAAAAAAGGAAATGCCAAGCAGAAAATTAGATCGAAATATCTAAACTTAATTTCTGATTGAGGCATTTCTAAGTCCCAAATTTTTTAAGATTTCTTTGGAATGGTCTTCTAATTGGATAAATTCGGCTCCGATTCGGAAGAGGTTTCCGTTGACCTGTTCCTTTCTGACTATTTTGATTTTGGCTTCCATATTTTCCGAACTTGAGTCATCAAAAAGAATAACATCCATGAGATCGTTTAACTCAACCGGCTCTTCTGTTTCAAAAGCAATCCCTGTGATGGAAAGATTTTTAGAAATGGATTTAAAGGATTTATCAGAAAGTTTGCAGGATAACTCTAAATTAGCTTCAAATCGATGGCTGCCCCTTTTGTCTGGAGAATAAACGAGGACTCGGTCCTTTCCAGAATACTTGGCAAAATATAGTGCACGGTCTGCATAGTCAAACAACTGATCGACGGAATTTGCTTTTAATGGGAAGGTGACGATTCCGCCACTAACAGTAACATGTTTATCGGCATATTCAATTTGTCGAATGTTCTCAAGAAGTTTTTCTGCGGCAATGAGAGCATTGCCTTCGTTTGTTTGGGGGAGGATCACGGCGAATTCTTCTCCTCCAATCCTGCAGGCGGTATCTTCTTCGCGCATATTTGAACCTATAACCTTGGCAACATTCACCAGGATTTCGTCTCCTTTCTGATGACCATAGGTATCGTTGATTTTTTTAAAATTGTCAATGTCAATCAGTAGAAGGGATAAGGGTAAGTCGTATCTTTTTGCTTGTTTGAATTCCCGCTGAAGAGAATTTTGAAAATGCCTTCGGTTATAAAGTTTTGTCAACTCATCTATCAATACAAGTTTTTCCGTTTCGGCAAAGAGCCGGATTTCAATTAATTTAGGATTGATGAGCTTTTTATTAATATGAATAAAATAATCTAACATGGCAACGCGAAAGCCAATATCTCGTTTTAGTTGAAGTGATAATGATTTTTTATATTCGATAATTTCTTTCCAAATAAACTCGGCTTCCTGTTCGGGGAAATCCATAGAGGTAAATACACGGAGCAATGCTGAATGGACATTTGCATGATTTAAGTTCTTTGATTCAATATTGATTTTTTCAAGTAGGTACTCTTCATTTGCGGCGTCTTCATCTAGAATATCCATTATACGTTGGTCTATTGTATAATTTCTTTGTATCATTGGACTTGAAAGCATTAGATTCCTCTTAAAAATGTAAATCGCATTTCTGTGAATGACCAACAAAATATCAAAACGTAAAATTGTAAACATAGCTTTATTCTGTAAACTCTGTTCAGTTTGAGATTCGAAACACGAAGCCAATTCAAAGATCTACCTCATTTTGCTGATATTTGTAATACCGAATTTCCCTTTACTTGTTGGTCTAAAATAGGAAAATGTCATGATGAGTGATGACAAAGAAAAAAAGGATTTTGAATTGCATTCGATTCGAAACCTTCTAGGAATTTCAGCATCTGAACTTCCCTTTTTGATGCGATTAGAAGCAGGGGAACTTAGCGCCCTAAAAAATCAAATTCTACTTTCTATGCAAAATGGTCAGAGAGAAATTTTTGTAACGATCGCTAAAGTAAGTCGTTATATGCCAAATTTTTTGAATGCAAAAGTATCCCAAGATATCCTTGGACCTCAGATCACTGCCAATTTATCTTATTTTTTAACTCCGAAAGAAGCGATCGCCATTGCGGGTTATTTTCCGACTAAATTTTTTGCAGATGTCATTGAACACTTAGTACCGGAAAAAATTAGTGAGATGATTCGCCTAACACCATTTGATCAAATGAGAAAGGCAGTTAACGAACTTCTAGAGAGAAAAAGTTACTTTGTGATTGGCTCGGTTATGGATTATACGCCGATTGAGTCAGTAGATAAAATCGCGCGCGGAATTGCAGATCCTGAACATTTGATACACATCACTTATAACTGTCAGGATAAAAAGCGAGTGCTCGCCCTCTTTCGTGAGTTTGGTGAAAAAAGGATTTTTGAAGTCATCACCAAGGGAATGACAGAAGAACTGTTTGGCGAAATGAAGGTGATTTATGAACATGCAGATCAGTTGTTAGTAGAATTCACACAAAAAGCAATTGCAGAAAATGATCCCTCGCAAATGAGTCTATTTGAAAAGTTAATACAAAAGTAGAAACGGTTTCTTGGGCGTTTTTTTCTGAACAAAACAAAAATTACCCTTTTTATTTTTCATTTTTTTTGCGATAGAGGAAAAGATTAGTCATTTGTTGACTCTCGATTTTTTACAAGATGTCGTTTTGCGATTTAACGATCGATTGTCGAAGATATGGATAACTAGGTTACTCAAAGTGTGATACAACGAAATTTTGTTTGTATGTTATATTTGGATTGGAAATCCATAATGTATTGTTTCCCATATTCTAAAATTTTATCCTTAGATGGTTTGGAAAAAAATAAGAAAATGTCAAGGGATCAAAACAAGTATCAATTTCTCATCAGTTAATCTTTCCCGAAATCACCGTTTTCTGAATCTAAATGGATCAAACATATCCGAAACTCTCATTCTTTCCTATCCGGTGTATGAAAATTGGCGGTTCAACTGCGCGCGTGTGGTGAATTGGATACCTGGACAATATAGAGAACTTAAAGAAAAAATATTGAGAAATTAAAAATTTTTAGACTTAAAACAGTTTTAATCTCACCTACCAATCGATAGGTGCATAATCCTTTAAGAATTTTCCACACCAATGTTTATCTGTAAGGATTCCGTCAAATAACGGATCTAATACGCGCGCAGCTCCATCGACAATGTCAAGAGGTGGTTGGAAATCGTGTTCTTCTTGTTTTTTTAGTGAAAGTTCTACTGGATCTTCATCGGTGACCCAACCTGTATCCACCGCATTCATATAGATTCCATCTTTTGCAAAATCACTTGCGGAAGTATGTGTTAACATATTGAGTGCAGCTTTTGCCATATTGGTATGTGGGTGTCTGTCTTCTTTTTTAAAACGATGAAATTTACCCTCCATGGCGGATACATTTACGATATGTTTTTTTCCTGTAAAATCTCTACGCATAATGGAAACCAGGCGATTGCACAAAACAAACGGTGCGACTGCATTTACCAATTGGACTTCTAACATTTCGGAAGTATTGATTTCTCCCAATTTTAAGCGCCAACTATTGGTTTTACGAAGATCAATTTGTTGTAAATCGGCATCAAGTTTTCCTTCCGGAAAAACGGTCTCTAATTCATGAGAGTTATCATGGGAATAGGGAATCATAGCAAGAGCAGCAGACGATCGAATTCCAATCCCAGGAATCTGCCCTGTCCAACTTACAGGGAGTGCTTTTTCGGTGGCCAAATTTTTATCTGAGCTAACAGAATATAGCTGATTGTTACAATCTAAATAAATTCGCAATAGAGACTGTATGGAAGGTGAAAGTTCATCGATTTTTTTTGATTCATTTTCCATCAAATGGCTGTAAAAACCAGGTGGGCGACGAACCGTTTGAGCAGCGTTGTTGATTAGAATGTCCAGTCTTTCCAAGTGCTGTTCCAAATAGGTACAGAAAATTTCTACACTCGGCGTATGTCGTAGGTCGAGACCAAAAACTTGGAGTCGGTCTTTCCAAATCGAAAAATCCTCTTCTTTAGAGAATCGAATCGCGGAATCAATCGGAAATCTAGTCGTAGCGATAACGGTCGCACCTGCTCGTAGTAACATCAATGTGGCTTGGTAGCCAATTTTTAATCGAGAACCAGTGATGACTGCGACTTGACCATGTAGTGGGGCCGATTGAAATCTTTTTTCATAATTTAATTCCGCGCACTCTTTGCACATGGTATCATAAAAAAAATGCAATTTTAAAAATTCTTTTTTGCAAATATAACAATTCCTAGGTGATTTTAACTCGGCAGCTTTTTCCCATGTCCAAGATAATTTTTCATCTGTTAGTTGTAAGGGAGCTTTAAAAACTGACTCCGTCCTCGCCAAACGAATTCCAGTCAATGCCCGGGCTTTTTTCTCATCAATCAGTTTCTCTTCTTGTTTGTTCTTTTTAATTGTGCGGTTTCGTAAGCGAATCTCATTTCGATTGGGACGAGAGACACGACCTGCTGCAATCATTAATTCTAATCTCTCTTTTTCTGGAAGTTGCGTAAGCCGGCTTGGGTCGCTCGCCAATTCCTCCAAAAATTTAATACAGTCTTTTAAATCCATAATGGTCTATAAATATGATTTTTTAAAAGTCATCCTATTGCAAATCAAAAAGAGGCGTATCGATAAGAGAAAACAAAAGGATAAAAAAGTGTGGCGATGCACCCCGAGGTAGAAGCATACATCAGTTCTTCGATGGGTAGGTTTAAAATCTTTATATTCAAAAATTTTTCTGTATGCCAGGTTAGCTCAAAAACATTCGGATAGATAAAAATTAGAATATAACAAAGCAGGGAATAGGTGATGGTTGTCACAATTGCCCCATAAAAACCAGGCAAAATTAAGTCTCTTCGTTTGAAAAAAATAAAAAAACTAAATACCAACATTAAAATCGGTGCGCCGTAAATCAGATGAATTTTTAAGGAGACAAATAAAAAAATCGAAAGGAGACAAAAGAGGAAAAAAATTAACAGTGTTTCAAAAGCAGAAAATTTACCTTTTGGATAAGGGAGTAGCTGTTTGTGGAATACAAAGGCATAACCTGTAGATGTATAAGCAGAAAGGCCAACCACGAACAAAATGTCCTCAAAACCAAATCCAATTTTATTGATCAGATTCCAAAGAAACCTAGGTTCCCAATAGGTAGGATAAAATAAAAATTCAGTAAAGGCAAACGGAAGAGAACATAACGCCAGTATGGAGATCACTCGTCGCAGATCTTTTCTCTGTAAAAAAATAACTGTACCTGGGAGGAACATCAACAGGGATAATATAAGAAAATTATAATCAAAGAGCGAAATCATTTGACAGCAGATAAAAATAAAAAATTGGAAAAGATCCAGAGGACTTGGATCATTAGATGAAAGGCAATGGAGAAAAATACAAATATTGAAAGTTTGAAGTTTCCAGGTTTTGCAAAAAATCCTAGAAGAGACAAAACAATCAAACTAGGGAAAAGGAAATAAGCAGTCGGTAGCAAACTTCTAGAGATCGGCATAAAATAATCGGAAATAAAATAAAAACCAACCATAAGTTCTAATATCAATATCAAGACTTTGGTTGTTTGAGACCCCCAAACGACTGCTATTGTTCTTTTCTCTGAAAGGGTGTCGGAGGGAACATCTGGCAAAGAAGTGGCTATGGCACACGCTAAATTCCCAAACAAAAGTGGGTAGAGATGTATATACGGAAAAGATGAAAAATCACCACTCTGCGCAAAGTAACCAAAAAGAGGCAATATCAACCCTACACCTAACGTTTGTAAAAACTCACCTCCTCCTCGGTAGGATAGTTTCAGCGGTGGATAAGAATAAAAAATCAGGAGGGAAAGAGCAAGGATACAAAGGGGAAGGAAATAAGGATTGTGATGATAGAAACATAAAATTAAGGAGAAACAGATACAGAGTATTGCCATTATAATGGATGCAAACTTAAGTTGTGAAGGTTTTAATTTTCCTTCCACGATCACTCGAGATCCTCCCGAAAAAATGGTAAAAGTTTTGTTTAATTTATCCGATTCCATATCGGCATAATCATTTGCGAATACAATAAACAACTGATTGAATATCCCGAAACTTTGAACCAAAAAAAAAGAAACCCAATCAAATGACCTGAAGTTGAGATAAGCAAAGGATTGTCCAAGTAGCAAGGGAATAAAGATGTAAGATTGGGAGGGAAGTCTTGCGGCTTGTATCCAAAATAGAACTTTCGACATATAGGTTAAGACGGATCTCCTTTTTGATAGATTCGTTGGAACGAAAGAATTCCGCCAGCTAAAATTAAAATAGTGGAAAGGATTAGAATTTGAAGATCAGAAGCGATATCCTTCATCGACTTACTGTAAAAGAGAAGGTCATCTAGGATTTGTTTGGTTTTGGAAGTAGGTAAAAATCCGAAGATATTGATGGACTCATTCTCACCCAAACAAAAAGAAAGATTAGGACTCGGAAATAAAATCCCAGAAAAAATGAGCAGTAAAAACATAATAAAACTAGAAGAAAGGAAAGCTTGGTTTGAGTTAATGGTAAAACTTGCCACAATCATACCGAATCCAATCGAACATAAGGAACCCAATAAACAGACTAAAAAAACGGTGCCCATTTTTCCCTCGAATGAATAACCTAACATTGAGGTCAAAATTATAGAAAGCGAAATTGTAAGTATTGAATTGATCAATTGAATTGATCCTGAACCTAAAAAATATTCAAAAATACTTGTTTTTGTTAGGCGATATACTAGTATTAGGTGAGATTCGATTTCGAAGGCGAACATCATTGCTGTCGAAAAAATGATCATCAGAATTGAAAATACAAGAAAACCAGGGACAAATAGCGCAAAAGCCGAAGTTTGCTTTTTCTGAAGTTCCTTGTTTTGAATCAAATGGATTTGAATTTTATTTTGATTCAATAAAAAATCGGAGAGATACTCTTTCAGTTTTAAGGATGAGTATTGAACGGCTTCTGAATGGGAATACACATCGATTTCGAATTCGAGATGATCTTTATTTTGAGAGTTAGATTTTTTTACAAGTATATCATATTTGTTTTGAGATAACGGGGGTATAGTAAATTGATTCGAATCTAAAAATTCAATTTTTAAATCAGAGGATTCTTTTTTTTGCCATTTTTGGATGTCTGTTTTTATTTGCTCGAAAATCACTGATTGAATTTGATTCGCATTATTGTGCGGGAGAAAAATTCCAATACGAACATCTTGAGACCAATCCATAAACATCCAATAGAAAAAGATAACAAGTGGAGTCGTAAAGATTGTCAAAGAAAATGTCAGTGGGTCTCTCCACTGTTGTAAAAGACCTCGATATAAAATAGAAACGATTCTCAAATTAAAACCGCACCTTGTTTTATCTTTTGATAAAGTTCTTTTAGATATTGAAAGTTGTGAAGGGATACATCTTCTTTCTTTATTTTTTCATTATAAACGATTTTCCCTTCTGATAAAAAAACGATATCGGTTGCCAGATTTGATATTTCGTCTAGATCGTGCGAAGAACAAAGAATCGTCACATTCTCTTTTTTTTGCAAATGTAGCAGAAGTTGCCTAACAAATTCTTTGCTTTCTAAATCCAAATTTGCGGTAGGTTCATCGAGCAGTAAAAAATTAGGTGAATGGATCAGAGAAAGAGCGAGATTCAGTCTTTTTTGAATTCCACCTGAGAGCCGTTCCGTGAGAGTAAACTCAAACTTTTTTAAGCCTAATTTTTCCAACAAAAATTGAATTCGAGTTTCCATTTGATCGACATTAATTTGGTATAATTGGCCAAAAAATCGCAATTGTTCGCGCACCTTTAGATTTCGCCAGAAAAGGGGGGACTGGGGGCAAAATCCAATCCGAGATGGATTCCCTGTCACGGTTCCCGAATCAGGTTTCAGGAGGCCAGCGAGGATTTTTAGCAGAGTTGTTTTTCCGGCACCGTTTGGTCCAAGCAGTCCGTAAATGTGTCCTTCCGAAATTTTTAGATGGATGTCTTTTAAGACAAGTTTATCTTGAAAGCTCTTGAAAAGCTGGTCGACTCTTAAGAAACTGCTTGTATCCTGTTCGATCACTAATGAAATTAAATAAAAGATGAAAATGAGTGAAAGTAGTTTCCGTTGAAAGTTACAGAAAATTTATCTGATTGGAGTCCTTTAAAAAAATGGATTTATGCTCTAAAAGTCAAAAGTTGGCCTAAACTAATCGTCCCTTTTGCCTTTGGCCAATTATTTGGCATACACTTTACACTCAAGCCCTCGGCTTTCGTGTTTTTAATCGGCTTTATTTTTACAGCATCTTTGTTAGGTTACATTGTGCTATTAAATGATTATGCAGACATCGAAGTAGACACGATCAAACGTAATTTATTTCCAAAGGATTGTTCGCCAAAAACAATTCCTGATAAAATTTTACCTAAAAATCAGGTTTTATTCGTTGGTTTATTTTTTGCAATTGTTTGTATCACTAGCGCCGTTTTTCTTGAATTATACTTAAATCGCTCCTTTATTATCATATTTTCTTTGTTATGCGTTCTGACATTCGCTGCTTATTCTTTGCCTCCGATTCGATTGAATTATCGGGGAGGAGGGGAGTTTTTGGAAATGATTGGAGTAGGACTTATGTTACCAGCTTTTCATTTTTACCTTCAGGCTGGCTTAAATTTTCCTCTTTCTTTTTTATTATTACTCACTCTATCTACTATTTTTGCCCTCACGAGCGCTTTGGCGAGTGGACTAAGCGATGAGGAAAGTGACCGACTTGGAGGGAAAACGACATTTGTTACGGGCTTTGGAAATCCTAAAACAAGATCAATCATCAATGTACTGATCCTATTAGGATATATTTTGTTCTTGTTATTCTGTATTTTCTATTCTTTGTTTTCTTCGGTTCTAATTTGTTCTCTACTAACATTCTTTACTTTGTATCATATATTTTTTATTTTAAAGTTAAGTAAATCTGCCATCACAAATGCATTTGAATCCCAAAGAGTCTATAAAGATCATCTTCATAAGATGATCTGGGGTTTATTTTTATTCTCAGGAATTCTAATTCATTTCGACAAATCGAAATATTTATTCTAGTGATATGATGTATTTTGCGAAATTAGATCACTTTTTTTCGGAAAAGATTCCAAATCGAAAAAGTTTAAATCCGAAACAGCCTTTGGTCAATAGTTTTGAAGAGATCGAAACAAATCTGAAAAGCCTTTCTCTATCAGAAGCTCAAATGAAAATACTTGCGTTTCAATTAGAACGAATTCTCATAAGTGTTTTTCACCATTTTCCTGAAAATATTTTTTGGGATTTTGATTTTTTGATTCATCGACTCGCTAAAAATTCCCTCGTTTCAAAGGATTATAATGTCGGACTGAATATTTATACAAACAAACTCATTGCGATATTTGAAATATTTGGAGCTCATTCTCCAATTAAGTTCCGTTATATTCATGATTTTGTCTACGGTTTTGATTGGTTGAAATGGATGCTGGAAAAACGGACTCCGACGGAAACAGAAGATCCGTTTGGATTGGATTTTCTAAATTATATTCACAATCGTGGTTTAGAGTTGGTATCGCTTATTCAAAAAAATGATACCAACTATCCAGATTTAGAAGGTATTTACAGAAATCCTTTTTTATTTGTAAGGTCAACCGATGAGGAGATTTGTTTACATCAGGATCTTAGTGAAAGTGGGAAAATTCCTATTGAAGCATGGAACGTTTTTGCCATTCCAAAACATGATCTAAATTATTCTCAATTTCGTTTGGAAAGATCGAAAGAGTTGGGAATTGATAGGAACCAATTGCCTGGTTCTCATAAAATTTAATACGGAATATGGATTTCGAGATAACCACACTTTCCGTTGGAAGATTTGCACCTACGCTTATCCTATTTGCACTTTTGATCTATTTGATCCAAAGAAAACAAAAAGATTTAGGCACATTCTGGTTTATATTATATTTTTTCTTTTTAACTTTGTTTAATATTGGTTATATTATTGGGTATAGCATCAATAATGAATTGGGTAGATATGGTTGGTACATTGCATGTTCCGTTGTGTTCGCTGCCGCGGCCCGATTACAAATATCGTTTACTTTCCCGACTGTCATTTTCCCGCAGGTCAAAAAATATTTATTAGTATTCTGTTTGTTATTTGGTGTTCTCGCAAGTTTAGATTATTTTTTTCAATCGGGAACATCTACCAAACAAAATTTTTTGGTACATTCTTATGGGAGTAAATATGTTTCAGTGTTTATTCCACTTTTTAGCTTTCTTTTTTATTTGATGAGTTTAGGTGTGAATCTTCTTCGTATCATTGGGATTTTACGAGGCTCAAAAAAAATAAATTGGCAATCGATTCGAATTGTCTGGTCCTCCAGTTCGGAAATGCGGATTACCACGGCTTTATTTTTTGTAACACTTGCGGAAATTACGCTTACAATTCTTTATCTTTTTGCTGTTAATCAACTTCTAAAAACAAGTCATCTTGCAGAGATTTTGAATTTTGGCGGTCTGATGATATTTGTATGTTACTCATTTGTCTATGCTTCTTGGGCTTCTGGCAGAACGGGAATCATCACACGGCTTGTGGGTATTTCCTTAGTCACATTTTTGGTGATTCTACACTTTGTTACGCGATTTTATCAAGAACAACGAATAGGTGACTACTATCAAAAATTATCTTTAGAGACTAAAATTAGTTATGTGGAAAAAAATCATAGTTTTGACCAACAGATTGTCTATACATTGGATTTAAACACCCAATCTTCTCCAAATCAAGAATTAGATCGATTGTTAAAAAGTGCGGTAACTAAAGGCGTATCGGATGGTAAATTTCGCTTTTTTAACTTCGGGCCAGTCTCATTTGCTTCCGTTGAATACCAAAATTCAGAGAAAAAATTGATCGGTTTTGTATTTTACGATGAATATAGAAAGTCGATTCACAAAATATTAAGCCCTGCTCTTTTGTTTTATTCTCTCATCACAATTCTTATTTTGTTTGTTTTTCCTCTTTTGTTTCGCGCCAATTTTATCATCCCTCTCAACAATTTGATGAAAGACCTTTCGGAATTAAGTCCAAAGTCAACTAATCAAGATGTTGACTCCGGTGGGAATGAAATATTTATTCTGAGAAAAACTTTTGAGAAGATGGCCGAACTCATCCATAAAACCAAAATCCAGATGCCAGAAGTTTTACCACAAATCGAAATTCTAAGTAAAATCTTAAATTCGGAATCACAAAAAATACACATTGGAAACCAAACGTTGGTTTATCGAAGCTCTGCCGTGCGCAAAACACTAGAAGAAGTTAGCCAAGCCAGCCGGTATCGATATCCGATTTTGATTACGGGTGAAACAGGAACTGGCAAAGAGTTGATTTCTCGATTGATTCATGAATCGAGCGAAGAAGCCAAGGGTCCCTATGTTGCCATTAACTGTGCGACGATCCCCGAAAATCTTTGGGAATCTGAAATCTTCGGGCACAAAAAAGGATCCTTTACGGATGCAAAAACCGATCGAAAAGGTAGAGTTGCGGAAGCCAATAGCGGATCTCTCTTTTTCGATGAGATTGGTGAGATGCCAATCAATATCCAAGCCAAAATGTTACGTCTGTTACAAGACAATACCTATAATCCGTTAGGTTCTGATCAAACAATTTTTGCCGAATGTAGATTCATTTTTGCAACGAATCGGAATTTAGACGACTTGGTTCGTCAAAAATTATTTCGAGAAGACCTTTTGTATCGCATAAGAGTTTTTCCAATTGAATTGCCGGCGTTAAGGGAAAGGATTGAGGACATTCCACACTTGATTCGGTTTTTTGTAGATAAATTTGCCGAAGACTACAAAATACCTGCACCTGACATTGACCAGACCCTCTTACAAAGGTTAATCGTTTATCCATGGCCAGGAAATATTCGGGAGATGGAAAACCGGGTGATTCATGCAATGGCAAGGAGTCAGGGCAAAACGCTCACCATCGATCATTTTGAAAACCTCAACGCAGAAAAAATGGGATCAGCTGTCAGTTATCGAGAAAATCTGGCATCGTCATTGGACCTTTCTTTTGATGAACAAATAAAATCATTTTCTAAAAATCTAATTGAATCCGTATATCGCAGATGTGGCGGAAACATTACGCAGGCCGCGAAAGTTCTATCGATGAAACGAACTACACTCCGATACCAACTGATAGAGCTAGGAATTCTTGGGTCCAAAAGTGACAAATAATTGACAATTGTCAAAAAATTGACGTCAAAAAGTGGACGAACTTAGGGTTTAGCCGACCATTTTTATTGGAAAAATCCATATTTTCCTAACTAATGACACGAATGTGTCGGGTGGCACGATCTTTGCTATGTCCTTCCTTGCGATCTTGGGATGGATTCAGGACGTAAGGAAGATATATGAAAAAGTTTAGTTGTTTAGTCGCCTTTGTACTGGCGGTCACTTCACAAATTACAGCCGAAAAGGTAATTTATACGCATGGTATGAATTTGGAGAAATCGCACGAAGCATGTCAGGATACTCGTGTCGGAGAAAGTGCAAATTGTACGGTATGGAAGGGTATCACTCCTGTTGGTGATTATATTCTTGTGGGATATGATGGTCGAAAGGATCCACTTCTTGCGGATCCAAAATCTGGCACTGTTCGACTCCTCCAGATGTTAAACAAGTATTGTAGAAGGGACCAAGGACAAAGTTGTCGACTCGTTAACGAATCCTTAGGAGGATTTACGGGAGCTGCTACAATTTCAAAATACAACCAAACCGGAATTTACAATATACTTTATGCGACGCAGTTGGTGTCAGCAGAGGGAGGTTCGGAAATTGCAAGTCTTGGCGACACGGCTATCAATATTTTGAGAGCAGTCTTTAATATTAACAGTGGACCATTGGATGATCTTGCCGATTCCAGATCGGCAATCCAAGCTCTCGTAGTGACGAAAGCTAGATCTTCTTTTGATCATAACCGCAATAATGGTTCCATGTTTTATCACCTTGCTGCAACAAAGTCCATATTTATCGCAGAACCTTTTTTGCCAGGTCAAGATGATTCTCTTGTTGCTATGCATAGTTCATGCGGTTATCGCCAGTCAGGTGCTTTTTCTAAGTGTATGGGGGAAAGAGTAAAATCATGTGATCTTTGTTTTTGGGAACGAGCTAAAAATGTAACGCCGTTCGAAGGCCATAAGATGCATCCACTCATTCCAAACACAGGGTTAAACATCGGTCATATGCAAGGGCATGATGATACCAAATACCAGGAAGTTATTAACTAAATTTCACCTACTTTCCTAGTGAGTAATACTCACTAGGCTTTTTTTGTTTTAAAGGGAGAATAAATTAAGTTATGGAATCAATGAAAAAGAAAATCTATTTAGGTATTAGTATTTCGCTAATTTGTTTCGGAATTCTGTTTTTCAATCTAGATGGAAACGAGAAGTCTACTACAAACAAAAGTTCATATCAATCTCTCCGAGATCCTTATCTGGTTTTTACGGAAGATACCTCTGCGTATGGAAATTCAGAAACAAATGTCGCTAACGATTTTTCTGTCGATATAGAACAAGTCATCCAGGACTATTCAGAGTGGTCCATCTACCCACCGGACAGTCGTCCCTTAAAAACATCTCATGTCGATGTCTTAGAGCCACGAGTCATTCCCGTCAGTGTACAAGAAATGCCGGTTCTCGAATCTGGGAAAATAAAAAAATCAGGTTACTCTTGTCACATGCAACCTGAATACCATACAGTGGTAGAAGGTCAGAATTTGCGTATATTCTTATCTTGTTATATTACAGGGACAGATAAAAAACAAAAAATATCAATCGAAACTACAAAACTGGAAGGAAGAGCCGGAAAAAATCTATTTTATCCGCCGAACCTTTCTGGGAATGATTCTGGGTTCGAAGGGGATAAGTCTGCAGGTGATCTGATTTATACTTTTTTGTTTCGCCCAAGGACTACTGATTGGGGAGACATGTCCTTTACGGTTCAATTTTTCATAAACGGAGAATCGTCGAAAAACAAACATTCCTTGACCCATCATTTTTTCTCCTCTCCCATTGCACCCGCCAAGTTTACGGGAAAATTTTCTGATCGTATCGAAGACGGATCAATGTTTGTCGATGTCGAATTACAAGTTATTGAACCGGGTAATTATACGATCGAAGCTAATTTAATGACCGATACTGGTGAACCAGTCGGTTATGCAAGAAAAGATAAAAAGTTAAATGGAGGAAAACAAATTGTAACCTTGGAATACTTTGGAAAAGTCATCGTGTCTGCACGGGAATCCGGTCCATATCAACTAACAAATATTCGTGGAATTTTAAATACCGATGTCATTCAAGAAGATTTACTCACAAAATCACCTGCAGAAGTGGATAAATTATTAAATAAAATCGTCGATGATCGCCCTAAACATAAAACCATCCCTTATTTTGAAGGGGTATATGCAACAAACGCATACAATCTAAATGAATTTAGCGATCGTGAATATGATTCTCCAGAAAAGCGGCAGAGAATAGCAGATTTAAAAATGCTCAGGAAATAGAAAAAAAATTTTTATTTTGCAGAATGGATTCGATTCTATTTTTATGTAAGAGTGGGAACGGAATTCGATCGATTAGATAAGGTTTTATCCAATTTAGGATTTGGGTCAAGAACGGATGTTAAACGAGATATCGGAAAGGGACAGGTTTTTGTAAATGGAACTGCAGTTAGAGATCCGTCCGTAAAGGTAAGTTTAAAAGATGAGATTCATTATAATGGGGAGCTCATTTTACGCAAAAAGAATTACTATTTTATGATGAACAAAGCCCCCGATTGTATAACGGCAACGGAAGATCCTAAAGAAAAAACAGTGATGGATTATTTCATCGGTAGGCATAAGTCCATGGGACTCTTTCCTGTGGGAAGGTTGGATAAGGAAACGGAAGGATTATTGATTTTTACAACAGATGGTCAATTTGCACATCGATATACTTCTCCCAAACACCTGATCGAAAAAGAATACTTTGCTCTCGTCAAGGGAGAATTGTCTTCGGAGGATACCGATGCTTTTAATAAAGGGATCGTTCTAGAAGATGGGTATAAAACACTTCCTGGAAAATTAAACATCTTAAAATCAGGAGAAATTTCAGAATGCCAAATCATCATAAAAGAAGGTAAATTTAGACAGATCCGACGAATGTTTGTTATGCTAGGAAAGGAAGTGATGTATTTGCGTCGAGATAAAATGGGAGCAATCTCTCTCGATAAAAATCTAAAAATTGGAACTTACCGAGAACTCACGGAAATGGAAGTGCAAAGTTTAGTTTCAAATTAAGCATTTCAGATTTTATAAATTGGAATAAAGATTGCCAAATGATTTCCAATAGAGGAAAGTAAACCTCATGGTAATATCGACGTTTCTATCTGATCTAGTTCTTTCTTTGGTTTCCCTTTTTATGGCATATCGGTTTAAAGGTTTGTCCTCAATCCCCGCTCGGGCAGCGTTGTATGGGTTTGCCATCATCGGTGTTTCGGCTGGTTTAGGCAGTATCCATTTTTTAGGTATTCGTACTTTAGATTCGATATATGATTTTTTTGTAGGAATGTCTGGATGTGTGGCTGTTCCGTTACTCGGTGTTAGTTTTTTCCATTTCGGATTAAAACCGCTTACAGAAAAAATATTTTTCATAAAGATACTTTCGCTTTTTATTCTCTTTATACTTGTTACTTACTTTTTCCCAGTTCCTATTTATTCCACTCTGGTTTCCGGAATTTCGATGGCCATCATTCTAATCGTGAGTTTATTGAAAATGGGACGCAGCAAAACCGGTGGAATTTATGGAATCATTGGTGCCGTTTTATTTGTCTTAGCTGGACTTGTGATTGGAACGAAAGGTTCACGAGGACTCATTCTCAACGTTGATATTTTCCACATCATGTTGGCTTTGGCAAATTATTTAATAGCCAATGCCATTTTGAGATTGAAATAAATCTTAAGCAGGTTCTATAAATCGTTCTACTCTCGAAAAAAATTCTGGAGGAGCTTTTCTTGGTCTTGAACTTGAAAGTGAAACAAACAATTGTTCATCTCTCATAGAGGCTAAGGTTTCGCCAGAATTACTCACAATATCTTGTCTAAAGTAAAATCTTATTTTTTCGAAACTTTCGATCCAGCTAAGAAGTGTTATATTTGATCCTGGATTAGGGAGTTCGAAAATTTGGATTTCTCCGCCCATAAAAAAAGTTGTAGAATCGGTTTCTTTGATAAGTTTTAGATCAACGATCTCTTTAAAGAATAAAAATCTTCCTTCTTCAAAAATTTTCCAGATTGCTTCCGAAGGCAAATTCCAAAAACAGCTCATATCACTGAATGGGATCTGTAATTTGTGTTTGACGGTGGTTTGATCTGATTTTTTCGGATGGATCTGGGATTTTTTCCACTCATTTGTCAGGAGTGGAACTTCTAAAATTTGAAGTTTGGATCCTGATTTTTCTTTTAGATAAACTGTCACAAACAATTCACATACTTTTTTAGATGTCTCATCTTCGATTTGTTGATTAAAATATAAATTCCCTTCCGAATCCCTACACAAATCGGTTATAACATTTAGTTTTGAACCTGCAAATTGTTGGCTTAGAAACCGGACAAATGTTGACGTTGTTACAAACTCAATCCCATTTTCTAAGCAAAAATGAACTCCAAAACCTAAATCTTGGAGGATGGCAAATCTACCTTCGTAGCCAAACCTTTCATAGGTGCGACTTGTAACATGCCGGTTCCAATCGAGATCAAAAAAGTGAGTTGAGATCTGGGTTGTTTTTCGAAGAGCCATGTTCCCAGGAGAACGCTGTTACTTTTTCTGTAAATGAATTTTCTTTTCAGATTGATGCAATGCCATACGTCTTATCACTCTGGAAGGGGGGCTGGTTTTAATGTCCGAAGAGAATTTAGAAATTCTATCAGATGATTTGATCCAGGGAATCCTCGCTGGAATTGATTCACATGCCAAGGTTTCGATCGCAGATTCTCACGGTAAAATAATCTACGTAAACGAAAGATTTTTAGAAATTACAGAATATTCTAAAAGTGAACTAATAGGAAAAAATCATAAGATATTAAAATCGAATCTTCATCCAGCTGAATTTTGGAAGGATATGTATGATACGGTTCATCGTGGAAAGGCCTGGCATGGGGAGGTGTGCAATCGTTCGAAATCAGGTCGTCTTTATTGGGTTGCCACTACAATAGTTGTTAGACGAGACAAACAGGGAGCTATTAAAAATTACATTTCAATTCGTACTGATATATCTAAACGAAAAGAAATTGAATCCTCCTTGACCAATTCGCAAGAGGAGCTTGAAAAATTTTTTAGTCTCTCTAATAACTTTCTATGTATTACCGACGACAAAGGAAGATTCTTAAAAGTCAATCCGACCTTTAGGAGGGAACTTGGATATCAGGAAGAGGAAATTGTTGGGCAATCTATTGCAAATTTTCTTCATCCCGAAGATCTTCAAAAAACCTTAGAAGAATTAAATTTATTAAATACAGGAATTACAAGCGAAGGGTTATTAAATCGTCTGCAAACAAAAAATGGGAACTATTTGAATCTACTTTGGAATTCTGTTCCTGATCCACATACGAAACAATTTTATGCAACCGCAATTAATATCACCGAACAGAAGTCAAATGAATTAAAAATTTTGCGACAACAGGAAATGTTGGAGCAGATGAGCAAACAAAGTAAAATCGGCGCTTGGGACATTGATTTAACAAACAAACAAGTTTATTGGAGTCCCATGACAAAACTCATCCATGAAGTTCCAAGTGACTTTGAACCGAATCTCTCAAGTGGATTCAACTTTTTTAAAGAAGGTATGAATCGAGAGAAGATGAATTCCTTAGTCGATAGAGCCATACAGAACAACCAATCCTTTAATCTTGAATTTCAAATTATCACGGCCAAAGGAAATGAACGATGGGTATTAGTAACAGGTCAGCCAGAGTTCAAGGAAGGGAAATGTATTCGACTATCTGGTTCTATACAGGATATCCACGAGAAAAAATTATCTATCGATAAGCTAAAGAGAGTTAATTTAGAGTATGCAAATGAAATTTCATTGAATCAGAGTTTGGTTTATATCCAATCCTCTTTTTTATCACATTCTGATATAAATAAATCATTTGAATTGGCTCTGAAGTCTTTGTTAGATTTAACAAATAGTGAATATGGTTTTATCGGCGAAATTCTGTACAATGGCGAGGTTCCTTATTTAAAAACGTATACTCTAACTAATATTGCATGGAATGAACAAACAAGAAAGTTATTTGAAGAGAATGCAGCTACTGGTTTAGAATTTCACAATCTAGAAAGTTTGTTTGGTCATGCTTTAACCACTCTCGAACCAGTTATAGCGAATCATCCGGGAAATGATCCGCGCCGAGCTGGACTACCACCTGGACATCCGAATATGAATTGTTTTTTAGGAATTCCAATTTCGAACAAAGGGCGTGGCATCGCTATGATCGGTCTTGCCAATGCAGCGAACGGATACGATGAGGCGCTCGTTCATTGGCTAAAACCGTTGACTGTGACGATTGGTCAAATCATTGAAAATATAAGAGCAGATAGACAAAGAGAAAAAGCTCAATTTGAGTTGATCCAAGCGAAGGAAACGGCGGAAGAGGCGACAAAATCGAAAAGTGAATTTTTAGCAAGTATGAGTCATGAAATAAGGACTCCGATGAATGGAGTAATCGGAATGCTGAACTTGCTCCAATATTCCGATTTAAATTCAGAACAACAAAAACACATCAAATTAGCACAGCAGAGTGCTGAATCATTATTAACTCTAATAAACGATATACTGGATTATTCAAAAGTCGAGGCGGGTAAATTTAGCCTAGACAATGTTAGCTTTGATTTGAAACAACTTTTGCACGACTTTGGTAAGGCAATAGCATTTAATGTAAAAAATAAATTTATAGAGCTAATTTTTGATACAACAGATATAGAGATCTCCAGAGTCATTGGTGATCCAGGAAGAATCCGACAGATTCTAAACAATTTGGTTGGCAATGCAATAAAGTTTACCGATGAAGGTGAAGTTTGTACTTATTGCAAAGTTATACGAGAAAAAGACCATGCCAAAATAAGTTTTCGAATTTCTGATACGGGCATAGGCATTCCCGAAGAAAGGATCAAAGATCTTTTCAATTCTTTTACTCAGGTGGATTCCAGTACAACTAGAAAGTTCGGAGGAACCGGACTCGGTCTCGTAATTTCAAAAAGGCTTTGCGAAATGATGGGCGGTAATATCACCGTAAAGAGTGTACATGGCAAAGGAAGTGAGTTTTATTTTGAGATTTTTTTAGAAATAGATCAGGTAGAAACTGAGCAAGCGAATTTTAGAGAAGCCGAATCCTCTCTCTATTCAAATTTGTCTGCTCTCATTGTGAGCAATGTTGACAACCATTTAAAATATCTAAAAAAACAATTTCAAAAATGGGGAATCCAGGTTCGAGCTTTTTCTCCCGTAGAACTTACTTCCATTATGATGGAAGGGAATACGAGCCCCGAATGGTTTCATTCGCTTGATTTTATTTGTCTGGATTCACCTAACGGATCAACTGATGAAGCAATTCTTGGTAGAAAACTATTGGATTATAATCCTTTAAATGAGAAACCAATTCTATTATTTCTGCCTCTACTCAACCAATTGGATCCAAATTATTTTTTACAGATGGGATTTCGATCAACAGTCAAAAAACCGGTTAGTTCTATTGATCTAAAAAATTTAATAGATGATATTTTTACAAAGGAAATGAAACAAACTTTTGGATCTAATCCATTCATCGAATCAAATTTTTTGGAGAATCAGTCTTCCCGTCGAATTCTTATGGCTGAGGACAACCAAATGAATCAGATGGTCGCCAAGGGTATGTTGAAAAGATTAGGTATAAAAGCAGATTTTGCAGGGAATGGATTGGAAGTTCTGAATTTATTAAGAGAATGTCCTTTGGATAACCCATATTCGTTGATACTTATGGATTGTCAGATGCCAGATATGGACGGCTATGAGGCAAGTAGGCAAATCAGACTCGGGAATGCTGGAAATTTACATCGATCAGTAACAATCGTAGCATTGACTGCAAACGCTATGTTAGGTGATAAAGAGAAGTGTTTGGAAGCAGGAATGGACGATTATATGACAAAGCCGATCACCATTGAATCATTGGGGCAGATGATTAGAAGGTGGAGTTAGAAATCGATCTATAAATTATTTCCCAGGTGATTTTCCAATTGCGGAAAATGAAAGACATTTAATTCTTCTAATATTCTTTAATTCCTCAGGTATTTTTATGAAACAAATATTTTCATTTGTCTTTTTTCTATTTTTCATGTTAAATTCGCTTATTGCCGAGACATTGGTTCTTCGTTCGGGTAAATCAATTGATGGTAAAATCATAGAACAGACAAGCGATGTCATCGTGATTGTGGAAAAAAAAGGAACAAAAAGATCCATATCGAAAAGAATAGTATTCAAAGTATTGTATAATGCTTCGGACAAAGAAAAAAATAAAGTCGAGGAAAACGCGAAGGCAATTTTAGAAAGAGAAAAGGCTGCGAAAGATGCCTTGGCGGCAGAGGAACTACGAAAATTAGAAGAAGAAAGATTACGAGAATTAGAAGCGCTATTAGAAAAAAATAGGATTCCAGTTGGCGAATCCGAAGAAACCATGATGGAATATAAACGAAGGATAGGTGAACTTGAAACTCGGGTAAAAGATATGGAAGATTTTATGGGGAGAAATACAGATTGGCGCGCCTATTATTCCACACCAAGAAGTGAATGGGATCTCGTTAAACGTTCAGCTTTATTACCTGGATGGGGACATACATATGCCAGAGAAGATAAAGTAGGATCGACTTATACAAGTTTGTTTTTTACATCGTTAGCATTAACTTTGGTTTCCAGGGAAGGTGTCAAAAACCGAAAAAATGATTTAGCTGCGGACGCTGTTGAGATCACGGTCATCGATCCGATTTTCCGTAATGTATTTGTTGGACTAACACCTGCCACCTCCCAAGAGGCAATCGGTAATTTGTTTAATTATCAAGCATATAATAATATCAATAAGTTCCAAAAAGACACTTCTGAATATAACCAACTAAAACAAGCATCAGGAAACTTAGAAAATATTACGATAGCATTGTATTTTGGTCAACTTATCCATTCTTATTTTACTGGTAGATCCTGGGCTGAACTGAACAAACGTAAGTTTGATGAGGGAACAGAGGGTGTATCATTAGAGTTCAAAACTTTTCAGGAGCCTAACAATCCTCTATATTCCGCTCATACTAGACCATCACGCCTAGAGATGGAAATTTCTTATCGTTATTGATTCTAATCAGTAGAAGATGAAGCCAAAAGTGATAGCAAGAATGACTACAGCCCAGGAAGGTGTTTTCCAATATTCCAAGAGAACAAAATAAACACAGACAAGGGCAAAATCCTTCGAACTAAAAATTGATGTTGTAAATACGGGATGATACAAAGCACAAAGTAAAAATCCCACAACAGCGGCATTGATTCCGAGGAGTGCTTGTCTGATTTTTACGATTTTCCGTAGTTTTTCCCAAAACGGTAAAATACCTACAACCAACAAAAACGAAGGTAAAAAAATTGCTACCAAACAGATGAGAGATCCAAGGAATCCATTTGGATAAATATTTGATACCGCACCGAGATAACTACTGAAGGCAAACAAAGGACCAGGAATCGCATTGGATAGACCATAACCTGCCATAAAAAGATCGTTTGTCACCCAGCCGGCGGGAACTACTTCGTTTTGTAAAAGTGGAAGTACGACATGACCACCACCAAACACGAGAGATCCGACACGGAAAAAACTATCAAACAGATGCAAACTTTGATTGATACTATTTGCTCTTAAGATTGGTAAAATGATCAGCAAAGAAAAAAATAGTAATAAACATAGAAGCCCGAATATAGTATTTCCTTTATGGATTGGTTCATGTGGAAGTTCCGTAGAAGATTTTAGAAAAAAAATACCGTAGATACCGGCTAAAAATAAGATGATAATTTGTAAATAAGGTGAGTTTGTCATTAACAAGATCACTGAGGATAGAAGTGCTATGGTGATTCTATTTCGATCTGGACAAAGTTTGGTTCCCATTCCGAGCACAGCTTGGGCAACCACGGCGACGGCTACCACTTTCAATGAATGTAACAATTGTTCGTTTCTTAAATTTTCTATGGAAGTTATACCAAGGCCAAACAAGGTTAAGATTAGGGCAGAAGGAAAGGTAAATCCGATCCAGTTAACGATCGCACCTAAAACACCACCCCTAGAAAGTCCAATCGCCATTCCCACTTGGCTACTTGCCGGTCCTGGTAAAAATTGACATAGGGCGACGATGTCTGCATAGGCGGATTCATTGATCCACTTTTTTTTAACGACGTATTCTTCTCGGAAATAACTTAGATGGGCAACTGGGCCACCAAAAGATGTTAACCCAAGTTTTGTTGCAGATAGAAAAATTTCAAAAAGTTTTTTGCTGATTCCCATACTCCTCATATGTTCTTTCTGCAAAAAGTATCGTCAAGAGCGTTTTCTAAAGTTTTATAACAGGATTATTTTTCAAAAGGCAGATCTGGTTGTAAGGAAATCAGTGAATCAAAATCTTCGAAACTCGCAAAAGCAGACCAAATTTCTTTAAAAGCATTTAACAATTGTTTTCTGTAATATTCTTTGTCATACCTTACTTTATTATTAGGTGATCTAAATTGAATGACTTCTTCGGTGGTATAACGATTTTCTTTACTGCCCGCTCTCCGATTCGTGACAATATATCTAATTTTTTCACCAGCCTGAACGGACATTCCCATTTCCTTTAACTGCTTTAAGGACAGTGATGTAGCTCCGTCAACTTCATATTCTTCTGGTTCTTGCGAGGTTGATCTTTGGATAAGTAATTCCTTCCAATAAACAGTTTCATTTTGGAGCTTATCATCATATTTATGATAGATTGCTAATATGGTTTTTTCTTGGTTTTTGATTTCTGCAACGGTAACAAATTGGCACATCCAGTTTACCATTTCTAATTGGGCTTTTCGTATAAAGATAGGCAGATCTTTCCTGCGGGAACCAATACCACGAGATTTTAAAACTCCAGTTTCAAATCTTCCCATATAACGATTTGCCACGGGCATTTTCGCATCAGTAGTAGAAGGTGGGAAAAGAAGCCATGTATAGACTCCATCTGGTTCAATTTTTACTCGAGTACGTTTTTCAATTTCTATACAGAGAACATCTAACTCTTCTTTTGTGAAAGTAGATTGGTTCTCTTTTTGGATGAAAACACTGTCTGTGATTGCATGAACCAATGAATATCCGTGTTCTTCTGAAACTTCTTTTGCTGTTAATAGTTTTTCCCTTCCAAAGGCAGTAACAGATTCATGGCTTTCAAGTCTTCCAAATTTAGCATTTCTATAGCCTAAATATCCAAATGAAGTGACAAGCATCCACTTGAGACTCGACTGTTTAGCGTTATATGTTTCAGACAATTCACCGCTTGTTTCTTTTTTCCTTTTTTTGTAGTAAGCCCGCCGTTCTAACACATGAGCGAGCGCTTCTGAAACTATACCTTTTCGTTTATTGCAGATCCTATAACCCAGTTTTGGAACAGTAGGTACACTTGGATCATCTTTGCAACAAAGGCAATTTACACATTCTGGAGAAATATTATGAATGACCATGATACTTGGGTACATTTGTGCAAAGTCGAGTTGGGCGACATTTTCTCTTACATTGCCAATTGTAATATCTGGTTGGAAAACCAGGCCACCGCGATCGGCATTTAGTAGTTGTAAGGCGGATTTAGGCGATTCAACTGCACTTTTTTGCCAAGGAACTAAATATTGCATTCGTAAGGCGACATCTGTTTCGATATAAGTCAAAGCCTTTCCAGTGGAGGCCCGAGCCATTTTCTGAATCGGTAATCTGGAAAGCCTAGATAGTTCAATGATGCCAAGTAAATCTGCTTCTTTAAATACAAAACTATTTCTCGAATCGATATGCCAACGTCCAAATAAAGGATATGATGGCGCTCGAAATATCATAGCACCGTAGGTATTAAAACTAGAACCTTTGGTTTGGATTTGTCGGCGAATGGGCGCTGTTCGGTCCCTATCGAATGCCGTGGGAAAACGCAATCTTTGCGCGTGAGTAAACAGGTATGGAAAAATCACTTGGTCCCCGTAGGCGGTCAACACGATGTCAGGGTCTTCTTTTTCGAATATAACATTGATTTGTTTAAGAATTTCGAGAGGACTTTTGTTTCTGATCATATAACTAGAGTTTGACAATTCTATGGAAAGCGAGTTTTGTTCAATCGGTATACGTTGGCTTTTTTCTAAAGACAAAGACATGATTTTTAGCGCTGGAACCTCATATTCTAGGTCACTGATTTTTGATAGGGAATGGATTTTGATGATTTTGTTCCCGTTCTCGATTTCTTCGGATTCAATTTCTAATTTGCAGAGTGGAAAAATTCCGTGATCTACCATGTAGCTGATTGGCACTTCGATATCTGAGTGATAGATATCAAATTTACCATAAAGGGCGTAGAGTTTGGAAGTGATTTTGGGTAGAAGGGAAGGCCTGGATATGACTAGTTTTAAAACTTGTACCTTTCGATTTTCATAGAACAAAATTTTTTCATCGAAGGTTGGAATTTCAGCCAATGCATCTAGTTCATAAAACCTTTTGACCAATTTCCGTAGGAGATCTGGGGTGCCTCGCGCATAGATGGTAGGATAATAGTGATCAAAAAATAATCTAGTGTTACCTGCTTCATTTTTGGTCCAGATATAAATTTTGTTTTCGGTGTGATAGATATCAAAGAGATAACCAGTCGTATGCGAAAGATTTGATTTCACTACTTTTAAGTTTGTGACTTCTCCTTCGTTACTTTCCCTTGGTCGATTTCATTACGGAGATTTTTAATCTCTTTTTTTAGCTGTATGATCATAGTAAGTAACATCGAGTCGATGGGATAAGGGGAAGCTGCCATAACCCCAGCTTGGACTTGGAGTTTAGCGGTGCGAATCAGTTCATCAAAAATTTCCTGGTCAGATTTTCGGAGAGCTCGCCTAAATTCTGCCAGGCTGTCTTCGATTTGTATCACTTGGCGTGAATAAGGTGCAATGGTTCGTCCCATAATCAGGCAATCGCTTTGGTTTTACGGACTTTGATCCGAGAGAGGCCTTCTTCGGTTTGTAGTTCCCATAGGTCGTGGGAAGCACCGAGCAATTTAGGAAAAAAGGACTGAAAGTTTTTGTGTTTATAGCTTAGGGACTCTATGACGATTAGGGGGATTTCACGAGTATGGAACTCTTCGATACAAGAAAGCATTTTTTGAAGCAAAAACAAACCTTCGTCATCTTTCACATCTCCATCTAAGAACTGTTTGCAGGGAGCAAGTAAAAAATAGATCGTGTTTCCCACTTCATTCTGGATGATATTTTTTAGGGTATCGAGAATCTGGTAAGGGGTAAATGCCCTTTGGACAAAAATCTTTTCCAAGAGTGGTTCCGGTGCAAGATTCTGTTTCCTCGTTTCATTTGTGATCACAAACGGATTGAAACGAATGGCACAGTCCAAGTTAAAAACATCAAAACCAGAAATGGCAAATGCGTATTCCCAATGAAGAGCCAGTCGGTAGATGCCCTTTTCTCCCGTGAGCAGTGCCATACCCTTTTGGTCCCACTTCGTGATGGGGGCATACATTTCGGACTCGCGGAGAGTGGGAAGGGGTGGCGCCATAATCATATACAAATGTATGGTATAAATTTGTAAAGTGAATTTGTGGAAATGAAAAAGAAACAGATGTGACATAAACTCGAGCTTTTTCAGATTCCGAATCTAAGAATATCGTTGAAAAAAATTTCTTTAGATTCGATTCGATTTTATATTCAAGAGAAAAGGTTGAACTATTCGCATAACTTTCGTAAAAAACAAAGGTTTTGTAACATGAGTATTTTGATAGATGATTAAAAACTTATTAAAATATCGAGCACTTGTTTTGGTGAAAAAAATGTAAATTAGAGCTCTAGTTCAAACAACAATTCTTTTTTATCATCAACTTCGAAAATGTCCATTAAAATCGATTTCACTAATTCTATCAGCTGATCTTTATCACCTAATTGAATTATATCGACAGCACCGTCTTCTTCCTTGTCATTGTATTCGTAAGTCATTTGGTTGTTTTCGCAAAATCGTAGAATTCTATGCTTATATTTTTTTTGAGATTCCGAAACTAAAGGGAAATCAATTAACAAACCTTCATTTTGTGAATACTTAAATTGTACAAAGTCTTTGTTTTCAGCTATCTCAATGATTAAAAAAGAATCGTCATGGTTATTTTCGATTAACTTTGCAAGAAAGCTGTCGACGTCATTCAAAAATCCAGGAGTAAGATTTCTGTTTGGTTTCGGTAGAAAAAAAAATAGTAAAAGAAGGATTAATATGATGACTAGAATCCAAAGCCACATAATATTCAAGTGATCACAAATCTGAAAAGAAAGTCATTCATTTTTACAGATTAAAAAATTATATCTCAGAAAAAAACTGATTTGATTTCGGAATGAATAAGCTTGTGTAGCATAAACTGCCGAATGACAAATTTATGCCACAACAGTCGTGTGAGTGAAAAAAATTAAATCAAAATGTGATGCTCCTTAAAAACTTTTTTGGCGAGAGCCACCAATTCATTGTCAGTTGGGTGGTCTACTGTCTCCACACCAATAATTTTTTTAGCCACATCTTTACTGTGTTCGTCTAGGTATTTTTTAAAATGGTCTTTGCCCAGACCAGGTCCAACAAGTAGGATTTCCGTAAAATGGGACAAATCACTCGTTAGTTTGTGAAAATATTTTTTTTCGTCTTCTTTGCCAGCCCCATCCGTATGGTGATGTGTATGATGTTCTTTGCGGTCTACCTTATGACCTTCCTTTGCTTTTTCTGTAAATACGAAAACTTTTGCATGTTTGTTATCTAACCATACGATCGCGTGAGACATTTAAAAACTCCTGAACCCCTTAAGGGCCAAGACCATCCTGCGATAAATAAAAAAAAAGGCACTTGTAAATTGATGGAAATTCTTAACTTTCCGATTGATATTCGTCAATATGGAGTTTGTTAGCCATCCAAACCGTTGCAGATACATTCCTCTCTTTGGACTTCTTTTTTTGTGTCACTGCCAAATCAGTTGGTATACGAAGGAAGTCGACCTAAATGGCAAAACAGAATCCGCGGAGACCTTTCGCGTACAAAATATACGAAAGGAAAGTGTGGTATGTTTGGTTTCGAATGTCGCCTTTAATTTGCCAGTCAATTCTCAGACAAATTTAATATTTGATCCATTGGAAGTGCCCGAGGCTAAAGAAGGTAGCTATAAAATCCAACGACCGACTTATATTGGATTGGACCAAGAGTTTTTGTTTTTTCTTAAGGAAAGGCTTAAAAACAAAGTTAATCTTCGTATCGTGAACCAACTAACAGGAATCCCCATTCGATATCGGGATCAAAAATTTTTAGAAATTCTAAAAACGGGAAAGTCGTTCTCTAAAATTGAAACTATTGCCGAAATTGCACCTAACAGTACAGCTCTTAAATCTTTATTAAAATCATATGCCGAAGTAGTGGACGAAAATACAGAATTCCTGTATGGAAGCGAAAATCCTTATTTACATCCAGTTGATTCTTGTGATTCCTATTTTTATTTTCTTAAATATACAAACAAACAGGATACCTACAACGGGCTTTTATTTATTTTGAGTTTAGGAATTTTACCTGAACTGAGAACACAAGACCATTCTTACCAAGTGATCTATCGCCGATCTGTCTCTTCTCCTATCGAATCTTTTTATTTTGTCCTGGGAAATCGAAAATCCTTGTCTTGGCTATATCTCATTACTTTCAATTTTTTTAATTCTGTTTCCACTTTTGATAAAGACTACCAGTTCTCGGAAGAATCAGAAGAAATGTTTTTAGATGCCATAACAGATTCTTTGGCGAGGTCCTTATGACTAGAAATTTGATTATTGTCTTCTTGTTGTTAATGATGAATTGCCAATCCATCACTCCTAGACTCGTGATGGATCCAGAGTATGGGGATATCGAAGGGAATTTATACGAGTCTGAGAAGGGAAGATTTGTATGTTATGTACCAGTTGATGCACGTTATGCGGTTATGGAAGATGGATATTATAAGGTAAGCTTTCATCAAACAGGTATCGGTCTCTTTAAAATCCAATCGATCAAAATGAAGCCTGATTTTCTAAAAACCATGAAAGAAGAAGGCAGGGAAGAAGCCTTAAAAAATTTTATATCAACAAATTTGCTAACCAAACTGCAACAAAAAGCCCCTCAAGCTAATATCCAAGTTTCAGAATATTATAAAACATTTCGAGATGGAGCCTATTTTTTTATACTGAATATCCCGAATCTTTCCAAATCCGCGCAGATGAAATCAACTTTCTATGAAAATTATGCAATGGTCACATTTGTCGTGGGAAATTTTATTTACATTCTCACGCGGGATGTTCCGTCCGCGCCGACAGAAAATAATTCACCTAACGATACAAATATGATTGTAAACGCACAAGCTAGATTGATTGAATTCCATTCTCGAATTCTGATTCTTGGCGACGATCCTACAATGGATCTGAGTATCGATGCATTTGATTTAGAAGCCGATGGAGAGGAAGGGGATGAAGAGGAGGAAGAGCTTGCTGGGGGCAGTTCAGGCGGTGCAAGTGGTTCTATTGACTTAGGAGGGATCTTACAATTGCTCCAAAAACGATTGTATGTTCCTAAAGGTAAAATGGATATCAAACCAGGAAGATTCAAGTTCAATTCTGCCAGATTCAATTCAAATAAATTCAAAATGAGTGGAAGGACACATATCAAACCTGCCAGATTTAAAATGAAGAGTTCCTTCAAGGTGAGAGGATTTAAACGCTAAACCAAATCTTTTTCCGCTAACCTTGAGGCTAGTTTTTGGTTTTGATGGAAATCCGTATTTTTATTTGGGTCTCGCTCGAGCAGATATTTTTTTACAGATGGGGCATAAAATTGCGCAATACATCCGTTAAAGTGCGAGGCGCCTTTTTCCGTTAAGGAAAGGCATTCTTTCGGATAAGGACCATTGTTTAACTTTAACTCAGAACCATTCATTGATGTAGAGTAATGCATATAACCTTCGTCAAGAAGAAACTTGATTTCATCAGGATAGAAGTCCTCGATTCTATTTCCAAATTTACTTTGAAAGGCAAATAGATTGATCTCACCAAAATAAAAGCTTACCGCTATCATTTTTGCCATCAAATGAACATCAGGCAATTGATAAAAATCTTGGATCGGAAATTCTGATTTTAATATTTTTTGTAGATAGGGAGCTAAATTTTTTCCCACAGAACCTGAGTTATAAGATATACTTTTATTGGTAAAACTTTGTGCGCCTAGACCAATTCCTAAATATGGTTTTCCTTCAATCACACGTTTAGTAAGATAGATACTCGTTCCCGTATCTCGGTCAATTCTACTATAAGTATTTTTTCCAGGGTTGGCCAGATAACCTGCTTGCGTGAGTATTTTTTTTGCCAATTTGGCTTGTTCTTTGACGGTAGCCAAAGAGACGAGGTGAGCCTCAGCAGAAATTCTAGTTAATTTATATCGCATTCGGTATAGAGTGATATAACTAGGGTTTAATGATATGGCATGTAAAAGAGTATGTTCCCAGGAAACAATGTTTTGATTCGCAAAACCATACATCAAATCAATGTTTATTTTTTTAAATCCTGCATTTAAAATATTTTCCATTGCCCTTTTATGGTGAATAATTCCGTTTTCTGACCTCCCCAATAGTTTCAATAAATTAGGTTCTGAGACTTGGATTCCCATGCTTATCCGCTTGATGCCAGAAGATATATACGCTTTCAATTTTTCGGGATTTTCGCTCGCGATTTTTGGCGTTGTTTCGATGCTAATTTCGCAATCGGAACTTAAAGTAAACAACTGGTTTACTATATTGATATGTTGGTCAATTTGGGGAGCCTCTACAAAAGAGGGAGTTCCGCCTCCGATATCAAATCCAGAAATGACTTTGTTTCCCAATTTGTTTTTATACATTCTAAGTTCTGAATTGAGAGCGAACATGTATTCATCGGTTTGATTTAATTCCTTTCGACTGACAACTGTATATTCGCAAAAATAACATCTGGTTTCGCAGAAAGGAATATGAGAATATAAATTGATCGAGTCTAAAGATTCGTAAGCAGAAAGAACATGGTCTTCGATATTTTGATTTTTGATTCGATAGGGACTCCAAGTTTGATCGTGTGCGATCGGATAGGCGGTATTTGAAATATGATGGTTCCTTTCGCCTGCATTAAAAACAAGTAAAGGGTCAAATTTTAATCTGTCTAAATGAGAAATCTCCATCTTTAAGTTTTTACTTTTGATAGATAGATAGCAGTCGTTTACCGCCTGATATATTGATTGCAGGAATATGATGGTCTTTAAAAATCAAATACGTTAGGTGACCTCTTCTACCCGTTTCACTGAGGACTGCGATTTTTTTCGCGCCTGATTGGTTCAATTTTTGAAGGAGTTCTGGCATAGAGGTTCGTATGGATTCGAGAGGGATCCAATGGTCTGCAAAGGAGTCTGTCGGTTCTAGTTTACCTACATCCAAAATAAAATAATCGGCCTTATTTTTTACGAGATCTTTGGGTTCGAGGAAATCTGTTAAGTTCAAATGTTTCTGTAAGGCTACCGTTGCCACTACATTCAATGCGTCTCTTGAGGTTCCAAATGCGGGCGAGTATGAAAAATCCATTTGGGATAGTTCTCCCGTCGTCATACCTTTGCAGTAGGCAACAGAAAAAGCATCCAACCGAGATTTGATATTTGTTCCCAATATATCCAGTCCTAACACAGATAAGTTTTTTTTATGATAGAGTAGTTCGAGAAAAATAGGACTACTTCCCGGGAAATAAGATTCTTTGTCAGTGGCACTCACAAAAACTTTTTGAATCTTTTGTTTGCCATAAATTAATTCTGCTTGCGATTTTGACAATCCAACTCGGCCAATTTCAAAGTTAGGTGTACGAACGATCATACTGTCTGAAAAAGGACTTAATTTTATTTTTAATCCCGCTGCATTGGAGCCGGCAACTTGTGCTGTTTTGTCAGATATGGCCGCTTGAGCGCTCCAAATAGGGCCATTTTTTGATGGGACGGATACACAGATACTACAGGCGTAGATATTTTTGATATTCGTTTGGCAATATTCATTGATTTTAACTGTGCCATCTTTATGAAGTTTAACGCCTGCTTCTCGGAGTAACTCAGTTCTGGGTCTTACTCCAATCGATGAAACGATAAAGTCTGTAGGGATTTTTTTTCCATTTGCAATTACATCAGTTATACGATCTAAATTTAGGCTAAAATCCAAACTTAATACGTTTGTGATGATATTTACTCTTTTCTGTAAAATGGTTTCTGCATATTTTGCGATATTTTCTGAGAACTGTGGGAGGATTTGGGAGGACTTTTCAATAAGCGTTACCTCTGCTCCACCACGAATCAATCCATCTAGAGCTTCCATTCCCATCGAACCACCTCCAAGAATAGTAATTCTTTTATTTTCAGAGTGGATTTGTTTTTGGATTTCAGCTAAGTCGTCTAAGGTGCGGAAAAATTTAACGTTTGTTGCGTTTTTCGGAAGGCCAGTGGGTTGGATAGAAGAGGCTCCAGTTGCAAAAATGAGTTTATCATATTTTAATTCATCTAATTCGTCTGGAGATGTTAGATGGAGAGTGTTATTTTTTACGTCGATTCGATTTACTTCTGTTCGAGTGAAAACTTCTATATTATAAACTTTTTTAAAATAATCTTCTCTTTCTGCATTTAAGTCTTCGAGATGTTTTACTTCTCCACTTAAATGAAAAGACAGACCTGCCATCGCATAACTTACTCGTGTATTTCGTTCGAGGAGAATGATTCTTGCTTTCCCATCAATTTCTCGGGCTCTCGAAGCAGCCACAGGACCAGCAAGTGCTCCTCCTATGATTACGATCGTTTGTGGTGGAATGTACTTCTCTGGCATGAAAACATTAAAAGCAATCGGTAATAATTGGCAACTATTTCTATTTTGTAAAACAGGACCAAAAAAGGAATTTAGAATTTCAAATTTCCAGTCCAGCTGACAGGTGGTGGATGCAATATATAGGAATTTGTTCTATCTAGGTATGACTTTGCAACTAAGTCAGAAGGACAGATTTTCAAACATTGATCAAAACAAGAGAGAGCAGATGAGAAATTTTTAGACTTATACTCATGAATTCCCGCGAAAAAATGAGGGAACGAAAGTTTTTTCTGATCCATTATTTCTTGAGGATCCGCGTTTAACACCTCATAAATGACGATCGGAATGGTTTTTCCCTTCACAATTACGGAATCAATTTCGCGAAACTCGAGTCCTGTTTCCTCCGGAATGTTTTTTCTCACCGCGTCGCTTGTGAGTATCGGTACACCATAATTTTTCGTTAGACTTTCGAGTCTAGAGGCAAGGTTTACATTATCTCCGATAACGGTCGTATCGAGACGATTTGCTTCCCCAACAGTTCCCAACATCATACTTCCAAAATGAATACCAAATCCTGCATCGAGATGAAAACCCTTAAAGGAAGTTTTTCGCATTTCCTGAATTTGATTTCTCATCTCGAGTGAAGCAAAAATCGCATCCTCTGGTTTCTTTGGGAATAAAGCCATTATGGAGTCGCCGATATACTTATCTATAAAACCATTGTGTTTGGCGATGGCAGGTCCCAATCGTTCCATATATTCGTTTAGGGATAAAAAAACCTCTTTTGCAGGTTTTGATTCTGAAAATTGTGTAAAATTTCGAATGTCCGAAAATAGAACAGTTAAGCTTTGTTCGACGGAATCTCCTCTGTATACATCTAAAATGGTCCGCCTGTGCAAAATTTCCAAAAACTGGTTAGGTACAAATCTAGAAATTGACACATTGATTTTTTTCTCCTCTTCCAGTGCTCTTTTTTGAGAATCGAGTAACGCTTGTTTTGCCTCCTCTCGTTCGCGTTTTAGGCTGTTGATCCGATCTCCCATACCGAGACTTAAAAATACCCCTTCAAAAAAACTTCCATACATTGGGCTATAAGAAATAAAATTGGAATAATCAATAAATCCCAAATTCATAGCGATAAACAATAAAACACTGACGATGAGAAATGACCAAGCAATGAGAAAGTATCTCGCGCCAAAATAACCCTGTCTAAATCTAGTAATAGCCGCGATCGTGATGATCACTATCCCAAATATAGGAATTACATTGGCGATTTTAACCTGATTTTTGAGACTCAAAAAAAATAGGATTGGGAGAGAGATAATATTTAGTAAGATGCTCAGCTTCAGAGCACTTTTGATCCAATTTTTTTCTTTGTCCGGAAATAAATAGACCCAAGCGAAACCAGTCGCCGCAATCGTTGAACATAAAGCGGCCACAGGACCTAACATTAAAATCGATATCGAATCGGAAAGGTCTACAAAAGGAATCCATTGGTTGTTCAGGTTGAAAATAAAAAGCACAAAACTAAAAATATATGTACAATAAAAAAGAAATATCTTGTCTTTTATTGATAAAAGCAGAACAAAATTATAGAGTAACAGGAGTAACATAGCTCCGTAATAAGAGCCTGACACAAAATCATTTAATCGACTAAATGTCTCATATTTTTTATGTGAAAAAAAGCGGAGTGGCAAAAGGGCAGGTCCCGCTGTTTCAGCTCGGAGATATAGGCGTAGAGGATTTTGTTTTTGGATCTGAAAAGGAAAAACTGGGAAGCGGTTCGGAATTTTAATTTGGTCTATAGAAATACGTCGTCCCGCTAACATCCGAATGTGTTCAGGAGATTTAGGATCGTCTATAAAAAGCTCGACTTTTGGTAAATAAGTGGACTCGATACATAAAACCCAATCTTCAAAGTCTGATTTAGATTTTATATCGAGTCGCAGCCAAATCACACTATCAATAATACCAAAAGCTGTATTGTGTTTCGAATAGATCCATTCTGATTCAGGGAGTTTTTTGATTTCATCGAAGTTGAGTTTTCCCGCCTCATCAATTATATAGAGGGCGGAGGAATTTCCATATAACCAACGTTCGTTATCGCTTAAAGAAAAAAAACCAGATCCATCATTTCCGCTATGTACCTTACACGTAGTAAAACTAAGAGTAGCAAAAATAAGGAAAAGGAACCTTATCATTTAAAAGTAGATGTGAGTCCTGATTCAAATGCGGATTTCAATTCGTCTACCTGCCAGATCATCTTTTGTTCGTTAATTTTCAATGTAAGTTCTTTGGTAGATTGGAATTTTCCTAGGTGGTAGGCTTCCAATCCAGAATCTGAAACTTCTTTTTTAACATCTTCCACATTTTTTGAGGATACAGATACCAAGAAACTAGCGCCTGTTTCACCAAAAAGAAGTGAATCCAATCTGTAAGATCCTAATCCGGAGGAACTCAGATCAATATTTAATCCCAGTTCTCCTAGAATGGTAATTTTAGCGAGAGCAACTAACAAGCCCCCAATGGAGATATCCTTTGCGGAGAGGATTAAACCTTTTTTTTGTAAACTTAGAAGTTTATGGATAGTTTGCTTTTCTTTGTCAAAATTTAGAGTTGGGACTTTGCCTGTATCCATTTTGTGAAAAGTATATAAGTATTCGGAAGCAGAAATCGATGGGTTAAAATTTCCGATTAACAGAAGTGAAGTTTCTTCCTTTAGGGCATTGGGATAGGTTTTTACTCCCTTTGCCACATCTTCTATTACCCCAACCATACCAATCGTGGGAGTTGGGTAAACGGGACCTTCTGGAGATTCGTTGTAAAAAGAAACGTTTCCACCAGTGATCGGTAACCCTAAATGACGGCAAGCATCTCCTAGTCCGCGAACACATTCGCTAAATACATAATAATTCTCTGGGATATAAGGATTTCCAAAGTTTAAATTATTGGTAACACCATATGGTTCTGCTCCTGTTGCGGCAACATTTCTAGCAGATTCAAAAACTGCAATCGCCGCGCCTTCGTAAGGATTTAAGTAGGTATAACGAGAGTTACAGTCTGTGGAAACTGCGATTCCTTTTTTTGTGCCAGGAATGCGGACCAGTCCACCGTCCTCACCTGGGCCGACGACTTTTACAAGTCCTACTTCTGTATCATATTGTTCGAAAATCGGCTTACGGGATGAAATGTTCCATGTTTTTAAAAATGACAACAAGGTCGAAACCACTTCGGATGTTTTTAGGTCCTGAACTGAAGACTCATCAAATTTTAAAACTTCATCTAAATAAGTTGGTCTTTTTACTTCGCGGACATATCTCGGCGCACCACCACCTAATACAAGACATTCGGCAGGAATTTCTGCCTTTAGTTTTCCATCTTTTCTGATTTTGATCAAACCGTCGGCAGTCACTGTACCGATCTCAGAAGAGTGAAGACCCCATTTTTGAAAGATCGCAATGAGTTCGTTTTCCTTTCCTTTTTCGGGGATTACGAGCATTCGCTCTTGGGATTCAGAAAGCATGATCTCATACGCGTTCATACCAGCTTCGCGTAACGGAACTTTGTCGAGATCCACATCCATTCCCGTTTTGCCTTTTGCACTCATTTCGGAAGTCGCACACGAAATACCCGCAGCCCCCATATCTTGAATGCCAACTAACACTTTTTTCTGGATCGCTTCTAAAGATGCTTCCATAAGCAACTTTTCCATAAATGGATCGCCCACTTGGACAGCAGATCTTTTTTCTTCAGATTCACGTGAAAGGTCTTTTGAAGCAAAACTTGCCCCGTGAATTCCATCTCTTCCTGTCGTCGCTCCTACTATATAAACCTTATTTCCCACCATTCCTTTGGTAGAAGCGGATGCCATTTTATCATGTTCTGCGATGCCAACGGTCATAGCATTTACGAGTGGGTTTTTGTTAAATGTAGGGTGGATAAATAGTTCACCGCCACCTACTGCGATTCCAAGTGAATTGCCATAATCACCGATACCTTTTACTGCTCTCGTTAACAAATATTTATTTCGATTTTCCGAAGGTTCACCAAATCTAAGTGAGTTGAGAGAAGTAATGGGCCTCGCACCCATTGTAAAAATATCTCTCATGATTCCACCAACTCCTGTCGCCGCACCTTGGTAAGGTTCAACTGCAGTTGGATGGTTGTGACTTTCGATTTTAAAAACGACGGCCAAATTATCGCCGATGTCCATAGCACCTGCATTTTCTTCTCCCGCTTGTGCTAAGAGTTTATCTGATTTAGTGGGAAGGGTTTTTAATTGGAGAATTGAATTTTTATAAGAGCAATGTTCTGACCACATTGCCGAAAATATTCCAAGTTCTGTTGAGTTAGGAACACGACCTAAGATTTTATTTATTTCCTGAAATTCACCTTCGGTTAATCCATGTTCTTTGGCATCTGCGAGCGTTACTTGGTCTTTTTCCATCTAAAAATCCTTATGTAATGTTTTGATAATTTCTATTAAAATAGAGGAGAGGTTTTCCTTCTCCGAGAATTACATCTTCCACTTGACCCAGCACAATAAAATGGTCACCAGCATCTATCATCTCGTGCAATTTACACTCAAGGTTGACGAGCGCACCTGGCAAAAGGGGTGATCCCAATTTCCCAAATGTAGGGTTTTGTGCTTTTAAAACTTCCTCTTTGTCCAGGGAACCAGAAGCAAAATCAGCGGAAATTTGTTTTTGTTCAGAAGATAGAATATTCACGGAAAAGCAATTGGAAGCCGAAATTTCTTCTTTTGCCTGGCTGCCTTTCGCCAAACAGAAAAGTACGAGAGGTGGATCAAGGGAAACAGAAGAAAAACTGGAAACAGTGATCCCTCCTGATTTTGATTTCGAGCGGTAACAAATGACGGTGACACCACTTGCCCAGAGGGAAAGTGCGGATTTGAAGGAATTGGGATCTAATGACATGGGGGCCTCTGTTATTGATAAATATCAACTTCTAGAATCAGAATAATTATGAAAATCAATTTGACCCCTTGGAATCCAGAAAGTCTTTCGAAGAGAAAGGGGAATTCACTTCGATGAAAACACTTACAAAACACAGAGATCTCATTTTCCAAGACCTAATGGCAAGAAAAGATCACCCCACAGCGAAAATGGTTTTCGAATCCGTAAAAGAGAGGGCAGATCGGATCAGTTTTGCCACAGTTTACAACTCGCTGGAGTACCTTGTAGAACACGGAATGGTCAAAAAGCTCAATATCGAGTCCGAATCCATCCGCTACGACGCATTTTTGGACAATCATTCCCATTTGATCTGTAAAACTTGCGGAAAAGTGTTTGATGTGCCTTCTTTGTCTCTAAACGCCAATGATGTCAATTTTGACGAAATGGGTTTCCAAGTAGATCGCATCGACATTTCGGTGATTGGCCACTGCAACCAGTGCTAATTTTTTCTAGGTAAAAAAGCTCTCGCTTACAGACTTAGCCCATATGGGCATCATCCACACTCTCCCCCCGGAGCTCGTCAACCAGATTGCGGCGGGAGAGGTAATCGAATCCGCACATTCGATTCTAAAAGAACTGATCGAAAACTCACTCGATGCCCAAGCCACCAAAGTTGAAATTTTAACGGAAAGCGCAGGACTTGGGCGCATATTGATTTCGGACAATGGGATGGGAATGGCCAAAGAAGACCTCCCACTTTGTATCAAAAGATACGCGACCTCCAAAATCAAAAAGTTCCAAGATCTGGAACATATCTTTACATTTGGTTTTCGAGGGGAGGCGCTTGCTTCTATTGCCTCCGTTTCAAAACTAAAAATTTCGAGTGGTATGGACGGGCAAAGGGTCGCCTATGAAATCCAATCTGAAGATGGGAAAATAGTCTCAGAAAGAGAAATTCCACATTTTGTGGGAACAAAAATCGAAATCACAGATTTATTCTACAATACGCCCGTTAGACGAAAGTTTTTAAAAACAGAAATAGGTGAAGAAAAAAAGAATCGAACGAGAGTCCAAGTAATGGCCCTGTCGGAACCTACCGTTGGTTTTCGTTATATCCAAAACGGCAAAGAAGTATTAAATATAAATCCAGAACCTCCCTTGGAACGCGTGTTATCTATTTACGGAGAAAATCTAAGAGACCATTTATTGCCAGTTTCTATTGAAAAAAATGGAATTAGTTTAGAAGGTTGGATTTCCCATCCAGATTTTTATAAATCCTCTAGGTCCAGTCAGTATTTTTTTGTGAACAGGAGGTCGATAGAACTAAAATTTAGCGCACAAATACTAAAAAAATGTTATGGAGAATTATTACCCTCAGGTGCCTTTCCGTACGCATTTTTGTTTTTTAATTTACCAGCTAACTTTATTGATGTGAATGTTCACCCTCAAAAAAAAGAAATTCGTTTTTTATCCGAAGAAATCATTTCAGGATTGTTATTTCTTGGAATTCAAAACGTCCTTCGCACATCGACCCCCGTTGAATTTTTGGAGATGAGAAGACGTCTCTCCATGCCAATTCCATATGTTTCTGAACAAAACAATTATGGCGAAGAAGTGGGTTTAGGACTTAATCAAACGGTTCCCTTTCGGCAAAATTTTTCGTTATCTGGAATTTCTCCTGGCGTCAACTTAAGTTTATTAGGTGATAATCTCACCAAACACCATTCTTTTGTCCCCAAAAAGCATTACGGAATTATTTTTGAGACCTTTATCTTGGCAGAAGCAGAAGATGGACTCTATATCATTGACCAACATACAGCACACGAAAGGATTCGTTACGAAGAAGTATTACGAGATTTAAAATCCAAAGCCTATAAAGTCCAAGGCCTACTTACACCTATTCGCATCGAGATGACAAAAGAGGAAGCAGAAGAAACTCTTCTCTCTGCGAATGATTTGTCGGAAATCGGAATTATGATCGAAGCCTTTTCGGGTGGGACATTGCTCATCCGGGAAGTACCAAGTTTTATTGAACCAGGAAAGGAAAAAGAAACCATTCTAGACTTTTTGGAACGAAAAAAATCAAAGCATTTAGAAACCAAAGAAATGTTCGATGAAATGGCCAAATGTGTAGCTTGTCGTTCTGCGATTAAAAAAGGAGATCTAGTTTCCGATCATTTGATCGCGGAATTGCTGCAAAGATTGTCCTTTTGTGAAAACCCATCTCTTTGCCCACATGGCCGTCCTACTCTCATCAAACTATCGAGACAAGACTTGGAAAAAATGTTTCACCGAATCTAATGCACATTTTGATCTAAAAACATTGAACTTTTTTCAGGTTTGCACATCCTTGTCCTGATGCCACGCCCCCTTGAAGGCAAAAACATGACCCTACGGGAGAAGGAAAAAATCCTCCTCCAAAAGATCAAAGCTGGAGATCCGACAGCTTATATGACCCTCGTTTCGCCGTTTCGAGAAAGACTCTTCCGAAAGGCTGTTTCGATGGTAAAGGATGCAGACGATGCGGAAGATATCGTCCAAGACGCCTTGATTTCAGGCTATAAATCCATTAAAAATTTCCGTGCCGAAGCAGGGGTCTATACCTGGCTGTATCGCATTGTGGTCAATAAGTCAAAAGACCTTCTTGCGAAAAAAAAGCGAGGCCGCGAAAAACCTATGGATGACGCGGGGGACAACCAATTCGTCGACGAAAGAGAAGGTTACGAAAAAAAACTCGAACTTTCTGAAGAGTCTAGGTATCTAATGGACAAGATCGCGCTTCTCGAGGATTCCTACAAACAAGTATTAGAGCTTCGGTATTTTGAAAATCTCTCTTATAACGAGATTGCAGAAATCATGGAGTGTAATGTGGGAACTGTAAAGAGCCGACTTTTTAAGGCGAAGGAGTTTTTGAAACACCTCATCCAAAAAGATGACAAAGGAGAAGGGTTTTTCGAAAAATAGAATATATGAATATCAGAACCTGGTTACAAGCAAGATACCCTCAACTTTTTACCGAATCCCGTGAAACCGTCATCGTGGAAAACTGTCTCTGTTCTATGTTTTCCGAAAAAAGAAAAAAAGAAGAAACCATACTTCCTCGAATGTCAGAAGATTTTGACAAAAGACTTCTGAACCTACTGCAAAATGAAAAATTAGAGCAGTCCCCAGAAACGTATTCCTCGCTTCGAAATCTCTTTGAAAACCGCAATTTACAATATTCTTTTTCTGCTGTTTTATTGGTTACTTTGACATTCGTTACCCTTACTCGTATGGGTAAAAACGAATCAACAATCCCAGAATCTGCAGGGGTCATTCTAGAAAATTCTTCTTATTTAAACGAACCAGCAAGTATTGACCTGAGCGAAAACTACCAAAGAAAAGTTCTGATAGACCATATACGTAAGGAACCGACTTCCATTGAAGGCTTGCGAGAACTAGAACTCTACTACCAAAAAACGGGCAGAGGAAGTGCGGCAGATGAAGTGCACTACCTCATCAACGAAGCCGAAAACTAAAATTCCGATAAGATAGATTTTGCTTCCGTGATACTCTCACGGAAGAGATTGGGAGGTGCCATTTCGATGATGGCATAAGCATACTGTTGGATGCGGCACCTTACCTTAAATGTATTCCCTGATCCTTTCCTGTAGGCCTCATACAAACGCATCAGTTCTTTGTGCCAATTTTTTACTTCATCTGCATGCGCTGGTTTCCCAGAAAGAAACAAACCTTTTTTCCAAGCAAGGACCGGCACATATTCACAGATTTCTTCTTCCATGACAGATCCTTTTGCTTCGTCGATCAGTTGTTTTAAGGGCGGATAGGCAACTAGCTCATAATGAAAAAGCCCTGGGTCCTCCAAAAAAGCCGATTGGTAGATTTCTTTGCCTTCCTTCTCGCGACCAACCATACAAAAGGCTTCTGCCAAGTAGAATTTGACGTGTGGGGAAATCCGAGAACTTCCCTCTGAATAAGGTATGATTTCTAAAGCGGTTTTGTAGTCGCCAATTTTGATCAAACAAATGGCAAGTTCTGTAAGAGAGTCCGTATCAAGCGCATTGGCACCTTCCCATCGATAGGCGAGTTTTAAATGGGAAGAGGCTTCCTCAAGTATACAGCGCAAACAAGTAGAATAGGCGATCGTGTCTTGGATATTTCTTTTTTTTGATTCTAATTCAAAAAGGGAGAAGTAATCAAGGAGTAATTTTCCTCTTTCCTTTCCCTCTCTGGTTCGCAAAACGAGGTCGAGGCGATTGTCCCAAAAGCTGGCAACAAAATAACCGCTGATATAGTCTACATCCTCAGGGTCTTTGTCGAGGAGTACGGAATATAGGGACTTTGCCTTTTCGAATTCACCAACGGAAAGGGAGTGAATCGCTTCATCCGACTTATGGAACATTTTTAGTGATGGCTTTTTTTATCGTGTAATTTGCTCACTTGGGAAAGAATTTTATCTTCTAGACCATCGACACAAACGTAGATATCCTTATTTTGGTTATGTGCATTAAAATGATTCCCATCCGCATTTAGATTGAGATTCGCGTGAATTTCCCCGTGAATACTTTCAAATGTTACGTCACACGTGATTACTTTTTGAACATACTTTGTGACGCGTTCCAATTTTTCATTGCTATATTGTTCAGCAGCTTCTGATCGATCCAAGTGTTTCCATGTGTACTTTATTTTCATAGCTTCCTTACTTTTGTGATATATCTTAACTTGTAATTGAAAAAAAATAGAGTCAAATAAAAAAGAATTGAAGAACCCTTTCTTGTGGGTTGAAATTATAAGGGAAAAGATTTATTTGAATTTAAGGATTTTCGAATCATGGCTGACAACGAGATAAAAAAAACTGCCCCTAAAAAAAAAGTAGCCGCGAAGAAAAAAACTGCCCTACAAGCGGAAAAAACAGCCGTCTCTAAGAAGTTAAAAATCTACGAAACCGAAGAGTATTTGAAACCAGCAAAATCGATGGAGCGTGATCTTGTGAAGATCCTTCCGCGTAATCCCTTCCAAGCATACGTATTTTGGAAATTTAAGCCACAGCATTTTGAGCAAGTCATGCGTGACTTTTCTGCCAAGGATCCTTCTGAAATCCAATTTAAACTCAAAATCGAGTACCAAAGCCAAAACGGCAAAATGGAATCTGCTTGGTATGATTTAGCCCCCATGACAAAATCTTATTTTTGCAATTTTCCGAGCCCTGTAAATCAGTTGCGTGCTTATATCTATGCCCATCATTTCGGAAGATTGAAACTTTTTTTAGAAGCTGGAGACGGCGACCTACCACCGGGTGTCGAATCATTTTCGTTAGATGGCGACTGGATACATCCAAAATGGGTTGAGTTTGGTTGGGTGAGAAAAACAGGTTCTGGGGATTGGAAATTTTCTGAGACATTTGACCCTGAGAAGGATGGGTTGTTTGATCCAAAGAATTTTCCAGGTTCTTTTGACGGGTCTTCCCGAACCTCTTCTAGGGCCAGTTCTGGGAATAGGGTGAGGGGATAAACATGAGCCAACCACATGGTTATCTAGTTTTGATGTTACATGCCCACTTGCCTTTCGTTAGGCACCCTGGGTATGACAAACCATTTATTGAAGAAAATTGGTTAAACGAAGCGATCTTAGAAACCTATATCCCTCTCATTCGTGTATTTAAAAATTTACGAAATGAAAATGTTCCGTTCAAAATTACCATGTCCTTTACTCCATCCTTATCTTCGATGTTAGTCGATGAGTATTTACAGGGTAAGTTCAGAGAATATATAAAAAATCTGATTGCACTTGCCAAAGAGGAAACCAAAAGAACAACCTACGATCCTCATTTGAATTACCTCTCTTATAGGTATCTCGATCATTTCGAAAATACCTTAGAAATATTTGAAGAAACTAACGGGGATCTTACGAAACAGCTCATCCCATTTTTAGAATCGGGCAATTTAGAAATCATCACAAGTCCTGCGACCCATGGCTTTTTACCATTTTACGAAACAGAAATGAGCATCGTACGTTCACAACTTAGGAATGGCAGACGAACCTTTCGACGCATCTGGGGTAGGGAACCGAAGGGCATTTGGTTGTCAGAATCAGGTTTTCATCCAGGAATAGAAGATGCACTCGATGCAGAAGGTTTTAGATACTTTTTTGTGGACACACATGGAGTCACACATTCAGTACCTAGACCCATGTATGGGGTTTATGCACCTGTTGAGGTTGGGCATGGTGTTTTTGCTTTTGGAAGAGATCCTGAGAGTTCCAGACAAGTGTGGAGTGCGACAGATGGATATCCGGGCGATTTTAGATATAGGGAATACTATCGCGACATTGGACATGATTTAGAATATGATTATATCAAACCATTCTTAAATTCTAATGGAATCCGCATCAATACAGGAATGAAGTATTACCGGATCACTGGTCGTACCTCGTACAAAGAATATTATCATCCAGATTGGGCCATGGAAGCCTGCGCCTCACATGCAGAAGATTTCTTACGAAATCGAATGAGACAGGCTGATTGGCTTTATGCACAAAACAAACAACCTGCCATCATTGTATCTCCGTATGATGCAGAGTTATACGGTCACTGGTGGTATGAAGGCCCTCAGTTTATTGAGTTTCTGTTTAAAAAAATGCACTTTGATCAATCAACTATCAAACCTGCTTTCCCGTTAGAAGTAACAAGATTATTACCACGCGTACAATCTGTTACCATGAAGATGTCGAGTTGGGGCGAAGATGGTTATGGTGATGTTTGGTTAAACGGCACCAACGAATGGATTTATGAACATATTTTTTCGCTCTCCTTGGACATGCATGAAAAAGCCCATCTTTATAAAGACAATAAAGATCCACTAACCTTGCGCGTGTTAAAACAAATGGGAAGAGAGATTTTACTTTTGCAGAGTTCGGATTGGGCGTTTATCATGAAAACGGGTACGATGGTGGACTACGCTGTCCGAAGGACCAATGTCCACACGAATGTTTATATGCATCTCAAAGAAATGTTGGCTTCGGGAGAGATCGACGAGGAACGTCTTTCTGCCATCGAGTCGGAGCACAACATTTTCCCGGACATCCAAATCTCGGACTTTTTATAGTTTAGAATAAATCTAAATTTAAGTTGATTCTCATTTGGGTCTTGAAAATGTGAGCGTTGTGGGGAGGATTTAGATGAAATTGTTAGTACGTTTTCCTTTGGTTTTTGCCCTCGCTTCGTTTGTGCTCAATTTTGTGGTCTGTAGTTTTGGCCCTCATGACAAAACAGAAGGGCCCTTTCGCTTTGGGGAGTCCATCATTCGTTACGGAGAAGAAATGGAACGAATGGAAAAATACCAGCCCTCGGCTTTTGACGAAAAAGAAACTCGTTCGAACCTGCTTTAACTAGTGTTCCTTCTTCGAAAAATGCCAATATATCACCAGGATTAGCAATGAAACCGTTGTTAGACCAATAGCCCAGAAATAAGATAAATAGTCTGACAACACTCCATACATGGGGATTCCAGGCTGGGAATTTCGAAGGATGGGTAAAACAAGAATCAAAATGCTGATGAACAAAAGTTCAAGTACTTGGATTCCTTTTTTATAAAGCAGGATTCTCGTCGTAAGAATAATGATGATAAGACCAATCGAAAACATAAGCACCATAATGAATAAACTTACGAATTGATTGCTTTTGGTTCTGGTTACCAGAATCAATCGGTCCACATTTCCTGTGCTTCTATCAACCCAAAAGTCTTCTACAGTTTTTTCGAAAAATTCTAATTTGTATCTTGCGATCGGGGACTTCATGTTGAGCACAAGAGGAATGCCGATCGTTTCCAAATCAGAAACTTTTTTAAAAAATCCTAATCCCAATGTAGATTGAAATGTATCAAAAGGATAATCAGTCATTGTTCCAACCAATGGCAATGTGATCAGAATTTTACGAATCGGTTGTTTCGCTTTGAATAAAAATTCTTCATTGCTACTGTAAGATATCAATTTGAGGTCTTCTTTGGGTGTGTCGGACCGACGATTCAGCGCTAAGTCCTCTGCGAGAAAAATTCGAAGTTCCACTTTGGCTTCTCTTTTATCAATTTCTACCGATCGAACATCAGCCGAAATTACTGAAGTTTTAATATGGTTGATATCTACATCCGTAAAGGATGCAAAATCTGACTTGTCTTTGATAAAATAGCGAACACTCGCCAAATAACTTCCTGCTATCAAAACCAGCAGGAAAAAAATAAGCTGGAATCTGTTAGATGAGACTAAGTTTTTAATGGGAGTCATGCAAGATTAGTCCAAGCGATCGATAATAATGTAAACAGTGCGAGAAAGAAGATAAACCCATAAAAGTACAATTGCCAGGAGTAAAGATTAATTGTCGCTTCGAAAGCCTGAACCAAATCATCAAACGTCGGATTTTCAAGAGCAGAGGCTTTTTTGAATAAGATGGAGACACGAATGGTTAAGTAACCTAAAATCATTTGTAGAATGCCTTCAAAGATATTTCCATAATTATCTTTTATCGTAACCAAGCCTCCGATTACATATAACACTCCGAGTACGACGAGAATTTTACCGAAAAGACTCATCCTTGCCGCGATTTTGCTTAAGATTCGATGTTTGTTGATTTCTATTTGTTGTTCCATTATTCCTTCTCCTTTGCGAGTCGTGTGCAGGCTTGTAAAAGACCCTGACCGCCATTGCAAGCTATGTCTAAATATTTAATACCTTCATTCCGATTCCCCAAAAGTAGATTTGCTCTTCCGATGGAGTAGGAATTTTGATGGGAAGTAATTCCGCCTCTTTGTGCGGCATACGATTCACTATTTTCAGCTTCCAAATGATTTTCCCTTGCCTTTTCGTAATTTCCAGCAAGAAGATAACTATCACCTAAATAAGATAACAAACGATAGCTGGGCGTAAATCGACTTTTGCAGTTTTCGAGAAGTTGGACTCCCTTTTGAGAGTCCTCATAATATGCATAAGAAAAACCATACTCAATACAATAGTCCAAACTATCGGGTTCTTTTTCTGCTGCTAATTCAAAACTTTTTAACATTTTGGAAGTATAACTTTCTTTCCAATGATCATAATAACTCAAACCCAATACATAGTGGTAGAGTCCAATATCATCCTTTTTTTGGGTCATTTCAAGGGCTAGAGGTTCAATTCTGTTTAGTTGATCGCGTCGGTAATTTGGCGATTGAATCCAATATTCAAATAACCCATGTTTTGATAAGAGTTTCTCCTCTTTTTCGTGAGCTTCAAAACTACGCTGAAGGAGTGAAAAGGCTTCGCTGTCGAGTGCAAATTTTGATTCCGGGAGATTGAGTGAATTGCGAAGTTTAACAAGCGCTAATCCAACAAAACATTCTTCTCTATCATTTTGTATAGAGATACAAATTTTGTAAGATTCTTCTGCATTCACAAAGTCGTTTGCATAATAACGAAGGTTACCTTCTAAAATGAAAAAATCCACGGTTCTTGGATCGTTATAAAAAGATGAGCTTTCCATACCCGTGGCAATATTATAATAACTAAGTGCTTTTTCATACTTTTCATTCCAGATTTTTGTGTATAGGTTGTAATCGTTTTCCCAATACTTAAAGAGCATATCGTCCAATTTAAAAAGCTCAAGACCCATGAGTATATGGGATTCAAAGATTTTGTTTTGAAATGGAAAATTTCCAGTCACATCATTTTCAAATCCCTTTGTAAAATATTGAATGGCAAGTTCAGGATTTTTTTGAATCTCAAGGTAAAAAAGACCCAGTTCCCAATTTTCTCTCACCAAACTAGGAGTAGATTCTATTTGTTTGAGAAGTTTAGATTCATAAGATCTCAATTGGATCAGTTTTCCTAAATCTTTCGCCCAACCAATTTTATCAAAAATTCCGAAGGAATGATCTAAATCCAAATTCCCCATATTGAAAAAAACTAAATAAAATGCACAGACCGCTTCCGCTATGAGGATACGGATATGTTTGTATTCTTTGCTGATCATTTTGAGTTGGGTAATCATTCCTTTCTCCTACTTGCCCATGATTTTGAGTTCATTTACTTCTTCCACTTTTCCGCTAGAGGTTAAACTTTGACGATTAAATTTTTTGGGGTCGCCAATAACTGAAATCTGGAAGGAACCAGTTTCACTCAATCCTTTTAAAAATTTGGTAAAATCTTGCCACTGAATTTCTGATAGTTTATCATACATAATTCGGTCAGGATCCTCTGACAAAGACAATCGGCTGGCTCGAATGTATTCATCGATCAAATATACACGAGATTTTGAAGTTGAATTTAAGGCCTGTAATGCGGATGTTTTCGCTTCCTCAAAACGAAGTTTGGTGATCTCAGGTGCTTTTAAGCTTACGTTCGCATCATTAAGGCAAACTGCTAATTTATCAGCCTGGCAAGAAAGATTTGCATGCCATAAAATGGGATCTTTTTCAAAGACTGGCTGGCTGATATAGACATTTGCCGCATATGCATTTCCTGTTTGTTCTCGCATGGTCATAAAAAATGGAGAAGAGAGTCCCGCAAATAGAGAGTTATAGATCGAAAAATGGGCTGTGTTAACTTCTTTTGGTAAATACACAGCGGAAAAAAAATTTAGTTCAACATGAGGTCGGCTTCTTGGAAAAACAAAAAATCGTTTTTCTTTGTTATCACGAAACTGTTTTTTTGATAAGGTACTTGGATCAATCGTTTGCGGAAGAGTTGTATATTCTCGGAAAACAGTGTTTTCAAGAGTTTCAAAATCTAGATTACCATAATATGTAAATTTTGATTTATACTTCAGAAGATCACCTAAGATATCAATGGCGCTTGATGATTTGAATTGCTTCAAATCCTTGTTACTCGCGTGAAAATACCGAAGGCTATTTTCCCCGAAAATAGTATATTCGTGTAATGCTGAATCAATCTCTGATTCATCTTCTTTTAAGAGCTCTAAATTATGAAGGTAATTGGTCTGGTATTTTTCCCAGACTTCTTTTGAGGAAGTCACAGATTTGATGGAATGTTCTAACAAACGAAAAGAGGAGATAAAATGTTCGTCTTCGCCTTCCATCGTGATTTCCAAGGCTTCTCCTTTCGTATGTAAAGAAAGAGTGCTTCCCCAGAGATAAAACTTGGTGGAAAGCGCACTTGCAGTATACAGGTCAGTTCCCAAATGTTTCCAATAATCAACGGAAATTCCAAGGTAGGGGCTAATCCATGCTCCGCGTTCGATGATCATCTTAAATTTAAATAATGAGTTTTCTTTATTTTTTTGAAAAATGATCTGATTCCCGTTGGGGTATGTTTTTGATTGGACTTGATCGAAATCTGCGAATTGTGGGGAAAGAGAAAAGGATGGTTCAATCGAAAATTCTTTTTTAAATTTTGACTCTTCATCTTTACTAAATTCTAATTTTGAAATAGGAGGTTTGGTGATGTACACAAAATTTGAATTTCCAGAAACCGTCTCAAAAGATACAAGATTTTTATGGACATACTCTTTTACAAAGGTGCCAAGATCACTCTGATTGGTTTGGTTCACAAATTGAAATTTTGATTTGAGTTTTTCATAATTCCACTTTGATAAAAAAGCCTCGGACATTTCAGTCAAACGAAATTGATTGTCATCCTTCGTTTTGATCATGTTAAGTCTTTGGTTGGTTTTGATTGATTGAAATGTTTCGTTATCTATATCTTCCGTTTCAATTTTTTTAAATGCGGACAGAATGTACGTTTTTGTTTCTTCTAAAGATAAATCCTCGCTTGGTTCTACCCAAATATTGAAAAGGAGATAATCACTCCATTCGATGATAGAAGTCGAAACAGAACTTGCTTTTTGTGAAAAATAGAGACTCTCGTCTAGAAGGCCATTGTATCCATTGGCAAGAAGCTGGGCCGTGGTATTTGCTTCAGCCAAAATCTGTGGTGATCCCTTAGGAATTTTGATTCCAAAAACGAATAATTTTTTAGGTGAGTTCCAATAAATTTTATGAGTCGACTCTTTGGGTTTGTGTTCCGGAATTTTTAAGATTGATTCGTTTTTAGTCGAAGGCATGTTTCCAAATGTTTTTTTAATTTGATCTAAGACTTCGTTTGGATCTAGATCACCCGACATACAAATGGCCATCTTCGAAGGAATATAATGTTCCTCAAAAAAGGATTTAATCTTTTTAATGGATGGATTTTTTAAATGTTCATCTGTGCCGATGGGAATTTTTTCGCCGTAAGGATGTCCAGCAAACATGATCGCATAATACTGCTTAAACAGATTAGAATAAACGTCCGTTACTCGAAGATTTCTCTCTTCAAATACCGATTCGAGTTCCGTATGAAAAGTGCGAAAAACAGGATCTTTAAATCTTTCCCATTCTAATGTTAAAAAGTTATTTATCTGATTGGATGGGACTGTGGCAACATAATAGGTTCTATCATTTGATGTAAATGCATTGGAATCAAAAATTCCGAGAAGACTGTGGATTCTCGAAAACTCATTGGGAATCACAAATTTTGCTGCATCCAAAGAAAGTTTGTCAATTTTAGAATAGATTCTGTCTCTTTCTTTTTGGTCACTCGTTTGGCGATAATCTTCGTATAACAATTCTATCTGATCTAATATCGGTTTTTCCTTAGAATAGTCCGTTGTTCCAATTTGTGATGTGCCTTTAAACATCAAATGTTCCAAATAATGTGCAAGTCCCGTTGCATCTTCTGGGTCCGCCGCCGAACCTTGATTTACGAGAATCGATGTTTTTATGATTGGTTCTTTGCGATTTACGCTGAGGTATACAGAAAGACCATTGTCTAGATGATACTCGTGAACATAAAAAGGTTCAGAAATAAGATCGAGTAGGGCATTGCAATGTAGCTGGAGTAAAATCAAAATAAAGACGAAAAATCTAGAAATTCGGAAGAGTCGATTCATTAAGTATGTGAGATTAAATATTTTACTTTTTTAAATCAAGAAAAAAGTGATAAATGGTCAATTCACTTGATCTATTTTGATCGCAAGTTAGGAGACATACATGAATGCGGAAGAAGATTTAAAAGGTCTGAAAGGTTGGCTTATTTTAATTGGATTAGGTCTGGTATTATCTCCGTGGCGATTGGCCTTACAAATGGGTCCTCTATTTTACAATATGTTTACAGATGGTACATTTGAATACCTCACGACTCCCGGTACAGAATCCTACCACCCGTTATGGAAACCGATTTTATTCTTCGAAATGATTTACAATGGAATCATGATTCTTTCCGCATTTTTTCTCGCCTTTTTATTTTTTAAAAAACATTATCTGTTTCCGAGGGCGTACATTGGATTCACAATTCTCCCAGTGATTGTCGTTCCCTTAGATGCTTGGCTTGGTTCTTTAGTAGTTACAAATGAAGCTATGTTTGACCCAGCGACTCTAAAAGAGCTGATCGGCTCTTTACTTGGGGCGATCATTTGGATTCCTTATATGATTCTTTCAAAACGAGTGAAAGCTACATTTGTAGAAGGGAAAGCAGAAGAGGTTGAAACGAAATCCGAATGAACGGACAAACAATTGGAAAATAGGTTTAGGATAAATGTAATTTCTGTTTGGTGAATTGTTCCCTTCCTTACAAGACAGATTTTTTAGAGGTAAAAAATTAAATCTTTTTGGAACTTTCTTTCATTTGAGGATTCTATGATGGATATGTCGCGTGCTAGTGCCGCCACTTGTTTGTTATCTGCATTCAGTCCATTTGTAAAGATCTCGTTCATTACGTTGTTAGCTTGTTTGCTAACATCATTCCAGTCTTCATTCGCCCAGACGTCAAAGAGGTCTTTGCCCTTTGGTGCTGTAACTGGTTTAACGCTTGCTAGAGTCATGGTGCGGCTTTGTTGTTCTGAACCTGCGATGTATTCTCCTTGGGCGTTACGACCAACGACGCGTCCAATGTATCTTCATACTGTGGGCACCTCGGATAGGTTAGTGGAGCGAACATCATCTAACCAACCGATCGCGCTCTCCCTCGGCGAGCGCGCTCGGTCGATCGCTGGTGCGGGGGTTCAACGACTTAACGAACAAAATGTTCAAGATTGTAGTTTTTGCGAGGCTTAATGAGAATTTAAATTGTCTTCAAGGATTGTCAGAAATGAGCCGCAGTAATGTAGAAATTTTATTTGCTAATATTTCGGAGGATGTATATTTATAATCGAATTTATACGATGCTTCAAATGCTTTATCACATATGATGATGATACTAGATTCGAAGTTCCAATTTTTCTTATTTAAAATTTGTCCATCATTAAAAACAGAGATGGGCTTAAAGTTTATAGGAGTATAAATAAATCCGCCAGGTGTTTCTACGTATTTCAATTCTTTTATTCTTTTGTAATTCCCACCCGCCGTATCATGAAGATAAAATTTTTCACCATCGTCTGAGGATTCGATTTGCAAGTTTAGACTATTTCTTGAAAGGATTTCATTCGTAATTGTAATTGAGCAATCTTCAAATAAAAAATAGTTAAAATAATGGTAGGGATAAATAATATCGATTCCTGTTTGATTCGAATAATGCCTGTTTACACAAAGCGCACGATGTGCTTTCATCAACTCTACAGAGGGAGTCTCAATACTGGAAAACTCGAAGTAACGATAAATATTTTTTGAATATTTTCCCTTGATTTTATTACCTAAAAGTTGAATAGCCTGCGGGTCAAGTGTGGTTGAATTTACCCCTTCATTTAGGGAGACACTCGAAATAACTTCAAATTTTTTTAATTCCTCGGCAAATTTTGACTCACCTTTCATATTTCGACTCCACGTAAAACTTAAATAAATCGCACTAGGCTTAGAAAGTGATAGCTGTCTAAGCAAGGTTAAAAGTTTCATCCTAAATAGAAATCCATTGTCTTTAAATTCTTTACGGTCTTTATCTACTTCGATTATGATAATCTCATCCTTTAGCTTTGCCGAATCGAGAATTCGCTTTTGTGTGGCAGTGTCAGTGACCTCACAGCTCGTTATAGAAATGAATATTTGAAATAGGCAAATGACAATGTAAAAGTTAATTTGCTCTGGGCGTCGATGTACCATTTGGTATTACCTCTTGAAAAGGATTATCTCGCTTTTTTCTCTCTGTAGATCGTGTAGTAAATAGTTTCTCTATAGTACTTTCTTCATGTTTATATTGCTTTCATAATTTTTCATATTCTTTAAGTGAAACAGGACCTATTATCTCATGTCTTGATCCTCGTGTTTATGACCATATTTCCCACTCTATTGATGAGATTTGTGGCGGTATTGACTGTACCAGCAGCCGCGGCTGCCGCCCCCAAAGTTACCGCTGTCGTCACCGCAGTAACAACAGTTGATCTAATTGCATCGGTCTGTGCTTTCTTATCCGCTTTCCTCTGCTCCATAGCTCCATATCCTTTGCGGAAGGCGGCATTTAACACCTCTTTCTCTTCTTTTGACATACCGACTGACAAGGCATCGACGGTCATTCTCTGGCCTAACTCTTTAACAAATCCTTTTTTATCTTTGAGAGTAGGTGTTGCACTCGTATAACTCGTACCTGGTGCTTTCATACCCAGGGCTTGGTTTGTATATGCAAGTGTTTGGGCTTCGAGTTTACTATCCCTTGATCCTGCAAATAACATCCGATTGCGATCAGACATTGCTTTTTGGATATCACGTTCTGGCACAGCTGTGGCAACAATTGCTGTTTTGATGATGCCGCCAACTGCTCCTGTGATCTGTGAGCTTATATTCGCTATTGGATTGGCGTTTACCGCTTTACGCACCTTTTTTGCGGCTTGCGCACCCTTATAGTCTGTAATCATATTTCCGATCACTGCTGCTGGGAGACCTGTTGATTTGGCGACGGCTTGGCTTACATTGGATTGGATGATCGCTTGTTCGTTGGCCTTGATTGCCGCTAGGCGGTCTTTAGGACCAGTCCACCAAACATTCGTTCCAATCTCGGGGCTGTCTCGCAATCCTGCTCGAATGCCCCCGCTTCGCCATCCTGGGCTTCGCTTCCGATGGAAACGAAGTTTGGTAAAGAAAAGAAAGATCGAGAATGGTGTGATGTTTTGGGATATGAAGAAGGTCTATGCGTCTTGCGTATAACACGAATATATTTTTCAAAGATACACCGATCTCTTCTCCCATCTTACATAAGCCAAGAGATGGTGATTACAAACTAGTTTCGCATCCCGTTCTTGGTGGGCTGTATCATACTTATACTTGGGAAAAAGCAGCCTAGATAAATATAAAGCTTAGTTTTACTGGAAAGTCTCTGCATCTGGAGAAGGATTACTTATGTATGAAGCTTCCTTGCCACTCGAAAATTAGCTTTATTTTATTTGTAAATTTGTATTTAACATTTGTCTTTTGAATAAATTTTGCCGAATAATTATATTATGTCGCAAAAATTTCTGTCTTAATGAACAAAATGTTCAAGATATTAGTTTTTGTTCGCTCAACTCAAGAAAAAATCATTCGTTCTGTTTCGATTTTTGTATCGTATTTGAAGTCTGAATCCTTGCTTCGGCGACACAGGTATCTTTGTATTTCGAACCAGGATAGATTTCCAAGATTGTCATTTTTGCTAGTAAATCGAGGCTAGCGTAAGGATGTCCCTTGATCAATGGGGAGACTTCGAATTCCATTTCCTGCCATTCCATCGAGTCTTTTAGTTCAAATTCAATGCTTTTATTATGAATAGTTTCATAAATAAGAAGATCCGTGCCAGGAATCTGAAACTTAGTATCTTCGGTTCCTCCGTAAGCTATTTCTGTTAGATCTAGTCTTACTCGTTTGACGCGGTTGTTTGCTAAATATAGAGGTTTGTTTTCTTCGTAGCCATTCTGAATTGAAAAGTTTATCTTAAAGGGGTTACCAGCTATTGCGTGATATGCGCTAAGATCATTCATAAAAGTTAAGTAGATGAATTCGCCAATCCCTTGATTTTTTCGCACACACCAATTGCCGTCCTTACCATACACATTATTTGGCGAGTAAAAGTTTTTCTTTTTCCCAGGCTCTACCAGATATGAACTTGCCACATGTTCGTACCCAGGAGGTCCATTTAAAAATCCATGATTGACCACCACCCATAACTTTTCAAACTCTCTGTCTCTGGCCAGAAGAGCTGAACAGAACATTATGATGAGCAGCACCAATTTTTTTCTCATAATTTATTCCTTTTTTTCTGGCTTGAATAAATAATCTGTCCGTTTGCCAAGATTAAATTTATCGTAATCGTAATGAGCATACATTCCAGATCCACTGTCTCCACTTAAATAAGAGGCACCAGTATTTGCATCACCATAGGGGTCATAGACTATCCAACCAGTGCTATCGTATCCGACGATGTTCAAACGATGCCCTCCGTCATTACCTAATAAATCGGGAAAAGTTCCGCCAACTAATACTGGATTGCTGATACAAGTCTCAGGCTAATTTTTTCTCTTTTTTAGTTCTTCAATATCGAAATAAAGGCCTACCTCAGTGATACAAGTATCTTTCCATTTTGTACCAGGGTAAACTTCAAGAATTGTCAATTTCGCTAATAAACCCAGAGAAAAATATTCGCTATTTTTTATTTTTGGATTTAACCGAATATCAAATGTTTGCAATTCACTTGAATCCTGAACATCGATCTCTTTTATACTATTCAGAACAGGTTCGCCGTCTAGAAAAATATCATTCGCTAATGCTAGGCTTCCAGTGCCGAAACCATATGCGATCTCTTGAAATTCGATCCGTATTTTTTTCACTCTATTATTTGCGTAAAATAGATCTGTTGACTTAGAATACCCGTTAAAGAGAACAAATGAAATAGGATAATCATACTTTATCAATTCTTGATAAGACGCACCAGGTCCTTCATGGTGAAAAGGTAAGTAAATATACTCGCCTATTCCCTGATTTTTTGTAACACACCAAGCACTATCATATTTATCATCATTTAATCTCTCCCCTGAAAATTCATTCTTAGGTTTTCCTTTTTCCACTAAAAAGGAGCTAGCGATTGGAATTTTCTGTAAGTTAACCTTTAAATACAGTTGATCAAATTTCTTATCTCTGCCAAAAACAATAGTTAGTGGGAATAAAAGAAGAATCGTAAATCTAAATTTCATTAGTCACCCTCCTTAAGTGGCTCTATGACAGCAGCCGTTCCCTTGCCAATATCCCATTTTTTATAATCATAATGCACATACATACCTGATCCCGTATATCCAGGATTATTCGCGTTTCCGAAGACGTCATGTACGATCCATCCTGTTTCATCATACCCGACAATCACAAACCTATGCCCGCCATTCACTGGACTTACATCGAAATCGCCGCCAGCAAGAACCGGCTTTCCATCGCGTATACTTGTCTTAATTGCCTCATCTTTCCATTGAGACGCCTCCCATTTTTTCTGCTTCTCATTAAAAACTGGATCACCTAATAAACTTTTTAATTGTAGACCATAATCCTTTAAAACTTTATCCAGCTTATCATTACGCTTAAGCATCCAATGATGATCTCCTATTTTTTGATCATCTAACTTTAATAGTCCTTTTTTATCCGCAATTGCTGAAATTTCATCAACAAGCTGCCGATACTTTGTTGGATCTTTAATGTTTGCTCCCGCAAACTCTGCAATGATTGCAGTGGATTGGGGAGAGCATTGTTTGCTAGGACGATAGTCATAAGCTACTTCCGGCTCCCCTAGGCCCAACCTTGATTTTACTGTGGGAATCGTTAATTTCTTACTATATTCATTGTCATTTTGGCTATCATAATAAACTTGATTCAAGATATATCCCTTTCCATCTTTCAAGACTGTGATCTTCTCATTGCTCTGTTTGATGTCAATCTGACCACCGTAGCGAGCGGATAATTTTTCTACGGTTAATCGATCGTAATTTGCCCTTATGTATTCAATCCGTGCCTGGTTATAGGCTTTCCCTGAAGGCATTTTTATATCTTTGAGAATTGTCGTCAATTTTGTGGAAAGCGCCTTCGCTTGATCAGCATCGAGTGAATTTGCTTTTACGAATTTGTCTACAAAATCATCAGCTTTCATGGATGCATCATAATCGAAATACGTGTCTTTCAAGATGCGTATTCCAATTTGCTCTATTTTCTCTCTGTGAGTTTGTGTATCCATGTCAGGTTCTGGAGCTATTTTTAACGACTTCCCTGATCGATCATTTCGGAAATCGTCAACTTTTGGATACGATTTAGCATCCTCGAAAAGTTTTATTCTAGCTGGATTACTTTCTCCAACAGGGTTTATTTGCTCTTGGCTCTCATATATATCATTGTTACTTCTCGGTTCATTTTCTATACTGCTTGTAGTTGCTGGCTCCTGCGGTTTCAAAACCTTGAATCCATCCGGAGTAGTTCCACTTTTATATAGTGCCTTTCCTTTGTTATAATTCTCTTTTTTAAGATTCTCAAATGCCTCTTTTAAATACGCTTTGTCCGAATCGGACAAGTTTGGTGAGTCAAGTAGATCCTTTAAGACTAAATCTGCCTTGGGAAAGTTTTTCTTATCCACTTCCACATCATACCATGTATCAAGTAATCGTTTTTTCGCGTCTGTAAAGCCTTCACTCTCAGGTTCTGCTACCCGAGACGTTTGCTCTTCTTTTACAGCTCTTTCTTGTATGCTAGTTTTCTCATTATTTCCAGAAGTGCTTCTATTAACTTCGCCACTAAAAAGCTTAACCGGATTAAGTTTATCGAATATCGAACCTAGCCCAAATTTCTTTCCGAAGACTTCTGCAGTGATCTTTCCATTTCCAAACCCGCTAATTACATCTATTGGATTGTCAGAAAGCAAACCATTCACGTTTGGTAGATCAAGGCTAGATCCTTCAATGCTAAAAGTGTCCTTTAACCACGATTGTGTGGAATATTTGATATCTCCCACTGTAGCGGCAAATCGATCATACAGTGATGGAGTAACATCGTCAAAATTGATGTTATGTGTAGAACTACCTTCCTCCCCATCCTCTCTTCTTCTTACCACAACAGGTCCATTTACATTCGTGTTTGTCGGTGTCTGTCCTGTACCAGTTCCACCACCACCTGCAAACGCGAGTGCTCCCGCAAAGAATGTTCCCGTAGTGGCTAGTGCGGCAGTCGCCCACGTGTCCGGGTTAAACACTCCATTGATCCGATCAAGTGCCGCTTCCCTTTGCTCAGATGTCATACGAGCAATCTCATCATCACTCTTTCCATCTTCTCTTAGTTGTTTATACTCATTATCTGCATTGATCTTGCCCAATCGTTCATTTCTTTCTGTTGGGGACATGCTATCTGGATCTGTCACTCCATCAGCAAGTAGTAATGCATTTTCTTCTAGATGGTTACCTCGGTCCTGCGCCAAATTGATGTTACGCTCCGCCCAATTGATCTCATCCATGGTGAATCCATTCGGACCGTTCGTAGCTAAGTTCACTCCGTTCAACTGACCCGATGTCGATAACCCAGTTCTGTCGATGGTGGAAGTAAGTCCGAATCCGCTATTCGGATCCGTATAGCCTATGTTTGCAGAAAAGCCTCCGCCGTTGATATCATAGTTCGCTCCTAAGTTCCAACCTTCTCTCGGACCTTTTCCAGCGTTGAGGTTTACTCCAACGGTGGTTGCCCCATTCGTGGTCGAGCTGAGTGTAGCTTGAAGTCCTTTCACACCAGGGACATTCGCAGATCCGGATATTGTCGTGTTTCCTCTTTGGGAGAAACTGATGTTTGCATTTGTAGAAGCATTACCAATTCCGATCATACCTCCCCATCCAGCTTGCCTGTCGTAGGTGACACCCAAGCCCAGGGCCGTGCTTTTGAGAGCGGGGGTTAAGGTAGTTCCCAATGAAGAAGATATTTTACCTAAATCAAGTCCTCCGCCGGCAGTAAATGCTCCGATCGCTCCATTCGCAAAACCTGCAAGGATTCCTTGTGTTCCATTACGGCTACCGTCTATCGCCTGTACGGCTCCGTTGACAATGGCTGCTCCTACGTTCGCAGCGGTTGTAACAGACGCGCCCACAAAAGTCCCTATTGAGGCCATGGCTCCTCCGATCGTCCCCATCACTCCTCCTGTAGCGACTGCCGTAGAGGCGGCTGTTGCTGCAGCTGCGGATGCCGTTGCCGCAGAGGCTCCTGCTGCAGTCGCCGCGTTAGCTGCCGCGGCAGCGGCAGAAGCTACGGACGCTGCTCCGAGTGTAACGATCGTTGTTACAGCCAAAATCCCAGTTGACCTAGCCGCATTGGCTTGCGCTTTTTTGTCCGCTTTGCTTTGCTCTCGTTTGCTGACAGATGCTCTAAAGGCTGAATTCAAAACAGCTCGTTCGTTTTCTGACATACCAACTGACAACTGCTTGACTGCTTCTCTTTGGAAAAGTTCTTTCGTAAATCCTTTTTTGTCTTTGAGAGTCGGTGTTGAGGAAGTATAACTGGTCGCGGAGGATTTTAAACCAAACATCTGGTTCATGTAGGCTTCCGATTGGATTTCTGCACTTGTTACATCCACACTACCAGCATTCGCGATTTGATTTCCCTCCCTAAATGCTTTTTGAATGTCTCTATCTTTTGCACCGAAGGCGACTGCTGCTGTTTTAACAATTCCACCTACGACACCCACAACTTGTGTCACCGCGTTCGCAAGAGGATTTGCCGCTACTGCGCGCCTTGCTTTTTTAGCAGCTTGAGATCCAACATAATCTCCGATGATATTCGATGCTACTTCTGGAGGTAGACCCGTGCTTGTCGCAAGAGCATTCGTTGCATATTTTTGAACTAGGCCTTTTTCATTTGCTCGTATCGCGCTAATGGCATCTTTGGCTCCCGTCATTTTAGGGATCTGTTTATCCAGATATTTAGACGTCGCCTTAACCATTTCACCTACCGCTGTTCCCATTGGATCGATATGTGCGGCTACGCCTGTACCTATTGCGCCAGTTACTGCAGTTGCAGCACTGGCAACCGTCTTTACGACTGTCCTCACGCCCGTTGCCACAAAGCCAATAAGTGTTCCAGAGACTCCGCCAGTTACTCGGTTAAGGGCGCTGGCTTGTTTAGCAACGAGGTTCTCCACGGATCGAATAGGATCACTGATCGAAAATGTATTGGCTCTATCTCGTATTTTCTTTTCTTGTAACTTGCCCCGCATGAAGCTGATCGCATCAGTAAGCATTGCAATCTGATCTTCGTCCGCACCAGATGCCCGTGCCCAAGCTTCGGCTAGACTGCTATTGATCTGATCTTCTACTTTGTTTTTGATCGCTCCTTTAACACCTGCCATTCCACCAGATATGTAGGCGATGAGAAGATCTTTGATGAGGGAGTCGCGGGCTTCTAAATCCTGTTTTTCTTTTTGGAACTTTCTTTCGTTTGAGGATTCGATGATGGATATATCGCGTGCTAGTGCCGCTACTTGTTTGTTATCTGCATTCAGTCCATTTGTAAAGAACTCGTTCATTACGTTGTTCGCTTGTTTACTCACATCATTCCAATCTTCATTTGCCCAGACGTCAAAGAGGTCTTTGCCCTTTGGTGCTGTAACTGGTTTAACGCTTGCTAGAGTCATGGTGCGGCTTTGTCGTTCTGTACCAGCGATGTATTCTCCTTGGGCGTTACGGCCAACGACGCGTCCGTTGTTTATCACCTTAGATAAAGTCAGGACTTTCGAATCTCGGTTGAAATCGACTGTAAAATCCCTACGCAATAAATCTGTGCAGCTCTCTGGGTTCACATAACAAGAATCTAATCTCTTTTTCTGCTCTGCACTTAGGGACCTGACGATCATCCCATCTTGGAATTCCAGATTCGGATCTAATGCTTTTAGCCGATCTAGCGCTCCTTTTTTGTTTTTGGATAAATCGTTTAGGAGGTCTTTGAATTTCGCATCACCTTTGAACTCACCCTTATCATCAAAACGTGCGACAGATCGGTTCTCCCACAGTATCCCGAATGCTTGTTGGTTGATGATTTTTTCTTGTTCAGCTATGGCAGACCGATCGTTGTTCTGATTGATAGACAATAGCTGTGAATACTGATATACCCCATTTGTGGTTGTTTGGAAAACTTCGGAGATATCCTTTCCGTTGACAGTGAGAGAGGTATTGACTGTCTTTTGGCCCGAGGCACCGAACAGAGAATAACTGTTGGAAGTGAAGGTTTGTTTTGCGGAAGAAAGAGCACCCAGTTCTGTTGCGACGCCTGATATTTTTTGGACGGAACCGAGTTCCAGTCCCACATCTCCCATTTTTGTCGTATATACGATTCCATTTTCTCCTTTGGATAAACTCTCGGAAACGTTCCCTTTTACAAAAGAAGAAAGGAATCGATCAAAACCGTTGCCTTCTTGCCGAGTCTCACTCGAAGGTTCTGCAAAAGTAAATTTTCGATTCGCCAAGGATTCAAGACTTGCGTTATACGAATCGAGAACGGAGCTAGCACCCGTATCGACGCCATTTGCACTTGTTAGTATAGCCTGCGAAGCCGATGAAAGATTCGCAAGTTCGCGAGACGAGGAGGCGACACTGGCTTTTGTAGAGAGATCTTGCCATTTAGAAAGTCCTGTTCCGTATTCGTCTTGGATTTTCGCTGTCCACACCTGACGTTTCTGGTCAAGGTCAGCCATGGATTTGTCATAATCTATTTTTGCTTGCGCCTTTGCCAAGTTTGCCTGTATTTTCCAAGATTCATAAAAATCCTTATAATTTTTGACTTGGCTCTCCCAATTGCTGACTGCCGGAGTAATTTGGGTGGAGTACATATTGAATTGGTTGCCAAGGGAGCCCTTCACCCCATCCCAATAGTTCGTATAACTTTGCATTGTGGAATCGTATACGGTATACTGGATCGCATAAGTAATATGATCCATACGATAATCGCTATAAGAACCTACCCGATTGATCCGATATTTAGAAAAATTCACACCGGCCGCATCATCTAGTATTTTATTTCCTCGTAGGGCAGGTGAAGGATCGCCGCAATTTAGAACATTGCAATCAAAACTGCCTTTGCTGATGGAAACCCAAGCGAAACCATCGTTTGCTCTTGCTTTATTGGCCATTCCCGTATCTTTTGTAAAAAAATTATAGAATACGTTTCCTTGTCTTGTCCTTCCCGTTCCCGCAAGTGCATTGTCTATGAAATGGTTCACTCTGTCCTGTTCGTCGGGCCAATACGTATCTGGAAAGGCCGCTGGCAACACAGAAGATAAAAATTCTTCCGTTTTAGGTACGCCCGCATCTGGATACAAATCGCTGAAATTCGAACTCCAGGAGATACCAGGATTGAGACCATTCCAAGTATCATAACTGCCATAATGTACACTACTTCGCCAATCACCTAAGGTCAAATGGTGGATCGAATGGTAATCAGAGATTACAGGGGTGAGTGAATGTTGGTAGGTATACACCAAACGGTTATAACTTGTATGTTTTCCCGTCGCAGCAATGGTCTGGTCCGATAAAAAGGTATTGATCTTGGTTGCTAAATCAGTTAACGAAAAACTGGCGTCTGTTGCCGATTTGTTCAATTCTGCTTTAATATCTGTTATGTATTTGTTAAGCAAGACTCCCGCATCATTGAAACCACCATTATTTTTATAGCGATAGGCACAGTCATCGGACGTTGTGCAAGGTTTTGCCAAATCTGTCTCAAAACCTGTGATCATCGAGGAGATGGCCGCTTCCACATTCTTTTTGTATAAATCAATTTTGTTCAAATTAGCCTGGAATTCTGCTTCCGAGGCATCCAGTGCCGCCAAAGTATCGTTATACCCTTGTTCAATCTGGGCACTTCCGTTCGCAAACTCGGCTGTTCCTTGGTAATACCGAAAATTGATCGAGTCCTCCCAAGAAGCCCTTGCCTGTTCGATAGAATTGATTGTATTCCCATTCGGAGAACTAGCTATATTAGAACCGAGTCCACTCTGAACAACCAGCCGATCTAAATAAATCTCATCTATCTTTCCTGTCTCAAGTCTTGCCAAAAAATCATTCCGATTCGTTAACAGATCTAAGTTGGCTTTCTCCTCCCAGGTATTCAGTGCCGCATCTGCCTGAGACCTAAGAGACGTCTCTATATAATCCTTGTAGGCGGCAACATCGTTATATGCATCGCTCGTCGTAATCGTTGCCACATAATCCATGATCGCCGTGTCCGCTGCCGCTTCCCAAGAGGAACGGATGAGCCCTTGGTAATACCTCACTTGGTCTGTCCAGGCTGTGATGGAATTCATAAAGTAAGACTCCCCATAGACCTCGCTCATCAGCTGAGATTCGTATTCAGGCAGGGTTAAAATGGGAACGGTTGCTTGCGAAAAGAGGGAAGTATATGCACCGACTAACACAGAGAGAAAAAGAGAAATAAATTTGATTTTTTTTTGTTGGAACAGCGTAGGCGAAAGGATAGCTGGATTCATGGGGAACCTCTTCAGAAAGAAAGGTTCAAAAAAAAATGTTTTGGTGCTTTTTTCGTAAATTCTTCTGGAAAAACGGGAGAAACACTTCCTGTTCCGTTCGAATCTTTTGGATGAAACTAACTTATAACAGAAGCGTCTATGGAATCAGGTGAATGAATTTACGTTTTATGAAAGTATGGCGTGGATTTTATAATTTAAGTTTCTACTTTGGTTTGAAGTCTACATTGTCCCAGTAATCTTTTCCGTAGTCAAAGAAGATCTCTTCGCCTTCTTTGATGGTTTTTAATACTTTGAATCTGGCCGTTTTCCATCTGACGGATGTTACGAGTTCGGCATTTGGTTTGTCTGAGTGGTTGATATAACGAGTATAATTTGACTCTTTTCCCTCTCCATAGATCCACCAATCTTTACAAATCCAAAGTAAATACTTAGAGTCGATGTATTTTGGAGATTCAGCATCTTCGTCGGTGATGATTCTACCCATATAATAGCCAACAGTGTCTCCTTTATAGAGCGTCTGTTTTGTGAAAAGACCCATACCAATACCAGGGATCAGAGAGGGTTTCACGATAAAATCTTTCTCTGAGTAAACGACTGGTTTTCGTTTGGCAATGGACCGGCGTTTCTTTTTAGGGCTCACTTTCTTTTTTTTCATGCGTATAGGACATAACATGGAATCGATTCTTCTTTGTAAAGCCTGTACCGATTTAAGAATGCACTCCTCATGATCCGATCTTCACTGAAGAGGGCTATTTATGTTACAAAAGCTAAATTCGGATCAAAAGAAAAACAATGTTGTCAATTTAGCATTTTACCGCGCAAAAAAAGCACTTGAGAAGGATGGTTTTGAGGTGGTAGAAAATCCTGACGGAAAAATCACTCTTGTCATTCGTCTTGCGAAATAAGCCCTGATCTGGAAGATGGAAACAAAATGGCAGTAAATAAAATCGAAGGCAGTCGGATTGGAAAAGGTCAGAAACATTGTGTAATTGTTTCTAAGTTCAATGAGTTCATTACAGAGAGTTTGCTCAAAGGTGCACTCGATGCCTTTCGCCAACATGGAATCTCGGAAACAGATGTCACTGTGATCTATGTTCCAGGTGCGTATGAACTTCCTGCCACCGTCTCGAAAGTGATCCATTCTAAAAAACATTCTTTCTCTTCTATCATTTGTTTAGGTGCCGTCATTCGCGGAGCGACATCTCATTATGATTTGGTCGCTGGGGAAGCCGCGAAAGTGGGTGCCTTATCTCTCTCTTCCCAGATCCCCGTTATTTTTGGTGTCATTACCACAGAGACCATTGAACAGGCGATTGAAAGGGCAGGGACCAAGGCCGGAAACAAAGGTTATGAGGCCGCGACAACCGCCATTGAAATGGCCAATCTCTTCCAAGAGATCGGATGAGTAGCCGACACAGAGGACGTTCTCTTGCACTCATGTGCCTTTACCAAATTGATTTGGTAGGCACAGATCCCAGCCGAGCGATGAAGTTCGATTGGTATGACAAAAAAATCACCAAAGAAGAAAAAGATTACGCCATCTTTCTTGTGAAAGGAGTGGTGGAAAAACGGGATTCTATCGATACTCTAATTAAGAAATACTCAGAAAATTGGGAGTTATCGCGGATCTCTGTTGTGAACCGCTGTATCCTTCGGCTTTCGATTTTGAGTCTACAAAAAGAGCCTTTTCTGGCTGGACCTGTGGTCATCAGTGAGGCAGTTGAGTTGACAAAAGAATTTGAGACGGAAGAATCAGCACATTTCATCAATGGTTTGTTAGATGCATTCTACAAAAAAGAGATCTTAGCAAATAACAAGACTTTAGGTGAAAATGGAACCGATCCAAAAAAATAGATTCAGAATCGAGGATGACTGGAAAAGTTCACAACCAAGTTATTATAAAGAAGATCCATACCTTCGTAGTTTAGACCAAAAAGAACAAGAATCAAATTATGCTTCCAGAACGGAATCGAGCAAACCGATCTTAAGTTTTCTATTTTGGGCCACTCTCATCATTCTGATCGCTGTGATTTGTACCGCAGGTGTATATTATTTTTATTATTACAGAAAAACAAATCCAGAGACCATAGCCAAAACACTTTCTGAGGTTCCTGTGGATAAAAAATCCCTTGAGCTACTTCTAGATAAGGCTTATCTTCCCAAAGATTCTATCAATCCTGGGCTATCCAATTGTTTAAACTCGTACTATGATCGTTATGTGAACAAAGCCTTTCGTGTTTGCGAAGAATTTTTAAATTCTCCAGGAAAGGACGAAGAAAAATCCATTGCTCTGACTGTATTAGGTGTGATGTTTGATGAAGCAGGAAGATATGTCAGTGCCATCGAACGATTTGAAAATGCGATCAAATATGATAATAAAAATTATTTTGCTTACTACAACCTAGCTCTAGCCTTTAAACATTCAGGTAAATTTGAAGAAGCAAGAAAGGCAGCCGCCAAAGCCAAAGAAATCGCACCTAATGATCATCGCATTGCTCTTTTGACAGGAAACCTCTACCAAGAGATAGGGGATCCAGTCGCCGCCATTGACGCTTATAAAGAAGGCCAGGCATTAGCTCCGAACGATCCTATTTTAAGTTATAATCTTGCCATTAGTTTTTATAAACAGGGAAAAATTCCTGAAGCCATAGAGGAATTTCAAAAAGCAGCGCTAGCTTCACCTAATTCTAATGTGGCGGCATTGTCTTACGGACATCTAGGATCTATTTTTTATGCGAGAGAAGATTTTGACAGGGCAGAGTATTATTTTAGAGAAGCGGCAAGGTTAAAACCAGCAGAGGCAAAATATTCTTATAATCTTGGTCTTATACAAATGAAAAAGAAGAACACGGAAGAGGCGGCACGTTATTTCCAAAAAGCATTGGATTCAGGCTCCAATGATCCTGAAATATATCGTTATATCTCCGAAGCCTTCGTTTCGATGGGACAATCTTCACTTGCGATTCAAGCTTTAAAAAAGGCACTTTTATTAAAACCAAATGATGTAGATTCTATTTTTGCTTTGGCAGAACTTTACTACAAAAAGGGAGAGCTAGTCGAAGCAGAGAATCTTTTTCGCAGAATCATCCGTATGACACCTGGAGATAGTTATACGGAAACTGCGTTCGTAAACTTAGGTATCATTTTGGATGAAATGGAGAGATTTGGAGAATCGATCCAATCTTTTGAAGCGGCTATTGCCTTAAATCCTAAAAATCTTTCCGCTAGATACAATTTAGGAATTGCGTATCTACATGCTGGTATGCCAACAAAAGCGATTGAAAGTTTCCGCAAAGCTTCTGCCATAGATCCGAACCATACACCTAGTCGCCTAGCGATTGCGGATTATTATTTAGAAAATAAGTATTTTGCGGAAGCAATTTCGGAATATGAAGAAATACTTTCCGAAAAACAAGAGTTACATGAAGCTAGGCTGAAACTGGCCGAGTCTTATTTACAAAATCGAAATTTTGCCGCCGCAGAAAAAAGTTTGGTTTACATCTTAAATCATTCGCGTGACGGAAATCAAATCAAAATGGCGCATAGAAAATTAGCACTTTGTTATGCGGGAAGTGGAAGTTCAGGAAGCTCCGTAAAAGCCAAAGAAGAAGCTTTTCGAGCAGCTCATATCGATCCAGAAGACATGGAATCTAAACTAGTTTTATCAAAAATTCTAATCGATTCTGGTTCGTTAATGGATAGAGAAAAGGCAATTGATGAGTTGAATGTTATCATTCGGTCGGATGTAACTCCAAGTGTTTCTGCTAAAGCTCATAATTATTTAGGTGTCTGTTATTTTAAAAATGGAGAATTCAAAAGAGCTCTCCAAGAATTTCAATTGGCATTAGACTTAAATCCTAATCTAACTGAAGCATACGAAAATAAAAGAGCCGCCAGAGCTCAATACGAAAAGTCTTTAGATTCAAAAAAACGGACTTTCTTTTGAGTTATTTTGAGTTTATACCTCACGAGAAATTTCCACTCATTTATTCCGTCTGTAAAAATACAGGCATCCTAAAATACATTCCAGCGAATCACAGGGAGTATGGTGATTCGTATTTTATGGAAGAATACCAAAACCAGTATAAAAAAACTTATTATGAAGATGAACCTAATCTTCGCAAAATGGCTGTTCGCCGTTTGGAGGTGATCCAAAGTCTACTAGGTAAAGAATTATCACAAAAATTTTTACTGGAAATTGGATCTGCTGCTGGATTTTTTTTAGATGAGGCAAAAAAGTTAGGGTTCTCCGTAAAAGGGTATGAACTTTCCGGTCGGGAAGTCGAGTATTCTGTCTCAAAGTTAGGACTCGATGTTTCTAGACAGTCGATTTTGGATGTTCCGATTTCTACGCATGAAGCGAAAGTGGATGTGATCTCTGCTTTTTTTGTCATCGAACACATCCAAGAAATTGATTCTTTATGGTTGAAACTAAACAGCTGGCTCCGTCCGAGTGGGCTTTTGTATCTGGCCGTGCCATCCTTTTTTGGCCCAACTTTCCAAACAAATCCGCGAGTTTGGTTGGATACCCATCCAAAAGATCACTTCTTTGATTACGATCTAACTTCTTTGAAAAAACTCTTGTCACCTGTCGGCTACAGATTGAAATATGCTAGACCTATGTCGTATTACCCGAAACGGGACTTAAGTTGGAAGGGTAAATTGCCACTCCTAGCTTACAAACTCTACGCCAACCAAACTTGCTACGGGGACACCATAGAAGTTGTGTTCCAAAAAATATAATTATGAAATTTACTGAACTTTCCTTTCACGAATCCATCCAGAAAGCCTTAGATAAGATAGGTTATTCGGAACTCACTCCCATCCAATCAAAATCCATACCATTTGCTATGGAAGGCAAAGACGTTACAGGTCTTGCACAAACCGGAACAGGGAAAACGATGGCATTTTTATTGCCAACATTACACAGGCTTCTAACAAGCACAGATGAAGAGACATTGCCCTATGCTTTAGTTTTAGCTCCAACAAGAGAATTGACCATCCAAATCGGAGAAGAAGCTAAAAAATTATTACAATTCACTGATTACGGAGTCGCTACCATCATTGGTGGCACAGACTATCGCTCACAAGAAGAAGCTCTCGGCAACAAAGCATGTATCATCGTTGCGACGCCCGGCAGGCTTATCGATTTTGTGAAAAATCATGGGTTATCACTCGATGCGATTCGAGTCGTGATTTTAGATGAAGCCGATCGAATGTTTGATATGGGATTCGTAATGGATCTCAAGTACATATTTCATAAATGTAAAAATAGAAAACAGAGTTTGTTGTTCAGTGCTACTCTCAGCTATGAGGTTGTACGTCTTGCGAGCAAATACCTGATTGATCCCATCGAAGTTCATATTAACCCCGAAAAGGTGATCACCGAAAGAATAGACCAAACTCTATTACATTTAGGCCGAGATGAAAAACTTCCATACCTCGTAAATTCTTTGTTAAACTATCCGATTGAAGGATTAGGAATCATATTTACGAATTATAAAATGAATATTCCTAAAATCGTTGCTTGTCTCCGAAAATTCGGAATCACAGCAACTGGACTTTCTTCTGAACTCGACCAGAAAAAAAGGATTCGATTATTACGAGATTTTAAGGCTGGAAAATATAAATACCTGATCGCAACTGATGTAGCTTCGAGAGGCATTGACATTGAAAATATTGATGTTGTTTATAATTACGATCTACCTCAGGATGCAGAAAATTATGTACACCGAATCGGTAGAACGGCTCGGGCTGGAAGGAAAGGTAGTTCCATCGGATTTTGTTCTGAAACGGATTATACGGAACTGGAACGAATTGAAAAGTATCTGAACTCAAAGTTACCAGTAGCAGAAGTAAATGAATCCTATCTCCAATTTCCAGAAGGAGAATTCACCGCCGTTTTTCCAGAGGAAGTAATTCCTGGCGAAAAAAAATACCAGGACCGAGAAAGAAGGGACAAACGAGAAAAACCTGGAAGAGGGCGGGACCGCGACAAAAATCGTTCCAAACAGCATCCACCAGCTAAGATGAGTCATACGCACGAAGCACATGGACATGAATCATCACATAGTCATAGCCACGCTAAGTCGGAAAAACATAACAATACATCTGATAAACCCCAGAAAAAACATCAAAACAAAGGGCCAGATTCTAAAAAACAAAACCAACATCACAAAAAGAATACAAATTCATCTCGAAGAAATTTATTTGATAAGGATGCGACGGTTTTATCCTCCACTAAGAAAAAATCAATTTGGAAAAAAATCATCTCCATCTTCAAACGAGGATAATTTTATTTTTTATATGTTTCTGTTGTGGAAACTTATCCCTCTTCGGAGAAACAGTCAAACTACCTTTATACGGTAAAGGTAGTTACATTTCCTATTCAGAACTTTCTCCGATTTTTCCGGAGTTACTTATTTCAAGCAAAGCCTCGTCCCTAGTGACTCAGATACAGTCGCCACAGGGAAAAATTCAATTTCGGCTGGGATCGAGTTTTTATACGTTAGATGATAAAATCATAAAAATTCCAAAACCTGCTCTTATTAAAAATGGGGATTTTTATCTTCCCATTGATATGGCAGAAGCGATTTTTTTAAATTTGATTGCTTACGATTTTCGATATAAATTTAAAGAATCAGACATGCTAGTAGATGTTCCTAGAGAACCTGTTCCCAAAAAAAATATAAATGTAAAAGCGATTATCATTGATCCAGGTCACGGAGGAAAAGATCCAGGGACTTCTGATTCAGTGGGTTACTTTGAAAAAGATGTTAGTTTAGGCGTTGCCAAATATTTATATTTATATCTTAGGAAGTATTATCCTGAAATTCGTCTTCTCCTAACAAGAAAAAATGATGTTTTTATCGAATTAGAAGATCGTTCCAAACAAGCAAATACACTTCTTCGTGATACCAGAGATTCCATTTTTATATCTCTACATTGTAATGCATCCTTGAATGAGAAGGCTGGGGGATTTGAAATCTATTACCTGTCCCAAAACCCGAGTACCGAACAAGCAAGAGAGACAGCACTCCTAGAAAATAAATTCATCAGTCCGAATTCGAATAAAATTGTGAATGTCATCCAATCTCAGATGTTATCGAGTGTGACCCAAAGAAGGTCCAAAAAATTGGCGGAATCAATTGAGCTAGAATATGGCAAAGGGATGCAAAATTCGATTTCGACAAGGGGAGTGAAAAAGGCAGATTTTTCTGTCTTGCGGGGAAGCCTTATGCCTGCTGTATTGATCGAAATGGGGTATTTGACTAACCTCGAAGAAAGTAAAATTTTAAAAGATAAAAACTTTCAGAAAAAAATAGCACGTAGTATCATCAAGGGAATACGAAATTATGCTTCATCCAAAGATTAAAGAATACGCGGATCTCACCAAAAATAAATTTCATTTTTGGAAAACCAAATTCTATAACATTGGTACGGAAAGAGAAAAGACAAGTAGAGAGTTTCAATTTATGTTTTTGTCTTGGTTTTTTTTGCTCTTGTTTTTTACTTTTTTCATTCTGGCTGAAAAAAATCCATTCGGTTTACTGGTTCCATTTCAAGTCTTCCAATTGCCCTCTATAGACAAACGAACCGAGGTGAAAGTTTTTATATCCGACGGCGGAGATAACCAAATCCCAGTGAATCGAAAGATACTTCAAAACGAAGACAAAGATCTATTTGTTTACCAATTGATTGCAGAAGTTGGTTCTCCTCCTTATTTCAGTGTGGAAGAAAGTGCGTCCATGAAAGACAAACTATTTAATCCGAAAAAATTATTGGATTTGCAGTTTGCCCTTAAAAAAATTTGGATCAGAAATAATAGTAAAACGATGATCTTGGATTGGAATGAATCCATGTTACAAACAGTTATGAGTGAATACCGTCTCCCACAAGTGATTCGCTCTGGAGACGAAGTCGAAGAAGAAAATACAAACGCGATTGTTCCAGTAGACACGATAACTTATTATTCTGGTGGGGAAGTGGGTCAGAAGGAAAGTGAGGACGTAATTCGTATACGACGAACGAATGCGTTAGCTGCTACTCTTCGTGCCATTGAGGCAACTTTACTTGAAAACTTTCCCGAGGTAGATTTAATAGAACATAAGTTAGATGGAACAGGAAAAAGTTTTCCTGGTTTAAGTTACCAAATGCTCATTAAAAGATAGGGTGAGTTGATATTACGGGTCGACCCACATTCCATTTATTTTGATGAGCTCAATGAGTTTTTCTGCCGCCTCTGTTTCGGATACACCTTTTACTACGATTTCTTTTCCTTTATAAAGGTGTACTTTGCCGATTCCCGCACCCACGTAACCAAAATCCGCATCAGCCATTTCGCCTGGTCCATTTACAATACATCCCATCACAGCAATTTTAACTCCCTTCAGGTGTCCGGTGAAGGATTTGATTTTAGCAGTCGTTGATTGTAAATCAAACATGGTGCGACCACAAGAAGGACAAGAAATATATTCTGTTTTTGTAAGACGAAGTCGCGTTGCTTGCAAAATATCATAGGATAGATTTAGAGTTTTTTGATACTCTTTTTCTTTTAGTCTGATTCGGATCGAATCTCCAATTCCATCTAATAATAATGCTCCAAAGTGAACAGAACTTTCGTATAGCGCTTGTTCTTCTGTTTCAAAAGTTCCTGCCAAACAAATGGGGTAATCAGTATCTTTCAGTGCAAAGGCAAGTTTTCGAGTTCCTAGGAGATGGTATTCGGCAAACGAAAAAGAGAGATTTTGGATTTTTCTTTTTCTGCATTCTGTCAAAAGTTGCGACAATAAACTTAAATGTTCTTCTTTGATTTGGAATTCAATTGCTCTTTTGTCTTTGGCATAAGCGAAAGCAAAATCCAAAAACTGATTCCATTCGGTTTTTTCCTTATCCATTTCATCAAAAAATAAGAATGGATTTATCACCCATTTTTGTAGTCCAAAGATTTCTTCCGCCAAACTGTCATATTGTGTAGCTAAATCGTCCGTCAGCATGAAACTAATTGGGTTTGGAATTTGTCCCTTTCTTTTCATCGCTGCGGCAGCAGTAACTGCCAATTCGTCTTTAAATTCAAAGAATACGATTTCGTTTTCTTTCGACGACGACAGACCAATGTTATTGGCATTGAAGATATCTGTAATTGATTCTGGTCCTAAAAATGGAAATTCCGTTTCCACTTTTACCCTATTCTTGTCACCTAGTGCTAGTTTGTCTAATAGTAATTCCTTGGAATAGTATCTAGAATAAACAAATGGATCTCTAAATTCTGTATAAGAAGATACTGGAATTTCCTTAGAATTCGTAAGGAGATCATTGTATTTTTTGACGAGTGCTTTCGCGACGGGGATCTCTTCTACCGCATCTTCGGTCAGCGAAACGCGAATTGTATCGCCCAAACCGTCTTCTAAGAGGGCTCCAATCCCGATTGCGGATTTGATCCTTCCGTCTTTTCCGTCACCTGCTTCTGTTACACCTAGGTGCAAAGGATAGTCCATCGAGAGTTCATAAAATCTAGAAACCAGTAAACGATAAGCTTGGATCATCACCTGTGGGTTAGATGCCTTCATCGAGACAACAATATCTCGGTATTGATTTCTTTCTGCAATACGAATAAACTCTAAGGCACTTTCCACCATTCCGAGAGGGGTATCTCCAAATCGATTCATGATCCGATCACTGAGCGAACCATGGTTTGTTCCTATTCTCATAGATACGCCGAGTTCTTTGGATCTTAAAACTAACGGTGTGAATACTTCTTCAATTCGCTCGAGCTCTTCTTCGTATTCCTTGTCTGAATATTCAATGATATCAAATTTCTTTTTGTCTGCAAAGTTGCCAGGATTGATTCGAACTTTTTCGACCCATTCTACACATTTTAAAGCAACTTGCGGAGTAAAATGTATGTCCGCAACAAGTGGTACTCGTAAACCCAGTTCTTTCATACGTTTTCGGATATTAGGAAGGTTGTCCGCATCCGCTTGGCTTGGAACCGTAAGGCGAACGATCTCCGAGCCTACCTTTTCTAATGCCTGAATTTGGGCAATACTAGCCTCCGTATCACGAGTGTTTGATGTGATCATGGATTGAACACGGATAGGGTTATTGCCACCAATGCCCACGTCTCCGACTTTAACTTCTCTCGTTTTTCTACGTTTATAAAAGAAAGGTGATTCGTTGTACTTAGGATTCATTTTTGGTTATGGTCTCATTATCTATAAATTTTCGAAGGAAAAATTGAGCAAGCAGTTCGAAATTTTATTCTAACTTTCAATTTCGCACCTGCCCAGGTCGAAACTCATTATAGGGAATCAATCTCCTAAGAATTAGACATGAATGTTGAAGTAAAACCAAATCTCAGACGGAAATATAGAGTTCAAGTAACCGTGGCCATTTACCGCGAGGGTAGTCTTTCCTATAAAAGTGAGATTATATCGCCGGCATTTTACTCAAAACGTGCTGAAGCCAGGGACCACATCCGTCAGGAGATTCGAGAGCGATTGGCACATTCCCGATTCTTCCGCTCTACTCGTTTGGACTATGATTTAGTTCGTTATACGGAAGAAGGTTCTTGTAATACGTATTTAAGATATTCTATCCAAGATACTGAAGTTTGAATTCGAGTTTAAGACTTCTCGACTGGTTTCATCAAAACAAAAGAGATCTTCCTTTTCGCAAAAAAAAAGCCGCCTACGAAATTTGGATTTCGGAGATTATGCTCCAACAAACCCGAGTTGCGGCCATGTTACCGCTCTATCAAAATTTTCTAATAAAATTTCCGACTGTTGATTCTTTGGCCCTTGCCTCTGAAGAGGAAGTCATTTCTGCTTGGCAAGGCCTCGGTTATTATAGCCGAGCTAGAAATCTTCGAAAAGCTGCCATCTACTTGGTCTCAAATTTTAATGGAAAATTTCCGAAACAATTGGAAGAAGTTTTAAAAATCCCAGGGATTGGTCCTTATACCTCCCGCGCAATTCTTTCCATCGCGTATGACATGCCTTATGCTGTCTTAGATGGGAATGTTAAAAGGGTGCTTTCTCGTTTTTATCTTTATGAAGAAAACATCATTGGTCCTAAAGCAGATAGGGACTTACAAAAATTGGCAAATGATTTTTTAAATGTAGAATCACCAGGTGATCATAACCAAGCCTTGATGGAATTGGGTGCGACAATATGTTTACCTGAAAATCCAAAATGTCTCATATGTCCTTTGTTAGGTGAATGTCAGGCACAAATTTCGGGCCAAACAAAGAGGATTCCGAAACGAGTCAAACAAACAAAACAAGTGAATCTTTTGGCTGAAATTCTTTGTATAATTTGTGATCAAAAAATCCTATTGATTCGAGAAAAACACACACGTTTTTTAAAAGGTATGTTGAGTTTACCAATTGTTTTTTTAAATGAATCTGAGGACTCAGAATACAGGTCTTCGAATGTTTTAATGAAACTTCGGGAATTTTTTGAATATACAATACTTCCCAAAAGAATCAAACATACGATCACCCATCATAAATTTGATTTTAAACTAAGATTAGTTTATATCACTAGTAACCAGTGGGGAAATTTTGAGTTCTCGCAGTCTACCGAATGCGACTGGAAATGGGCGGAAATCGATGAATTGACTTCTTTGTTTCCATCTTCAATTGCAAAAAAAGTAAAATTAGAACTCGAAAGTTAAATAAATTAAATTTCTTTTTTTACTTCCACTAACGTATCGAATGTGGACCTTGGAGTTCTATTAAGACAAGATTCTGATATTTCTTTTTTCTTTGTGACAGAAAAATTCTTCCATCCTTTTTTTTCAGATCTTAATAAACCACAGGCATTACATTGTTTTTTTTCATTGCGAAAATTACAAAGATCCATACAGGGAGAATCGTAAATGCCTTTTGCCCTTTGTTTCCATTCGACTAAAATACTTGTGTTTTTCATTTTAAATTCCTCCTGGAAAAATAGAAAAAGATCTGATAAGTTAATATGTGATTGGCGAAGATAAACCAAAGAAGAGGATAATCCTTTCTGTTGATTCTTAAGTCTCCCACCTTTTCATTTCTTTCGAAAAATTTATGAGCCAGTATTCCAGGTAGTCCATGCACAATGGGAAAACTTAAAATCCAAAATGGCGAAATCAAAAAGATCGTAACTGGAAAAAGGAGAAGTCCCATAAGAGTGCCCAGAACATGAAAAAAAACAGTAAAAGTATTTTGATGTTCTGGTAAAAAAACATCGTTATAAAAATTTTTAAATCTGATTTTGAAATTTAAGTCAGTCATTTTTTTTCTCACTCATCGGGTATTTAATAGAAATGCCAGTTATAAAAATGGAGATGGCTTCCCGATAACTTTTCTCCGGTTTTTCAGGCAAACCAAAGGATTCTCGAATCTCCAATAGCAAAGACCCAAAGAGGAGTGACCGAAAAGAGCGACTAACTGAAATCATGTTTTCATCCGGTATCGAATAATCAGAAAACAATTTTAATAAATTTTCATGAGATTTTTTACGTAATTGGAGAAGTTCCTTTGGTTCATTTGGAGAACGGAACATACAAGCTTGGAAAAGACCGGGTTTTTTTAAGGAAAACTTTCGCAGAAGAAGAGAAAAAAACTCTAGTTTTTGAGAAGAAGTTCCAAGAAACGAATCTGCTTCGATGAGTAAAACGCTGATTTCTTCAAAACAAAGATAACTCATATGAATTTTTATTTCATCAAAACTCTCAAAGTGTTTATAGACGGCCGCCGAAGAAAACGAGAGTTGGTCCGCGATTTTTTTAACACTCAAACTATCCCAACCTTCCAGATTCGATATCTCAATGGCGGATTCGAGAATTTTCGTTTTGGTCTCGGAAAAATGGTTAATCATATTAACTATTAAGTTAATGAGATTAACTTTGTCAATCGAAAATTATCTTTCTAACTCTTTTAACATTTCCTCTTTCATTTCCTCAAAAAATTTTACATTTCCCGTAATCACAAAAAACTGGGAATTGCCTTGGAATAACTTCAACAAGGCTTTCGCTTTCTGTCTGGAATCAAAAGATTCCTTTAAGAATCCTTCTGCTTTTTTTGTCTCAAAATACCCAGTTAATGTTTCCATCCAAAGGTTTAATATCTGACTCGCCTTTTCCTTGCTGGCTTCTGGAATTTCGGAGCTACTCATAAACTTAGCCACTGGGCAACCAAAGAAGGAACGATTCCGAATTTGTCTCTTCAGTAGAGAGATCCACAGAAGAATGAAGTCTTGTGGAGATTCTGATTTTTTCATCAAAATCTTCCATCCTTCGTTGAATTGATTGCCTTTGGTTTCTAAATAGAGTACGCCTAATTCTTCTTTATCGTGAAAGTAGCGATAAAAACTAGCTTTATGAGTGGCAGAGACTTCAATAATCTGATTTACCGTAGTTGCATCGTACCCCTGCCGGTAAAATAAATCCATCGCCGCTAGCACCAGTCTTTCTTTCGGAGTTAATCCTTCCAGTGTTATCACCTCTTTTTATTCGTTCATAAAAAAAAGAATAGACTATTTAGTCTATCTACTTTTTTGGTAGGAGATGATGGATAGACTAAATAGTCTATCGGGGGGCTTTTTCATGAAATTTACTACGAGGGTAATATTGGCTATGACTATAATACAAACACAAGTTTCACTTCAGGCACAAAGCATGGAGTTGGGAGAACAAATCATTACGATGACACGACTTCCAGTGCCATGGTATGCTCCTAAATTTCTTGTTAAGAATAAAATGAAAGATTCGATTCCCGAATATTCTCAGATTCCAGGTTTACTAAGAAAGTATTATTCGATCGAGGCGAAAACAGGTAAGTTCGGTGGGATATATCTTTGGGAAAATCAGAAGGCTGCGAGAGATTGGTTCAATCTGGAATGGTTTTCTCGAGTGAATAAAAAATATGGTGGTGACAATCAGGTACCCTTGCTTAAGGCTCTGTACATATTGAACTTCGAAGAGAAAGATCAAACAACTCTTACAGATCGATTCGCAAATGTAAAAATATTTAAAATCCAAGTTCGTTCACAAAAGGAACTGATCTCAAGAATCGCTTCCAAGGCGGATTCGTTAAAAGGTATACCAGGATTCATTTCTCTCTGGATTGCAGAAGGTGAAAACTCTCACCTTCACGTAATTAGTTTGTGGTTGAATCCGGAAAGTTTTTTAGCATACAATTTTGATTCTTTATGTTCACCAGAATGGAAACTTGTCGAAGAGATCGAAACAGCCGTTCCCTATACCTTAAAAATAAAGTAAGGAGAGAAAATTTATGGAAAGATTAGAGTTTATAAAACGAAATACACTTGAATGGCGGGAAGTCGATTCACCAAAAATTACAAACAAGGATCAAGTACTCGTCCGTCCACTTGTTGTCTCGAGGTGTGATTTAGATTTGCCCATACTCCGTGGACAAACTTTATTTCGAGCTCCCTTTCCGATTGGACATGAATTTGTGGGGGAAATCATAGAAACTAGCGAAGATTTGTCTGGAATATTTGCAAAAGGACAGAGAGTAGCAATCCCGTTTCAAATTTCATGTGGTCATTGCCATGCGTGTGAGACTGGAAAATCTAAGAGCTGTTCCGCGGTGCCTCATGCATCTGCATATGGTATGGGTAAAAGTGGAAAAGATTTTGGTGGTGCATTGTCGGATGCCCTGCTTGTTCCTTATGCAAGTTCTATGTTAGTACCCGTTCGTTCTACAACCAACTTAGTATCGATTGCAAGCATCAGCGATAATTTGGTTGAGGCATGGAAACTCGTGGGAATCTTTTTGGATAAAAAACCTGAACAATCTGTACTCATAATTGGTGGCCAAGCAGCAAGTATTGGTCTGTATTCAGCGGCTCTTGCCAAATTTATGAGTACTTCCGAAGTGTTATATGTCGATATCGACCAGAGAAGATGCCAAATAGCTGAAAAGATGGGAATACCCACAGAACACCTAACGGAATACCCCAAATCATTTCTCAAGCGGTATGATATTGTCGCCGATGCAAGTGGAACCCAACAAGGATGGAGTTCTGGACTGCGTTCCTTGGAAGTAGATGGCATTTTCGGTTCTGCGTCCATTTTCTGGTCTAACGAAGTTCCCATTCCCTATCTTGATTTGTACAATATGGGTGCAAATATTCATATTGGTCGCGTGAAGTCGAGGGAATGGATACCTCAGATTTTAAATCTTGTGGAAGAAAAGGGTTTTGATCCTGCCCCCATTGTGACAAGGACAGCCAATTGGAAGGATGCGAAGGAAGCCTATCTCGAAGAAGAAACAAAGCTTGTGATCGTTAGGTGATCACAAGCCGATTTTTTATTTGTAATTTTTAATATCGGTCAAACAATCACTTTTTAACATGATATTGGAGCCAGATTGAAGATAAGTTTGCAAAAAAGTTACAAGTGCACTTGTTCCTGTGTTCGCATAATACATCACACACGTACTATTTGAGCAGTGTTTCCCGTTGGAAGAATCTTGATGAGAACTAGAAAGTGGTACACCGTTGTTTACAAGTCCTAGTGCGTGGCCCATTTCATGGATAAGAGTTGATTGTTCTACATAAACACGAGTGGCGTTCGTTACAGCAACGGAGCCAGCTGAAATGGAAGTTATAACGGGTTTAAATATAAAGAGATAGGGAGTCCCAGTGATATTGATGCCGATTACATTTTGATTTGCAGAGCCGTTTTCATTAAAGTATCCATTTAAAAAAGCGACAAAAAACCTTCCCGTATCTGCAGTTGAAGTAGCTTTCCTGTAGGTCTTTGCTAATGTTAATAGTTCACTATTTGTCCAACTTGATTTGTTCTGAGACGAAATGGATTGCATACTGGATGTAGTACTTGGAATCGTAAATGATACACTTTGTCCGCGATTTTGAAAAATTTCTTTTAAATTGTCTTCAAGAATTCCCCAGACAGTTTTTGTGGTTGAGGTGGCTGGATTTGTAAAGCTTCCAGTATACGGATCTGCATCTGCTTCATATAAAACCTGTAATTCCATTTTAGTCATTGTAGAATAATACGTGGCTAGATTGTCATATTCACTCGTTCCAGTCGATGCTAGCGCAAACTGTCGTTGCAGAAACGCCACTAAAAATATGTTCTCTATTGTATCGTCTTTTTGACTTTTAGAGGTATCGCAGGAAATACTTAGACTTAATAGTAAAAAAAGCATCGTCAACTTTTTGGACATCGCTAAAATTCTCTCTTAATATAAATTCTACGTATTAGTTTAATCCTAAAGCTAATAGCTGTCGTCCAAGTCGTCCGAAAGAGACGCTTTTTTATAGGCAGATGGCGTGAATCCTGTTATTTCTTTGAATACCTTATTAAAATTCGACTTAGATGAAAATCCAGAACCGTATGCAATTTCTAGTAAATTCGAGTTTTTTGTTTCCTTGATCTTTTGTTTTGCTTCGTTCACTCGGTATTCTGCCAAAATCTGGTAAAATTGTTTTTTTTCAACCAATGCCAAGTACTCGGAAAGTTTGTGTTCGGTAACATTTAATTTTTTTGCGAGAAGCCCCAGTGAAAGATTTTCATCCAAAAAGACTTTATCCACTTGAAACAATACATTAAACTTTTGTTTGAATAAATCTAAATTAATTTTCGTTAGCTGAGATTTTTTGTATTTTTTTTCGTAGATAACCTTTTTCTGGATCTCCATAAAAAAATCTGGATTTCTCTGTTTGAGAAGATAAAAAAAACAGAGTAAAGTTCCGCAATAAATAGAAACGCTAACATGAGCAAAAGAACGATCGAAAATGATAGTTAGAATAGCAAGAATTGGAAGCAGAAGGGCAATCCAGATCGAAATTAAAAAGAATAAACGCAACTTTCGATCACTAAATATTCGGTATAATTCTATATTTCTTAACAATCCGAAAAGCGGAGAGAGGCAAAAATAAAATAACGAAGAAAGTGCGAGTACCACTCCGCACTTAACAGCTAGAGGAATGTTTTCAATTTTAATTTTTCCATATTCATTGAGTATCATATCTGATTGTTGGTCTCGAAAATAAAAAGGGAAAAGTAAACAAATAACAATCAAGGTAGGAAAAAATTTTATCAAAAATTTTGATTTTGAGATAGTATAATCTTCAAAAGTTAAACGTAAATAACGTTCTGATATAGGACCTAGAAGTGAAAGTATAGGAGTAGGTGTGAGCAATAAAAACTTATACTGATGGATATAATTAGAATGCATCAAATAGGAATGAAAAAAAAAGTATCCTCCCGCAAAAAAAATAAATGCAAGTAGTAGATGATTTTCCTTTTTTTCTCTAACGGTAAGCTCACCTAAACAAAACAAATTAGAAATAAAGGTAAAAGAAATAAGTAAGTTCAAAACCATACGTAAATGATAGTGGAATCAAACTCGAAATTTCAATCCTAAATAAAGATGTTCAATCAATTCTTTCGTAATGATCTTTGCATTTTTAAAATTAGAACTCCTAAACATCACCTGTTTTCCCAATAGAAGAACGGCGATTCCGTGCACCATGGTCCAAGCTGCCATAGATGTTTTTTTGATATTTTTAGAAACAAGTATCCCTTGTTTTTCACACTCGGTAATGATCTCTATTAAAACCTGAAACGTATCTTCTTCCGCCGAGATCAGAGCCTCAAACTTCGAATGATTCTCAATTTGATTTCCGTACATGATTTGAAACAAGTCTGGATTTTTTAGAGCAAAGTCGACATAAGAGATGCCAGCTTCACGGAACTGGAGCAGCGGAAATTTTTGGTATAGCTTTTTAACATGTTTCAATTTTGAGGTCAATAATTTAAATCCCTCGAGCGCCACATCGGCAAGAAGAGCTTCCACATCTTCATAATGTCGGTAAGGAGCCGCTTGGGAAACACCTGCGATCCTCGAAACTTTCCTGAGAGAGAGGGACAAATATCCTTCCTTCTTTATCAAAAAAATAGCAGCTTGTATCAATGCCTTTTTTAAATCTCCGTGGTGGTAAGTCGCTTTTTGGTTAGGTTTTTTTAATGTTGACATGTATTACATTGATTTTAATTTGGCTTTATGTTATCATCGTTAACATTGCAAGGGTGGTTAAGTAGTCAATGAAAAATCTTGAAATTGAATCTAATTATGATGTAATCTGCATTGGTTCGGGTATGGGAAGTTTAACAGTGTCTAGTTTACTTTCGCAGTTTGCCGGAAAAAAAGTTTTGATGATTGAAAAACACTTTCAAGTCGGTGGTTATACGCATGCCTTTTCACGTAAAGGAAATAAATTTCACTGGGATGTCGGTATTCATTATGTTGGCGATATGCATTCTACTGGCTTTAGTCGAATTTTGATGGATAAAATTACGGCAAAAAAGGTTGTATGGCAAAAAATGGCGGAACCTTTTGAAAAGTTTGTATATCCTACAAAAACCTTTGAACTGTATGGTGAAGAAAATAAGTTTAAAGGTGATTTGGTTTCTGCTTTTCCCCTGGAAAAGGATTCGATTGAGCGTTACTTTCGAGATATTCATAAAGCGGCTGCCTTATTTGGTAAATCAATGATGATGAAATCATCAACACCTGATTTAAATGCCTTTAAAGCTCAGTTGGAGAATCCAAATATTGAAACACTAAAAGATTATTTAGATTTTTATTTCAAAGACGAGCAGATAAAGGCTATTCTGGCATCTCAATGGGGGGATTATGGATTACCACCTTCCAAGTGTTTGTTTGCTACTCATGCTGCACTCGTAGTTCACTATTTCAATGGAGGTTTTTATCCCGTGGGAGGTGGTGGAAAAATATTTGAAAGTGTTGAACCACTGATTCTTAAAAATGGTGGAGCTGTTTTAGATACTACGGAAGTTACTGAAATTATCATTGAAGATGGGAAAGCAATAGGTGTAAAAACTCGTTTCCTCAGAGGAGATAAACCAGAGAGAAATTTTTATGCGCCGATCATCGTCTCTTGTGCAGGTGCATACCCCACGTATATGAAACTAATTCCAGATTCCGTTCCCATTTCTTTTCGAAAAAATCTCATGGATTTCTACAAAAAAGAAAAAATGGCTACAAGCATTTGCGTGTATATGGGGTTGAGTGAGAGTCCAGCTAACTTAGGTTTTAAGGGTGAAAATTATTGGATATTCGCATCTAATGACCATGAGGTTAATTTTAGTGAAAGAAATGAATGGCTAAAGAACTTCGGTGAAATTCGCAATTTATATATGTCCTTTCCTAGCCTCAAAGATCCAGACGCTAAACATCATACAGCAGATATGATTACCTTTACCGATTACGATGTTTTTGCAAAATGGAAAGATTTGCCTTGGAAAAAAAGAGGTGAAGAATATGAAATTTTTAAGAAAAAAATCGCAGAAACAGTGATAGCATCCATTGAAAAAAGATTTCCCGGTTTCGAAAGAATTGTAGAATACATCGAAGTTTCGACTCCACTTACCAATGAACATTTTACGTCGCATCCAGACGGAGCCATCTATGGTTTGGCGTGTGTTCCCGAACGTTATGATAAAGCAAAATCTCCTTGGTTTGAGGTGACAACACCCATTGAAGGTCTTTATCTAACAGGAGCAGATGCAGGAGGATCCCCAGGAATCGCGGGAGCGATGATGGGAGGACTTGCTACGACTTTAAAAATTTTAGGTAGTCGTGAGCTCTTAAAGAAGATATTAAAAGAGTAACGGGGGAACATTCTTTCCCTGGACATCCTGATCGCGTATCTAAGTCTAATCTGTAGACACTATGCGAACGATTACCATCAGGCAAATGAGATATGAGGAGGCACGGATCAAACTTGATCGGGAGCTGAACGATGCCTTTATGTCGGGAGAGTCGTTTGTCGAAATTTTACATGGAATCGGCGAGGGAATTCTTAAAAGAATGGCGATTGACTACGTAGAGTCCTGCGATTTTCTGAAATTAGTAGAGAGAGATCCCATGATTCGGACAAACCCAGGGACCACCCTGGTTGAGGTTCTTGCTCCCTCGAAGGAATATATCAATCGACTACGCAGATGACCCACGGAAATGATAAAATTCAAATTTTAGATGTAACCCTTAGAGATGGTGAACAGACCAATGGAGTTTCTTTTTCTTGGGAACAGAAGTTAAATATCACCAAATTTTTATTATGTGATTTGAAAGTAGACCGAGTCGAAATCGCGAGCGCAAGAGTTTCTCCGGGTGAATTTGATGCCGTTAAAAAGATCATCGAGTGGTCAAAAGCAGAAGGGTTACAAGATAAAATTGAAATTCTAGGATTTGTAGATTTTGATAAAACTGTAAATTGGATGAGAGATACTGGTGTCAAGGTGCTGAATCTTTTGACAAAGGGTTCCTTGAACCACCTAACAAACCAGCTAAGAAAAACTCCTGGAGATCATTTTTCTGATATTTCAAAAACAGTATCTTATGCCAATGAGAATGATATAACAGTAAATGTATATCTCGAGGATTGGTCCAATGGATACCTTCATTCACGAGACTACGTAATAGAGTATCTAAACGCCGTATCGAAGTTAAAAATCAAAAGATTTTTTTTAGCAGATACTCTGGGAGTTTTGTCACCTGATGAGACATCAAAAGCAATCTCCGATCTTACAAACCTATTTCCTAATTTATGGTTTGAGTTTCACGGTCATAACGATTACGACCTAGCGGTTGCTAATTGTTTAGCGGCTGTCAAAGCTGGCGTGAAAGGATTGCATGTTGCCGTAAATGGATTAGGGGAAAGAGCTGGTAATTCCCCATTGGAAGCAGTCATCACAGCACTTCATGATAAATCAAATTTTAAAACAGGGGTCCAAGAAAAGGAAATTACCAACGCATCTAGGTTAGTTGAAGTCTTTTCTGGCAAACGGATAGGGGACAATCGACCTATCGTTGGGGAAGATGTTTATACCCAAACAGCCGGTGTTCATGCTGATGGAGATAAAAAAGGAAATCTTTACGCGAATCCGATTTTGCCGGAAAGATTTGGTAGGAGCAGAGTGTACGCTCTTGGCAAATTAGCTGGCAAAGCGAGTATCACCGAGAACCTAAAACAGCTGGGAATGGTGCTCACTCCTGAAATCGAAAAAAAAGTATTAGAACGTGTAATCGAACTCGGGGACCAGAACAAAACCGTAACCAAAGAAGATCTTCCTTACATCATAGCCGATATCTCGGGCCAAAATTTGGATTCACCTTTCCAAATCAAAGCCTGTACTGTGACGAGTGGAATCGGGGTCAAACCCTTTGCCAAGTTAGCAGTAAATTTCAAAGGCGAAGATTTTATTTCGGAAGGCGAAGGTGATGGTGGTTATGATGCGTTTATGAATGCACTCGGCAAAATTTTATCAAAGCTTTCGATTCGTATTCCCTCACTTTACGATTATGAGGTGAGAATTCCACCAGGTGGAAATACCAATGCCTTAGTCGAAACCGTAATCACCTGGAAAAATGAAGGTGATCTGCAACCTATCCGCACCATTGGAATTGACTCTGACCAACAGGTAGCAGCGATCAAAGCAACAGAAAAATTGTTGCATATCATTTTAAGCTAAACATGGAACATTTGTTAATTGCTGGACTAGGAAATCCTGGCCCTCGTTATGCGGGAAATAGGCATAATATCGGATTTATCTTACTCGATGAATTTGCGAACAAAAATAATTTTTTTTGGAAGGCTTCAAAAAAATATGAAGAAGCTTCTAACCAAGATATAGAAATCCGAATTCATCTTTTAAAACCATTGGAATATATGAACCTTTCGGGAAATGCAGTTTCACAGATCGCAAAAACGTATAAAATTCCTCCTGATAAGATATTAATCCTACAAGACGAAGTGGATCTTCCTTTTGGAAAAATTAAAAATAAAATCGGTGGTGGAACCGCTGGCCACAATGGACTAAAAGATATCGTCGCAAAACTAGGATCAAACGAGTTCCATAGACTTCGTTTTGGAGTTGGCAAACCAGAAAAAGGTCAAATGGAAGTGGCCGACTTTGTTTTACAAAACTTCTCCGAGGATGAAAAAAAAATTCTACCAACTTTAATCAGCGAATCGATCAAAAAAATGGAAGAGTGGATCAACAACATGAGTACCTCAAAAAATCGTGTAGGTGAAAAATGATGGCGATTCCACCAAACAAACACATACACGAGACACCTCAAAATAAAGAGCTTACACAATTACTCATCCAAACTTTAGTATCGATTGTTCTCGTAATAGCTATAGTATTTTCACTAGCATTCTTTTTTAGGGCTCCGCTTCTTTCTCATTCAAAAGTTTTTGTGGAAGAGTTTGGATATATGGGACTTTTTTTTGGTATGGTTCTCTCCGATTCTTTACCTGCATTTATTCCACCAGACGCTTTCCTTATGTTAGCTGTTAGTGGGGGAATGCAGCATTTTTACACGATTTTTTGGATGTCCTTGGGCAGTATTCTCGGGGGTACTTTGGCCTATCTCATCGGAAGATTTTTGATCCCAAGATTTCATATTGGTCGACAATTGGTCCTCCATTATGAAGATAAACTTTTGCCTTACGTTAGGCGGTATGGATTTTGGGCGGTTGTGATTGCAGCTCTTACTCCAGTTCCTTATTCTTGGATGGCTTATACTGTCGGAACCTTTAAAATGAATTATGGGCTTTTTTTACTCGGGTCTCTTTTTCGAATCGTGAGGATGACGGTTTACTTTTATGCGATGATCGCAGGATGGGTTTCGGGAGCTTAAGTATGGAGGAGAACCTTCTTTTTCCAAAATCAGAAGATCAAATTATCTTTGAAAAAGTAAAATTTTTCTTTTTGCCTGAAAGAACAGGTGCACTTATTAAAAATATCCTCCAGGGCAAAGTTTCAGAAAAGTCACTCATCTGCTGCCACTCAGGCTGTGACGTCTGCAATGAAACAATTTTTAAATGTTTGACGGCAATTAAAAAAGAACTCGGGCACTGATTCTATGGACTCTTTATTTCCTAAACCAGAAAAACAAATACCGTTAGCGCATAGGCTTAGACCCAAAGATTGGGAAGATTTTTTTGGCCAAACAAAAGTTGTGGAACAATTAAAAAATATCTCCAAACCAACTTCACTTATATTTTATGGCCCACCAGGAACGGGAAAAACCACTTTAGCTCATATAATCGTTGATAAATGGTCTTTGCCAAAACGATTCCTTTCGGCTGTAACAAGTGGTGTTAAGGACATTCGAGAAGTTATTGAAGAATCTAAAAAAATCGGAACAATTGCTCTCTTTATAGATGAAATCCACAGATTTTCTTCTGCTCAGCAGGACGCTCTTTTGCCATCTGTAGAAGAGGGGGATTTGGTACTTGTTGCTGCGACAACTGAAAACCCATCCTTTCGCATCAACCGTGCACTTTTGAGTCGGGCCCAAGTCTTTCGATTGGTTTCTTTGGAACAAAAACAGAATCGCGAAATTTTGGATCGTGCCCTTCTGACTCTAGGGTCGAACAAAACTTTGACGGAAGAGGCAATCTCGGTAGTTCTAAATGCCGCCAATGGAGATGCTCGCAAACTTTTAGGTATTTTGGAAGCTGTATTTTTATTACCAGACGCAAAGTCCATCATCGGTCCAGGTGAGATAGAGCATTTGTTAGGTGTCAGAATTTTAAATTACGATAAAAACAAAGACCAACATTATGATGTGATCTCGGCTTTTATCAAGTCTCTCCGAGGTTCTGATCCTGATGCTGCTCTCCTTTATCTTGCTATTATGTTAGAAGGAGGCGAGGACCCATTGTTTATCGCAAGGCGTCTTGTGGTATTTGCGAGCGAAGATGTAGGCAACGCTTCTGTCCATGCTTTGCCCCTTGCTGTGGCAACCTGGCAGGCCGTGGAACGAATTGGGATGCCAGAGGGCCGGATTCCCTTAGGTGAATGCACTACTTTTTTGGCTAGTGCTCCTAAATCTAATGCCAGTTATCTTGCCATTGACCGCGCTCTTGCCTTCGTAAGGGAAAATCGCTTCGAATACACCATTCCCAATCACTTACGAAACGCCCCTACGGAAACGCATAAAAAAGAAGGAGCAGGGAAAGGGTATCAGTATCCACATGATTACCCAAATCATTTCATTTTGGAGTCTTATTTTCCAGACGAAACCAAAGAAAAACCGCCTGTTTTTTACGAACCTACCGAGTTAGGAATGGAAAAACATCTTCGTGAAAATTTACGAAAACTATGGAACGGGAAACGATTCTAGCCTTGACAAAGGCGAAGTACAATGAGATCATTTCATCAATGGGTTCCGCACCTGATAGTTTTGCACCAATCCTCCTCCAACTTGCTCTGGGAATCGGTTTCTCAGCCGTCATCTTATCCCTTGCGTTTCTTTTAAATCCTAAAAAAAAATCAAAACCCCAAGATACATTTGAATGTGGGGTAACCTATTATGGCGATGCGCGGGGGTTATTTAACATTAAATTCTATTTGGTCGCCGTCTTATTTATATTATTCGATATAGAAGCAGTTTTTCTTTACCCATGGGCTGTGAACCTGATTCATTTTAAAGATGCAGGCCTCGGTGGTTTCTTTCTTTTGGAGATGTTTTTTTTCCTTCTGATCCTTGTCGTTGGTCTATACTATATCTGGAAAAAGGGAGCCTTAGAATGGGATTAACAGAAGCTATATCAAAACCCGGCGAAATGTTTGGTGATATGTTCCAAGTTGCGAAACTGGAAAATGTGGTCCAATGGGGGCAAAGTTTTTCCCTTTGGCCTTACCCTTTTGCAACCGCGTGCTGCGGCATTGAGTATATGAGCACCTCATGTTCAGACTATGACATTGCACGGTTTGGTGCCGAACGTCCTTCCTTCTCGCCTAGACAAGCAGACATGATTTTAGTTCTTGGGACTATCACCTACAAAATGGCCCCCGTACTGCGCCAAATTTATGACCAACTCGCCGAACCCAAGTTTGTAATTTCTGTGGGAGCCTGTGCATCCTCTGGTGGAATGTTTCACACCTATGGCGTGTTACAAGGTGTAGATCGCATTTTGCCTGTTGATGTTTATGTGCCTGGTTGTCCCCCTAGACCAGAGGCACTACTCGATGCTCTCATGAAACTACAAATGAAAGTCCAATCACAAGGTTTAGAAGCGAGACGCCAAGAAATTATGAAAAAGATCCAAGAGATCAACGAAAGAAACAAACCTCTTGTGGTAACATGAAAGAACAAATTGATTCCTTTCTTCAGTCAAACTTTGCTCACTTTCTTGTTTCTAGCAAAGTCGTAAACACGAACTTACCCTATTATACCCTAAAACCAGAAGGTATTGTTCCCGTCTGCCAGGCGTTAAAGGATCATCCAGAATTTGCATTCACATTTTTAAATGATCTAACATCGATCGATTGGCTTGGCAAACAAAACATTCGCTTTGAAGTTGTATATCTTTTGAAGTCTCCTAAAAACAAACATTTCCGCATCCAACTCCGTGTTCCCATTGAAGAGGGCGAATCGGTTCCGAGCTTAGTTTCCGTTTATCCAGGCGCTAATTGGCCTGAGCGTGAAGTCTTTGATCTCATGGGCATTTCATTTTCTTCTCATCCAAGAATGGAGCGGCTCATAATGCCTGATAATTTTGTTGGGCATCCTCTTAGAAAGGATTACCCCTTGGAAGGCCCAGGTCAGGATTATCTGATCCAAGATTTGTTAACCTTACATGTAAACGAGGACATGAGTTCCAATTAGTGGACTCTGGTAGCACTTATGACCATGTATGAAAAAACAGCAGAACACTTTGGCCAAAAGTACAAAGAATTACCAGAAGGCCATCTCCTTGTAAATTTAGGACCTTCACATCCAGCCACACATGGTATTCTCCAAAACGTAATCCAAATTGATGGGGAACGTGTTGTCGAAGCAGAATCTGTGATCGGTTATGTACACCGTTGTTTTGAAAAGTTAGGCGAAAGATACGATTATAATCAGTTTTTGGTTTGCACGGATCGTATGAATTATGTATCCACACCTTTGAACAATATAGGTTGGATTTTAACCGTAGAAAAAATGATGCAAATCGAAGTCCCTGATCGAGTAACGTATGTTCGTATGATCATCTCTGAGCTTTCCCGGATCATGGATCACATCATTTGTAATGGCATTATGGGTGTAGACCTTGGAGCATTTTCTGGATTGCTGCACCTTTTCCACCACCGAGAAAATATTTATCAAATTCTTGAAAAACTTACGGGTGCAAGACTTACAACCACCTTCTGCCGAGTAGGCGGAATGGAGCGTGATATCTATCCAGGTTTTGAAAAAGAAATCAAACTGGTGATTCAAGGATTGAAACCAGCGATTGCTGAGTTCCGAGAGCTTCTCATACGAAACAAAATTTTCAACGAAAGAACCGCTGGAATTGGTGGAATTTCCGCCGATGATGCGATTGCCTATGGATTTTCTGGACCGAACCTGCGAGCGGCAGGAGTCGCTTGGGATATTAGAAAAGATGACCCGTATATGTTTTATGACAAAGTCGATTTTGATATCCCTGTCGGGGAAGATGGGTCTGCACTCCACAGAACGCTTGTCCGTATGGAAGAGATGCATCAGTCGATTAGAATCATTGAACAATTGATAGATGGCATTCCCGAAGGTCCTTACCATGCCGACGTCCCACATACATTTCTTCCTTCAAAAGATAAAGTTTATCACAATATGGAAGAGTTAATTTATCATTTTAAAATCATCATGCATGGAATCAAAGTTCCTCCAGGTGAGTACTACCACGCAACGGAAGCCGCCAACGGGGAATTAGGATTTTACGTTGTCTCCGAAGGTGAAAAAACTCCTTGGCGGGTTCACGTAAGAAGACCTTGTTTCTGGTATTACCAAGCATTTCCGATGATGGTAAAAGGTGGACTTCTCGCCGATACGATTGCGACGATGAGTTCGTTGAATGTGATTGCAGGGGAGCTGGATTGTTAGATGTCTTATCAGTTTTCAACCGAATCAGAAAATAGATTTCAAAAACTGATCCCTCAGTTCCCGAACAAAAGGTCATTGATCCTTCCTTGTCTGTTCCTTCTGCAACGGGATCTTGGTTTTGTAGATCATGAAGGTATGAGTTACATTGCCGATAGGATTGGTGCTCCAATCTCTCTTGCACATGTCCATGGGGTTGCTACTTTTTACACCATGTACAATAAAAAGCCAGTTGGGAAATTTCATGTACAGGTCTGTTCGAATATCTCTTGTTATTTGGCTGGTTCAGATCAGATCACGGAAAAAGTAATACATAAATTGAAAATTCAAAAAGGCCAAACCACTTCCGACGGAAATTTTACTCTCGATGAAGTGCAATGTTTAGGCGCTTGTGGATTTGGTCCTGTTGCCCAGATCAATGAATCCTATTATGAAAATTTAGACCCAGAGAAAATTGATCAGATTTTAGACGAATTGGCAAAGAAGGCATAAAATGGGTTTACGCAAACTACTTACTACTCATATCGATCATCCGGATTCGTTTACGCTAAAACATTATTTGTCTGTCGGTGGGTATGAGTCCTCAAAAAAAGCACTTACCGAAATGACCGCAGAACAAATCATAAATGATGTGAAAACTTCTGGTCTCCGTGGACGTGGAGGCGCAGGTTTTCCCACAGGAAATAAATGGAGTTTTATTCCAAAAACAGATAAACCAAAATATCTGATTTGTAATGGTGACGAGGGAGAACCAGGAACGTATAAGGACCGTTTGCTTCTAGAAAAACTTCCTCATATGTTAATTGAAGGAATGATCATTGCCGCAAAGGCCATTGATTGTCACCAAGGTTATATTTATATTCGTGGCGAATTTATGAAAGGCATTCGTATTGTCGAGGCCGCGGTAGACGAAGCTTATGCGAACGGACTGCTTGGAAAAAATATCCAGGGCTCTGGCTATGATTTTGAACTGTCTGTCTATTCCGGTGCTGGCGCTTATATTTGTGGCGAAGAATCTGCTCTTATCAATTCATTGGAAGGTAGACGTGGTCACCCACGATTAAAACCTCCCTTTCCCGCAGTTTCTGGTCTTTATTCTTGTCCCACTGTTGTGAACAATGTGGAAACATTTTGTAATGTCCCTCACATTATAAAGATGACCGGTGAGGAATATAAAAAGATTGGAACCGAAAAATCACCTGGCACACGTTTGTTTGCGGTGAGTGGTCAGGTAAAAAAACGAGGTATCTATGAAGTTGAAATGGGTACTCCTTTAAAAGAATTGATCTATGATATTTGTGGTGGAATTGAAGGAGACAAGGATTTAAAGGCTGTTATACCCGGTGGTTCCTCCTCCCCGATTTTAAACCAAGAAGAAGTGATGATTGCGACTTTGGATTATGAGTCGATCGCTAGTTTAAAATCTATGTTAGGTTCCGGTGCTGTCATCATTTTGTCCGAAGAAGCAGATTTGGTCGAAACGACTTATCGTTTGGCCGAATTTTATTCCCATGAGTCCTGTGGTCAATGTACACCTTGTCGCGAAGGCACCCATTGGGTAAAAGATATCCTTCATAAAATCCGAGATGGTCATGGGAAGCAGAAAGACGTAGATCTATTGTTTTCGATTGCGAGGAATATGGAAGGTGGCACGACCATTTGCCCGCTTGCCGACGCTTGCGTAATGGCGGTTAGGCCGACCATGCAGAAGTTTAAAGATGAGTTCGCAAAAAAATTAATTCCTGATTCCGCAGAAACAGAGAAAGAAGTAGTAAATGCCACTTAGAAGGAAAGCAGATTAGATATGGAATGGGCGCTCATCTTAGCATGGACAGTCAAAATACTGTCCTTATTTTTTGTCATTCTGACTGGAGTAGCGTATTACACTCTCGCTGAACGTAAGTTTGCTGGGTTTATTCAGGACAGACCTGGTCCAAATCGTGCGGGTCCATTTGGCATCTTCCAGCCGTTAGCCGACGGAATTAAATTTATAGCAAAAGAGGAAATTTTTCCTAAAAATGTCTCAAAGGCTCTGTATCTATTGGCCCCTACCATCTCTATGACCTGCGCGATTTTGGCTTGGGCTGTGATTCCGTTTGGAGGAAGTCTTCCTTCTCCGACTTGGTTGGTAGAGCTTACCGGAATCAAAAGTATAGACTTACAAATTGCAAACCCTGACTCGGGAGTTTTGTATTTACTTGCTGTTTCTTCTCTCTCCGTTTACGGAATTATGATCGCTGGTTGGGCAAGTAACAACAAATACTCATTATTAGGTGGTGTTCGGTCAACTGCTCAGATGATCAGCTATGAATTGCCGATGGGTCTATCTATTGTTGTCATTGTGATCATGACTGGGTCGTTAAAGCTGACTGATATCAGTGAAGCTCAAAAATCGATGTGGAACATTTTATCTCCGCCTGGATTCGTTGCCTTTTTCATTTATGTTACTGCCATGTTTGCGGAAACAAATCGGCTACCCTTCGACCTAGCAGAAGCTGAATCTGAGTTGGTGGTTGGTTTCCATACGGAGTACGGAGCGTTTAAGTTTGCTATGTTTTTTTTGGCAGAGTATATGAACATGATCACCATGTCTTGTTTGACCACCTTACTTTTTTTTGGTGGATACAATGTACCCTTTGGATTGGGAGAGGGTTCTGATTACCAAGCTCTGATTGGTCTAGGTGTCTTTATAACAAAAGTTCTCTTCTTCGCATTTCTCTTTATTTGGGTCAGGTGGACACTTCCAAGATTCCGATATGATCAGTTGATGAGACTGGGATGGAAAAAAATGATCCCATGGGGGCTTTTTGCTGTGATGTTTGCGTCTGTTTACACTGTTTATTGGAAAGAATCTTGGGTGCGTATCTTCTTATGAGTTTGCCAAATACCCCTGAAGCTTATCTTTTCCTTTTGTTTTCGATGATTTGTATTGGAACGGCCGTTAGTGTAATTTTTCAAAAAAATCCAGTTTTTTCTGCCGTATCACTTGTGTTTACGTTCTTTTCACTTGCTGGAATTTATGGAATTATGGGTGCACTGTTTATTGCCACAATGCAAGTGTTAGTTTACGCAGGAGCGATCATGGTGCTAGTAGTGTTCGTTTTGATGTTACTGTCACAGCGAGCAGAATCACTTTCGAAGTTCTTAGACCATCCAATAAAAGTATTTTTTCTGTCAGTCTTTGCTTTTTCCTTTTTCTTCGCTCTACAATCAGCATTAAATACAGGATCACCTCATTCGGCGATAGAAAGCAAAGGTTATACGCAAAAAGAAAATCAAAAACAATACCAATATCCCATCACGGGAACTTCAACGGTTTCCGCAGATGGAAATGTGGCAACTGTTGGCGCTGCTACTTATTTGGAGTATGTATTACCTTTTGAGCTCATCTCTCTATTGCTTCTGATTGCAGTGATAGGGGCTGTGATTCTTGCAAAAAGAAAGTTATCAGCTGAAGAGGCAAAGGACACGATTTTATGAACCATCAAGTTTCCGGAATTCCCATCGAATATTTTCTCGGTTTGGCGGGGATTCTATTTTCGATAGGTGTGTTAGGTGTTTTGATCAGAAGAAATGCTGTTGTGATTTTTATGTCCGTTGAGTTGATTTTAAATTCTGTAAATCTGGTTTTTGTAACATTCTCAAAATCTCTATTCAGTGTATCTGGTGAAGTCATCGTGTTTTTTGTAATGGCGATCGCAGCGGCTGAGGCGGCGGTTGGTTTGGCACTAGTAATCGCGATCTTCCGCCAAAAAAAATCTGCAAATGTGGATGAACTCCAATCCTTGAAGTGGTAACTATGTTAGATTTATTCCCTTTAGTCGTTCTCTTCCCCTTACTTGGATTCTTACACAATTCTTTTTTGCAGAATAAAATCCCTCATCGATTTGCAGGAGCGATTGGTACTTTAGCAGTTTTTTTGCCATTTTGTATCACCTTTCTTGCGTTCAATGAATTCCGTCCAATGGAACGGACTGCTCCGCATATCATCTCACTTTTTCCCTGGATTCATGTCGGAAGTTTCCAAGTCGATTTTGCGTATCAGATTGATCAGTTATCTTTTTATATGACTCTCATCATCACAGGCATCGGAACCTTGATCCACCTCTATTCGATGGGTTATATGAAAGGGGAACAAGGATACACTCGGTTTTTTGCTTACTTAAATCTTTTCGTTTTTTCTATGCTCAACCTTGTTCTTTCCGATAACTTGGTATTAACATTTTTGGGTTGGGAAGGAGTAGGGCTCTGTTCGTATTTACTGATTGGTTTTGAATATGAAAAAGTTTCTGCTGCGAATGCAGGTATGAAGGCATTCATTCTGAATCGAATCGGAGATGTGGGATTTATTTTGGGTACTGGTTTTCTTTTTTGGTTAACAGGTAGCCTTCGTTATGCGGAAATTGCTGCGTCCATTCCTGGTTTGCCAGGATTTTTAGCTTATGCAGATTTAATTGCACTTTTTTTCTTTATTGCTGCTATGGGAAAGTCAGCCCAGGTCCCATTGTATGTTTGGTTACCTGATGCGATGGCAGGTCCCACACCCGTCTCCGCTTTGATCCATGCAGCGACTATGGTCACGGCAGGAGTTTTTCTCATCGCTCGGCTCAACATTGTTTTTTTAGTAGCACCAAATACCTCTCTTTTTATTGCATGTATCGGCGCCTTCACAGCGTTATTTGCTGCTACGATCGGCACATTACAAAACGATATCAAAAAAATCCTTGCTTATTCCACCGTATCACAGTTAGGTTTTATGTTTTTGGCGATGGGTGTAGGAAGTTATGTGGCAGGACTTTTCCATTTGATGACCCATGCTTTTTTTAAGGCTCTCCTTTTTCTTGGTGCCGGTTCTGTGATCCATATCCTACACCATGAACAAAACATCCGTAAGATGGGTGGTTTATTTGGCAAAATCAAACTTACGGCCATTCCATTTTTGATCGGGACCTTCGCGATAGCAGGGATCCCACCCTTTTCTGGGTTTTTCTCGAAAGATTTAATTTTAGAAAAAGCTTATCAGTTCCCCGTTTATGGCCCCTTTTTATGGACTGTAGGTATCGCCGGAGCATTTTTTACGGCATTCTATATGTTCCGTTTGGTGTTTGTTGTATTTTTTGGTAAAGACAGAACAGAAATGCACGGCAAACCGATCCATGAATCAGGTTGGACCATCACCGTTCCTTTACTTGTGTTAGCTGCTGGAGCTGCGATCACTGGTTTTTTACAAACCCCTCATTTCTTTTTGAATGTTCATATATTGGATCATTTTTTTGAACCAGTTCTTTTACCCGGAAAAACATTCGCTGCTGCTAACCAGCTGACTGTATCTTATACAGAACTTTCTGAATCTTCTGCGATTAGGCTTGCCGGTTTTTCGGTTATCCTTGCCTCTTTTGGCATTTTCATTGCTTACCTGCTTTATTCCGTTAAATCGAGTGAGATTCTCGAAGATCATGTTGGTTTTCGTAAGATTCTTTTTCACAAATACTACATTGATGAAATCTATGAAATCTTATTCGTGAAACCATACCAAACCGTTTCTAATGGAATTGGTTTCATTTTTGATCGTTATGTGATCGATCATTTTTTTGTTGGGATAGGACTCGGACTTCGAAGTTTGGCGGGCTTACTCCGACGTTTCCAGACAGGTTTTGTTGGTGATTATGCATTGTATATTACGCTGGGATCGTTTTTTATTTTGCTCTATTTGTTAGTGAAGGGAGTTTAACAGAGTGCCTACACAGATTTTATCTATCATACTTGCGATACCACTCGTTGCTTCTTTTTTTATTTTATTCCAAAAACGGGTAGGAAATATCATCGTAATCTCTGCGCTTTCTTCTGCGTTCACTACGATTTTGTCCTTTGGTTTGTTTTTCTTTTTTGACTCAAGTCAATCCGGGCTACAGTTTGTGCATTGGATTCCTGATTGGATCGTCTCAGGTCGATTAAGTGTAGATTATCATGTTGGCTTAGATGGTGTTTCCTTACTTCTTTTCAGCCTTACAGCATTTTTATTTTTTATCTCTAGTATCGCTTCATGGTCGAATATTCCCAAAAAGATAAAAGAATTTCATATCTGTCTTCTTGTCTTAGAAACATCGGTCTTGGGTGTATTTGCTGCTGGAAATCTTGTATTGTATTACGTTTTTTGGGAAGTTATGGTGCTTCCAATGGTGCTTATGATCGGGATTTGGGGCGGAGAAGATCGAACCAAAGCCGCATTAAAATATTTTCTATTTTCGATGGCCGGCTCCTTGTTTATGTTAGGTGGTATTTTGACGCTTTATTTCAAAACAGGGAAAACTTCGATAGAATCTCTCTCGACAATGGATTTATCCATTTTTACTGTAAGTCTTCAATGGTTTTTGTTTTTCACCTTCGCACTTGCCTTTGCTATCAAAATCCCTCTCTTTCCGTTTCATACTTGGATGCCGGATGTTCATACCCAGGCACCAACCGTTGGATCTGTTGACTTAGCGGGTGTTTTGTTAAAAATAGGTGCCTACGGTTTTATTCGATTTTGTATTCCTTTTTTTCCAGCGATCAGCTTAGAAACCAAAGACCTATTCCAAATTTTAGCCGTAATAGGAATTATCTATGGTGCGATGGCAGCCTTTGCACAAAAGGACATAAAACGTATCATTGCCTATAGCTCCTTGTCCCATCTTGGATTCTGTATGTTAGGACTTTTTTCTTTTACCGAAGAGGGTGTAGTCGGTGGGATGTTGCAGATGATCTCGCACGGAATTTCTACTGGTATGCTTTTTCTTATGATCGGTATGATTTATGAAAGAGCCCATACACGAAACATTTCGGAATTTGGAGGATTGGTCCGCCAAATGCCTGTTTATTCCGTCTTCTTTGTCATCGCAGTTCTTTCTTCTGTGGGACTTCCAGGGACAAATGGTTTTGTTGGCGAATTTTTAATATTAGTCGGAAGTTTAAAAAGCAATTTTTATTTCGGAGGAATTGCTGCGATTGGAGTTGTACTCGGTGCCCTGTATTTGTTATACTTTGTGAAACGTTTTCTATTTGGACCCAGTAAAACGATCCAGGCAAAACCTTATCACGATTTACATTTCCGAGAAATCGGAATACTAACACCACTTGTGGTGATGATTTTTTGGATAGGAATTTACCCGAAACCATTACTTGATATTCTTGCACCTTCCGCACGTGTGTATCTAAATTCTGCATCTATCAAGTCAATAAATGAGAGGACAAATCCAGTCAGGGATTTTGCTGGATTGCCGGTATCAAAAGTTTTTACAGATTATACTTCGTTGGGATCCCCTTTGGATGATTATGAAACTAGGCTTGGGAAATATGTTTCTAAGTCCAGCATTCATAGCCTAACAGGTCATTCCGAGGCAGAAAAAAATATTCCAGATAATATATTAAAGGGAATCGACCAAAAAATAGAATCTGATTTTGAGAATTCAGGAAAACCAAAAAAAGAGGGAGAAAAGTAATATGTCCTACATACCAAATCTAAATGACCTCTTTTCTATTCTCCCGATGCTCATTTTGTCAGGGACGGGCGTTCTCTTACTGATTTTACAATTTTTAATTCCAGATAAAAATGAAACTGCACCCTTATGGTCTGTAAGTATGGTAGGTATGATTGCCTCCCTCTTTTCTGTCTGGTATGTGACGACTTCTCCAGGTTATGGAAAATATTTTTTGTCCCAAGTATCGATTAGCCCACTCTCAGTTTGGATGAATGTCATCTATTTAATGGCAGGAATTGGTACGTTGTTAGTTGCACCTAGAGCTTTAAAGGCTCACAACTCTTTGTTCCCAGAATTTTATGCACTTCTTCTTTTTGCCATTACCGGTATGATGTTTTTGACGACTGGATATGATTTGATTGTCATCTTCGTCGGATTAGAGATTTTTTCTTTGAGTTTGTATATCATGATTGGTATGACTAGGGATTCTATTTTTTCACTCGAATCAGCCATGAAGTATTTTCTCCTCGGAGTCTTTAGTTCTGGATTTATGTTGCTCGGTATTGCCTTTCTTTACGGTGGTTCTGGGACAACGAATCTTGATAGTGTACTCCGAGGATTATTTCAAAAAGGCTACGAATCCAATTATTCTAAATTAGGTTTCGGACTGTTGCTAATAGGTCTCTTTTTTAAAGCAGCTTTAGTTCCTTTTCACTCTTGGACACCAGATGTTTATGAAGGTTCCCAAACACCTATCACAGGTTTTATGGCATCTGCTGGTAAAGCTGCTTCTATGGGACTACTCCTCATTTTATTCCAACATATTCCTGCCGGAGAGGCTGGCGTAGTTTGGAAATACTTGGTAGGTGGCATTTCCCTTCTATCCATGACATGGGGGAATTTGGTTGCTCTTCGGCAAGAGAATCTAAAACGACTGCTTGCATATTCATCGATTTCCCATGCAGGATACATTTGTGCAGGTATTGCTTGTGGGGCAAATTTGGAAGCATTGTATTACTTAGTAATTTATGCGGTAATGAATTTGGCAGCATTTGCGGTAATTACATATTTGGAGAATGGAAGGTCGATTCTTACGCTCGATTCCATTTCACATTTGAGTGCAAAATTTCCTTTTTCTGCCGTAGCTCTTTCCATATTATTTTTGTCGTTTGCAGGATTTCCTCCGTTAGCTGGGTTTTGGGCAAAATTGTTCCTTTTACAAAAAATCGCTGAATCAGATTCTTTATTTCATAAGGTAATTCTCTTTGGTGCCGTTGCAAATTCAGCCTTAGGATTTTACTACTATATGAAAATAACCATTCAATCTTATATGAAAGCTGATCTCGGAGAACTCGCGGCAGGCGAAGAAATCAAATCGGATTTCGGAATTACCTCAGTCGTGTCTTTGTCATTGGCTCTTATCGTTTTCGGCTGGATAGTTTTTCAACCCGGCGCCTTTCTTTAGGCGCGTTTTCGGTAAAGAATTCTTTTTGCCGACTCCAAATTTAATTGTCCGTGGCTGACAACGAATCATTTCTGGTTATAGAGAAAGGTAATTTGAAATTTTCACATCCTTAAGAGGTTTATGTATGGCAACAGTAAAAAGAAAATCAGAATCATTGACGGATACTTCGAAAATCAAAGATTTTTTAGTATCAAAAGGCCTTTCGTATGAGTTTTACGATGCTCCCGAGACTTTAAACACACTTCTGAAACAAAAGGCTTTGAATGATGCGGAAAAGGAAGAGATTCTTTCCGGATTACAATATCGTTTTGATGAATTGAAAAAAAAATACAATTACCAAGCTCGAGATTTGGTCGTGTTACACGATGAGGTACCTGGTATTTCTGATATGTTGGCGAAATTTGATAAACTCCATTACCACACAGACGAGGAAGTCAGATACATCATTGATGGTTCCGGGATATTTGGGTTTATCATTGGCGGTGAAAAATTTGAGGTACATGTAAGTAAGGGAGATTTTATTTCTATTCCCCAAAATACAAATCATTGGTTTACTTTGGATGCAGCAAATCGAATTAAAGCTGTGCGTTATTTTAAGGATAACAGCGGTTGGGTTCCTGTTTACGTTGACGAAAAGGAACTATCCATTCACTAAAGATTTTTATCTGCTTTCCCAAACCACTCGACCATAAACTGGAGAGTGGTTTTCCCACGAAACGTATTGGTTTCTAGAGAGCCTATCAAATCCAAAGTATCAACTTCCGAGACTAATTTTTGAAACTCTTCTCCTTTGTTCCAGATCATATATTTTAAGGAACCACTGCCCATACAATTAAATTTGATATGTTTTCCTCCACTAAGTGGTGTTAAATGAAATGCTTTTACATCGCGAATTCCTAGTTTGATATCTGGATTCCCCTGTCCGAAGGGTTCCAAATCTCTCCATTCTTTAAATAAGTTTTCATTGATCTCTGATGGAAGTAGGGTTAGATCCGTTTTATAATCAAATATTTTAGGATCTTTTTTTTCATTCAGCCAAAGTTCTGCCTTTTCATATAAGTCCTGTTCAAAGGTCGGAAGCCGGTTTAAGGAAATTGAGAAACCTGCAGCTTCTGGATGACCACCGAAGTGAAGAAAATGATGAGACAAAGAGTTTAGAAGTTCTAAGGCATTTTCCTTTCCATAAGTGCGAATCGAACCTCTTGCATCACCATGATCTGGAGTAACGAAGATTGCTGGTTTTTTATACTCATTGGCCATTTTTGTGGCAACAATTCCGCTAACTCCGGGTTCCAAATCTGGTTCATAACAATAAACTACGCTCTTTTCTGTTCTCTCTGGTTTTCTCGCGAAATAACGTTCCATGCGGTCTACATTTCGTTTGGTTCTTTCTTTTCGGTCTTCGTTAATTTTGAGCAAATCCAGAGCCTTCGTTTCTCCAGATATTTGATCCTCGCTTAACAGTAGCTTGACTGCAAGTTCGGTTTTACCCATTCGACCTGCCGCATTTAAAACGGGCCCAATCGACCAACCTAAATCTTTCGTAGAAAGTTTATCAGCCGACAGATTCAATTTATTTAATAGAGATACCATTCCGAAACGTTTGTTCTTAAGCTTTGGATCCAAACATTTTTTAAGGGAATCAATCGAAAGTTTTACCACCATACGATTTTCACCCACAAGTGGCATCATGTCCGTGATGGTTCCAATTCCAGCTAAGTCAATTTCTTCCGAAAGTAAATCAAACATACCTTCGATTTTTTTATTTTGGTAATAAAATATCTGCCTACTTCTATCCAGAGGTAATTCTTTTTTGTTTTCCAATTCCGATCCATCTATATCAATCATAGAGGCGTCGGATACATTGTTTGTTACAATCTGTACGCCATTCTGGAAAAATAAAGATTCGCCATTTTCCGAAATCTTGTAAATTTTATCGTATTCTTCGCTAAGTCTAAATAGAAGTGCCTGGATGAGTTTAAATGATATGACAGATGTACAGATTTTTTTTTCTGGATAAATGGAATCTAACCGTCTTGGACTGATGAGATAGGTCGATTCCGGAATGCGAGACGGAATTTCATGATGGTCTAGAACTACAACTTGGATTCCTAACTTAGTGATTTCATCGATTTCATCTCCTTGAGAGGAACCAAAATCGAGTGTGACCAAAATGTCTGGTTTTAAATTTTTGATTCTAGTCACGGCCTCTGGACATAGGCCATATGGATCACTATCGGAAGATGTAATTACACTTATTTCAAGGGATTGAAAAAATGGATGTGATTTTAAAAAAAGTGCTAACAAACATGTCGAAGAGACTCCATCTGTATCTCTATCACCGTAAAGCAAGATGTGTTTTTTGTTAGTTGTCGCTTCCATTAAGAGGGAAACAACCTCCCTCATATCGGGCAATAAAAATGGGGAATGTAAAAATGCAAAACTGCTTGCTAAAAATTCGTGCGGAGGAAGAGCCTTTAAATCTTCCCTTTGGTCTACAAAATAACGTAGGAGTGGTTTTTTAGAATTTACGGTGGCTCTGATTTCGGCAACTGTTGGACCGAACAGAACCTTCGTTACATGATGCAATTTCCAATGATTTTGGAACCAAACTCCACTTCCAGTCCAGGAGATTTAATATCACCGACAATTTTCCCAGGTTTTTTTAGCTCCACTTTTTCTTTGGCTTCGACGTTGCCTTTTAAATTTCCGAGAACCAAAAGAGACCCAACTTCGACATCAGCTTCTACGTCACCCGTTTCATCGACTATGAGTCTTCCAGCAGAGGATATTGTTCCTTTGAACTGACCTTTGATTTTTAAGGTCTGGTTAAAGGAAAGAGTCCCTCTAAAACTGATGTCATCATTTATGATCGTATCGACACTTTCATCTTTCATAACTAAGGGATAAGGTCCACTTTGTGTCTTCTTTGGCAACAGAGTTCCAGAGAAATACTGACAGAAATTGAAAAAAAGTTCGCATTTCCAATGTTTTCCTATTGAAAGACCACTTTGCGCAGAGAAACTGGAGCAGGGCTTCGTTTTTGAGACTACAAAAGTTTTTACATTCTCTTTTTCTCGTAATCCTTTCCGTTTTTATCAATGTGAATGTGATCGATGATCGGTTTGTATCCCCCTTGGAAGACCTTTCGCACCAATACCAGTCTTACGAATTGGAAGAAACCACTCGCATCCTTTCGGTGCATGGAAACAAACAAGAGCAGATCGCTTTTGGCTATTCTCCCTCATACGCCATTGATTTTTCCGATAAAGAAATAACTTTTCTTCCGAATTTGCAAAATGAGTTCTTTTTTTCTTCTCTTTCCTTATATTTTTTTCTTCTGAGCCTTCCTCCTCCTAGTTTGGTCTAATTCTTGCTATTCATTCTGCAGAAAGTGCAGAGAAAGACGTAGAGGATCGTTTAATAAAAGGGCATTCGGTTTCATGTTAGAAAAAATCATTCAGTTTTCGATTCAAAAAAGGGCAATGGTACTCGTAATTACCGCGGTCCTGACTATCTTAGGGTTTTATAACGCGATCCACCTATCCATCGATGCGATTCCCGATGTAACCAATGTTCAAGTATCGGCAGTGACTTCCGTGCCAGGATTATCTCCTCTTGAAGTGGAACAATTTATAACTTATCCCGTTGAACTAGAATTCAATGGAATGCCAAGGGTAACGGAAATTAGATCTATTTCTAGAACGGGTGTTAGTTCCGTTACTGTTATCTTTGAAGATGGGACAGATATTTATTTTGCCAGACAACTCGTCAATGAACGCTTAAAACAGGCGGAAAATTTTATTCCCAAGTCCTATGGGCGTCCCGAACTCTCACCGATTTCTACTGGTCTCGGCGATATCTATGAATTTGTTTTGGTTTCGGAAACACATACGCCAGAAGAACTCCGAACTACGATGGAGTGGGAGGTCGCAAGGCAACTCCGTTCCGTGAAAGGCATCATTGATGTGAACGTAGTCGGTGGTGATGTCAAACAATTCCAAATCAAAATTGATCCACGAAGGTTATTATCTTTAAATTTAACTCTTTCCCACATAACAGAGGCACTCGAAGGCGCAAACATCAACCTTGGTGGCGGTTATATCCAAAAAGGCGAGGAACAATTTGTCATCCGAGGCGAAAGCCAGTTTAAATCTGTTGATGATATAAGCAAGTTATCCGTGCGAACTTCCAAAGATGGTATTCCTCTCACCCTTGGTCAAATTGCAAAAGTAGAAACCGGTCCAGCACTTCGTTTTGGTGTCTCCACAAAAAATGGAAAACGAGAAGTAGTGGGCGGCACGGCGATGATGCTTATGGGTAGCAACTCACTTGAGGTTGTTAGTCGAGTCAAAGAGAAGATGAAAGAGATCGAAAGTAGACTCCCACAAGGTATGAAAATCGAAGTCTATTATGATAGGTCTGAATTTATCGGTCGGACCTTGTCCACAGTTTTCACGAACTTAGTGGAGGCAGCGATCATTGTCCTTGCCTGTTTGATATTGACACTAGGAACCGTAAAAGGTGCCTTTGCTGTCGCTTTAGCTATCCCCGTTTCTATGTTGATTGCGACGATTCTAATGAATGCATTTGGCATCGTCGGAAATTTAATGTCTCTCGGGGCACTAGACTTCGGTCTCCTTGTGGACGGCTCGATTGTGATGCTAGAATCCACCTTACACGGATTTATCATACGAAAGAGTTTTTTAGTCACAAAAAAAACAGCGCAAGATATGGAAGATGGCATTGAAGAAGTCATCATGGAATCTTGTATCAAAGTGGTGCGGGCTTCTGCTTTTAGTGTTGGGATTATTTTACTTGTTTATCTTCCGCTCATGTCTTTGGAAGGTGTGGAAGGTCGAATGTTTCGGCCGATGGCCATAACGGTAGCATTCGCCTTGGGGGCGGCACTACTATATTCCATCACAACTTTCCCTGCGCTCATGACATTGATTTACAAAAAACCATTGTTACACGAGTCTGCATTTTGGGAAAAATTCCAACACAAATACGCAGAAGTTTTGACCTACGGAATGCGTTTTAAAAAACAATTCGCCCTGACGGGCCTTGGGCTTGTACTTTTTTCTTTTCTCATCGCAGGCACGTTAGGTTCTGAATTTTTGCCGAGAATTGATGAAGGGGAAATCGCAGTTGATATCAAACGTTTGCCATCTACCGCGATCAACCATTCCCGGGACTTAAATTTAGAGATCGAAAAAAATCTGATCAAATTTCCAGAAGTAGTTTCAGTTGTTTCCAGGCAGGGACGAGGGGAATCTGCGGCCGAACCGATCGGTTCCGAAGAAGGGGAATCGATGGTAAAACTGAAACCCAGAAAGGAATGGAAAAACGCCAAAGACCGCGAAGAGTTGATGGAGATATTTAAAAAAACCATCAATGCTAATGTACCTTCCTCTTATATCAGTTTGTCGCAGCCCATTGAAAACCGAGTCAATGCACTTCTTTCTGGCTCAAAAGGTGATATCGTAATCAAAATTTATGGCGATGATCTCAAATCATTAAAATCAATCGCCGAGGATTACGCAGGAAAAATTAAAAAAATCCCTGGGGCAGCCGATTTGCGTGTTCAGAAATTGCTCGGTTTACCCTTGTTAGAAATCAAAATGAATCGCTCGAATATGGCGCGTTACGGGGTCCGTGCGGAAGAAGTCCTGACCACCATTGAAACTCTGCGGGTTGGATTTAACGCGGGTAAGGTTTACGAAGGTTACAAACGATTCGACTTAATTGTTCGATTAGATGCTGATGTCAGAGATATCGATGTGATTGAAAATGTTCCCGTAATGACACAGTTAGGTGGCACAGTCCCCTTGGGCCAAGTAACCGATATCGTGATGACAGAAGGTCCAGCTGCATTGTATCATGAAGGATTAAAACGTAGGATTCTTGTTGAAGTGAACGTACGTGGTAGAGACATGATAGGTTTTGTAAACGCAGTACAAAAGGAAACCGAGTCAATTGAATCCAATCTTCCAGAAGGATATTATGTGGATTGGGGTGGGCAATTTGAAAACTTTACCAGAGCCAAAGCCAGGTTAGGTCTTGTGATTCCTATTGCTGGGGCAATTATTTTTGTGATGTTGTTCATTGCATTTGGAAGCGTATATTATGCATTAGGTGTATTTATGTTGGTTCCATTATCTCTGTCTGGAGGAATTTTATCTCTTGTATTACGAGGTCTACCTTTCTCTATCCCGGCTGGCGTAGGATTTATCGCTGCGGCTGGTATCTCCGTACTAAATGGTGTCGTCTATGCATCGGCCTTAAAGGATCAACTTAAAGTGACAAATGATGCGAGTAAAGCGGTCGTGGACGCCGCTGTTTATACTTTACGTGCAGTTGCAACAACTGAGTTAGTTGCGATCATAGGATTTTTACCGATGGCGATTGCGACCTCAGCAGGGGCAGAAGTGCAAAGGCCACTCGCCACGGTCGTAATGGGTGGGGTATTAGTTGCGACCATTCTTTCCCGGTTTTTACTTCCGATCGTATTTGAGTTTTTAGTTAAATTGGCGCAAAGACAAGAAAAACGAGAAGCGGAACGCGAAAAAAAGATGAACGAATACTTTTTACAAGAAATGAAAAAATTCCACGTACCTGAAATTGAATCTGTTAAAATAGAAGAAAAACCATCGAAAAAAAGGAAGGATAAACTATGAAGCCTAATTACTACGTCGCGCACCCATGGCATGGATTGGAACTGGGACCAAAGGCTCCAGACGAGTTGGATGTGTTTATAGAACTCACACCACAAGATCCTGTGAAATATGAAATCGACAAAGCATCTGGTTTTATTCGAGTAGACCGACCTCAGAAGTATAGCAACCGTTCACCGACTCTCTACGGATTTATTCCGAGAACTTATTCTGGTGATGCCTCAGGTAAACACTGCGCAAAGGTTGTTGGAAGAGATGATATCCAAGGAGATGGTGACCCTATCGATATATGTGTGTTAAGTGCTAGTCCGATCAATCATGGAAATACGATTCTTTCTGTAATCCCGATCGGTGGTCTGAGGATGATTGATAAAGGCGAGGCAGACGATAAAATCATTGCTGTGCTCAAAGGAGACGAGGTCTTCGGACTCATGAAAGAGATCGATGAAGCACCGAAAGCCCTGATAAACAAACTTCATCATTATTTTTTGACCTATAAACTGGATCCAAATTCACCTTCGACAGGAACTGTGGAGATAACCGAAGTTTACGGTCGAGAGGAAGCGCTCAGGGTAATTCAGTTTGGAATTGAAGATTATATCAAAAAGTTTGTTACCGTATGATGAAAAAAACATTCCTTCATTTTTGTTTAATAGTTCTCCTTTCTTTTGCGTTAGGCGCTACAGATGATTCGGATGATCGAATGATTTCCAATTCTCCCCTTCCTGGGGAGGAGGGAATTTCTCCAGATTTTTATGCGGATTGGAACTTAAATGAATTAGAAGAGTTTGCAGTTAGTAGTAATCCGCTTTATTTGAGAGAAAAACAGAATATTGGAATGGCAAGAGGTGATATCATCACAGCAAGTCTTTACTACAATCCGATTCTCAACATGCAACAGCAGTTTATTGGTGCGCGTGCGAATGCTGGAACAGGACTTCCAGAGACATCTGTGATCTATAACCAACCTTTTGATGTTAGCGGTGTCATTCCACAACGTGAAAAAGTCGCAAAACAAGAGTTTATGGCTACGATAGCTAGTTTCAATGATTTTGATCGTTTGTTTCGATTGCGCCTCAGACAAAATTTTTGGACCTATTTATATGTTACTGAACAAATCCATTACCAAAAAGAATTTTTAGAAAATTACCAAGACCTTTTAGACCTCACAAAACTGAGAGCTGAAAAAGGAGATATTTCCTTTTTAGAATATGACCGATTGACTTTAGAGAGAATTCAGATTGATCGCGAATATCGAAATGCTAGAATTTTGAGAGAACAAGTCGTAAAAAACTTACGTGTATTGATCGGCATTGCTGACTCCAAGGCACCATTGAAAGTTAAGGGTCGACTAAAATTTATTTCTACCAAAGAGTTTGGGATTGATCTTACAGACTTCAACGTTGAAAACAGACCCGATCTCATTGCATTAAAAATCCGTCAGCAACGTGAACGGATGAATATCGAATTAAAAAAACGTGAAGCAATTCCCGCATTAACTCTCGGATTAGAATATTTAAATAAAGGAACAGAACACGTAACGGGTGTTTATGCTTCTACTCCGCTTGCAGTTTTTGATCGCAAACAAGGTGAAATTTTAAAGTATGAAGAATCTCATAAAAAATTCGGCTTTGAAGTAGAAGCAAAACGAAACGAGATTATTACAGAAATTTCGGCCGCAGTAAAAGAGTTACAAGCCAGAGAATCTCAGTTATTAGAATACAAACAAATAAATCTTCTAAATAAAAATAAAGAAGTACAAGAAAAATCTAGATTAGCTTATATACGCGGAGCATCCAATTTGGTTACTTTTTTAGAAGCTGAGAAAAACTACCTGAACGTTTTACGTAGTTATTATGAGATAACATACTTATATTATAATGCCTTAGAGGCATTCCGAGCTTCCGTAGGGAAGATGGATTCATCAGATTTATAGGAAAATATATGAAAGAAAATATTTTAAAATCATCACTTGTAAAAAATATCAGCGTAGGCGTGTTGCTACTTAGTATTGCTTACTTCGCATATGCCAAGTTATTTGGTGGAAATAAAAAAACGGAAAGTTTATCCGATGATAAATCTCGTTTTAAAATTTCCTCTGAAATCCAGAAAAATCATCCACTTTCTGTCGTTTATTTGGAAGAAAGAGCTGTTGAGGAAGAATTGCAACTACCCGGAACGGTCTCGTATGACATGAACAATGTGGCTAAAGTGGGTTCAAGAGTCAATGGTAGGATTTTATCTGTGTTTGTCAAAGAGGGCGACCGCGTAAAAAAAGGAACTGCTCTCGCATCAATCCAATCTGTTGAGCTTGGTACTACAGAAGCAAATTACTTAAAAGCAAGGGCACGGTTAGAAGCCCTTAAAGTACAGGCTGACAGAGCAAAAGAATTGTATGAGAAAAAAGTAACGTCGGCAAAAGAATATGAAATGTCCCTTATGGATTATAAATCCGTAAAAGCCGAAATGGAAACTGGACGAAATGCGCTAGAAAATTTAGGTTTAAACGATGCTGAAATTACAAACTTAGAATCCGGAAAATACAATTCAAAAAACCTATTTATCCGAACACCTATCTCTGGTTCTGTGACCGTAAGGGAGGCAATCATAGGTCAAAGCGTAAACGCACGTGACAATTTATTCACGGTGGCAGATCTTTCCGTGCTTTGGATCAATTTAGAAGTTTTTGAAAAAGACTTAAATAGCATTCGGAAGGGCAATGAGGCAAAGGTTGTCCCCATTGGCTCGACCGCAGATGATTCTTTAAAGGCCGTGGTATCGTATGTATCAGAAGTGATTGATCCTGTAAAAAAGACGGCCGAAATCCGTCTGGAAGTTCGTAATGCGACGGGAAAACTTCGTCCTGGGCAAAGTGTAACAGCTACGGTAAAAGGTATGATAGCGGAAAACAATCTCAACAAAATCAAAGTCGTTCCCACAGATTGTGTACATAAAATTGAAGGCGAAAATTTTGTTTTCATCCGAAACACAGATGGAACTTTTACGGCTAAAAAAGTCATATTAGGAAAGGCTTATGAAAATTGGATCGAAATTGTTAGTGGGGCGGCTAGTGACGAAGCCATCGTAAAAGATGGGTCCTTTGTTTTAAAAAGTGAATACCTGAAATTATAATTTTTTATTGACGTAACATACATTTCCTATTCTTCTGTTAAGTATGAAGGATCTGACCGAAAAACAAGAACAGGTGTTACAATACATTACCGATACCGTGCGGGAAAAGGGTTTTCCGCCTACGATCCGAGAAATCGGCGATCAGTTTGGAATCACTGCCAAAGGCGCCTACGACCATCTCAAAGCTGTTGAAAAAAAAGGGTATATCCGCACCTCCAAAAACCAAAGCCGAGCGATTGAACTGCTAAAAGGAAACCAAGATGAGGCTCTTCTTGTGCGGGCTTCGGGCATTCCTCTTTTAGGCCAGGTTGCTGCCGGTTCTCCGATCCTTGCAGAAGAAAACATAGAAGAATACATTGCCGTTCCAGATGACCTCGCCACAAAACCGGGAACCTTTGCCCTCCGAGTGAGGGGAGACTCCATGATCGAAGCAGGGATTAGCGATGGAGACATTGCCATCATCCAAAAGAAAGATTCTGCTAGAAATGGAGAGATTGTTGTAGCTCTCATCGAAAATGAAGCGACCTTAAAGGTTTTCTACAAAGAGTCAGACCACATTCGATTAGAACCTCGAAATTCACGACTGAAACCGATCAAAACCAAAAAGGCGATGATCCTCGGTAAGCTCATCGGACTCTATCGAATTTACTGATTGACCTAAGGCGGTGGTTTGGCCATCGTTTTGTGGTATGCATTTTTCTCTTTTGCGTGTTTCTAAACTTTGCTATAGCGTAATCCTCGTATTGATTATCTCTTCCTGCGCCCCTAAAAAGGAATCCATTTCGGAAACTGATATGCAGCGTGTGATGGAAAGATTTGCATCAGCTCGCATCCAAACGGGAATCGTAAGCGATGTGAATCGACCAGCACCATCTGACCAGAGTTTGTTTGAAGAAGCTTGCGAAGTCTATAGGTTGCCAGTTGACAAAGCTAAAATTTATCTGAAAGAAAAAAACCTCCCTCTCTACGAATCCATTTACGGAAATTAAACTTCATGAAAAATAAAGAACGCCTACTTTGGTTGACCCTCGTTTTAATTCTTTTCTCGATTCTCGTTTTTTCCCCTCTCCAAAAAGTAAAGGCGATCTCCGCGGAAGGGGAGACTTACCTTCAGATTTTGCATGAAGTGATTGCATATATAGAAAATGATTTTGTCGATCCGAGTGATGAAAAAAAGATTTATACGGGGGCAATTCAGGGCGCCTTGCAAAGCTTAGGTGATCCGCATACTCGCTTTTTGGATAAAGAAGAGTTTTTGGAACTTCAAAATGAAACGAAAGGAACTTTTGGTGGAATTGGAGTCGAGGTTAATTTCCAGGACGGAGCATTTGTGATTGTTGCCCCACTTGAGGGCACGCCTGCATGGAAAGCTGGGTTACTTCCGCAAGATCGAATCATAGAAATCAATGGCAAAACGATTAAAAATCTTCCAATGGCCGAATCGATTGCGATGATGCGTGGGGAAGTCGGATCCTCTCTTTCGATGAGAATTGAAAGAAAGGGGATAAAGGATTCATTTAATGTTAATCTCATACGTGAATTGATTAAAATCCAATACATTCGTAGTGCATATTTATCAGAGTCGAATACTGGTTATATCAAACTTGCTCAGTTTATGGGAAGAGAAACTACTGGCAAAGAATTTGTCTCTCAAATGAAAAAACTGATAAACTCGGGAGCCAAACAGATCGTTGTCGATCTTCGTTTGAATCCAGGTGGTCTTGTCGATTTAGCAGTAGAACTCGCAGATTTATTTCTGCCAGCTAACAAAGAAATACTTTCTGTCCGAGGTCGAGGTGGAGTGTTGATTCGAACGTTTCGATCAGAAAAAACTGAAACCAAATTTTTAGATATTCCGGTAGCTATTCTTGTCAATGGTGGTTCCGCAAGTGCTTCTGAAATTTTAGCTGGTGCCTTACAAGACAACGGACGTGCGAAAATTATTGGAACTCAAAGTTTTGGGAAAGGTTCTGTCCAATCCATATTTCCGCTGTCGCATAAAACCGGCGTTGCTATCACCATCCAAAAGTATTTTACTCCTTCTGGAAAATCGATTCATGGAAAAGGAATCACTCCTGACTTAGTTGTTCCAACAATAACTGCTACGGATGATGAGCGTTATGCGTTTGATAAACTTCAAAAGAAAAATAAATTGCGAACTTTTTTTAATGAACATTCGGAATACAATGAGACTGCGATCAAAGACTTTGGTGAATTGGTCACGAGTGAAAATCTTTCTATCTCCACTCCTGTAATTAAATTGTATTTGTTTAACGAGCTTCGTTCCTCTAGCTCAAATTCCAGTCCAAATGTTGACTTGGATTTACAATTGAAAGAGGCGATTGCCCTTTTATCCAAAAAAAATTAACGAATGGCCTTTGGACTTGGGATCGAGTCAAGCTGTGATGAGACTTCAATTGCCGTTGTAGAAGATGGCAAAAAACTTGTTTCCTTAAAAATATATAGCCAAATTGAGAATCATGCACCTTACAGAGGTGTGGTGCCAGAATTGGCGTCACGTGCACATCTGGAAAAAATCAATCCTCTTCTTGAGATGGCAATAAATGAATCAGGAATCGACTTAAAAAACCTATCTTATGTTGCTGTCACAGCCTATCCAGGTTTGATTGGCTCGCTTATGATCGGGGCCACGCTTGCCAGATGTCTTTCTCTCGTTTATGAATTGCCGATCATACCGGTTAACCATTTAGAAGCCCACTTATCGGTATTGGCACTTGAAGAAAACTTTCCTTCCTTCCCATCACTCGGTGTTTTGTTATCAGGTGGGAATTCTTCCATTTACATCTACCATGGATTTGGACAAATGGAATTGATTGGGGACACAATGGACGATGCACTCGGGGAGGCATTCGATAAGGTGAGCTCGCTCTTAAACCTGCCGTATCCGGGCGGACCATTTATAGAGAAAGCTGCATCGACATTTTTACCACCGCCAAACCACATCTCATTTTTTCCAAAATTATTAAAAGAGTCATCCTCTGAGGAAATTGCGTTTTCCTTTAGTGGTCTTAAGACTTCCGTTCTCTACCACGTAAAAGAAAATAGAGAAAACCTGAATCTACCGCAAATTTGTTTCGATTTTCAAAATTCGGCCTTCGAACTGGTTCTTAGAAATGTAAAAAAAGCCGTCGCGAAAACCGGTATTCGAAATGTAATATTTGCCGGTGGTGTCATGGCCAATGGAACTCTTCGTGACCGAATCCATTTAGAATCTAAAAAAGAAAATTGGACTGCTTATTATCCACAGAAAAAAATTTACTGCACGGACAATGGAGCGATGGTAGCATGTCTTGGATACTATCTTTGGAAAGCGGGTGAGAATGCGCCGATCGACTTCCGAGTTTCACCTAAACGAAAATTGAATATATAAAACTATGAAAAAAAAATTAGCCTGGATTCCCAATACACTCACTTTAGGTAACCTAACATTAGGTTTTGTTTCGATGCTCATAGCATCGGAAGTCGGCTTAAATGCCTCAGACCCGAACGATCTTTTTGCTTTGTCGGGAGTGTTTATCATATTAGCCGCGTTATTTGACGGATTTGATGGTATGGCAGCAAGAGCTTTAGATGCGACAACGGAACTAGGAGCAGATCTCGATAGCTTAGCGGATCTTACGACCTTCGGGATTGCACCGGGTTTTTTAACTTACAAAATGTTTTTAGATGAATACAAAATGGAGTTATTTGGCAGACCCGAATTTTTTCCTGTCGGGATGCTCATCGCGGCCATTTTTCCAATCTGTGCGGCATACCGCTTAGCTCGATTCAATGTAGTTCATGACCCCACTTTTTTCCAAGGTCTTCCATCTCCCGTTGCAGGAGTCGTCGTGGGGATCTTTCCGCTTGTGTTCCATGCAGACCAAGTGTCGACACCGCTTGTCATTTGTTTTTTTGTTTTAACGGCGCTTCTTATGGTTTCGACGATTCGTTACTCAAAACCACAGGTAGCCATTAGAGGAAAGTTTAGTTGGAAAAAAATGGCGATCGTTTTGACCTGCCTCACCATACTTGTGTTTGCTGTAAGTTTTTACCGCTGGCCTTATTTTTTATATGGTGCCGTCGGATTCTATGTTTTTTCTGGAATCATTTCATTTTTAATTCATACGATCCAAGAATTAAGAGTATAGATCATTCAACGATAAATACATCGGTAAGATTCGAGATTTGAAAAATAGTACGGATTTCGTTGGACATATGTTGGATTCGGATCGAACCTAGTTTTTCTTTGGTCCAGTTATAAGCATGGAGAAGTAATCCGATTCCGGAAGAATCTAAATACGTTAATTTTGAAAAATTAAAGATCAAATGTGTGATACCAGAATCTCGCAGGCCAATCAGCTCTGCTTTAACTTTAGCAGTATCCTTTACGGATAGTATTCCTTCAAAATAAACGGTAGCAGTGGTATCTTGTTTTGATACTTTAAAATTAAACATAACTTCAGTTACAATTGCTGAAAGAAACTAAAGGAATCAATCAAAAAACGTTTGATTTTTCGAAAAAGGAAATTAGAAAAAGAGAAATGAAAATTAAATTCTGGGGAGTTCGAGGTTCGATTGGTTCGCCCATTCGCCCAGAAGGGGTGAAACAAAAAATAGAAAAAATTCTATCGCTTGTAAGACCTACAGATATACAAAACGAACAAAGTATTACTAAATTTTTAGATTCCCTTAGTTTTTCCGCCTCAGCAACTTACGGTGGTAATACGACCTGTGTGGAGATTCGAGATAAAGATGATAATTTGATCATCATTGATGGTGGAACAGGTTTGCGAGAACTCGGAAACTCCATGATGTCGAGTGGGTTTGGAAAAACACAAGGTCATGCCTATTGGATACTTACCCATACACATTGGGATCACATCCAAGGTATTCCTTTTTTTGTGCCTTTATTTATTCCCTCCAATCATTTTGAGTTTATATCTTCATTTGACAACGTGGAAGAGCGATTAAAACACCAGTTTGTATTCACACATTTTCCTGTTTCGTTTGAACATTACGCTGCTAAAAAAACATTTCAGTTCGTTCCCGAAGGGGAAGAATTTGGTTTGGGCCCGAATGTAACGGCAGTTAGTAAGTCGGTAAGACATCCTGGCGGAAGTTTTTCTTATCGTTTTACTGAAAATGGAAAATCCATTATTTTTGCATCGGATGCAGAATTTAATTTGGATGAAATGGAAAATATTGATACCTATATCGATTATTTTAAGGATGCAGAGATACTCGTATTTGATACACAGTATACATTTGAAGAATCTTTACAGAAGATTGACTGGGGTCATAGTTCTGCATCAATTGCAACCGATATCGCTCTGAAAGCGAAGGTAAAAAAATTAGTGATGTTTCATCATGATCCTTCTTATGATGATGAAAAATTAGATCTGGTCTATTTGCGAGCATTGAAGTATAAAGAGATGTTTGATCCACACGGAAAATTAGAAATCATTATGGCACACGAAAGTTTGGAATTGGAGATTTAAAATGGCAAAAAAATCATATATCATCGGAATCGATGCAGGTACCACGGGAATTAGAACTTTTTGTTTTGATGATAAAGGTAGGGTTATTTCCTCCGCATACGAGGAGTTCAAACAATATTATCCGAAACCGGGTTGGGTGGAACATGATGCCGAAGAAATTTGGTCAAAAACACAAAAGCTAATCGGATCTGCCATTCGCAAGGGAAAACTAAATCCAAAGGATGCTGTTGCAATAGGTATTACAAATCAGAGAGAAACATCAGTTGTTTGGGATAAAAAAACCGGAAAACCGATCTATAAAGCCATTGTTTGGCAGTGCCGTCGAACATCTGATATATGTAAGGAGCTAAAAAAACAAAGTTTAGAAGGTACGTTTCGAAACAAAACCGGATTGGTAGTAGATGCATATTTTTCTGGAACCAAAATCCAATGGATTTTAGACAATGTAAAAGGCGCAAGGTCTAAGGCTGAAAGAGAAGAGTTGATGTTTGGAACCATTGATACTTGGTTGCTTTATAAATTAACTGGGCATAAAGAGCACAAAACAGATCATACAAATGCTTCGCGGACACTTCTCTTTAATATCCAAACGAAAGAGTGGGATGAAGAACTTTGTGAAATTTTACGCGTTCCCAAGTCTATGCTTCCTGAAACATACAATTCGCGAAATTTATTTGGATTTACATCAAAGGTAAAAACCTTGCCTGATGGTATCCCGATTTCCTCGTTAGTTGGCGACCAACAGGGTGCGCTCTTTGGACAATTATGTACGGAACCTGGGGAAGCAAAAAATACGTATGGAACTGGTTGTTTTTTCCTATTCAATGTTGGAGAAGAGTTTAGAATCTCTAACCAAGGTTTGATTACCACTTTGGCACTTGGACCTGAGGGAAAAACTGTTTATTGTTTAGAAGGTTCGGTGTTTATCGGCGGGGCGGTTGTACAATTTTTGAGAGATAATTTAGAGTTTTTCAATGCTTCAAAAGATTCCGAAAAACTAGTTAAGGCGATCAAAAATAAAGATGATATTGTATTTGTTCCTGCCTTCGCTGGACTAGGAGCTCCTCATTGGGATCAAGAAGCTCGAGGTGCCATTTTTGGATTATCCCGTGACACCACTCCTGCACAAATCACCAGAGCAGCGTTAAAAGCTATCGCCCTTCAATCTTATGAACTGGCACATGCAATGGAAAGAGAAACGGGTAAGGCTTTAAAGTTTTTAAGGGTTGATGGAGGTGCTACATCCAATGCTTGGCTAATGCAATTTCAGGCAGATATTTTGGGGACCAAAGTTATACGTCCGTCTAACGTTGATACAACGGTTTTAGGTGCGGCGTATCTTGCCGGATTGGAACGTGGTTTTTATAAAAGTGTAGCAGCTTTAAAAAAACTTGAAAACAAAAATACTGAGTTTACACCTAAAATGAAAGAAGCCGATCGCAAAGAGGAAATAGATAAATGGAACTGGGCGATAGAAAGAGTGAAAACTAACGGCTAATATTCGAAAGTTTGTAATACAAATTCGAAAGGTTGTCTCTCGGAGGTGATACCACCTCCTGTAATAAATTTACCTGTTGGAAAAAAGGGTATTTCTATAATTAGATCAGGAGGCAATCTATGAAATTCATAAGGCTCCCATTCTTTTTTTGATAAAAACCAATCAAAACGTAGAGTTTCGATCCAAAACTTCGTTTTAAAAAAAAGTTTGTTTTTAGAAAGTCCATAAAAAAGAAGCCCGTCCCCATCTAACCAAAAGTTGACTTTTTTACTATCTTCGAAAGTTATCCAGATAGATCCTTCGGCTTGTTTTTCGGGAGATTTGTAAGTAAATACATTTCCATTTTCATAATAAATATTGCGCGAAAATTTTTTATAGACTTCTTCCTCCAATGTTTCCAATAATCCTTCCCCTTTTTTTGGTTCGTGTGCTGGTGATTGTTGGATCATCTTTAACTTATTTTTAGAAACAGAAGATTCTAATACTTTTCGTACCGGTGGGGAAAGTTTAGAGTATGCATATTTGATATATCGTTCATCAAAATTGGTGATAAACGATTGGATAAATGGTCCGTGGATCATTGGAATTATTTCTGCTGAAAACATACTTTTACTTAAAAAATTTGCAAAATCTAATTCGTGAGCAAAAAGATTGGAGATAATTTTGTATTCTTCTTCTGGTTTGCCTGAATATAATATTTTTACCAATCTGTATAAATAATTTTTACTCTTTTTATCAAAATAAAGTTCTTCGATTTTTTGGATCACTTCCGACTCAGAAAAGTTCGGGTTCACGATGTCTCGCAGAGAAATATATTTCGCTGATTCGTATTTTGATCTTTTTATTAAGGTCAAACTTATTTTTGAGCTATCGATGACAGCTCCGATTTGTATGCGCTGATTTTCCCATCGTATCAAAAAAGGGACCTGAGAAGGTGCTGGGAAGGGGAATTCATCAACTCTTTTTACAGCTTTTAGATTTTGGTCTAAATAAAAACAGTCCTCTGGGGGTCGTAAATTCGATTTGATTTCCTTTCCCGTATAATTTACATAAGGTGGTAAAAAGATTGATCTACTTTCAAATGAAGACCGATTCCAGTGTATTTGATATATAAATCCAGGAACGATCAGAGGATCGCTTGAGAGTGAGGGCAGAGGTTTTGGTTTCTGTTTTAAAAAAGGATAAAATGGTTTGATTTCGCTACTGATCCTCGCAACGGAATTTGGTGTTGCGAGAAAGAAATGATAATTTTTACCTAATTTATGAATCAAGGAGCGGATTTTTTAAGTTTTTTCTGAATTCTAATTCGGAATTTTTCCCAATTATAATCAGCCTTAAGATCGGTAAACTCTTGTTCTATGCCAAAACGCATAAAATCAAAGATTTCATTTTGATCCATTCCCACGATAATAGAAAGATCAGCTATCACACGTTCTAAACGCCTGGCATCTTTTTCCGATAAACTAAACGTTTCTAAAAGTTGAAGTTCAAATTCTGTAAGTTTTATCAAAGGAATACCCTTTTTTAAAAAGCGGCTACTAAAATAGTCTCAATTTCGTTTTTAGGTAGCTCTCTAGGTAAACTATCCAAAAACGAATAAGTAGAAGCCAAGGTAGCAATTCCCGGTAGATCGATTTTTTTAACTTCATATTCTGATAATCTTTGTGGGATCTTCAATTCAAGATAAATTTTACGAATACCTTCTACAGCTTTGATTGCCGCTTCAATCACGGAAATATTGGTGACATCTTCATCAAGAGCACGCGCAATCATTACATACTTTCCTGCCGAAGAGGTTAGGTTATACTCCATAACATGCGGAAGTAAAATCGACATCGCTTGGAAAATATCAAGTGACGTGATTGTAGTTACTGATAAGGATAGCGCATAACATAGACCAAGTGAACTAGTTGACTGTGCAATTCCAGCTAGTAGACTTGCGGCATAGATCGAATTTTTTGGGCCTAAGTTACGAGGTTCGCGGATTGCGGGAACGATGTTTTTGGAAATGAGTTCTATTGCACGAAGGGCAGTGGAGGAAGTGATTTCGTTCGCATATTTAGATAAAATGCTGTCTACTGCTGCGGACAAAATAGCGATCCCAGTTTTTGCAGTTTCGGAGGAAGACATTCCCGCACCAATTTTAGGATCTGAAACGATTAACTCAGGAAATGCCCATTCATGTGCGAAGTACTTTCTGTTTTTGTCCTTGTCGTCAATGACAGAAAAAAACGGAGAACATTCATTGCCAAGTAGGGGCTTTGTTGGCACTACTATAAGAGGCAGCCCTCTTTTTTTTAGCTGTTTTTTTCCACTCATCATCTCTTCTGCAAATAAATCATTTGTTGCGAGAAGACATGCCGCCTTACCTGCGTTTACTGAATCAAACGATCCATAGGCAACCACACAATCTGCATTGGAGATTCTAAGAAAATGAGCAGTCGAATCTAAATCTTTGTAACTTACTCTGTCAACGATGTCATCATAGATAATAACACCTTCTGAGTGTTTTTCGAGACTTGTTTTGATGATGGATAATTCTTCGGCATTCTCTAACTCGCGTTGGGTGGCGATTAGAACAACTCTGGTTCCAATGTTTTTAACAAAGGAACCTAATTTGTAGCCACAATCGATTTCAAAGTGGATTTTGGGAGAAAACTGGAAGTTGATCCATTCCGGAAGGACTGGCATACAACTCTCCTAAACAAAACTACGCAAAGGTGACAACGACCAACAAGAGGACAATTCTTTTGGACCCCCCACCTCCGGTCCTAATTACTGTTGTCCGAGAAATGTAGATGCGATTTGGTCAGAAATTTTATCTAACATTTCAGTTGATAGGTTGTCGTATTCTCCGTTTTTCAAACGTTCCTTTACGGCCTTGATTTTTTCAGTTCTATCCTCTTCAGGTGGCATTGAAACAATTTGTTTTGCAATCTGTTTTACTTCTGCTTGTAACTTCGCTTCTGACGCAATTTTTTTTGCGGCATCAGAAATCGAAATGGTATCGACTGGACCAGTAGTTTCTGTTTTTGCAGGAACTGCCGCTTTTTTGGTTTCGTAACCAAAACCACCCACTCTTCCGATTTTATCTATATTCATACAATTTGTCCTCTTACTGCTTTAGGTATCGGTATTCTCAGAAATTCCCTTAAGCATTTTTTTTCTATGATTGATGAGAAAAACGAATTCTCCTTTGGCAATTGGAGGGTTTTCCAAGAGTGCCGAAGGATTCGGGTAATAGGCTAGTTCTTCGAAGGTTTTTGTCAATTCTCTACCCATCAGAATTTCAGAATTGGGAAAAAGCTCGACTAGAAGGGGATAAAGTCGGGGCAATTTGTGAACGGATTCATAAAATACGATGAGACCGTCGATTTTTCCGGCTTCTTCTAGCTCTTTTCGTTTTTTCGAAGGTTTTTCTGAGAGAAATCCCAAAAAAAAGGTCGGATTCACTTGGAACCCGGAAACAGAGAGTATGGCACTGAGTGCCGAAGCACCTGGCACGGGAACGATCCCAAATCCATTTTCTCGTACAACACGGACGATATGTGAACCTGGATCGGAAATCCCAGGAGTCCCCGCATCAGAGACAAGTGCATAGGATTGGCCTTCTTGGAGGCCTGTGAGCAGGGAATGGTAAGGTTTTGCAGATGAATCTTTGTAAAGAGGCCAGGTTTGTTTCGAAATGCCCAGTTTATGGAGCAATTTTTTGGTTTCGGAGGCAGATTCACATAGGATGGCCTCTACAGAGATAAAAACTTCTTTGGCTCTCTCTGTAATGTCTGCTAGGTTCCCTATGGGAGTGGCAACCACATACAATTTTCCTGCTTCTTTTTTATGGGCCAATGAAATTGCACCCAACCTGTTTTACGCCTGAAGGACAGGGACAACCCACTGTTTCTTTCCCCGATATCAAACAAGGGTTACATGCTGTTCCGACAGGACAAGCACTTGGGGTGGCACAATTGGACACCGAACAGGTAGTCGAATTACAACCCGTACCGACAGAACAAAAGGACATAGGAGGAACACCTCCCGCCAAACCTTCGGCTTCGTAACCTCCAGCACAAATGGAAACGGGAGCAGACGGATTGGAAATCAGACCATTGGCAAGAAATGCACGAAGTGTAAAGTTATAGACTTGGCATTTTTGGAATGGGTAGGTTCCAGGGGGAGGAATTTGGTATCGGATTCGTTTTGTTATGACATTGGCCGAACTTGTAGAATTTTGGAACGGAAGGTGAGGGAAACTGGGTTGAACCCCATCTTCTAGCCATTCTCCCGAAATCGTTTGGATGATGGAAGGTGTCGCCGTTGTGATATAAAGATTGTATCCTAAAAACTGAGATTCCCTGTTTGTCACATAATAACGGATGAGAAATTCGGGTCGGGGATTGGCTGTAAAATCCGTTAGGTTCACTCCCAAGGTATCGGTGATGTTGTTGTTAATGGGAATCACCGTGAGAAGCTGGGGAACTCCGGCTGGGACCAAAAACAAGAAGGGTGCTACGGGTGTGTCGGTGTTCGTCCCACATCGAAAAAGTGAGAGTAAAGAAAGGCCTATCAAGTAAATTGGATGAAGGAGGGTGCGACGCATTGAAAAAAAACGCTTCCCTCCCAAGATTTTAGGAATTCAATCTATGGGAATCCAAAAAAAATTACTCTATACCTCTTTAGCGCTCCTCACCTTGTTTTTTCTCATTTTACTTCTCACCTTTACAGGTGGGGATGAAGAAGAAAAACGCAAAAAAGACCAAAAATCAAAAGCACTTTCGTATCTACTTGGTGGTGGAAAAGAAGGACGCTCGGCAAATCCACTCGGCGTTCGCGGAGAAGATGCAGATTCTATTTTTGATTCTGATTATTATAAATCAGGAGCCATGAAATATGAAGAAGAACAAGCTGGTATTGCCTCAGGACAGGACGGAGAGATTCCGATCAATCCCGCGACAGGAAAGCCGTATCCTGCCGAGGCGATGGAATCCTTCGATGAGCTGAGAGAACTTTTTCCTGAAAACGAACTCATTCCGAAACGGCTGACCCCTGAATTGAAGGCAAAACAGGAACAATTCAACCAAAGACTATCCCAAGCCACCAATATGGTGTTTGGTGGAAGTGCATCTGCCAATGACATACAATTTTATTATAGCCATGTTAAAAAACAAGGAAATGATCGATTAGAAATCATAAACTATTTGATTGAGAGTCAGGGTGGGGATGATCCAGAAATGGATAAAAAATTCCAAGAGATTTTAACAAATATTAAATTCCAGAATGACCAAGTAGACAAAGAAATGTCGAACGCTTATCAAAAGGCTGGGATCCAAGCTCCTTAAAAATCCTTTAAAAATCACCTGAAAGAATCGGGTAACGGTAGCTAGTTTTCGGATCTAAACCATATTCATCTAAATGGAAAGAGGGAGGGAGTCTCTCTCGTTTCCATTGCGAAGCAGAGAATAGTTTTTTAAATCTTTCGATTTGAGACATCAAATAGTCTGATGAAAATTCCGGAAAAACTGAAATAAGTCTTAACAGACATTCTTCCTCATCGATTCCAAGTGACACTAGATATTTCTCAATTTTTTGGAGAAGAGGATAAGGCATTAGATCTTTTTCATCTTCTTGTTTTTCAATGAGTGGTCTAAGCTCTGCTGTAGGTTTTGTTTCCTGAAGCAGTCGCAAACTTTCCTTTTTTGATATGTACAGATTATTTCCAGCTTGGATATCATCTATCCATTTGAGAATAAATTCTTTGCTGACACCACTGATAGGACAAAGTGAACCAGAAGAATCTCCATCCATTGTTGTATAACCAACGCTTGCTTCACTACGATTCCCAGTCGATAGAAGTAAATGTCCATTTAAATTGGCAAGTAACCAGATCAAAGGTGATCTGACACGCGCTTGGATATTTTGTAAGGCCAAATCATCAGAGGACCAGGTAAGTTTACGTGCCAAAGTATCTTCGATCAGAGAAACTGCCTGGGTTACGGATGTATCAATGTTGATAGAATGGTGTTCGACTCCAAGTTCTTCAGCCAATAGTTTCGCTATTTTTTCTGTAATTTCGGAGTTGTTTTCTGTTTTTTGATACAAAGTTAGGAGAAGTTTGTTTTCAGATATTTTCAGGTTGTGAAATACAAATTCACCAATATCTTGTTTGGCAATTTTTTTCATACTGTCAACTAATATTGCGCAGGCGGCACTGTCTGCTCCACCTGATAGTGATAAAGTATATCCTTTGGTTTTTGACTTTCGGAGATAATCATATAAACCTAAAGAAACGGCTCTTGTAAAATCATGGAACGGTGAAAAGGATTCTACATTTGATTCCTTTTCAAAATGGATCTTTTCTTTGGACCTGTGGTCTAAAACTATAGGATTTTTTATAGGTGTTTCAAGATGAAGGATCGGAATCTCAGTTAAAGTTTTTGGCGTAGATAAACTTCGTTTTTCTCTTGCCCTAAGGGACCTGAGTTGCGATATCGATATATTAGCCCTTGTCACCTGATAATCGTTAAAGAATAGTCTCGGTCCTTCTAAAACCACTTTCCCATCCAAACAAATAAAGGCCCCCCCCTCGTATATCGCGCGACCAGCTTCGTTACCACAAAGGTTTGTGAATACAGTTAAAATTTGGTTGGTTCGGCTGGTCTCTTGAAAAATCCGATGCCGCACTTCTCTTTTGCCTAACGAAAAATGAGAGGCTCCAGGTGAAAATAAAATATCTAACCCTTGTTCTGCGTATAAATGAGATGTTCTTTTTGTCACCCAAGAATCTTCGCAGATTTCAATTCCGAATTTAACACCATCTTTTTCGAATAAAAAATGTCCAAAGGGAATAGGTGTTTTGTTTTGGGAATAAATCGGGGTATAGCTATCGACTAACAGATCACTGGTGCTGTGGAACCATCTCTTTTCATAATGGATTCCTGTGTTAGCTAGATTTAATTTTGGAACAAGGGCGATCAGTTTTCTATCAAAAAGAACTGCACAACAATTGTATAAAAACGAACCATGAAATACTGGCAATCCAACGAGCACAATTTTGTTTTTAGTAGAGGGAAGAATTGACTCTAGTGAATTCCAAGAACGTTTCCAAACAGACTCTTTAAAAAAACTATCCTCACAGCCATAACCAGAAATACACAACTCGGGAAATACGATGAACTCAGAATTTTTACAATCCTCGGAATTTAAGGATTCAAGAATAGTGTGGAGGTTTCCTGAAAAGTGAAGGGGAGTTGTATTTATGGATACGGCGGATACTTTAACTGAATGCATCTGGAAAAACTCTTTCGTAAATCCTTTCTGATGCACCTCTATTTTCCAGCACAAACTTTCGATTTTTTTCCCCGATTTTCCGAGTTTCTGTTTCATTTGCAGAAAGTTGATTCATGATCTCATCAAATTCTTTTTGGTTTGAAAATACAAATAAGCCTCCAATTTTTCGCAAAACAATCGCTTCTGGAGCTGTTGTCATTTTTGTTCCCGTGATGAGAGGGAGACCGAAGGCGGCCGGCTCAATGGTATTGTGAATTCGATTGTGAATGGCACCTCCCACATAGGCAAAAAGAGCATATTGATAAGCAAAGGCGAGGATTCCCATCTCATCAAAAAGGAGAAACTTAGGATATGGGGTATTTGGTTTGATCATTTCAGAAAAATTTGAAACAGATCCAAAGGCTTTTAATTTTTCCGTAAGAATCGACATTCTTTCGGAGTCCCATTTATGCGGAAAAATCCAAAACGAGTCCTTTGTCCCAGGGTATTTTTCTAAATACTGAAGGAGATGGGATTCACATATTGGATAGGTTGATCCGAAAAGAATTGGTTTTGTGGAGAGTATATCTTTATTAAATTTAGATTCAAACGCCTGAAAGGATGAACTCGGTTTTTTAGTTTCAATGCGATTGATAACCGCATCGAACCTCGTATCACCTAATGCTTGTACAGTTGTGTTCTCTGAGACCAAAGAATTAAAGAGTGGTTCTAGGGATTCATGTGCTGGAAAAATACCATCTAAGTATGAAAAGACTGCTTTCGTTAAGAACCTTCCGATTCCATTTGCTCTACCGGAACTTTCGGAGAGGGAAGCACAAACTAAATATGTTTTGGCACCCGAAAGTTTCATCTTTCGAATCAAGTTTGGCCAGGAATCCCAAGCAAAAATTATGAGCAGATTTGGCTCAAATTTTTTTATGATTTTATCATAAGAAAAAGGGAAATCGAATGGCAAAAAAAACGGATGATAATTTGGCTCATCTAATATCTGTTTATCTGTAACACTTGCCGAAAAAACGGATTGGAGGATGATGATATCCTTATTTTTTTCTCTTAAAACACTCGCAAATGCTTTTGCTTGGTCTAGCTCCCCTACAGAAGCCGAGTGCAACCAAATTACCTTTTTGTTATCTTTTTTGAATGGTGAGTGCAGTAAGGCATTTAATTTTTCCTCTCGATTCTTTATAAGGAATTTCAATTTCGGAATAAAAATGGGAAGGATTTTAAAAAAAGGAAAAACGATTACTAAAAACAAATTATAAAAAAAATACATCTTTATCTTTTTTTACCCCAGGTATCTTGAACTTCTGATCCGTGGTATATAAAAGTAGAGGTATCTAATAAAAAGGTAAGATTATCAAAATACAAATGAAAAGCTCCTTTTTTTTGTGTGGGTTGAGTGGCCAGACGAAATCCTTTGACTGAAACGGGAAGAGAAAAGGATTGGATCAACCTAGCATTCTCATTCGGCAAATTGATTGGCACTTCCAATCTTCGCCACCCAAAAAAGTTCAATACACCTAACGGAAGTCTGACATCTTTAGATTTTTTTTGTGAGATTACTAAATCTAATGTTATATGATGTCCTTCTGAATACACCCAAACGATCGCTTGGATTGGTAAACCTAACGGCAGTAATAGTGGTTCACTCGGACGTAGGTCCCAATGTTCAATTTTGGGATTTTCGACAAACGTCTGCAAAAGAAAAGAAGTTTGATTTTGTAGGTTTGGATACCCCAATCGTTGGAACATTTCTTTTTCAATGGGGAACGCTGAGGAATCTGGTAGGTTAGCAGTAAACTCGGTGTGATTTAGAAATGAATCTGAGCGATAAAATTCCCAAGGTCTTCCCCCTTCAAAATCTTCCGCTAAAAATAAGACATAATTTTTTTCATTTTGTAGGGCCTTTTCGAGTCTTTGGACACGACCTTCTTCATCTTGGTCCCAAGGCCTAGGTGCACTTTGTAAGTCTAGAAAAAAGTGGAACAAAATGAAAAAAAGAACCCATGATTTTTTTTGTAATGAGTTCATTTCTAAATTGCTAAACAAAGTGAAGCCTGGCATTCTCTTCTTAGTAACGGTAAAAAATAAGAAGGGTAAAGTCTTTTCTATGGCCAGACAGGACAATGTTAAAATAATCACCACAGCACTTTTGGTAGTGTTACTTTTATCCTTATTTATTTTTGGTTTTGTCTTCAGAAATGAGATTTATCAAAAATTTCAGATGGCTTCTAAATCGAAGGACACCCTCCCAGAAGAAAGGATCATTGAAAAGGAAACGACGAAAGCGCTAGGAGAGGAAACCATTCCTTCTCCAAAAGATTCAAACCCTAATAAAAAAATAGATTTAGCCGACATTCCTCCGTTAGATGAAATGGAGGATAATTTTACAAAACCTCAGACATCAATTTCTGTCACACAACCTCATACGCTTAAAAAAAATAAGAATGTAACTCCTTCTATAGAAACAGAAACTGAAGTTTCTAACGATGTTGTGAAAGAAACTAAACAGAAGGTAGATTCTAAACCAGAATCAAAAACCAGACTCCAAGAAAAAATTGATAAAATCGAAGAAAATTTGGCCAATCCGAAAGAAGAAATGCCAAAAACCAAAATTGTTCAAAAGCAAAAAGAGCCTAAAAAATACATTGCCCAGAAAAAAACTAAGACAACAAAACAAAAGTTAAGCGCATACAGTCCTCATAAACAAACTACTAAAACCGCGGTTATGCCCTCGAAAAACTCCTCCTTGGAAGCACGCGTAAAATCTATGGAATCTAAGTTCATTCTCCAAAATCAAAAAAATGACCAGAGATTCATAGAAATAGAAAAACGCATTGAGAGACTGGAAAAATCTTTAGGATCTAATTAGTTTTGCCAACATACGGCGATGTTTATTCACAAATCCAAAGTGATCTGAAAAAAAAATACAGCCATCCTTTTCAGTTGATAGCGGTGTCCAAAACCAAACCCTATGAAGTCGTAAGAGAAGCATATCTTTCCGGGATCAGATGTTTTGGAGAAAATTATATTCCAGAGGCTACAGAAAAATTTTCTAGACTACGGGAAGAATTTCCAGAGGCAAAACACGATGTATCCTTACATCATATTGGGCCGACACAAACGGGAACCATACGCAAGTTATTTGGTGTTTTCCAGTTCACACATGGAGTCGGCTCTTTTTCTACGCTAGGAGAATTGTCAAAACGAGCGGAGAAAGAAAAGATTTTAATTCGATTTTTTTTACAATGCAATGTAACGAATGAAGATAGCAAACACGGCCTTTCATTAGATGAAATTGTTACAGAAAAATCAAAAATATTGGCTTTTGAACATGAATACTGCCAGTGTGAAGGTTTTATGGGGATGGGCCCTAGTGACGGAAATGCGAAGGGCACAAAACAAGCCTTTCGATCCATGGCCGAAATGAGAAAGCATCATTTTCCAACTAAAAAACTCTCGATGGGAATGAGTGGCGATTTTGAATGGGCGATGGAGTGCGGATCTGATTATTTGCGAATTGGATCTATGATTTTTGGAGAGAGAACGTATGTTAGATAGAATTGGTGTTGTTGGACTTGGAAAAATGGGAGCCGCTATTGCCATCGGAATACATGCGATTACAAAAAAATCTGTTTGCGGATTTGATCCATTTACAAAAATCAAATTGCCTGGAGTTGATTATAAAAACAGCTTGCAGGCGTTAGAAGATGATTCGGAAATTATTATACTCGCTGTAAAACCAGCGGACATAGCGAAAGTGATTTCTGAATTCCAGAAACCCAAGATGTTTATCTCGATTGCTGCTGGTATCCCACTTGTGATAATGGAAGAGGCAGCGCCGAAGGGAAGTAAGTTTGCGCGACTGATGCCGAACTTGCCTCTTGTGGTTGGCAAGGGAGCGATAGGATATTTTTCGCATCCAGATGTAGATTCTTATGTAACTAATTTATTTTCAGGTTTAGGAACGTTAGTAAAGGTAGAGAAGGAGTCTTTATTGGATGCTGTGACTGGTCTTTCCGGATCTGGACCCGCCTATGTCCTCACATTTCTTCAGGCGTTAGCTGAGGGTGGCCTAAAAGAAGGCCTTTCCTATGCACAAAGTTTAGAATTGGCATTAGAAACCATCAGCGGAACCATTGAGTATTTTAAAAAATTACGCGAATCAGATGGAGATCTTCATCCGATGGAGATGAGAAATTGGGTGACTTCTCCTGGCGGTACAACTATACACGGACTCGATTCATTAGAAAAAGGAATAGGAGTTTCTACGTCGGTTCGGGATGCTGTGGCGAGTGCCACAAAGAGGAGTAAAGAATTAGGAATGAAGGGATGATAACGGTTGCGCGGACAGGATTCGAACCTGTGGCCTTTGGGTTATGAGCCCAACGAGCTACCAGCTGCTCCACCGCGCGGTGTAAAGACCACGATATAAAAATTGATTCTCCTGTCAAGGCATTGAAACCGAATTTTCCTCTTATTACACAAAATTGCTTAAAATTTATGAAAACGCCTAAAAAACGTACTTTACATCTACAGAATTTTAAGCGTTTTTAAGCTTTGTATCATGGAAGGGATGGTGTTCATTGTCGCTTAAAGAAAACACAGATATAGTATTCGAACATTACGAGAAAAAAATCTATGATCAAAAACAACTCTTGGAAATTTCAAGAGCTTTGAACTCTACGTTAGATTATAAATATCTGATCGATGCCATCCTAAATATCTGCCTTGCACAATTACAAACGTTACACGCTGCGATGTATTTAGAGCCAGAAATTGATCTGGGCCTTTTTAAACTTGAACCACAATCCACAAAGGGTTTTGAACTGACCCAAAAAGACCATCAGTACGAAATCAAAATCGATACACCTCTCATTCATTATTTCGAAGAAAAACCTAAAGCCATCACCATGGATCAGATTTTAAAAATTGAGAGTGTAAAAAATTCAGCTGATTTACTTTATCTACGAAAACTGGGAGCTGAAATCATTGTTCCCTTAAACGCCAAAGGAAAAATCAACGGATTACTGGTATTAGGTGAGAAGATGACTTCCGAAGAATTTTTGGAAGATGAAAAAGATTTTATGACGACTCTAGCCAATTTGGCTGGTATTGCCGTCGACAACGCTCGTTTATATGAATTGGCTACCGTTGACATGATGACAGGTTTAAAAATTCATCACTATTTCCAGACAAAATTAAAAGAAGAGATGGACCGTTGCCGTAAAAAAGGAACGCAGCTTTCTTTACTCTTTACGGATGTTGATAAATTTAAAGTATTCAATGATACCTATGGCCACCAAGCGGGAGATGTGGTACTGATTGAAGTCGCCAAACAGTTGATTCAGGCGGCGCAACGTCATCATATACCTGCAAGGTATGGTGGAGAAGAATTTTGCCTCGTGATGCCTGGAGCGTCCGAAGAGGAAGCTTTTGCCAAGGGAGAAGAAATTCGAAAGGCAGTCGAAGCTATGGTGGTAAAAAATCCGAATGATGGAGTGGACTTAAAAGTGACACTGTCAGTCGGGATTTCCTCCTTTCGCCCCACAGATCGAAATAACAAAGATTTGATTGAAAGGGCCGACAAAGGACTTTACCAGGCAAAACATTCTGGTAGAAATCGAACAATTTGCTTTAAAGAATCCTAAAATTGCCGATGTGTTTGGTATGGCAGAAGCATTATCCATTCTTTCCGTTTCGGCTGAAAATCAAAATAGTGTCCTAGAATCCATTCGGGATAGGGCACTTGGCTTGCGATCTTTTAACTTCGAACCTTATTCATGTTTTATAGAATATAGGTCTAAAGACAAAAAAACGGGAGTAGAATACAGAGATTGTATAGTGGACTACACCCGATGCCAAAATCACAACTGTATCAAAAAACTAGTCTAGTCACCGCTCTTTCTCTTATTTTTTTCTTTGTCTGTGTTTTCCATTGTGCAAACCAGACAAAGGTTCACACACAAACACCCAACAACATTCCGATTCCTTCTGGATATATCGGTACCTTTTATGTCCAAAATTTTGAAACACATATGCTCCTACATGGACTTCTCAACTCAGAAACAAAAGAGAGTATTCCTTTGTTATTGGATACGGGTTCAGATTTGAGTTTTTTGGCAGGAGAAACTCACGTTTCGGATAAAAAATTATTATGGGCCGAAAAAACTTATAAGTTCCCAGTCAAAACGGGAATACTACCGGCGGGAATTGAAGGAATCGTGGGCCATGATTTTTTCCAACATACATGTATTTGGTGGGAGAAAAACCAAATCACCGTTTATGATGCTGATTCAGAGGTTTGTTCGGAGCCTTTGGCTTTTTTTTCTACATCCTTAAAACTACTGGAAACACGCAGATTTGAGTCGTTTTATTATATCAAAGCAGTCAAAAATCGCGTAACACATTGGACACTTGTGGATTCAGGGTCTTCCCTTACATTTTTACCCCTGGAATTTGATCCAGACTCGGAGGCTCTCGGGAACAAAAAGGTTTATCCTGCTGGCGGTAAAGTATTTGAACTTCCCCATTTCCAAACCAAAGGGCCGCTTGAGTTCGCAACTGTCCAAGGCAATCTGATTTCCTTTTTTGACTTTTCCTTTCTCGGTGGAATTTCACTTGAGCAATTACAAATTACAAAAGACAAGGATAGAGAGGCAGTTTGGGTGATCGGTTTAAACCTGCTGCGTCGGGTTCCGATCTTTTGGGATTTTAAAAGGAGCCGCATTGGCATTTACGCCCAAACGGATGGAATACATTGAGTACGAATGAAAAAATCATAGTGGCTATGAGTGGGGGAGTCGATAGCGCGGTCGCGGCTGGACTTCTTATTGAACAAGGCTACGACGTGATAGGCGTTAACTTGCGGACATGGGAGTATGAAGCACCATCCTGCGATGTTACTAAAAAATCCTGTTGTTCGCCTGAGGATATCAGAGACGCACGAGACGTAGGACTTTCTTTGAACATTCCTTTTTATGTGATTAAAATGGAAAAAGTTTTTGGTGAAAGGGTCATTGAAAGATTTATTTCCGATTACAAAGATGGCAGAACACCGAATCCATGTGTGGAATGTAACACCTTTGTTAAGTTTGGTGCACTCTTTGAACAAGCCCAAAAACTTGGGATTAATAAAATCGCTACAGGTCATTATGCACGTACCATTGAAATCAATGGAAGATATGCAATCCGAAACGCTGTAGACATGAATAAAAATCAAGCATACTATTTATATGGACTTTCACAGGAAAACATCGCTAATACGGTTTTCCCGTTAGGTGGCATGGAAAAATCTGAAGTAAGAGATATTGCACGGAGGATGGGACTACCTGTCGCCGACAAAGCAGAATCCCAAGAAATTTGTTTTATCCCTGAAAACGATTATAGAAGTTTTTTGAAGAAAAAGGGAGTAGAATTCACTCCTGGTTTCTTTAAACTAACAACAGGTCAAATCATAGGAAAACATTTAGGCAAAGAGGGATTCACAATTGGCCAAAGAAAGGGACTTGGCATTGCCTGGAAAAATCCGCTTTATGTTTTGGCCATCGAAGATGATGGAACTGTCATCCTTGGTGAAGACGAGGAAACATTCGCAGATAGTTTTGTTTTAGAAGATATTACATACCAAGGATTGTCGCCGCTTCAAATTGGAGAAAGTATCGAAATGAGAGTCCAAATTCGTTACAGAGCTGTGCCTGTACCTTGTTTGGTGACAAAACTAGAAAATGAATGGTTCGTAAAATTTTTAACAGATGTCAAAAGCGTTGCACCCGGACAATCGGCTACCTTTTATCCACCAAGCGATGATTACCTGCTAGGTGGCGGCATTATCAAAAAGAATTCTATCCAATTAAGAACCAAACAACCAGTTGCTATCGAAAATAGCAATATTTAGGATTTAGATTTTGAAATCAGTAGCAGATAAAACGATTTTAATCATTGGAGGAGGGTTACTTCAAGTTCCCATCATCCAGACCGCTAAAACAATGAAATTAAAAACATTAGTGGCGGATATGAACCCGACTTCCATTGGTTTTCAGATATCGGATGAACAAATTCTCATGTCTACAAAAGACGTCGAGGGAATGGTTCGAGAGGCAAAGAAATATGCCAAATCACAGCCGATACACGGAGTCATTACTGCTGGTACTGATGCTTCTATGACGGTTGCTGCCGTTGCTTCTGCTATTGGTCTGCCTGGAATCCGATTTGTGGATGCAGAGGCAGCTACCAACAAAGTAAAAATGCGGCAAAGGTTAAAAGATCACGGTTTGCCTATCCCTCGTTTTGCGGCTGTTTGGTCCTTACAGGACGCAAAAGATGCTTTAGACTCACTTACGTTTCCTTTGGTCATGAAACCAGCAGACAATATGGGGGCAAGAGGTGTCATCAAAGTAAACAATAAAGATGATTTACAGCATGCGTTCCGTCATGCGAAAAAATTCTGTCCTACGGGTGAATTGATTTTAGAAGAATATATGGAAGGTCCTGAACTTTCTGTGGATGCACTTGCATTTGATGGAAAAATTCGAATGACAGGGATAGCGGATCGGATCATTGAGCGTGAACCTTTTTTTATCGAAGTTGGTCATAATATGCCGTCGGCGCTATCTAAAGAAACTTTAAAAGAAGTAGAAGATGTCATGAGCCGAGGTATGCGGGCGCTTGGGATTCATCTGGGTGCTGGAAAAGGTGATATCAAAGTCACAAAGGATGGTGTAAAAATTGGTGAAATCGCAGCACGCTTGTCAGGTGGTTTTATGTCTGCGTTTACCTATCCGTTATCGACAGGCGTTAATTTAAACAGAGCGGCATTACTGATTGCACTCGGCGAAACTCCAGACAATTTAGAGCCAGTTTTAAATCGGGTATCCATTGAAAGATCCCTTCTGTCGCCACCAGGAAAATTGATCCAAATCCATGGAATTGACGAAACCAAAAAAATTGATGGTGTAAATGAAATATTTTTACAATCAAAATCTGGAGACGTGATCAAAGAACCCACAAACAATATCGATAAATCTGGGCATGTTATCATCGCAGCAGATACGTTAGACGAAGCAAACTCCATTTTTGAACAAGTGAAAAAAACGATCCGGTTCGAAGTAGACGAAGTGTTTTCAGTATCGGAGAAAGAGATAGCCGATAGCGCAAGGCAAAGATTCGGAAAAGACATATGTTGGGTTTGTAAGGTGTGTGACGGGGTCAATTGTGCTTCGGGTGTTCCTGGAATGGGTGGTGTCGGTAAAATGGATACCTTCCAAGACAATTACACTGCCTTACAAGAATACCACATAATCCCACGTTATATCCGAGACCAAGTAACACCTGACGTAGGATCAAAATTTTTAGGTTATACGCTAAAAACTCCTATTATGTCAGCTCCAATGACAGGTGTCGGAACCAATATGAATTTTGTGATGACAGATGCCGATTACGCTCAAATTGTCACTCGGTCCTTCGTAAACAATGGTTCTATTGCCTGGTTAGGGGACGGCGCAACACCTGAAAAATATAAGGTGATGTTAGACGCTCTAAAAAAGGTCGACGGTAAGGGCATTTTAATCTGTAAACCAAGAGCAGACGAGGGTCTCCTTTTGGAGCGACTCACTGAGGCAGCGGCCATGGGAATTTTTGCCGTGGGTATGGACATCGATGCTGTAAATTTTAAAACCATGGCGGTCAAAAATTTGAGCAGTATCGCAAGAAATATTGAAATGCTTGCCAAAATTAAGGAAAAAGTAAAAATACCTTTTGTGTTAAAAGGGATTATGAGTTTAGAAGATTCTAAATTGGCAATGGAAGCCGGATTTGATGCCATTGTCGTTTCTAATCACGGCGGACGTGTATTAGACGGTCTTCCTGGCAGTGCCAGGGTATTACCAAAAATTTCTGAGTCAATAGGCAAGAAAATTCCGGTGTTAGTCGATGGTGGAATACGAAGCGGAATGGATGTTTTTCGGTGTTTGGCGCTAGGTGCAGATTCTGTATTGGTAGGTCGTCCTGTTGCGATTTCCCTTGTAGGGGGGGAAGAGGCCGGTATTCGTTTCCTAATGAATAAATATACAGAAGAGTTGAAACAAAGTATGAGCATCACGGGTGCCAAAACTTTAAAAGAGATTCAGTTTTCTATGTTAAGACACCGTTATTTGGGGTAAATCATGAACAAGGAAGTCACTGACCTCGAAGGAATGATAAAAGTGATTTCCGCTTTGTTCGGTAAGTTACCCGTAACCATCATCCGCGAAAACAAAGAAATTCCTGTTAAAGTCATTGCCTTAAAAAAGAATTCTCTCATCATCAATAACCCGCTTTCATTCTCAACGAAAGCTCGTATCTTGAGTTTGGTACATAACGGAAGTAAATTTTTAGCCCAGTTCACATTGGTTGGCGGAGATGGACATGGGATTGAAATATTGACTCCTTTAAAAATTTCAGTATGCCCTGCGACTCGACAGGGAAATCGCGTGGCTGTTACGGAAAGAACAGATACGGGTTTACAAGTTTCGAATCTCATCAATATCTTAGATGTTGCCAAAGCAATAGGATTTGATGATAAAAAAGTTGACGAAATTCTTTTATCTTACCGTGAAAAAGTATCTAAAACTTTCCCAACGTCTTCCATATTCTTTTCTGGCAGAGCCGACAATCGACTTCGTCTCATGCAACATTACGACAAACCTATATATATCATTGATAGAACCAATAAATCTACTGCCGACCCAATGTATTTACCATTTGATGAATATTTAAGAATATTCAATACTTCGAAATTAGCTCACGATCTCATATCTGAAATTTCGTTGCCAATCTTATATAAAGGCTATATTAGTTTAGGCTATATACAGGTATTAGCTGATAGACCATTGGAAATCGAGGAATTCAACCAAGTATCTATTTTTACCCAAGCCATTGCCAGAGATATAGTTTCGACTGGGGTATTTCAAGAATCTAAGGAAAAATGTAAAGTTATGGATTTAAGTTCTGGTGGTATCAGTTTTTTACATGCAGCTACTAGAGCGTTTACTAGGAATGTGATCATGAATGGAACGATTATTTTTGATTTGATAATTGACCAAGAGACAAGGGCCACGTTTAGAGGAATCATTAAAAACATTCGGAATTTGGAAACAAACTACCGAGTAGGGTGTCAGTTTTTAAATGTAAATGTTCGCGACCAAGGGATACTTGAGAAGTATTTAGAGGAAGAGGAAAAAAAAATGAAGCCAGAAGTAAAAAGCGATCCAACCGTCGAAACCTAAAAAAATTGAAAGCTTACACAAGTTTTGTTCCAGAAAAATATCAAAATTTTACACTTCTAAACTATCTCCTCAATCGATTTCCGTATCACACTAGAGAAGACTGGTCTCAAAGAATTGTTGATGGCCATATCCGCGTAAATTCTATGCTAAAATCGGAAAATGATATTCTAACAAAAGGGGACGAAGTTTCCTATCTGCCTGCTGAAAAAATCTACGAGGAACCTCCAATAAATTCCAATTATCAGATATTATTTGAAAATTCAGATTTTTTAGTTGTAGATAAACCTCCAAACATACCCGTCCATCCAGCGGGTCGGTATAGAACTCATTCTCTTTTGACTTTACTAGAAAAAGAAAGGGGGATTTCGTCTTGTTATCCTGTCCATAGGCTTGACCGAGAAACCTCAGGAGTAATGATTTTTGCAAAACAAAAATCTTATCAACTTATGTTGCAAGGATTGTTCGAAAATCGGGAAGTGAAAAAAAGATATATCATTTTTGTATTCGGTCAATTCCCAAAGTATCTACAGACGAATGGATATATCGGCCGGGATATCAATTCGCAAATTAGAAAAAAACAAATCTTCAGCTATCAAAACTTTGGTGATTCCAAAACTTCGGTAACAGAATTTCACTTAAAGGAATACCTCGAAGAAAAAAATATCTCTGTCTTGAATGTTGATCCCTATACCGGTAGAATTCACCAAATACGCGCTACATTATACTCTTTAGGTTATCCAGTCGTTGGAGATAAATTGTATGGAAAAAGGGAATCTGCCTTTTTAGATTTTGTAAAGATGGGTGAAAATATTAGATTAAATGAAGAATTAGGGCACTCTCGCCAGGCACTTCATTCAAGTGAGATTGGTTTTTTTGATACAATTCGTGAACAGGAATTTCATTTTTTTTCCCCCCTTCCAAAAGATTTATCTCATTTCCACGTTTCAAATTCCTAAAATATGTCTCATTTTATAAATTAAAAAACATTCCATGCAATCTCTCGATTGTACCGATCCTTTCATTAAGAAAGGAGGCTTTTGCAACGGATGGCAGGAGCAAAAAAAATATTACGCGACGAAAGTCGCTATTTATATGGAGAATTTTGGACCGCAAAACAGAGACAAGGTCACCCAATTCATCATACAGTGAGTTACAGAGCTTCCTTTAAACCAGAATTGCCTTCATTTTTTATGAATCAATTTTTAAAAAAGAAAAAAAGTGTAGTGTATGATCCGTTTGGTGGAAGAGGAACCACTGCAGTTCAAGCAAATATTGACGGGCATATTGCAATTCACAACGATATTCACCCATTATCTATTTTTTTAGCGAGTTCAAGGCAGTTTGTCCCTTCGCTTGCAGAACTTACGGCAAAAGTTGAATCCTTGGATTTATCGCTTCCAGTTCCAGAAGAAAAAGAAGATGAAATGTTACTGCCTTTTTTTCATCCCAGAACTTTGGCTGAGATTAAAAACCTTAAGAGATATCTTGCTGCTGATGATTCTAATTTGATGAAATTTATTGGTCTAATCGCATTATCCAGATTACATGGGCATAGTACTGGATTTTTTTCGGTTTATACGTTTCCTCAACTTTCCATTCCACCTGAGGCGCAAAGAAAAAATAACATCAAACGAAACCAAAGTCCTGAATACCGTCCAATAAAACCACGCATTATTCAGAAAATGAAACGTGATCTTTCTGATCCTATGCCTCCTTTTTACCATGAATTTTCAAAAGAAAATAGATACACTTTGGCTTCAGCAAATTGTGTTCCAGAAATTGAGAATCATTCTGTGGATCTAATTGTCACTTCACCACCTTTTTTGGATAAGGTGGATTATGAAGGTGATAATTGGTTACGGCACTGGTTCTTAAACATCCCAAAAAATTCAGAAAGAAAATTGAGTATCTTTAGCAATGTCAGTGAATGGAATCATTTTATAAGAAGCACACTTCAGGAATCCTCACGAATTCTCAAGAGAGGCGCACATATGGTAATGGAAGTAGGTGAAGTGAAAAAAGGTAATGTGATCATCAATTTAGATGAGGACGTGGTGAACATGGCAACTGGGAGTGGACTCGTCTGGGAAAAAACGTACATCCATACTCAAAATTTCACAAAGTTATCTAACTGTTGGCAGGTTTCTAATAATGAAAAAGGAACAAATTCCAATCGATGTGTTGTACTGAAAAAAATATAAGTAAATAGATTTGAGTTTAAATTTTAAAGCTTTGAAGGCAAAAGGAAACGTCTAAGGAACAGAATGTTCAGAATAACGACGATTTTCCTTTTGTCTTTTTTAATTCCTATATCGGCGGAGCCTTTAGATACAAAGACTCATCCGATTTCTGTATCTGTCAAAAAGACTGCCGAGGGAAAATACAATCTTCTATTGGAATTACCGCAGAACTATGGCTTCCAGAAAGACGCTCCGCATAGAATTCTCCTTTCTACGAAAGGAAATCTCTCGGTTAAAAAAGCGGATCTAACATTTAACGGACCTACACATCCGAAAAAACCTGAATACTATGAGTATCTAAAAGCAATGCCTTTAGCATTAGAAGGGAAGGGTTCCTTAGAAGTGAATGGAAAAATTTTTTACTGTAACTTTATGAAAAACATTTGTATCCCAGGTAAAATATCTGAGATACTTGATGTGCCTTAAAAATTATTCCAATCCGTTTGTGACGAGTTGTTTTAGGTCTCTCTTCTGGATTTGGTAGAGGAAAAAATATCTGCCACCGACGGAGACGTTTTTATCTAAAATTTTTCCTTCTTTTGATATTTCACGCAGTTCCTTTTTTCCTTTATCAGATAAATTTGGAGATGCATATGTTTTTAATAAGTTGAGGGCTTTTTGTTCTGCAACATTTCGTGCCTCCTCTTTTCGTTGTGTATCATCCGTTAATACACTAGAAATCGCAACTTGAAAAAGCGAACTTGTAATAAAACCTTCCTTTGCTTTCGTAAATTCGATCACATCAGCTGATTCTTCTTTCGGTTCCTCGGGTTTTGTGATGGTTTCTTCCGTTTTAATCACTTCTTTTTCTGGTGCCGACTTACAATTATTAATCGCCACTACCATCACTATGCTCAAAAATAAAACGCCTAAAAGTTTAATCCTTTTCATCTTCTTTATCCTTCTCTTTTTTTCTATACATCGAATCTGGAATGATTGTATTTTCTACCTTTGCAAAAAGATCTTTCTGGATGTTGCGAAATAGGAAAGTACATTTTAATTTGTCGGTATAATCTTCTTTGTATAAAGTTAAATCAGAGAGAAACCATGAAAAGACTTGGCTATAGGTCTTTTGGTCTAATTTCTCTTTTGATTTTACTGCTGCTGGATTCAGGCCAGAGTTGGGGCCTGGAGTTTGAGTCTGGGTTTGGCCCGTTTGGGTCCCGGGTTGACTTGTCTGATTCGTCGGTGTTGTGACAGCTGATGGCAAACCCGTGGGAGATGAAGAAGAACTATTTTTGGCAAGTCTCGCCTGACCGAGTCGCGATGCATTGTAATCGTCGATTGTGTCTGCGAACCTTGGTTTGTCTCTGTGAACTTCGATAAGGTATTTGATGGTTTGTTCCTCTCTTTTTAAAAAGGCAGCTTGTCTGCATTCTTCCCTTTTGGCTCGCCCCGACATCTCTTTAAAGGAATAGGGTACTTCCACTTTCACTTGAAAAAATTCCCTAGAAATAAAACCCTCATCCGTTTCATTTTGCAAAGCATGTTCCACAAGAAGTGGGTCCGCAGGGCGAATGCTAGAACAAGATAGGCAAAACCATAAAATAAGAAGTTTACGATTCATTTTCCTGTCTCAAGGTAGTAGAAGATGTCTAAATTACGAACCTTTTTCTTTATCAATTTTCTCTTTTGTTTGCCTATCTTTTCCGAACCAAACTTCTTCTCTACCTCTGAAAAACTTTTTTCGGAGAAAATCAAAAAGATCCATTTGGACAATGGCCTAACAGTCATCCTCATGAAAAGAGGTACATCGCCAACTCTTGCACTATATATTAAATTTTTAGTGGGGGCTGTGGACGAGATTCCTGAACAAGCGGGTACGGCTCATTTGTTGGAACATATGTTATTCAAAGGGACACCCAATGTGGGAACACGAGATTTTAAGAAGGAAAAAAAATATCAGGAACAAATTGAAGTTTGGGGAAACAAATTAGACAATTTAAGACTTGAAGCTAGATCCTTAAAAAATCGGGGAATGGTTGTTCCAGACCAACTAACAAAAGATATCGAAACTCATGATAGGAGACTGAAAAATCTAATTATTTTGCAGGATGAATTGATTCTAAAAAATGAGGATTCCTATATTTACGAACAAAATGGTGAAGTCGGTTTCAATGCTTACACATCTCAAGACGTAACTAATTACCAAATACAACTTCCATCAAATCGATTGGAGATCTGGGCTAAAATAGAATCTGATCGTTTGAAAAATCCTATTTTGCGTGAATATTATACAGAACGAGATGTAGTGATTGAAGAAAGACGTATGCGAACTGATGACAGTGGTGCAGGTGTTTTGCGAGAGCGATTTTTTTCAGTTGCTTTTGAAAGTCATCCTTACCGAAAACCAGTCATTGGTTATTCTGAAGGATTACCATTTTTAAAGATTGATGAAACCCTTAATTTTTTTAAGGAAAATTACACTCCGAATCGTATGGTTATTGCGATCGTTGGAGATGTTGATTTTCCGGAAACAGAGAAAGTAATTAAAAAATATTTTTCAGATTTGAAACCTGGAAAAGAACGAAGTACCTATAAAATCGAAGAAAAACAATTTTTAGGTGAAAAGAGATTTAAAGTAAATCATCCTTCCAGTGAACAAATGATGATGGGATGGTTAAAACCTCCCTATCCTCATAAAGACAATGCCGTCTTCGACGTTCTTTCCAATTTACTAACGACTGGTGCTGGTTCGAAACTAAACCAAAGGTTAGTATTAAAAGATAAAACAGTGAACTCAGTTGGATCGGCAAACGGTTATCCTGGAGAACGATACCAAAACTTCTTTACCCTTTTTATCAAACCTCAATCAGGTGCAGATGTTGGTATGATAGAAAAAGCGGTATGGGACGAACTCCTTTCTATCAAAGAAAAAGGTGTCTCAAAAGAAGATTTGGAGAAAATCAAGAATCAAATGATTGCAGATTTTTTAAGAACTATGGATGATAATGGTACCATTGCAGATTCACTTTCATATTATCAGTTGTTATATGGCAGCTGGAATCATTTATTTTCCCAATACACTGCGATCCAAAATGTTACTTCCGAGGACATTCAGAAAGTAGTACAATTATATTTAACTGAAGACCAAGTCGTGGTCGGAAATCTGATCGATTCCAGAAAAAAAGGAAAATAAGAAAATGAAAGTTGGTTTAAATTTCTCTCTGATTTTAATTTTATCATTTGGATTATCTGCATATGAAATGGGTGATTTTGTCCGCGATATTGTCATACAACCCCAGGAACTATCCTTTCCTGAGATCAAAAAAGAGTCGTTAGGTGAAACGGAAATTTTGGCTTTGCCAAATTCAGAATTCCCGATTGTGAATATGGAAATCCATATCTATTATGGAAGAAAAAATATTGGGAAACGGAACACAGAAATTGTACGATTGTTAGAAGATAGCTGGGAGTTCTCTGGTACAAAATCTTTCCCGAAGGATCAGTTATTACAAGAATTCGAAAAATTAGGAGCCACTTTTTCCCTTTCGCTTGATTACGAAAAAACCATCATCTCTCTTAGTTTTCTAAAAAAAGATGAAAAAAGAGTTATAGAGTTATTGGACTCTTTTTGGAATGAATCTGCTTTGAATGAGGAAATCATTTCTACCATGAGAGTTCGCCTTGCAGACGAAATCAAAAGGCGTAATGACAATCCTACTAGTCTTGGAATGAGAAAAATAAAGGAGCGAGTGTTAAACGGGACAATTCTTGGAAAGGTTTCCTCCCTTGCCGGTTTAAATGCAGTGACATCTGCAGATCTTGAGCAATTCAGAAAAGAAATTTTATCCGAAAAAAAACGCAGGGTACTTCTCACGGGAGATGTAGATCTCAAAGATTGGAATTCATACATCAAAAAATTTCCCGTCTACCAAAATTCGCAAGAATTAGGTGAAGTTATGAAGGGAGAGTGGATTGAAAAAAATCTAGCTAATAACAAAGGAAAGCACCTCCTAGTCGAAAAAGATGTCTCCCAGGCTTTTGTGATTATGATGGGATCTCTACCTAAACACAATCATCCAGATTTTTATGCGATTCAAGTTTTGAATTATATTATCGGCGGAGGGGGATTTAACTCCTATTATATGAGAGAAATACGCAACAACCGTGGATTGGCTTATTCCGCGGGAAGTTCTGCTGACTTTCAAAAAACATATGGTTTGGTTCATTTCTATGCGATGACAAAAACGGATTCGGTACCTGAGGTATTAAATTTGATGCAGGAATTGATTCAGACAAAGTTTATTTCGGGACTGAAAGAAGAAGAATTAAAAAGAGCACAAATTGCTATTACCAATCAGTTCGTTTTTTTATTTGCGGATTCTCAGAAAGTGCTTCAGAACGAATTAAGATTTGTGGACCATGAAATGCCTACTGATTATTTAGTAGAGTTCCGAAGAAATATCGAGAAGGTTACTTTGGAGGATTTAAAACGAGTGGGAAAAACCTATTTTAATCCTTCGACTCTATCTGTGTTAGTTGTTGGTCCTAAGACATTAAAAGAAAAACTAGGAAAAGACTTCAAAGTTATTGCACCAGAGGATAGTGTTTTTTGATGGCCTTGGCCAACTTTGAACATAAAAACTGGAAATTCGATGGGATCTCTGAGGGAGGGATTCGAACTTCGATCACCTTCCCAGCGCTAGATCTGATGTTTGATTTTGGTGCAGTCAATCCAGATAAAATTCATATCAGTCAGGTATTACTTACTCATGCCCACTTAGACCACTCGGCTGGGATCCCATATTATGTTTCTCAGCGTTCACTCAGGAAACTCCCTCCCCCGAAAATCTATGTACCAAAAAGTCTTGAGGAAAATTTAAATAAAGTTTTAAATCTATATTCTATTATGGAGGATTTTCCTTATGAATGTAAGGTGATTGGAATCGATCACCATGAGAAAGTTTTCCTCAAACCTGGCTTTTTTTTTCAAGCCATTCCTTCCTTCCATCGAGTACCATCGCAAGGTTATACAATTTTTGAAAACAAACGTAAACTCAAACAAACATACACTTCATTAAACCAAACAGAGATAAGGTTGCTAAAGGAAAGAGGGGAAGATCTAACAGAAGAAGTGAGCAGTCCTATTGTCTCTTTTTCCGGTGACTCCAAAATTGAATTTTTATTAGATAATCCAACGGTTAAAAAAAGTCAGATCTTATTTATGGAATGCACTTACTATTGCGAAAAACGTGGAGTAGAGCGCGCTCGGGAGTGGGGACATACACATTTGGATGAGATCGCCGCCCATGCTTCTGAATTTGAAAATGAAGCGTTAGTTCTTATCCACCCTTCCAAAAGATACAGCTATCGTGAGTTAAATGAGTGGATCACAAAAAAATTGCCTACCAGTCTATTGGAACGAACCCATCTTTTTATTCCTAAAAAGTAAATCGCGATGAAGGAAAGAACTTCTGTTTTTGTAGGCTCCATAGAAAATTATATTGATGAGGAGTTGGTCAAAAGGCCTCATCCTGTTTTTTATCAGATGGAAGAGTATGCCAAAGAACATTCGATTCCTATCGTTTCCGCAGCAACTGGAGCTGTCCTAAAAAACATTTTTAAAAATTGGAAATTAGATCAGATTTGGGAATTGGGAACAGGTATTGGTTATTCCACTCTTTGGATTTATTTAGGATCACCAAACTCAAAGATAACGACCATCGATCGAAACCAGAATCAAGCCGCCTTATTAGATACATACGCCAAAGAAATTATAGGTGAAAAATCAAATCAATTGAATCGAATCTCGGCTTGGATCCTAGATTATATGTTTGATCATATTGAAGTTTGGTCGGGAGTGGATGCATTTTTTATCGACTGTGATAAGGTTACCTATCCTGCTCTTTGGGATTTACTCGTTCATCATTCAAAACCGGGGACGAAATTTATTTTCGATAATGTTTTGTGGCACGGAAGGCTAATGGATTTGAATTTCCAAAATCCATCCGACATTGCGATGAGATCCCTTTGGGAACGTGTTAAGACTTCTGGATTTGAGTATACGCTATTTCCCGTTGGGGACGGGATTCTTGTTGTCGAAAAAGGATAAAAAATAGTAGTCAGTTGGCGTTCCGTTGGAGCAAATAGGAACATATTTTAGGAGATTTCTTTGAGTCATGAAACTTATTCTTTTAGCATCATTCATTCTAACAACTTTTAGCGCAATAGAGGCACAAAATTCGCCTTCGGCTTCCCCCGACCGCGGAAAAGAATCCTACGAAGAAATTGAAAAATTGGACCAAGGATCGAACTTGGAACGAAAACAATACCGGGAAATTTCTGAAAAAAATAGGGAACGTATTGTCAACGGAATTAAACTTCTCTCGATCATCTCGGCTAACTTTGGTGATGAGGTTCCTGAATCAAAAGCCGCATTAGAGAATATAAAAAAAGATTACCAAGTTGCGTTGAGATATTATTATCGAAATGCTTTTATTTTGTCTGGCAAGAGCATTCAAAAAGTAGAAAAAGATTTAACAGACATCCTTTCTAAGTTCTCTAAATTATACGAAAATAAAGTTCAGTCCCTTTTATCCGAATGTGCAGATGCAATCACTAATACCGAGCAGTCACAATTGATCGGTGATTCGCAAGAAGCGGGCAAAACTACTCCTCCAAGTTACATCGATATTTCGGAATCCACACACAAATTGAAAATCGCTTATTATCAGTTAAATTTAGCAACGGATATGGTTCGCGAAAATAGACACTACGAAGCACTTGTTCATTATCGAATTTCGAAAGACTATGGAATCAAAATTCTGACCGATTTAAAAAGTACAGAAGCTGATAAAAAAGTTATCACTGACAAATATGCAAAAGATTTGGCAGATAATCGTAATTTGATCGGCGGAAACTCACCAGGCGAACCTGCGAAATAATTTTTTGGAAATCTGAGTGTTTTTTTCACTCAGATTTTTGCTCATGAAGTATCCAATTTTTTTACTAGTATTTGTTTTATTTTCAAATTCTGTTTTTGCACATCCAACCTATAGCGTTGTCGTCGATCCCGGCCATGGAGGTGTCGCAAAGGAACCGATCACTGTCAATGGAGATAAGTACGATACTGTAACACAGGTTTACCTGGAAAAGTATAAACAGGGCACTGAGCACGGGAATCTTACGGAACGGGAAATTGTTCTTAGACTCGGGAAAGAAGTCGATAAAATTTTAAAGCTTACGGAAACAGACGAAGGTTTTCAAAAGTTCACCGAATACTTAAAAAAATTCTCCAACAAAAAAACATTCCCGCGTATCATTTTAAAAAGCCATCTTACTAGAACATCGAGTTTTGAGTCAGACCCAAATTCCGATGATATCAATGCACCTTACAGATTATATGATTTTCCAGACATAAAATCAGGTGAAAGGCGAAAAGGTAGACTTTCATTTATCAATTCATTAAAACCACAGTTAGTTCTATCTTTACATTTAAATCCGGCAGGGAAGGGGCAAGTCGGTGGGATGGCTGCTGTCTTAACACCTGGTTACCAAACGTTTAAACTTTTAAAGGACATTTCAGAAGGCAAAAAAAAATCTAAGTCTTTTTTGAGTTCTCCTTGGTCCGACTGGCTTGTGTTTGCTGCTGGTTGGTCTAAAATGGAAAATGCAACTGCTGATGCATGGATATATTTCCATGGCTACTGGTCAGAACGATCTGGTAACAAAGCCGACCTGACCAAATTTGAAGGATATCGCCAAAACATGGTAACATGGCGTTATGCGGATAAACGTGGCTGGGAAAAACTAGTTGGCCAAAAAGGTCCTTATGCAAAAAACCATTCTAATTTTTTGGCTGAGGGTAATTTTTGGGAACGTGAAATGGGAAAAAAAGAGACTTGGCGAAGAGAAGGAGGCCGAGAGGGATTTGGCGGTGACAATCATTATGTAACAAAAGAACTAATGCGTTTTGTTCAATATGGAACAAGAGTTCAGTTAGGTGAAACGAATGAAGAATCGAATAAAGTTGGCCCGATCCAAAAACCATATATCTCGACCTACAGTTTACCCACGTATGTGAATGCTCTTTGTGCTTTTATTGAAATTGGATATATCAATCGGAAACGTGATACAAAATTATTAACAGAATATAAAAAGGAGACTGCGATATCTTTAGCCGTAGGAATCTATTCCTTGTTTGTCGGGCTAGAAATTAAAAAATCAAAATCGAGTCCTATTATTCCAAAAGGAAAGGCTGTCAATTGGGAAAGATATGGAAGCTATTTTGAAGAGGTCGAACCATTATGACTTCAAAAGAAACGATTGTAAATCATCCCTTATTTCCAAAATTAATTTTAGCGTATCAAAAATCGCTGATCAAACGTTATTCACAAGAAGCCATTTCAAAGTATCCAAAATATAAAGATATCCCCAGAGAAACAATTGAACAGTTAATTCTTTTTTTTCTAGATGCTCTTTATCCGAAATTTGAAAAGCGAATTGAACTCGATGCCGCCTTTAGCGCATTAGCTGGATTTGTTCACCATCCAGCTAAACTATGGGGAATCCTTGGTAATTTAGCAGCCTCTCTATTCCGGTTTGGTAAACATTTCCCTGCCGCATTGAAAGCAGGACTTGCTGCCTTACATGCCTATGTTACTGCACATAAATTTGAGGAGATACTCATTCGTGAAACCGAAACGGAAGCAAAGTTAAACGATCCATTTGCAAGTGATGACAGTTTTGTGAGAGTGTTAGCAAGGATTCCGAAAAAGGATGCGGATGCTTTTCGTGAAGACATAGGAAAGTTGTTTTCTATTTTTATGGATCCTATACTAGTAAAAAAAATTATTCTGATCATGGAAGACGTATTAAAAAAAATGGAATCCAAAGGCTCTTTGTATACGATAGCGGATCACAAAGCAATACAGCTCGGAATTCACATTTTAAGACAAGGCGAGTTTATTTTTGATAAGTTATCGAAAACAGAGATGCAATTGATGATCGAAGCAATCGATACGATAGAGAAGGATTTTTTTTTATGGGCAAAGGAGAGTGCAGAAAAGATCTAATTTGGTTGGTACCGATGGCCGGAATCGAACCGGCATGATGTTGCCATCGGTGGATTTTGAATCCACTGCGTCTACCAATTCCACCACATCGGCAAATTAGCTCAATCTTCTGCTTCTATATATTTACCTTTTCCGCGAGCCACGATTTTGCCGATCTCATTTTCAATCTCAGCTCGGTTCTCGATGATTTTTTTGTTTTTCTTTACGAACCAACCTCTCAAGTGAAGGGGTTCGTTGACTTTGGCAGGCTGTAAAAAACGGATGGTCAGTTCACCAGTTGTCGTTTCGAAGTTCATCGCTTCGTTGATTTTCATCATGATCTCATCCAAAATCGTCGAGATGATCCCTGGATGGATTTGATCCGGCAGACCTTGGTATTTGTCTGGGCAAGTGTAATCACCGAAAGCAGTTTTTGTGTCTTCATCGAAGGTAATTTTCAACTGCAAACCGTCTCCATTGTCTGGACTGGAGGCAAAACTGAGATTTTTCTTGGCAACGGATTTCATGCCACCATATCAAGAAAAAAAAGCGGTCCTGTCAAGCATAAAACCTTCTTGTGGTCATTTTGGCGTATTTTGCCTGTCAAAATGGCTTGTTTTTGCCTAGAAAAAGAATATATCTCAATTCTAGCCCTAATTTCCTCGAAAATAGAAAAGGTATCCATTTCATATGATCACAACATTAATGATGTTACTTGGGCTTTCAGGTGCGGGGGCTGGCCTATACAATGTGATCAAAAATCCAGCTCCCTCTGATGAGGAAGTCAATGATGGACGACCCAGTGCAAGGCGAAGGAGAAATCGGGATCCACAAAATTCAGGCACAAACGACATTCGTCAAGAGCCGCAAAAGAAGGGAAAAACTCCGCCTCCCGAGTGGGGTGGACGTGGTGAGGAAGTTCCGTTTAACACACCTAAGACAGATTCAGGACGTATGCCTCGTGGGGACGCAAGGCCTCTTCCAGAAGGGTTTCCTAGTCTTGAAGAATGGGTTTCTGGCGAAGAAGAACCACCTAAAGAAACAAAATCATCGCGTAGGAAAAATCGAAAAAGGGAAGAAGAATCACCTTCACTTTCCAATGTTCCGTTAGGAGATTTCGGAGAAGACCAAAAAGAGATTCCATCTCGTGATCAAGAGTCTGATAAAAAACCAAGGGCCACTTCACCTGACATCTCTTATTCGGCTGATGATATCATCTCAAAAAATTCAAAATATTCTTTCCATAGAAGGCCTCTTCTCAATGCAGAAGCCTTAATAGATAAAAACAATTTAGATGAAGCCATTGAAATATTTCAGAGAACAGGAGATCGGATACCCGATCCTGAGATCAAAAATAAAATTCAGAAAAATATTTCTGATATTGAGGATTTTATTGTCGATCGGGATTCAGATGAAGAGGCACAAAATCAAAAAGCTAAGTCTGATGATCGACCAGGAAACAAGCTGGAGAAAGATTTTCCTTCACCTTTGGGAGGCGAATACGATAATTTTGTTTCTGCCCTAAAACAGGTGGCAGAAGTGTTTGCTGATTCGATTGCAAACGCCATTCAATACGCAAGCTCCAAAAAACCAGACCTAGACCTTCCACAAAATAACCAAACAGAACCTTCACCGAATTTACCTCTCCCCAATTTACAAAAGCAAAAAGATTTGCCTCCGCAGGGAAATGTGGGAGCCGATTTTTTACATCCCGTAATCTATCAATTCTTAAAAAATGCACCACCTTTACCTGGTTATGCTGGATTAGATTCGAAAGAAGAAAAACAAAATTATGAAAGTTTAATTAAGTCCTTAAACCAAGGACTCATGTCACCTCCAGAGACTGGTGTTCCAAGTCCAGGAGCTGGACCAGGTCTTCCCGGGATCGTCGGGCCATTTTATTTACCAAATCCTGAACAATTAAAAACTGATTTGTCTTCTTTTTCGGATGCCTTACATGGAGCCACTGATAGCGCCAAAAGTTTAGCAGACATAGCCGCTGAATTGGAAAAAGCAAAAGGAGATCTTAAAAACAAAGAGATCTCAGATTTAGATCTACCGGAAGATACATTCTTTTCTGATGAGTGGCAAAATTTTCGTGGATTACCTCTCGTGGATCGACGAATTGGTGGAGAACGTCGTAAAAGTCCTGATAGACGAGAGAATAAAGCTGGTCGCAAAGACAGAAGATCTGGTGTCGACAGGAGAAAAGTAGATCGATTTAAGGAAAGGGAAGAATATTTAAAAAATAAGGCACTTGAAAAACTAGAAGAGGCCGCCAAACACGCACAGGCTCTAGCACCTGCCTCTCTAAACGATCTTTTGAAACCTTATTTTCCACCTGTTCCTGAAAAATTAAATTTACCAGATGGAAAGGATCTTCAGGAAAGGCTTCCACAAAAACCAGAGGAAAATTGGTACGATAAAACGACAGAGGACCTTCGAAATGAACTCACTCTGCCAGATCCCGTCGACCCTCACACACCAATTGGCGATTTGCCACTCATTGGACTACCAGATGCAATTGATCCAACTCGTGCTAAATCAGAAACGATTATCGAAACTGATGATCCGATACAAGTTGAACTAACAGCACGTGCACAAGAAGAAGCATTAAAAATAGGCCTTCCAGATCCCGAGGAAGCATACCGCGACAGAGTCGTAAAAAAGGAAGACGAAGAACCAGACTTTGATGCAGAACCTCCGGAAATTGAAATCGTTGATGGTGAGTTAGGTGAAATAGCCGAAGCCAAAGATTCTCCGGATGAAATGGCAAAAAAAATGGAGGAGGAACCCGAAAAAATTATACACGGGGTTCTCGAATTAAAGCCACCCGAAGCAGATGACGCACCATTTTTAACATTGACTTATGATTTTGGAAAAATTCCGCATGCATTCCGTTTGTCTAAAAACTATTCGATAATGGAATATTCCTATTACAAATACAAACCAATGTTAATGAAAGCACAAGAATTTGCTCGACGGAAAATGTTGAAAAATGCATTGAATTATTATCGAGTCATAAAATCTCAAAATATACCTCCAGAGCTTCGAAAGATGATCAACAGAAACATTCGGGATATCACTGAGTTTATGGAAAAATTCCTTATGGCAAAAGGTGGCTAAGAATGATTTCCCTTTTTAATATTAATAAAAATGAACAATTGTAAGATTGGTTTCTGATATGGCAGAAGATGAAGTAAAGACAGTTCGATATCCAAAGGGTGCAGCGATTGTGGTCCAAAACGCAGTGAACCCAGGGCTTTTTTTTATCGTTAAAAGTGGCAATGTTAAGGTAGACTCGGAACACATGCAAATTGACCATGAGTTGTCTAGTTACCAGCCGGGAGATAGTTTTGGTTTAGTTTCCGCTCTGACGGAACACCATTTTCTTGTTACACTTTTTGCAGCAACGGATGTAGAATTACTACAAATCCCGATTCGTCTTCTTGGTTCCTTCCTAAAGGGTAACAAAGACATGGCGATGAAAATATTGAGACTTTATTCTCATGAACTCCGTGGCCTACAAAGAAATTTATCTCGTGCGAACCAACCATCAGATCGAATTTATTTGCCTGAAAAATTAATCCAAAATGCCAAAACTTATATCTCCTGGCAAAAACCAAACCTAGCAGGATATTCGCTCCAAAAATATATAGAATGGGCCAAAAAAAATTCTGGTTCCAACCAACTCGCAGAGGCTCAATCTCTTTTAAGCCAACTGCAGATAGATTTGAAGCCGAAAGATTGGACCAATCAAAAAAACACACTGGATGCAGGTGAAATTCTTTTTGTCGAAAGTGAAATGAACCAGGATATCTTTGTGGTGATTGAGGGTAATGTAAAACTATTCAGCATCGTTCGTGGAATCGAATATGTCATCGATATACTTGGAGTAGGCGAAATTTTTGGTGAGATGAGCCTAATTGAAAATGCTCCTCGTATGGCATCCGCAGTCGTTGAAACGCCATCCACAATCTTGCGTGTAACACCTGATAATATATTTGAAAACGTAGGTGAGTCCTTATTGCAGAAAATTTTTGAGAGCATTGCTCGGAGGATTTGGTTTTCGCACCAACGACTTATCATTTTAAGAATGCAGTCTCCTGTCAAAAGGTTGTATGCTTTTCTTTATAATGCTATCAGGGACAAGGACATACGGAAGGGAACAAACTTAACTCAAAGTTATGCGATGGAATACCGGTTTCCCATTGCGTTTGAAGAAGTTTGTAATATGTGCGGAATTTTGAAGGTCAAAAAAGAAACGATCCAAGAATTTTTATCTGATTCGAACGTTGTCATCAGCCGTGACCTCATTACCGTAAAGAGCAGAAAACGAATAGAAGAAAAACTAGGGCAATACAAAACGAAACAGGGTCAAATTCTGGCAAAACTAGGTTAAATTCCGTCTGAAAAATGTTCTAAAAAAAAACAAATAGACAGAAACACAGTCTAAATTTAGAATAATTCTAAGGAGTTAACTATGCCACAAGTTACATCACAAGCGCCTGATTTCAAGGCAACCGCGGTCATCGGCGAGTCATTCAAAGAGATCAAACTTTCTGACTACAAAGGAAAATGGGTCGTTCTTTTTTTCTACCCACTAGATTTTACCTTCGTTTGCCCTACAGAAATCATTGAATATGATGCAAAATTAGAAGATTTCCGAAAAATCGGAGCAGAAATCCTCGGCGTTTCCATCGATAGCGAATTTTCTCACCTTGCCTGGAAAAAAACCGCACGCAAAGAGGGCGGAATTGGTGACATCAAATACCCACTCATTGCAGACAAAACAAAAGAAATCGCAAAGGCATTTGGTGTTCTAGTTGAGTCTGGTCCTGACGCGGGTGTTGCGTTACGCGGAACATTTTTAATCGATCCAAATGGTGTGATCCGCCAAGCAACTGTCAATGATCTTCCAGTAGGAAGAAACATAGACGAAGCACTTCGCCTCATCAAGGCTTTCCAATTCGTAGAAAAAAATGGGGAAGTTTGTCCAGCAAACTGGGATGAAGGTAAAAAGACGATGAAAGCAGATCCTACAGGGTCAAAAGCGTATTTTTCATCTGTAAATTAACAAACATGTTGGCCCAAAAGGTAACTTCTGGGCCATACTGCAATCATAGATATACAAGAGGGACAAGGGATGGAAACAATTCAAATTACTGAACCAACCGAACATGAGTTTTATAAAGCAGATGCGTTTCCAAAAGGTTTAACAAAAAAAGTAGTCGAGTCCATATCCCATATAAAAAACGAACCAGCTTGGTTAACAGAGTTTAGGTTAGAAGCCTTCCGTGTTTACCAAGATAAAGTGATGCCTACCTGGGGGTTTATCCCTAACTTTCACATCAATTTAGAAGACTACGTACATTATGTTGGTTCCAATCAGAAAAAGAAAAAATCATGGGACGAAGTAGATCCAGAAATTTTAAGAAGTTTTGAAAAATTGGGAATTCCGGAACATGAACGAAAGTTTCTCGCGGGAATGGAAACTATGAATGATTCAGAAACCATTTATGCGAATGTAAAAAAAGAACTCACGGATTTAGGAATCATTTTTTGTGATATCGATTCTGCGATCAAAGATTATCCAGATCTCGTTCGCCAATATCTTGGAACGGTTGTTACCATTGGGGATAATAAATTTTCAGCATTGAATTCCTGTGTTTTTAGTGGAGGCTCCTTCGCTTATATTCCTAAGGGCGTTAAAACCCCTATGCCACTCCAAGCTTATTTTAAAGTAACTGCTGCAAGTTCTGGACAATATGAACGAACCTTGCTTATCGCAGACGAAGACTCACATTTGGAATACAGTGAAGGGTGTACTTCCGTTCAGGACAAAGGTACAAATTTTCATACTGCAGTTGTCGAGTTAGTTGCGAAAAAAAATTCTAAAATCTTTTATACAACGATTCAAAATTGGAAAAAAAATATGTATAATTGGACCGTCAAACGCGGAGTATGTGCCGAACGAGCCCATATTACGTGGACAGATTGTAACATAGGTGCCAATACGATTAAATACCCTGGTATTATTTTAGAGGGAGATCATTCTACAGGGGATGTATTGTCTCTAGCTTTCGCAGGAAGTGGTCAAGTCCAAGATACTGGAGCCCGTATCATCCACCAAGGCAAAAACACTCGTTCCAACGTGCTAGCAAAAGGTGTAGCATTAGATGGTGGTATTAATTCCTACCGTGGACTAGTTAAGTTTGAGCCGTCTAGCAAAGGGTCGTATAGTCATATAAAATGTGATGGACTTATGATGGATAACAAATCACAATCCCATGCCTATCCGTATAACGATGTATCCGGAGAGGAGGGGACACTCAACTATGAGGCGACTGTCTCGAAAATCGACGAGGACCAGCTTTTTTATCTCCAGTCACGTGGTCTTAGCGAAGACGAAGCAAAATTACTCATAATCAATGGTTTTTGTGAAGGCGTCACCAAACATCTAGATGTCGAGTATTCTGTGGAGATGACAAAACTCATTCGTATGATTCTTGAGGATGGTCACGTCATAGCGGAAAAAGAAGCCGTCCCTAAGTAAGACTAGAGCATCCCGAAAGAGAATCTTTCCTTATTTTTTCATTGATTTTGTGTTGATTGGAACCAAGTTTGAATAGTTCCATCTGGTAAAATCATGAAAAAAATATTGTTTCTTCTTTGTCTTGTGCAGATTAATTTTCTATACAATTGTGATCTCATCGGCAGTAAGATTGTAAAATTACTGACAAAAAAATTTGAAACTGAGGACAAAGTATTTAAGTCCGTTCCCGTTTTTATCAATGAAGATCAGACAAGAGAAAAGATTGAAATTTCTTTGAATGAAGTGACTTCTGCTTCAGAACCTACCGACATACAGTTTCCACCTACCGATTCTCGTTTTATGTTTATCCTCGAAAAAAAGGGAAACCTGATCCTCTTTGATCGCAAAGATAAAAAAAGAAGAATTGCCATTACGCTTCCTGTATCAACTGGCAGCGAATTGGGACTGCTTGGCATGGCCTTTCACCCAGAATATCCTAAAAAACCACTCGTATATCTAAATTATACAAAAGAAATCAAAGGCACTGAGACAACAATAGTCTCCGAATGGACTGTCACATCTCCTTCTGAATTTGAGGCTTTGTCTTTGGATAAGGAACGCATTCTTTTGGAAGTTTCACAGCCTTTTCCAAATCATAACGCAGGTCAGCTGGCTTTTGGCAAAGACAAAATGCTTTATATCGGCTTTGGAGACGGAGGTCTAAGAGGAGATCCTAAGGACCATGGGCAAAATAAAAAAACAATCTTAGGAAGTATGCTTCGCATTGATCCTTCGGCTGATGTATCAGGGAAAGGTCCATATACCATTCCCTCTGACAATCCATTTGTCAAGGATTCATCCTATTTGCCTGAAATGTATGCAATTGGACTTCGAAATCCGTGGAGATATTCGTTTTCACCTGACGGGCGTTTGGTTCTTGCAGACGTAGGTCAGGATAAGTTTGAAGAGATCGATATAATTGAAGCGGGAAAAAATTACGGATGGAAGGTAACAGAAGCAAACCATTGTTATGATGGTGATTGTGATCTAAAGCTTTATGCGGCTCCGATCTACGAATATGGAAGAGGTGAAGGTCAATCTATCACTGGTGGATATGTTTATTCTGGAGATCAAATCGCTAGCCTAAAAAATAAATATATTTTCGGAGATTTTATTTCCGGAAGAATCTGGGCATTTGATTTACCTAAGTCCCAAGAAAAAGTTGAGAAGGTATATGCACTCGGAAAATGGAACATCTTGATTTCTACTTTTGGTAAAGATAGCCAAGGAGATGTATTTGTTGGGGATTATCAGTCTGGAAAAATATTTAAGATCATATCTAAGGTAAACTAATTTTGTATGTATAAAAGTATGTTCCAAAGATTACCTTTTTATATCAAGTTTCATCTTCTTCTTGCCGGCCTTGGTATGATTTGCCTTACGCTTTATCGATTTGCATTTTTTCTAATGTATTCCTATCGCATTCAAACAAAAGAAACATTCCTTATCTTTAAGGCTTTTTTATATGGCTTGAGATTCGATATTTCGGTTCTTTCAGTTTTTATTGGCATCAGTCTGATCTATTCAAGCGTTCATTTCTTAAATGTTAAAAAAAGTTTTCGAATTGTATGGCGCATTGTACCTGTTTTTTTGCTAATCCTTTTGATACTTCTTCTTGGTGCAGATCTTGTTTATTATGAAAACGGAAACAAACATTTAGGATACGAAGCATTTGCATATTTAGGATTCGAAATGTTGCCTCTCGTGGGTTCTGCATTTACCCAAAGTCCGTTTTTATTTTTGGCCGCGGTGTTTGCGATTTCTCTTTTGGTTTATGGAATCTATCGACTTCAGGTTAAGTTTCCATATGTACACACACCATTTAACTATAAAATTGCGATTCTGCAATTCATCATCATCTTAACTCTTCTCATTTTGGGAATTCGTGGTGGGATACAAACGAGTCCGTTGCGTACAAGTGATGCTATCATTTCCGATGAAACAATCTTAAACGACCTAATATTGAACCCTGGGTTTACAGCGATTACTGATCTTAAGATGACAGAAGTAGACAAACGTCATTTTATGGAGTTAGCTGACTCTACTAGAATCGTTCGTGCCGCGATTTCTTATCCGGGTGCCGAGTTTATCAGTGATTCATATCCGTTGCTTCGCAAAACAACTGTAGTATCGACGAAACCTCTGCCGAACATTGTTATCGTCGTTTTGGAAGGTTGGACAGGAAAGTTCATCGACTTAATTGGAAATCCTTACGTACAAAAAAAAGAAGTTACACCGTATTTTAACAAATTGATTCGCAAGGGAACCTTCTTTACTAATTTTTTTGCGAGCGGCGGTCGAACCACAAATGGACTTATGGCACTGATTGGTGGGATACCTGATCGTCCTGGTCTAACGGCCGTTCGCACGCCTCAAATCTTAAATCGTTTTTCTGGCCTTGGATCTGTCGCAAAAACCCAAGGTTATGAGACTTTGTTTGTCACAGGGACAGACTTAAGTTTTAATAACAAGGGTAGTATCATGTTTCACTGGGGATTTGATACGTTAGTTGGAAAACTTCAGTTAGAAAAGAATCCAAATTACAAAACCGGCCCCTGGAGTTATTGGGATGAAGCTTCTTTAGATGCTCTTCACAATCGGATGGCGGAAAGAAAAAATACGTCTCCGATGATGGCTGTGATTCACACAGGTACGACTCACTATCCCTATGTTGTGCCCGATGAAAAATATCGTATTTTTGATAAAACCGTCGAGGACAGTGAATATTTGAATGTGCTGCATTACGCAGATTTTGCCGTTTATGAATACCTCGAAAAGGCGAAAAAAGCACCTTACTTCAATGATACGATCTTCGTTTTTGTTTCCGACCATTCACATCATCGTTATCTAAATTACTACGAAGATAGAAATGTTCCCTTACTTCTATATGCGCCAGGCAAAATTAAACCTGAGATCAGAACTGATATTACCTCACAGTTAGATATCCTCCCGACGGTTCTTGGTTTTCTTGAAAGAGAGGTATACTTCAGTGGGATGGGCCGAGACCTAAGAAAAACAAAAGGTGACTCTGCTTATTTTGCTTACGGTAATATTTTTGGTTGGATACAAGGCGAAATGTTGTATTTTCAATCAGTAGCAGGCGGAATCGGAGAAACAAAAACAATCAAATCTCCGTTTGTTGACACCCACATATGTAAAATTGACTACCCAAAATGCCAATCCCATAGCGATCACACAAAAGCCTTTTTAAATTTAAGTCAGGATTTATTAAAAGCAAATAAGCTCTTCCCATCTGAGAAAGAGCTTATGGAAATTATGAAATCTAAAAAATAAGTTTAGATCAATCGTGATCTAAACTTAAATCAAAGAAAGTTTTTCTTCGGATCACAATCCAGAGTAAAGAAAGTACGGATAGAAAAATAAGTGGTACCGTGAAATAAGATATCATTTTGACATCCGTGTATAATAAAACACCGACAAACATCGCTGATAATATTAAATTTCGAATCACTTCTGTTCGTCGTGACCACTTTTTCATTTCCATAATTCGATTGATGGAAACTAAACTGAAAATGAGAAAAAAACCGGATACAAAGAGTGGCCATCCCTCTGTAACATCTAACTTTGCCACCTTCCAAATGATAAGACCCACTGAAGCAAGGATAAGCGCTTGTAAACTAACATACACCATAACACCGAAAGGAGTATTTGGATTATATTTTTCCGTATAAGCGGGTTCGGTAATGGCATCACTTGGGCTACGCAAATATTCCGGTTTCCAACCTGGTTCCTTAAAGAGAATTTTGAAAGCATCTCCGATGGTACGAGAATTTTTTATGTTCTGAAAAATGTCTCTATAGACATGGATATTGGCAGTAATGGGATTAAAAGAGCCAACTGGTTTTGTCAAACCATACAAAGGCTCTTCTGTTTCTTCCACAAAACTTCCGAACAGTTTGTCCCAAATGATAAAGATACCACCATGGTTTTTATCAATGTACTTCAATTGGGTGCCGTGGTGAACTCTATGGTTAGATGGTGTCACCATAAATAATTCCAAAAATCCTAGCTTCCCTATAAAGCGCGTATGGACCAGAAATTGATATACCTTCATAATTCTGTGGCAGAAAAAAAACATCGGCCATGAGATTCCGATCATGGCCAAGGGTAAAAAATACATATACTCAAAAATTCTTTGGAAGGCATTCCCGCGAAAGGAAACAGAAAAATTCATTTCTTCCGCAGAATGATGTGTCACATGACAAGCCCAAAATATTTGAATTGTGTGTGCGTGCCGATGGAACCAGTAATAGATTAAATCAACTAACACAAGCGAGACGGCCCATGCGACCGCAGCAGGTCCGTTGATTTGGAACGGATTCAGGTAAACAGGGCTTTCCAGCGGGAATAATACAATACCGAGTCTTCTTAACGAAAAATTCGTCTCAACAAAGTCATAAACGAATAATGCACCGACAAGAATACCAACACCCGCGACCGCGAAAATGATTCCTGTGCTTACGTCCGCAATCAAAGCATTTAGGCGGTAGTAATGTTTATTTTTGATATAAGAAATAAATGCTTCTATGCCAATGAGAGCGATCATCGCCCCAAAAGCGTATTGCATAAACGTATCCCCATTTTGAGTGAAAACATCTGTAGTCATATCGAACTTAGCCTCTCCAATCCCTAACTTAATAAAAAAGAACAGTCTCCCGGCTCTCTTAATAGACGGTCTCATTTCCCATTTGCGGAGGGCTAGGGTGGGAGAAAAGGCAAAAATCTACCCAATTTTCATTGGAAAAGTGAGGCTACATATTTTTTGTGGAGATAATTAAGAATCGACTCAAGTCGTGCCACATTGCAATCTTTGTATGCCCCTTGTCTACCCGTAGAAAATGGCAATGCTCGATCTCTATGAAAGAAGAACAACCAGTCCTAAAAGGCAAAACACTCGCTGAATTAAAAGCCCTCTGCACGACTCTTGGGATTGAACCATACCGAGCGAAACAGATCTATACGGGCATTTATAAATCCAGATATTCGTCCCTTGACCAGTTCACGACGCTCTCGAAAGAAATTCGGGAACTTCTAAAAGCAAAAACCGTTCTACCAGAAATCAAACTCGGTCGGGAATTGATCTCAAAAGACGGCACGAGGAAATTTACTTTCGATGTGGAACCGGGAAAAGAAATCGAAACGGTATGGATTCCTAGTGCAGACGGCGAAAGAAAAACGATATGTATCTCCTCCCAGGTCGGTTGTACGCTTAACTGCTCTTTTTGTGCGACTGGCTTACTCGAATACAAAGGAAACTTGCAGACCTGGCAGATCGTCGACCAAGTCCTCCAAGTAGAAAAAATCGTAAATGATCATGCGACCAATATTGTTTTTATGGGAATGGGCGAACCTCTTCATAATTATTTTTCTGTAATAAAAGCTGCCCACATTTTTCATGATATGGACGCAGTAGGGCTCGGCGCAAAACGCATTACGATCTCTACGGCAGGTGTTGTGCCTGGGATTCTACGATTTATAGAAAACAAAGAACCTTATAATTTTGCTATTTCGCTCAATCATCCAAATCCAAACGCTCGTTCTTCGGTGATGGATATCAACAAAAAACATCCACTTGAAAAATTATTGGAAGCGGCTCGACGTTTTACGCAGGAATTGGATCGAATGATCACCTTCGAATACGTAATGATTCCCGATGTAAATATGGGAAAAGAAAATGCAGAACGATTGGTGAAAATTGCTAGGTCGGTTAACAAGTGTAAAATCAATGTCATCCCATTGAATACAGATTTTACTGGTTGGCGTAGACCTACGGAAGATGAAGTCAGCGAATTTGTATCTTACCTTCGGGCAAAAGCTGGAGTGCCTATTTTAAATCGGCAAAGTCCAGGACGTGATATCAATGGTGCCTGCGGAATGTTGGCATTAAAAGGTGTAAGGAATGAGGGAACTAACAAGAATTAGCTTAGTATTCGTGATGGCTTTGATTCTCAGTCAATGCCAAGACATAGTAGAAAAAAAATGTAATTTGGCATGTGACCAATTTGTTTCATGCACAGAAAAAACTCTCAAAATGACTTTGTCCGAGGAGGCAAAACGATCCGGTCATATATCTTGTATGGACGGTTGTACGACTCATAACAGCGATATTTTGAAATGTTATGAGGAAGAACCTACTTCATGTTCTGGCTTCGGAAATTGTGTTTTACAAATAGGAACACTCGAATGAAAACCCTTTCTCCTACGGAAAAAATTTTTTATCGATTATTGATTTTAATCTCTTCGCTTCCACTTTTGTTCACCCTACCGTTAGATGTGATCGATATTGATTCCGCGCAGTATGCGGAAATTGGGCGGCAGATGTCGAATTCAGGTAACTTTTTTACACTGATTGACAATGGCAGAAGATATCTCGACAAACCTATCTTAACTTTTTGGACCATTGCTTCTTCTTTTCAAATATTTGGTCTGAATAATATTGCCTTCCGATTGCCTGCTCTTCTTTTGAGTTTTCTCTCTGTGTATTCCATTTTTTGTATCACCAAATTAGTTTGGCAAAACGAAAGACAAGCTTATCTTTCCGCGATAATCTATCTCATCACGCCGGGTTTTTATGCCATGGTGGTGGATCCAAAAATTGATGTTTATTTAGTTTCTTATTTGGTATTCACCTATCACTTTTATTACCTTGGGCGTAAAAAAAATCCTAACTACTATTATCTGATGTATTTGATGATGTCCTTGGGTTTTATCACTAAAGGACCGATTAGTGTTGTGATCCCCGCACTTTCAATTGGTGGTGATATTTTATTTAGAAGAGATTGGAAGTTACTCCTTTCCATGAAAATTTTTCCAGGGATTTTTGTATTAATATCGCTCCCGGCCTTTTGGTGTATCCTTCTTTATCGCGATTTCAATTCATATGGGCCTTCGTTTTTTTTGTGGATCCAATCATTTGGTCGTTTTTACAAAGAGATGTACAATATAAAATTTGACCCGTTTTACTTTTATAAAAGTTTCAGTTGGGCTTTTATGAGTGGAGTGGTCCCGATTCTTTTGTACATCGTATTTCGGGCAGTCAGATATTATAGAAGTCTTGGTTGGAAAGAAATTTTACGAAAAATAAAAAACAACGAATACTTTGCTGTGGACTTTGTAGTTCCGTTCTGGGTATTTTTATTTTTGTTTTTGATCTCCTTTTCAAGGTATCCTCTACCACAATACATCTACTGGATTTTGCCCGGAGCAGCACTTTATTTTGGGCGAGTGGCTGAAGAAAGTTTGTTTTCTTCTGTCACCAAACGGATGCGCCCTTCCTTTATGGTTGCTGGTATTATCTACCTAGTTGGCTACTGCCTTCTCCCCATTTTTGTTTCCGAAGTAGGGATCCTCTATCCAGTCTTCTTTTTTGTAGGACTTATCTTTGTTTTCCTTCTCGCTCAATTTATCCCGATTGAGCTACTTTTAACAGTTACTGGTGCTGCACTTTTTTACGGAGCCATCAGTCTCGTTTATTATCCTCTACTGACGACTTACCAACCTTCCAAAGAAATGGGAGCAAAAATCCAAGAATTAGAACCAAACGAACCCGTGCTCTACACATTTCGTCTATCGAATTCTAAAAGATCCTTTGCTTTTTATTCGAATCGAAATTTCCGCAATATCTACGATATGGAGACTTTAGAATCTCTTTGGAAAGATCATCCAGAAAGACTCGTCGTGGTCCCATCAGAACATATCGGACTGATCCGCGAAGCGACAGGCTTACGATATGAAATTGAGACCGTGATGGAGCGGGATTCCTATAAGGTGGCCACTCCTACGATTGCATTTCTTAAGAAACAGACGAGACCTCTCGTAACGAAGAAAATTTCTCTGATTTGGTTGAAAAAGCATCAGGGAAAACCAGAAAAACTACGAAGTAATAACTAGGCTAATTGTGTAAGTCTGGTTTTTAGGGCCCATGGATGTGTCATCAGGGCCAATTTTTTTATCATGCTATATTAGTAAAATATAATGTATTAATATAGTAGCTTTTATCATTTCCTGATCAATTGAGAATCGGAATCAATTAGGTCTTGGACATGAATTTTAATCGTTTATGTCCTATATTATGTTTTTTCCGATCAAAATCTCATACATACTTGCTTTTTTTGGGAATTTATCCTTTCTTGTCAGAAGACAGTGAAAACGGGTTCAGGAATTCCAGGAATGAACATAAAAATACTTAAGATCTCTGTGCCTATCGTTGCCGTGGCAGCCTTAGCATATCTGATTTTTTCACCCAGCCGTTATGTGGGCTACTCACCAGATCAGCCCATCCCTTTTAACCATAAGATTCATGCCGGCGATAACAAGATAGATTGTAAATATTGCCATACTGGTGTGGAGAATTCCGCTCATGCGACGATTCCTCCTTCCTCTACATGTATGAATTGTCATAGCCCAGGGAAAGTAGCTAGCAACCAAGAACATGTAAAGTGGTTACAACAACAGTATGAATCAAATACACCAGTTCCTTGGGTTAAGATTCACGACCAACCGGACTTTGTTTATTTCAACCACTCGCGTCACGTCCAACGAGGCGTCGATTGTTCTACCTGCCATGGAAATATGGCTGAGATGGTAAAAGTAAAACAATCAAAATCGTTAAACATGGGTTTCTGTGTGGATTGCCACCGAGAAAACAACGCACCTAACGATTGTTCGACATGTCATAGGTAAATCGGGAGATTCTAAATTATATGATGAAAGACGACAACTTCCAAAAAGAAAAAAAGGCTCATTGGCAGTCTTACGAGTTGCGCGGTACTTCCCGCGAGGCACAGCTCACCAAACAGGAATTTTACACTTCACCGGATCCTTTGATCTCCAAGATCAAAAAAGGTGATTTTGATAGAAAAACATTTTTAAAGTTTATGGGCGCCTCAGTGGTGATGACCTCGGTAGGTTGTATCCCGAAACCTGCCGAAAAAATTGTTCCGTATGTAAACTTAACATTTAAAAACAATAAAGACGAAGTAGAACAGTATGATTTCGTAAAACACGGACATTCTTACCATTATGCGTCTGTTTGTGGGGGTTGTTCTGTTGGCTGTGGTGTTGTCGTTAAAGCCAGAGACGGAAGACCACTGAAACTAGAAGGAAATGCCAATCATCCGCTTTCTAAAGGTGCTCTTTGCGCTTCTGGACAAGCTTCCATTTTTGATCTTTACGACTCAGACCGAGCGAAAGAGCCACAACAAATCATAGAGGGAAAACCGAAAGCTAGCGATTGGTTTGTTCTTGATAAAGACATCAAGGATACACTACAAGCAAACAAAGGTAAAACGGTAATTGTAACCAAACCACTTACCTCACCTTCTTCAAAAGAAATAGTAAATGAGTTTTTAAAATCGGTGGGCGGCGGACGTCATTTGGAGATTGCATTTGCTTCTTCAGATGATGCTATAACGATTGCGCAAGAAAAATCTTATGGGAAAGCAGTTTTACCGAATTATCATTTTGACAAGGCGAAAGTAATTCTTTCCATAGATAGTGATTTTTTAACGAATGTTAGTTTTCACAGCGATTTTTCTAAACGCAGAAATCTGACTGGAAAATCAGCGACTGTAAATACTTTTATCGCAGCAGAATCTCATCCATCCATGACTGGTACAAATGCGGACCAACGAGTTCCGCTCAGGCCTGGTGACCAAAGAAAATTTGTTCTCGTGGTTGCCAAAGCATTGTCCGACCTAGGGGTTGGTGGTGCAACTGGTGTTTCAGGAATGGATTTAGATAAATCAATTTCTGAACTTGGTATATCCAAAGATGTGGTGCTACGCACAGCAAAAGCACTCGCTTCCGCCAAAGGGGAATCGCTAGTCATTGCTGGTGGTTCATCTGCGGAAACAGCGGATGCGATCGATTTGCAAATCAGCGTGAACATGCTCAACAGTATGCTCGGCAACGACGGAAAAACCATTGATGTTGGCAACCCACGCAAAGAAGGTAGATCTGATTATGCTGTGAATGTAGCTTCCCTCACAAAGGCTTTAAAAGACAGAAATGTAGGAGTTCTTTTTGTTTACGGTGTGAATCTAGTTTATGAAGCACCAAACGGAAGTGAGTGGAAAAAACTACTTCACGAGGCAGCACGAGTTGTATCGGTTTCAGACCGAGTAGATGAAACGGCTCTTGCGTCCAATTGGTTAGCGCCCGTTTCGCATTTCCTTGAATCTTGGGGAGATTCTGAAGCAGTATCTGGTATTTCCAGCATCCAACAGCCTACGATTCGCCCACTTTTCAGTTCCCGTGCTTTTGAAGATTCTCTCATCTCTTGGGCAGGTGGGTCATTGCTCGGTGCGAAAACATATTACGATTACCTAAAAAACAAATATTCCAAAAAAACAAACTGGGAAGACCTTCTTCGCAGTGGAGTTCTCGTTTCTGGAAATCCAAAATCAGACAAAGCAGGTAGAAGTTTCAAAGGAACCATCGCTCCTCTGGCTGCCTCTAAATCTGGGCTTGCACTCTCGCTTTATACGAACGTAGGTGTGGCGAGCGGGGAAAGAGCTAACAACTCACAGTTGCAAGAACTTCCGGATCCAGTTTCTAAGGTCACTTGGGATAATTATGTTGCCATTAGTCCTCAGTTCTCAAGATCCTCTGGTATTAAATTGAATGATGTGGTTACGGTGAAAGTAGGTGTCGAATCTTTTGATTTGCCAGCGCTTGTCCAACCAGGCCTTCATCCGGAAGCAGTTGGGATAGCTCTAGGTTATGGCCGAACAGCCGTAGGTGGAGTTGGAAACGGAGTGGGCAAAAACGCAAACGTTCTTGCTGCTTTCATAAACGGAAATTTTGTTTATTCTGGTTTACCAGTTACTTTGACACCAACTGGTAAAAAATACAAATTAGCTACTACGCAAGATCACCATATGATGACGCCTGGTGTGATGATGGGGAAAGAATGGAAGGAACGACCTCTTATCATTTCTGCTAAGCTACAAGAATTCACAAAAAATCCAAGTGCCAATATCCCAGAACCAGAAATCCCGAAAATTCTGATCGATGGAAAACTAACACGCGCTCAAGGTGCGAACGCTCCTTCCGACCAACCAGGAAGCCAGTTTGCATATCCTGGTTACAAATGGGGTATGGCCGTTGACCTAACACAATGTTCGGGATGTGGTGCGTGTGTTGTTGCATGTAACATTGAAAACAACGTACCGATGGTGGGACGTGACGAAGTAAGAATGGGTCGAGAGATGCATTGGTTACGGATTGACAGATACTACATTGGTGATCCAGAAAAACCTGAATCTTTGGAAATTGCACACCAACCACTTATGTGCCAACATTGCGACAACGCTCCATGTGAGACAGTATGTCCTGTTGCTGCTACAATTCACAGTACAGAAGGCACAAACGATATGGTATACAATCGTTGTGTGGGAACTAGGTATTGTTCGAACAACTGTCCATACAAAGTTCGCCGATTCAATTGGTTAGAACATTGGAATGAACACAACCTACTTGGCGAAAGCACATATACTTCTAAAGCCACTCCACCACGAAACCTTGGTCTTAACCCTGATGTAACGGTGAGATCTAGAGGGGTCATGGAAAAATGTAACTTCTGTGCCTCTCGAGTTGCAGAAGCTAAGATCCATGCAAAAAACGAAGGACGTAGCTTAAAAGATGGAGAAGCAGTCTCTGCTTGCCAACAAACTTGTCCATCCGGAGCGATCGTGTTTGGAAATGTAAATGATCCAGAATCAAAAGTTTCTAAACTTCTAAAAGATCCAAGATCTTATAAACTCTTGGAATACTTAAATATCGGACCTGCTGTTAGTTACCTAACTCGGGTAAGAAACAACGTTTAATTAGGGAGAAAGCTTATATGTCATTAGCACAAGCAGTCCGTGATAAACTAGATATTCCCGACCTGGTAACAGGCGGGAAAAATCTCAAAGACATCACAGTAGATATCGCGAAACCAAATGAGGATTTTCCCACTAAACTTTGGTGGAATACGTTTACTTTGGTTCTTACCATTACACTCATTGACGTTGCTGTCATTGGTTATCTTTTTTATGAAGGTCTGTATCTCCTCGGGATCAACAACCCTGTAGGCTGGGGATTTTTCGTTGTAAACTTCGTATTTTGGATCGGTATCGGACACGCAGGAACCTTGATTTCTGCGGTATTGTTCCTATTTCGCCAAGGTTGGAGAACCGGGATCAACCGGGCCGCAGAGGCGATGACCATCTTTGCTGTATTAGTTGCTGCATCGAACCTCATCCTCCACGTTGGTAGACCATGGCTAGGATTCTGGTTGTTCCCGTATCCGAACGAACGAGGACCGCTTTGGGTGAATTTCCGTTCGCCACTCATCTGGGATACATTCGCCGTATCGACATACCTTTCCATTTCAATGGTGTTTTGGTATCTAGGTCTCATTCCCGATTTAGCGACATTACGTGACCGAGCGACTGAAACTTGGAGAAAAAATCTCTATAATGTTCTGTCCTTTGGTTGGGTGGGTTCTGCAAGATCCTGGTCTCATTTAGAGATTGTTGCGATGATTCTAGCCGCCCTCTCTACACCACTCGTACTTTCTGTGCACACGATTGTATCCTTCGACTTCGCAGTGTCTATCCTTCCTGGATGGCATACGACGATCTTCCCTCCATACTTCGTGGCGGGAGCGATTTTCTCGGGTTTTGCGATGGTGGTAACTCTAATGGTCATTGCAAGAGAAGTATTCAATCTCCAAAATTACATCACGATGAAACACTTGGACAATATGAACAAGATCATGATGACAACTGGTCTGATCGTAGGTCTTGCTTATGGAACTGAGTTTTTTATCGCCTGGTATTCAGGAAATGAGTATGAAGGTTTTGCTTTTGTTAACCGCGCATTTGGTCCATATGGCTGGGCTTACTTTATCATGCTTTCTTGTAATGTTCTTAGTCCACAGGTATTTTGGTTTCGTAAACTCAGATACAATATTCCGGTGATGTTTGTTGCTTCCTTAGTGGTAAACGTGGGTATGTGGTTCGAACGATTTGTAATCATGATGACCCTAAACAGAGACTTTTTACCATCAAGCTGGGCAATGTATACACCTACACTTTTCGACTATGCTATGTTAATTGGAACATTTGGTATTTTCTTTACCTTGTTTTTACTCTGGTGCAGAATTATGCCAATGATTGCCATTGCCGAAGTAAAAACCGTTATGCCAGCGAAAGAAGGAGCACATCACTAATATGTATCTTCCTAAACTAGAACAGTTTCACAAATACAAGGAAGCGGACGAAGGAGTTTTCGGAATATTCGAAACTCCAGAAGCTATCATTCATGCGGCAGAAAAAGCCAAAGAAAAGAATTATGAGGGTTTTGATTGCCTACTTCCATACCCAGTGCATGGAATAGACGAAGCTATGGGAACTCCAAGATCTGGACTTCCTTGGATTACTTTCTTCGCTGGTCTATTCGGGCTATGCATTGGAACATCCTTCCAATACCTAACACATGCATACGATTGGCCGATGAACATTGCTGGTAAAGCCTTGAATGCCTGGTTTGCTTATGTGCCGATCATATTCGAAATCACAGTTTTTAGCGCTGGTATATATACTGTTGCTACACTCGCTTATTTGTGTGGAATTCCCAAGGCGAGCCGAAGGATTTTGCATAAGGATTTTACTTCGCACAGATTTGGTCTTTGGATTCCTAAGACTGCTAAAGGTTATAATGAATCGGAAGTAGTTTCTTTCATCAAAGGCCTTGGTGGCGCTGAAGTGACTGTCGTGAAACCGGAGAATCAATAATGAAAAAACACTCTTTACGATTGTTGTTCGCATTAGCACTGTTAAGTTTAGCTAATTGCGATTATAAAACTCCTGTTTGGGAGTATTTCCCAAATATGTATGATTCTCCTGCTAGGGAAGCACAAGAGGCGGATATCTTTTCACCGAATGGCCAGGCCAGTCGGATTCCTCCACATGGTGCGATCCCAATCGGATATTATCCGTATCCGTATGCCAATGTCCCTTCGCAGGATTCCCTCCCAGGCGGAGACAAAGGTTTAAAGAATCCGATCACAAAAGCAAGTCTAGGAGACCTGATGATTGGCGAAAAACGATACCAAACCTATTGCACGCCTTGCCACGGGGTTCGTGGTGCTGGTAATGGAACGGTTGTTGGACCAGCTCCTCGTTTTTCACAAAGTCCTCCTGCCCTTGTAGGATCGCTTGTAAATAGCAAATCGTATACAGATGGTCAAATCTATCACATCATCACCATGGGGCGCGGTGGGATGGGAAGTTATGCTTACCAAATCGAACCAGAAGATCGCTGGAGAGTCATTGCATACATCAGAAAGTTGCAAGCGTTCGAAGCGAATAACCAAAAAAGTAGCCAGGCTAACTAGGAATTACTATGAGCGCGACGAAAGCAGCAAAATTAGATCAAAATCTCATCCAATTCAAATTACCAGCAAGTCTGCGTAATATTCTGATCGCCATGATCGGCGTCGGAATCGTAAGTTTGTTAGTTTCCTTTTTAGGATTCGGACATGAAAATTCCCGCCATATGGATGCAAAGGGTGTATTTCATCACACGAACCTAGGTTACCACGTTTTGTTAGTCGCCACTTATTTTGTGGTGGGACTAGCCATAACTGGTATCTTTTTTACTGCCATTCAGCACATTACCGGTGCACATTGGTCAGTCACATTAAGAAGACTTTTTGAAACTTATGGTCTGTTTACACCGATAGCAGGACTTTTGTTAGTGGGTGTTATTTTTGGTATGCACGATCTCTATGAGTGGGCTGATGCCACTGCAAGAGAAAATGACCATCTTATCCACCACAAAAGTGGATACTTAAATCCTTCCTTTTTTGTGGGCAGAATCATTCTTTTTATCACGGTATGGACTTTATTTGCTTACATCTTTCACTCGAAATCAGTTTCGCAAGATAAAGATAAGGAAGTGATGACCACAAAAACTCTCGCTAAGTTTGCTGGTGGATTTATTCTATTCTTCGCACTTTCTTGGAGTTTTTCTTCCTTTGATTTACTGATGTCTCTTTCTCCCCATTGGTTTTCAACAATGTTTGGCGTATATACGTTCGCAGGTGCATTTCAGACCAGTTTAGCTTCTTATCTCCTTGTAGTTTTTCTTCTGAAAAAACACGGGTTTTATGGAGAAGTCGTAAATGAGAATCATATACACGATATCGGTAAGTTTTTACTCGGGATGACAACCTTTTGGGCGTATGTAGGCTTTTCCCAATTTATGCTCATTTGGTATGCGAACATCCCAGAAGAAACTTTTTTCTATGAAATGAGAATGACTGGCGGATGGGGATATACTACCCTCGCACTTCCCTTTGTTAAATTTGTGATTCCTTTTTTGCTTCTTTTGAATCGACCTAACAAACGTGATATGGGATTTCTTTGGAAGTTAGCGCTTTGGATCTTTTTTGTCCAATTCTTCGAACTGTTCTGGTTGGTATTTCCAGCAAGTTTTGAGAAAATATCTCTGGTTCATTTTGCTTTAGCTTTTGGGGCAACCGTGGGAACGATTGGTCTTTTCGGACTCTTTCTGTTCAAAAAATTAGAAAAACACAGCCTTGTTCCAGTAGGCGATCCGCGGTTAGACGAATGTCTACACCATCACCAATAGGTTAGGTTATTTATGAATAAAACTCTAGTATTAATATTGATCGCTTCCTTCGGGATGATTGGTTGTTCAAAAAAAGCAGAGGTTACCTGGCATAAACTCTGCGATGCAAAGACCAACAAAGCATCTACTGATTTTTTTGTGCCGCTTTACGAAGCAGCTGATACAAAATCGCCTGTAGCAGAATTTGTTCCTGTAGGAACTGTTGTTATGGTATTTGAAAATAGAAACCATAACGTTTGGGCTCCCAGAGATTTCATTCGCGTGCAGACGGACAAAAAAGAAGGCTACATGAGTCCAAAATGTTTGGTAGTGAATCAAAATCCAGAAAATAGCGTTTGGCGTTATTCTAAAAATCTTGTGAAAGAATACTCTTATTTTTATAGTCCAGACGATAAAGAACATTATCCAAAAGGCTATGAGTACAATAGTCTGAAAGGATTGCCTAAGGATAAAATCCCGATTGGTGATCTGACGAAAGGTATGGAAGAGGTTCCGTTCCTTCACAGCACACCTCTGAAACAAAACTAATCGGAAAGATTAGCATCGTTTTGGATCAGACCCGAGTGGAAACACTTGGGTCTTTTTTTTGAAAATACATTTTGACATTTTTTGAATTTAAGTCTTTGTTCTAGCAAATGGGACAAAAACGATCGATAGCCACATCCGCCTCTGAGGAAAGATTAGAAAAGCTCCTCGAAGAACGCATTACCGGAACTTCTGACAAAGATTTTATCGATAAAAGAATTTGGGATTTGTTTGGTGAAACTTGGTGTGTGATGTTTACGGATCTTTCTGGTTTTTCTAGGGGGGTTGCTAAGTTCGGGATCATTCATTTTCTCCAAACGATTTACGAATCACAAAGAATATTAATTCCTGTTGTGGATAGCCACGATGGGATTCTGTTAAAAGACGAAGGTGATAGTTTTTTGATTTTATTTCGAAATACGAATAAAGCCATTCAATGTGCTATAGAGATGCAAAAAACAGTTCATCGATATAATGCCGATAAACCAGATGAAGAAGATGTTTTATTATGTGTTGGCCTCGGTTATGGAAGGATACTTAAAATAGGAGATACAGATGTTTTTGGCTCTGAAGTAAACGCAGCATCCAAGTTAGGTGAAGATACCGCGAAAGCTTGGGAAATTCTTGTGACCCAAGGTGTAAAAGACAATGCGGAAGAAACTTCAGATTTTGATTTTACGGCTATCGAAGATGTTCCACCAGGAAGTGAAGCGGCTTATAAACTGGTTTATACACTAGAAGACTCAAAGTGGGTAGTACTCTAAAAATTAATATAGAAATTCAAAAATGGATCGGTATTCTCCGATCTTCTTTGTTAGCTGGATCAATCGATCATAAATTTTATCATTGGATAGAGTTGCTGAGTTTCCAACTAAAATCAAATTCTCTTTAGCACGAGTTAATCCAACGTTTAATCGTTTGTAGTCTTTTAAAAAACCAATTTCACCTTCATCATTTGTTCTGACAAAAGACAAAATAATGTTATCAGCTTCTCTTCCTTGGAAGGAATCGATTGTTTGGATCAAAGGAGGATTAATACTCGGAAATTTTTCTTGGAACTTGGAATTTAGAGTTTGGACTTGTTTGCGATAGGGCGATAGAATCGCAATTTTAGAAAAGTCGGTATCCTCTTCAAACAGACTTATAATCAAATCAGCTTCCATTGAATTAAAACAGGAATCGTCATCATCGTGATAACTCTCCCACGCATCCGATCCGGATGTATCAATCCATACCAAATTTTTTTCGAATGGAGAAAAGTGAGTATCGTTTGTCGTTACTTTATTGGTATTTATTCTATTCTCGTAAAATTCTATATTCGAGAATTCTAATATTTCTTTTGGCATTCGATACTGTGTGTCGAGATACAGGGTTCTATCTCCATTATCCCTGTGAATCGCTTTTTCCAAAAAAGTTTCAGAAAGAATCGAATTTTTTGACTGGAGCGTTGGGGGGAGTTGTTTGGGATCACCAACGAGAATGATTTTTTCCGCGAGAAGAAGCGCTAAATAAAATGCAGGCTCTAATCCTTGGGTAGCTTCATCGACTATCACATAATCGAAAATTTTACCTTCCTTGTAAAAATTCCATGCAGGAACAAAGGTAGACACGATCACATCGGATTGGTCTAGTATTCGATTTTTAACCGTAGCTGTGAGTGTATCGATGGATTTTGATAATGATTTAGCTTCTGCGTATAATTGTTTTCGTTCCTCCCGATCCTCTCTGTCAAAACTTCTTTTCCACGTTTTGGCTTTTTTGATCAGTGATTTATGTTCTTTTTGCCATTCTAGTATCTGTTTTTGTTCCAGTGATGTTTCGATCAAACTATCCAACAAAAAATCTTGGACAAAATTTCCGATTTTGGCCGAAATTCCCAACCTAACGGGATTTAGATTTTTATTAACACAGGATTCGACTAAATAATCGCATGCAAAATTTGTGGGAGCTAACGCCAAAACAGATTTTCCTTCTGCTCTTAATTCTCTGATGACATCTACGAGAAGTGTTGTTTTTCCGGTTCCTGGTGGACCAAAGATCAAAAGGTAATCTTCCGCCAAGAGAACTCTTGCTTTTTTGCTGATATCAACTGTTGTCTTTTTTTTGCTAGAACCAGTGTTTGGCTGATATCCGAGAATTTTAGAGAGCATCACGCGGGCTTTTTTTTCTTCTTTATTTGATATCTTTTGGATTGCTTCAAAATAAATATTATAGGTTGATTCGGAAATCCAAGGGGAGAGCGTAAAATCTGAATCAGGAAAGTATTCTTCACCTTTGTATTGTAAGATGATTGTTTTTTCGAACGATTTATAAATCTGGCAAACCAAACTAAATCCCTCAGATTCTAAAATCACAGGCATCCCATTTTTTAAGAAAGAAACTTCACTTAGTATTTGATTAGATAGAAATGATACTCTCCAGATTTCACCCGTAAGATAAGTTTCCTCTTCAAGTTTTAATCCCTTAATCTTTTCTTTACTAGCTTTTGGTGAATTTTGATAATAAATTCTCTCGAGTTCTCTTTCCGATTCAAGAGATATCTTAACTGCATTGATTTCATCATCTAGAGATTGATAGGAAAACGTCATTGTTCTTCCCATTCAATATTTTCTAAGGTAGTGAAAAATCCGTTTCGGAGTAGGGGGGCAAAATCGAGCATTTCATTTCCTCTTAAAAACAGTGAGTCTTCATAAGAGTAAGCTTGGATAAGGTGTTGGCCAGCCTCTTCTACAAATCCAAGCCTACACTTGGTCCTCGAGAGGACGATAAGAGTTTCTGGTGATACGTCCCCGTCAAACTCTATAAAAGATTCAATTGCTAATAAGGCATTCTCCGGATCATCTAATTCTAGATAACAAATAGCCAAAAGGTCAAAGTGTAAAAATTCATTTTCTGATCCTAGACTTCGTGCTTTTTTCAGGCATACGAGAGCTGAGTTATAGTCGTTGCGTGAAAAAAAAAGGGATCCAAGTTCTGCCCATACATCAGAGAGTCGAACACCCCTCCCTTTAGAGAGATCATTCCTCGACAAAGCTTCTTTTAAAACTTCTATAGATTCCTCGGAACGATCCATGGTTTTTAACAAGGTCGCCAAAATGAGATAAAATTCTAAGTAATTTGGAAAACTTTTAATACCCGCTTTTAAGAGAACTCTCGCAGGTTTGTATTTTTTTAGTCTAATTAGATAATTAGAATATACTTTTATGCTTAAAGGGTGGTTAGAAAATTTTGATAAAATTTCATTGAACTGAATTTCAGTTTCTTGTGGATTGCCAACGGAGTGTTGGCACCAGGCCATTTTAGATTTAATTTTGATTAGAGAAGGCACATCATAGGTATAATTTTCAGATTCTGAATACAAATTAAAGGCTTTCGTAAACTCCTTTTCCTGTTCACAAAATTTGGCTTTTCGAATTGTGAGGGAAAAAACACTCATTTTTTTTACAATTCGCTAAAGAATTCTGAGTAATTGTCGAACATGAGAATAGGGATGCTAGAATCCAAAAGGAGTGTTACAATGGTCACAATCGGTTCAAACCTCCAGTCGATCGTAAATTTACCCAAGGAAATTTTCCAGGCGAATCATGAGCTAAATGAAAAACTCATGAAAATCGCCGTAGAAGATAAAGTTGGGCAGGCCTCATCAAAACGTTTACTCGACGTTTATTGTTGAAATCCTTATTTTCTTGTTTGTGGGTTGAAGAGTGGGCGTTTCCGCTCTTTAAATCCCTCGACGGCTGTTCTAAGTGCTAAGGAATCTAACATTCCGGCATTCCATACGGCAACATAGTTCAATCCATCTTCTAAACTCTTTCCGTGACAAAAATTTAACACTTGTTTAACGCCTCGAATCACAATAGTAGGGTTTTCTGATATCTCCTGGGCTACTTTTAATCCTTCCTCCAGAAGCTCGCTGTCTGATTTAAGAACTTTGGTTACAAGGCCCATCCGAAGTGCTTCCAAAGCATTTATATCCTTTCCTGTTAATGCCAATTCTCGGGTATTTGCAGAACCGATGATGGCCGGAAGGCGTTGTAAGGATCCCATATCTGCGACGATTCCCACTTTTGCTTCACGTAAGGAAAAACTTGCATCCTCTGTCGCATAGCGAATGTCACATGCAGAAATTAAATCCAATCCCCCCCCTATACAATGTTTTTGGATCAGGGCTATCGAAGGTTTTTTTGATTCATAAACTGCGTTGATACCTTTTTGCATAAGTAAAATGAGTTCATAAAGTTTTTCTCTACCTTCGCCCATCTCACCTTGTACGATATGTTGGAATTCTCCAAAAAAGTTATCAAGGTCAAGTCCTGTAGAAAACGATTTTCCTCTCGCAGCTATGACAAAAACATGGATGCTCGGATCTTTATCTATCTCTTCGATGACAAAGGGTAGGTCTCGCCAAAAACTCCAATCCATCGCATTACGTTTGTCAGGTCTGTTGAGGTAAATGATCCCAATATTTTTTTGGATTTCTATTTCGAAGAATGGATATGATTTCATTTTGGATTTACTTCCTTTTCCCAGAGTTTACCTTTTACAAAAAAATACAAGGCTACAAATATCAAGGCGAGAGAAATGTATTGGGATTGGGAAAAACCGTGCCAATAATATCCAGTTAAAAACGTAGGATTGCCACTAGCATCAGGAATGTTCACCATCTCTGGTGGAGTCGTAAAAGGAATGACTGCTTTATTTACCCTTAAAAATTCGATGAGTAACCTAGCCAATCCATGTATCATAAAAAATTGTGTAGCAAGGCTCCACTTTTTAAAATTCTGAAATCTTGCGTAATATTGAAAATAGGCAAAATATCCAAAGGCCATGATGGATTCCATAACGGGTGTGTTCCAAACGGGAACGCCCGAAGGATGTGCACCATGAAAATTAAAAACAAAAAAAGGAATCTGAGCGTCCGTCGCAAATCCGTAACACCCATCACCACTCACAAAACAGCCCAATCTTCCGATCGCATAACCGACGCTCATTGAAGGAGCGATTGCATCCATATAACTACCCGTATCCAATTTAAAATGACGAAAGTAGATGGTGATAAATAATAATCCGAAAAGTAGGCCGCCAAAAAAAACTAGCCCGCCTCCGCTAAATAGCGAAGACCATAAACCAGGATGTCCCGGAAAACCATCAAAATGTGTGAGTGGATAGGTGTACTTTCCATCATAACCGGGAACATCGATGAAGATTTGGTCCCAGATTTCGAAAATAAAAAAGATTTTAGCGCCGACGAGAGTTCCTAAAATACCGAGAAAAATCAACCAATCGGAATGGGCAGGGTCGAGTTTTCTTCTCGAAAACTCCTTCGGGAGTAGATAGGAGCCCACTAAAAACGCAAGCATCATCAACAAACTAAAGGTGGAAAGGCCTTCCCAACCAAATGGGTTAGGGATTGGAATACGATCTAACATAGGTTGAGGCTAAATCGGGGGAGTCTTGTGAAAAGGAGAATTTGTTTCTTGGGAAAAGAGAAAAAAATGCTTGTCATTCAATGGTAGATGATTTAATATTAAACTATTATATACTAAAGGATTTTATATGTTAGAAACATTACTTTCGACGACAGACAGCTTTTTGCCCCTTGTTCTCAGGATCACGCTTGGGATTGTAATTTTTCCGCACGGAGCACAAAAACTCCTCGGATGGTTTGGCGGATACGGCTTTAAAGGTACTTATGGATTTTTGACAACCCAAGCGGGATTGCCAGGAATCGTAGCCTTTCTTGTGATCATTGGCGAATCTTTTGGATCTGTTGCACTTATCTTAGGATTACTCACTAAATTTACAGCACTTTCTATCGGTATAATCATGTTAGGTGCAATGTTACTCGTTCATCGTCCGAATGGATTTTTTATGAATTGGTTCGGGGCACAAAAAGGTGAGGGAATGGAGTTTCATATTTTGGCAATAGGATTAGCTATCGCTTTGGTGATCTCCGGCGGAGGGATTTTTTCCCTAGACTCATTGATCTTAAATTTAGTAAAATAAGCTAATAAACGTTAGACTGCGACTGGTTGTCGTTGAATAAACAACCAGTCTTGGTTACGAATTTGGTTTGACTCTTTAAAATTTTATCATTCCCTTTCCTTATTCCATGTTTTCTCCTCGCATTTTATTATTTTTTTCACTTTTTTTTACAGCTTCAGTTTCTCTCTTCGCACAAGAGAGAATTGATCTAACTCAAATTTGTTCCGCTGAAGAATGCAAATCTCGGAAATGGTATGCAGTTGATCGATTTTCAGATGAGTTTTTGGTATCAGATTATCTGCCAAGTTCGGAATGGCGTGAAATTTCAAAATTTCCAATTTGGCTTGGATCTATTTTTGAGAATAAGGGAGATTTTCAAGTATATAGTCTCCGCACCGTATTAGACATTCCTAATTTGCTAGTCGAAGGAGATGAACGGATTGGAATTACATTTGGTGAAATTGGAGAAGTTTTTTCAATCTATATCAATGGTAAACATATAGCTAGCGAAGGTGAGGTTAGAGAAGGGAAGGTCTGGACACATCGAACAGTACGCGGTGTCGTGTATCACATTCCAAAAAATATTCTAAGACAAAAGGATAATGTTTTACTCGTTAAAATTAGCGGGGATCCACGTTACAATCATACTGGTTTTTATTTTACGAAAAAATATTACCTTGGCCATTATGATACTTTAAGATATGAATCACAGGACCGGATCTCGCTCGCTTTGATATTAGTTTATATCATTGTAGGACTATACCATCTCTTCCTCTTTACCAAACGGAAAAAAGAAAAATACAATCTATTCTTTGGCGGTGTTTCTTCAGGTGCGGGTCTTTATTTTTTTACTAGGAGTAACGAAATTTTTGAATTAGGAATAGATTCATATTATACACAAAAAATTGAGCTGATCGTATTGTACCTGTTTTTCGCCTCTTTCTTTCTCTTTTTCTCATCTTTTTATTTTAATAAAGTGTTTCGACTTCAAAAATATTTGTTTTATTTTCATGTTGTCATTTCTCTTCTTACTGTATTTTTACCTTTGTATTTATGTGAAGTGTTACTAAGGCTTTGGCAAGCAACGGCTATCCTCTTGGTTTTGCCATCTATCATCTATTCGTTGATTAGTGGCGTAAAAGAAAATGCCACTTACTCCAAAAATTTGATGTTGGGGACAATTTTACTTATTATTACTGCACTTTTTGATATTGTTGATTCTTTGTTTTTAAATTCAGGAGCTGCTTTTTCCAAATATGCTTTTTTTATTTATATTTTGGGAATTGCAACCGTCCTTGCAGATAAATTTAGCGAAATTCACAGAAAAACGGAAATCTTAAATGTCACTCTAGAACGAAAGGTGAAAGAACGGACATTGGAGTTAACCAAAAGTTTAGAGAGAGTAAAGGAATTAAAGGCGGAACAAGATGGAGATTATTTTTTAACCTCTCTTCTTTTGAAACCTTTAGGATCAAATCAATACAAAAGTAAAAATGTAAATATCGAGTTTTGGATTCGACAGAAAAAAAAATTCCAATTCAAACAGTGGGATTCTGAAATTGGTGGTGATCTCTGTGTTACCAACACACTTTTGTTAAAGGGTAGGGAATATACTGTTTTTGTAAACGCGGATGCGATGGGCAAGTCCATACAAGGTGCAGGCGGGGTTCTTGTTCTGGGTTCCGTTTTTGCTGCCATCATTGAAAGAACCAAAATGACTTTTGATGTCTCGAATTTATATCCCGAACGTTGGTTAAAAAATTCCTTTTTAGAACTTCAGAAAGTTTTTGAAACTTTTGATGGTAGTATGTTGGTATCACTAGTTCTTGGCCTTGTAGAGGATGACACGGGTAACGTTTATTACATCAACGCAGAACATCCAAGTCTTGTTTTGTATCGTGATGGTGTGGCGAGTTTTTTAGACAAAGAAATGCAGCTTAGGAAACTTGGAATCTTGATACCAGAAGGTCATCTCAGTGTTCGTGTTTTTCAGTTAAGACACGGAGATGTAATGATTTCTGGTTCCGATGGTCGAGACGATGTTTTGATATCGGAGGCTTCGGCAATTAAAAAGATCATCAACGAAGATGAGACAAAATTTTTAAGTTTTGTGGAAAAGAGTCAGGGAAATTTAAAACAGATTGCTGATTCGATTTTGGAATACGGGGACCTAACAGATGATTTGTCGCTTTTACGATTGGAATATTTACCTGGAAAAATAGAAAGTCCTGATTTGATAAATCTCTGGCGAGAGGCATATCATAATTATCGAAAAAAGGAATATAAAAAAGCATATGATTCTTGTGAGGAGATGATCAAATATTTTCCCGAGGAACACCGAGCATTATTTTTTGCCTCTCTCGCAAAAATTCATTTAGGCGATTATAAAGATGCGGCAGATATGGCCGAAAGGGTGAGACTGAGAGAAACAGAGAACGTATCTTCTCTCTTAAAACTTTCCTTCCATCATATGAAATTAAAGAATTTTGTTCGAGCTAAGGAATTATTGAATGAAATAGCAAGACACAACCCGGAAAACAAACGTCTGTTACAGTTGAAATCGTTTTTGCGAAAAAAAGAAAATTTACAACATTCCTAAAATATCAATCTAGATTGATATATTCTTCGGGATCGAGTGGAGCATCCAAACCAATTCGAACTTCGTAGTGAACGTGCGCTCCCGTCGCTTTTCCCGTTTGTCCAACGAGCGCAATTTTATCCCCTCGTTTAACACGGTCCCCAGGTGATACAAGTACTTGGGAACAGTGGCCATAAAGAGTAAAAAATCCATTTTCATGATTGACTCGTACAGAACGTCCGAGTCCCCCTGCTGCTGCGTCGACATCTGCAATGACCCCTGGCCCTGTTGCATAAATAGGTGTTCCTTCACCAGCCGCAAAGTCGATTCCTGAGTGGTATTCTCCGATCGGCAAAATTCCAAACGGATCACTTCTATAACCATAGGTAGAAGTAACGACACCAACTCCTGGTTTTAATGGCCTTCCTCTTGGCATGGAATAAAAGATACTTTCTCTCATTGACAAATAATCGATGGCGTTTTGAAAATTCGGAACTAAATTGCCGAGTCTCACACCAAACTCAGTATAGGTGGTCACAACTTGTTTATATAAATTTAAATTTGATTCTAGTTCCGCGTCATCGCGTGCGAATTCCTCTTTCAAAAGATAATCCTGAGTGATCATTTCTTTTTCTGGAATTTGGTCCCAAGCCAGAAGGTTTAAAGATTCAGTGGCTTCTTCCAAGTCTCGGACGGACTCTGTTAAGTCATTAGAAAGGAGATCGTAGAACAAAAAGGAAATAAGCTGAGTTTCCGTCCGTTTTTCGAGGGATTTGTTTGGTTCATAAAAAAAGGAAAAATAGACCAAAAATGTCAAAGATAGCCCTACGAGAAAGGAGGCAATGCCCGCCAAAAAGACCAACATTCCGATCGAGATTTCGATCTGGAGGAGGGCCTTTTCATTGTTTGGGATCAGGACAAAGCTAACCTTATTCCTGCCTCTGCCTAAAAGCCTTAGAAAACGCTTTTTGGTGCGTAAAAGAGAGATCAGTAGCCTTTCGTAGGCTGTTGTTGCGTAAGTTTCTGCCAATGGGGTCTAAATGCCAATTTTTACTTGCCCAAGCCTTTTTTTGGGGGAAAGTGGACGAATCGAATATGTTTAAATTTCTCACTTCTCTTTTCCGAAAGAAAGCCGACTCTGTCGATTCCTTTTTGATGTATCCCGAGGGAAAGAGATACTACAGAGAGACCCACTCCATACGCCGTACGAACATTGATGAAGATGCTATTAAAATCATCAACCGTTTGAACAAGTTTCGCTATAAGGCATACCTTGTTGGCGGAGGCGTTCGGGATCTCCTGATGGGCAAACGACCTAAAGATTTTGATATCGTTACCAGCGCCACACCAAACCAGATCAAACGAGTCTTCAACAATTGCCGAATTATTGGCAAAAGATTTAAAATTGTCCATATCATTTTTAAAGGTAAGATCATCGAGGTTTCCACCTTTCGTTCACTTCCTGAGCATAGGTTAGAGAAACACAAGGCTGAAAACGACTATCTAATCAAAAGAGACAATTCCTTCGGGACAGCAAAGGAAGACGCGGCAAGACGCGACTTTACTATCAACTCCTTGTTCTATGATCCAAAAAACGATTCTATTTTAGATTACGTTGGTGGATTTGATGACATACAAAAAAAGATCGTTCGAGTGATCGGCGATCCGGACATCTCCTTCAAAGAAGATCCTGTCCGCATGCTAAGAGCTGTTAAGTTCTCTGTACTGCTGGGATTGGACATTGAGAAGAAGACGAAACTTGCGATCAAAAAGAATCGGTTGGAAATCGAAAAGTCATCTTCCGCAAGATTACTAGAAGAATATAATAAGATGTTCCGTACCTGGAAAACATCCCTCATTTTTCAAGGCCTTGCTGAAAATCATCTTTTCGAAGTCCTCTTCAAAGATGTGATTGATCGTTTGAAAAAACAAGACCCTGAGTGGCGGGAACATTTTTTAACGACACCTCTTGGAAAACGTTTAGCAATCACGGATAAACTTTTAGCGGCAAGGGAAGAGATGACTCCCGCTATCTTCTATTCTTTGATCTTTTATGATTTGGTAAGTGATGTTCTACATTCGGACCAAGGTCACTTAGCGCATAACATAAAAGAAGCGCTTATGCCAGCTTTTGAAAGAATGGGAATCCCAAAACGGGAACAAGAAAATCTAATCAAAGTTTTTATCAGCCAGCCTAGATTTTTAGTCACTGACGATGAACGTGAACGGCAAAATTCATTCTTTAAAAAGAAAGATTATTTTTACGATGCGTTTATGGTGTATAAAATTGTTTCGATTGCGGAAGACAATGATGCTGCAGTGCAATCTGCCTTTTTCTGGGAAATTTCTCTCAGACAGAGACCAAAAGCGGACTCTCATCAATTTGGACAACAACAGGCTCGAAAAAAAGAGAAAAAACGTCCGCCCAGGAAAAAACAGAGGGGTGGTAGACCTCACCCGAACCACCGCGACCAAAAACAAGATGGCAACGCGGATTCGGAAACACAGAGTGGAAACTCGGAAAACCTAACAGAAGATAGACCTCGGTCCAATGATTCCCACAATCAGAACCGAGAACGTCAGGAAAGAAAAAAAGAATCCGAATCTTCGGAAGAAGAATAGAATCTAAATCCCTCCCACCGCATAAACCAAAATCGTGGTGGGAGGATTTGAACGAAGAGCCGGATCTGTTATCCGACGGAATCAAACTCTATCTAACACATTCGAGGCGCCCCCCGGGTAGGTCCCTTATCAATTCGATTTTCGATCTTTCTTTTATCCATCAAACTAACTTTAAATGATGTAAAATTCCTTTTTTAAATTAATTTCTAGCAACTTTTAATAAACGTAAGTGGAAGAGGATATTGATTGCGACTGCCTTAGGAAAAGTGAGAAAATCCGATTTTTTTGGGAGAGTAGGTTTTGTCTAACAAATGAAAGTTGACTCGGTTTTTTTTACCATATTTTTGAGATTTAGAGAACGAACCGATTTTTGCGATCGGAATTCCTGCCAGTTGTTTTGGTAGAATTTGGTTGGATAAAAATAAAAGTTCCAGTTCTTCTCCCGATCCGAGAACTCCGTCCCAACCTAATAGATCTAAGGCGAGTTTGGAAATCGGAAGAGACTCCATTTGAATTTGTAAATATCCACGAGAAGCAAGGGCTAACCTTTTGGTGTCTTGGATCAGACCATCTGTCAAATCCATACACGCATGGATATTGAATTTTTGGAGACTAGGAACCATCATCATTCGAGAAGTTGGTGTAAGGTGTTTGGTGATTGCCTCTTTGTATGGTTTTCCGGATAATTTGTTTTTGAGACAATGGAGACCTAGTTCCGAGTCACCAATTTTACCTGTCAAATAGAGGTGATCCCCGGATTCCCCCCCTATCCTTGTCCAAGGTTGTTTCGTTTTCCCGAATACCGTGAGTGTTAGGTGAGTGGTCTGAGAAAAAAAGGTATCGCCACCGACAAGCTTCATATCGTAGTCCTTGGCTTTTTTGCGAAACGCCTGGCTAAACCGAGACACCCATTTCTTTTTTTGGGAAAACTCGGACAATCCGAGGTTCAAAAAGCAAATCGTAGGAATTCCACCTGAGGCGGCAATATCCGAGACATTGACTTCTATGAGTTTTGAGGCAAGCTCTTCGGGTTCCGACCATTCGTGCAAAAAATGTGTCCCCTCAACTAGAGAATCGGTCGTGACGAGGAGATCAGGGGGGATGAAATGACAATCATCCTCAGGCACAGATTTTCCTTTAAAAAAGGCTTGGATGATGTCCGATTCCTTCAAAGTAACTCCAATAAATTTGTTTGACCCTCCGTGAAAACCGAAAATCCTGACAGAAAAGAGGAATTCTCGTACCTATGGAACTATTGTCTAAACCCCACAAGACACCTTCTATCAAAAAAGAAGAAATACAGAAGCAGTGGTTTGTTGTGGATGCAAGTGATAAAACACTTGGACGTCTTGCTAGCCAAGTAGCGACCCGTCTTCGTGGAAAACACAAAGCTACTTTTACTCCCAACCAAGATTGTGGAGATAACATCATCATCATCAATGCCGCAAAGGTAAACGTTACAGGAAGAAAAAGAGAACAAAAAATCTATTACCACCACTCTCGTTACCCAGGTGGTATGTCAGCGATTCCTTTTCACAAACTCATTGCTGAGAACCCAGAACGAGTTCTTATGGAAGCTGTGAAAGGAATGTTGCCAAAGTCAAAACTCGGTGACCAAATGTTACGTAATTGTCGTGTTTTTGCTGGCGCAGAACACAACCTAGGCGCTCAAAAGCCTCTTAAACTGGAGTTAAAATAATCTTTATGGCACAAAAAGCAATTTGGGCAGTCGGTCGTCGTAAAACATCTGTTGCAAGAGCCAGAATTTCAACTGGAACAGGAAAAATCATCGTGAACCAAAAGGATGTTAATGAATACATTCGAAATGGGGAACACCTTGTAAAAAGAGCACTTGAGCCACTTTTTGCCTTAGAATCAAGAGATAAGTATGATATTTTATTAAACGTAAGTGGTGGTGGGATTGTTGGCCAAGTAGGTGCGATTCGACATGCTGTTGCTCGTGCACTTGTGGCCTTTAACGAAGCTTTTAAACCAGCACTTAAAAAAGAAGGATTTCTCACTAGGGACAATCGTATGGTGGAACGTAAAAAATACGGTTTACACAAAGCACGTAGAGGAACTCAGTTCTCAAAACGTTAGAATCCATTTCCTCTTTTTGTTTCGAAAGAGCCTCTTTCCGGAGGCTTTTTTTTTGTCTTTGGCGAGGTGCTACCCCATATGAATTTACTCATTTTTTATCTTTCATTCGCGATTGGTTCTCTTGCGGGTAGTGGGTTTATCTATAGCATCGTTATTTTTTCTCAGACACTAACGGCAAACAAAGGATTTTCGGGATTAGTTTTCTTTTTTCTGTTTTTGCCATTTCCTTTGATCTTTTTATACACAGGTTATCTTTTAGATAGGTACAGCAAAAAATGGATGTTACTCGGTTTTCAATCCATTCATATGGCTGTTTGTTTGATTCTCGGGTATTTTACAGATTATTTTGTAAACACTCCTTGGCTTTTGTTACTTTTGGTTTTTGGAAATGGAATTGGCCTAACGACTGTTCTGCCAGGAAGAATGGCGATTTTACGCGAGATTGCACATTCGCATAAAATAGTTTTCCATACTATTCTCGGAAATTTGCTTCTGATAGTTTGTTTTGGCCTCAGTCCACTTTTTATAGGGGCCTTAAAAGAATCAGGAACTTTCCAAGAACTATTTTTGATCTTGGGGTCTATGCACCTGATTAGCATTGGACTTGCGCTTTTTTTGAAGGTGGATCGCCAATCGAATGAAATCAAAAAATGGAATGTTTCAGAAGTAATTCATTTTTTAAGAGAAGATACTGTTTCAAGGCAAGTTCTCTATGTCGCAGTGCTTAGTATGTTGGCTCTTGGGCCCATCCAGGTATTACTTCCCAAATATGTAAAAGAGATATTGGCTTTGGGTGAGTTGGCGAGAGGAACGGTTCTTGTGGCATTTGGCCCTGGGCTCTTTTTCGGCGGAGTGCTTACCATTCTTTTCCATCACATAGAAAAAAAGGGAAGGATACTGCTTGGATTATTATGCCTCTCATCAGTATTGTTTTTGGGTTTGGTTCCCTTTGACCTCCCGACAATTACCGCTCTTTTTTTATTTTTCTTTGGGGTTTCAGGTGGCATTCTTTCTAGTTTGATGCCCGCACTTTTACAGAAAAGATCAAACGACCAAATCCGCGGGAGACTTCTTTCGATGTATACCGTGTGTTTCCAGTTTACTCCTGCCGTATCGGGATTGGCCTCTGCATTTTTAGGCGATATGATCGGAATCAAGGCTGCTTTTTTTTGGATGGGGCTATTGTTTTCCCTTTTTGCCTTTGTTTCCTTTTATCTTTATTCCGAACTTAGGGAGAGTTGATTTCTAATTTCCTTGCCCTCCAAGCTAAAAACGAAATCCCTGTAAGTGTATGAAGTCAAAGTCAGTTCAGGAAATAGCTCATCTATACACCGAGTATTTTAAGCAAAATGGACACACACTAGTCCCAAGCTCGAGCCTTATCCCAGCCGGGGACCCGACTCTTTTGTTTACGACTGCGGGTATGGTCCAATTCAAACCATTTTTCACGGGTGCAGTTGTGCTCACTTATACTCGTGCCGCCTCCATTCAAAAGTGTGTTCGTACAACTGACCTTGAAGTTGTCGGTAAAACAGAAAGGCATTGCACTTTCTTTGAAATGTTGGGGAACTTTTCGTTCGGAGATTATTTTAAAGAAGAAGCCATCAAATTCGCGTTAGATTTTTCATTGGCAAAATTAGAAATTCCCATCGATAAAATTTGGGTTACGATCTATCTTGATGACGATGAAGCAAAACAAATTTGGCAGTCGGTGGGCATTCCTGAAAATCGAATCGTTAGACTCGGAAAAAAAGACAATTTTTGGGGACCTGCGGGTGATAGTGGAGCATGTGGTCCTTGCTCTGAATTGTATTTAGACCGTGGTCCAGAAAAAGGCGGACCAAATTGTGGTAATAATCCTAATTGTAAACCCGGTTGTGACTGCGATCGTTATTTAGAATATTGGAATTTAGTATTTAATCAGTTCAATCAAACTCTCTCGGGTGAATTATTGCCACTGAAACAAACAGGAATCGACACGGGATCAGGCCTCGAAAGGGTAGCTATGTTGTTACAGGAAGTAGATTCCGTTTACGATACCGATGAATTAAAGAAAATCATTCAATCCATTGAACAACTGTCAGGTAAGACTTACGATGTGTCGACGAAGGTATCCTTTCGTGTCATCACAGACCACTCCCGATCTGTGTTTTTTTCCATTGGCGATAGAATTTATCCAGATCGTACAGGTCGCGGTTATGTGATTCGAAGATTGATTCGCCGCGCATCTTTATTCGCACGTAAATTAGGTATTAATGAGCCTTTTTTATACAAATTGGTAGATAAACTAACCCATATTTATTCAGTTCGATATCCTGAGCTGAAAGCCAGGGCAGGTGAAATCCGCAATGTGATCCAGAAGGAGGAAGAACTCTTTTTGAACACACTTGAAGTTGGATTAGAAGAATTGGAAGTTCTCATTTCGAGCTTAAAGTCCTCTGGTAAAACGTCTGTTACTGGTAGGGATAGTTTTAGATTATATTCTACCTATGGTTTCCCAATGGAAATGACCAGGGAACTCGTTTTGGAAAAAGGTTTTTCTTTTGATGAAAAAGAGTTTCTCGTCGAGTTAGAAAAAGATCGTGATTTATCGCGCGCTAGCTGGAAGGGGAAAAAACAATCGTACCTGACAGGAATTTCCGATCCAACCCGTCTCAAAACAGATTTTTTAGGTTATGATTCGCTAAAATCAAAGTCTCAGGCGATTTACCTATTTAAGGATGGAAAACAAGCCGAGTTTTTAACTTCCGGTGATATAGGTGTAATCGTACTCGACAAAACACCTTTTTATGCCGAGGGGGGTGGACAGTTAGGTGATATTGGATATATAAAAACCAATGAATTTCAGTTCCAAGTCCAAGACACCCAAAAAGAAAATGATTCGTTTTTGCATTTTGGTCTTGTGATGCGAGGAGAGATCCGGGCGGGGATGGAGGTAGTTTCAGAAGTAGATTCCCTTCGTCGACAGAATTTGGCAAATCATCATTCCGGTACACACTTGTTAAATGGTGCTCTTCGTAGGACTTTAGGTGATCACGTTAGCCAAAAAGGTTCGATTGTTTCTCCTGAATACTTACGATTTGATTTTTCTCATACGCAAAGTTTATCCGAAGAGGAAATACAAAAAATAGAAAGGGATGTAAACGATGCGATCTCAAGTGGGATTCCAGTTTTAACAGAAGTTTTACCGATTGAAAAAGCTAAATCATCAGGCGCCTTGTCTATGTTTGATGAAAAATATGGAAATATGGTTCGTGTAGTTGGAATGGGAGATAGGTCCAAGGAATTTTGCGGTGGAACACATGTTGCCAATACAGGTGAAATTTCTTATTTCGCGGTAATCAAAGAATCAAGCCCTGGTGCTGGTACCCGAAGGATCGAAGCAATATGTGGAGATTCAGTAATCGATTATTTTCAATCCACATTCCAAGTGTTAGCTGAAAAAGTTCAGGATTATAACTTAAATGCCAAAGAAATTTTTGGAGAATTAAAATCTTCGGGAATTTTAGATAAAATTCCAGCACCAGAAGAAATCCAAAATTTATTTGAATCCCAAAAAACAACTGCCGTTTCCGAACTACGAAGTCTAAAGAAAAAATTAGAAGCTTCACTTGAGGAAAAACAATCCTTACTCTTTAAAGAGAAAAAAAAGAAAGAAGCACTTTCGTTTCAGTTAAATCCAGAGTTAGTCGAAAGTCTTCTCTCTACAAAAATCCAGATTGGAGAAATATTTCTAGTCCAAAAGGTATTCGAGGGTGTGGAAGCAAAGTCTTTAAAAGACCTTGCCGACTCCATCAAATCAAAGATTGAAAATGTTTTATGCCTATTTGGATCAAAAGAAGGCGATACTTCTACATTGGTATTCATGTGTAATAAAGTCTTAAATGACAAAGGGATTCACTGTGGCAATTTGCTAAAACTCGCCTTAGAATCATTAGGTGGGAAGGGCGGTGGAAGACCTGATATGGCGCAAGGTGGTGGAAAAAATCCTGAAAAATTGGACCAAACCATCCAATACGTGATTGGTGAATTAAAAAAGAATTTTGGAGGCTAAACATGGCGCAAGATCCCTCTTTCGACATCGTTTCAAAAATAGATCGACCCGAGTTGCAAAATGCAGTTTCGCAGGCGATGACCGAAATCAGCACTCGTTTTGATTTTAAGGGCTCAAACTCCGAAATCAAATTGAAAGATGATGATTTGATCCTAACATCTGAAAATGAAATCAAACTGAAACAGGTTATTGATGTCCTAACTACGAAGATGGCAAAACGAGGAATCAGTCTACGCGCCTTTGACTTTGAAGGGAAAATTGAAACTGCCACAGGCCAAACAGTCCGACAAAAAGTAAAAATCCAAACAGGTTTAGGTCCAGACCAAACAAAAAAAATTACGAATCTTATCAAAGATTCCAAACTGAAAGTACAGGTTACAATCCAAGGTGATTCTGTGCGAGTGGTCGGCAAAAAAAAGGATGATTTGCAGGAAGTGATGGCACTCGTAAAAAAGGCAGATTTTCCATTTGACGCCAATTTTACGAACTTCAAAGGCTAAGCCACTTTTCAAAAAACACTTCTTTTTTTGATTCCTTTGGGGCTGGTTTTTTTTCTGTGCTATGTCCCAAATCATCCGATATTTTTCGTATGGAACAAGAGAAAGCCATACCCAGGTGGAACTTAGCCCGCCAAGATTTTACTCCCTATTTACTCGTTTGTGTTGGCGTATTTTTACTACTCTCGCTATTTTCCTTCACAGAAGCTGATGATGGAACGGGTGCTAATTGGTTCGGTCGGATTGGCTATTATGTTTCTTTTACAATGCTTTATCTTTTGGGAAAATCGGCTTTTTTTCTAGCTGGTTTTTCTTTGATTTTGGGAATCATTTCCTTTCGGTCTCATGATTTTGATGCTCTTGGCAAAGCTCTCTTTTTTCCGATTTTTCTGATCGGTGCAAGCGTTTCTCTTAACATTTTAGAAACACCTATGGGTCGTTTAGGTGACGGCGGCGGTATTTTCGGAGAATTTTTCTCTTGGATGTTTGGTTATCTGTTTGGTGAAACAGGAAGAGTGATCGTCGTATTTTTTCTTTTTATTTACTCCGCCATTATTTGGTTAGATGATGCTTCTTGGGGATTTACCATTGGCAAACTAAATCAAACATCAGGTTATCTTTATAAATTATTTGGCGGGAAACGAGATCTTTCGCATTTAAAAATACCTAATTTTTTTAACGAGTGGGTGGTTCCCAGAAAGGTTTTTGATCAAAAAGGTGAACAAACAAAAGATGAATCCAGAGTTAAAAGTTGGTTCGAAAAAAAGACCGAAGCCGAACTTATGGGTTATAACTCCAATTTAATATTTGAAGAGTCAAATCCATTTTTAGATAAAAATCTTGAGATTCCGGAAATTCCTAAGACAATAAAGACGCCAAGTCCGATTCGATATAAATATAAAAATACATCTCTATACCAAGGATTTTTTGAAAAGAGTGGAAATGTTTTTGTATTCCATAGTGCTTCAGTTAGTTTGCATAAAAAATTACGAACAGAGAGTTTGACTACGAATCTTTACCAGGCAAAAATTAAAGATTTTCGAGGACAAAATAATTGGGAGTCTTCTGTTGCAGATGAATCTACAAAACAAAGTTTGGTTGAATTATTGCCGAGTTTAGCGGATGATTCTGCGCTTAAAAAATCCGCACCATTGATTGATTTTTCTGATTTAGATTTAAATACACATTTGGGCGGTGAATTTGAAGAAGATGATGAAGATTTAATTTTAGACCGAGACGAAGAAGATTTGATATCCGAAGACGAAAACGAGGAAGAAGAACCCGGTACAGACCAAGAAGAGGAAGACGAAGCAGTCGAAATTGATATCACCGAACACGATAACTTCGAAATTGATGGATTGGATGAAGATGAAGACGATGATCTGATGGAAGAAGAAGCAGATGGTGATTTAAAAGTTTCTGATCTTAAATCGAAAGAAACTGAAGAGGCCATCCAGATTCCGATTTCTAATGTTTATGATATCGAAAAGGGTAGAACTCGTATCGAAAAAACCAAAGAAAAAGAAGAGTATTCTCCTGGGTCGAGTGTTCCTCAAGTAAAATTAAAAAAAGGGAAATATTATATTTCTCACAAATTATTAGCCGACCACAAACCTACATTGGCTCTGAGCGCTAAAAACGAATTTGAAGTTGAGATGGTGATCAAAAAAATTGAAGAGATCATCGGACATTTCGGCGTAGAAGTAAAAGTCATCTCAAAAGAAAGAGGACCGATTATCACTCGTTATGAACTTCGAATTCCATATGGAGTTAAACATAATAAAATAACTACATTGGTAGACGAAATTCGAGGCCATTTAGAAGTAACTACGGTACGAATTGTTGCACCTATTCCTGGTAAGTCGACAATTGGGATTGAAGTTCCGAACGTTCACAGAGAAGACGTATTTCTTTCTGAAATTTTAAAGGATCAACTTCTTCAGAACAAAGCAAAGGATTTAACAATTTCTATTGGCAAAGATATTTCCGGCAAAACGGTAAATATTGATTTAGCAAAACTTCCCCATCTCCTCGTAGCAGGTACTACTGGTTCTGGTAAATCTGTAAGTTTGAACTCGATGATTACGAGTTTGATCTGCACTCGTTCACCTGAAGAAGTTCGTTTTATTATGATTGATCCGAAAATGGTTGAGATGACTTTATATGAAGATATTCCCCATCTCCTTATGCCAGTCATCACTGACCCGAGAAAAGCGACCAAAGCACTTACTTGGGCAATCAATGAAATGGAATCCCGCTACCAAATAGTTTCGAAACTCAAAAGCCGAGATTTTAAGAGTTACAACGATAAGGTGGAAGAATTTGCACACAAACAAGGATATGAAAAATTTCCTTATATTGTAATCTTTATAGATGAGTTAGCTGATCTTATGATGGTATCTGGCAAAGATATTGAAGAACAAATCACTCGCATTTCACAAAAATCCAGAGCCGTCGGAATACACCTTGTAATGGCGACCCAAAGGCCTTCGGTGGATGTGATCACTGGTCTTATCAAAGCGAACTGTCCCGCGAGAGTTGCCTTCAAAGTTGCCCAAAAGACCGATTCTAGAACGATTCTCGATACCAATGGGGCCGAGTCTCTCCTAGGAAAAGGGGACTTTTTGTACCGTTCCCCCGTTACCTCGGACCTTGTTCGGATCCAAGCCCCGTTTATCGAAGAAAAGGAGATAGAGGCCATTGTCGAAGAGGCCAAACGCCAAGGTTCTCCTTCCTATGTAGAATTGGATTGGGAAGAAGAAAGTAGTGGTGAGGAATTTTCGGATGAAGATGCGGACCTTTTTGATGAGGCTTGGAACATTGTGCTGACAGAAAAAAAGGCAAGTGCAAGTTATTTGCAGCGTCGTATGAGAATCGGCTATAACAAAGCGGCAAGGCTTATGGAATTGATGGAGGCTCGTGGCTATGTTTCCCCACAAATCGGTGCCAAACCTCGGGAAATTCTCCGGTCAGCGTAAATCATCGACAAAGTAGGCTTTTCTGAAAAACTGGGAAACTATGAAAGCTATTCTCCTTTTGGTTTGTTTGGTTTTTGCGTTCCAAACCACAATCTACGCCCAAACAAACCCAGTGCACAACTGGCATTCTCCGTCAGAGGTCGTTAAAAAAATCAAAAAAAAATTCTCTGATATCAATTCATATTCAGCAGACTTTCAAATTCGCACTCTAGACAACAAAAAAGAAAAATTGATGCGCGGGAAGTGTTTGTACAAACGTCCCGGGAAAATTCGTTATGATTTTAGTGAACCAGATGGAGATGAAATCGTATCTGATGGAAAAACTCTTTATATTTTTATCAAAAGACTTGGTGCGGTCGGCAAACAAGACTTAACTCTAGAAAAAAAGAATTCATCAGGTGCCATTTTTGGTACAAACAGTGCTGATGGACTTTCACGTCTCTTTCGAAAGTATCATTATAAGTTTGATGCGATTGACCAACCAAGGCTCGTGATTGATAAAGATCCTACAAAATATTTTGTATTGGAACTCGACCAACGCGAAAAAATTGGTGGTTACGAAAAAATGAAACTCTTTGTAGATTCAGAATCCTATCTCATCAAAAGAGCCATTGCGACTGATGGAAGAGGCAAAGAAACTACCATCGCATTTACGAACATAAACTTTGAAGAAGAAATACAAGATGGTGTTTTCAATTTTCACATGAGTGGAAATGCGAAGATCGTGAATAATCCGTTAGTCTCTGAGAACTAATCCCTGTTAAGAGGAAATACTTTGAATACAAAAAGAGTTGGTCAAATCCTAAGAGAATCGAGAGAAGATAAAAAACTTTCGGTAAAAGATGTCGCAAAAGAAACAAACATTGCGGCGAAATACATAATAGCGCTAGAAACCGAAGACTATTCGCAATTTCCAGCCGAAACATTTGCATTAGGATTTTTAAAGAATTATGCTAGTTATCTAAAGTTAGATTCGGCAATGCTTCTCAATTTATACAGAGGAGAGCAGATCGAAGAATCACAAGCTCCGCTCGAAGAATTGACAAGACCAACCATGTCTAGCTTCAGTTTAGATAGAAATAAATTTATCACGATTGTATCGATCGCACTTTTTGCCGTATCTGCCTATATCATTTATTTGAGTTTTGAAGATTCGGGGCCTTCTTCGGCAGAAGAAGAATCCAGTGAAATTGCCAATACTTCGGAAGTATCCTCTTCTGAAATCCCTTCTGGTATTAACTTTGTTTCTCAAAGTGTACCTGAAAATGCAAGTGTTCCTTTTATCCTAACAGAGGATAGGGGAGTATCTTTTAGTGTTAACAACCAGCAGTGTAAAATGTTTATCAAAGGTGTTTCTAATGGGAAAGCAAATTTAGGATTTAACATCTTCCCTGAAAAAAATGTTTACTTTTTCCAAACGCAGGAAGGGGAAGAAACCATTCTTTCCTACAGAATCCAGGATTTATCAAGCCTTAGGCGAGATATTCGTGTCGTGACGCAAGCCGTAACGGAAAAATCAGCGAAAGTGTTGGTAACACTAAAAGAAGAAAGAGAAGGGGTCGCTTCCAAACCAGTTGGCGATGTCCCTATTCAAGTTACTTTATTTTTTTCCAAACCTAGTTATGTAGAGTTTGTGATCGATGGACAAATGGGAGAACGAGGACTCGTTTCTGCTGGAGAAGTAAAACATTTGGAAGCCCGTGACAGACTAGAAATGAAAGTAGGTGACGGTGGTGCTGTAGAAATGGTTCAGAACGGAAAGGAAAGAGCAGTTCTTGGCAAACCAGGCAAACTAGTTAAAAAGATATTTATAAGAAAACAAAATCCGTATGATTCTACTCAGTCCATCATTGGTGAGTTAGGCGAATAAATGCCTAAAGGTATTATGTCAGAAGAAGAGGTCCCTAAGTCCTTTTTTATTACGACTCTAGGTTGTCCTAAAAACACGGTGGATTCCATGAGTATGCACCAGTCTCTTTTAAAAGAAGGACTTCTGCCTGCTTCTGGACCAGAAGCTAGTGATTTTCATTTGATTAATACTTGTACTTTTATCCAAGATGCTACGAAAGAAACCATCCAAACGATTTTAGATTCCATTGATCTGAAAAAAAAAAGTAAACAACGATTAGTTGTCGTTGGATGTTTTGCGGAAAGGGCTGGGAAAGAAATTTCTGACGACCTTCCTGAAGTTGATCTTCATTTTGGAACCGGAAAATATGACCAAGCAGGTCAAATTCTTCGTAAATCTTTCCCTCTTGATTTCAAAGATATTCGAGAATTCAACGAAGACCTACTAGAAAGATTAACGCTTTCCTCGGGCATCGAAAACTATTCTAAACCTTATTCCTATGTAAAAATATCTGATGGTTGTAATCGAGGCTGCAGCTTCTGTATCATCCCAAATTTGCGAGGAAAATTTCGAGATACTCCCGAATTGTCTGTGTTAGCCGAAACAGAAAAAGCCATCCGCGCTGGAGCAAAAGAAATTTGTTTGGTATCTCAGGATACAGTTTTTTACGGTAAAGATACGGACAAACTACTTGATCTCATCAGGTCCGTAGCCGGTGTAAAGGGTCTTGAAATTTTACGATTGTTATATCTCTATCCTGATAAAAAAACAGAAAGGTTACTTGATTTGTATGGGGAGATTCCGCACATCGCACCTTACTTAGAATCTCCATTACAACATGTATCCAAAGACGTTCTCAAATCCATGAACCGAACAGGAGAGTATTCTTATTTTAAATCACTCTTCGAAAAGGCAAGGGCGGTCAAACCTGGACTTGAAATTCGAACCTCATTTATTCTGGGATTTCCTGGAGAACAGACAAAGGATGTGGATGAAATCATTCGTTTTATCCAAGAAGTTAAACCTGAAAAAGTCAATTTATTTCCATACTCCCCACAAGAGGGAACCAAAGGCTTTGATTTAGAAGGTAAATTGAAAGATAAAGAAATTTCCAAACGTGTCAATTTGGTTCGAGATGTTTATCTAGAAACATTAAAAGACATCCATCAGTCAAGGGTTGGAAAAGTTTATTCTGCGATCGTAGACGACTTGTTAGAAGAAGGTGCGATGGTAAGACGTTTCCAAGACGCGCCAGAAATTGATGAAGTCGTTTTTGTCGAAAACCGTGACTTAAAAGTTGGCCAAATTGGAAAAGTCCAAGTCGATAGTTTTTATGAACTCGATATGACAGGAACTTGGATTTAAACATGGAGGATTGGAAAACGATTGCTAATTTACCGAATCTGTTAACCGTACTCCGTGTTTTTGCGCTCCCTTTTTTCGTTTATTCCCTATTCCAAAAAGAAATTGAATATCAGGTTTTTGCTTTTGTGTTATTTGCGTTAGCTTCCATTACAGATTTAGTTGATGGATATTTAGCCAGAAAATGGAATCAACAGACTGAGTTTGGTAAGTTTTTAGATCCACTGGCAGATAAGTTTTTGGTGATCGGCTGTTTTGTGGCTTTTTTATTTATTCACGAACCAATTGAAGTGTGGATGGTGATTTTGATCGTTGGACGTGATATGTTGATCACATTTCTTCGTTATATTGCAGTTAGATCTGGAACTTCTCTTCATACAACAATGATGGGAAAGGTAAAAACTGCATTCCAAATGGGTGCGATTTTGGTTATTCTCGTTATTTTTATGTTAGTTTCTGGAAAACGAAAAAACATGATCAATGAAATGTATGAACTAGGTAAAACAGCAGGACTCTCGACCCTAGAAATTGCCAATGAAAATGCCAAGAGTTTTTATTATACGATGCAGGCAGATGTAAAGCCAGATAGTTCTGAAATTATTACTCTTGCCGCCGCCTTTATTCCGTATTACGGTATGCTTCTTACCACCATCATCACAGTGATTTCTGGTCTTCGTTATATCATCACCAATTACTCACTTTTAAGTTTCTCGAATCTAAAAAGGATTTTTTATGATCGAATCAAAAAATAAAGAACTCTTAAATCAACTCCTCATTCGGAAAAATATTTCCTCTGAAGACTCACATCATTTTTTAAACGAAGTGATGAAGGGCAATGTATCAGAAGTTACATTAGCCGCTTTTTTAACTGCATTAAAAATGAAGGGAGAAACTGAGGAAGAGTTGACTGGATTTGTCAGTGCTATGCGTGAAAACGCAGAAAAACCTAAGATGAAATTTGATTTTGATTTTATGGATACTTGTGGAACAGGTGGTGATGGTAAAGGTACCTTCAACGTCTCTACTTTGTCGGCGTTTACATTGGCCGCGTTAGGTGTAAAAGTTGCCAAACATGGAAATCGTTCCGTTTCTTCTTTGTCTGGTTCCTCAGATATTTTGCAAACCATCGGATATGATATGGACAGACCCAAAGAGGTTCTGGCAGAAGAGTTTCTTTCTAAAGGATTTGTTTTTTTGTTCGCCCAAAGTTGGCATCCTTCTATGAAATATGCAGGGCCGGTCCGAAGGGAATTGGGATTTCGGACTTTCTTCAATTTGATCGGACCCTTATCGAATCCTTTTTCTCCGACCCACCAAGTTGTCGGTGTTTACGATCCTTCCCTCCTGCCAATCGTAACCAACGTTCTTGCCCGTTTGGGAACCAAAAAGACCATCGCCTGTCATTCTGAGGATGGTCTGGATGAGTTTTCCATTTTTGCGCCCACTACATATGCCTATAATGATGGCAAAACTACCCAGAATTTAGTCCTAGAACCGAAAACTCTCTCGGGTTTGGCTCCCTTAAAAAGTGACGAGGTTTTTTCCCATTCGAAAGAGGACTCCCTCCGACACTTCCAAGAAGTTCTCAGCGGAAAAGAGACATCGGGAACCGATATGGTCGCCCTAAACGCGGGGGCGGGTCTCTATTTATTCGGGAAAGCAGATTCCATCGCAGCAGGATTTGGTCTGGCTAAACAGGCACTTATTTCAAAAAAAGTTTTAGAATTTGTAAGGGAAACATTGAATTTAAGCCAAGCAGTTTCATCCTTGGACAAATAGATAGTTATGTACACATTGATAAATACCCTCAGCCAATTTTCATTTCTTGCCCAAGATACCACCGCTGATAGTACGCGGTCTTCCCTTCAGTCCCTACTCATCATTCCGATTATGTTAGTGGCCATGTATTTTTTAGTCATTCTTCCGAATAAAAAAGAAGATAAAAAACGAAAGGAGATGATCGCAGGCCTTCAAAAAGGCGACAGCGTTGTCACGAGTAGTGGTCTTCACGGCAAAGTTGTCGAGTTTAAAGACAATAACGAAACTGTCGTAATTAGCATCAGCGCCAACACAAACGTTACTTTTGAAACGAGCGCAATCGTCAAAAAGAAAGCTTAAAAATGAAGAACTTAGTCCCTATACTATCCATCTTTATTTTTTCTTTGGGACAGTTATGGGCGCAGGAAAATTTAGATTTTTTAGACAAAGTCAATGAAAAACCTAAAACTACAACTCCTGTAAAAGTGAAGGAAGAGGTAGTCTCGACTAACAAAAAGAGTGTCGCTACCACTACTTCTACAAAAAAGAAAAAATCCAAAAAGAAAAAGAATAATCAGAACCTTCTAGTTGATCCGAATCCGCAGACACCAAATACAAATCAAAATACCAAAGAATCTTCTAACCAAAATCTTTCCGAAATCAAATCATTACCACTTATTCCGGAGCCTAAAAAACAAGAAGAAGAGTTGGTGTTAAATGGTTTATGGATAGATCCTGAGGTGAATATCGAGCCAGATGGGCTTCCTGGATTTGGTTCTGAACAATCTTATGGTAAGGCACCTAATTCTGATTCGTCGAAGGGTGGGACTCAACTTAACTTGGCAAACAAACCCTTGTTTAGTTTTTCTGAATTTTTTGATAAATATAAAAAAGCTATGATGATCCTTGGAATTATCATATTATTCGCATTTTACCGTTTGCGAATGGCCAAACCAAGTTCTAGTAGTCGACCGTACAGAAGATAATATAACCCAGGAGCATTTGTTTTGCGATCGTTTAGTTTACTTTTAATTCCAGCATTTATACTCGGTATATCCTTTACCATTCTCTATCCGAATTTTGCGGAGAGAACTTTGAACTTAGCTGTCTTGCCTGAAGTTTACAACCAGCAACCAGACGTACAAGAAAAATTGGCAAAAGATTTCTTTGAAAGATGGCAAAAGGATTATGGTTCTACTTCTCTCTGGACCATCGAACCTAATACTGGTTTGCCGCCAAAAGAAAATCCATTTTACCAAGTGAAAGGTAGATTTATCACATCCGCGAAAATCAATCAAATATCCCAAGAGAACCAAGGTCTCGTATGGGAATCAAAGAACAAAGTCGAACCGACTTTTATTGAAAATTTGATCAAAGGTGGAAAATCCCTTTCTATCAAACTTGGACTCGATTTGCAAGGTGGTATGCGAGTTGTTTTAAAAGGTGATTTTGAAGATTACACCAAAAAACTAAAAGACATCTACTCAAAAGAAATTGCAGACCAAAACGCAATTCTAGCTGATATTAAAAAAAGCGAAGAAGAAAAGAAAAAAGCGAACGATCGCCTTTCTGAAATCAATTCTAATTTTGATCTTTCTCCCATGAGAAAACTTGTAGAGTTGGAAAAGGCGAAGATGATCATTGACAATCGTCTCACCAGCCAAAATTTAACGGAACCACAAGTTCGTATCCAGAAAGAGCAAGATGCCATCGAAGTTTCATTGCCTGGGGTTACGAATTCTGCTGCGATACTGGAAATTCTACAAAATACAGAAACCGTTGAATACCGAATTGAAGAGCCTAGTCCTTATGCCCTTCGTTCCAGAATTGAAGAGAACGAACGGAAGTGGATGGACCTTGGCAAAAGGGAAGAAACTGATATTTTTAAGTTCCAAGAAATTGTAAAAAACAAACTCGGAAAAAAAGCCCAAGATGCATTTATCGAATCACTTGAGAAAAAATACAATATCCCTCCTGATTATAAAATATTTGCGTACTGGCGAAGAGGTGAGTCCGTAAAGTCAGCTCTTCTTCCTAGAAGTTTCGCAGTCCTAGAAAGAAAAATATCACTTTCTGGAAACGATATGACCAATGCACAACCTTCTTTTAATTCCAATAGTTATGGATGGATGGTTAGTTTTACTCTTACACCAAATGGAGCAGAAAAGTTCTTTGATCTCACGTCGCAAAATAGAGGACGAAATTTATCCATTGTTTGGGGAGACAAAGTCGTTTCCAATCCAGTGATCAACGATCCCATCGCTGGTGGTCGAGCAGAAATTTCTGGAAGTTTTAGCCAAGAAGAGGCTATTCGTTTAGCAAATGTTATCTCGGAAGGTGCTCTTCCGATTCCCCTCTCTGTATTAGAAATGCGATTTATTGGTCCTACTCTTGGAATTGAATCCATAGAAGTAGGGATCCGAGCGGTTATTATTGGATTTTTATTGGTCATGATTTATATGATCCTTTACTACCGGTTAGGTGGTTTTGTTGCCGATATTTCACTCCTTGCCAATATCATTATCCTAGCTGCTTTATTGACACTGATGGATTTTACTCTCACTTTGCCGGGGTTTGCTGGTGTGATTTTGACGGTGGGTATGGCAGTAGATGCGAATGTGATTATCTATGAAAGGATTCGAGAAGAGATTGAAGTGGGTCGCCCACTTTCGATCGCCGTAACGCAAGGTTTTGAAAATGCCTTTTGGACTATTATGGATGCCAACTTAACTACACTCATAGCTGGTATTTTAATGATTCGTTTGGGTAATGGACCTATCAAAGGTTTTGCGATCACCCTTTGTTGGGGTATCGTAACTACTCTTTTTACTTCGTTATTTCTCTCACGGATGTTCGTGGAACTTTTGGTAAATCGAGTAGGCGTCAGACATTTAAATTTACGACCATTCTTTTTTGGTAAAACGGAAGTAACTCATGTTTAATCTAAATTATACAAAATATAAAGGAATTACTCTCACTTTTTCCTTTGTTACTATTTTACTTGGTTTTGTGATCACATTTACTAAGTTTGGTGGCTTTGCCCATTCTCTAGATTTCGATGGAGGACTCAGGTCTGTAGTTGAGTTGCCTTTAGGTAAATCACGGACAGATTTAGAATCTTTTTTTAAAAAATCGAATATCGAGGCTGTTGTCATTCTCCTGGAAAAGGATAAAAACATCTATCAGATGGACATTGGTCTTGGCTCCATTTCGAAGATCGAAGAAATTTATAATTCCATTCCACAAAACGAACGTGAGCCTGGAACATCGTCAATTGATAAATTTGTAATTACGTTACGTCGTGAATTCCAACTACCGAAAGAAAAGATTCTTTCTGCAGACCAAGTTGGGGCTGTTGTCGGAGGAGAGTTGACCTCAACAGGGATCACACTTCTTCTTACAACGCTTGGCATCATTCTGTTGTATCTAAGTTATAGATCTCAGTTTAAATTTGCACTTGCTTCCGCTATCGCTCTCGTACATGATATTTTGTTTACTTTGGCGATGATTGGTTTTTTCCAAATCAAACCTTCTGTTCCTATCATCGCTGCTCTTTTAACTCTTCTCGGTTATTCGATCAATGATAAGATCGTCGTATTTGACCGAATAAGAGAAAATTCACATGGCAAAGACAACCTTTCGCTTTCGAACATTATTAATGTTTCGATTTCACAAACCTTAGGCCGAACGATCAATACTTCTCTCACAACCCTCATCTCCGTGGTTGCGATACTTGTTGGTGGTGCAGTTGAACTTTACGACTTCGCGATTGTTCTCATTTTTGGAGTTGTGGTAGGTACTTATTCCTCTATCTTTATTGCAGCCCCGATCTCTGAGATTTATGACCAGTTGCGAAGGAAACGAAAGCTAGCATAACGTATGTGGATTTAAAAAAACTTAGAACCATTGTTCAAAAAATAGAATTTCTGTCCTTCCTAGCAATGGGAAGGACTTCTCCTAATCCACCTGTTGCGGCAGTCCTAACTGATCCTGTTGGAAATATCCTTGCTACTGGTAATACACAAGTCGCAGGTTACAACCATGCAGAAAGAGAACTATTTAAAAATTTTGATGAAAAGATATTAAATCAAACTTTAGATCAGAATTCACACCAAAATCCTCACCAACTCTATGTTAGTTTAGAGCCTTGTACTCATTACGGCAAAACACCACCCTGTAAAGATTTGATTCTAGAACGGAAACCCTCCCAGTTAGTCCTTGGATGGAAAGATCCGAATCCACTTGTAAAAACCGGAGAATGGGAAGATTACAAACAAAGTGGCATTGATACCAAACTTCATCCTGTTTTGGCACGGAGCAGTTTGCCATTTTTGCATGGTTTTTTTCAAAGAATCAAAAAGGACAGACCTTGGATATGGATCAAATCTGCAATTTCCAAAGATGGATATTACGCGACTCAGGAAGAAAAATCAAGCACTATCAGTAGCTTAGGAAGTAGCTATTATTTACAAATGTTACGTGCCAAGTTCGATGCTGTAGTGGTTGGTCCCAAAACTCTGTCTATTGACTCCCCGAGTTTAAACTTTCGTTTGGAAGATCTAATGTTTTCCCAAAGGGGAATCGTCAAAAAAGTGAACCAAAATCCCGTCGCGGATTTTTTTTCTCCAGGTGAACATCTGTTAGATATTTTACTTGCTAAGTCTCAAGAGGAAGTATTTGAGGAACACATTCAAAATTTATATTCTTATCAACCTTGGAGGGTTTTTATTTTACAAGAAGGAATGATCCTCCGCCCAAAATTTATTGAAAAACAAAAATCCATCAATGAAACATACGGGAATAAAAAGTGCCTTTTTTATTTATTACAAACAGAGGAAAATTCGGCAATCAATACTGACTCATTTGAAGAAAACATATCGCTGTTATCCGACTCCCCCGTAACAGGAATTCAATTCGGAAAAAGTGATCTTTTTTTAAAAAATTTAACTGAACACGGGATCAATACCGTATTGTTTGAAGCAGGTTCTTTTTTATGGGAATTTATCAAAGAAAATCTAGATGTAAATGATTGTATTTTAAGCATTCAGAATTCCAAATCTCTGGGTAAAGGAAAATTATTTTCTGGATTTGATCAATTCGAAAAACAAATTCATTACCAAGTTGGCGAAGACTTGTGGCAATTAGAAATGAAAACTTAGGCTAGTTTCAATTTCTTCGTTTTCATCATTCGCTTTAGACGACTGAGCGAAATAGGCGTTATTCCTAAATAGGAAGCGATTAGAATTTGTGTCAGCTCCGCTTCAACGTCTGGCCATTCTTCAATCAATTTTAAATACCTTTCTTCTGCCGATAAAGTAAGTAACTCATATTCTCGTTTGGCTTTTTTTATAAATAGATTTTCTGCGATGACTCGGCCGAGTTTTTGCCAGTGAATGTTTGTATCGTATAATCGATGAAATTCTTTAAAACTTCCAATCGCCAACTTGGTATCTTTGATTGCGCGAATCGAACACGTAGAAGGCAGGCCACTCATCAAATCAAAGTAAGAACCGGTAAAATCACCTTTCAGATTGAAGGCTTTCACATATTCATCTCCCTTTTTGGTAAGGTAGTACTCTTTTAAGACTCCTTCAATGACAAAAGCGAAGTGAGTGGCAGGTTTATCTTCTTTAATAAAAAACTCACCTGCCTCTAATGTTTTAAGTGAAAAAAAATCTTTAGGTAAATCATACCATACTTCTTTGGGTATATAAGATACCTCACAAATAGCTTCATATATTTTTTCAAAAATTATTTGTTCGATATGCGAATCTAGTTCTTCCACACCATAAAGATTTCCATTATTTTAATACCTGGTCAATCTAAAGATTAGCTTTCGATATAAATGCAGATAGGATGCTTAAAAATTTTATCGGATCTTCGACAAAGGGAAGATGTCCTGTTTCCATAAAATGTAGCTCTGAGTTTTGAATTCGCGTCTGAAGGTCGGTTCCAAATTTAGGATAAATAATTGGATCGTTTGCACCCCAAACAATAAGAGTCGGCTTTTTTATGTTTCTCACTTGTTCACGTAAATTATATTTTTCATCTAAAAAACTTCTCCAGATAGATGAGTTTGTCCCAATGGCTTTTGGATCTTCTTTTGATTTACGAATTCGTTCAAGTAAGAGTTGTGTATTTTTATTTTCGACTTTTATATAGTATTTTGGAAATAAATTCCATACTATCGAGGTAAACCAATGATAGGATTTTAATCTAATAAAAAGTTTTGACGAAAAATCTAACTCATTCATTCCACCTGTATCAATGATTACCAATGCCCTAACTAATTCAGGATGGTCAATCGCAAGTTGAAGTGCCGCAAATCCGCCAACAGAATTTCCCATAAGTATAGATTGATTGATGTTTTGTGATCTTAAAAATTCTTCGAGGATTTTGGGAAATGCAATAGAAGAAATTTCTTTATCAGTTTTCCAAACTGAATTTCCATGACCTGGCCAATCAATAGAAATTACCCGAAATTTTTGAGCTAATTCTGATATTATGGGATCATAGTCTCTATGATCATGACCTGCGGCATGTAACAAAATTAAATTCGGTCCTCTACCTTGGATATAGTATGCAATTTTGACATTTGAATTTTCATACCAACCGGTAGGAATACTTTCATCTTCTTTCGGATTCTTCTCCACTGTGGAGCGACAGCCAATTGCAATGAGACAGAGAAAAAAAATAGTGGTAGTAGCTAAATTCATAAACTCATGATTACTAAAAATCTTTCGGTTCCGTCAATAAGAAGAGTGTAATAGAAGGGTAAATCTGATTAACATATGATAAGATACAATCATTGACATGGTGTTTATTTGAAATAAAATGGAGTTCATATGTTTACAGGTCTTATAGAAAGCAAAGGAAAAGTAGTAAAAGTTTCTCCGATAGATTCTGGTATCGAATTCCAAATTGTAACAAGTTGGGATAAACCAGATTTAAAAATCGGTGATTCGATTTCTATCAATGGTGCCTGTATGACGGTCACTAAACTAGAAGAAGACGGAAATATTTTTCATTTTTATTCTTCCTTTAAATCACTTGAGCTTACCAATCTTTCCAGATTGGGAGAGGGGAGTTTGGTAAACTTGGAGCGAGCGATGGCCGTCGGACAAAGATTTGGTGGTCATATGGTCCAAGGTCATGTTGATGGAATGGGAAAGGTCCTGTCCCGAAATGTGATCGAAGCAAACAAGGTCGAGGAATTTTGGGTGGAATCTCCAGCAGAGCTCCAAAAGTATTTTGTAAAAAAAGGAAGTGTCACTGTGGATGGCGTTAGCCTAACGGTCGTTAATGTGAAAGATGGTGCCTTTCAGTTGATTTTGATTCCAGAGACGATCCACAAAACCAACGCGAGCGAATGGACAAAAGACAAACTGGTGAATTTAGAGGTCGACGTACTTGCCAAGTACATCGAAAATTTTTTAGAGCTAAGATTTTCGAAGTAAATCGTCTATTTCTGAATCGTCGTCATTTGCGTATTTGGTTTGGAAATCCGCCGGGTTTAGAATTTCAAAGAACATGTCTAATTTTGCTAATTTGAACACATTTTGGATCATAGGTTTCATCCCAACTAAAACCAATTTTCCCTTTTTGCTTTTGAGTACGTTTAGGCTTTTGATGAGCGAGCCAATGCCTGAGGAATCAATGTAATCAAGTCTTCCCATATCTATGGCAACAACGGCAGGGTTCGGATCAATGACTTTGGCAAAAATCGATTCGAATTCCTCTGTGGATTCTATGTCGAATTTTCCTGAGATTTCAATGGTCTTTACTTTTCCTGACGTATTTAACTTTAATTCCATTTCCCCTCGCTGATTTGACAATATTACAAAGATTCAATTTTAAAAATCAATGAATTTCTTAAGGATTCTACTTTAAATCAAGACGCAATTTATTGTCCTAGTCTATATAGGGGAAAATATGATCCGTCCCATCCAAGAAGCCATTGCAGAAATTCGTCAGGGAAAAATGATCATTCTCGTTGATTCAGAAGATCGCGAAAATGAGGGAGATCTACTGGTTGCCTCAGAATTTGCAGACAAAGACAAAATCAACTTTATGGCCACCTATGGCAGAGGTCTGATTTGTGTTCCCATGTTACCTGAACGTTTGCGAAAACTAGGTTTAGGTAAAATGGTCGATGACGTTTCCGTCGGAGACAAACACGGAACAGCGTTCACAGTTTCCGTCGATGCCAAAGAAGGAGCCACTACCGGTATTTCTGCGTATGACAGAGCTAAAACGGTCCAAGTATTACTAGATGAAAAATCAATTCCATCAGACTTAGCAAGACCCGGACATATGTTCCCACTGCAGGCGGTTCCAGGCGGTGTTTTGCGCCGGGCGGGACACACAGAAGCGGCAGTCGACTTAGCAAAACTGGCAGGATTGTATCCGAGTGGTGTGATCTGCGAAATTTTAAATGATGACGGAACCATGGCGCGACTGCCTGATTTGGAAAAATTTGCGAAGTTGCATAATTTGAACATCTATACCATTGAAGATCTGATCCGCTACCGCCAAACTGAAGAAAAATTAATCCATCTCGAAGCCGAGGCAAATTTACCAACAGAATATGGTGATTTTAAAATCAGAGCTTATTCTACACAAATCGATGATAAAATACACATTGCACTTGTTAAAGGAAATGTTGCCTCAGAGGAACCTGCATTGGTTCGAGTTCATAGTGAATGTTTGACGGGAGATGTATTTTTTTCCCAAAGATGTGACTGTGGTTCCCAACTTCATAGCGCCCTAAAGATGATCGAAAAAGAGGGCAAAGGTGTCCTTCTTTACATGCGTCAAGAAGGGCGTGGGATTGGAATTATCAATAAGTTGAAGGCGTATAACCTGCAGGAAGGTGGTCTTGATACGGTTGAAGCAAATGAAAAATTAGGATTTGCTCCTGATCTTCGAGATTATGGAATTGGTGCACAAATTCTCAGGGACATTGGAATCAAAAAGATGAAGCTCATGACCAACAACCCGAGAAAAATTGTAGGTTTGGAAGGATATAATCTACATGTAACGGATCGGGTGCCGATTGAAATCGTTCCAGTAGAAGGAAACGCGCGTTATCTGAACACAAAAAAAACCAAGTTAGGACACCTTCTAAACTTTCATTGATATTTTTTTTTGGCCCTTACTTCTAAGGACTGAGTCGTCTTCTTGACCACCCAGTCTGCATTTTTGTAAACTCAAGTCTGTCATGTAGTCTTCCTGTGCGGCCTTGCCAAAATTCAATACGCGTAGGATTTACAGAATAACCTCCCCATGATTCTGGCATCGGAACAGGTTTTCCGTCCAATTCTGTCTCTAATTTGGAAAATTGTTTTTCTAAAAAATCTCGATCTGGGACCTCCAAACTTTGTTTTGAGGCCAAAGCACCTAACTGAGAAATACGTGGTCTTTTCGCAAAATAAATTTCTGAAGTTTCTTTCGATACTTTTTGAACATTTCCTTCAATTCGTACCTGTCTTTCTTGGTTTGCCCAAAAGAATGTCAATGCTACCTTAGGATTTACATTCATCTCCATTCCTTTTCTCGAATCATAATTTGTATAAAAAACAAACTCTCCATTCGAAATTTCTTTTAGAAGTACTATCCTTGCCGAAGGTTGCCCCTCTTTGTTTACGGTAGAAAGAGTCATCGCATTCGGCTCTATTACTTTTTCATCTTTTGCTAGAGAAAACCATTTTTGAAAAAATAAAATTGGATCTGTACCGGCATCCACTTCACTTAAGGTATATTTTTCATAAGATACTCTCATATCATTAAGATCATGATTCATAATTATCCTCCATAAAACCTTCGACTCCAAAATAATAATACAGGAGCTTTGCTATAAATGTAAAAAAAAGTGCGATCGAAAAATACACTCCCATAGGAATCATTTTTCCTCTTAATGATTCTCCCTTATTTCGATTTAAAAAAGTGATCAGGAGCGCTAAAGTATACGAAGCATTTAAAAAAATCATCCAAAACGGATGACCAGCTAAAAAAGCAAATACCGGCGCAAACAAAACATCACCTAATCCCAAACCTTGTTTTACGAGGAAGTAGAGTGCCGTATAAAAAAAAGCGAAACCTAAAAAAACATAGAGTTCTTGAAAACCAGGATATTCTCCGAGCAAAGCATAGTTAGCTATCGACCCAAATAAAACGATAAAGGGCAGATTCTCATAATCTAACGAATAATAGGAGGCATCGGTGTAAATAGATATGATCAAGTGGCCCAGCAAAAAAGTAAAGGAAAGCGAAAATAAAAGAGAATCTGTTGCGAAAAAAGATAGAACCGCAACTAATCCAAATAGACCTTCGGATAACGGATATAGAAAGGAAAGTGTTTTCCCGCAATTTTCGCATTTTTGATGGGTGAAAAAAAAACCAAAAACAGGAATCAAATGGAAGGACCGTACTCTATGTCCACATTCTACGCAGTGACTTGGAATCGTCAGCAGGAAGTACATTCTTTTTTTCCAATCTCCAATCTTTCTTTTTTTTCCATAAAAATAAATTATGATACGTTCTGCTGTTGTTATATAAAAACTTCCTAAAGAACTCCCAAATACAAACAGAAGTAAGATAAAAAAAACGTTCATTGATTTTTAGACAGTTATCAGACAAGCTCTTGTAAGGCGGAGATCCCTCGTTTCAAATTATCCCATTCCGTAGCAAAAGACAATCTCACGTAATTATGACTTTCATTGAAAATATATCCAGGAACAAGAATTAACTTTTTTTCCACGGCTCTTTTTATAAAATCTTCATCCTTTCCCTTAATTTTAAGAAAAAAGTAAAATGCCCCTCCCGATTTTTCTACTTCGTATTGATTTTTTAAAGAATCAAAAACGAAATCTCTTTTCTCCTTATAGTCTTGAATGTAGCTACTCATATCAGTTTTTAATGCCTCAATTCCAGCCCATTGCGTGACTGAGGGAGCACATACCACAGTATATTGTTGTAAGGTGGTAAGAGCTTTTATGACTTCGCTTTCCGCAAGGATCGTAGCTAATCTAAGGCCTGTCATATTGTAGGTCTTCGAAAAACCTGTTAACGTGATTGTTTTTTCATATTCGGATCCGACCGACCAAAATTGGTTGTCGTAATCAAAAAGTTCATAAATTTCATCAGAAATTAAATAAGCGCCTGTTTTTTCTGCCAAATTCGCTAAGGATCTTAATTGGTCTTTTGAAAGAACTTTTCCTGTCGGGTTCGAAGGATTGGAATAGATGATAAGCTTAAGTTTTTTATTTTCGAATATATTTAAGTCCTTGTCCGTAAAGGATTCATGGACAGTTAGAAATTTCGCTCCATAGAATTTTAGCATCGCCGGATACATCAAAAAATACGGAGATACCACTAAACACTCGTCATCTGGATTCACGAGGGCGTTAAAGAGTAAAAACAAAGCAGAAGAAATACCTGAAGTAACGAGAAGTCTGTCTGGGTGAGCATACGAAATTTTGTTTTGAATTTGGTATTTGTTTGCCATCGCCTCTTTTAGTTCTGGTATACCGCCTGTTAAAGTGTAAGCGGTTTTACCGTCTTTTGCCGCTTTACACATCGCTTCAATTATGTTAGGTGGGCAAGGGAAATGAGGTTGTCCAATGGACAGATTTATCGGGTCCTGTATACTTCTTGCTAGCTCAAAGGCCTTTCTGATAGGGGAGGAGTCCATCCCATTCATTCTAGATGCAAATTCCATACTTTGATTGGAAAAATCTAGGGCACTTAGGTCAATAGAATTTGGTTTACACAGAGATAAAAGTCAGGAATGCTGAAGGATATATGGAATTTGTTACGATTGCGTCCGTCAAAGTTCCTGTTCTACCGAACAAGTCCTCTTTTCCCGTTTTTCCCTCAAGTCTTGTAGAGACTGATTCTGTTAAATCCACGCTTCAGAAAATTCTCTATCCCATGCTAGAGGGCATTCCCGTTTTACTCGTTGGAGATGCGGGAGTTGGGAAAAATGCACTCATCTATTATATCAATGCGAAAAGAAACCAACCGACACTTAGGTTCAGTTTTAATGAGGATACACTTCCGGAAGATCTGATCGGTTCGTATCGGATACTTTTGGATGGAAAGGGTTTTACTTGGTCGAATGGACCATTGACCAATGCACTCGGTTCGGGTTTTAGTTTTGTGGCCGATGAGATGAACCTTTGCGCACCGAATATCATCAAACGTTTTTCCAGCGTCTACGAATCTAATTACTTGGATTTGCTCGAAGGTAGCGGGGAACGAATTTCTGGAAAAACAGGGTTTTGGTTTATCGGAACACAAAATCCAAGTGAAGGGTTTGAAGGCCGTAAACCACTTCCCTTTGATATCACCAAACACTTCGCAGTTGTTTACGTTGATCCATATTCACCTGATGAGATGTTTTATATTTTAAAACATCTATATAAAAATCTTCCAGAAGAAACAATCAAAAAGATCATACGTGTGACTATCGAATCAGAAAATCGCATCAAACGTGGTGAAATTGGAAAAGGAGATTTGGAAAAGTACCATTTTAATCTCCGAACTTTACAAAAATATTGCAATCGGATTTTGAATTATGGGCAACTGGATCCGCAGATAGCTTTTCGAGAGGCCATGTATCTTTTCCAACAACCATTTCGAAAAGAAGAAGATCGTATACTCCAACAATCATTAATAGAATCGGAGTTTGGTGAAACAAATCGACAGAAACCAACAAAAGGTTACGTCCAAGGTGGAAATATCTTTTGGAATGATAAAGAGATCAAAACCTATGACGAAAAGAAAACTCTCTCTATCCTTTCCAAGTATCCAACACCAGAGCCGATTTTACAGTTTTTAGACCAAGTTCTCACGGCCATCCAAAACAAAGAAAATATCTTAATCGAATTTAGAGAAGACCAAGACCCTCAAGAATTTTTGCCCTTGTTTACCGAACTAACAGGTGTTCCATTGGAGTCTGTTATGTTATCGAAAGGAATGCATACTTCTGATGTCGTTGGAGCATTAAAGCCGACTGGGGAAGGTGAGGTGGCAAGCGTTACTTGGGTGGATGGTCCTTTGACAAGAGCCATCCGTGGTGGACAAATCATTCTCATTTCAGGATTGGAGTCTGCTGGTGCAGAACTCGTTGAAAAGATGAATATGTTGACCGATGATGCACGTTCCCTTGCCCTACCACCTGAATCAGGTGAAACTATTCCCATTTCTTTAAAGGAGACATCCATCGTTTTTGGGTTAAAAACATTTAGAGCTTCAAAATCTGTTTCTACAATTTCAAGAGCTTTTCGAAATCGTTTTACGGCGATCATCTTCCCGGAGTTAGAAGATACCAAAGTAATAGAGGAAATGATTTTATTCTTTTTGCCTGAGGGTGTTCTACCAAGAGCCATGGCAAGATTTCATATGAAAATGAAGGAACTTGCCGAAAAAAGGACAATTGGTTCCGCAAATCTCATGCCTTATAGATTCGGTATCTCCAACCTTTTGAAATGGAAAAATCATATCTACCGTTATAATGAGAAAGACGTTAAAAACGTAGTTTATCGAGGTGGAACGATTTATTATACAAATCAAATATCGGATCCCAAAGAGAGATCTGAAGTAGAGCGTTTGTTAGATGGGTTCCTGTCCGGAGTCGAAGTTGTCTCAGATCTTTTCGAAGAGATTGAGGAGAAAAAAAAAACTTTTACGGTAGAAACGAGTCTTGAAAAAAAGAAGTGGTGGGATCCTGAACTTCACAAAAGGGATCCACTCACTGGCAAAGCCTCAAAATTGAACTCGGGCAATGAGTTGAAACGAGGTATTGAGATCAACACCCCAGAAACAGGGGGCAATATCAAAGAAGGACCAGACGCCTGGTATGGACAAGATACGCAGGGCAACCAAGGACAAGGGGAGCCTGGTGCCGGGGGTGGGGCTTGGGGTTATCGTACTGAGGAATTATACAAACAATTTCTAAAGAAAAGACGCCTACTTTGGGATTATTCCATTATGGTTGGTTTGGATGAATTTAAAAAGGTCTTTGGTAAAGAATTAGAAGAAGTTGAACTCAATCTGGAACAGCTGTTTGATCCCGAAATTGACATTCATAGAATGTATCGCAATGAAGGGTCGAGAGTAGATGCAAGAAAATATATCACCTATAAAAGTGGGCGAGGTGATACAAAAATTTTTGATAAAACCACCATCCAGAAGAACGATGAAAAACTGAAAGGAGTGGAAGTTAGTTTCCTTTTAAGTAAATGTCGTCGAATCTTTAACTTTGAATATTCAGTAGCTATGTTAAGTGCACTACTTGTGAGTTTACACGTATTAAATGAACATGACATTGCTACGAGTGTAAATACGTTTTGTGATATCAAAAATTCAAAAGATACGATCGATATTTTTAATCTAAAAAAAGCAGAAGAGGATTATTCTGAGGAAAAGGAAGGCGAAATATTTACCAATTTGTGTAAAAATTGGCACGGCGATTCAGTTCCAGAATACCAACTTTTGCAAAATTGTGAGAAGTATTTTTCTGCAGATGCCCAAACTCGAATCGTTGTGATTTTGTCTGATTTTCGCGGACAACGAGCAAAAGAAAAAATTGAGAACGAAATCGCTTCCTTCGAGAATCGGAAACTGAAAGAGGCTGTACTTAAAAACCAAGAAAAAAACTATGTATTTTTAGGGGTAGGACTCGGTTCAAGGTACATTGCTGAACACTTATTTACAGATTCGATTCAAATTACGGCAGATAATTTCTTCTCTATGCCCAATTTAATCGGGACTGAAATCGCAAGGCTCATCCAGGTGCACCACTCCCTACGAGCATAAATATGGGCAAAACGACAAAGGATGATAAACCAAGATCGACCGATCCTCTTATCAATAAAAAAGCAAAATTTAATTTTGAACTTTTTGAAACATTTGAGGCTGGCGTCGTTTTAACGGGATCAGAAGTAAAGTCTCTCCGTGACAAAAAAGGAAACCTAACAGACTGTTTTGCGAAGATTCGTGGTGGGGAGGTGTATCTTGAAAATTTTCAGATCCCACCTTACAAGGATGGTGGATACGCAAATCATCCAGAGATTCGACCTAGAAAACTCCTGCTAAAGGCTAAAGAAATAATAAAAATTGATAGAGCCATGAAGGAGAAGGGATTGGTATTAATCGCAACCCGTTGTTATTTTAAAAACAATCGTTTGGTGAAAATTGAAATTGCCCTTGCGAAACCAAAAAAATTGTACGATAAACGTGAAGACATTCAGAAAAAGGAAGCAAAAATTGAAATTGAACGAGCAGTTAAGGAAAGATTAAAAAGATGAAAAGTCTCCCGATCGTAACCATTGTCGGAAGACAAAATGTCGGAAAATCAACATTGTTCAATGCACTGTTAAGAGCTCAAAGTGCTATTACACAAAATTCTCCTGGTGTGACGAGGGACGTACTACAAAAGTTAGTTGAAAGAAGTGAATTTAAATCACCGTTTTATCTTTGTGATACGCCTGGACTAGATATTGAAAATTTGGACGAAATCAATACGGAAATATTAGAAATTTCATTTGAACATTTACGCAGATCCGATTTGATCATTCACGTTCTAGATCATAAAGATCTAAGACCTTATGATCATAAATTGGTAGCCCTATTTAAAAAAGACGAAGAATTAAAACAAATTCCGGTCTTATCCGTCGTCAACAAAGTGGATACTGATGTAGATGAATACGACTTAGAGCCATTTTATCAATTAGGTTTAAACGAAATAGTACCTATTGCTGCCGTTGGTCGTAGAAATTTTGCGCTTCTCTTCGACAAAATTAACTTCTTGTTACCTAGCTCCAGCAAAACACCAGATAGCGCCTATTGCCGAATTGCTATCATTGGAAAACCTAACTCGGGTAAATCAAGTTTATTAAATACATTTCTCGGCTTTAAACGAGCTGTCGTCAGTGAAGTACCTGGAACTACAAGAGATTCGGTCCATGATCAATTTATGTTCCAAGAAAAAAAAATCGAAATCATTGATACAGCCGGAATTCGACGTAAATCAAAGTCGGGTGAAAGTTTAGAATTTTATTCTTACAAAAGAACCTTATTTGCATTAAGCGAGGCAGATGTAGTCATACTTTTGTTAGATGCGACAAAAGGACTCGGGGAATTTGATAAAAAAATCTTTGGAGAAATCCAGGAAATGGGCAAACCGATGATCCTTGCTGTGAACAAATGGGACGCAATTCCGGAAAAGGAGTCAAATTCATGGAAAAAATACAAAGAAAAATTAGAATCCAGACTTCCGATTTTAAAAGAAAGACCGATCACATCACTTTCCGCCACAGAGAAACTTAGGACCCACAAACTTTTGGAACTGACCATCGAACTTTTTGAAAAATCCCAGAAAAAGCTCACAACTCGGGCATTAAATGACTGGCTTACCAATTGGAGGGGAAAAAATAAGGTTCAGAAGGCATCTGGAAGGCCTCCAAAGGTGTATTATGCCACCCAAGTCTCCCAGGTTCCATTTAAATTGCTTTTTTTTGTAAATGATTCTAAACTCTTTCCGTCGAATGTTTTAGCGTTCTTCCGAAAGAGTATAGTAAGTGAGTTCGGCTTAGAAGGGCTTAGCCTGGAAATCGAACTTCGGAATCGAAACGAATCGAAGGAGGGCAGAGATGATACTTCTCCCCGCAATTCTACTTAGTTACCTCATTGGAGGTATCCCTATCGGATTTTTAATCGCCAAGAAGGTCAAAGGCATCGATCTGCGCGAACACGGAAGCAAAAATATCGGAGCTACAAATGTAGGTCGGGTAATCGGTTGGAAATATGGAGTCATCGTTCTTTTGTTAGATGCCTTTAAAGGTGCCTTACCAGTTCTTGGGGCATCTTATTTTGATTCTGGTTTTTCCTTGACTACAACTCAAATTCTTCTTGGTTCTATGGCAATACTTGGCCATACCTATACACCATTTTTATCCTTTAGAGGCGGAAAAGGTGTCGCAACTGCTTTAGGCGTTTATCTAACTCTTGTTCCGTTTGTGACAATCTGTGCCGTTGGTATTTTTTTCCTAGTCTACAAGATAAGTGGATTTGTTTCCTTAGGTTCCATTTTTGCTTCCTTATCTATGCCAATTTGGTATTTGGGACATTCAAAGTACCTGCCTGGGTCTGAATATTCTCCTATTATTTTTTCTGTATTGATTGCTACTTTTTTTCTGATTACATTTACACATCGCGAGAATATCAAACGCATGTTACATGGTAAAGAATTAAAGGCCATACCGGATGCAAATTGAAAAAGAGTCTGCTCTCACACACAAAGAAAAACTTTTTCTAATCACTAGTTTTTCCGAAGTACATCCGTATGCTGCCATTCAAGATTATTATAAATGGCTGTACTATGGTGAGTTTGGAATGGAAGAGTTCAATAATTTGATGTCTGCTAAAAAACAGGTTCCAGAACTTCATGTGATCCTTTCAGAAATTAAAAAAGAAGGCACAATCGACCACTCAGAAAGTAAACTATGGGAGCCTTTGGGAATCTCTGGTCGTTTTATTAAAGTTTATGTTTCTCCTTATTATTTGAAAGATTGTCCAATCAAAAGACTCGTCAATTTGATTGAACGATCTCCGGCATTCAAAGGTTCCAGGATGACTTTTAAATTAGATTGGAACATATTGAAAGATGTAATTACGGAACTGCGACCAGAACTTACAAGAAAAGAATTTATCAATTTTGAGGAGCGAATTAACTTCCACCAGTTGCCAGAATTAAGTTTTACGGAAGAGTTTGTAGCAGCAAATCCTAGACATTTCCGGATCATTTCTCAGAAGTTATTTTTTGATTATTTCCCAGAATATGCGGAAGATACCATTTTTCATCCATTCGTGGAAAACCAATCTTTGATTGGATAAATGCTTCTTTTTAAATAATGAATTTCTTTTTTTAAAGATTGGATCAAAATTTTATTTTTTCGATTTGTATCAAGATCTTTGTGTCTTAGCAGATAAATTTCAGTTTTTCGAACCATTCGTCTAAGGTATGTTTGGTTTTTAAGCCAAATCCAAAGTGGAGAATCTTGGAGTGATATCGTGTTTAGATCTTCTTTGTCCCAAGCTTCTATTCCATCTTCCACAAATTTTAAATCATTCGATATTTCATGATGCAAAATTTTCGCTTTTTCTGAATTTATTTTACTTTTGAATTTTCCACCTACCACGATTTGCCAAGGATCAAATTGGTGCCAAGGATATTTATGATCTGGTTTTGTGAGTAGTGGAGCGATTCCTACTTCTGGGGAAAGATTTTGAAAGCCTTCAATCCAGGCACCGTCTTCATTTAGGTTGATGAGATTCATATTCACACTTCGAGCCGATTCTTCAAACCAATGTCGATATAACTCCAAAACATAATCTGTAAGAACAGTTTTTCCATTGCACGCGGGAACCGATTTGGTTTCTCTTTTTCGAATGATGATTTCATTGATTCTTTCGAGACTTTGTTTCCTATTAACTAGTGTTAACCATTTTTCATTATGATGTGTTCCGGTGGAATGTATTTCTCGTCCCGAATAGGCTAAATCCTGACCTATAAAATAAATATCTTGAAACCCCATATAACGAAGCATATCAAAGGCAGTTGTCGCAACACTTCCACCTGATTGTATGTCTCCCACATTCTCAAAAACAGCTTCTGCGAGTTCCCCACCAGCCGTAACTTCTCGGACCAGAGCTCCTTCTGCATCAACTTGAAATTTTGCTGTAACAGAATGGATCACGGATTGGAACATAGATTCTCTAAGAAGAGTTGGCGAACTCACAAGATCTGCAAAAAGGGGGATTTTTTTAAGATCTTCCCCCATAAAATGGAAAAAGGAATTTGTTTGAGCATCTAAGGTCACAACTCCATCGGGGATGATCCCAGCCTTTAATAAAACCTTTAAGGATGTATCACAAGAAAGTATAAAAACTTTATTTCTGATTTTATGTATGATCTCTAAATTTTTTCGCAACGTTGGACCTGCGGAAACTAACAAAGCCGAGAATCCGGACAATCTGTCCTTCAAATCAGAAATTTGAAAACGGTAGGGTGGAGTTTTGAAAACTTGCAACAAATTCCAGATGGAATTTTTTACCCAAAGTCTTTCGAATTCAAACTTTGTTAATAAATCACTCATTTTTGCGGAAAAAACGGATTGGATGCGAGTTTCAATTTCGCTAAAAAAGGTACTTCTTGTTAGGTCACTAGAATTTTTAATTACCTTAAGACCACTCATCCGATCAATTGGCAAGGCCTCTAGGTAATTTAAACCCATCCTTAAAAATGATTCTCCAGCAAAAATGTGTCTCCCTGCCACACCCATCACGTCTTGAAGTATCTTTTCCCATAGTACGCCAACTAGGGAAGGGTCATCACTTAACATTACAAAGATTTGACCAGGTGCTAATTTTTCATGAATTCGACGGATGAGATGTGGGTTACCAAGCCCGAGTAAAATAACAACGTCCGTGTCCTTTATGTTATGTGATTCAATTTGTCGTTCGGCTTGTTTATCGGGTGCCACTTTTGAAGCCAGAGCTTCACCATTATATGTGACATAATATTCTTCTTTAGCGGCAATTTTTATTATGTCCCATAAGCCTGTCGTTTCCCAAGATTTGAAATAATTTCGTAAGTATGGTTTTCGTTCAAAAATTTTACTGGAAATGGTATCGTTAATTTGGGACATAATACTATCTAATGTTTCATCTTATGTCTCTAGGGGGTTGTCAACCTGGAAACCTAGGGAAAGAACAAAGTTAAATTATGCACCTAAAAAGCTTACATATTGTTGGATTCAAAACTTTCGCCGATGAGACGGAGATCAGCTTCGACCCGGGATTTACAGCTGTCGTTGGTCCCAATGGTTGTGGAAAATCAAATATTGTCGATTCCGTAAAATGGGTTTTTGGAGAAAAAAGTGCCAAAGGACTTCGTGGTGAGAAGATGGACGATGTCATCTTTCACGGAACAGAAGGTAGGCGAGCTGCTGGATTTTCAGAAGTATCTATCCTCTTTGATAACGAAGACCACTACTTTAACATTGATTATCCATCTGTAAAAATTACGCGTCGATTGTATCCAGATGGGGAAAATGAATATTATTTGAACGACATACGGTCTGCGCGCAAAGACGTAGAAAAAACTCTCCTTGATACGGGCATCGGAAAATCGAGTTATTCAATTTTAGAGCAAGGTAGAGTGGATCAGATATTAAACTCGAAACCTGAAGAAAGAAGGGCTATTTTTGAAGAGGCGGCTGGTGTTTCTAGGTTCAAATTGGATCGCAAAGAGGCGATGAAAAAACTTGAGGATACAAATCAGAACCTTCTACGTATCCAAGACATTATGGGTTCCATGTTAAAAGAGATGGAGCTAAAGGAAAAACAATCGGAAAAGGCAGAATCCTATTTTAAATTGAAACAGGATTTGGACGAATCTGATAAAAATCTACGTTATCTCAAGCTCACTGATTTTAAAAAGAGGATGAAAAAATCGGATGAGGATTTGCAAGAAATTCGGGATAAAAATAAAAATCTACTTTCACTCATCCAAGTAGAAACGGGCCAAATTTCAGAAAAAGAAAAGGCAAAAGAAGCCAAGGAAAGAGAAATCGCTGACATTGATAAAAAGTTATTTGATCATTTGAGCAGGACACAAATCCAAAAAGAAAAAATTTCCAAGAACAAAACCTTTATTTCTGAATATGATGTTCGATTGAATGAAATCACTACGCTATTGAATGAAGAAAGTGATTCGATCACAAAATTGGAAATGGACCAGAAACAGATCGAATCTGAAGTAGATCACCAAAAAGAAGTCCAAGTCCAATTAGGAAATGAAATTCAGAAACTTACTGAACTCAAAAATTATATTGAATCCCAGATAAAAAACGAAGAAACACAAATCCAACAAAAAGAATCTAATATAGTCGAAAATGAAAAACGCCATATCAGTTTAAGAGAAAGCCAAAAACAGATCATACAAGAATTGATCCAAGAACTAGAAAACAAAAAAAAGGAATCCCAAGGTACGGAACAAAAAAGAAGTGAAGACAAAATCTTCCTTTTGAGTAAGCTAAACTCCTACCAGAGTTCTTTAGAAAGATCTCTTTCGCTACTTACCCAAGGATTGAATGATCAGGTTTACGGGGAACTCTCTACAATCAATTTTACTGAATACAAATCGGAGCTTTCGGGCTTTATCGAAAGGGAAGACAGTTTCCGAGATCTGCTTTTTGATAAAGACGGAGTTTTGTCAAAAAAAGAAATCGTAGATCAGGAAATAGAAGATCTCCTCCTCGAAAATGAAAACTTTACGCGGAACATCCGCGAATGCCAATCCTCTATTGTAATTTTCCGCGGCAGTTTAGACGAAACGAAAAATTCTATAGTGGATCTCGAAAAACGAATGTTAGAAACCCAAGGACGAATAGAAAATTTTATTCGTCAGATGAGGGATTTGGAGATTCGTCATATTGAAATCCAAAAACGCATAACTCTAACGAAAGATCAAGAAGTAGGGATCAAAGAAAAAAGAGACCACTTAGAAAAAGAAGTCATCACCTTAGAGAAAGAAATTGAGGAATCGTACCAAGAGTTTCTATCGATGAGTAAAATCTTGGAATCACAAAAGGAAACGTTGCAGGCACTTCTGGAAGAAATCCAAGAATTAAAATCAAATATTTCTAAGAACCAAGACGTCTTCCAAACCTTGTTGCCACTTCTTTCTGAAAAGGAGCGTTTGTCTTCTGGTTTAAAAGTCCAAATTGATTCTCTTGTAGAGGAACTCTATAATGATTATTCAATTACGGACACTGAACTTGAAGTTGAAAAACGAGAATTAGATTTAGATCAAAAAGCAGAAGAGAAAAAACTCCGATCCTCAAAATCCGAAATCCAATTATTAGGTTCCATAAACCCACTTGCGATTGAAGAATATCGTAACATCAAAGAAATTTTTGAACACAACCAAAAACAAAAAACGGACATCGAAAGTTCAAAACGAGATATTGAAGAAGTTTTAAAGCGAATCAATGAAGAATCGGAAAAACTTTTCCAAGAAACCTTTGAAAAAATCAAAACCAATTTCCAAGAAACCTTCTCTACCTTATTTAACGGCGGGCGTGCCACTTTAGAACTTACGGAAAAAGAGGACTCACTCAATTCAGGAGTCGAAATTATGGCGGAACCTCCTGGGAAACACGTTCAAAATCTACGTTTGCTTTCTGGTGGGGAGAAGTCATTGACCGCCATTGCCTTGTTATTCGCGATTTACATGGTGAAACCAAGTCCTTTTTGCTTTTTGGATGAGATTGATGCAGCCTTAGACGAAGCGAACAAACTTAGATTCTGTCAGATTTTAGATCGTTTTAAAGACAAAACACAGTTCATCGTAGTTTCCCATGCCCAGTCCACGATTTCACGGGCTAATGCCATCTTTGGTGTTACAAACGAAGAGCCAGGAATCTCAAAGATCGTTTCATTGAGACTGGACGAAGCGAAGTCGTTTACAAAACAACTTCCGAAGACGGGGACAGAATAAGAAGATCATGAGAAGGAAAACGCAAGCTACTTAGCTTGCATTTCCTTGATGATACAAGAACTGAAAGTTTTGCAATTATCACCTTGGCTTAGGCAACCTGCGATTTTATTGTAGTACTTTGCTTTGTTGCAATTGAAGTCACAACCTTTTTTCAGCATATTTTTTTGCTCTTCCGTGGCGTTCGGATTTACGGAGAGGGTGCAGCTATAATACCGATCACATGCTTCCTTGCATTTCGGGAAATCAGCCGCCGCTACGTTTGTAGAAAGAAGTAGGAGCAGGGCTCCTGAAAACACTAAGAATGTTTTTTTCATATTTTATTCCTCTCGATCTTTGGTAGCGAAGACGGGAGTCGAACCCGTGACCTCAGGGTTATGAATCCTGTGCTCTAACCATCTGAGCTACCTCGCCCTAACCATTAGATCGTTTGGTAAGGCTAAATCTTTAGCCTCAATCGCCATTTTTTTGGTTTAAATGCCTGGGTAAAGGAAAATTCCAATTAGAGTCCGTTTCGGAATCGAGCCCCGCGGCAAAAAAAAACCCTGCTTTTGGCAGGGTTTTTATCCTTAGCAGGAGTAGGTTGTGAGAAATTCGTATGGGTGAGGGCGTCCTTCCCAAGGCCAAATTTCAGTTTCAAATTTGTAGTGTTGGTATGTTTGAATAAATGTTTCACTCATTACATCACCTTGTTTGAATACTTCCTTTTGGACCAACATTTCTTCTACCGCTTCTCTCAGTGTGTGAGGCATCTGGCGAATTCCTTTTTCACGGATTTCATCCAAAGAAAGTTCGAATAGATCTTCGTCACGAGACGGACCTGGATCAATTTTTTCTTTGATACCAGATAAACCAGCCATTAACATCGCGCTAAACGCAAGATACGGATTTGCTGTAGAATCAGGGAAACGGAACTCAACTCGAATTGCTTTTTCTCCGCTAACAAAAGGAATACGGCAAGAAGCAGATCTGTTTTGAGCTGAATAAGCAAGAATAGAAGGTGCTTCGAATCCAGGAATCAATCTCTTATACGAGTTAGTGGATGCATTTGTGAAAGCCGCACAAGCGCGAGCGTATTTTAAGACACCACCGATGTAATTAAGAGCTAAATCAGACAAACCTTGGTATTTTCCGCCAGCAAAAAGATTTTTTCCATCTTTCCAAAGCGATTGGTGAACGTGCATTCCGTTACCGTTGTCTCCGAAAAGTGGTTTTGGCATAAACGTAGCAGTTTTACCGTGTTGGTGGGAAATCATTTTCACAACATACTTTAACTTCTGTACATTATCAGCAGCCTCAATCAATGTTCCGAATTTTACTCCAATTTCACCTTGTGCCTGCGCTACTTCGTGGTGAACCACAAATGTTTCCATCCCGATAGATTCGAGAGTCTTCACGAATTCCGCACGTAAGTCTACTTGGGAGTCAACCGGAGCTACAGGGAAATATCCACCTTTTGTTCCAGGTCTGTGTCCAGAGTTAAAGTTAATTTTTCCTGTATTCGCATTGCCTGGAATTTCAGTGTGTGTATTCCAGATTCCTTCTGTAGAATCTAGTTCATAGTATTGGCAGTTGATTTCATCTCTTACTTTTAAGCTATCAAATACGAAAAACTCATTTTCTGGACCGAAATAAGCAGTGTCTGCAATCCCAGTCGTTTTCATATATTCTAGAGCTTTTTTAGCTATGGAACGAGGACATTTTTCATAGTATTGTTTTTTATAAATGTCCCATACATCACAGAACATAACAAGCGTTTTGTCTGCTGTGAATGGATCCAGAAATGACGATCCGATATCAGGATGAAGTTGCATATCGGATGCATTGATTGGTTGCCAACGGGCGATCGAAGATCCATCAAATGGGATCCCTTTAAAAGTGTCTTCGTTTACAGAATTCACGTAATAAGAAACGTGATGCCATATTCCTTTGATGTCCGTGAAGCGGAAATCGAAGAATACAACTCCGTTTTTCTTGGCGTACTCAACCACTTCCTTTCCGGAAGTAAATTTAGGGGTTGCGAACTGCATTATTTTCTCCTTCGTTCAGAGGTTCGTTTCTGATTCTAATCTGGTTGCCCTTAAGATTGCAAGATTTATACCATTTCCCCGTTCCCTTAATTTAGCGAATTCGTGGAATTTCTAAGCATTTTGCTGGTTTGGAATTGTTTAAGATTGAGTCAAATAGATTAATATAAGAGCAATTTGATTAAATTATAGGAAAATTGAATGTTGTTCGAGTAAAAAGTAGGTTAGGGGCTTGGAACTCTGTCTGCCAAATCGAGAACGGGTTTGTCTGCTTCGGGATATTTTTGCAGGTATTCGTTCACTAACTTTTGTTTTCCTTCTAAACGGAGCAGATGGTTTTGTATGATGTAGCCAAAGTCTAGTTTACCCGTAACGATTTCGTATCGTTCCGTTTCAATCGTTCCCAAATCCAAATCAATGGGAACTTCGTTTGCTCGGTCTGCATACTCCTGGGCTTTTTTCCAATAGGGAATCGCTTCTTTATAGAAACCTTCTGCAATACCAAATGAGTTTTTTAATTCGTGTGCAAAATCTAAATTATAGAAATAAAGGTGTCGTTTGTCAAATTTCGACGCAATTCGCATATAGGAGCGCATGATACCTAAATTGATATGCATAAACATCAAATTTCGATATTTGTAATAACCTTCCTCTGTTTTTGTTTCACATAATGCGTGTTTTGGGTGGCGAAACCGTTTGGTGAGAGCAATTTTTAAAAAATATATATTTTTACGAAGTTCGTTTTCATTGTAATGTTGTTTAAGATTGTAGAGTTCATAATAATCTTCTAAAAATTTTATATCCCATTTGTGCAATTTATAGGGCACCCAATCTGAAAATTTTGTATACGGGCCATTTTTTTCATACTCGTAGTTATAATCGATATCCGTTTCCCAAGCATAATTAGGATGCGAAAATCCAATCACTAGGATGACTAAAAGGTGAAAAAAAGGAATTCGTCTCACCTCTTCAATATCGGATGAATCTAATTTTTCAATGAGAGTCAGACTGGGAATTATAAGGCGGAAAGCGGGGCCATCCATTGGTAGCCGACCCCACGAACGTTCCGTATCGAGCTTTCTCCGAGACATTCTCGCAAACGGACAATGGCATTGTCGATGGTTCTACCCGTGGGAAAAGCCTCCTCGCCAACAATTTTGTCCAAAATTTCATCGCGACTGAAAACATGTTCTGGTTTCGAGAGGAGTAGTTCCAGGAGGAGATTGTCTCGTTTCGAAAGGAAGACTACCTCACCGTCAGCTTTTTTAATGGAAAAGGAGTCGAGGTGGATTTCGATTTCACCCGTTTTCCAATCTTTCCCGAAGGTTTTTTGCGTACGTTTCACAACCAGGTCCAAACGAATCATAAATTCTTTTAGATGAAAAGGTTTTGGAATAAATTCATCGGCACCTAACTCGAAGCCTTGTAGTCTTTCCTTCGCACCTGCCTGAGCCGTTAAAAATAGAAACGGTGTCGTGGGGGAATTGACTTTCACATATTCTGCAACCGAAAATCCATGACCGTCTGGCAAACGTAAATCGAGGATCACCAAATTTGGGGAAAACATTTTAAAATGATTTTTAGCATCCAAAACAGTTTTTGACCAATGAACTCGGTAACCTTCTTTTTCCAAACGTTCTCGGAGCGTATCTCCCAAACTTTCGTCATCTTCAACAAGTAATAGAGTAGGTTTCATATCGTTTTTAAGGTGATCATCGCAGTAAATCCTTTTGTTGTTGGGGGAAGTGTCAATTTACCACCCATCTTTTCTAAAAGTTTTTTCGCAATGTAGAGTCCAATTCCTGTTCCACTTGTTGAGGTATGCCGCATAAAGGGTGTAGTGATTTGACTCCAGTTGCCACTAAATCCGATACCATTATCAGAAATTACGATACAAATTTTATCATCGCTTAACTTGGATGTTGTGATTAATACTTCTGTTGCTTTTCCATGTCGCATTGAGTTTTCGAAAATATTATTAAAAATAGATTCTAAGGCTTTTTTATCTGCAATGAGTTTTTCCGACTCAACTATTTGGATTGTAAGCTTTAAAAGAGGAAAATCATCTTGGGCGTTTTGAAAAAGATTCAATAGCGGAAAAGTTTCTATAAAAAGTTTTTCTCCCTGCATCAGACTTGCGAGATAAAATGCCTTGTCCATACGAGATTCGATTCGTTTATTTTCAACGAGCAGTTTTTTAAACTTTTCTTTGATAGGTGAATCTGGGTTGTCCTCGAGAAGTCCTTCAATTTGGAGTTGCAAACTAGCAATGGGGGTTTTCATTTCGTGTGTCACTGTGCTAAAAAAATCGGCTATGAGAAGAGATCGTTTGTAATCGCGATACGAAAAACTAGCTAAGGTCACGCCACCAACACCTAACATAAACAAAAAAAAGGAACCCTCTAATTTTAGCATCCGATTGACCCTTCGGAGTTCTTCACTTTTCTCCTTGGAAGAAGAGATTTCGGCAATCGTTTTTGCCTGTCTCAGTCCCAAGATCCACCACCAGACACCAAGAGAGATCGTCAAGGTGAGCCAAGAAATGGCAAAGATCATTCTGAATTTCGCAGAACCTTTCACTGATTTTCGCTCCCAAGACCATAAAGTGGTTGTCACGGATGATTTACTAGATATTTTACATAGGCAAGGAGTAACACTTTGAACTTCGACGAAATTTCGAAACAATTAGGCAAAGACGCCGAATATCTTTTAGGATTCAACCAACCAAAAATTGCAAAAGATCTTTTACATGTCCCGGGAGCAGACTGGGTAGACAGAATTTTTTCGCAGACAGACAGATCAGTTCCCGTTTTAAGAAGCATTCAGACCTTGCTTGGAAATGGAAGGCTAGGAAACACAGGATATCTTTCTATACTTCCTGTTGACCAAGGGATTGAACATTCCGCAGGAGCTTCTTTCGCTAAAAATCCGATCTATTTTGATGGGGAAAATATCATCAAATTAGCAATCGAAGGTGGATGTAATGCAGTGGCTACTACCCTGGGAGTGCTCGGATCAGTATCTCGAAAGTATGCTCATAAAATTCCTTTTATATTAAAAATAAATCACAACGAATTACTTACTTTTCCAAACAAAAGTGAACAGATTTTGTTTGCGACCGTAAAACAAGCGTACGACCAAGGCTGTGTTGCAATTGGGGCAACAATCTATTTTGGCTCAGATGACTCGGGAAGGGAAATTGTAGAAATCTCGAAAATTTTCGACATGGCACACCAACTCGGTATGGCTACAATTCTTTGGTGTTATGTTCGAAATTCTGCATTTAAACGTGATAAGGATTATCATGTATCTGCTGACTTAACTGGACAAGCAAACCATCTTGGTGTAACCATCCAGGCAGATATCATCAAACAAAAGTTACCTGAAAATAACGGTGGTTATAATGTTTTAAATACTGAGTCAAGTTACGGAAAAACTGACAAACGTATTTATTCTGATTTAACTTCAGACCATCCAATCGACCTCACAAGGTACCAAGTTGCGAACTGTTATATGGGCAGGGCAGGGCTTATCAATTCTGGCGGAGCATCTGGCGAAAATGATTTACAGGACGCATTAAAAACGGCCGTGATCAACAAACGTGCTGGCGGTATGGGATTGATTTCCGGACGTAAGGCTTTCCAAAAGCCGATGAAGGAAGGTGTGGCACTCTTGCAAGCCATACAAGATGTTTATCTAACGAAAGAGATCACGGTGGCCTAAAAAATTTGGTTCACGACCATCCGATTTTAAAACGAAGGGCAGGGGTTTTATTACCCCTGTCATCTCTCTTGACTGAGGATTCATTTGAATGTGGGGACATTGCCAGTTTATTTCCCTTGGCAAAATTCATTAAAGACGCTGGTTTTTCGATCATCCAAATTCTGCCTCTTAATGATACAGGAAAAGATACTTCACCTTATAGCTCCATTTCTGCTTTTGCGATAGATCCTATTTATATTTCATTAAAATCATTAGGATTAAACCTATTATCTCGCAAACAAGCCATCAAAACAAATTACATAAATCATTTTCGTATCAGAGAACACAAATTAAAAGAACTGAAAAAACTATTTGATTCGGACGTTACCAAACATTCGGAAACTGCAAAAGAATTTTTGTCCACATTCCCTTGGGTTTATGGATATTCCACCTTTCGAGTATTATATGATGACTATCAGGGAATAGATTGGTCTCTTTGGAATTCAGATCATAAAGACGCAGCCAAAGCCAAGGCCTATGTTTTTGCGGAAAAGAAGTTAGATGCTCTCTTTTATGCCTTTGTACAATCGATAGCCTACACACAATTAAAAAAAGCAAAAGAAGATCTGGAAAGTATCGAAGTATATTTAAAAGGTGACATGCCGATTTTAACTTCCAGGAACTCGGCAGATGTTTGGGAATATCCTGAATATTTTGATCTAACTTTACAAGCGGGTGCACCTCCTGATGCTTTTTCTGATGATGGTCAAAATTGGGGTTTCCCAGTCTTAAATTGGCCAGAACTTCGCAAAACGAATTTTAGATGGTGGCAAGAAAGAATTACTTATTTAGAACATTTTTTTCATCTCTATCGAATAGATCACGTCATAGGCATGTATAGAATTTGGGCGATACCAAAAGAAGAAAAGACTGCAAGAAAGGGTTGGTTTAATCCACAAAGCGGAACTGCCAGATCTGAATTTGAATCCCTGGGCTTAAAACCAGAAACGTTTTTGGAACTTGGATTGATTCATGAAATTCGAAAAGACCATTATATTTTCTATTGGGACTTTTGGAAGGAAGGAGCTTACCAAAACCTAGCGGAAGAAATCAAAAAAGATTTTTTTCCCTTGAGCCACCACAACCTAACCGAAAACGAAGAGGAGTGGAAACAAGCTGGTGAAGAAATTTTAGATGCACTTGATCGATTTTCCGGAATGATTGCTTGTGCCGAAGACTTGGGAGCTGTTCCAGGATTTATCCGAGAATCCTTAAAAGAAAGGGAAACTCTGGGAATTGATGTGATTCGTTGGACCCGAAGTATGGAGGACGGAAGTTATATTCCACCTGAAGGCTACCGAGAAACAGCCATTAGTGTTTTGTCTACACATGATACCTCACTTGCCATTGAATGGTGGAAAGGTTTGACCGGTGGAGAAAAGGAATATGCCGAGAGGTATTTCTTTTTGGATCGCGGATTCTCCCTTCCGACGACAGAGGAAGAGATTATGTTAGGTTTACTAAGGTTTGCGTTTTCGACAAAAAGTCTTTTTTCGATCCAAATGTTACAAGATCTTTTATACAAGCCAGAGTACGAAATCCAAATAGAACCGACATTACATAGGATCAATGTACCAGGCACTCAAAATGAAAAAAATTGGACATATCGGTTTCGATTTACCATCGAAGACCTAGAAAAAGACAAGGAACTTACGTCCAAACTCAGAAAAATGATTCTAGAATCAGAAAGATTCTAATTTTTTTCAGAGAATAGCAGAATCATACAAGCGAAAAAATCCCAATAGGTTTACTATCATCTTGATCCAAGAGGAGAGATCATTTATGAGATTTGCGAAAGAAATGGCGTTTTATTCTGCCTACCACCAAGAAAAACGAAATGTTTGGATTCATGTTTTAGGAGTTCCCACCATCTCTTTTACCTTGTTTTTGGTTCTCAGTCGTTTCCAACTGTTTGAAGTTGCAGGAGTTGGCATCTCCGCGTCTCTTTTGTTTGTCGTTGGTGTGCTTTTGTATTATTTCAGTTTGGATTTTATCTTTGCCCTTACAACAAGTGTGTTGTTCGGAGCTCTGTTTGTGTTAGCTGAATATCTAACTAAAACAATGACACCAGAAATCGCATGGTCTCTTTTTGGAATTGGACAGGTTGTAGGATGGGGTGCTCAGTTTTACGGTCATTTTGTATTTGAAAAAAGCAGACCTGCACTTTTTGATAATTTGTTCCAAGCACTTGTATCCGCGCCACTATTTGTTGTTGCAGACGTTTATTTTGAGTTAGGCTACAGAACAGATCTCAAACTTGCCATTGAAAACGAATTGAAAAATAGAGGTGTCTGGAAAGACTTCTCTGCTTTGAAATCAGCTTAAACTATCTGTACAAAAACATACTCTGAAATTCTCGTTTCCTCCGAGGAAACGAGACGGCGGGACACCAAACATTTTGCGAAAGGTTTTGCTAAAGTGGGATTGATCAGAAAAACCAGCGGCATGAGAGGCGTCCGTTAGATTGGTCCCTGTTTGTAAGAGGCGAGCAGCCAAGTGTAACCTTCGCCAAAGTAGGTATTGTCTAAGTGGCAATCCAAACTGCTCTTTAAACCAATGCATAAAACGATCTTCCGAAATCCCAATTTTTTTTGATAAATCTTGGACTCGAATGGAATTTGGTAAAATCTCTTGGATCATCGTTAGTGCAGTTTGTACGCGTACATCAAACTTAAACTGCTTTGGCTCAAGAGGTGAAATACAATTTAAAATTTGGTAATAGAGTTTTTGTGCAGTGGCACAATCCAGGTTTCCAGTTAATAATGCAGATAGATTTTTTAGATGCGATGTAAAGGTATCTCTTGAAAATACTTTGAATTTTTGATTTCCCAATGCTTTTTTCAAGGATTGGTAGTCTGCGCTTTTGGGATCAAATTGAAGGACAATCAAACTAACATTTTCAGCATATAGCGTATGATAAAAGTTTGGTGAAATTATAATACTTTCACATTCAAGGATATCACCTTTCAAATTCTGGATTCGAAATGGATGGTCTAGTGAGATTAGAATGGATACAGCATAATGCGAATGTGCCTCGGCTACCAAACCACGGCATCCAAACAAAATTCTTTCGCCGAAATAAAAAAGACTTCCCATTCCGACTGAAACCATAGATCTATTTTACTCTAAATTGATTTCCAGGCAAGGATTTACATAGACCATGAAAACAATTCTACTCTTTTGGATTTCTTTTATTTTCTCGACCCTTCTTGCAAAAGACTACGGCGATATCCCTTGGGACTGGAGAGAAATCAAACCCAGCTATGATCTTAAGGTTTCGGCATTCGGGAATGAATTTGGGAAGGTTCAAATGTTCGATTCGGCTCTTTATTTTCCAGGTAATCTTTATTACCAAATTTCAGTTGAAAAAAATGAATCCCAGATTTTAAAACTTTCTTTGGAGACGGGAGAGAAAAAAGTTTTTCCTTTTTTTGAGGGGAAAATAATCGGATGGACTACATATAACGATGAATTGGTGATACTTGTTAAAAAGAAGATTCTATTTTTAGATCCCATGTCCCTGCAAAAAAAAAGGGAACTCCCAAGTAGCATTCAATCGGATAATTTCAGGGATGTTCTTGTAATTGATAAAATTCTTCATTCATTTCAAAAAAATAAAGTTTTTACCTACGATATTTCCACTGGTGTAAAATTAGAAGAGAAAGATTTTCCTTTTGATTCGGTACAGAGGATCCTACCTTATGAAAACGATTCGCTTCTTCTATTCTCCTCATTTTGGGGAAATCGACTGAAGGTTATCAATAAAAAGTCCTTTCAATTACAAAAAGAGATCTCGCTTCCTACGAACCATCGAGCTCTATTTAAACTAAGTTATACGGAAAATAATAGATACTTAGTAGCAGATCCGCTCACTTCCCAGTTCTCTGAATGGATTGAATTGGAAGGGAATTTTTTTGAGACGTCCACTGGATTGGAAGTCTCGAAGAGACCCGTTGCGATTCGACATACGAAAATCCAAAATACCATCGAATATAAATTAAAAATCACGGCAAAGGAAGATGTTCCCGAGACAATGATAAACTTTGTTTTACCAAAACAAAACACATATTCGCAAGAGACGGAGGACGAACGATTTTCAAAATCTTCTGAAGTAGACTTAGACACATTTGGAAATCGGATTCTCATCCTTCGGATTCCATCCCTTAAAAAAATGGAAGTATTTGAACATACTCCCTATACTGCGAACCTAAATCGTTATAAAATTTTCATTCCGCTTAAGAGTCTAAAATTAGAATTAGGTGATCTCAAAGTTCCTCAGGATCTTCTGCCTTACACAACAAACCATAAATTATTGAAGATGGATGATCCCGTTGTCATAGAAAAACGAAAAGAGATTACGGGTGAATCGACATCCATAGCAGAAATTCTTAGCAGAACTTTAGTTTATGTGGCCTCAATTCCATATAAATCTGGCTCTTTTTCTTCGGCGCCTTTAGTGATCGAAAAAAACAACGGAGGATGCACAGAACATTCGTATGTAACCATGGCAATTTTAAGAGGGTATGGCATTCCCTCGAGAATGGTATGGAATTATCTTCCAACAGAATCTGCAAATATCATCTTCTTTAATCACAAATATGTAGAAGTATGGCTACCTGGTTTTGGTTGGATACCTATGGAACCACTTGCATCGCCGCATAAAATTGCCGGATCCACTAATGCGCGTCACGTGATTTTTGCGGGCTTGGAAAAAACATCTTTGGATATGATTTCGGGGGGCGACCGTTTGTTCAGTTTATCAAAATCGGATTTACAACATGCAAAAAAGATGAACATACAATTTGAGATTCAAAAAAGTGGTGCTAATGAAACTCTAGAACCAACAGAAATTAAGCTAAAATCAACTCCCGTATGGACGGGAGATGAAATGGGTATTCCGTAAATTATTGACGAAGGATAAAATTTTCTCCGTTATTTGGGCCAGATTTGCGGATAAAGAGTCTTTTTTCTACCGAGACTCCAAGTAACACCTGATAAATGTCTGCTAAAATAGGTCTTGAGGAATAATAACCGTGTCCGAGTCCACCAACTCCAAGAACGGGTGAATCTACTTCGTTCACATTGATCACATCAATGTTATCGTATTTAAAGCACATTCCTGCCCGAGATCCACCATTCACTTTTTGAGAGGCAACAAGGGCATTATCACCTGGTGAACAATACAAAGTTACACGATTGGCAATGCCTACAAGTGAGTTTGAAATTTTAGAAAACTCTGCTTTATCAAAGTCAGGCGCATTTAAGATCAACTGATCCACAACTTTCTTTTTGCCTTCATATGCCTGTTTTGCAAGAGCGGGCAATACAACCTGATGTCCCATGCTATGAACAATGATATGGATTTTCTTTTTCGTTTTTTGTAGATTGTTTAAGAAATTTGCGAATGGTTCTCTGTTTTGTTTAGCTTCCGAAAAATTGTTTTCGTATACAGATTTAATGAGTAACTGATTCATAATGCTTGCCTCGGAACCAGCAGGCCAAGAATATAAGATCACCTCACCTGGGAATTTAAGGTCATATCTGATTTGACCTGCGCGGACAACGGCCTCATCAAAATTTACATTAAAGCCATGAACAAAAACGATGACTTCCTCGAAAGGATGTGCTGAAATTTTATTGAAAAAATCTTCTTCGTTTTTATCCGTTTTGCCCAATAGATGAAAATATTGATGTTTGTCTTGGGAATTATTGATGGTAATGTCACCAATGATGTGTTTTGCGGGAATATTTACCAAACATTCTCCGTAGTGCATTTTGTTATCAGTTAAAAATCCATAAAAATCAGAATCGCAGGCAGGAGAGGAGCTTAATTTTTCTCGCCTGGTAGTAACAAAATTTACGGCCATTGTTTTGGTATCATCAAAGTTTTCGATAATTCGTTTGTTGATCAGCTCTCCAGGAGTAGGTGGTGCCGGACAGTAAATGAAAAAATGTAGGAAGAGGAGGGGGAAAATAAAAAGTTTGAGAAATTTACGAGTTAGTTTTTTCATTTGTAGCTAAATCCTTTGATAATTTTTGTTGGGTTGATATTTTTTCCGTCTTTGATGATTTCGAAATGGAGGTGTGGTCCAAAACAGTAACCAGTACATCCTGATTTTGAGATTACTTTCCCGGAAGAAATATAATCTCCTGCTCTTACATAAAGACGACTGTTATGCGCATAGAGAGATTGAAATGAATCATCATGTTGGATCATAACAACGTTTCCGTATCCACCCATCCAGCCAGCGTAAATGACTCGGCCTTTTCTTGCTGCTACTACCGGTTCATAATTTGCCCGTAAATCGAGGGCCATATGAAATTTATATTGAGGATAGGAACGAGTACCCCAGCCAGAGGTAATCACACGAGACGCAACGGGAAAACGCCAAAGGGGACCTGCTTCTGGAATCACAGCTCCAGGTAAAAAAACCTTTTGACCAGATTTTAATAAATCGAAGTCCTCTAGAGAATTTTCTGCATAGACATCTTCCATTTTTACTTTATAAAAGTCTGCAACTTTTGCTAGAGTATCCCCTTTTTTAAGCTTGTAGACTAGTCCTTGTTTGTTGGGAATATTTAGAATTTGTCCAGCAACTAACAAAACATCGGGTTGTATGCTAGAGGAACCAGCGATTGATTCGACAGAAACATGAAACTTGGTTGCGATTTCTGATAGAGTCTCATTTTTTTTTACTTTGTATTGGATTACTTTTAGCTTTTTAGCTTTGTCTTCCAATGGAATATCCAATTCCGCGGATCTTAAAATAGCATATTTCCGATCTTCAGTTTCTTGCAGATACTTTTCATCCGCAGCCTTGGCTTCCTTATCCTTTGTATCGTTTTCTTGGACTTCTTCTGTGACTGTAGAATTTTCCAATGCAAGGTAACTATCGCTATAGTTTGGCCGATCCCAAATCAGACTGAAGAGTAAGGCGATAAATCCAGAATAAAAAAAGAGAGGGAGAACTCGGTATCGTTTTCGATTGAAGTCGATAGTTCCGTGGACTACAGTAGATTGAAAATGGAAGTTGTAAAAGTAATTACCAGGGGAAAGCTGAATGACGCTAAAATTTCCCCATCGTAAAACATGTTTTCCGATCGTAGTTTTTTCCGGTGATCGAAGTAACATTTAAATCAGAGAAGGAAATTATTCTTTAGAATCTAAAGATTTAATTCCGCCAAATGACTCTTCAACAATTTTTCGAACGTCTTTTTTCTGTCCGCCTGTGATCGTTATATTTCCCTTGGCAACAACACCTTTCTGCAACTCAAGGTATGGTGCAGTAATGTCACCTAACATACGTCCTGTGCCTTCAAGTTTGACTTCATTTTCGGCTTTGATATTTCCAATAAGTGTTCCAGAGATGATCACCTCTTTGGCACTGATGTTGGTTTTTACCTTTCCTGTTTCGCCGATTACCAGGGCGTCTTCTGTTTTGATGTCACCTTCAAATTTACCATCAATTCGAAGTGAGCCAGCAATGTAAAATTTACCTTCAAAAATCGAACCTGGCCCGATAACGCTATTTATGGAGTCTTTATTGATCGCCATTCCTGTTCCTTATATCCTTCTGTGAGAATCCAAAAAAATGCCCTATATGACAAGCCTTTTTAGTAATCAATATTCTCATCCCCGCTGAAGAGGCTTTTCTTTTTCTTCTTTTTGGGTGTGGTTTTGTCAGTATTCGATTCAACCTTTGGTTTCGTCTGGACTTGGACGACTTTGGGTTTTGTTGGTTGGATTTGTTGTTTGGGTGGAGAAGAGGTATTCCAATCCGAGCCGTGGTCATTGCAAATCTCTTTGGGCACCGTGCTCGCTATAAACGATTCTTCGAAGGTTTCTCGGCATCCAGACCCAGGCAGTTTTCCCGACATTGGGCAAATCGAACGCTTTACAATGTTTAAGGACTTAGCCCATTCAAATTCCGCTCTTGGTTCCCTTTCCAATGCACGCGCCATAAATCGACCCCAAACGGGTGCTGAGAGTCTGCCCCCTGTCATCCCGCGGCCAAGAGAAATCGTGCCTACATCATAACCAAACCAAACCGAAGTCACCAATTCGGGCGTATATCCAACGAACCACGCGTCTCGAAAATTATTTGTGGTTCCCGTTTTGCCGTATGCTTTTCTGTTCAATCCGTAAGAAAGTGCACTTCTTCCCGTACCTTCCGTGATGACATCTCCCATCATATCTGTGACAAGATACGCAGCTTCAGGGGAAATCACTTGTTTCCTATCAGTCTCATCAAATTCATTTCGAAAGTCTTTGATGATCTCACCATATTGGTTTTCTACATACAAAACAGAGAGAGGGTTTACTGTTTTTCCGCCAGAAGCAAGTGCGGCATAAGCGCGAGTGAGTTCAAAAGGCGTTAGTTCAAAACTACCAAGTGACACACTGAAGTTATACGGAATATCTCGTCCTGGCAATTGTAAAAGTCCTTTTAGGGTTTCCATAACATTGGAAAGACCGATTTGTTCCAAAACTCGAACAGCTACTGAGTTTTTTGATTGTTCCAACGCCTTTCGGAGTAAAACAAATCCTGAATACTCGGAGCTATAATTTTCAGGAGCCCATTCATCTCCGTCCTCCATCAAATATTGAAGCGGGGAATCAACAAAAAGCGTAGCAGGTGTTACGTTTTTAACTGGATCGGGGTTTTTGCCTGAATAATCCATGGCAGCAGCATACAATATGGGCTTAAAGGCAGAACCAGGTTGCCGTAATGCTTGGAAAGATCGAATTTGTTGGTTGTCTGAGCGAAATCCAGATCCGCCTACCATTGCCGTTATATAACCCGTATTAGGTCTAATGGAAATCAATGAACCTTCCACAGGCAAAAGGTGGTCTTGGGTAGAATGGGCAGAATAATTTTTGTCTAAAATTTCTCCCAGATCATCGTCCCCAGATAACAAGTTCAATGTAGAAAAAACCTCACGAATTTCTTCCTGATAAACAGATTGAAAAGTTCGTTCGGAACGAGAAATTTTAAATTTGAATTCTGGAAGATCGTAAAGATCGGCAATCATAGAATAACTAACGCCAAATTGGTCATCGAAAATATCAACATTACGAAACGCTCGTTGGTTTGATTCAATCGTTTGTTGTTGTAAGGCAGGTTTCATTGCCTTTTCTGCTTCTTCTTGGTGACGGATTATAATGGTGGAGTAAATTTTTAAACCACCATTATAAAGGCGATCTTTGCCAATGGAACGGATTAGATTTTTTCGAATATATTCTGTAATATAAGGAAATCGATTCAATCGATCTGAAAAAGCGGAATCATTCGGAGACCGGTTGAGATTCGCATAGTAGTCCATTAAGAGCGTATATTCTTTTTCCGCCTCAGCAACCGTTAGGCGGCCATTCTCGATGAGTTTTTTAAATACAACTCGGACTTTTTGGATACTGCTGAGTGGGTTTGTAAGAGGGCTAAATTGAGTAGGGCGTGTGGTAAGACTTGCTAAAATCGCTGCTTCGCCCCAGCTAACATCCTGAATTTCTTTTCGAAAGTAAAATCTAGATGCTGCACCGACGCCGATGGTTCCATGTCCAAGCGGAATTTCATTTAAGTAGACTTCTAAAATTTTATCCTTTGGATAAAAAAATTCTAATAACATCGCAAGCCAAGCTTCTCTGGCCTTTCTGGCTATGGACCTTTCGATGGTAAGATATTTTAACCTCGCGACTTGTTGGGTGATAGTAGATGCACCTTCTTTCACACGACCCGCGAGAATATTTACCACAAAAGCACGTGCAATCCCTTTGAGGTCAATCCCACTATGGGAATAAAACTGATTGTCCTCTGTAGATAAAAAACACTGGATTACTTTGTTTCGGCTATCATTGGAGACTGGGACTTTTTCGGGAGGTAAATGCGAAAGTTCCACAGGGATTCGCGAGAATTTATAATATTCTGCAATGGGTTCATATTTTCCACCTTCGCCTATCGCATATAAGATGGACGGAATGTCATACATCGCCGCTTCTTTAAGTCGGAAAAAATCTTTAATGGAACCAGTTAATAAAAATATATTTATAATTAAAACAATGAAAATGGCAATCGTTGTATCTCGGATGGGTCTTTTGCCTTCCCAAATCCATGAGGTAAGGTCTCTAAACCATATGATAAAAAGTTTCTCAAATATACCGTTAGCTTCTTGTTTCACGTTAAATTCTCATAAATGCAAATGTACAAAGGGTTAAAGTAAAGGAGAAAACTCGGTCATACTCGAGATACCTTGGTAGCGAAGACCTGTGTCCAAATTATAGCCACCGTATGCCTCCAGAATCTTGGAACGGCTCTCCGGTGAAAAGCTATATTCATATGCACGGGTAAGGATTTCTTTTGCTTTTAGGCTAGCTTGGTTCAATAATTCGATAAAGGAATCATTGTAAACAAGTTTCGGATCAGCAGGGTAGTTCCAATTTCGTTTTTCGTCATTCATGATCTTCGGATTTACAGTTTCTCTAGCAGGTAACATCAAAACACCTGCTTGGTACTTATGAAAGGTACAATAATCAAAAAAATTAACTACACCTCTCATCCATTTAGATCTAGAATCCAAAGTAGAAGTAAAACGATAAAAACCCATATAGGATTCATTCAAAATATCGCCAGGAATGATTTTTTTTTCAGAACCTAAATAATGGGAAGCAAACTCTTTTGGAAAAGTGGTCCGAAGAGCCGATAACCAAAACTGCCATAAAATAGGATCCATTTTGTTTTTGATTCCAACGGTTTTATGCCGAATGTCAATGTACTGCGGAAAATCATATTCTCTTGGACTCATTCCCCATCTATAATGTAACAAGAGACTGTCGAGACCAAACTCGACTCTCATATGATTGATTTGTGCCTGGTAGGAAATTTTTTTATCTACGCTATAATAATCACCTGAAATGTAAAAGATATAAGGATGAGTTTGGATATCGACGACACAATGACAGATATAACCTAACGTAAAAGCAAGATATCTGTCCCGATATAATGTCATTTCCGTATCATTGATTTCATCTAAAAAATTCAATATAAGTTCTGTTACGTGAGAGTGATGGGCGAGGTCTCCCCAAAAAGCAGCCTTTTTAGTAAGAGATGGTTTTAGAACATGATAAAAATAAAAAATATCTGGGGCAACGGCACCTAAGTAAGCATAGGAAGCAACTTCTGGACGATTTAGCAGGGAAGCGATCTTTCTCTGCGTGGCATTTCCGTGTTCAAGGTGTTTTTTTACCTGCGATAATGCTTCTATGTGAGTGATCTTTCCTGCCATATCCTCTATTTTTGACTTTTAAGAATGGAACCTTTTTTAAGGATTATCTTAATTCCTATGACATCAATCGAAAAACTTAAGTTTTTATCAGAAGCCCAAGTTCGTGACATTGCAAAGACCTACGGTACTCCCGTATTTGTTTATTCGCAAAAAGAACTAGAAAAAAAATGTGACGAAGCGCTCCAGTTTCCCAATGCCTTTGGTTTGAATGTGCGGTATGCGATGAAGGCAAACCCAAATGCCAACATCCTAAAAATCATGAAGAAAAAAGGCATTTTGATCGACGCCTCTTCTGAATTTGAAGTCACACGCGCACTTGCCAGTGGATTTTCCCCTGCGGAGATTATGCTCACCTCCCAACAATTTCCAAAAGAATTTGAGGCTTTTGTGAAAGAAGGTGTTTTTTTCAATGCATGTTCACTCAAACAATTGGAAGCTTTTGGCCAAGTGTTTCCAGGCAAAGAACTTTCCATACGTTTCAATCCAGGATTGGGATCAGGACATACCAAAAAAACCGATGTTGGCGGTGTGACGTCTTCTTTTGGGATTTGGCATGAGAAACTGAATGAGGTGAAAGATATCGTAAAAAAATACGATTTAAAGGTAACAAAGGTCCACACACATATTGGATCTGGAAGTGATCCAGAAGTATGGAAAGCAGTTGCAAAATACACATTGGAATATGCAGAAGCATTCGAAACCGTAACAACGGTTAGCCTTGGTGGAGGTTACAAAGTAGGCCGTATGGAAGATGAAAAATCAACTGACCTACAAAAAATTGGTGCTCCCGTAAAACAACAGTTTACTGATTTTTCAGAAAAAAATGGAAGAAAACTAAGGCTCGAAATTGAACCTGGAACTTATTTGGTTGCTTTGTGTGGATCTCTAATCACGACGGTTGACGATAAAATCAATACAGGCGAAAAAGGATTCACCTTCTTAAAGTTAGATACAGGGATGGATGCCAATACTAGACCGTCGCTTTACGGCGCAAGACATCCACTCGTGACGATTAAACCAGTGGGCGAACCATCAAAAAATGAGGAATACGTTGTTGTCGGCCACTGTTGTGAATCAGGTGATCTATTTACTCAAAAAGAAGGTGGAGAAGCAGTAACACGACTTATGGGTTCTGCCGAAGTTGGAGATTTTGTTGTGATGGAAGCGGTCGGTGCATACTGTGCGAGTATGTCGACTAAAAATTATAATAGTTTTCCTGAAACACCCGAAGTTTTACTGACGAATGACCAACAAACAAAGCTCATACGGAAAAAACAAGAAGTCTCAGATATATATAAAAATGAAATTTTGGTAGTTTGATTCATGCGAAATATCCATGTGATATTACTCGCGGGTGGCACTGGCTCTCGGTTAGGTGGTGATACCCCTAAACAATTCCTTTCTATCCTAGGAAAACCTTTGATTCTCTATTCCATTGAGCGGTTTCGAGATTGGGGTTTGTGTAAATCCATAAACATTGTCTGTCATAAAGATTGGATTTTCCAGATGGAAAAAACGGTCGCAGATCATTTGGAAGGCATCGACCAAATCATCGAGGGGGGGATTACTCGGCATCAATCCACTTTGCATGCGATCCAAAAAATCCATTGGGATGAAGATGATATTCTGATGATTCATGATGCCGCAAGACCTTTCTTTCTCAATTCTGAGTTAGATGAACTTGTGGGTGCGGCATTGAACCAGGGTGCTGGGACCTTAGCCTTAGTTGCAAGCGAAACGATTGTTCTTTCTAAACCAAAGTCAGGTTTTACGGAATCCTCTATTCCAAGAGATGAAGTTTACTTTGTGAAAACGCCGCAATCGGTTTTAGGTAAAACACTGAAGGATTTGGTATCCTTCGGCGAAATACCCATGGATTTACATCCAACCGACCTGTGTTCTTGGGTGGAAAGAATAGGCGGGAAAACGGGAATTGTTCCGAGTTCTCCCAAAAATATCAAAATTACAAAAGCCGAAGATATCAAAATCGCAGAGTCTTATTTAACCAACTAACGTCCGTAAAATATTCTAAATTTTTGTTTCCAAACCCAAATTTTAAACTTTGTCGGGTTTTCTACGGATTCAATTTGTAGCCCGTATCCTTTTGGTTTACCGTAACGAGCATTAGGGTTTGACCAACGAACAATACCTTTCAGAGAAATCGTTCCAGAACGAGTAAAAATTTTAATCGCTAACGGAATGTTCATATCATAAACGATCTCCGATTTTATATACAATCCTTCGGTGGAAATATTCACCAATTCACCTGTTGATTCATTGGCTTCTGTTTTGCCCGCAGAGATTTCATTTTGAACGGGGTATCTAGGAGAAAATACGCGGGAAAGGAACTTAAGATATTCTTCTCGGATGGTTTTTTGGCCAGATTCAAACTCAAAACGGATACCAGCGGTTTCGATGCCGTCATCATCTTTGTCGAGTCGTACGACCTCACCTTTCATCTGTATGGTTACGATTTCTCTTTTTTCATTTTCTAGTTTTAGTTCGATTTGGATGTAGTCATCTTCTTTTAAACCATGTCCTTCCACAAGAGGCAAAAGTGCCCCAGTGCCCGAAACATTGATCGTATAGCCATCGCCTATTAAATCCGAATTAACTTTTTTCCAATGGAAGGGAATCGGATGAGTTTCACGGTAACCACCTCTCCATCCTCTATCGTTGGAACTCAAATATGGCGCTGCAATTTCCCTTCGTAAAAAGTAAAAGATCGCACCAAGCGCAAAAGACGTGACGATGGCATTGCCAATGATTTCGGGAGTTTGCAAACGAACGCCCGCTAAAAATAATTTTTTTCCGAGACTGATCCAAGCAATCATCCAGACGTTATACGAAGCAAGGATCGTCGCGAAGAGTAAAAATAGATAGTAGCCAATTTTCTTTTTGGTAAGGAGTCCATATGCAATCACAAGACTTAATATGGAAAGTACATACTGGAGTGGTTGTAGACGTTCAAAGACATGTCGCCATCTGTCGGACTCGAGATCATAAAGTGCAGCCGTAAAAATAAAATTAAGAATGGGTATGGAGATAAAAAGGAGAGAGACGATAAAAATCGGAACCGGGTAGTTAAAAATTCGAAAGGTCATTGGGCAAAACTATCTGCCCAGATTAAGTGAAGTCAAGAATTATTTAGGGAGTAGGTGGAGCTGTTGGCTCGGAGCCACCATTCTCTGGTGCTCCACCCGTAAGGGCTGGGTCAATCGGGATCGGTAACTCTCCACCCGGTTCTGTGGTCTGCCCTTCGATTCCCTCGTTAGGTGTAGGCAAAATTTCTGGAAGCGGCGCGTTTTGTCTATCCGGCTCAAATTGATTGATAAGTTCATGTAACTCTTGTTTACGTTCGATGACCTTTTCTTCAACTTCTGTTAGGCGGCGGATAACACTCCGGAGAAGGACCGATAAAAATCCAGGACTTTGATTTCCCATTCCTAAAAAAACTTCTTTGGTGATGATTCCAACTTTGGTATCATCGGAGACAGCAATCACGTTTGCGGCTCTAGGTGCCCTGTGGATGAGTGCTAATTCCCCAAAAAATTCACCAGGTCCAATTTGTCTCAAGATGACTTCCTCACCTGTACCTGATGTTTTTGTGGCGAGGAGCTGACCAGAAAATACAAAATACATGATCCCGTTTGAGTCTTGGCCCTCGCTGAAGACCTTTGTGTCTTTGGGGAAGTGTTTTACAGCGACCGAACTTAAGTAGGCTTTTAAATGTTCATTGCTCATTGACGTGGTCCTTTTGGAATTCGCTGACCATTTTTTCCATCTCTGTCAGGCGAGCTTCTGCATGATGGAGTTTTTCAACTGAACTGCGAAGTAAGTGAAATAAAAACTGAGCATTGATACGGGCTAATTTTTCAAATTGATCTTCTCGGAGAATCCCAAGACGTGCCTGGGCGGAAACGACACTGATGGTCATGGACCTAGGTCTTCTTGTGATGAGGGCCAATTCACCAAAAAATTCTCCTGGGCCTAAACCACGAATGACTTCTTGCATACCATCTGGATTCTTTTTTGTCACGGCAAACATACCCTGCATGATACAAAACATACTTCCATCATGCGGGTCTCCTTCTCGGAAGATAATGTCCCCTCTCATATACACTTGGGTGGAGATATTCTGCATGTATTCTAGGATGTTCATTTCTTGGCTCTAGGACAAAAATCTAAACGGCTAGGAAGAACTGTCATGCTTAAAAAAATATTTTCTGATTGGGATTCCTCCTAAGGTTTGTGGGGATACCATCTAATTCTGATTAGATATCGTAAATTCTATTTTCAATTTCGTTTTTATTTGTAGGCCTTGTTAAAAATTACGATGAGAACCAATTGTCCAATCTACTTTAAAAATAACTTACAAATTGAAATTTTTACTTGCTGCTGTGAACGCAAATTCCGCTTTGTGTGGCGTTCCCAATCGAATCAGTTGTATACGCGGCTCTCGTACATCTTTGACTAGTACCGGAACCTTCGGTTCTTATTCCGTTGGGAATGCGATAGCATTTCAATCTTTATTGTTTGGTGGGAATTTAGCATGTAACAAAAAATGTCGACTGTAATGTGTCCAACTATGATTTGATGCCTGATGACTGACACCGTTTAAGAAACACTTAAGTAATAATGAAAAAATTCAAGATCCTTTTTGTATTGTAGCGACTCGTATAATCGTTGTGCATTGGTATTGTCTATTGCCGTTGAGAGTTCGATCCCTTTTGCATCTGTTAAGATCGCGTATTCTTTAATTTGGTTCAAAAGTGCGGTGGCGATGCCACTTTTTCGATATTTTTCGTAGACATACAAATCGTTTAGAATCAAAGACCTTTGCATAGAAAGCGAGGAAAATGTAGGATAAACTTGCGTAAAACCAAGAATTTCTTCGGAAGTTGAATCGATAGCTAAGTATAAAATGGATTCTCGGTGGATAAATTTGTCTCGTAGAAATTCTTTCGCCTTTTCAAAATTAGGTTCCTTTTCATAAAATTTTCGATAAGACTCAAAAATTTTTGTTAATGCATCGAGATCTTCGAGCTCTGCCATTCGAATGGTAAATGTTTTCATGATCTTAACTCCTTCCAGGCGATGACTTTGACTCCCGGAGAATAATGGCATAACAGAGGAGAAGAAAAATCAATAAGATTTCCAAATTCTTGGTACTGGATTTCTATCTCTTGAAGTTTCACCTGATACAAATCCCACGGTCTATGATGGATTTCGAGTCTCCTCATTCGATCAGGAGAATTTTTATAGAGACAATATCTTTCTGTTAACCAAAGATCCTCTTCTCCTGGAGAGGTAATTTTATCAAGAATTTTATAGTTTAGACTTATAAATTTCCCAGGACTTTTTAGACTGTAACGATTGTTGGCTTTCAGGATGTTTGAGTATTTGTAGGGCAATTGGGAAAACAATCTGGCTAAAAGGGTAGGAAACCTTTTGCCCGCCTCGATGCTTAGGAAAAAAACGCCTGGTCGATTCTGGTATTTTACATAGGTCCTAACATTCACCTCATGAAAGTTTGAGAGATAAGGAATTTCCATCGTATAACGAGTCTGAATTTTATCCATCTTAAAGGCGACCAAAGAAACCCAATAGGAATTTTCATAAGAATCTAATTCCAAATGAGCAGGTACATACAGTCTCAAAAAAGACTTCTCTACTTTGTAGTGCAAAAATACAGCATCATTCCATTCTTGGTACCAAAACCATTTGGCTTTTGGAATTTCCCAGGGCCTGTGTTTTGTATCACAAGTAATTTGTGAGATTTTTTGCTTCAGAATTTTTCGACCGACAGGCAAACTTCGAAAGTGATTTTACTTCGTGCTCGCAACATACTTTTTAAAATTATCTAGAATCGCTTGCCACCCATCACGTTGCATCTCGATTGGATTTTCATTTTCCGGTGCAAAGGTAACCACTATTTCTGTCCCGTTTTTGGTTTCACTGAACTGAACCTTTGTTTCCCTGTCATCTAACATGCGATAAGAGAATTCCTTTCCAATTTTGATGTCCGTATAAATCGCTTGAAAGTCGAAACCAAAACTTCCATCCTTTGCTTCCATTCTTGCATGATATTTTCCGCCAACTTGCATGTCGTTGGATGCAGTTGGGCAACACCAATCGTCTGAAGCAAAATTCCAATGGATAATGTGTTCTGGTTTTGTATAAAAATCCCAGGTTTTGTTTGTGTCAGCTGAAATCGTGGCTTGAATAGTTACCATCATATAAATAGGAAAAATTAATCTCAATGGGGATTTGTAAATCAGATTTTTAAGGGAGTAGACATTTACCAATGATTCATGGAGGATTTTTTAGCATTAGAATTACTTACAGACATTAGTCTATATAAAAAAAATTATTACGAAATGACTTTAGAAACAATATACTTGATCTTTCCCAGTTCCTTGGATCGCGTTTCAGCTATCACCTTGATGATTAACAAGAATTTTCGCTTTGGAAAAAGTTTAGCCAAAAAGTAGAACAAAAAATTTCCACGCGACTAGAACAAGAGTATGATTGGAGGACGGAATTGAACCCGCAGCCTCAATACTGCCTAAAATCATACTCACGCTTCGGAGATTCATACCGAATGAAATCGCCCATAATTTCTTCCCTTATCGATTAGGTCTTAGAATACCAGTGAGGTGGGACAAATGAATTTTCCTTTTCATTTCATCACTCATCTCTTAGCAGTAGCAGCTCTCGTGGGAGAATGCGAGGGAACAGGAGTTAAAGTGATTGTCGGCCTTTTGCCTGACGCAGTACAAGACCAAGGCGGGACAAAAACTCTAACTGAGATTACCGAGTGATTCAGGAGAAGTTTCATATATTATGAAGAGATTATAAACATTTACAATATTAAGGAAGCTCCCTTCGGCCGTTAGTCGAGCTTTCTATAGTCCTCTCTTTTTTGAAGGCATAAAAGTCGCGTGTAATTGTTCAACGATTTAGCTCACAAAACTGTTCAAGTCCCTCAGGTTTTGTATAGTAGGTATGTTTGGTTGTGTGAAAAGGAGGATTCTTTGCGGGCGGAGGGACTTGCCCTCTCCGTGGTTTTGCCTTCGTGGCAAAACAGACTCCGAGTCACGGAACCCTCGACCTCAGCCATCCACGGCTTCGTTGCAAGAATTTCGCTTCCTATGGGTCGCTCAATTCTCGCTCGGGATCCCGTTCAAGTCCCTCAGATTTTGTATACTAGGTATGTTTGATTGTGTGAAAGGGAGGATTCTTTGCGGGCGGGAAGACTCTCCCGAACCCACACAAACGGATCAGACACCTCATCTCCGCTAGTTGCACCAGCGTCGTCAGAGGATGTCACTCCTGCCTCTCGCTCCGCTTCCCCTGACTCCGCACAGGGAAAACTCCGCCCACGTCCCACTCGTAGAACCTCATCTCTATTAACACCACTCAAAGCACCTTACTCCGACTACATTAACCCTTTAAAGTCTACTCCTGAGCTTAATAATTTATACGCTATTAGAACCCTTACGATCCTATCTACTTTATTTCCTAAGACTTGTAATTGTGATAAGCCTAACCTTAGATTCTTTAAGGTTAAAAATAGACCTACAGTTGCGAGGTGTAGTAGTTGCCATAAACAAGTAAGCATAACTTCTAAGACACCACTAGAAGATTACAAGTTACCCCTAAGTTACTTTAGCTACATTTTAGAATCTGAAATTTTATCTTATCCTAAATCAGTTACTTCTAGAGAGATAAGTAGAAAATTAAACATACCTTATAAAAGTGCTTACTACCTTAAAAGAAGGATAATGATTATATTTAGCCTATTAAATGATAAGCTTCAAAAGCAGTTATTTAATGAACTAAATGAGCATAATTTAAAAAACCCAATTAAATTAAATAAGAATGAAGACCTTAGAGAAGTGATTAAAAACGAGCCTGTAGCGGTCTGTGATAGTGTAGTATTGTACAGTAGCAGTCTTAGAGCTAATAAGAATAGAAGCAGAAGATTTAAAACAGGTAGTAGTAGTATTTATCTTTCTAATTCTCTTGGAGGTGAACAGAAGGGTGTTCTAGTCCATACAGTAGGGATAAATCATGGTATGACTTTTTATAAGTCGATCCCTCTTAATAATCAGGAGTATCTAAGCAAAGATTTAGATTCTAAAATTCCTAAGAATACGATTTTGTTTTCTGATGAAGGATATGGGTTTTTATGGGATAGAAAAAATCATAAAATGGTAAATCACTCTAAAAAGTCAGGTGATCCTAGGTATAATCTAAGTCGTGAAAGGTGGATCACAAAACAGGGTGTTAGTAGTAATGGAGCAGAAGCAAGGAATAATATATTAAAACAGTCCTTTCGTTCGTATAGTTATATTAGTCCAAAGTGGAGTCAGTTGTATTTGGACGAAATCAGCTTTCTAGGGAATGTAAGATTTTCGGAGGCGTTAAAAAGTCTTCTGCTAGGAGGAAGTGGGGAAAGAGGTTTTGTGCGTGAAGTAGATAAGAGCTGCGGGCGGAGGGACTTGAACCCCCATGCCTCTCGGCGCCAGAACCTAAATCTGGTGCGTCTGCCAATTTCGCCACGCCCGCAATTGTTTGTATTGGCAGAATCGCAGGAGACTTTGTTTCGTCAAGATATAAGAGATAAGAGGTTGGAGGTTGTAAATATTAATCTGAAGATTGCTCATCCGAGTCAACGTCACTATCTTCGCTTGTCGTCGGGGTGATTTGTGCCGCATCCAGCCTTTCCTGGAAGGCAAGTTTTTCATTTTTGGAAAGTTTTCCGTTTTCAATAAACCATTTTGATTTTTTGTGATATGTGACAGAGTAGGGAAGAAGCTCAAATGCTGACACGGCAAGTTCTGCCGCTTTTTTGTAATTTTTCTCTTTGTTATAAGCTGTATAGGCAGAATCGATGAGTTGTTTTGATTTACTTTTTCGATTTTTAATTTCTTCTTCACCTAGCTCATCTAACAGAGACCAGATTTTATTGATCTGTGCTGTCTCGAAATTGTTTTTAAAATGGATGTGTGCTCCAAATAATTTTTCCCAACCATTTTTATGGCCCTTTGCCTCGAGATTTTTTACCAAGGATGTGATGTTGTTCGGATAGAAATATTCAGCCCAATCGGATTCGCCAGTAAGATTCGGATCAAGTGGAGTGATTTCCCCAATGCGTTTGGAATCGGAGCCATGATGTGTGGCATGGAATTTTTTATCTCCGTTTTGGATCATGGCAAATTCAACAGTGTGCATATATTCGTGGAAAATCTGAGGATAATTTTCAAGTCTAAGCCACTCCGAAGGCAGACGAATCATATAACGTCTTTGCGATGTGATAAGTCCTGGAATGATCGGGAGGCCACTTGACTGAGCTGTTGCATTTCCACCATTTCTAGGAAAAGTAAGAAATACCAAATCATTCTCTTTTAGAATCTCATTGAAATAAATCGATGTTTGGCGATCCCAAGGCACCACACTTGAAAGATTGGGTAAATTCTTTCCATCCAGAACCGTTACGGTTTTTTTCCAAATTGTAGGATGGATTTGCAGTTCTATCTTTCCTTGGCTAAAAATTCGAATGCTTTGTCTTAAAACTTTCAAGGAGTGAAGTCCGTGGAGGGCAAGGCAAGGATCCATTGCTTTCGTATAAACTTTTATTTCCGGTTTGGCGGAGTTAGTCGCATTTGTGTCACTTATGACGAGATAAGATATGTTTTGTACATATGCAGGCTCGCTCCAGTTCATTTGCTTAGCACTTTTCACATAACGAAGGAAGTCTTCAGGGTTTCCCCAGCCCGTTTTTCCAGGTCGGAATTGAATGAATCCTTTCGTTGGACCAAATTGACGAACGAAATCCAATCCTTCAGCAAATAACTTCTCTGCTTTTTCAAACTCACCGTTTGCATAATGTTCAGAAGCTAACCAAAAACGAGAAGAGGCACGACAGTTGAATTTGTCTTTGGGAAGCGCATCACAATAAGCAATGGCTTTAAGAAAGTCCATTCGATCAATATACATCTTTAAATTGGGCGGATCGATGGAAGCCTGGCTTGCGACACAGGACTGCTTCCATGAGTCTGCTAAATCATCTGCGATCAAATTACTAGAAATGCTTAGGATAAGGAGGAGGGGAAATCTGAAAGAGAAGAAAAGGTTTAATGAGCGCATGCACAAAAGAAAGGCTCTTTGAGATCGTTGTCATCTCAAAAAGCCCAAATTACCAAGGAGTTGCTAGGGAAATTTATCGATTCAATGGAATGAAAGAGACAATCATAGCTTTCGATCTAAATTCCGATTTTAGACGATTCAGTTGTTTCGAGAGAGTTTCTTTGTCGTGCGATTTTCCCATTTGGACTACAAACAAACCAGTTTTATAAACGATAAAGGCTTTGGATTTGGATTTTTCTGCATTTACTTTTGAAACCAAATTTTCAGCAGATTCTCTTGTGCTAAAAGCACCTAACTGGATTGTGTAAAGAGGACCTTGAGAGCTAACATTTGTTGCTACTTCTTTTTTTTGTGTAATTTTAGGTTTGGACGGTGATTGGTTTTTTAAAGCCACAAAACTTTGTTTTGTTTCCGTTTTTTTTGTAACTGATGTGGGTTTTGTTAAATCAATAACCTGTGCCTTTTTTTCTTCTTCTTCATCTTTTGCTGTTGAAGTTTCCGCATAATAAGGGTTTGTTATATTGGCTTGCGTAGAAACCCCTGATTGGTTTTGAGAAGCAGAGGAAATGTCTGCCATAGGCACTTCCATATTCTGTGTTTTGGGCAGTGGTATCGAATCTTCTGAAGAGTTAATGGAGTTTACATCCGCTTGCGCTTTGTTAAGTGACACAGACGTATTACCGTTTGGAGAAGTCGATTGAACCTCAGAACGTCCCTTCCCGACGGAAACTCCCAGGAAAAAGAAGGAAAAAAATAAGGCAAAGAGGAATAAGGATAAAATTCCGATTCTTTGTTTGTCTAAATTCACTACGTAAAATACTCTTTCTTTCATACAGTTCCCTTGGCTAAGTCCTTTATTTGATTCAAAATATGCTGTGTTTTTTTTCTGAGTTCTTCTCTAGAATTATCGTTCGGTATTACAAAATCGGAGAGGGTCTTTTTTTTCTCTAAATCAAGTTGGGCGGCATTTCTTTTTTCAAAATCTTCCTTTGGCATGCCACCTCTCGCGAGAACTCGCTCCCAGGCAAGGTTTGGATTGGCCGTAACACAAACCTTTACGTCGCAAAGTGTATGCGCATCGGTCTCAAAAAGGAGCGGAACTTCCCAGGCAATCAGACTTCCGAGAGGAGTCTCGTTTACGAGTCTACTGAATTCTTTTCTGACAAGGGGATGGATGAGCGCATTCATCGCCTCGAGTTTGAGTTTGTCGCTAAACGCAATTTTGGCGATCTCACCTCGGATGGGATTTCCTTCTGTATCGAAGATTGTATCCCCGAAGATCGTCCTGAGTTCATTTTTGATAGGAGAGTTTTTCGCCGTGAAACCTTTGCTGATTTCGTCCGAGCTGATCCGGATGGCCCCTAATTCTTCGAAGAGATGTGCCACTGTCGACTTACCAGAACCAATGTTCCCGGTAATGCCGATAAGAAACCTTCCTTCCTTTGCGAGTGCCATAGGTTTATATCATTTTTTGGCACACAAAGTACAAGAATTTTTTTTAAAGCAAAAAGAAAAAAACGTTAAAGGAAAAGTGGATTCTTTTCCAAAAACGAATTCAGGCGAGTATTAGAAAAATATGTTTTTATGATTTGGGATCAGTCAAGAGAAAGGTTTTTCTCCATTCTTTCCAAAGTTCCGCAGATTCTTTTGGGACCTCAATCATTGGTGCGTGACCCACATCGGGAAGGATGAGAATTTTATGTGGAGCTTTGATTTTTTTGTCCATGGGGATTGTACAACTTTTATCAATTATACGATCTTCTTTGCCCCAGATAACAAGAGTAGGCGAAAGGATTTTCGAGAGGAGGGGGTCGAGTGGAAAACCCTCGGCTCTGATCTCTTTTAATATTTCTTCGTTCCAATCTCTGTTCTGGATCGCGCGTTCCGTAAAATAAGTTTTTAAGGGTCCAGGTATGTAAGGCGGATTTACAAAACTAAATTTCAAAAGCCGCTCGAAATCGTCTTTCGAGCCAACAAGAAGTGGGTTTGGTTTTCCCTCTTTGACCAATTTGTAGAGTTCGCTGGGTTCTGGACCTTCCACACCTGCATTGTCAAACAAAGTAAGACTCAAAATTTCATCTGGATAGGTAGCCGCATAGACGCCTGCTATGCTGCCGCCCATGGAATTGCCAAGTATATGATACTTTTTTAATCCAATTGTTTTTGCAAAATCATGAAGTCTGGCTACTTGTGATTTGATATTATAACTTTCGCCTTTAACTTTGGAGTTTTCTCCAAAGCCTGGCAAATCGGGTGATACTACTCGGTAATCTTCCGTTAAGCTTCGGGCAAACCGAGTCCAATGGTCTTTGTCACCACCAAATCCGTGTATAGTGAAAAGAACTTCTTCGGATTCTCCGCCTTCTAAGTATACCCATCGAAAAGATCCAATTTGGATTTCTTTTTTGGAAAGATCTGATTTTGACCTTTCCCACATAAGTCCTGTTTTGTGGATTAAGGAGGAACATCCTACAAAAAGAAAAAGAAAGTATAGGAAAAATATTCTTTTGGTCATGAAGACCAAAGAATTACGGACTGGAATAAAAAACCAAAGGTTCGTTGACATTGGCACCCTCTTTCATATTTTGGTCGTAACCAAGGCCCTGTAGCTCAGTCGGTAGAGCAGAGGACTGAAAATCCTCGTGTCGGCAGTTCGATTCTGTCCGGGGCCAAGGTTGCCTTCAAGACTTCTTTCTCTCTTCCCCCATCGACCAAAGACCTAAAAATTCATTATCCTCGACTCTTCTGCAGAGTTCTGGTTTGTATAGTTTTTTCACGGGCGGTTTAGGGTAGATGTGGATTTCATCATTATCGGGTATAAACGTTAACATTCTGAGAATCGTATCATTCCCTTCGATTTCATACATCGTATAGGACATCCCTTTGGAGGGGATGATTTGGCTCGTTTCTAAGTATTTTAATGCCAATTTTTTTCTCTCTTTCTCTTTGTTTTGGGAAGTGTTCCCTCATAGATCATTTTCAGAAAACGGTTTCGGGCAAGGTATTTTTTTATAAGACTGGGATTTCAGGGAACTCGAAGGAGGCAAATAGATTGCCGAGAGAGGTGCTAATGGACAGTCTAGTCCCTATATGAAAATAGACCTAACATCCCTCCTGGAAGCATTGAAAACAGGGGAAACTCTTCAGTTTCAAAAGTTGGTTCATAGCGCTGATTTGTCCTTGTTAGATCAAAAAATATATTCTGAGGCTGAGAATCGCATCGGATGGACACTTCTGCATTTCGCCGTTTTTCTCGAGTCTGCCGAAAAAGTAAAAATTCTTTTGGAGAAGGGAGTAAACGTCAATGTACAAGAGGACAAAGACGACAGGACACCACTCATGATGGCAGTTACTTCTGGAAATTTAAATATCACTGAAATGTTGGTTGAAGCCCATGCAAATGTGAACATCCGACAATTAGATGGCGACTCTCCTTTGTTACGTGCTGCCTCCGAGGGAATGACGGATATCGTAAAAGTATTGCTTAATGCAGGAGCAGATATTCGTCTCAATGATAATTTAGGTTGGACTGCACTTCTCTGGGCATCTACAAACGGGCATAAAGACATTGTGCAGATGTTAGTCGACACGAAAATCAAAATTCATGAAGAGGAGACGAATGCAGATCGCACGGCACTTCTCATCGCCGCTAGTTTAGGGAATACAGAAATCACAAAGTTGTTATTACTCGGAAAATTTGATAGTTCCACGCCAGATTTAGAAAAAGCTCTGATGGCCGCTGCCACAAGTGGACATTTTGAAATTGTGGAGCTACTCCGAAAATTTCAAAACAAATGAGATTTTATAATTTTTAAAACATCTTCCACGGAACCTTCCACAAGAAGACCACCCGTATGTTGGATTGCCATCTCCATCATAAGATTGATCGCATTCCCAAAGTCTTCATTTACTAGGTAACCTTGGGCATCGATCGGATAGCCTGAATGGTGTTCTGAAGTTTCGATCGTACGAACGACATTCTCGACCAAGGGCAATCGTTTGGTAAGGAAACCGAAAATCTTCTTTTTCTGGGCATAGGCATAGCCGATTTCAAAGGCAGTGCCATCATCAACCAATGCCCCTCGAAAGACATTGCATTTGGCGAGGAGTATGTCACTGGAATCAATGAGTTGGATGTTGTTCTGGAAAATCTTGTCTGCTTTCCCCATTCCCGTTTCGAAAATAGGCTCAGAATCAAACGGGCAAACTGCATCAAATCCATAAGATAGACAAAGATCTTTCGTTTTTTGGAAATAAGCTAGTGTCTCTGGTAAAAATACTTCAGGACCTGCAAGGTATATCTTTTGTTTCATCTAAGTTCTTCCCTCTGCACACCAAACATTCGTTTCAAATCAAATCCAATTATTTTCTTGTTTTGATTTCCTCACTCGAGAAATATGTGCCTATGAAAAAAATCTACCTACTCACGATTTTAATTTTTGTTTTTAACTGTGCAACGAGTGAAAAAGCGACTCGTTTCAATGGAATGCCTGCTGGCGAAGGAAAACCTGATCATTATCTCAGAACTACTTCTTATGGCTTAAACGCCTTGATTATTTTCCCGATCAAACGAAATGCAGAATTTCCAGAAGCTCTCGAAACATTTTCAGACTATGCTAAAAAAAACAAGGGAACAAAATTTAGAATCATACAGAAAGAAACTACAAAATGGGCATTCATTTTACCTCCGTTTTCATTTCTTCTTACACCGGTTGTAACTGAACTCGTGGGCGAAGTTTACGATTAGAATTTTTCAGGTTTGTCAGAAAGAGTCTCTTTCCAAATGATGATTATATCTCGAGGAAAGAGGCATTATGGATATTACATTAAACGAATCTGAAGTTAAACATTTGTTAGAGGCTATCGTGGTTTACGAATGGATCGTAAATTCACCTCATGAAGAAAGTGATCCTTCTGTTGATAACTTCTGCCAAAGTCTATTGGCGAAACTAAAAGATTCTAGCGTCAAATCCTCTATTGAAAAAACACCAGAAGGGATATTGTCTGTTACGGAAGCTCATTTCCAACAAGTCCATGAAGATTATATCGAAGCGTATAACGACGATATCTTTTGGTCCGATTTAGCTTTTGAACTTGGATCTCGCGATCTGAGTAAAAAAATCAGTGAAACTCAATTTGAAAAACTTTCAGAAGAAGAAAGGGAATCAAAAGCAGCCACAGAAATCCAAAATTATGACAAAGAATTTGAGACGTACGGAATCGAAAGACTTTATATCAAAAAATAATTCTACGTGAGTTCGATGAGAAGGAGGGTGAGATCATCCTCCTGGGGAATGGTATCTTGGAAGGTCTCTAAGTCCTGGATGATATCATTCAAAAACTGCTCCCCAGTTTTTTCCGTATAATCATTCATACGGTTGATGATACGTTCTAAACCGTATTCTTCACGATTCGTATTTTTTTGTTCGACGATCCCATCTGTAAATAAAAACAACCGATCACCACTGACTATCTTTGTAGAATATTGTGTATATTCTTGCTCTTTTCTTAGGCCGATGATATTGCCTGTACGGGGAAGCAGCTCTAGTTTAGATTTTTCTGTAACTAGAATTTGGTCAGGGTGGCCTGCGGATGTATAATAGAGTTTGTTCGTACGAGTATCGATATCTATAAGAAAACAAGAAAAAACGATTTTTAATCCTGAAAATTTGTTCTGCACCTTCTGATTCAAATGGCTCATGAGGTCATCTGTTTTGGTTACAAATCGTTTGATAGCTTCATATTCGGATTTGATGGCCATGGTATAAAGTGCAGCTTGTATCCCGTGGCCAGTCGCATCGGCCAAAAAAAATCGTATGATGCCATTGTCGAGTTCAAAGACGTCATAAAAATCCCCACCCACTTCATCTTTCGGACGGAAATGCAGATGGAATTTGATTTTTGGTATTTTTAAATCTATTGTCGGTAATATCTTTTGTTGGATTTTTTTTGCCAACTGAAGATCTCTTCTTAATCTTTGTAATGTGGTGTTCAATTGGGAGGTGCGATCCAATACCATCAATTCTAGATTTTCGGTAAGCGCAACAAGGGACTCATTCGATATCTTTAAACTTTCTGCTAAATCTTCTGCCCTAGTAAATGCATTCGCAATTCTACTGGATAATATCAATGACTGGAAAAAAATAAAGATTAGCAGTCCGTAAGGTGTCAATGAAACTCCTCGGTCATTTAAACTATGACGTAAAATATCCAAAGAAACAAAACAGGCTAAAATGATGAGACCGATTAAAAATAATTTTGAGTTTGGTCGACCGTTTGAGACGGCCCTTGCATTTACTCGGATCACATAAACTATTGTAAAAAAAGCAACCAATTGAAAGCCGTATAATAAAATAGTAAAAATAGAAACCGGAAGTAGAAGAGTTAAAACAAAAAAGAGCGATATATACAGAATCCACTGAATCAGTTTTTTATTTGCATCTGCTGGAAATAAATTTCCAATAAATAAAATAAAGACGGGAATCGCAAAATAATAAGATGCAAACTCGATTCGGAATGCCAATTGCCATGAAAAATTAGGATATAATTCGAAAATATATCGATTGCCCGTAAAAGCGATACGCAATCCCAAAAACAAACAAAGCAAGGCAAAATAAAAAATAGATTTTTCTTTTCTGCGATAAAAGTATAGTCCCCAGTGATAAAAACCGATGATGAGTACGGCACCTAACAAAAACAATTCGCGAGCGGTTGTGACCATTCGTTCGCGGTCGACGGCATATTTATTGCCAATCATTGGAACATCCCAAAACCCTCCGAAATTGTTTTCATAATTAGATATATGAAAAACCAATTCAATGATTTCAGAATCCGGAATGAGTGTGAAGTATTTGCTCTGGATTTTTGGGGAATCGTCAAACCGGTTGATCCCTGGTTTTCCCTGTCCTCCTAAAAAAACACCATTGGCAAACATTCGATACGAGGAGGCAACGTCTGGAATATAAATTCTTAGCTCTTGTCCAATCGTCTCTGGATTTAGAAGGATAAAACCGCGAAGTGTAACATGCCCAGATCTCGGAATTTTTTTGCCTTTGTATTCTAAACCTTGCCAGGATTCGGGAACGTTTAAATAGCCAGTTAGCTCTTTTTTCCCATGAAACGGGGGGTAGTGGAAATCATTATAATAAAATTCCCATTCGCCCCGCATCTCAACTATTGTTTGTTCGGTGAAGTGTATTTGGGATAAATCGAGTACCCCTCGTTTGAACAGAATACTTTCTTCCGGAACTACATCAATATCACTGCAAGTGGTAAAACTCAACAGCGAAATGATGAATGGGAAAAATAGCTTCAGGTTCAACCAGGATTTCATAAAGGAATCATTCCCGTCTAGATTCCTATTTGGTACTAATTTCGTCCAGAATATCCTATGACATCCATAAAAGCAGAAACAGAAAAGACCGCTTTGCCTGGGCCCGGTTCTCCGTAACCTGGAGGAGTAGGCAAATTGTATTTTTCAAAAATCTGTTTCCACGCTCGTAACAACTCACAGAAATAAACCAGAGGTGGGCCCGCTTGTTGGCCAAGAGTTGTATAAGGTTCAGGGCACCAGGCTGTAAATCTTGGCACAATTCCCTTCGACATAAAAAAATCTAATCCTTGTTTTGTGGAGTCAATGGCTTCTTTTACAGTTTTAAATCCATGAGGTTCTGAAAGTTCCACACCACCCACAAAATTAGGAATCACTTTATCTGGTCCAAAAACTTCTGCGGATTCCACAACTCGCCGGATCCAATTGTCCCATCCGATGAAACTCGCCTTGCCTGGGCAAATTTTTTCAAACAACTGTTTGTCCCAAACTTCATAATTGGGATGGTATATTTGGATGCCAGCGTCTTTGAATTTTTGGCAGTCTTCTTTTTCGAAGGCTTGAGCGACAAGTTTTCCCATCCATCGATTCGGGAAAGCACTCTCAATCGCTTGTGGGTATTGTAAGTAGAAATCCACTTCGGATTTCTTTTTTAAGGACGTAAGTACACTTCCGCCAGTGATCGTATAAACTTTGGCGACCTCATCTTCCGCGGCGATCCAGGACATCACTTCCAAAATGTCCTCCACATCCTTAACTCCCGTATAAGGTCTGCCGGCACCCTTTTGTTGCCGATAGTTGTGGTTGATGTCGCAATAAGCGCATTCCTCATCCTTACCAAAATACTGGCAGTTGCGAAAGACAGTAAGGTAAACCAAATACCCCCATTCGATCACGGGGGCAATTTCGCCAGGTAGTTTTCCTGACTTGGTTTTGTGACGATACCAACTGGGAATGGGAGGATACTCCGCCGCACCAATCTCTGTTTCTTCCAGAAAAAGAGTGGGTTTCCCGTCTTTGGCTTTCATTTTATAGGGTGAGTGAGGATTGTTTCGGGTAGAAATGACGGTCTTTTGAAGGCCAAAATGACCTCCCGAGATCTTAATTTCTTCGGGAGCTTTTGTATCCGCTCCGTCTTTCAGTTCTGCGAGAGGGATATGGTCGAAGGAAAAAATAAAGTAGTCTTTGGCCTTATAATTGCCAACTCCTTGGAAGGATTCGGGTAAAAAGTGAATTCCCTGCCGGAGGATATCTTGTTTGACGATGGCCTCCATGGGAAGGTCTTTGTATAATCGCTCTAGAGATTCTAAAATGGCTACGGTTGAGGGAGGACGTTCCTCCAAAGTAGTGAGTTCCGACATTTCTAATTTGGTCCTGTTTCTGCCTATTTAGACAAATTTAGATTGCCCACCTTCGCTGTTTGCTAGAAATTTGCTTGTTATCACAAATTTTTCTCCTGATTTAAAAAAAAATTCAAATCGATGGAGATTTCAGTAAACCGATTTGTTTATTTAGATAACGAATTTGAATTTCACTAAGGGATAGGAAGACATGAAAGCATCGAAATTAGCCATTACCAGTGCTCTGGTTGCCGTTTTGGGTTTTACAGTATGTAAAAAACCAGACGTTGACGTGAGCGAAAACACTAAAAAATCAAATGACCTCTCTGCGGTAGTCGTATTTGCAGTAGGAGAGTCTAGCATCAAACACGCAGACAACACCCAAGAAAAAGCGCAACTCGGAACAGAGCTGAAAGCTGGGGACCATGTTGTTACGGGAGCAAATGGAAAGGTAGACATTCAGTTCGCTGATGGCTCTAACATTCGCATTTCTTCAAAATCCGTAATTGATTTTAGCAAACTCTCTCAAAACAGCGCTGGTGCTAGCCAAACGGAAATAGCCCTTGTATCTGGAAAAGTTTTCGCGAAAGTAAACAAGGCTAAAAAAGAAGATGACTTTACAGTTGTTACACCGACTGCGATTGCGGGTGTTCGAGGAACATCTTTTATCGTAGAATCTGAAACTGGAAAACCTTCGACTGTAAAAGTTGTAGATGGCGCCGTTGCGTTCTCAAACAGAGTGCCTGCTCTTGAAAAACTTTCTGCAGAAGAAATCAATGCCAATGCTGATCTTAAAAAATTACAAGAATCCGTTACTGCAAGCACAGTAGTTCTAGAAAAAAACCAAGAGTCGACTCAAACTGTAAAAGCTCTTGAACTTTCTAAAATTGAAAGTGTTCAAGCAATTGACTTTGATAAAACAAACAAAGTTGTTACTAAGGAAAAACCCGCTGTTGAATCAGCTTCCCTTACAAAATCAGAAGAACAAGAAATCAAAACAATTGTATCAGTGGATAAAAAAACCGCAGAACAGATTGCTAGCCTAAATGAAGGCGGTATAGTAGATGAAGCTAAAAAACAAGAGATCGAAAAACAAAGAGCTGAAATCGAAAAGACCGTCGCAAAACAACAAGAAGATGAGAAGAAAAAGTTCGAAGCAAGTTTAGCTTCTGAACCTAAAGATTTCAAATCTAAAAAAGACATCATCAACTACTACGAAAGAATTGAAAAGATCGTTATGGTAGATGGAAAAACTGTAATTGGTGCGATCATCAACCAAGAAAATGGAAAATTGATAGTTCATACCGAAAACGGTGTAAAACAAATAGATATGGAAAATGTAGAAGAAGTCATCTACGACCTTCAAACAAAATCCAAATTCTAAATCAAATAACCCTTACGTAGAAAAGAAGCCCAGTTCTTCGGAATTGGGCTTTTTTTATGCCCAAATTCATTACAGGTTTTTAGATTGGTAATCGTTCCATAAAATTCGAATTGTCGCGATGAGAGGGCTTGCTTCCACCACTAACAAATTGGAATCCTGTTTGATAAGTAGAGTCGACTTTCCGAATCGATCCATTTCCCCCCATTCCACTTCCATTCCTGGGATTTTTTTTAGACCACTTAGGATCAATTGTTTCACCTCAAAATCAGAGAGGCTTTCTTCCACAGTGCTTAGATCCGAAAGAATCGATAAAAAAAATGTTTTTGCAATTTCATTTTGCCAGTTTGTTTCGGAATCCGAACTCATTCTACATACTCATCGGCATGGTAAGATGATCTCACAAGAGGGCTTGACGCCACCACTTTGAATCCTAAAGAGTATGCGAACTCTTTCCATTCTTCAAAGACTTCAGGCCGAATGTATTCTTTCACGGGGTAATGTGTCGGTGTGGGTTGCAGATATTGTCCCATTGTCAACATCCGAACGCCTGCTGAAAAAAGATCTTCTAAACATTCTTTTATATCTGCCTTAGTTTCTCCCAAACCTAAGATGATCCCACTTTTAGTTTTAAATCCTTGGGAAGAAATATCTTTTAATACGGAAAGAGAACGCTCATAGTTTTTCTGAGGTGCGATTTCAGGGAACAAACGTTTCACGGTCTCAATGTTATGGTTGATGATATTTGGTTTGGCACTAAAAAGTATATCCAATGCTTCTCGTTTTGCCTTAAAATCTGGGATCAAAACTTCAATGATACAATTTTCGCGGAGATTTCGAATCTCCCGAATGGTTTCGGAAAAATGTAAGGCTCCACCGTCTCTTAGATCATCACGGTTTACCGCAGTCAGCACTACATACTTAAGTCCCAATTCCGCTACGGATGCCGCAACTCGTTTCGGTTCCTTTGCGTCCAGAGCCATTGGTTTTCCGAAGGCGACATCACAGTATTGGCAGCGACGTGTGCAGATATCACCAGCTAACATATAGGTTGCTGTTTTTCGATTCCAGCAATGGTTTAGGTTCGGGCAAGAGGCGGATTCACAAACGGTATTTAGTTTTTTTTCCGCGACCTCACTGCGTACCTTTTGAAGCGGATCTTCATCCGTTGGAAAACGAACAGCCACCTTCATCCACTCCGGGTGAATGGGAATTGGGTGGATTTCCTTGGTTCTCGCCTTTTTTTTAAGGGGATTCATTTCTCGTTTAGACTTTTTTTTAAGAGGTAGGTTTGTAAAATGGAAAAAGATGAGAATCAATCAATTTCTAGCCAGAGCCGGTGTTGCCTCGAGACGAAAAGTTGAGGAAATGGTGCTTGCTGGCAGGGTAAAGGTCAATGGATCGACGCTGACAGATTTGTCGTATCGTGTCCAAACAACTGACGTCGTCCAAATGGACGGCAAACGTATCGAAATCAGGATCGACGAAGACCTCCCACTTATCATCGCCTTTCATAAGCCAGTCGGTTACTTAGCCTCGCACGAAGATAAACACAATGATCGGGTGATTTTTGATCTACTCCCTAAAGAGTATCAAAAATACAATTATGCAGGTAGGCTTGATTTGGATTCCAGAGGGCTTATGTTTTTATCCTCCGATGGAGACTTCATCCAAAGGATCACACATCCAAGTAAAAAAATTGAAAAAGAGTACATTGTAACTCTCAATAAAAATATTGATTGGAAACCAATTGCCGAGGAATTTATGTTAGGTGTGAGAGAAGGTGGAGAAACTTTGCGTGCCAATTTTGTGTCTCCCGCTTTTCCTAAATCTTTAAAACCGGATGAACATACAAATCATCTAAGGGTAGTTCTAGGTGAGGGCAAAAAACGTCAGATTCGCAGGATGTTTCATTCAAAAAATCTAAGCGTCATCGATTTGTTCCGAGTTAGAATCGGTAATTTTAGTTTGGAAACTAAAAACATCGCAGAAGGAAAATTCATCGGCGTGAGAGAAGATCAGATTATAAAAAAGTAAAGTCCTTGTAAGGGTCAGAATGAGATTAAAAATGTGTGTGGAGTGAGTTTTTGTTAGCAAAAAGATTTTTATTTTATCCCGTCTGTCTTTTAGCCTTCATCCTGATTTTGGATAAGATCTTTCTATTGCCTCTCTTCCATACAGAATTTTTACAAGCAGGAAACTCTGTGTTTTACCACCACAGAAAGGTTTTAAAAGAACGCCTCTTCTCTGACAAAGATTTAGCTGAAAAAAAATTAGCTCTCGTTTTTGGTGACTCTCGTTCCTACCCGTTTTCAGAAAAAGGCATCCCGCAGTCCTCACAAAAGAATTGGAGTCTTTATAACTTCAGTGGACCGCAAGGTGTACCGATGTATTCCTATTTCACGCTGAAGGCGATTTTAGACCAAGGCATTCAACCTGAATTTGTAATTCTATCTTTAAGCCCGGAAGCCTTTGACGATTCCAAAGGTTTTATCAACTCTCCATTTCTCCGACTCGCATGTGATTCGGATTGTTTAGATCATGTGTGGAATCATTTATCATTCCGCGATAAATATGAGTTTGTATTGGACAGAGTGTTTTCCATTCGATCCGTCGAACTGAATTTCGGTTTGTTTGTAAATCGACTCAAATCCTCGAAATTGAAAGAGTATAAGGCGAAAAATAATTCTGAGTTCCAGCTGATCAATTACGGAAAAGGCGAATATTTGATGTATGCCACAACTGCCAATCCGGTGGAAAAATTGGAAAAGGATACTCGTCGTGTGAGCGCCATTTATATGAAATCATATACACTCGGTGAGTCACAACTTCCTTACGTAAAATCTTTCCTAGAACTTTCAAAATCAAAAAACATTAAAACGCTTGTTATATGGCCCAAAGTTTATCCCAAGTATTATGAAAACTATGTAAAATATGATATAAAAGATATTTGGTGGAAAAAAATTGAGGGTTTAACGAAAGAATATGGTGCGGATTCAATAGATATGAATGTATCGGATGCCTGTGAACTCTTCAACGATGCCTCTCACCAATCAGTATATTGTTTTATTGACCAAATGAACGTAATTTGGCAAAATTATGCTGAAAGAAATCTAAAAAATCGTTAAAGAAGTTCAGAAAAGAATTTTATCCGAGGCAGAATGTTTTGTAACCTCGGATAAACTATGTTATACTACCAGGTTAATTTTTTAGAATCTTCCACAAATTTTGCAAGCCCACTGTCTGTTAGTGGATGTTTGAACAACATCTCGAAAACTCCAAATGGAATGGTTGCGCAATCGGCACCTCTCAGAGCAACTTCTTTGAAATGGATGGGATGTCGCACAGATGCCGCTAGGATCTGAGTTTCATAACCGTAATTATCATAGATTTCTCGGATTTCGGAAATGAGTTCCAATCCGTCATATCCAACATCATCTAACCGACCAATAAACGGTGAAATGTAAGTGGCACCCGCCTTCGCCGCGAGGAGGGCTTGGTTTGCAGTGAAACAAAGCGTTACATTTGTAGAGATTCCTTTAGAAGCAAATTCCACAACAGCTTTTATGCCTTCTGGGATGAGTGGAACTTTTACGACCACGTTTTCAGCGATAGAAGCTAGTTCTAATCCTTCTTTGATCATGGTTTTAGAATCTGTAGCAAGCACTTCCGCACTAACTGGTCCTTTCACAAAACTACAGATCTCTTTAATGACCTCTGTAAATTTTCGACCAGATTTTGCGATGATGGAAGGGTTTGTGGTGATTCCGTCTAAAAGGCCCATCTCGTGGACCTTTTTGATTTCGGTGATGTCGGCAGTGTCTAGAAATAAATTCATAGACACAAGGTGAACTATGGGATTAAATCCCGCAAGGTTTTTGTTTCCTGAACGCTGAAGAATTCTTTGTAATCTTTGCCGATCATCTCTCGGATGGTTGCAGAAAAATAGTCGATCCTGCGTGTATAAGGGTTACGTTTGTATCCTTCTCTCCATTGGACAGCATAACCGCCCCTAGGCGGATTTTCCTTTTTATCAACCAGTTCCCAAATAGAAGCTCCAGAAACTTTATCGTCCCCAATACTTTCCTTTTTCGGTTTTCCGTATTTCTTTTCTAATTTTTCTTTGATTTTTTCGGATGGTACTAAATTGAATTGGACACCTACCGAAAACAATATGCCGTTTTCACGGTATTCTGTTTGCCCGGCAATCGAAGGATCCGTTTCTGGACTGCCGTTCGGTTTCGGACGGACTTCCTTTAGTATTTCTGGTGTGCGATAAAAGCGATATAAATAAAATATCCCATTCCGTTTGATGAGGAGTTGTTCGTCCTTTTTTTCATTCACGATTTCGATTTTTTCTTTGGCTTCTGGATTTGTGGCCATGGATAAAAATTTTTCTCGGATCGATTCAAAGGTCATTCCCCAGGAAGCTTCTGCAAAGCCGTCAAGGCTTGTCACTCCTTGGTCGATTTGAGCAAAAAGCAGAGTCGGAGTCAGACTAAACGTTGTGAGGAGCAAAAGGAACTTCATCATACTAACTCTATCGGAAAAATTTCTAAATACCAAAATTCATTATTTCGGATCTTCAAAATCATCTAAGGAGGGTGGATCCTCTCCCAGACCTCCGTCCTCGATTTCCCCCCAATCAGAATCCATAGATTTCTCCTCTGCGGAGTCTGTGTAGATGTCCTCATCATCCGTGTATGTGAATCTCTCTTTTGGTCCGATGGAAATTCCCAGGAAAGATTTTCCATTCCAAACATAAGCAAGCGGAACGAGTACCACAGCGCTAGAAACTAGGACGAAAAGGAAATAAAATTCGTGATACATCCCCCATGACGTGAGACAGGCGGCCATACTCCCAAGACCCATTCCGGAAAGAACCGAACGACCTTCGTCAAAAAATTGTTTTGTCGGCCCAGGCGCAGAAAAACCTTCTTTTAAAAATGGAAAACCAAAGTAAAATCCCACGAAAAGAAGTGGGGCGTGGAAAAAATAATTACCAAATGAATGAGTGTAGTGAGGGGTACCGACAGCACCACCAAACAACGACCACAACCAACTAAAAAGGGCAAAGATAAAAAAGAGTCCCCCGCCAAGGATTAGATTTCCGCCTGCTCCCCAAACACCAGTTACCTTTTCTACGATAGGATCTAAGATATCTATAATTTCTCTACGATCATAGACTTCCTTTTTATGAAAAAAAAGAAGATTTACGTAATAACAAATGACGGCCGTAAGGATAGTCGAAAAAACTAGAAAAAAAAGAAAGAGGGCAAACTCCATTTAATGTCTAAAATGCCTCATTCCTGTGAATACCATGATGAGGCCATGTTCGTCAGCGGCAGCAATCACTTCTTCATCCCGAATGGAGCCACCAGGCTGAATGATAGCCTTCGCACCGACTTTGGCAATGGCATCGATACCATCACGGAACGGAAAGAAGGCGTCACTGCCAACATAGGACCCGACAACCGACAAACCTACTTTTTGAGCTTTCATCGCACCAAGTTCTACGGAATCGACTCTCGACATTTGTCCGGCACCAATTCCCAAAGTTGAATTTTGGTCGGTATAAACGATAGCATTTGATTTGATAAACTTTACGCAGTTCCAAGCAAACATAAGTCCTTCTAGATCTTCCTCGGAAGGCTGGAGTTTGGAGACGACTTTTAAATCTTTTTTTGTAACCAAATCGAAATCTCGATTTTGTATGAGAAGACCATGATGTAACGAACGTAAGTCCATTTCATCTAAAGCCTCACTAAATTTAGCAATGGGAATTAGACGAATGTTCTGTTTTTTTCCGAAGATTTCGAGTGCATCGGGTGTAAAACCTTCCGCGATTACACCTTCCACAAAATTTTTAGTGATCTCTTCTGCGGATTCTTTGTCTACAACGCCATGGATTCCTATGATTCCGCCAAAGGCAGAAATGGGATCTGTTTTTCTGGCCAATTCAAATGATTCGAGAACGGTTTCTCCAAAGGCAATGCCACAAGGATTTAAATGTTTCACTATAGAAACTGCATTTTTGGGTAGGAGGGATGCCACGTGAAATGCTGCATCAAAATCTAACATGTTATTAAATGAAAGTTCTTTTCCTTGCAAAGCTTCGAATTCCGATTTCGCAAAAATTGGTTCATAAAAAGCAGCATCTTGGTGAGGGTTTTCACCATAGCGTAACTTTTGTTTTTTGGTAAAGGCAAATGAAATTTTATCGGGGAACTTAATTCCAAGTTTCCCATTGAAGTAGGTGGAGATGGCAGTATCATAACTTGCGGTCTCAGAAAAGACTTTTGTCGCAAAATGGAATGATGTTTCCAAAGATATTTTACCTTTATTTTTGTTCCATTCCTCCATAAACGGAACGTAATCTCTTGGATCAGTTATTACAACCACATTCTTGTTGTTTTTCGCCGCAGAACGTAACATTGATGGTCCACCGATATCGATGTTTTCGATCGCGTCTTCAAGTTTACAATCTGGCTTTAAAACAGTTTTGACAAAGGGATATAAGTTTACAATGACTAGCTGGATTGGGACAATGTCATTCTGTTCCATTTGTTTTACATGGTCAGGATTTGTAGTATCACCGAGTAATCCACCATGAATTTTAGGATGAAGTGTTTTGACTCTGCCGTGAAGGATTTCAGGAAAACCTGTAAAGTCTTCTACCTTTTTTACCGGTATACCAGCCTTTGACAAAGCGTCATAAGTCCCACCAGTGGATAAAATTTCCACACCAGCTTTGTGCAAAAAGGAACTGACATCGGCGATGCCCGTTTTGTCTGAAAGAGAGATAAGCGCTCTTTTAATTTCTATCATTTTAGGATTTCAACCTTTCTTCCTTTGATTTTTAACTTTTTCTCGCAAAATAGCTGTATGGCGAAAGGAAGCAGTTTGTGTTCCTCCGCGAGGATCACCCGAGAGAGTTCAATTACTCCCCAGTCAGGTTTAATTTCAATGGATTTTTGTAAGATAATTGGCCCTGTGTCCACACCTTCCTCGATAAAATGGACGGTACATCCGGAAACCTTTGCACCATAGTCCAAAGCTTGTTTTTGCGCATCAAGACCTGGAAAAGCAGGGAGCAGGGAAGGATGGACATTGATAATTTGGTTGGGAAAGGTATTTACATACTCGGGCTTTAAGATTCGCATATAACCGCAGGCTACGATCAAATTTGGGACAAGTTCCCTTGTTTTTTGTAGGAAGGCTGCATGGTAGTCGGATTTTGGATCGTAATCCTGATAAGAGAGGATAAACACGGGGATATTGTGTTTTTTGGCAATGTCAATCGCCTTTGCCTTAGGGTTGTCTGTGAGAAGGCCTACAATTTCAGCCGAAATTCGCTTTTTTCGGATGGATTCTACTGCTGATTCGAAATTGGAGCCTCTGCCAGAGGCAAGAAAAAGGATCCGTGTCGCTTTTTTCTTAAATCCTGTTGCCAGCAGTTTTCTCATTGGATATTCTAAGATTATTCCTTTAGGTCATTAAGCAAGTACCCTTTTTGGTCGATGGGAATAGTCAGGAGAAAAAAATGTCACTTGCGAGAAAGACCGGCGGATATTCCGGTTACAACGAATACAAGGCGAACGAGATTTCTACTGTTAGCCAGGTTAAACTGATCGTTATGTTATTTGATGGGGCCATTCGCTTTTTGAACGTGGCAATGGAAAATATGAACCCTCGCAAATATGATGTGGTGAACAATCATATCATCAAAACCCAAGACATCATCACGGAATTATTGCTTTCTCTCAATATGGAGGAAGGACAAGAGATTGCGAGCAATCTGCTTTCCATTTATATTTATCTCAAAAAACGACTGCTCGAAGCGAATATGAAAAAGGATAAAAAGATCATCGAAGAATGTATCAAAATCCTGACAGATCTAAGGTCCTCTTGGGAAGATCTTGACAAAAGAGAAAGCACCCAAACACAAAATGCCCCTGGACGTTCTACGGGAATTTCTATTACGGGCTGATTCCCATTTATGATGCAAGTATCCTCTTATTATTCCAAAAAAATCAAACTTTTAGAATCTCTCCTTCAAAATTTGAAAAAAGAGGAAGAGCTCCTATCCTACGGTGATGCAGATTCAGCAGTTAAAATTGAATTTAAAAACGATCCCATCCTAAAAAAATTAGAAAACCTAGACCGAGAGTCTTTGGAATCGGGAAACGTGTTAGGTGTGACGAGCGAAGAAATCGCTCTCTCGGAAGAGATGTTTCGACTTCTCGACGAAGCGCGAAAAATCCAATTGAATGTACAAGGGATGCTCGAAAAAGAAATGAATTCTGCGAAAAAAGAGCTTTGGGAATTCAGAATCAAACGTAAACTTAAATCCCATTTTTTACAGAATTCAGGATTGTCTTGGATCAAAAACTACTGTTAAATGAGGCGCTCTCTTTTTTACATCTCACAGAGAGTAGCAACGAACAAGAATTAAAAACTTCCTATCACGGTTTAGCAAAAAAGTATCACCCGGATTCGGGAGAATATGATTCCGATATTCTATTTCGTGAATTACAAAAACAGTATGAATTTTTAAAAGCCCATTATGCAAATTATGGAAACTTCAAATTGCCAGGTGTATCAATACCAGACGAATCGATAACCAAAAAATCGAAAACAAAGAAAGACCCTATTTTTGAATTGTACAAAACTGCAAAAGATCGTGAAACAAGAGCTATCTTGTCTTATTTTGAAAAAACAAAAAATTCTCCCTTACATTTAGATGAGAAGGGGAACAAAAGTTTAGAGGGATTGAGAAAGGACCTAGATCCGGTTCGAAAGATTTATTTGGAAATTTTAAGTTTATACCCGGAAAGTATTTGGGCCAAAGATTCGAAAGAATCACTTCAGAGAATTAGTGTTTGGTGGAAGTGAAAAATCTTAATATTTTCTTAATATCATATAATTTGACCTTAATATCCTCAAGATTGACTCTGTTATAGGATCATGCGATGATTAGAACATGCATGAATTTTTGTATGTTTTTATTTATTTCGGATTATTGATCATTTCGAGTCCTTTATGTGGTTACTTCGTCGCTTATCTACTTAGTGCGAAAATTTTACCCGGTGAGCGATTGATTCTTAGTTTCTTATTTTCGGGATCTCCAAGAGAGCAGACTTATAAAGAATATCTAAAGAGCCTTTTCGTATTTCATCTTATCATAGGGTTTCTCTTATTTTTGATACTTCTTTTCCAAAATCGATTACCACTAAATCCTCTCCATATTCCAGGTATGAAATGGGATCTCGCATTGAATACGAGCATCTCGTTTTTGACAAATACAAATTGGCAGTCTTATTCAGGCGAATCACAGCTTTCTTATTTTTCTCAAATGGTGGGTCTTACTCCATTAAACTTTTTAAGTGCTGGTGTCGGTATCTCCGTTCTTATGTTTGTGGGTCGAGCAATCTCCTCATCAAACGAGTCTGTCTTTGGGAATTTTTGGCGAGATCTTTATCGATCAGTATTTTATATTTTGTTTCCATTGTCATTTGTCATTGGTATATTGTTAGTTGGTGAAGGTGTCGTTCAAACTTTTTCAAATCCAATTTCCTTAATTGGTTTAAATGGGAGTGAACAAGTTGTACCTCTCGGACCTGTTGCTTCTCAGGTAGCCATAAAGCAGCTAGGAACGAATGGCGGAGGGTATTACGGCGTTAACAGTGCACATCCGTTGGAAAATCCCACCCCATTATCAAATTTCATCCAACTATTCTCTATACTTTTTTTACCAGGTGCCTGTGTTTTTTTATATGGTAAGTTAGTTGGATCCTTTCGGCATGCTTGGACCATTTTTTTTGTAATGTTTCTTGCGATCACACTTGCATTTTCGGGAGTATATATTGCAGAGAATACTGGATCATCCGCATGGGAAGGAAAGGAGACCCGATTCAATTTGGTCGAATCCACACTTTGGATGACAGCAACCACGGCAGCTTCTAATGGCTCTGTCAATTCGATGCATGATAGTTATTCTCCCTTAGCGGGTGGAATCGGTTTATTTCAAATCATGTTAGGTGAAGTTGTTTTCGGAGGAGTAGGCGCTGGCATGTATGGGATGTTTTTATTCTTAATTTTGACGGTATTTCTTTCTGGACTAATGACCGGTCGAACACCGGAGTATCTCGGTAAAAAAATTGGAAAGTATGAAATCAAGTGGACACTAGTTGGAATCTTGACACCGACAGTTTGCATCTTACTTGGTACTGTTGGTAGTATTTTATTAAAATCTGGTTATTCGGCCAATGGTCCTCATGCCTTATCTCAAACTTTATATGCTTTTAGTTCTGCATCAAATAACAATGGTTCAGCATTTGCTGGTTTTGCGGCGGATACATTATGGGGCAATCTTTCTCTAGGATTTTCGATGCTTATGGGAAGATTTGTTGTCATTGTCTCTGTTATTTTAGTCTCAGCAAGTTTAGGAAATAAAATCAAAGCTGAGACATCCGAAGGAAATTTTAAAACAGATACTGCTTTATTCGGTTTTTTGCTATTTTTTATTTTAATCTTAGTCTGTGGACTTTCATTTTTTCCTGTTCTCGCACTTGGTCCTATTCTTGAGCATATATTGATGTTAGATGGAGGTCTTTTTTAATAAATCATATGAATAAAGAAAATCAAATTTTCAATTCCATTTTAATGATACAGGCTATCAAGTCTTCACTTTTAAAACTTCTGCCTAAGTATGCATTCCTGAATCCTGTTATGGGTTCAGTTTGGTTAGGAACTTTTGGATTGTTACTTCAAATGATTTATCATTTGGTTCAGAACATTCCACTCACGAACCAAACGCCGATATTTATTTGGCTTTTACTTACGATTCTATTTGCAAATTTTGCAGAGAGTTTAGCAGAAGGTAGGGGTAAAGCTAGGGCTGATAGTTTAAAAAGAGCAAAGGTTTCAACGTTATGTAATCTTGTAAAAAATGTAGGCGATAAGAATTATATTAAAAAACCTTCTAGTGATTTGGTATTAGGAGATATCATTTTTGTTAATGCAGGTGAATTTATTCCTGGTGACGGAGAGGTTATCTCTGGAATTGCCAGTGTCGACGAGTCAGCTATTACTGGTGAATCGGCTCCTGTGATTCGAGAAAGCGGGGGAGATCGTTCTGCTGTTACGGGCGGAACGAAAGTGTTATCCGATAGTCTTTATATACAAATTACGGCCGTGCAAGGTTCCAGTTTTATTGATAAAATGATATCCATGATCGAAGGTGCCTCTCGTCAAAAAACTCCAAATGAGATTGCTCTGGGTATTTTGTTATTCGCACTGACATTTATATTTGGTATAACAGTTGTATCACTCATTCCAATTGCAAGTTTCGTGGGTGGAGCAATAGGTAAAGATTGGAACTTTAATTTCTCCACTTGGCTTGCTTTATTCGTTTGTTTGATTCCTACGACGATTGCAGCTCTCTTAAGTGCTATAGGGATTTCCGGAATGGAAAGATTGATTCGTTATAATGTGATTGCCAAGAGCGGGAAAGCAGTGGAAGCAGCCGGAGATATCCATGTCCTGCTATTAGACAAAACAGGAACAATCACTCTTGGAAATAGAGAGGCGAGAAATTTTTTTCCCTCGGTCGGGAAAACTGCACAAGAGTTAGCTGATGCGGCCCAATTGTCATCTTTATCCGATGAAACTCCAGAAGGTCGATCGATTGTCGTTTTAGCAAAAGAAATGTTTTCAATTCGAGAACGTAAATTACACGAATTTGAAGTTAAATGGATTCCTTTCACCGCAACAACGAGAATGAGTGGTGTGGAAATATGGAAAGATGGAAAGTTATTAAGAAGTATTAGAAAAGGTTCAATGGATGCGATCAAGAGACATATAGAGTCGCAGAATGCCACAATTCCCGAACAACTTGTGCATAGTGCGAATGAGATTGCGAGAAAAGGAAGCACACCGATCCTCGTTTCGGAAGGAAGCGAGGTATTGGGAATCATTGAACTAAAAGACATCGTGAAAGGTGGACTAAAAGAAAGATTTTCTTATCTCAGAAGAATGGGAATAAAAACGGTCATGATAACAGGCGATAATCCTTTGACAGCGGCGGCCATTGCAGCAGAAGCAGGTGTGGACGACTTCATCGCCGAAGCTACTCCTGAAAGAAAGTTAAATCGCATTAAAGAAGAACAGGCCAAAGGGTTTCTCGTGGCAATGATCGGCGACGGGACAAACGACGCTCCCGCACTTGCACAGTCTGATGTCGGAGTGGCAATGAATACGGGAACTCAAACGGCTCGTGAGGCCGGAAATATGATTGATTTGGATAGCAATCCGAGCAAATTAATTGAAATCGTTGAAATCGGTAAACAGCTGTTAATGACAAGAGGTGCATTAACTACTTTTAGTATCGCTAATGACGTAGCAAAATATTTTGCGATTTTGCCAGCAATATTTGCACCGCTTGCTCCTATCAACATAATGCGATTGTCTAGTCCAGACAATGCGATATTGTCTGCAGTTGTTTTTAACGCTATTGTGATACCTGCGCTCATTCCGTTAGCACTCCGAGGAGTGAAGTACATTCCTAAATCGGCGGATGCAGCGCTCTTTAGAAATGTGATTTTATATGGAGGAGGTGGATTACTTTTCCCATTTATAGGTATTAAAATCATAGATCTTATTTTATCAGGGATGAATATATGAATCATAATAAATCTTCTGGCGATGTTGTGATCGCTATCAGAATCATTGCGCTTTCTCTTATCCTGTTAGCGGGAATATATCCCGTTGTAGTCACACTTTACGCCCAAGTTTTTTTTGCAGAGAAGTCACGTGGAAATATCATTGGTGATAAAAAATATGGAATGGCATCCGAAAATATTTCGCAAGATTTTAGTGGAAAGGCTTGGTTTTTATCCAGACCAAGCGCTTCTAATTATAAGACCTTACCGAGCGGAGCATCAAATCTGAGTCGAACGAGCCGAATTCTCTATGATCTAGTAAATGAAAGAAAAAGTCATTTAAAAGCACTCGGTATTGATCCGAATGTATGTCCCGAATTACTCCATGCCTCAGGTTCTGGAATTGATCCGCACATTACGCAAAGCTGCGCTTTCGAGCAAGCGAGAAACTTAAATGCGCAGTTTGGAATTCCAAAAGAACAACTCCTTTTACTTGTTTCACAAAATTCGAAACCCTCTCTATTTGGCGTAGTTGGTAGAGATATTGTAAACGTTGTTAGTCTCAACTTAGATCTCAGGAAAATCGTGAATGTTAGATAAGAGTCCAGAAGACTATTTAAGAATTGCCGAGCAGTCAGAACAAAAAAAGAAAGGTATTCTAAAAATTTATTTTGGAATGTCGCCAGGTGTAGGAAAAACCTATGCTATGTTAAATGAAGCACAAAAATTAAGAAAGGAAGGTGCAGATGTTCAAATAGCTATAGTGGAAACTCACGGAAGAGAGGAAACCAAAGCTTTACTTCAAGGTTTGAAGGAAATTCCATTAAAGAGTATTCTTTATAAGGATAAAATGTGGAAGGAAATGGACATTGAATCGATATTGAACGCACATCCTGAGTATGCGTTAGTTGATGAGCTTGCTCACTCGAACATTCCAGGCTCCCTTCATCAAAAAAGATACCAGGATGTTTTTATGCTATTGGATGCAGGCATCAATGTTCTTTCCACTGTCAATGTTCAACATCTTGAAAGTCAGGTTGATTCGGTAGAAAAGATAACACAAAGTCATGTAAAAGAAACGATTCCAGATATTATTTTAGAACGTGCTGATGAATTAGTATTGATAGATATAATTCCAGACGAGCTACTAAAAAGGTTATCTGAGGGAAAAATTTATATCGAAGAAAACATTTTACCCGCAAAAGAAAATTTCTTTAAGAAAGAAAATCTTACTTACTTACGAGAATTATCATTAAATTATACGGCTCGGTATGTAGAAAAAAGGATGCCACATGGAAGGGATAAAATCATGGTTGCAATCTCCGCAAGTCCCCATTCAAAAACATTAATCCGGCATGCCAAGCGACTTTCACTCGAGCGAAATGCCGAGTTATTTGCATTTTTCTCGGAGAAAGAAGAATTAAAGGATCCACAATCTGAAGAGCAAATCCGATCTCATATTCGATTAGCTAAAGAGTTAGGTGCAGAAGTAATTCATTCTTACGAATCAGATCCTGTAATTGGTATTACGAATGCAGTTCAAGCAAAAAGAGTTAATCGTTTAGTCATTGGTAGCTCAACAAATCAAAGTATATTTCGTTTATTTCATAAAAACATATCTGAAAGATTATTGAAGAATTTGAAGGAAGTTGAGATCATCATTTTACCGACATTTGTTGAAGAAGTAAAAAAAGTTGAAATTCATAAATTGCTTATACCTTCATCAAGCTTCAGACAATATCTAAGCATTTTATTTTTAACTTTTTGTGTTACATTACTTAATTTACCCCTCTTACCACTCTTAGGCTACTGGCCAATATCTATTCTATATCTCTTTTTTGTTGCATTACTTGGTATTTTTTTTAGCAGAGGTCCTGTCTTAGTTGCTGCTCTGATATCGGCTTTGTTTTGGAATTATCTTTTCATTCCACCTCGTTATACTTTTTATATCTCTAAGTTAGAAGATGCGCTGATGTTTGGGATATTTATCGTTATTGCGCTTATCAATGGAGGTCTCACTTCTAAATTAAAACTAAATGAGATGAAATTAAGATCAAGAGAGGAAAAATTATCCATCCTTTATGAATTGACTCGAAATCTCTCCAAAACATCAAAAAACAATGAAATCATTAGGATCGGCGAATCTTTTTTTAAAAAAATTTTTCCCTTTCCCGTAAATCTATTTTTTTATAAAGAAGAGATTTTTAGCCCGGAGATTTTAGATTCAAAGAAACTAGCAGTTGCTACGATAGCACTGAAGAGTGGCAAACCTGCAGGCCGTTTTACGGAAACATTATCATTGTCTCCATCGACTTTTTATCCATTGTTATCGCCTGGTGGTACGACAGGCGTTATTGAAGTAGAATCTACTTCGGAACCTACGCTTGAACAAGAAATATTATTAAATACGATTGCGAACCAAGTCTCTCTCGCGCTTGAGAGAGATACATTATCGGAAGAGGCCAAAAAGACTTTTCTTGTGAAAGAATCGGAAAAACTTTATAACTTAGTTTTTAATTCTCTTTCACATGAATTGAAGACTCCACTTACGTCAATAAGAGGTTCGGCTACTGCGCTTCTAGATCCAGATATTATAAAAAATCCGGAAGCAAGTAAGAGTTTGATTGAGGAAATTCAGGAAAGCGCTTTAATTCTAAATCTTCTCTTAGGAAATTTGCTAGATATTAGTCGCATTGAGTCTGGTTACCTTTCTTTGAAAAAAGAGAAAGTGTTCCCTGCTGAAATAATCAATGAAGCAATTTCTTATTTAGGAAAAAATAAATCCACCCATCAAATCTTGGTAGATACCAAGGATTGTAATATTGAAATTGAATTAGATAGAGTTCTTTTTGCGCACGCGATCTTTAATTTATTATATAATGCTTGTTTGTATACACCACCAACGTCAACGATATGGATTAAACTTATAATAAATAATAAACAATTAATTTTAAATGTAGAGGACAATGGCAAGGGATTGCCAGGCGACACATCGCGTGTATTTCAAAAATTTTTTAGAGGTGAGGCTACTGGTAAAATCGGAACAGGTCTAGGTTTAGCGATCACAAAATCGATCGTAGAATTGCATTGTGGATCTATTCAGGCAATGAACCGGATTGAGGGGGGAGCAAAATTTATTATTGAATTGCCACTTACTGATCAGATGGTATAAAGGAAAATGGCTAAAGAGTTAATACTCATAGTAGATGATGACCAAGCAATTCGAAAGATGTTGCGAATTGCGTTGGAGGCTAAGGGTTACGATACGAAGGAATCGATAAATAAAAAAGATGCCATTGAATCTTGCGCTTTATACTCGCCAAAATTAGTTTTACTTGATTTGCAGCTTCCAGATGGAAATGGGCTAGAAGTTATTGAGGAGATTCGGGGTTTTACAGAAGCTCCTGTTATCGTTATTTCGGTCATGAACCGTGAAGAAGATAAGATTCAGTTACTAGATGCCGGAGCGGATGATTATATAACTAAACCTTTTAGTATGGGTGAATTACTCGCGCGGATACGAACAGCACTGAGACGCCTTCCCGCCGATGACATTCTTCCTTTTTGGACAACAGAGGATTTATCTATTGATTTTGCTAATTACAAAGTCAAAAAGAAAGATAAAGTCATCCGGCTCACTCCAACCGAATTTCAATTATTGACAATACTTATCAAACATACGGGAAAAGTTCTGACTCACGAACATTTGATCAAGTCGATTTGGGGAGACAATGCGCAAAATGAAATGAACAGCCTAAGGGTTCATATAACACAACTTCGGAAGAAAATAGAGGATTTACCGTCGAGTCCGAAACATTTAGTCACAGAACCTGGAATCGGTTATTGCTGGAATTAAACTGAGTGGAAAAACTAGGGGATTAAAACTTCCCCTAGTTATACTCAATCTTACGGGCTAGGTGGAGCAGCGGCCTCGCTGCCAACAAGACCGAGTGCGATTTCTGGAATCCAGCTGATCAGAATCAGTCCAATGAGAAACAAACCAACAATCGGAGCCACTGATTGGATCACTTTTCCTAGAGGTTGTTTGAAGATACCAGACGCAACGAAGAGGTTTACACCTACAGGTGGTGTCAGGTACCCAATCTCGAGGTTCACAATCATGATGATTCCGAAGTGAACAGGGTTGATTCCGTAGTTGATCGCCATTGGTGCAAGGAGAGGTGCAAGCACAAGGATCGCACTCATGATGTCCATAAACATCCCAACTATCAAAAGTAAGATGTTCACTCCAATGAGAAATGTCACTGGGCTCGAAATCATAGTCGACATCGTCGCAACTAGGTTTTGTGGGATCTCATTTTCGATCATAAACTTGTTTAGACTAACAGCTAAGATCAAGATGAGAAATAGAACCCCTAACATCTCAGCACTTTCTGCCATGATCTTCGGAATCTTAGGAAAACTGAGCTCTTTGTGGATAAAAACTTCTACCACGATCGCATAAAAAACGGCGATAGCTGCCGATTCCGTTGCTGTGAAAAAACCAGAGTAAATTCCACCGAGAATCACTACCGGCATCATTAGAGCTAGGAAACCTTCTTTCCAGGACGCAATGACTTCTTTCCAGTCCCATTTTCCGCGACCTACTTTTCCCGCGCGGAAAATCGAGTAGATCATAAGCAAACTCATCAGGAGTATCCCAGGTCCAATCCCCGCAATAAAAAGATCCGTCACGGAAACTCCGACCATAATGGCATAAACGATCATCGGAATGCTAGGTGGAATGATGATACCGAGTGTTCCACCTGAAGCCAGAAGCCCCATTGAAAACTGAGTAGGGTATCCCGCTTTGGTTAAGGATGGATACATAAGTCCACCGATGGCAATGAGAGTCACAGGAGAAGAACCAGAAATGGCAGCAAAGATACCACAGGAAAAAACTCCCGCAATCGCAAGACCCGCAGGAATTGGAGCAGTCATTGCAGCTGCCATCCGTATGAGTCGCCGAGCGATACTACCATGCGTCATCAAATTCCCTGCGATGATAAAAAGTGGAATCGCAAGGAGAATTTCTTTGTCACCCGCAAAAAACAAATCCCCAATGATACTATTGAGTTCATGAAAAGATTCCAATGGAGGATCTGGCAGGAAATAATAGCAGAAGACTGTGACTGCGCCCATAAGCACAATCAAAGGCTGACGAAGTAAAATTAGGATTAAGAGTAATCCAAGTATGCCCCAAGAACTCATTTTTTTGCCTGCCCTTGTTCAGTATCTGTCACGTTAATATCTCCTTTTAATTCTTCTAAGGCTTCGGTCGCCTCATCCATATCAGCTGGTCTTAAAGAAGGAAAAATTCCATAGCAAAAATGTCTAAGACCCATGGAAGTAAAAACATATGGAAAAATCAATTGGACTTTCCAAAGAGAAATCTCAGTCACCGGGTTTACTTCATCAAGTGTGATACTTTCTTTTACGTAAATAAAGGAAAGAAATGCTAAAAATAGAAAAAAACTAGAAACAACGAACTGTTCAATGACTTTGATGTAAGGAAGAATTTTTTTAGGTAGAACTTTATCTGCAATTTCAGGTCGCAAATGAGAGCCTTTGGCACTTGCAAGAGCCGAACCAAACAATCCACCCCATAACATGAAGTAGAGTGAAAGTTTTTGAGCCCAAACGATACCACCACGTCCGAGCCAATCAAGGAGTGCCGTAGCTTCGGCACCGACCCATCCTACAAGATAAACACTCCAAGCACCAAGTACATCTGCTGTTCCCGTTTTTGGGTAAGCGTCAGATGCATCAATCACCACAGATAAAAATTTATCCACAGCTTCACGTTTGGAAACGTCTGCAATCATTACGAGAGTGAGCAGAAGGAAACAAATCCCTCCTGCCCATTTTTCTCCGAAACTCAGGTAGTTTAAAATCCTATCTACGAATTTCATTTATTTTCTTCCTTACACTTTTAAACACGGATCTATCAACCGCCGCAAGCCGCTTTGGCTTTTTGGATTTTATCGTAAATCTGTTTTGATTCACCACCAATCTTTCCTGTCACTTGTGCAGGAACAGGGGCAGCTGCAGCTTTGAAGGCAGCAATCTCAGACGCACTTGGTTCATAAACTTGAACATCTGCTTTTTTCAAAGTAGCAATCATATTTTTTTCGATAGATCGAACCGCTTTACGCGCGCCAGGTGCAAGGTTGTTTCCTTCTCCCATAAGCAATGTTTTTTGTTCTTCCGTGAGTGTGTCCCAGAATTTTTTTGAATAAACAATCGCTGCTGGCTGGTAGATATGTCTTGTTAGGCTGAAGTGTTTGATCGCTGTTTGCCATTCTGCGGCTAATGTAAAAAGTGGTGTATTGTCGAAACCTTCCACAACTCCTGTTTGGAGTGATGGTAATACTTCAGGAATCGCAATCGGAATCCCACTCACACCAAGTGCTTTCCAGTATGCGATGTGCACTGGAGATTCTTGGATACGAATTTTTATGCCTTTCATATCGGCAGGGGATTTTACTGGGTTCGTTTTAGTTCCAATCGATCTATAACCGTTTTCTGCCCAAGTAACAAAGATTAAACCTTTTGCTTCGAAAAGTCTTTTGAAGTCACCGATTAAGTGAGTATCTAGAACACAGTCTGCTTGTGCATAAGAATCGAATAAATATGGCATCTCCAGAACGTTTAGTTCTTTTACGGTATTGGCTAGAGCACCTGCAGTTAATCCAGCACCTTGCAGTTTTCCTCGGATCACCTGTTGTAAGATTTCGTTTTCTCCACCCATTTGTCCACCTGGGTAAAGTTTCATTTTGATCTGGCCAGAGGATTCTGTTTCGATCTTTTTTTTGATTTTTGAAAGTTCGTTCGCCCATGGGGAACCGTCTGGTGCAACTGTTGCCAGTTTGACGACTGTTTGTGCAAAAATGCCTCCACTGATTGTGAAGGCAAATATCGCACCTGTTGTTAGTTTAACAAGTGTACGGAACATGATTTCTCCTTTGTCTACAGTTCATCGAGAAGCTTTTTAGCTTTTTTTTGTTCCACTATTTGGTCTGATTCAATTTCCGGTAATGACTTCGGATTTGCTTTCAAAACGTACTCTAGTTGGGACTTAAATTTCGCCTCATCACCTTTCAATCGTGCTTCTGCATAGAGAACTCGAACTGCAAAGTAATTTGGGTGCTTCTTTATAGCCTCCTCAAATAATTTGTCTGCAAGTTTTTTATCTCCTGTTGGAGAAAGTGCATTGCTCGCTGCATCATAACGGAGAGTAGCGGAATAGAAGTACTCTTTGCCCATTGTTTTTTCTAATTCACGAACACGATTCACCATTGCTGTGAATTTGCTTCTGTTTGCTAAGAGAGTTGTAAAGCCATTGAGCCTGGACCACTTTCCAAGGGATGCATATCTCCAATAAAGAGCGTCGATATCGTCGGCTTCCAAAACATCCAATGATTTTTCCACTTCTTGGCCTTCTTTGACCACTTTGTCTCGGAATTTTGGGTTCATCGCAAGTGCAGCTTCACACCAAGTCACTGCTGCATCATAAAATTTAATGGATTCTGCTTTTACGGCTGCATCAGAGTCCGAATCTCCTGTTAGTTTGAGCCAAAGGTGGCCGTCGCCCATCAAGTAGTTTCCTCGGCAAAGCGAGACTTTTACGTCTTGGAACTGCGGGTTTTCATTGGAAAACTGCTCCATAAGAACGAGAGCTTGTCTGAGATCTGCTTCTACGTGTCGGTTTTTCCATAATTTTTCGATTTCTGCAGGGAGTTTTGCAGGAGTTTTCGATCTTTCGACTTCGGAAGCCGTGATTTTTACTGATCTTGATTTTCCGCAGGCTACTACAGAAATCAACACAAGAACTGCAATCGCAGCTCGTTTCCAATTGTTCGTCATTTTCATTCAATTACCATCCGTTATTTTTCTAGGGTATTTTCCCCGTCTTTCTTTATCTTTTGACAGATTGATGTCATAAAATGTAGAATAATTCTAAAAACATAACATCAAATTGTTCTGTGAAAAAATACTGGAATGTGTTACAAATGCAAGTAAGTTTTATTTTTACGGCAATATTATGGCATTTGAGGGTCCAGAAATTTTCAGACCACTTGTTCCAGAACGAATTCTTATCGAAAGTCCTAAGGTCCTGACTGAAATGTAGGTACCGGATGTCAAATTCGCAATAAATTTACAGTCGATTCCTGACCCAGCGGCGGGAAGTGAAGTCGAGGGATCGATTTCAAAAACATATTCCCGAGGTTGGACGGGAAGCGCGGTCATGGTTCCGGCTCCAAGAGAACAGTCGGTGCCTGCGTTCAAATCTCCTTGGTTTCGGGCATCATTTTCTGTTGGACCACTAAAAAGTCGGTAACCTTGGAAGATGAGTTCAGGGTTGGTGGCCCTAACTCGGATCGTAAATTTTGAGGTACCCGATTTTGTCGCAGAAACAAGGAGAGGTGGGATCTGGACCGCGGGAGTGGAGGTATAGTTTGTACACTGGTAGAGGCCGGAAAGAACCAGAAGAGAAGACAAAAGCCGAATCATCTCGAACTAGGTTGTCTCCGCTTTTTTTTCTTTGTGTTTTTTTCGCCAAAGGTAGACCAAAAAGCCGAGAATTCCGATGCCAGCCAAACAGAGGATGATGGTCTGTCCATTTCGAACCCAACCCATCAATTCATCAAAGTTATGCGCACCCAAATATCCCAGATAAACCCAAATCGGTACGGAAATGACGGCCGCAAATCCATCTGTCATCACAAACCTAACAAATGAAATCTGACCAGACGTGCCCGCTGTAAAAAAAATCGGCATGCGTAGCCCAGGCATAAAACGACCGAAAAAGACAACCCACTTCCCATGTTTTTTGAACTGTTCCTGAACTTTTCCGAACCTTTCTGGATGAAGCACAGTTTTTAGGACGGGCAATTTAAGAGCCCTTTCTCCGTAATGACTTCCCAGCCAAAAAACGAAACTATCCCCAATGAGAACCCCTGCCATTCCAACCAGAAACATGATATGGACATTTGTATAACCTAATCCCGAAATAACGCCGCCTGCTGTGAGCGAAATGTCCTCTGGAACCGGGAGTCCAAATCCACAGAGAATGAGAACTCCAAATACGGCAAAATAACCGTATTGCATAAAAATCGTTACGAGGGTTTGTAGGAAGTCCATGTTGTGATATATACTGTTTTCAGGATTTCACAGAAAAAGGAAAGTGAATTTATGCTAAAAGAAAGAGCGAACCTACTCGCATGGGAAGAAAAAACACTCGCCCCATATGCGCAAAGAAGTTTGGACGGCGCCCTCCGAGAATATCCTGAGGACGATCATCCATACAGGCTCCCTTTCCAGCGGGATAAGGATCGAATTGTCCATTGCCAAGCCTTCAAAAGACTGGAATACAAAACACAGGTTTTTGTTTATTCGGTGGGAGACCATTACCGAAATCGACTGACCCATACTCTGGAAGTTGCAGGTGTGTCCAGAACAGTGGCGAAGGTCCTTGGGCTAAATGAGGATTTAAGTGAAGCGGTTGCACTTGCACATGACCTTGGACATTCTCCTTTTGGGCATGCAGGCCAAGATGCTTTAGCAGAACTTATGCGAGGTAATGGTGGTTTTGAGCATAACAAACAGTCGTTACGTGTAGTGAAAAAGTTAGAAAGAAAATATCCAAATTTTCCTGGATTAAATCTTTGTTATGCTACCTTACAAGGAATCATGAAACATGGCGGCGACTATGATCATAGTCCTGCCAACCAACAAAGAAAAGAAAGCGGTCCGTCACTTGAAGCTCAGATAGTGGATTATTCAGACGAAATCGCGTATTCAAGTCATGATATCGAGGATGGTCTGGAAAAAAAGTTTATTCGAGCAGAAGAACTGACCCAAGTTGAAATTTGGAAACGAAATTATTTAGCTGCCAAACAAAAATTCCCCACCGTAAAAGAAGATTTAATTTTAAGGACAACTTTTCGAAATATATTAAATGAAATAGTATCAAATCTAATTCTCACCACAAGCTCTAATATCGATGAACATAAAATTCAATCCACGATCGACGTAGAAAAAGCATATGCAAACAAACAAAAGTTGGTTAGTTTCTCTGATTCCATGGTTGAGGATATGCGGGAACTGAAAAACTTTCTATTAATCAATTTGTATCGGCATAGAGATGTCGCGAAAATGAGTGACCAAGGCAAAGAGATCATTTATGTTTTGTTCGAATACTTTATGAAACACCCCAATAAAATCCCTGCGTCGTACCTAGAAAGAGAAGGAGAAGAGGGGAGGCATAGAGTTGTCTGCGATTATATTGCAGGAATGACAGACAGGTATGCCATGGAAAAACTAAAGATGGAAGGAATTCTTTGGTCGCCGTATACATAATTCTTTTGACTAAGTTAAAATTATTGTTTAGGATGAATGTATGTTAGAACTTTATTGCCATCCGAATTCAACTTATAGCCACCGTGTCCAAATCGCCCTTGCATACAAAAAACTAGAATATTCAGTCAATCACATCGCACTTGAAAAATTAGAGAATCGCAAAAAACCATACCTAAGCGTAAACCCTTATGCGAAGGTTCCCGTTTTAAAGGATGAGGATTTTATTCTATCGGAATCGACAGCAATCATGCGTTATTTGGAAGAAAAATTCCCGGAGAGTCAAAAACTAATTCCAACCGATCTACGGTTTCGGGCAAAGATGAATCAATTTGCAAACCAATGTGAAACAGAGTTTTGTTTTCCAGGAAGTTTTATCTACTTTGCTAAAAGATTTATCAAAGAAGAGAAGTGGGACCCGGTTCGTATGAAAGAATATGCTAAAAAAATAGATAGGCATTTGGAAATTTTTGATTTATATCTCTCGGATAAAGAATTTGTAATTCAAAACGAATTTGGTTTCGTTGAAGTGATGTATGCTCCGTTTATATATAATATAAGTTATATGAATGTAGAAATTCCGCCATATTTCAAACTATGGATGGAACGCGTTCTCTCCCATCCAGCAGTAAAGTCAACTTTAATGAAACAATCTTAAGAATTTAAATAAGCGGTTTGCAAATGATTCGAAAAATTGCGCCAGTTTTTTTGCCAGGATGCAGAACCTAAAGAACCAACTATGTTTGTGATGATCATATGTGCGCTAAGGGAAAGCTGAAAAATTTCACAAACTCGTGCGACACCATAGAGTTCCAAATTTTCTACATCAATTTCTTGCCATTCCTTTGATGGAGGTGAATCTAAATCTTTGAGCGTAAGGGTAGTTGGCGCATTGTTCAAGGCGGGTTTAAATTTTAAATTTGGTCTTTCGAAATCGATAAAACTTTTTCCGTTTTGGATTTGTTTGCTTTGACCTAAACTTGCAGAAAGTTCAAGATGATACGTTCGACCTGCGCTAACCATATCGCCTGTTTGGTGATTCGCCCAAGGGTAAACACCACAGGATCCAAAAAAAACAACGTTTTGAATCGAAGGATTTTTGGAAAGAACCACCTGAAGCGAGAGAGCTGCCTCTAGGTTTCCAATTCCTAAACTTTTAACATATTCGAATTTTTTAGAATTCGTTATAAGATCGATTTCTCCATCAATCGCCGAACAAACTAATGTCGAACTATCTTTTTCCAATTAGTCCTTCAGATTCAGAAATACCATGCATTAAATTTAAATTTTGTAAGGCTTGGCCAGCGGCTCCTTTCATCAAGTTGTCGAGAGCGGAGACCATCACCAGTGTTCGACCTCTTAATCGAAAGCCAATGTCAAGGAAATTCGTATTTTGAACATTTTTAAGCTCAACTGCTTCAGGGGAAGGTAACAATCGGAGAAATGGTTCTTTATAAGTGTTTTCTTTTAATTTTTCTGATATTTTTTCTTCTGAAATGTCTTCACCAAACGTAACGTAAATGGTGCTAAGAATTCCTCGGTAAACTGGGAGTAGGTGGGGTGTAAAAACAATCTCCAATGGTTTAGAAAGGGTGGCCGCATATTCAGAGATTTCTGGTTCGTGTTGGTGGGAGAGTATTTTATAAGCTCGGAAATTTTCATAAACGTGAGCGAACGAAAAAGTAATCTCTTCTGTTCGTCCTCCCGCACCACTTACTCCGGATTTAGAATCTATTATGATAGGACCAATCACTTTTTCTCTCAAATTTCCGAGTATCGCGATCGGAAGGATGGACGACGTCGCAAAACAACCAGGATTCGATACAAATTTGGCACCTTTTAGCTTTTCCCGGAATAATTCAGGCAAACCAAATATTACTTCTTGCATAAGGCCAAATGCTGTATGAGAAAATTTGTATGCCTTTTCGAATGCTGATTGATCGTGTAACCTGAAGGTTCCAGATAAGTCGATGACTTTGTGACCCTCGTTTAAAAGTTTGGGTGCCATTTCTAGGGATGCCTCATTCGGAGTTGCGAGTACGACGGTGGCTTCTTTTGGGATGATTGCGTCATGTTTTTGAAAGGTGAGATTCGGAAGATATGCTTCACTTGGAAAAACTTCCTGTAGAGTTTTTCCGAAAACTAAATTCGATGTTATATGAACTACTTCGAAGGAGTTGTGATGGGCTAATAATTTAAGGAGTTCTCTCCCGGTAAGTCCACCGGCACCTATAATCGCGATTTTCTGAGTCATTTCGAAGTCCTTAAACGATAACTCCCAGTGACTCCCGTCTTTGTCAATGAAAGCAAAGACAAAAGACTAGAAATTCTAGTTGTTTGAATCAGTACTTCACAAGAATCTTTACGAATGAAATTAAATTTGGTTCTTGTTTTTGTTCTGCTTTTTGTATTTGGATGTGTGTCCTCTCCCAAGAAAATACTTGGAGTTTCGGATACCCATATCGACGCAAAATTGGAAAAGCTTTTATTATCAGGTGCGATGGTCCATTTATTGGTTCTGGCACCGAAGGAGCTTTCTGTTACAAATTGTAATTTTTCTGATGAAATTTTTGAATCCGTTCTAAGACAGTCCAATGTATCTTTAGAATCGCAATTTCTGAAACTCCATGGCAATCATTCCAACTTCAAGTTGGTTGACAGATCCAATTTAGGCTTTTTATTCGATGAAATTAAAATCCAATCGCAAGGTTTAACTTCGGGTCAAACATCGAAAATTGGAAAGCTAACTGGCGCTAATTACCTTGTTGTTAGCTCAGCAACTCTAACCTGTTCGAACGATAATCGCGAACTGACTCATAATGGTAATTCCAAACTTATACAAATTGAAACGAGTGTAACAGAAGCAATCGATGTTACAAAAATTATACTCATTTATGATGAGGACAATAAAGACTTTCTATTTAAGAAAGGTTTTGTTAACGGACGACTTGTTGATTATGATAAAGACCGCGAAACTTACGTTTGGGCAGAATAAAATTTACTTTTTCCATTCATAAGTTTCGCCAATGGAAAGGATAACCGCTTTTTCGCCTAACTGAGAAAATGCTTCCGTTAGATTCGGCATTTCAGATTCCATATTTCTATAGAAAGTTCCGTAATGCATAGGGATCAAAATTTTAGCACGTAAATCTACGAAGGTATCAACGGCTTCGCTTGGATTTATGTGAACAGGATTGTTTGGACCTTTACTTGGGCCAACAGGTAAAAACGCGACGTCAATTTTGAATTTTTTCCCAATCTCCTCAAAAATAGATTTCTGATATCCTGTATCGCCCGCAAAATAAAAAGTAACATCTTTGTATTCTATCACATAACCTGTATAAGGATTTCCATCCCATAGATTATCAATCAACCATCGGCCTCCAAAATGCCTTGCTGGAACGGCTGTTAATTTTATTTGATTGGAAAGAATTGATTCCCAAGGATTTAATTCGATTTTTTTCTCTTTATGCAAGTTCGGGACATAAAAACCAGCCCCAGTCGGAACCACGACATTGCCTTTGACCTTTAATTTTTTTAGCGTGCTTTGGTCGAGATGGTCAAAATGGGTATGCGAAATGATTACGGCATCAATTTCGGGCAATGCGTTAAGATCAAGAGGTGTTTCTACATATCGTTTTACGATCCAACCTAAATCTTCAGAAAAATTTGGGTCAGTGAGAATGTATTTGTCGTAGATTTGGATGAGCAGTGTGGCATGTCCTATCCAATGGATCTTAACTTTTGACGGATCTGCAATACTTAAGTCAAGTGTGTTTGGGGATTTTTCAATTTTGCGAAAAAGAAAACATTGGTTTAGCGAGAGAAGAAATAGAAATAAAATAAAAAGGACAGCTCTTGATTTTTTCATGATTCTGGAATTAGACCCAAATAAGTTAAAAAAGTTCCGAGGGAAATCGAATTGATTGTGCTTGCAGTTTTCAAAATATTTCTTTATAACTTAATGAATCCATGTCCCAACATAAAAAAAGAAAGGATATACTTTCCCAATATATAACCGTCAAGGATTTATTTAAAAATCTACCTCATTCGGTCATCCGTGAGATGATGAATTGTACGGTAAGGGAGTTTTTGCCAAGCGGCAAAATCCTATTCGAAGAAGGGGATACGGGAATGGATCTTTACATTCTCTCCCAAGGTCGCCTTCGTTATGAAAAAATCGGAAATGATGGAAAGGTGGCGACGGGAGAATTCCAAAAAATGGATATTTTAGGCGAGCTTAGTCTCTTTACAGGAGAACCAAGGTCGGCCAAGGTTTATGCGGTCCGAGATTCCGAAGTCATTCGAATCCCACGAAATTTAGCACTTAACATTCTATCAAATCATCCACAAGCGTTGCTTCAGGTAACGAGAATTATAGCTGAAAGATTGGCTCGTGTACGCAGACGGGCCGAGGGGATTAGTAGAAATTCTTTTAGCTTCTGCTTTCTTCCGATTACACGGGAGATAGATTTAAATTTGTTCATCCAGAAGGTTTGCGAATGTGCAAAATCATATGGGAAATATAAAATCGTTACAGCAGAATTGTTCTTAAACGAGTTTCCTAATTTTATCGACTCCGGAGATGTTATCGAAAGAGAACATCTCATCCTAGATTGGTTCCAAAAGCTTGAGAGCGAAAATACATGTATTTTCTATGTAGGTTCATTCGATTGTGCAGAATGTACAAAACGATTTATTCGACAGTCGGATCGAATTCTTTTTTTGCAAGATGGAAATTCTCCACCAAACAAAAGTCCCATGGAAGAATACATCCAAACAATGGGAATTGGTCATAAAAAAATGGATTTGGTTCTCTTTCATCCGTACAGCGATCGACCGCCAAATGGAACTCTATCGCACTTAAAAATCAGGTCGGTTGCAAGGTATTATCACATACATATGGATTCTAAGATTACCATTGAACGTATGTTAAGAGGAATCCTCGGGAAAAGTATTGGTTTGGCATTGGGTGGAGGAGGAGCAAAAGGATTTGCTCATTTAGGTGTTCTTCGTAGTATCGAAGAATCGGGTATTCCAATCGACATGGTCTCTGGCACTAGTGCTGGTTCTATTTTTGCCGCATTAATCGCAATGGGATATAATTCTGATCAGAGTAAAAATGAGGCAAAAAAACTTTGGGTCGATAGAGATTTGTTAAATGAGTATACCATTCCAGTTTTATCTTTAGTAGCAGGTAAAAAATATACTGAAGCCATTCGAGATTTTTTCGGAAATATTCAGATTGAAGATCTCTGGATTCCTTACTTTGCTGTTTCAACAGATTTATCAAATTCAGAAAGTCATATCCATGAAGAAGGATCTCTTTGGAAGGCGATTCGTTCAAGTACATCTCTACCTGGTATCGTTCCACCCTTTATTGAAAATGGAGTTGTTTATGTGGATGGAGGAGTGATGGACAATGTACCTGGACTTCTTCTAAAAGAAAAGGGTGCTGGGCCTGTGATCAGTGTCGATGTGTTTGGTGATATTTATCCCGACCAAGATAAGGAACTCACACAATACTTTGATAAATCACAACCAGGTGTATTAGATCATCCCATTGTCCAACTTAGCAATTTGATTAATTTTAAAAATATTTTTCAGCCGAAATTCCCGCCGATTGGAGATATCATTACCCGTTCCATTTTGGTATCCAGCAAAGAGAGAGTTAGACAAACAGAAAAAATTTCAGAATTGTTTTTACAGATCCCAACCAATAATTTTGGAGTTCTAGAATGGTTTAGTTATTTAAAGTTAATCGAACTTGGATATATTTGTTCGAAGAATAAAATTGAAAATTTTAAAAATGAATATTTGATAAATTCCAAATAATGAGGAAATTCATGAACTGTTATCGAAATTGTTTTTTTCTAATATTAAACCTAATCTGTTTGTTTATTTTTCCAGTTTCAGGCCAAGATCTTGACTCGCTAAAAAAATCAGATTATACCAACCAACAGAAATTATTGATCAAAAGTGAAGTAAGGAAACGGTTAGGTGATAAGGCTAACTCTCCAGATGTTCGGGAACTGACTTCCGACCTAATCCCTTGGGCCATGATGGAGGGTATTGAAGCAACTGAATTTGCCCGATATATTTTCCTATTTTCCAAGGCTAAGGAAGTAGGCATTCCCTTTTCAACTCTCGAGGACTTGATCCCAATTCTGCCAAAGTTTAAAGGGGACGAAAGTGATTTTTTACTCCTTGCACTTTCCATTTCAGAATCCGTGAAATCAGAACTGCCACTGCATTTGCGAGATCCATATCTAAATTCGGTGATTTTAAAAAAATGGGACGGACTGAGTACCATCACAGGCCTTCGTGTTTTGATTTTGTCCAGAGCAGAGCAAATAAATTCAGAGGAAATCACGAACAAGATACTTAAAAGTGTACCGGGAAATCTTCGTTCGCAGAATTCAGAAAAAGTTAAGACTGTATTTAACGAGTTGACCGCTACTTTTGTTTCGAAAAAAGCTGGGGTCACTAAAAATAAAATCATCTCAGATTTGTTATTACTTCATTCAGGTCGTATAACGGAAAGTCTACGAAATCAGATAAATATCACTCAAAAAAATTTAGGAAACGATTTCTCAGAGTTTGGTGTATTGGAATTGAAGGAAAGACCAAAATTGGAATGGACAATAGAAGATTTGCAAGGAACAAATCAAACCGAACAAACACCAACGGACTGGCGATTCCTCTCAGGAAAAAATCTGGAGGAAGTTGTGAAAGGATGGATTGGAACACGTTATGTCTATGGCGGATCCTCAAAAACGGGAACGGATTGTTCGGGGTTTACTAGGGGTGTATTGACTGACAAGTTGATTGCTGTGCCTACTTCGCTAATTCCAAGGTCAGCAAGAGATCAAGCAAAAATCGGAAATAACGCCCTTCGCACTCAATTGTTAGCTGGGGACCTGGTGTTTTTTTCAGCATCCCCTAACCAATCAAAAATTACGCATGTGGGAATGTCTTTAGGCGCTGATAGATTTGCACATGCGTCGAGTAGTCGCGGAGTCGTAATTCAAAGTTTAAATGAAAAATGGTGGACGGGTCGTTTTACAAATGCTCGTCGTATCTTTGTTAAGGTAGGAAAATAGAATGGGAAAACGAGCATTGGTTTTATCAGGTGGTGGGGCAAGAGGAGCTTACCAAGCAGGAGTTTTTCGATGTTTAGAAGAAATGAAGTGGAAACCAGAGATCATATGTGGGACTTCGGTTGGCGCTATTAATGCATGTGCAATGGGATCAGGATTGAATAGCCAAGAACTCATCAATTTATGGCTCGACCTCGATGAAAAAAAAGTAATGAAATATTCCTTTAAAAATACAATTCGAGAGTTATTCCGGAGAGCCTATGCGCCTTTAGCGGACACATCTCCATTGCACCACTTAATACGTGATAAATTGAATTTTCCAAAATTGAATGCAAGTGAAGTTAAAGTTGTAATTTCTGCTGTAAATATTCTAAATGCCGAACTTCGATTTTTTGAAAATCCAAATTTAAAAATAGAACATATTTTAGCTTCAAGTGCTATTCCTCTTTTTTTTCCATGGCAGATGATTGAGGGAGCACCTTACTGGGATGGTGGGGTAATGGCCAATACGCCTATACTGCCGGCTATTACACGGGGAGGAGATGAGATTTTAGTTATACTTCTTTCACCAGTCGGAGCAGATGTTAAGATGTTGGCACCAACAAATAAGGCTGAAGCTTTAGAAAGATTGTACGAGCTTTATTTGTTAGGTTCATACAAGAACATAGAACAAGGTATTGAATTTCAAAAAGAATTGAGTAGACCTAAATCTCCAATCGAACATTTAATTGGATATTTTACTAGGGAATATAAGGATCTAAATATTCGTGTGATTGCCCCCAAAGAAATGTTAGGTTTAGGGAGTTTTCTCAATTTCAACCGGGAACAAGCTGAATCTTTAATTTTACGCGGTTACCAAGATGCTGTGGCCCACTTCCAAGAATATGGGGACTAAAATTTGAAGATTTGTTTCGATTTGACTTAACGAGTTTTAAATAAAATTTACTTCGGTTTTACAAAGATCCAATTGGTTTTAGAGGACGGATCTTGGTAAAGGTGGATCATTACATTGGTAGGTTTCATTTTGTAGGTGAACACATAGCTAAAAGATGTATCCAACTCTCTTTTGGCGATTCCCTCTTTGAACTTTCCGTAAAAAAGTCGATTATTCGTACAAATCGCGATTTCTGTAAAAAAGTTTCGGCCTACTGCCGTTGGAATGGGAACATTGGCAAGCTCTGATTCAAATTTATTATAAAGCAGAATTTTACCAGTATCCTCTACTTTTACAATTCCAAAAGACATTGCGTCCGCTTCTGCTTGGCCTAAGCTTCCTAGTTTTGTTAAAAAGGTTGGTTCGATAAAAGTAGTCATAAAAAGGAACACTCCAGAAGATTCAACTGACTGACAATACCAGCCTCATCTTATTGTTTGACTTCCCAGCGAGATTGATTTTCCATAAAAATAGGAAATTTAGGATTTCCTTATAAAAAAATGAGTGAAATGAACCAACTTCAGAATATAGCCAGACTTAAAAAACTTGATGTCTTATTTTTCTTTTTATCTTTATTTTTGATAGTCTCTCTTATAATTTCCGCTACTATAAAAAATACAGTTCCCTTGTTTCTGTACGGAATCTATGGAGTAGCTTGCCTGACAGCAAGCATCGCAGTATTTATTCAGACATTAAAGTTTAAAGGCTTTTCCTCGCTCACACGCGATTCCCATAAAGAAAAAAATGATTGTATGCTCCTTCTCCAAGATGTTGTCGGGGAACTTGAGGCTTTTTCTAATTTGGTTTTTGTCAACTTAGAAGGTTTAGGTGAAATGATTGGAAACGTGGCAATTCACCTTGGGCAGCTAAATGAAAAAATTGAATCAATGGGGAAAGATATCGGAAACGTTTACACGGTTGTGTCAAATCTTGCGAACCAAGAAGTCCTTTTGATGGACGCGGTCGGAAAAACTTCAGAAGAGATACATATCATGTTTGAAATCGTAAATGCGGTCATAGATGAAATCCAAGGCCGAAATAAAACGATGGAAGAACTCGTTGAGAGAAGCAAGGCAGGCCGGGAGAAAGTAACAAATACGAGCGAAACTATCAACCGTTTGTCGGAGTCATCCGGTGGAATTTTGAAATTGATTGACTTTATCAATAGCGTATCCAAAGAAACAAATCTTCTTGCTATCAATGCCTCAATTGAAGCCACTCATTCTGGTTCGGAAGGAAAAGGATTTACAGTCATTGCAGACGAAATTCGAAAACTTGCCACGCAAACAGCACAAAACTCTCGTGAGATCAACACTTTACTTCGCAGTAATATCGCCGACTTTTCCCTTGCGAGTATGGCGACAAAAGACTCAGGTGCAGCGTTTGAATTTATTGCGAATGAAATTCATGTAGTCCACGGCACCATCGCAGAAGTGGTTCAGTCGATCAGTGAATTGAAGACACGCGGAAAATTTATTCTCGAAAAATCAAAATCACTCGATGAAATCGCGGCAAGTGTGCGAGATACATCCGGAGAAGTTTACGGTGAGATTTTTACCATCAATGGAAATCTGGAAGAAACACAAAAACTTTCTTCACTTATCGAAAAGGAATGTTTGGACATAAGAGATTCCAAAGATTGGCTATTTCGTTTGACGCGCAAAATGTTAACAAAAATTGAAGAAATAAAATTAGGAACGAATCTGTAAAATCAATTTTGTTATATAGCAATCGTTAATCGACGTTTAAGTTTTCCAATAGATTCAATATTTTATCGATTTCCACATTTAAATTGCGATCTTCCAGAAGTGCTTCCAATCCAAAAAATTCCTTCCTCTCTTCTAGAGGAATCTGTTTGAGGGAAGCAGCTTGAAAAACAGAGTATACAAAGATAGACAAAATCATCTTTAAATTCTTCAGGCTCCTTCTGTTACGAAGAACTGAGATTGCTCCCATGGGAACAATATCTTGGTTGCCTCCATTCGATGCAATTGATTGGACGGATCCAGGCATAGAGTCTCTTCGAATATCGGTAGTTAGATGTGTTGCCAATAGTCCAAGACCTGAAAGACCAGCATACTTTCCGGGCTTTGGTGATAACATCAATGGAAAATCATGATTTTGATTTGGATCAAAAAGATATTGGATCATCCGTTCTAACCAAGTTCCAAATACAGCGAGACCATTTTGCAATCTGTCGGCAGCAAAACTCACATGCGAAGCATAAAAATTTCCACCTTCTACAAATCTGTTTTCGTTTTGGATATAGATAGGGTTGTCGGAAAGGGAATTTAATTCATTTTCGACCGTCTCTTGAATGCCTGTTAGCTCATCATAAATAGATCCTAAAATATGAGGAATACATCGAATGGAATAAATATCTTGGATTCTTGAACCATTTACTTTTACTTTGGAATTTGTTTTAACGACTGGGTAAAGTTTGTTAGCAATATAAACCGGACCTTTATGACGTTTCGATTCGTGTAATACTGGTAAAAAGGCATCAGAGAAAACGGAATGAAAAGAAAATAGTATTTTTAAGTAAGATATCGCCTGATTTAATATCTGCCGTGTTTCTTTTGTTTGGAGTGCCAGCAGTGCAGTTGTGAAACTAGTTCCATTCGTAATAGAAAGAGCTTCCTTGGGCTCTAAAATTTTTGGGAGCCCCTTGATTTTAGAAGTTTTTTGATTTTGAGTCGTTGGACCAAATTCTTTATTTTTCCCACTCCATTCATTTTCGCCAATTAACGCCAGTGCTATGGCGGATAGCGGAATCAGGTCGCCAGAAGCAGAGAGAGATCCCTTTTTGGGTATCAGTGGAATACAATCCAGTTCTAATAATTCACATAATATGTGTATGGTTTCGGGGGAGATACCGCTTCCACCTTGGCACAAAGAGTGAATCCTGGCCGCCAATACCGCACGAGCCTCTAAATGCGAAAGAGAATCGTCTTTGTTAGTTACTGTTAGATGGTAAACAAGGGAAAGTTGGTTTTTTAATCTGTCATCATTATTTTGAAATGCATGCGGACCAAAACCAGTATCGATTCCGTAGATTAGATTGCGCTCTTCTTTTTGGAGATAATCAAGGAGTGCATATCTACTTTCGTTTAGATGTTTTAGATTGATCTTACCTATGGGATAGGGTTCACCCAGTGAAATTTTGTAAAGTGTGTCTATATCGAGTAAAAAGGACAAGATTGATTCTCCAATGATTAGTCTAAAAACAGCATGGTCTATGAGAAAAAAAATCCAATTTGGTAAACCTATCTGTCTAAGCTTTGAATATGGATGAATTGAAAGAAAGTTTCGAATCGCAGCTTATATACCTTTATGATGAGAAGAACCTTCTCGAAAATCGGTTAGGTTTTTCCGACCCAAGTAATATTGTAGCAAAATTTAAGAGTTTAGAAAAGGATCTACAGTATCTCTATGGAATCAAAGAAAGGTATCGAAAGGTTCCTGCTAAAGAACTAAAAATAACAGAAATTAAAAACGTCTTTGTTGAAAAATCAAGATTAAAAGGGTAAAGGCAAATGTCGGAACAATTGGTTCAAAAACTTCAAAAACAAGCTGAGTTTTATGCAAAAGGCGAAATGCGTTTTGTGAAAGATGACGTCCTTCAGAAATTACAAATCTCAACAAACGAAGAAATTGATACCTTAGAGTTTGGAGTCATCTGTGTGGATGATAAAGGTATAATTAAAATTTTCAATAAATATGAAGGAGATCGGGCCAATTTAGATCCTAGGTCCACGATCGGCAAAAATTTTTTCACAGAGATCGCTCCTTGTACAAACAATCAAATTTTTTATGGCAGTTTTAAGAAGGGAGTTGAGGAACGAAAGATGGATCTGATTTTTCCATACACATTCACTTACAAAATGAAACCAACACCAGTGAAAATTCATTTGTATCGTGGGCCTGCAAGGCCGATCAATTGGATATTTGTAAAATGGAATTGATAAAAACTATAAACCTTGCAACCGTAGAATCTGTATTAACGGAGATTAGCTTTAAAGAAGATATAGCGCATAATCTACAGTCTTGGCGGGAAGATTATTCGGTCACCGATGTTGACTTTAAAGAAACAAAATCCTGGATCGAAAAAATAATTTCCGATTTTTTAGATCTACTGCGTGACGTGGAAATTGATTCCGAGATCAGTGCTACGATTTTTACAAAGTATATAGAATTAAAATGTTTTTGGAAACAACTAAACTCCCAAATACAATATCAAAACTTTAAAACTGGTTCCGCCAATACAGTGTTAATCGGGAAAGCTTCGCTCACAACTTTTATATTAATTGCAATCGAGCCGCTTATCAATGAATCGGATTTGCAAGAAATCCAAGAATTTTTAACCAAACCTATCCGAGAGTATATTAAAATCGAATCGAATATCGATCTCTCTACCAATCTAGATGAATTGAGTTTGATGGAAGCGCAATTGGACAGCCTTTATGCTGACAAAGAATTTTTACAAAAACAAATCGGAATTACAAATGCTGATGAAATAGTAGAGGCAATCCAAAATTTGGAGGATCAAGTACAAGATCTTAAGGAAGAATTTAAGGATTCACTTTTGTTAGACAATCGGATCAATTTCATCGGACAAAGAAAGATCTCCATCCAGAAGTCCTGAGGGGAAACCATCTAGCTCTTGTTTTGAATAAGAGATTATGTTTGTTTTATTCGTTTTTTCCCCTTGTTTGGTAAAGAGTGATTCCACGCTGGTTTCCTTTTGACAAAACAAATATTGAAACTCAAATTGAGATAGTAGGGATAGGATTCTCTCATGGTCCTCTTGCGGAGATAAAAATATCTCTCGTTTCGAAAAGTAGGAAGGGAAAAATCCATAAAAAAAACCACCTGGCTTCGACCAGTCTATAGTCGAAAGAACCGCTTCATCTGGTTTTAATTTCTTAACAGTATCTAATAACCGTAGTAAAGAATCATCATTTACACCGATTAACTTTCGTTTTTGGAAAAAAAGTAGTCGGTTCGAATATGAAACTTTCGAATGCAAATTAGTGGGACGTAGCTTTATTAAATTGAGCTCCTCATCAACTTTCCAATGAGATCTCTTTAGGTTTCCAGATATGGAAAATACATACGCATCTTCATCTAAAAGTGGAAGATCCTCTTCTGCGCATATTATCACTGATAAATTTTCCCATAAGGCCGTTACAATCGTAAGTATCCAGGCTGCGGAAGGATTCAATGAAAGAACAATTGTTTGTCCTACTTTTAAATTCTCACTGCGAAAGATATCTTTCCATACTCGGAGAAAACTCCATTGGGCAGCGGCGGAAAGATTATAGACATCCGTGGAAACTAACGGTCGTGCTTGGTTCGGAAGAAGCGTAAAAAGAATCTCACGCCATGGGTTGGGAGAAGTTTTAACTTTGGCCGCCAAATTATCGTAAGGCATCAGAAAGACTTACGACTCATTTCGGCATGAGATACAAAACTCTTTTTTCTCTGTAGGAACTCGGAAAATTTTCGAAGAAATAATAAAATCACTAGAACAAAAATCCAAGCTGTCATTGACTTTAATAGTTTTTCTCCGCCAAATGCTTTCTGGAAAACAGAATCAAAATGATTTACAAAGTGTTTGTCGAGTTTTACGATATAAACCCATCCAGCATGAATTCCTATGGATAAATATAAACTCTTTGTGTAAACGTAAGCGTTAGCAAGTATAATACCAATCAAAAAAAGTCCAAAAAACTCGGGTATCAGTATATAAAAATGTGAAACAGGACGAATGAAATGAGTCGCGGCAAAGAGTAAACTCGAGAAAATGACCGCATAACGAAGGTTCATGTCCAAGGAAAGGGTATGCAATGTAAATCCTCTAAAAAACCATTCTTCGACTGTTGCTATTGTAAGGGAAATGAACAGCTGGATAAATAAGTCTAGATAGAATTTTTCTCGAATCGGGGAGTCGTGTAGGGTAGTGCCAGATAATAATACCTGAGTAAGAATAAGGACCGTCATACTAATCGTGCCTAAAAAAAATCCGCCGAGTAGGAGACGAAATCTAAAATCTTTGTTATCGAAACCGTAAGAAGAAAAAGTTTTTCGTTGTAGCTTTTTTACATAGAAGATCATTACAAAAAAAAGAACAACAGTTAAACATCTCGAAAAAATTCGGAGAAAATGAAATTGTTTGGCTCCCTCTACTCCGTACAAAACAAAAAATTGAATCAGATACAAACTAGAAGAAAGCAAAAGACCAATGAGTATGGTGATACAAAGAAGAAGTGAAATTTTAAGATAAGACCTCAATCTTTTATCCTTCGGAAGGTAATCTCTACAAATCGGAGTATCAAATGGAATCCATTTTCGTCAAACAGAAATTGCAAATGACATCTACGATGGTAAACGTATTTTTGATTGCGAAACAGGAACAGTGATCGAATTTAAGGGGAATTATGTATACATATGATTCTATTCTCTGATTCAATGTTTTGGTGCATTGAGTTAAAAAATGAGCTAGAATAATTTTTCTCTCTGTATGATCTATGTTAGTTGAAGCGATCTAACGCTTAAGAATCCCTTGAATTTGGAATCAGAACGGTAATGAAGTGGAAATAGGCTTGCCACTATAATGATCTCATAGAATACTCTCCTTATTCTTATGGTTGCCACTTTAGTTATCGCATTTTTCTTTTCTACCTTTACACTTATCTCTACCAATATGGTATTGGGAAGTTCGGATGATTTTGCTTCCCCTCGCTCTAGCGAAAAGCAGGCAGTTCTCGTCTTTAAAATTCTGGACTCTAAGGATTCCAAAAACGTTTACGCACATCAGTTGGGTATCAAAAAAACTCTGCTTTCCTACCTTCCAAAAGCTGGAATTCCCGTTTATCCTTTGGACCAGGCCGATGAGAATTGGTTGATGGCACATTATGGGAAAGACTATCTTGGAAATCCTAATTTGCCAATCGAAATTAAAGAATCGCCTAAACGATATTTGATGAACAACTGTGCTTATAAATTTCTAATTCCCGCCGAACAAAAACTAGTTTTAAAGATGGAACTGATTCCAAAATCAGTTGTTCCCGAGGATATCGATGATTTTACCTCCGAACAAACAATTTTATTGGAACAAAATCAAATCCTTGAAGTGGTCGTGAATATAAACTCCGATGGAAAGCTGATGAAAAAAAACATCACGAGTAACTTGATACAGGTGGCGGATACAAATCTTTGCACGAAATAAAATTGGCCAGGGTTGGTTTATCTAGTGACATAATTCCTAATTTACTTTGAAAATTCAAACGATCTCATTCAAAAAATACTTTACAGATATTTAGGTAAACATATGATTAGTTTTTATGGAACGCGCCAATCATAATTTAGATTCACTGCGACCTAAGATCAAAACATTGACTGTAGATCAGAAAATCCAAGAATTGATGAAAGAACCGGGTTTTGATCTTTTTATAGATCGAATTTACACCCAAGTTCGAACAGAAGGGCGAATGCCTAAATTTCTGGAATAAAGCAAGGAACATAGAAAAGAAATGTATCTAGAATCCGCAAAAATCATCTAATTGATTCTTCCGAAAATAGATTTGAGTTATCTTCTGAATCTTCATCTAATGACCGCTCCGCTTTCCAGGACTCCGCTAA